>Ga0302320_10000182_pt1 | contig 139012 bp, 116 predicted proteins | sample Bog_T0_3_FD_202130 | JGI IMG/M metagenome (GOLD analysis project Ga0302320, IMG submission 202130) | Peat permafrost microbial communities from Stordalen Mire near Abisko, Sweden - Bog_T0_3 | ecosystem: Environmental > Terrestrial > Soil > Wetlands > Peat | place: Sweden: Abisko, Stordalen... | reverse complement strand
AAGCTTAGGGCGCTCATAGGCAACGAGGCAAACTACACATGCAACGATGCTTCGTTCTACGGATTCGTGAGAGCCTACCTCGCCCGATTGAAGCCAAATGCACAGCCCATCGGCCCATATGATCTGATGTTAGCGGCCCAGGCCCTCCGATTGGGGGCAGTCCTCGTTACAAACAATACCTCCGAGTTCCAACGTATTCCCGGTCTTGAGGTCCAGGATTGGCAACGTTAGGCGCACAAGGGATTTTGGAGGCCTATCGAATCACCCTCGGCAATGAATCGGCGATTTACGAATTTAACCCATACCCCGCTATCGCCGAGCGAACGCGAGTTGGCACACGAGCACGCCCGCTCAATCGCCCGGCTATTACCATATCGAATCCAGCGAGCTCCGGCCGCGATGCCATTAGCTCGACCAGGCGCCACCTCGGGTGGTCACGAATAGCCGCCTTGCCCGCCAGAAAAACGCTCTTGGGGAATCGCTCGAAATAGTCGTCAAAGAAGTTGTCGTGGAAGCGGCTCGGAACAATGAAAGCCGCGGGTTCACCGATGTCTCGAATCTTCGCGACATTCTCATCCGAGCAAGGCAGAGGAGAAAAAACAACAATTTGGCCCCCATCTCCTCGGCAAGCCGTCATTCGCCTACCAGCGGGAATGCCTGCCATTTTCATCTGAATGGAATCGGTCCAAAGCAACCCGGGAACCAGCGTTACCATGGCTTCTGAATACCTCACGTCACTCGTGTTTGAACAAAAAAATTCCCTCGCGGATCCAAACTCGGCTGTGGGTCGAAATGACCCCACCAACCAGCCCAGCGGAGATCCATCACCCAGCGCAGCGGACATCCAGCTCACAAGGCAGCTCAGGGAAGCGGCCGCAGCGGTGGATATACCTCTCCTGGAACATGTTATCGTAGGTCGACGAGGCGCTGATCCTCTTGGCAGGGGGTATTACAGTTTCGGGGAAGCAGGGCTCCTTTGAGAAACCTACTTGAAAGAATCTGGCATAGTAATACGGTAATACCGTGCCAACAATTACCTTCAAGGTTTCCACCGACGAAGCTCGCAGAATTCGGGCCGATGCCCGAGGAAAGAAAATGACCGTCTCAGAGTTTATTCGAGGACGGGCGTTAAATGGAGGCGGAAAGCCCGCAAAGTTCCGCCATACCCTTTGCTCACACACTGGTGCTAAAATCTTTTCATCCCCTGCCGGAGCCTCGCCCCTAACAACCGAGACCGTTCGCGAGATTCTTGCTGACTTCCCGTGAAATACCTTCTGGACGTGAACGTGCTTGTCGCCTGGGGATGGAAAGAACACACCGACCACGAGCGTGTGGCCAAGTGGCTGGCTTTCGAGCGCGACCAGCCGGAAACTGTGTTTTTGACCTCACCCATTCCGGAGTTGGGATTTATCCGAGTCTCTGTGCAGAGGGCCGCAGGGGCGGTCGCAGTAAAGGAGGCCTGCTCCACGCTCGAGGGGATGCTAGCAAGCCTCGGTAGTGCGCATTCCTTCATTTCGGACGACCATCGCGGGACCGCACTGCCTGGATGGTGCAAAGGCGCTGCCCGAACTACCGATGCCTATTTGCTCGCGCTCGCAAACGCGCACGATGCAACTCTTGCAAGCTTGGATACAGGCATTCCAAACGCGTTTGTCGTGCCCACCTGATCGCCGCATGCCGGCTCGGGTTTCACGCACCCCTTTTCTTCTCAGCTAGCAGAGCGAATTCAGAATTGGTTCAGCGACGCTAGTTGCTCCGCGCTTGGGAATTTAGAGACGTAGAACCGCGCCGGAAACATATTTGTATCGAGCATGAAGTCTCCCGCAACTGAGGTTACGGTGGCCCCAGGTGAGGGCAGCAGCTGCCGCGGTGGATATCCCTCTACTGGACCATGTTATCATTGGACGCCGTGGAGCCGACCCATTGGGTCGACGCTACTACAGCTTTAGGGAAGCGGGGCTTCCCTGAAATCCATCGATATCAATATTGAAAACACCCATATTTATGCTTTTATGGCCATTGTGAAAACAACGCTCGAAATTCCCGACCCCCTTTTCAGGCAGCTCAAGATTACGGCTGCAAAGCAGGGAAAGACCATACGAACAGTTGTGAACGAAGCCCTGGTCGAAAAGCTCAACCGAGCTTCAAGCCAAAAGCTTGAGCTTCCAGCATGGAGGTCTGCCTTTGGGGGTCTGCGGTCCCTTCACAACGAGACCGTGAGAATTGGCGGTGAGATGGATGCCGAGTTTTCCCGCGTAAGCCCAGACGACTGGAAATGATTCTCGATACAAATGCCCTTTCAGCGTTTGCCGACGGCGATGAGGATCTCGCGAGGACTCTGAGTTCGGTTCCCTTACCCTGTATTCCCTCCATTGTGCTTGGGGAGTTTCGATATGGCATTCTTGGATCCAAGTTCCATGCGCGTTACGAGCGCTGGCTCCAAAGCAGCATACCTGCGTTCTCAATCCTATCCGTCGATGGGGACACTACGGTCCACTTTGCTTCAATCCGACACGGACTGAGAACCCGGGGCACGCCTATTCCTGAAAACGACATTTGGATCGCTGCCCTGGGCAAGCAATACAGTCTGCCGATACTTAGCAGAGATGGACATTTTAGCCTGGTCCCGGAGGTCCGCCAAATAACTTGGTAATGTTTCGCCTCGTGATTTTTCGCAGCTCGGTCGCATTGCTTTTTACAATAGGTATCGCGAGCAGGGGTGCTTCCGAGGAAACGGCTTCTGCGCCCGTCAACATCGATGAACAGCTGGCCACAATAGTTGCCAGCACTCGAGTTCCCGGAATGGTCGCCCTTGTCCTAAAGGGTGATCGTACCATCGCCCAAGGCGCCGCCGGTGTTCGAAAGAGGGGCTCATTGGACTTTCTTCGTACCGACGACCGATTCCTGCTATGTTCTGCGGGAAAGGCCATGACTTCCACCCTGGCAGCCATGGCGGTAGATGAAGGCCGCATCTCGTGGACGACCAACCTGGGTGGGGCTCTTCCGGAAATCACGGAGATGAACCCGGAATGGAGGTTGGCGACCCTAGAGGAGCTCTTGGAGCACAGGGCGGGGGCTCCTGCCGACCTTGACCGATTCTGGCCACTGTTCCGGATCGAGTTCTCGTCGGGCTCGCCATCGGAGAAACGCCTTAAGGTTGTTAAGCAAATCCTGTCAAAACCGCCCGTATATAAGCCCGGCTCCCAATACGTCTACTCGAGCTTGGATTACTTTGTCGTCTGCACCCTCCTCGAGAAGCTCTACGGCAAATCGAGTGAGACCCTAATCCAGCAGCGCCTCTGGAATCCTATTGGGATTCTTGGGGGAAGTTTCGGGGCACCCGGAAGGAATGGGGAATTGAACCAACCTTGGGGGCACTGGGGAATGTTTGTTACTGGCCACCCAGTGAAGCCGGACGGTTTCGTTGCACGTCTTACAATGCCGCTGTATTACGGCCCTATCGGCGCCTCGCAAATGACGATCGGCGATTGGGCAAAGTTCATTTCGCTCCATCTACGCGGCGATCCCGAGAATCCCAATCGTCAAGTAAAGCTGATAACACCGGCATCCTTCGCAGCCCTACACATGTCGAAGCAAGGGTCATTCTATGAATCGGGTTGGATTCTGACGAACAAGGACTGGGCAAATGGCCGTAGACACGGCGACACAGGCCGAATCATTTCAAGCCAAGGCGACAATGGGTTCTGGCATTGCGAGGCTTGGATCGCTCCGGAAATCGACTCAGCCTTTCTCGTGGTATGCAACCAAGGCGGGCCCTCCCCAGATAAGGCAGCTTCGATTGCGTGTAATAAGGCGGTGGAGTTGTTAGCCAACGAATTCACTGCTCTTCCGAAGTAACAGCAGATTTGGGTCGAATTGACCCCCGCAACCATCCAAGTGGGAACCCCTCGCCCAGCGCTGCGGACATACAACTCACGCGGAAGCTACGCGAGGCTGCTTTAGTGGTGGATGTCCCTCTGCTGGATCATGTTATTATTGGTCGGCGAGGAGCCGACTCGTTGGGTCGACGGTATTATGGTTTTCGGGAAGCGGGGCTCCTTTGATTGACAAATGATATCATTGATATCATTTATTGTTTCATGCCCCAGCTTCTCGTGCGTGACCTGGAACTAGCAATAGTGCGAAAGCTTCGAAGCAAAGCGGCTTCGCTGGGAATTTCTGTCGAGGAGGCGCACCGCCGGTTACTTCGCGAAGCCCTATTCGGTGATACTCCGGGACCAAAGGACAATTTCATCGCTTACCTTCGAAGCGTTCCGACAGGCGAAGAAATTGAATTTCCAAGATCCCAGGATCTTCCGCGGCCGCTGGAACTCTGATGCCCTACCTTCTCGACACATGCATTGTCTCAGAGCTTAGAAAACCTGGCGTCAATCCCGGGGTGTTGGCTTGGATTTCAAGCATCAATGCGAACGAAGCCTTCTTGAGCGTTCTGACGATCGCCGAGATTCGATCGGGGATAGAGCTTCATCGCCTCAAGAATCCTGCGGGCGCCGGCAATCTCGAACGATGGCTACTCGGCCTGGAGACCCACTATGCCGACAGGATTCTTCCGATCACGGCGAAGATCGCAGACCGTTGGGGCCGACTGTCCCCGAGCCTACCCCTACCGGCGGTCGACGGCATGATAGCGGCCACCGGGCTCGAAAATCGGCTCGTAGTTGTAACAAGGAATGTTACCGACTTCCAAAGATCGGGCGTCAATACGCTCAATCCATTCTCGGACAGCCCCAATTGAGGAACTTAGCCCGCTGCCCCAACATCCATGAACAGATGCCGTCCATCCAACTCAGCAGAGACAACCCCCTGAACCTTGTTCCCGAAGTCCTTCGGATCGCATGGTAGTGCCCTTGGGACCAAATACCAGCGGCCCAAGCTTCCCGGACGATGCCTTTGCCGGGACGGCGACCTACTACGTGCGTTTTCGAGTACCCTACCCCGAAATCCTCCTTAAGGACCTCCTTGACCGCTCGGGTGCATTGAGCTCAAGCAGGCTCCTGGATTTGGCATGTGGGCCCGGGCGGCTGACGTTTCGCCTTGCGCCGTATTTCTCCGAGGTACAAGCGATCGACTTGGAGCCCGAAATGATCGAGGCTGCCAGGCACCAAGCGGATCAGCTTGGCGTGACCCATATTCGATGGACCGTGGGGCGGGCGGAAGACCTGGACTCAGCCCCAGATTCGTTTGGTCTAATAACGATGGGGGAGGCGTTCCACCGGCTGGATCAACCCCGGGTGGCAGCGGGAGCCTTCCGGTGGCTAAGGCCGGGCTGCTGCATCGCCTCCGTGGGCAGCTACAGCATCTTTGGCGGGGGCGAGCCGTGGCAAAGGATAGTGCTCCAGGTCGTCCGGCGATGGTCGAACCGCCTCTCCCCGGATACCGGAGCTAAAACTCAGGGAACAGAACGCGGGGGACCGAACGACCAGGAGCGGGTGCTCCGCGAGGCGGGTTTTGTCGAAGTCTCAAGACCCGTATTTTTTGTCCCCTACGAATGGACGGTCGACTCGATCCTTGGATTCCTTTACTCAACCTCGGTCAGCTCAAAGGCCGTGTTGGGGAAAAACGTGAAATCCTTCGAAGAAGACTTGAGGTCCACGCTCCTGGCGCACGACCCGGCCGGAATCTATCGCGAAACCATGCAATGGGGGTACACCTTGGCAAGGAAGCCGACATGAGCACGAATCTTCGAAGCCGCATCCCCGGGGAACCGCTCGAATGACACCCCCTCCCCCGAAGACGCGCACAACGGGCGCCTTCGGCGCGTCGTTCGCGATCCTGGCCGCAATTGAGGCGTCATGCCTCCTGCCGGAATCGAACCCGGTGCGCGCCCTAGCGGCCTGGGCGTGGGTCTCTTTCTCGATCGTTGTCCTTTTCTCGATTGTGGCCGATGCGCTTGTGCCGCTCAGGCAAAGGGCTTTCTGGGCCTGCCCGGACGTCGGGTGGTACCTTGCCGCCCTCCTCGTGCCCCCCGGCCTCCTTCTCTTTGGCATCACCGGTTACACCTATACCCAGATAAATGACGAGGGCCTTCAGCAGGTCGTGAGTGGCCTGGGCCTGATCGCCGGGCGCAGGGACCTGGGCCTCTTTGGCCTCGGTTTCCTGGGTTATCCCGCCCGCCACTACCTCCTGGCGGCCCTGCCCTCGTGCCTCCTCGGGCGGAGCATCGTCGCCCTCCGGATCGGGTTCGGCCTCCTCTACCTCGCCGGGTATGTCTCGTTCCTTTCTGCGGTCCGGAGCCACCTTGAGGCAAGGAAGGCCCAGATGCCGATGCTTCTCGCGAGCCTGGCGGGGACGTTGGTGGCCCTCGGAAGCTATCCCCTGCTCTACAGCCGGCTTTTCGAGCAGACGAGCGTGCCCCTGGCGGCCACTCTCCTGTTCCTGGCGGGCCTCCTCAATTTCCTCCGGCGCCCGGGGACTCTTTCGGCGCTCTGGTTCATCTGGGCGCTGGGGTTCATGCCCTACACGTACACCCCCTCGCTGGCATCCTGGGCGCTCGGGATGGCGCTCCTTGTGTACCTGGTGGGCCGCGGAGGGACGATCGCCAGGGGGCCGCTCTGGGCTGGGCTTTCGTACGGCGCCCTGACCGCCACGATTTCAGCGTTGCTCCAGCTCCGCGCTGGCCTCTTCCCCGACCGGCTATCAATCGGGGGAGCATCGGGCAGTATCGCCGCGGGCTTCACCGGCAGTGGTGGGCTCGGCTGGGCCTCACGGCTCCTCGAGGGGTTCCACGCCACCCTTGGGATCGATGAGACCCTGATTCCGGCGCCCCTCGCCCTGGGGGTCATCTTCATCCTGATGCACAGCCTAAGGAGGAAGGACTACCGCGTCCTGGCACTGTGCCTCTGGGCGGGAGCCACGCTTGTCCTGTCCCTGGTGCTTAAGGGCTACTGGCAGCGTGTCCCTGAGATCGACATCCAGCGGGCGATGGTTGTCCTACCTCCACTGGGCCTGGCCGTTGTGCTGTACGCTTCGGCCCACGCCCGGGACCTCCCGGACGGCAGCGTGTCTAGGGGGCTCGTCGTGAGCGCCATCGTGTTCATGCTCCTGGGTTCCGTCTACCTCCCGCTGATCCGCCGGGTTCCCCGTGCATACTACCCGTTCGCGGTCACGGACCGGGAGGAGGCTGCGATGTTGGTCGTGGACACGGCGGGACAGGGAGCGAAGACGGTCTACCTTCTCCCTCCGCTCTATTTCCCCCTGGAGGAGCCGCTCAGGTATTTCTCGCCGGGCACCCTGGTCTTCCGCGGAGTTCCCCCGCGGGGCGAGCACAGGCCGGGCGTCTACCTGATCTCCTACACGGGCCAAGAGCCCTACCGGGCCGAGGATCCCTACGCCCGGTTCGCCGACCACCCCGTCCGCTACCGCAATCCGGGACCCACGCTAGGCATAAAGCCGGAATAGGGGCAAAGGCCCCTAGCGCCGGTCAAAGACAAGCGTCACATCCTGCTCGCCCCGGGGCGAGCTGGTGTGCCTGCGGACCACGAGCGTGTCGCCCCCGTCCTCGAGCTTCCAGGTCTCGCTCGAGGTCATCTTGGCCCCCGGGGCGCCCCAGGAGAAGGTAACCACCGAATTGACTGTGATCGCATCGCCCGAACCGGAAATCTTGGCGCTGCTCACGCGCGGGGAATTCATGAACTCCGACTTAGTCTGCGTGCCGTCGAGCGGCATCGTCTCGTCCGTCACCTGGTCGTCCGCATACTCGACGATCCGCGTCGTCCGCACCTCCAGGACATTGCCGCGTTGGACGATATCGAGCCGGGAGGGCGCCATGCCCGCCCCCGCCCGTCCAAGGTTACTCCTTGCCTCGTCGAGAACCCAGGTCCCACTAACGTCAAGAGGCGCCGGCTCGATGTGGACGGGGGGCAGCCCGCAGGCCTTGCGGTAGGAGGCCGTGACCGCTGCATAGGCGGGGTCCTCAAGGTTCAGGATCCTGGGGTCGGCCATGAGCGCCTTGTACTGCGCCTTCGTCGTGTTGCGCACCATGCCGGCCCAGGTCATGTAATAGGTCCACCTCGGCTGCCGGCTAAGCACCTCCGGCGTGGGAGGATTGCCCACTTCGGCGAGCGCGATCGGCTTGCCCTGGGACAGGGTCACAAGGCTGTCGTAGTAGGATTGCGCGAAGTCGCTCCCGTAGACGTCCAGGGCCAGCACGTCGACATAGTCGGCGCCCGGGAAGAATTTGGCATGCTCGAGGCCCGGCCTGCTCGGGCGGTCGACGCTCCACACCCACACCAGGTTGTTGAGGTGGTGATGGTTCACCAGGCGGTCGAAGAGCTGCCGGTAGAGGGCGATCGTGCTGTACTCCCCGGAGCGGTTTCCCCACCAGAACCAGTCGCCGTTCATCTCGTGGTACGGCCGCCACAGGACCGGGACATGCGCGTCCTGGAGCTGTTTCAGGAAAACGGCGACGGCGTCCACCTGTGCGCACCAGTGGTTGTAGAGGGCGGTCCCCGGGGTGAGCACGTCCTTGAACTGCTCGTCGAGCAGCTTTCCCTGGACGCTCCTGAGCGTCTTCGGGTCGCTGCCGGGGAGTTGCCTGAAGGTGATCGGCTCATCGGCCGTGGGCGGCACGGCATGCCAGCATAGGGCGACAATGGAGCCCCTCTGGTGCTGCCGGATGGCTTCCCGGACGATGTCCGGCCTCGCCAGGTACGAGTCGGAATCTCCGGCCTTCGCGTGCCCCCAGTCCGACCCGAAGATCACGGGCGTCTTGCCGATGTACTTGGAGGCAAAGTCGGAGTTGTGGCTCCTGGTGTTTGGGAAGTTGTGCTGCCCGGTGAGGGTGTGGTTGCCCGATATGTCGTAGAGAAGCTGGAGCAGCGCCGTCGCCTCGGGCGAGGCCCCCGGCGTCACGGGCTTGGCGACGACCTCCTGGGCATGGAGCACCGTGCCCAAAATTGAGGCGGGAACCACGACGCGGCAAAGGGTTCTAAAGGAGCGAAACATCACTGATCAGCACCCCTGGGGTCCCACCCTGTCAACGGGAACGTTGAACCGACCGGCGGGGCGTAGCCCTTGAAGGGCGAGGCACCTATTTATGCAACAGGGCCCCCAGGCTATTTCTCGAGCCAGATCGAGGTCCAGTCGTGGAAACCCACCACGGTGGTCGTCCACCCGCGGACGGCGGGGCTCTTGGCGTAGACCTGATACTGGTAGAAGATCGGGATCAGGGGGGACTCCCCGAGAAGGATCGCCTCGGCCCTCTGGAAAAGTTCCAGGCGCGCCGAATTGTCCGCTGTGTTCGCCGCCTGGTCTATCAGCCGGTCGAACTCCTTGTTGCTCCATCCCGCCCAGTTGTTCCCACCCCCGGTCACCATCGTTCCAAGGAACGTGTTGGGATCGGGGTAATCTCCGATCCATCCGGAGAATGCGATCGAGTAGTTCTTGTCCTGCTGGTTCTGGAAAAGGGTCTTCTGCTCAAGCTGGGCGATCGTGATATGGACTCCCAATTCCCGCTGCCAGCGGGACTGGATCGCCTCCATCATGCGCAGCGGCACCTCCGTGTCGTAGCAGATCACCTCGATGGAAGGCAGGCCCTTTCCCCCAGGGTAGCCCGCCTCGGCAAGGAGCCGGCGGGCCAGGTCGATGTCATCGGAGACCTGGGTGCGCGACGTGTAGCCGCCGCAGTTCGGGGGGGTGAGGCTGTGCGCATCGGGATAGACGCCCTTAGCGACGTCCCTGGAGAGCGCCCCGCGGTCGATGGCATGGGAGAGCGCCTGCCGAAGCTTCACGTTGTCAAAGGGCGGCCGGGTGGTGTTGAGGAAGAGGTAGAAGGTGGATAGCACCGGGTCCACGGCGAGGTCGACCGGGGTGTGCGCGCGGTAGGCGTCGACCTTGGACACCGGCAGTGAGTAGGTCGTGTGGAGCTGGCCCGCCCGATAGTTCAGGTCCTCGGTGTCAGCCTTCTCGAAGGGAAAGAACTCGATCCTGTTAAGGCGCACCCTATCCGCGCCCCAGTATGCCGGGTTCTTGACAACCGTGATGCGGGCGTTGGGCACCCACTCCTGGAGCATGAACGGGCCATTGCCCACCAGGTTGCCCGGACGCGTCCACTTCGTGCCCTTCTCGTCCATCTTCCCGAATTTCTCGATGACCGCCTGGCGCACCGGCAGCCATGTCGTGTGGGAGGCAATAGCGGGAAGGTAGGGGGTCGGCCTTTCGAGGGTCACCTGGAGCGTCGTGTCGTCGAGCGCCTTCACGCCCACCTGTGAGAAGTCCGTGAGCTTGCCGGAATTGAAGGCCTCCGCGTTCTTGATCGGCCAGAGCATGTAGGAGTACGCCGCCGCGAGAGCGGGCGAGAGTATCCTGTGGAAGGAATAGACGAAATCCCCCGCCGTGAGCGGGTCCCCGTTCGACCAGCGCAGCTTGGGCCTAAGGTGGAACGTGTAGACCAGGCCGTCGGGCGAGACCTCCCATCGCTCGGCCGCTGCGGGCCTCGGCTCCGAAGTCCTCCCGTCAAGCTTCGTCAGGCCCTCGAAGAGCGAGTAGGCGATGTGCGAGTCGGTGAAGGCATTTATGATTTCCGGATCAAGGTCGGCCGGCTCCGCCGCATTTCCAACCAGGAGCGTCTGGGTCCGGATTCCCTCCTCCGCCGGGTTCTCCCTCCGGGCGCAGCCCGGGAGGGCGAGGGCCAGGAGGCAGAGCGTTGGGGCGAGGGATTTCCGGAGGGTGCGTGCCATCAAGGGTGGTCGGAGCGGGGGAGCAGGCGCCATGCCGCCCCAAGCTAAATCAGTCCTCCACGACGTCAAAGATGTTGCCGAAGGGATCCCTGAAGTAGAGGGAATCGCCGCGGTCGACCACGATCTCGCACCGGGCCCCCTTCAGGAGCTTCCGCGCCTTGGCGATGCTCTTCACGCTGAAGGAGGGCGTCGCCGGCTGCGCCTTCGGGGAGCGGTTCACGTAGAGCATGAAGTGCCCGGTGTCGTACTCCAGGCTCGTCCGGGTCTTGCTCCGGAGCTTGAAACCCATGATGTCGGAGTAGAAGCGCTCCGCCTTCGCGAGGCTGCGCAGGTGGATCGCGACACAGTTGTTTGACCTAAATCTCATCGCTTACCGTCCCCCAAAGCGCCTGCTAGCCGTGCCTCGGCAGGACGAAAAGGAGCACCGCCAGGAGGTGGCAGGTGCTGCCGCCAAGGACAAGGGCGTTTGTAGCCGCCACGTGGTACCTGAGGCTTCGGATGGACGCCAGGCCCGCGCTGAGCGTGTAGCAGAGCCCGCCTGCCAGGAGGAGCCAAAGACCCCCGTGCGGGAGGACGGCAAAGAGCGGCTTAATACCCACGATGACCATCCACCCGACAAAGAGCGTCGCGAGGGTCGACGTCACGCGGTAGCGGTTGCCAACCACGAACTGGAACACGATGCCGGCCATGCACAGGCCCCACACGAGGCCAAAGAGCACCCATCCCCAGGGACCCCTCAGGCTCACCAGCAGGAAAGGCGTGTAGGTGCCCGCGATGAGGAGAAACGCCGAGGCACGGCCCAGCTTAAGGATCACCGCCTTGCCCTTTTCCGAGCGCCACGAGTAGTAGAGCGCGGTGATCGCGTAGAGCAGGAAAAGCGACAGCCCGAAGACGCTGAAGCTGACGACGTGCCATGCGTCCCCATACAGGCAGGCCGAGACGACAAGGAGCGCAAAGGCAAGGAGGCTCACCGTTAGGCCCAGGACATTGGTGACAGAGATGGCTATGCGCTCCCCCTTTGTGACCGTGCGCTGGGGCTCGACCACACCGCCGGCGCGGTGCTTCTGGACCGACCTCTCCGCTGCCTCGTCAAGAACGCGGATCGGCCAGATCGGTCGCGGGCTAACGAACTCCTCCGGGGTCCATTCCTCGCCGTCTGAATAGATGCTCCGCGGCATAAGGCAGGTGCCAAACACCCAGTCGGCCACGGGCAGGCAAAAGAATCCCGAAATCGACTCGTTGCAGTCGATGACGGCGTGGTGCCTCAGGTGGAAGCTGTACGCGGGCCTCCAGAAGAAACCCCACCGCTTGCTCTGGATAAGGGGTTCCCAGACATCGAGGGACCAGTGCTCGATCGCGTGCACGATCTCATAGATTGAGAGCGAGGAGGCCAGGGCCGCGAAACCCGCGAAAAACCAGGGGAAGCTCGGGAGGGCCCACTGCAGGGCGGCCAGGAGCGGCGTAAGGACCACCGCGAAGACAAAGAGGGTGTACCACGGGAAGAACGAAGCCTCGTGCTGGTCGGCCTCGAGTATCGGGTACTTGTTCTCGATGAACATGAGCCCGCGGCCATCGCGCGTCTGCTTGCGGGCGATGCGGGTCAGGGCGTGGTGGAGGGTGTGCTGGCGGTAGAACCTCCTGAGGAGGGGCACGGCAGGCTTGTGGAGCACGTAGCGGTGGAAGACATACTCCACGAAGCAGTTGACCAGGCTCATGGCCAGGAAAGCCACGACGCCCTTCCACAGGGGTGCGAGGAACTGGGCGTCCCACGTGCCGTGGAACGCGAGCCTGAGGACTGCGAGGACGACGGCCAAGGAGCCGGCGACCGTTGCGATGAAGAGCGGGAGCGAAAAGGGGCGGTGCTCGGTCTCTTGGGGCGGGGTTGTGGTTACCATGGAAAATAATAAGCGCGCCTGCTCAAAGGGGCGATGAGGTCAGGCGCGCGGGTTGCGGCGGATGGTGGACCCTACTGGACTCGAACCAGTGACCTTTTCCATGTCAAGGAAACGCTCTAACCAACTGAGCTAAGGGTCCGCTAGCACCGGGTCGGAAATTAAGCAGGATTGTCGCCGTTTACGGCAAGGAAAATTCCTCCTTTGCCTCCTGGACGTCCCGGGCGATCTGGGCCCTGAGCTCCTCGATCCCGGAAAACTTGCGCTCTGGGCGCAGGAAGCGCACCCACTCGACGGTGACCTGGTCCCCCGCCCCGTAGGGGCACGCCACGAGCAGGTGGATCTCCAGGCGCGGCTCACGGGCTTGCTCGACCGTCGGGCGAAGGCCGTAGTTGGCCACCGCCGGCAGCCACCCGTAGCTCTTGGCCCCGCTCACCCTGACCGCGTAGACCCCATACAGGGGCCTCAGGTCGGGCGACCAGCCCAGGTTGAGGGTGGGAAAGCCCAGGGTCCTCCCCAGGTGCTTGCCGTGGACCACCGTGCCCTCGGCCGAATAGACGTATCCCAAGAGCGCCGCCGCGCCCTTCATGTCGCCGGCCAGGATCCGCTCGCGTATCCGCGTGCTGCTGATGGGCTCCCCGTCCAGGTTAACCCGCGGGGCGCTAAAGACCGTTATCCCGTGCTTGCGGCCCTCGGCCACCAGCTTGGCCACGTCGCCCTGCCGGCCCCTGCCGAACCTGAAGTTCTCGCCGACATAGATCCCGGAAAGCCTGGGGAGGTGGCGCTTGATGAAGGGCACAAAGTCCTCGGCCGTGATCGCCGCAAAGTCGCGCGTGAAGGGCTGGACCACCACGGCGTCGATCCCGAGGGACCCGATCTTCGCGAGCTTCGCGGGCAGGTCGAGGATCATGCGGGTGGGACTCTCGGGCTTGAAGAGCACGCTCGGGTGGGGGTCAAACGTGAGGACAACCGACACGCCCCCGCTGTGGCGGGCGGATTGGACCGCGCTTTCTATGACCGCCCGGTGGCCGAGGTGCAGGCCGTCGAAGATCCCGATCGCGACAAAGAGGGGCCGCGGCGGGAGCGCCACGCGGTCCAGGCCCTCGAAATGCGCCGTGGGGTTCACAGGGCGACGCTCGGCACCGCCTCGCCGACGGGAATCAGCCTGCGTTGTATCTCGGGGAGCGTGAGCTTCTCGATCTGGTCGAGTGTCAGCGCCTGGGCCACATTGAAGCGGTCCGTCGCCGTCCGCCTGAGCGCCGAGAGGTGGGCGCCGCAGCCGAGCTTTGCGCCGAGGTCGTGTGCCAGGGTGCGCACGTACGTGCCCTTCGAGCACCGGAGGCGGAAGCGGATCTGGGGGGGATCGAAGCCCAGGAGGTCCCACGACATGACGCGGATGAACCGGGGTTCCCGCTCCACGTCCTCGCCCTTGCGCGCCTTCTTGTAGAGCGGCACGCCGCCGATCTTGATCGCGGAGAACATGGGAGGCATCTGGTACTGGTCGCCCAGGAAGCCCCTGATCGCTGCCTGCACCTCGGCCTCCGTTAGGGGCGGCACCGGGCGGGTCTCCATCACCTCGCCGTCGGCGTCCTGGGAATCCGTCACCTTGCCGAGCTCGATCGCGCCCTCATACTCCTTGTCGAGGCTGATCATGAACTGGGAGACTCGGGTGGCCTTCCCGACGAGCACGATCAACAGGCCCGTGGCCATCGGGTCGAGCGTCCCGGCGTGGCCGATCTTCTTGGTGCGCAGGATCCCGCGCAGGCGCGCGATGACGTCGTGCGAGGTGTGCTGGCCCGGCTTGTCGACGAGCAGCACGCCGTCGAGCTCGATCTGTTGGCCCATCATGGCTTACGCGGGCCCGCCCGCCGCACGCTCGGCGTCCACCACCTTCAGGCGCTCCGCTAGCGCCTCGAGAAGCCGGCCGCGGAATTCGCCCAGGCCCTGCTTCTGGTTAAGTCCCGCTGCGCAGGCATGCCCCCCGCCCCCGAAGATCCCGGCGACCAAGTCCAGCCGGCAGCGGGCATCCTTGGCCCGGAGGCTCGCCTTGAAGCTGCCGTCGGGCTTCTCCTCCACCAGGACGCCCACGTCGACGCCCTCGACGCACCGCGCAAAGTCCACAAGCCCCTCCGTGTCCTCCGCCGTCGTCCCGGTCTCAGAGTAGACTCCCTGCTTCAGGGTCCCGATGCAGACCCTGCCCCCGAGTTCCATCGTGAGCGACGCCAGGAAATGCTGCAGGAGCTTCAACTTGCCCACGGATTCGCGCTCAAAGAGCTCGTAGCCGGCCACCGAGGGCGACGCCCCGCGGGACACCAGCTCCCCGGCGAGCATGAAGCTCCTCTGCGAGGTCGAGCTGTACCGGAATTGCCCCGTGTCGGTCACGATTCCGGCGTAGAGGGCCGTGGCGGTGCCCGGGTCGATCGCGATCCCGGCGTCCAGGAAGACGCCCGCAAGGATCTCGCACGAGGCCGAGGAGGCGCTGTCGACGATGTTCACCTCGGCGAAGCCCCCGTTAGAGAGGTGGTGGTCCACGGTGCCCACGGGATGGGCAAACCGCGCCTTCAGGCGCTCCCCCGCCCTCGCATGGTCCGCGCAGTCGACAAAGACCGCCGCGGTTGACTCCGGGAGCTGGAGGGCCTGGTCGGTCCCCAGGAACACCGCCCCGGCAGTCACATAGCTAAGGCGGCGGGGGACGGGGTCCGGGTTCACGCACACCGCGGGCGACCCGTGGGCCGAAAGCACGCGCGCCAGCGCGACCTGCGAGCCGATGCAGTCGCCGTCGGGCCGGGCGTGGCCCACGACCGCAACCGAGCGGCCCTCGAGCCTGGAGAGCAGCCCCGGGAACGCATCGGAGAATTCGGGGTAGTACTTAGCCACGGCTCGCGCCCCCCTCGGGCGCCGCCTTCTGCTCAACCTCGTCCATGGCGCGCAGCAGGCGGGCCACACGGTCGCTCGACTTGTCGAGGACGTAGGTGAGGTGCGGGAGAAACTTGAGCACGATGCGCTTGGCGAGCTCCTCCCGGATCTCGGGCGCCCGCTTCTGGAGCCAGCGGAAACGGTCGGCCACGGCCGCCGCGTCGCCGATGATGGCCACGAACACGCGCCCGTCCCGGAGGTCCGGTGCGATCCGGACCTCGGAGATGGTGATAGCCACGGCCTCGTCCGCGTGCCTCTGGCGCAGGATATCGCTGATCTCGCGCTGGACGAGCTCGTTGATTCTGACGATGCGATTGGACACTTTTTTAAGCCCGAAGGCCGGCCCCTTAGAGCGAGGCCCTGACCTTCTGGGTGTCGTAGCACTCGATCACGTCGCCCACCTGGTAGCCGTTGAAGTCGTCCAGCTTGATGCCGCACTCCAGGCCCGCCCTGACCTCGTTCGCGTCGTCCTTGAAGCGCTTGAGCGTGCCAACCTTGCCCTCGTGCACGACCTCGCGCCCCCGGCGCAGCCGGGCCGCGGCGTTGCGGCTCACCTTGCCCTCGGTTACCAGGCATCCCGCGACGAAGCCCTTCGCGAGCGGGAATGTAGCCCGCACCTCGGCGGCTCCGAGCTTGATCTCCTTGATGTCCGGGTCGAGGAGGTCCGCCATCAGCTCGCGCACCTTGTCGGCGAGCTCATAGATGATGTCGAAGGTCTCGATGCGGACGCCGTTGTGCTTGGCAAGCGGCGTGACGCCGTTTTCAAGCTTGGTGCTGAAGCCGAGGATCGTTGCCCCGGCGGCTGCCGCCATGATGACGTCGTTCTTCGTGACGAGCCCGACGTCGGTCGAGACTATCTCGAGCGAAACCTTGGTGCTCTTGATGCCCTCGAGCAGCTGCTTGACGGCCTCGGCGGACCCGAAGACGTCGGCCTTCACGATCACCTTCAGGACCTTCTGCTGGGTCGCAGCGATGTTGGCGAAGAGGTTCTCGACGGAGATGTCCTTCTGCGCGGAGTCGACGGTCGTGACCGCCTTCTTGAGGCGGTGGGCCTCCTCCTCGGCCAGGTTCTCGGCCTCGCGGGCATTCTTGGCGGCCCTGAAAGGGGCCCCGCTGTCGGGTGTCCCCGACCAGCCGATCACCCGCACGGGGGTCGAGGGCGGCGCCTCCTTGATCGGGCGGCCCTGGTCGTCAAACATCGCGCGCACCTTCGCCCATTGGGCGCCGCACACGATGGAGTCGCCCGTGCGAAGCGTGCCCTTCTGGACGATGACGGTGGAGAGCGGGCCGCGGCCCACGTCGACCTGGGACTCGATGACGACACCGGCCACGTCGGCCTTCGGGTTTGCCTTGAGCTCGAGCACGTCGGCCTGCAGGAGGATCATCTCGAGGAGGTCGTTGATGCCGGTGCCCTTCACCGCGGACACGGGCACGGTGATCGTCTCCCCACCCCAGTCCTCAGGCACGATGCCCCTCTGCTGCATCTGCGCCTTAACCTGGTCCAGGTTCGCACCTTTGACGTCCATCTTGTTGACGGCGACGATCTGTACCACCTTGGCGTTGCGTGCATGCTCCAGCGCCTCGTCGGTCTGGGGCATGAACCCGTCGTCCGCTGCAACGACCAGGACCGCGATGTCGGTCACCGATGCCCCGCGGGCGCGCATCTTGTTGAAGGCGGCGTGGCCCGGGGTGTCCAGGAAGGTGATCTTGCGGCCATTGTGCTCGACCTGGTAGGCGCCGATGTGCTGCGTGATCCCGCCGGCCTCACCCGCGGCGACATTGGCCTTGCGGATGGCGTCCAGGAGGGAGGTCTTGCCGTGGTCGACATGGCCCAGGATCACGACGACCGGGGGCCGGGTGACGAGATCCTTGGAGTCGTCCTCGACGGGCTTCGCCTTGCCCTTCTCCTTGGTGATCTGCTGCTGCGTGGCGTCGCCCCGGTGCTTGATGTCGAGCACGAAGCCGTACTTTTCGGCGACCTTCTGGGCGACGGCCTCGTCGATCGTCGAATTCATCGACGCGAAGCCGCCCATCTGGTTCAACTCGGAGATCAGCTTGAAAGGCTTCAGGCTCAGGGCGACGGCGAAGTCCCTGACGATCACCGGGGGCTTCAGGTGGATGACCTTCAGCCCGCCCTCGATCGTGACCACGGGCGCCGACGAAGCGGCCGGGGCCATTTGGGGAAGAGGCCTCGGGAAGCTCGGTGCGCGGGCAGGAAGCGGCGGGGGGCCGGCGGAAGGCTTGGGAGCCTCGACGGCGGGGGCAACCGGCGCGACGGCGGGCTTGGGCACCGGGATTGCCGGGGGCGCCTTGGCGACCGGGGCGGCGGCCTGCGGGATCGCGGCGGCGGAAAGGGGGGCGACGCGCTGGGGCGCCACGGGACGGGGCGGGGGCGGCGCTGGGGCCCTGGCGACGGGCGCTGGCGGACGCTGCGGCGGCGTTCCGGCCTTGGCGACCGCCACGGCCTCGCGCTCCCGGGCCACGTCCTGGGCCGTCTTCACGAACATGCCTATGGGGCTCCTCGCCTTCGACGGCTCCGCGGAAGCCGCGGTCGGGGCCACCGGGGCGGCCTGCTCGGGCGCCGGGGCGCTCCCGGACTTTGCCGCAAACTCCTTCTCTATCTCCTCGATGTAGATCTTGCTCACGGTGCTGGAGACAGACTTCGTGTCCGCCGCGACATAGCCGCGCTCCTTCAGCAGGGCCAGCATGTCGCGGCCCTCCATGTTGTGCTTTTTGGCCAGTTCGTGGATGCGGGTACTCATTCGGCGGACTTTGGGTTGGTTCAGGAGGAGGTCACGCGCTGGATCACGTCCTGCGCTTCCTCGGCGGTGAACCCCGCGCCCACGAGATCGTCTGCGACAACCCCCTCGAAAGCCGCGGGGGAATTGATGCCCATGTCGACCAGGCGGCCCGCGATCGCGGGGTCCAGGCCCAGGCTCTTTACAAGGGCGTTGATTGCGTTGCCGCGGGGATCGTCACCCTCGGCCTTGAATTCCTCGATATCGATCCGCCAGCCGATCAGGCGCGACGTGAGCCGGGCGTTCTGGCCCTTGCGGCCGATGGCGATCGCCAGGTCGTCGGTCGCCACCTTCAGGAGGATCCTGCGGTTGCGCTCGTCGATGATGATCTCGCGCGGAGCCGCGGGCTTGAGGGCCTCGATCACCATCTCGCGGGGATCGGCAAAGTACTTTATGATGTCGATCTTCTCGCCGCCCAATTCGCGGACGATCGTCTTTACGCGGGCGCCTCGGGCGCCCACGCACGCCCCCACGGGGTCGACCTTCGGGTCCTTGGAGGAGACCGCGATCTTCGTGCGATAGCTCGGCTCGCGGGCGAAGGCCTCGATCTTGACGGTGCCGTCGGCGATCTCGGTCACCTCGAGCTCAAAAAGCCGGCGCACAAACTTCGGGCTCGCGCGCGTGAGGATGATCTCGGGCCCGCGGGGCGTGTTCTCGATCTCAAGCAGGAGGCAGCGGATGCGGTCGCCCGGCTGGTACTCCTCCATCGGAACCTGCTCCTTGGCGGGCATCACGGCCTCGGCCTTGCCGATGTCGATGTAGATGTCGTTGCGCTCCCGGCGCCGGACCGTTCCGGTCACGATGTTGCCGACCTGGTCCTTGAAGTCGTCGTAGATGCGGTCCTTCTCGAACTGGCGAAGCCGCTGCATCACGGCCTGGCGGGCGGTTTGGGCTGCAATCCGGCCCAATGTCGACGGATCCACCTCCTTCTCAACAAATTCCCCAATAACGGCTCCCGGCTTGATCGCCTGCGCCTTCTCGACATGAACCTCGGTCTTCGGGTTGCTCACCGAATCCACGACCTTCATGAGCGCCCAAGCCTTGAGCTGCCCGTTCTTCGGGTTGATGTCTATCTTCAGCTCCTGTCCCGAGTTAACCCCTTTCTGGGCAGCGGTTTTAAGCGCATTCGCGATCGTCGCAATCATGTCGGCGCGCGGAATGCCCTTCTCTTTCTCCATGTACTCAAGGACCGAAAGAATTTCGCTACTCATATGTTGGAAGTGTGGAAAAAAAAAGCGGGCCCCAGGGCCCACTTTAAACTAAAAGTGAGGGTGATAAAGAACCTGTAGGATACCGCCCGGGGACAAATGTTGTCAAGCCCACCCCCACCCTGGCGGGTCGGCCCAATCTTTTTCCTAGACCCCCCTGGAGGATCGGCTGGAAAAGCGCCCTCCATCCGCGGCGGATTGGAGCGCAAAATGGCGGAGGAGGAGGGATTCGAACCCCCGGTGAGCTTGCGCCCACGTCTGATTTCAAGTCAGGTGCCTTAAACCAACTCAGCCACTCCTCCGAAAACCTTTTCCCAAGTTGTGTTATGGCTGAACAAGGTCAATCGCTTACAAGGGCAAAGGGGGGTAAGATCCATACGTCTTTCGAGTTCGTCGTCTCGATCCAGGTCCTCCGCGGCATAGCCGCACTTCTCGTGGTGTTGTACCACCACTCCCATTACTTGGCGGCCGTCCTGCCCACGACGGCTCCCGGGCGACTTCCGTTTGCCGGCGGCTATGCGGGGGTCGATATCTTTTTTATCATCTCAGGGTTCATGATCGTTTATTCGACCCAGGAGAGGTCGCATGCTCGGCCTCTGGAATTCGCCATCCGCCGGTTCTTCCGCGTCGTTCCCTTGGCCCAATTGGCGACGTTGGCCTATTACTTCAGCTTAACATCTCGACCCCCGCCTTCGGTCCTTTGGAGGTCGCTTTTCCTCGTGCCAATTAGTGATGTCGACCCACCCAAGTTCGGGTTTCCTGTGATCGCGCAGGCCTGGGCTCTGTCCTACGAGCTCATTTTCTACACCATCTTTGCCGGTGTGCTTCTCTTTACCCACCGTCGACGGGTGATTGCAGCAAGTGCCGTCGTGGTGGCGTCGGTTGTGAGCTGCCAATGGGCGCTCGGTGGTCCCATGACCGTTTTCCCAAACGGGGTATATCTTCCCAACGGTCACGGCGGAATTTTGCCACCTGAAGCGCTGGGCGAACTCGGGAACCCAATCCTACTGGAGTTTGTGCTGGGGATGACGCTTGCCGACGCCTACATCAAATATGGAACTTGGCTAAGGGATTCGAGGAGAGCCTGGGTCGCCAGGTTCTCAGGTCTCGCGCTTGTGGCGGTCTTCGTGCTCACCTACCTGAGCCCAGAGAATCCCGGCAATGGCCTACTGAACAAGGGAATGGGCGCCGCATGCCTGGTAGTCGGCGCACTGCTTGTCGAGGTGTCTCTTCCGCGGCCCGGTGCGTTGGCTCCGAGACGAAACCTGCTCAGGCTGGGCATGTGGCTGGGGTCAATCTCCTATCCCCTTTACCTCGTTCACTTCGCAATCGCGGAACGGATCGTGCGGCGCCTTTGCAGTTTCTTCCTTTCCTGGAATCCGGAGGGTGTCGTCCGGGTCTTCATTCTGATCGCGGTATCATTGGCTCTGGCCGCAGTCGTTCAACGCTTCGTCGAGACCCGCTTTCTCGACTTGGGCAGGCTCCTAATACGCGCCCTCCACCGGCGCACCCGCATTTCGCCGTCACCCTGAGGTCCTGGTGCTTCCGATCGCCATGCAAGGTATTCGCGGGACAAAGGCGTTGCAGACCGCCTCTTCAGTTTGAAACGCCTTTTCGGGACCTGGGAGCTCAATCTGCCGCAGGATCGAGTGGCAACGCACCGTCACTTTCCAATTCGGCTCTCATTATTGAATCCATCGGCGACGATACCTTCATCGATTCAGGGCTTTAGTGGCAGTACAAGAACTCTGTCTTCCGCTCCAATAACGCGCCAACAATGAGGGGGTTGGCGTTCTGAGTCCGTTGGTGCGTTTCAGCGTCTGGGAGGTGCTTGAAGAACCGGCGTTCCTTCCGTCCCTCGTTATCCCACCCTAAGATAGACGGAGTAGCCGACCACGGCGCCATTGGGTCGTTGTGTTGAGATGTGACCCACGGGAACGGGACCATATTTCCCCGTTACCCTGTCAAAGCGAATCCGCCAAACAACGTGCCAAATCCCAGACCCTCACCATGGCTATTTCTCGCTCAACATTCAGGCGACTTGAGGCGGAGGGATTCGAACCCCCGGTGAGCTTGCGCCCACGTCTGATTTCAAGTCAGGCGCCTTAAAACCAACTCAGCCACTCCTCCGAGCGGGACCATTAGGGTGTCGCGGGGAACGAGGACGCCAATGGCTTACGAAGGTTCCAATCCGGGGCGGCCTACGTAGTCCCACCACTGGCATGAGGAGCCATTCCGGGCGATATTCTCGGGCCAAGGCCGGCAGCTGCGCACGACACACCATGGTCAACCCTCTTTCCCCACCGGACATGAACAAGGACACGCCCTCTGCCGCCGCTGTGAAACACCGGGCCGCTCCGCAGCCCGCGTTCCCGCCAGCGTCCCAGCCCGCGTCCAAACCCGAGCCCGTGTCCACGCCCATGCCCTCGCCCCTGCTCGGGGCCTGGCATGAATGGCGCGGATCGGGCCGGGTACTGGTCGTCGAGGACGACCCTGCGGTGAGGATCCTCGTTGCCCGGGCGCTTCCCAAGATGGGCTTCACCGTCAGCACGGCGGCAAGCGGCAGCGAGGCTGTGACGCTCATCGGGGCGTTGCCCGAGGACTATGTCCTTGTCCTCATGGATGTTAGGCTTCCGGGGATGGCGCCTAACGACCTGATCCGGGAGATTCGCCGCCATCGGCCCGAGATAGCCATCATCCTGATGACGGGCCTCATGCGGGAGACCGTTTCCGAAAGGCTTGGCGGCCTCCCCGTCAACGGCTTCGTGCACAAGCCGTTCAGGCTCGATGCGCTTGCCGCCGAAATCCGGGGGGTACTGGCCCCCTCCCCTTAGTTCCGCCGGGAAAGCAGGGAAAGCAGGTTCAGGAGGACCGCCATGAACGCGGCCAGGTAGGTGAGCGCGGCGGCGTTGAGCACCTGGTTGACGCCGGGCATCTCGTCCTGGTCCAGTATCCCGAGGGAGACGAGCTGGACCTTTGCGCGCCGGCTCGCGTCGTACTCGACGGGCAGCGTCACCAGCTGGAACACCGTGAGAATGGCAAAGGCGATAATGCCGATGTCGAGGATCGGGCCGGTGAGGCCGCGGGCCACGAAGAAACTTGCCAGGTAGATGAACGGCACGACGCCGGAGGCAATCCGGGTCACCGGTACGAGGGCCATGCGGAACTCGAGCATTTGGAAGCCCTCCTGGTGCTGGAGTGCGTGGCCCGCCTCGTGGGCCGAGACCCCGATCGCCGCCAGGCTCGTGCCGCGATAGTTCTCGGATGAAAGGACAAGCTTCTTCTCGGACGGGTCGTAGTGGTCGGTGAGGTGCCCCTCGGTCTCGACAATGTCGACGTCGGTGATGCCCGCACGAGCCATCACCGCGGCAGCCGCATCGCGCCCCGTGATCCCCCCGCGCGACAGGATCTGCAGGTTCTTGGAGTAGGCGCTCGACACCCGGATCTGGGCGTAGATCGAGAACCCGAAGACGAAGACGAAAAGCAGCATCAGGATCCCGGGCGGGATGTAGAAGGTGGCGAGTTCTAAGGGCATGTTCATCTTTTGAGTCCCCAAATATTGACCAAAGTGCCCAATTTTCAAGCTGCCAGTCCGCTGCGGGCAAGCAGGGCGCCGAGGTCGGGGTCGCGCCCCATGAAGTCGCGGTAGAGCTCCGCCGGGTCCGCCGAGTTGCCCCGGCTGAGGATGCGCTCGACGAACTCCCGGCCCACCTTCGTGTTGAAGATGCCCTCCTTTCGGAAACGGGTGAACGCATCGGCATCGAGCACCTCCGCCCATTTGTACGAGTAGTAGCCCGCCGCGTAGCCCACGGGGTCCGAGAAGAGGTGCGTGAAGCGCCGCACGGCCGTGGGCGCCGGGGGCTCCGTCGGGATCAGGCAGTCTTCGATGAGCGCGCGGATCCGCGGCTCAAGGTCCGACTCGCCGGAGAATTCTGTCGCCCTGATGTGCATGAGGAGGTCCATCTTCGCCAGGCTCACCTGGCGCATGGTGGCCGACGCCGACCTGAAGATCCGGGCGGCGGTCATCTTGCGGAACAAGGAGTCGGGGATCGCCTCCCCGGTCTGGAAGTGCCGGGCGAACAGGTCCAGTCCCTCGCGCTCCCAGCACCAGTTTTCCATGATCTGCGACGGCAGCTCGACAAAGTCCCAGGCCACATTGGTGCCGTTCAGGGACTTGATTTCCACCTCCCCAAGGAGGTGGTGGATCAGGTGCCCGAACTCGTGGAATATGGTCTCGACCTCCCGGTGCGAGAGGAGCGCCTGTCGACCCGGTGCCGGGGGCGTCAGGTTGCCGCAGATTAGGCCCAGGTGGGGCTTCCTCGTTCCGTCGGGCACGGGCCCTCCGGTGATCAGGGCGTTCATCCAGGCGCCGCCCCGCTTCGACTCCCTAGGGTGCCAGTCCGCGTAGAAGGAGCCGAGGTGGGCCCCTCGCGGATCGTGCACGTCGTAGAAAAGGACCTCCTCGTGCCAGGTCTCGACCTCCCCTGCGGGACGCTGCGTCACCCGGACGCCAAAGACGCGGGTGGCGATCTCGAAGAGGCCGGCCATGACCCGGTCCATCGGGAAAAAGGGCCTGAGCTCCTCCTCGTCGAAATCGTAATGGGCCCGCCTGAGGCGCTCGGCCCTGAATCCAAGCTCCCAGGGCGCGAGGCGCGCCGCCTTGGCGCCGGTGTCCCGCGCCTTCGACTCCTCGAGCTCGCGGGCTTCCCGCGCGAACGCCGGGGCGCAGCGCACCCGCATGTCCTCTATGAACTGGAGGGCCCGCTCGCCCGTCTTGGCCATGCGGCGGGCGGTGACCAGGTCGGCGAAGTGCCGGCGGCCGAGGAGGCGCGCCTTCTCGCTTCGCAGCTCAAGGATGCGGGCGATGAGCGGCGTGTTGTCGTGGGGGGAGGCCGCGCCGACCTGGACCGCGGCCGTCCATATTTCCCTCCGGAGCGCGTCGTCATGGGCATAGGTCATGACGGGCTCCATGGAGGGCATATGGAGCGTGAAGCGCCAGGCCGGCTTATCCTCGGTTGAAAGCCCCTTGCCCGCCGCATCGGCCAGCGCGCGGGCCTTCGCGTGGGCGGGCAGGCCTGCCAGCCGCGACTCGTCATGGACAACGAGCTGCCATGCATTGGTGCCGTCCAGGACGTTCTCGGAGAAGCGCTGGGTCACCTGGGCCAGCTCCGCCTGGATCGCCTCGAGCCTGGCCTTCCCCTCGGGCGGAAGGTCGGCTCCGGCCTCGCGGAACTCGGCGAGCGTCTCGCTCAGGAAACGCGAGCGCACCGGCGGGAGCGCTCCCGCCTCGGGGCTTGCCGAGAACAGCTTTATCCTCGCCCAGAGGTCGGGCCTTAGGGGGATCCGCGCAAAGAAGGCGGAGACCCTCGGGAGCACCCGGTTGTGCGCCTCCCGAAGCGCGGGTGCGTCCGCCACCGCCTGCAGGTGCGTCACCCGGTTCCACGCGCGGTTCAGGAGGTCGGTCGCCTCGTCCAGCGGCAGGAGCGTGTTCTCGAAGGTCGGCGCGCGCGGCTCGGCCTCGATGCCCGAAAGGGCCGCTTCCGCTCGGCTTATGGCCTCGTCGATCGAGGGCTCCACGAGCTCCGGGGCGAGCGCGGACCAGCGTATGTGAAAGGAGGGGTCTAGGAAGGGATTCTCGGGCATCGGCCCTACCAACCGTAGGTCGCGCCAAAAGACAACTGTCTGCGCGAGGCGGGAACGGCAGGGACGGACTGAAAGGCGCTGTTCCAGAGGTTGTCGACCTGCACCGTGAGCTCGAGGTTCCTCTTTCCCGAAGGGTGCCAGCTTAGCCCGAGCGCGCTCACCAGCGCGTCGTTTCCGCCGGCCGTCCGGAGGCTGTCCGGCGCCTGGATCCGGGCGGCGTTGTCGAGCCTAAGGTCCAGGTTCTCCGTAAGCTGGAGGATGAAGGCGGCCGTCAGGCGCTCCCGGGCGTAGTTAAGGGCGTAGAAGCTCGCGGTCACCGGGGCCCCCAGGTAGCTGGCATCCTTGGCGAGGGCCGTGTAGCCAAGCACCACGGTCGCGAGGCTCCACGAGCGGCGGGCCTCGACCTCCAGCCCCTCGGTGTCCACGTTCACGGGGTTTGCCGACCGGCCAAATACACCGTCGGTGTAGGTCCAGTCGACCAGGTTGTCGTCCCGCCGGTAGAACACGTCGCCCCGGGCCGACCAACCCCAAAGGGTGCCCGACAGGCCCACCTCCATGTCGCGGCTCTCGGACCGGCCCAGATTGGGGTTTCCAAGGAAGAGCCCCGAGGTCGGGCTCGAGTCCAGGGCCGTGTAGGAGGGCATCTCGGTCGTCTCGCTGTAGCTCGCGTATATCCTGCGCAGGCCGCTTGAAATCCACGTCTGCGCCAGCTCGGCGATCGGGCAAATGGCTCCCGAGTCGCGGTTCGACTTGTCGTAGGAGGCACCCGCCTGGAGGCTCAGCGTGCCCCCATCCACGGCCCATTGCTCCTCTGGGACCAAGGAGGCCTTCTCAAGCGCGCGGCTGTGGTAGGGCCCGTAGATGAGCGACGTTGAACGGAGCGAGTCGGTTGTCTCCTCCACATGGTAGTTGATCAGGAGGCCGAGGGCCTCCTGCCTGCCGCCCGCCGCGGCGCCGTACTCCCAGGTGGTGTGCTGGTAGGGGTGGACGGGGCCGAGCGGAGCAAAGCGGTCGAAGGCGTAGTCGTCCTTGTTTCGCCTGTAGAAGAACCCGGCGTCGAAGAATTGTCCGCCCCCTAAGTCGGCCCGGGTGTTGCCCGAGAGAAGGACCGTCTGGAGGTTCTCCGTCTCGTCCGAGTCAAACGGAGTGTAGAGGTTGGGCCACCCAAAGAAGCTCGCCTGGTACCCCCCGAAGAGGTCCGTCTCCGTGGACGGGGTGACCCACTGGGCCCGCGCCGCGGCGCGGTCAAAGCGGAAGTCGCCGAAGGGCACCGTGCCGTTGCCGGAGGAATGGGACCAGTCCGCGTCCGCCGCCAGGTGGTCCGGACCCCGGGCCGCCCAGCCCTGGTAGACCTCCTCCCGCTCGAGGCCGTCGTCGCCCAGGGCCCCCGAGAAGGCGCCGGCGTTCGCAATGCGCCGCCAGTCATAGTCCACGGCCCCGCCGGTCGAGTTCAGGGTCTGAAGCGCGTGCTCGGCACCCGTCAGGATTGAGGGAGCCCCGAGCATCTCCGGGGCGATAGGCAGCTCCGTAAGATAGTGGCCCGTCTGGGGATCGAAGATCGAGAGGGCCCCGATCTGCATGCCCGTGTTCTCAAAGGTGTCGCCGCGCAGGGTCACGTCGGCCTGGGCCTCGGCCTGGTTCCGGGGTTCGATGTCCACAAGCGGCTCAAACCGGAGCGCCGATACCGGCATCGCGAAATTGGCGGCCGAGGACTGGTTGGCGACACTGGGCGAGAAAACGAACACCGCCGGAAGGCTGGTTGCGTCCTGCGCCCGAGCACCCGCAAGGCACAGGGCGAGGGCCCACAATCCGCTTCCCAGGTACTTTAGATCATGCATCACAAGGGCCGACGGCTAACAGGCGGCCGCCAAATAACAAGCCTCCTGTTAACAAGGGAAAAGCAATCGCTTAACAAGGGCGCGGGGGGCCTCGCCGGAACCCCGGGGGGTTCCCTATTCGCCGTCGTTGCCGATTGCCTCGACAGGGCAGCCCTCAAGGGCCTCCATGCACTGCGCGACGTCCTCCTCGGTCTCGGGCTGCTTGTTCACAAAGGAGTGGCCGCCCTCGTCGTTGCGCGTGAAGAAATTGGGGGCCGTCTCGCGGCAGAGATCGCAGTCGATGCACTGCTGATCCACGTAAAATTTTCCCGCCACATTACTAGCCCACTTGTCAGCTTTGTTGGCCATAGGTGCATTAGAAAGGTGGGTGCCGAGGGCCATCTGTCAAGGGGGTATCGGGGGCGGCAGCCCCCGCCGGGCCCGGGCTGCTCATTCAGAGCGGGTTCCGGCCGTAAGGCGGCTTGTATTCGGTGACGGCGCGGTTACGGTACGCCCATGCTGCAGGATCGCCCTTACATGCGCGACAACTACGAGAGGCGCCAGACAAGCGTCATCACGTGGCTGATATCGCTCATTGTCGCGATCTACGTGATCCAGATGGCGCTCACTCGCTTCCTGGGCGCCCGGTTCGGGCTCGACGAAGCGCTGGGACTATCGACGTTCGGCCTTCGGTCGGGCCACCTTTGGACGCTCCTGACGTACGGCTTCCTGCATGACACCGGCAACCTGCTGCAGGTGCTCAGCTACCTGATCGTGATCTACTTTGTGGGCCGGGAACTCCTGCCCCTGCTTGGCACCCGCAGGTTCGCGGGGTTCTACGCCGCGTCGCTCGTGACAGGCGGCCTTTTCTGGAGCGCCGTGCATTGGAGGGGACCGGAGGTCCTGCTGGGGGCATCGGCGGCCGCCTCGGCGCTGGTGATCCTCTACGCCTGCTTCTTCCCAAACCGGGAGATCACGCTGCTCCTCTTCTTCATCGTCCCCGTCAACGTTAGGCCGAAGATCGTGGCCTATGTCCTGATCGCCGTGGATCTTTGCGGCCTGGTCTTCTACGAGATCATGGGGTCTGCGTCGCCCTTCGGAGGCGCCGCGCATTCGGCCCACCTGGGCGGGATGGCGGCGGGCTGGATCTACTTCCGCTACCTCCACGACACGACATGGACCTTCGGCAGGAAACAGGCCGCGATCGAGCTGCCGAGATGGGTAAAGCAGCAGGGCTCGGCCAAGTCCGCGCCGCCCGCCTACAGCGTGAACGTGGGCGACCACAGCCATCTTCGCGCCGAGGTTGACCGCATCCTGGACAAGATCAACAGCGATGGATTCGGTTCCCTGTCGGCGGCCGAGAAGAAGGTCCTGGACGAGGCGCGGGACCTGATCGGCAAGCGCTAGGACGACGTGGCGCCCGGGCGGTCGCCTGAGGTTCGACGGGGACAAAACGCCCTCCCTTCTTGAATTCCTCGAGGTCCCGTGAAACACTGGACGGGTCTGGGCTGTCCCAGCACCCGCCCCTTGGCACCTCACGCATGATATTAACCCCCGCAATGTTACGCCGGTGGATGGCTCCGTGCCTCCTCGTGCTCACGGTCTCCGGCCTGTTTGGATCCGACCTTAAGTTCACGACCCCGGACACGTTATCAACTGAAGCCCAAACACTTGTGACGCTTTTGGAGCAGGCGCACTACAACCGGGATGCCATCCACAGCGGCGACTACTCCCAGGTCGTGCCCGAGTACATGACAGCCTTGGACGGCCAGCACCTCTTCTTTCTCGACACCGACAAGGCCGATTTCGTCAACCGGTTCGGGAAGAACGTCTACTACAACGTGGATTACCTGGGGAAGATCGATGCCGCCTACGACATCTTTTACCTCTACGATGACCGGGTCACGGCCCGCATTGCGTGGATTTTCGGCGAGCTGAAAAAGCCCATGGATTTCACGGCCCAGGAGACCTTCCGGGTGGATCGCTCCAAGTCGCCCTGGCCCACGACAAGCGTCGAGGCCGACGAGCTCTGGCGCAAGCGGCTCAAGTTCGAGGTGCTGGGCGAGCTCCTGAACAAGAAGACCCTCGACCAGGCCAGGGACGTCGTGCGCAAGCGCTACGAGCGCATGCTCAAGAACGTCGGCGAAACCGACGGCGCCGAGCTCGCGGAGACATTCCTGTCGACGATTGCCGGACTCTACGACCCCCACTCCACCTATTTCTCCGCGGACACCTACGAGGACTTCGGAATCCAGATGAAGCTGCAGCTGGTCGGAATAGGGGCGATGCTTGGCATGGACGAGGACACGTGCACCGTCAGGGAGATCGTCCCCGGTGGGCCGGCGGACCTGGGCCACCAGCTTAAGCCCAACGACAAGATCATTGCGGTGGCGCAGGACATGGGCGATCCCGTGGAGATCATCGGCGTGAAGCTTCGCAAGATCGTCGACCAGATCCGTGGGGCGAAGGGAACCAAGGTGAGGCTCATCGTCGAGCCCGCCGAAGCGACGGACAGCTCCGTGCGCAAGGAGATCGTGATCACGCGGGACGTGGTGAAGCTCGACTCCGCGCGGGCCCGGGCGGCCGTTTTCCAGGTCCCGACGGCAGATGGAAAGACCGTTCCCCTGGGCGTCATCACGCTTCCCGCCTTCTACGGCCCCGCCGACGACGGCGACACCGATGCCGACAAGACGAGCGCAAGCGAGGACGTGGCAAAGCTGATCGTGCAGCTCAAGCAGGCGAACGTGCAGGGCATGGTCCTCGACCTGCGCCACAACGGGGGCGGCTACCTGAGCGAGGCCATAGAGCTCGCGGGCCTGTTCATCCACAAGGGCCCCGTCGTCCAGGTGAAGGGCTATGATGGCGACATCCAGGTCGACACGGACAAGGCCGAGAACCTCTCCTACGACGGCCCCCTGGCTGTCCTCGTGGACCGGTTCAGCGCGTCGGCTTCCGAAATTGTCGCCGGGGCCCTCAAGGACTATGGTCGGGCCGTGGTGATCGGCGACACCTCCACGCACGGAAAGGGAACGGTGCAGGCGACCTTCGAGATGAAGAAGATATCGCGCGAGCTTGCGCGGTCGCCCGCCAAGACGGGAGCGGCCAAGATCACCATCCAGAAATTCTACCTGCCGGACGGGTCCTCGACGCAGCTGAAGGGAGTCATATCCGACATTGTCCTCCCTTCCGTGGACGAGTTTCTGCCGATCGGGGAGTCCGACCTGCCCCATGCGCTCGTCTGGGACAAGATCAACACCAGCGTCTTTGACGGAAGCCCGATCGACCCCAAGCTGCTCGCGCGGCTCCAGCAGGACAGCACCGCCCGCCAGGCGAGCCTCCAGGAGTTCGCCTTCGTCCGAAAGTACGTCGATTGGTTCAAGCAGCGCCAGGCCGAGAAGCTCGTGTCGCTTAACCTGGAGGAGCGCCGCAAGCAGAAGGCTGCCGACGACTCATTCCGCAAGGCCATAAAGGCCGAGCGCGAGGAGCTCGCGAAGGCGGACTACCCCTACAAGGAGTTCAGGCTCGGCCCCCCGCTTCCCCCGAAGATCGTTGCCCCCAAGACCGACGCCCACAAGGCGGGCGATGCCAAGGACGCCGACGACGATGCCGACATAGCCGACGCGGAGGATGACGCCAACGCCGACGCCTACGGCAAGGTCGACGTGCCCCTGCGCGAAGCCCTGAGGGTTGTGGACGACGCCATAGAGCTTGGGAGCAAGCACGAGTATTGGGCGAGCAATCACGCGCCCCTTACCGCGGTCGCCAAGGGTTGAGGTTCCTCCCAAGGCCCCTACGTCCACGCCAGGAAATAGCGGTCGCGACCCGTCAGGTCCGCGACGGACTCGCTCCGTGAAAACCCTGCCCTGCGCGCGGACTCGGCTGCGCGCGCGTGGTGGAGTATCCCGGTCTCGAGGGCCAGGAGGCCCCCGGGTGCGAGTACGCCCGCCGCGCCCGCGATGATCCTGCCCAGGTCCGAGAAACCCTGGTCTGCGCAGGCAAGCGCGCCCCTGGGCTCGTGCTCACGCACCTCCGGTGCCGCGGCGGAGAGCTCCTCCTCCGAGAGGTAGGGCGGGTTGGAGACCACGAGGTCGAAGGTCCCGGCGGGGACGCCGTCAAACCAGTCGGCCCTAAGGAAGGAGACCCGCCCCGCCAGGTCCAGGGACGCCGCGTTCTCGGACGCCAGCGACAGCGCAGACTCGCTTGCGTCCACGGCGGTCACGGAGGAGGCGGGGTAGGCCCTTGCAAGAGCCAGGGCGATGGCCCCGGTGCCTGTGCCCAGGTCGAGGATGCGGCCGGGGGCCGTCCCGCACCGCGCGATCACGGTCTCCACCAGGAGCTCCGTCTCCGGACGGGGGATGAGGGCTCGCCTGTCCGACTTCAGACGCAGGCCGTGGAACTCGGTGAATCCGAGGACGTATTGGAGCGGTTCCCGCTTCGCCCTGCGCCTCACCAGGTCGCGGAGTGATCCCAGCTCCTTGTCCGAGACGGGCCTGTCAAACTTGAGGTAGAGTTCCATGCGGCCGAGGGAGAGCGCATGGCTGACGAGGAGCTCGGCGTTCAGGCGCGGCGACTCGATGCCCTTGGCGGCGAAGAATTCCGAGGTCTTCTTGACGACCTCCAGGACACTCAGGATCGGGGCACGACTCGGCGCCTGGTCGGGCATCTTCTTGCCTTAGCCAAGCTCGGCGGACGGCCTCACGAGCTCGTAGCTGCGGCCCTCGAGCGCCGCGAGCCGCTCGTCGTAGTGGGCCTTCTGGAGCCCCTCGATAAGGGGCCCGATTGCGCCCTCCATGATCTGGGGAAGGCCGTGGAGCGTGAGCCCTATCCGGTGGTCCGTGACGCGGTTCTGCGGGAAATTGTACGTCCGTATCCGCTCGCTGCGGTCGCCGGAGCCGATCTGGCTGCGCCGCTCGGCCGCGTACTTCGCCTTCTCCTCGTCCTCCTTGAGCTTGAGCAGCCTCGAGCGGAGGACCGTCATCGCGCTCGCCTTGTTCTTTATCTGCGACCGCTCGTCGGCGCACGAGACGATGAGCCCCGTGGGCTTGTGGAGGATCTGCACCGCGGAATCGGTCGTGTTGACCCCCTGCCCTCCCGGGCCGCTCGCCCGGCTGACCGTGATCTCGAGGTCCTGCGGGTTGATCTGGATGTCGACCTCCTCGGCCTCCGGGAGCACGGCCACCGTCACGGTCGAGGTGTGGATGCGCCCGCTGGCCTCGGTCAGTGGCACGCGCTGCACCCGGTGGACGCCGCTCTCCCATTTGAGCTGCTTGTACACGTCGGTTCCGACCACGAGGAACGCTACGTCCCTCAGGCCCCCGCGCTCGGAGTAGCTGCTGCTCATGGGCTGGATCTTCCATCCCTGGGAATCCGCGTACTTCTGGTAGCAGCGGGTGAGCTCCGCCGCGAAGAGGGCCGCCTCCTCACCCCCCGTGCCCGCCCGGATCTCCATGATCGTGTCGCGGGAATCGGAGGCCTCGGGCGGGATCATCGCCAGGAGCACCGCCTCGCGAAGCGCAGCGGCCCGGCGCTCAAGCGCGGGGACCTCCGCCACCGCGAGCTCCCTCATCGCCGCGTCGACAGAGAGGTCCCGGGTCATGCCGACGGCCTCGCGCAGCTCGCGCTCGACCTGCTCATGCGCCCGGTGGTCCTCCACGAGCTTCCGAAGCTTCTGCTGCTCGCGGGTCACCTCCGCGGCCCGGCGCGGGTTGCCGTAGAACGACGGCTCCGCCATCTGCGCATCGAGTTCCTCGAGGCGCCTTTGGAAGGGTGAAATGTCGGGAAGGGCGTCCATGTCTGCTATTTGCGAATTGCGCGGGCCTTCGTCGGAGGCTAAGTATCCCGCCTCACGCACCGCATGGCCGCGACGCTCTTCACGCAAAACATCATCGCCTGCATCTGGGATTTCGACAAGACCTTAATCCCGGAGTACATGCAGACGCCGCTCTTTCGGCGCTACAACGTCGACGAGGCCACGTTCTGGGCGGAGACGAACGCGCTGGTCGAGAACTACCGCAAGCGCGGCTACACCCTCTACAGCGAGATCAGCTACCTAAACCACCTCCTGACCTATGTCCTTGCGGGTCGCATGGCCGGGCTCAACAACGCGGTCCTGCGAGACTGCGGCAAGGAGGTCCGATTCTACCCCGGCCTCCCCGGGTTCTTCGATGCCTCCAGGTCGTGGGTGTCGGACAAGCAGGAGTACAAGAAGCACGACATCAGACTTGAGCACTACGTCGTCAGCACCGGCCTTGCCCAGATGATCCGGGGCAGCGCGATCGCCCCCGTCGTGGACGGGATCTGGGGCTGCGAATTCATCGAGAACCCGCTGCAGCCGGGTTTCCTCCAGCAAAAGGAGCTCGACCTGAGCGCGGCGGCGGAGATCGCGCAGATCGGCATGGTGATCGACAATACGACGAAGACGCGCGCTCTCTTCGAGATCAACAAGGGGACCAACAAGAACCCGGCCATCGACGTGAACTCACGGATCGCCGCGGAGGACCGGCGGATCCCGTTCCAGAACATGATCTACATCGCTGACGGCCCGAGCGACGTGCCCAGCTTCTCGGTGGTGAAGAGCAACGGAGGCAACGCCTACGCGGTCTACAATCCCGCCAAGCAGGAGGAATACGCCCAGAACGACCGCCTGCGCCAGTCGGGAAGAATCGACCACTACGGGCCGGCCGACTACACGGCCGCCAGCAGCACGGCGCAGTGGCTGCGTCTCCACATCCACGAGATTTGCGACCGCATAGTCCGCGACCGCGAGGCCGCCGTGGCACAGAGGACCGCACGTCCCCCGCGGCACCTAAATCCGCCTCCGCGGGAGGAGCGGGCGAAGGCCCAAAGGCCCGCGCCCGAGCAGTCCAAGTTCCTGGAGTAGGCCCCCGGGCCGGCCGAGGAGGGCCCCCTTAGCGCGAGTCGGCCAGCTCGCTCTTCTCGAAGTACTGCGCCAGGTTCGCGGCGCGCGAGGCGTAGTCCACGGCCGGCGCCGGCGGGTGCCCCGCAAGCACGGCCTTAATGCCGCCGTTCCACGCGAGCGCTATCATGTACGGGGTCGCAGTGATGCCGCGCTTCTCGAGCTCGGACTTTATCCAATCGTAGTGCTTCACGGCCACCGCGTCCGAGGACCGGCGGTCGAGCGCGCGGCTAAACGGCGCAGCCGTGTGCATCTTCCACGTCTGCTCCCTGAACTGGTAAGCCCCGAGTTCCCCCAGGTTTCCCGGAAGGTCCGAGTCGCGTGGGTTCTCAAGCTGGTGGATGGCCTCAAGGGTCGCCCATCGCTCCGTGGCGAGCGCCCCCGGGGTCGCGGACAGAAAGGTCAGAACGAAGACGGCCGCGAGGCGGGCCGCAGGGGGCCGCCCGAGGAGGAGCAATCGTGTTGGGTTGGTCTTCATGGCGCAGCACGAGACCCTCCCCTTCAGGAGCATGTTCGGGGGGTGCCCGAACTAAATCGGACAAAAACGTGGAACCCAGTAGGCCTTGCGAAATGCAAGACGCCTCGGTGGAGAACCCCCGTGCCCGCAATTTCCTGTCAGTCAACAAATTCCTCTATAAGCCGGGCCACTAGGGAGGTCCAGCCGGTCTGATGATTGGCCCCCAGACCGGCCCCGGAGTCCCCGTGAAAATATTCGTGGAACCATATCAGGTCGCGCCAATGAATGTCGTTAGCGAACCGCGGATCAGCCGCCAATGCAGGACGTTGGCCTTTGGGATCGGGCCTGAAGAGCGAAATGAGGCGCCGCGCGAGCTCCCGGGCAATCTGGTCCAGGTTCATGAGATTCCCGCTTCCTGTGGGGAACTCCATCCTGAATGAATCCCCGTAGAAAAGGTGGTAGCGCTGGAGGGCCTCGATCAACACGTAGTTGATCGGGAACCAGATCGGGCCCCGCCAGTTGGAGTTGCCCCCGAAGAGCCAGGTCCGCGACTCGCCGGGTTCGTAGTCGACCCGGTAGGCCTCGCCCTCGACGCCCACCGTGAAGGGCTTGTCCTTGTAGGCCCTTGAAACCGAGCGGACCCCATGGGGCGAGAGGAACTCCGCCTCGTCGAAGACGTACTTCAGGACCCGCTCCAAACGCGCGCGGGTGGGAATCGCGAGGATCCGCCGGCCCGGGTCCTGGCCGTCGCGGGCCAGGTACGATATGCGCGAGGCCAGGTCCTGCCGGTTCTCTAGGAACCAGCGCGTCCGCTTGGCAAATCCCGGGAGCTTGTCGAGCCGCCCCTCCTCGATGAACTCGACCGCGAACAAGGGGATTACGCCGACGATGGAACGGAGCCTGAGCGGCACGCTCCCGCCTGCGACCTGGAGCTCGTCGTAGTAGAAGCCGTCCTCCTCGTTCCAGAGGCCCGTGCCGCCCAGCGTGTTCATGGCGTCCGCGATCGCGACGAAGTGCTCGAAAAACTTGGAGGCGATGTCCTCGTAGGCGATGTCCTCCTCGGCGAGCTCGAGCGCCATCGCTAGCATCGTGCTGCAGTAAAACGCCATCCATGCGGTGCCGTCGGCCTGCTCGAGCTGGCCGCCCCCGGGGAGGGGCTTGGAGCGGTCAAAGACCCCGATGTTGTCGAGGCCGAGGAAGCCCCCGCTGAAGATGTGCCGGCCGCACACGTCCTTGCGGTTGACCCACCAGGTGAAGTTGACGAGGAGCTTCTGGAAGACCCGTGCGAGGAAGGCCCGGTCCCGCTGGCCGCGGGGGGCCGTGATCTTGTACACGCGCCAGCACGCCCAGGCGTGCACGGGCGGGTTGACGTCGGAGAAGTTCCACTCGTAGGCGGGGATCTGCCCGTTCGGGTGCATGTACCACTCGCGCAGGAGGAGGTTGAGCTGCTGCTTGGCGAACGCGGGATCGAGCCGGGCCATGGGAATCATGTGGAAGGCCAGGTCCCATGCGGCGAACCACGGATACTCCCACTTGTCCGGCATGCTGATGACGTCCCTGGAGTACACCTGGGGCCAGTCGCTGTTTCGGCCGGTCATCCGGGACTCCGGGGGCGGCGGGTAGTTGGGATCGCCCCGGAGCCAGTCCTCGACGATGTAGTTGTAGAACTGCTTTGACCAGAGGAGCCCAGCGTTGGCCTGCCGGGCGATGCGCCGGGCCTCGGGATCCTTCGGGCCCGGAAGCGCGCCGTAGAATTGGTCGGCCTCCTTTTTCCTCGCCGCCATGACCCCTTCGAAGTCCTTGCCGAAGGCCCCCGGCGCGGTTCGGTCGCCCTTCCTAAGGCGGAGCCGGATGCTCCTCTCCTCGCCAGCCCCAAGGTCCAGGACGAATTGGGCCGAGCATTTCGTGCCGCGGACAGGGGGGTTCGGCCCAAGCTTCATGCGACCCACGACGATGTCCCCGATCGCATCCTTCACGTAGGGGGAGTCGTTGGTGCCGCCAAAGAGGAGGGCCGCGTTGGTCTCGTTCTCGGCAAAGAGGAGCGTTGCGGGCGCGCCGGCAGCCTCCTCCACGTCCATGACCATCATCCCCAGGGTCTCGTGCTTGCACTCCACGCGGTGGTCGCCGACCCGGAGGATCCTCGGCTTCAGCCCGCAGCCCTCGTGCTTGCAGCCCCAGGACCACGTGTTCCGGAACCAGAGCGTGGGCAGGAGGTGGAGGACCGCGCGCTCGGGCCCGCGGTTGGACGCCGTTATCCGTATGCAGATGTCGTCGGTGTCGGCCTTCGCGTACTCGACAGCGACATCAAAATAGCGCCCCTCGTTGAAGATGCCCGTGTCGGCGAGCTCAAACTCGGGAACGTCGCGCGTCCTTCCGCGCGACTCGGCCCTCAGGCGCTCATAGGGAAACTCCGCCTGGGGATACTTGTAGAGGCCGCTCATCCAGGAATGGGTCGGCGTCGAATCCGTGTAGAAGTGGCATTCCTTTATGTCCTCCCCGTGGTTGCCCTCATCGTTCGTCAGCCCGAAAAGGCGCTCCTTGATCACCGGGTCCTTCCCGTTCCACATCGCGAGCGCGAAGCACAGGCGGCACTCCCGGTCGGTAATCCCGAGGATCCCGTCCTCACCCCAGCGGTAGGCCCTGGAGCGCGCATGCTCGTGGGTGAAGTAGCGCCAGCTCTGCCCATCCGAGGAGTAGTCCTCCCTGACCGTTCCCCACTCCCTCTCGGAAAGGTACGGTCCCCACCGCTTCCAGTTTCTCTTGCGCGCCTCGTCGTCAGCCAGCCGGACCTGCTCGGCGTTTGGGGTTTTGCTCGGCATTGGGATGGAGGAGTGTACACCGTTGGCAGCGGCAGGCAATGCCCGCGCTGCGGCGCAACCCAATTTTGAAGGGACCTAGAGCAGCCTGCGCAGGGCCTCCACACCGGCCGTGGTCGCCAGGGCGTAGGTGAACCGGCTGTCGGACCAGACCGCCGCCGAACCGGCGGCCTCCGACACAAAGGAGGGCCCGGCGGCCTCCGCGGATCCCTCCCGGCGTGCCATGTAGAAATGGAACACCGCACCGTCGCGGGCGAAGCACACCTCCATGACATCGTGGCCCGCGAAGCTCAGGGTCCGGCACCCCGTGGACTTAAGCTTGTCGAAATCGATGGACTCGGGCGCCGGCATCCTCGCGCCCTTCGTCTGGAGCTGCGCAATGAGGGCACCCGACGCCTCCCCGTGGCTGCCATGGCGGCCATTGACCATGTCGTTGATCGCGAAGCCCCCGAACGCGGACGGGATCGCCTGGTCCCTGACCGGGGCCCGCATGGAGAATATCCCGAACGCGAGGACCGCCGCGGCCGCGAGCCCTGCCGCCCAGCCCCAGCCAAATCCGCCCCGTCCCCGGGTGTTGCTGACCCGCGCGCCCGCCAGGATCGCCTCCCGGAGGCCGGCCGGCGGCGCGATCTGCCGGAGCTTTCCGGCGACCGCCGCGTCATGCGCGCGCGACTGCGCAAACCACGCGCCCAGGTGGGGGTCGTCGCCCGCCATGCGCAGGGCGTCGCCAAACGCGGCGTCCGCCGTGTCGGCCCCGTTGGGCCGGTATGCGGATAGGATGAACTTGGCCTCCTCGGTGTTCATGATGCGCTCGCTCCTTTTGAATTGGGGAAGGGCACGACCTTGGCCCCGCCGGCTTCCGTCCGCTCAAGGGCCGTCCGAAGCTGCGCCTTGCCACGGGAAAGGCGCGACATGACGGTTCCTATCGGCACCTCCAGGGCCACCGCGATTTCCTGGTAGGACATGTCCTCGATGTAAAAGAGCGTGAGCGGGGCGCGGAACGTCTCGTCCACCGACTGGAGCGCCGCCATCACGAGAGCGGCGTCCATCCGCGAAGCCCGGTCCACGTCATCGGAAGCGAGGTCCTTCTCCCCGGGGGGCAGGTCCTCGATCGAGGTGGATCGCGCGTCGCGGCGGCGCCCGCGCAGGAACTCCCGGTAAAGGGTCGTGAAGAGCCAGGACTTGGCCTTGGACAATTCCCTTAGGCCCTCGCCCTTGGTGGCCCAGATGAAGAAGGTCTGCTGGACCAGGTCTCCGGCATCCGCGCCGTTCCTCGCAAGGCTGAGCGCAAAACGGTAGAGGGGCGCATAGTGCGCGTCGACCAGTTGTGCAAAGGCCTCGTTGTTCATCAGTGGGTTAACAATTAGAGCGCCCGCGCGGTGTTTTATTCCAATTCCCCCATAAGATTGAAACAATTACCTAAAATCCCCGTGCCTGCACTCCTTTTGCACCTTCCCCCGAACCTTGCGGCAGCCGCCGCCCGCAATGCCGTGGCGCTCAAGGTCGAGCTCGACCTGTCCGCTCCCCCGGATCCGGCGGAAGTTCCGGCATTGGCGGTGCTCCAGGGCTGGTGTGGCACCCAGAAGCCTCCCCCCTTTATCCAGCTGACGCGCAGGCAGCTCGCAAACCTGGCCGATGCCGCAGCCGATGCGGCGATCTTCGTTGAGGACGGAAGGCGGGTCGCGTGGCGGCATGATGACGTGCTCGTTGAGCCAAATCCCGTTCCCGCGGCCGAGCCCAAGACGCCGACGGGCAAGGCGCGCAACGCCCCACGCAGGCCGGCTCCCCGTGACCCAATCCTCGTCGATGGCTCCGACCATTTCCTGGCGATCACTCCCCCCCCGCGCGAGGATTCGCGGTATGAAACCGTTGTGGATATCCTTAAGGGATCGGGGTTTGTGCTCGAACCCTCCAACCGCAAATGGTGGCTCCGGGACCGGCACAAGACCCTCTCCTTTCTCGCGGCGCACGGGCAGAGGCTCAGGGAGGGTCTGGGAGCCGAGTTCACACCCAATTTCATCGCCCGGACTAGGCATCTTTCCGATGCGGAGATCACCTGCGAGGTCTCGGCCTCGGGAGACCGCTGGGACATTGCCCTTGGGATCAAGGCGGGGCTTGCCAGCGAGGTTGCCATCCGGGACGCCGTGGCCTCGGGACGAAGCTACGTCGAGGCCGGGGGACAGATTGTGCTGATCGACCCCGCGCGGGTGCGAAAGCTTGCCGAGGCCCAGCGCGCGCTCTCGGACGGCGAACTCTCCTCCCCGTCCACCAAGAGGACGGACAGGATCGGGTCGGCCCGCGCCGCCGAGGTCGAGGAGCTCCTGGAGGAGCTTGCACCTGGCTTTCAGCCCCCTGATGAGTGGAAGCGAAGGACCGGGGCGCTGCGCAACCTCTCGCGCCTGGAGCCGGCTCCCATAAGGCCCGAGTTTGACTCGATCCTGCGCACCTACCAGCGGCTGGGTGCCGCGTGGCTCTGGCACCTGTACCGCTGTGGCCTGGGGGGCATCCTCGCGGACGAGATGGGACTCGGCAAGACGCTCCAGGCCCTGGCCCTCCTGAGCGCCGTGCAGGCCGAGGGAGGCTCGTGCCTGGTCGTCTGCCCCGCGTCGCTCGTCGAGAACTGGAGGCGCGAGGCGGCGCGCTTCGTGCCCCACCTGCGGGTCTTTGTGCATCGGGGCGACCAGCGCCTGTCGGGCCCGGGGGACCTTGCCCACTGGGACCTGGTCATCACCTCCTACGGCACGCTGACGCGCGACCGCGAGCTCTTCGCCTCGGCGGAGTTCGCATGCGTGGTGGCGGACGAGGCCCAGCACATGAAGAACCGCCTGTCGCAGAACGCGCGCGCGCTCCGCGCGCTCCGCTCAAAGGGCCGCTTCCTCCTTACGGGCACCCCCGTCGAGAACTCACTCGACGACCTCCGCTCCCTATTCGAGTTCATCCTCCCGGGCTACCTGGAGAAGATCCCGCCGGGCACGCGCCGCGAGGAGCGGTCGTGGTATGACGAGCGCCTGCGCGCAAAGACCGCCCACTATATCCTCAGGCGGACGAAGCTCGTCGTGGCGCCCGAACTGCCGGCGCGCATCGAGCAGGTCGTCTGGTGCACATTAGAGCCCAAGCAGGCCGCGCTCTACCGGTCCTTCCAGGAAAAGTCGGAACGCGAGCTCTTTGACCTCGAGGCCTCCGGCGCCGGGGAGGCGGCGCTGCGCCTGGCTGCCCTGACCCAGCTCCTTCGCCTCCGGCAGATCTGCTGCGACCCGAGGCTCGTGGACCGGGCGTCTCCCGGGACCGGGGAGCCTTTTCAAGGTTCCTCCAAGCTCGAATCCTTCCGGGAAATCCTGGAGGAGGCCCAGGACGACGGCCATCGCCTGCTCGTGTTCTCTCAGTTCACCTCGCTCCTCGCGCTTCTCAGGGAGGAGCTCGTTTCCCAGGGTATCGCCCATTGCTATCTGGACGGCTCCATGGCCCCCGCGGCAAGGCAGGCCCAGGTCGACCGGTTCCAGGGTTCCGACGAGGTTCCCGTGTTCCTGCTCTCGCTGAAGGCCGGGGGCACCGGCTTGAATCTCACCGGGGCCGACACCGTGGTGCACTTTGACCCCTGGTGGAATCCGGCGGCGGAGGCCCAGGCGACGGACCGGGCCCACCGCATTGGCCAGACCCGCGTCGTCACGAGCTACAAGCTCGTGTGCTCGGAGACTGTCGAGGAGAAGGTGCTGGCCCTCCAGGACGAGAAACGCGCCCTCCTTGCGGGGATATTCGAGGCGAGCGATGCCGTGGCGGCCAAGATCTCGCTCTCCGACCTAAAGTCGCTCCTGAAGGCTACCTGACGGGACGGGCCTTTGCGGCCCGGCGCCTGAGGGACGCGATCGCCACCAGGGCAGTGCCACCCGCGATCAGCGCCCATGTGGACGGCTCCGGCACCGGCGTGAAATTCAGGAAGATATCCGTGCCGTTTGAGGTTAGGGACAGGCTTCCACCACCGAAGCCGTTCGTAAACGCCGTGGTATTGAGCGTGAAGTCCGAGGCGCTGAAACCTGTGATGGATGCCGCAGACACGAGCGTCCACGTGTAGCTTTGGCTCATGTTGAAGGTCGCGGCTCCGGGGAGCCCCGTGCCCGGGTTGATCGACTCGAGATTTATAGCGAAAGGGGTTCCCGAGGTCGCCGTAATGCCAACGGTTCCCGACACGCTCAGCGTGTCGTATCCCACCCCGGCGGCACCCGAGGCGTTCTCAACGTCGAAGGTGCCGATGCCTCCGCCGCCGAGGGTCAGGGAGTTGAACGACAGGTTGCCAACGTAACTGTTTGCGGTCGGGCTTCCCGGGGAGACGGCGACGCCGCTTCCGATTGCCACCCCGCCCGAGAAGCTGAATGTCCCGTAGCCCGAAAGGGTGCTTCCAGATCCGTTTGTGAGTGTCGAGGTGCTCGAGAACGTTCCGCCGCCTACCTGGAGGGAGCCATTGTTCACGAGTGCATTCGTCGTCGAATAATTGCGGTTGGCCAGGACTTCGAGCGTTCCATTGTTGGTTGTCAGCGTCTGCTCAATCGTCTGGAAGGTCGGACCAACTCCGGAATACGTCTTGATTGTCGAACTTGGCCCGCTCAAGACAACCGTGGTTGACGGGGCAATCGTGTCTATGGGATTCGTGCCGTAGAAGTAGATACTGCCACCATTGGCGATCCATGTTCCACCGGTGAGGGTGCTGGACGTCAGATTGGTCAGCTGCGCCCCGCCATATTGAAGGTAGATACCCCCAGCGCCATTCTCCTCAATCGTGCCCGTGTTAGTGACCGAGTCCCCGGTATACTCGCCCAAGAAAATACTGCTGCTTCCGCTGTTCGTAAATGTGCCGGAATTATTAAACACAAAACCCGTGTTGCCGCCGCCATAGATAGAGCCGCCGTTGGCTGTCAACGCGCCCTGGTTGGACAACGTGAGATTGTTTGCCTGGGCGAAGATATACAGCGCCCCAGAATCGGTCCAATTGACGCCGGAGGGGAGCGTTAATCCCGTGGGTCCGTCCAGGTACACGTAGTTGCCCCCTCCAAAGGTCGTCGTTCCAGACGAGAAACTTGTTCCGTTAGTGACCGTAAAATCGCCGCCTGGGGCCACAGTGAAGTTGCCCGTCATGGTCACACCGCTCAGCGTTCCGATGTCGTTGCTAAAGGCGAGGGCGTTGTTGAGGCCGTTTACGATGCCCCCGACGATCGTTCCACCGTAAAGCGTGAAGATCCCGCCGCCATCCGGCGCCGCCAGCGTCCCGGAATTGTTGAGCGTTCCCACAATATCCAAGGTGCCTCCCGTCCCGTTGATCGTTCCCTGGGTCAGGTTCGTGTTCGTAAAGGATCCACCCAGGTAGACCGTGCCCCCGCCGGATGCCGTTATCGTGCCCAAAGCGTTGCTCCAGGTGCTCGTATAGGAAGTGCCGTCGTAACCCAGATAGAGCGATGCATTGGTTCCGTTCGCGGTGAGGTACCCGGTGTTTGTTACCGTAGTCCCAGACCCGTCGCCCACATGTACCTGCGCCGTCCCGGTGCCCGTGACGTTGGCCATGATCGTCCCCGAATTGGTTACCACGCTCGTCGAGTTATTGCCCACGTTGACGTAGGAATAGTTCGTTCCGGTCGACAGCGCATTGATCGTGCCGGAATTCGTCACCGAGTCCGAGGAATAATAGGCGAGGTAGAGTGTCCCCGTCAGGTTAGTGACCGTCCCGGAATTGTTGAACAGGAAGCCCGTGTAGCCCGCTCCATAAATGTTGCCCGCATTGAGCGTCATCGTTCCCGCGTTTGTGAGCGTATAGTTGTTGGCGCTGGATTGCACCGAGAGGTAGCCCGGATCCGACCACGTGAGACCCGACCCGATCGTCAGGTTCTGCTTAAGGTACACGGTGTCGCTGGCACCGAAGGTCACGTTGCCGCCGAAGGTCGTCCCACCCGCGACCGTGAACGACGCGCCGGCAGGGACCGTCACGGCGTTAATGACCGATACGCCGCTCAAGGTGCCGCCACCGTTGCCGAAGGTAAGCGCACCGTTGCTCCCGTCGACCTGTCCCCCGGAAATGATCCCGCCGTCGAGTGTGTACGTGCCGCTGTTGGGCGGCAGAAGCGGCGTCGCCGTGTTGGTGAGCGTGCCCACGATGTCCAGGGTGCCCCCGGCGCCGTAGATATAACCCTGGCCCAGATTCGTGCTCGAGAAGGCCCCGCCCAGAAAGACGGTGCCCCCGCCCGATGCCGTGATCGTGCCCCCGGAATTTGTCCACGCGCTGGTGTAGTAGGTGCCGTCGTAGCCCAGATAGAGCGACGCGTTGGTTCCATTCGCGGTGAGGTACCCGGTGTTTGTTACGGTAGTCCCAGACCCGTCGCCCACATGGGCCTGCGCGTAACCGGTGCCCGTGACGTTGGCCTCGATCGTCCCCGTGTTGGTCACCGCGCTCGTCGAGTTGTCGCCCACATTGACGTAGGCATAGTTCGTTCCCGTCGACAGCGCGTTGATGGTCCCGGAGTTCGTCACCGCGTCCGAGGAGTAGTAGCCAAGGTAGAGTGTCCCTGTCTGGTTTGTGATCGTCCCGGAATTGTTGACCAGGAACCCGGCGTAGCCACCGCCATGGATGTTGCCCCCATTGAGCGTCATCGTACCCGCGTTTGCGAACGTGTAGTTGGCTGCGTTCGCCGCGACCGTGAGGTAGCCCGAATCCGACCACGTAAGACCCGACCCTATCGTCAGGTTCTGCCCAAGGGTTACAGTGTCGCTTGCACCGAACGTTATGTTCCCACCAAACGTGGTACCACCCGTGACCGTGAAAGATGCGTTTGCAGGAACAGTCACGGCATTGATGAACGACACGCCGCTCAGGGTGCCGCCGCCATTGCTGAAGGTGAGTGCGCCGTTGCTGCCGTCAACCTGTCCCCCGGAAATGATCCCGCCGTCGAGTGTGTACGTGCCGCTGTTGGGCGGCAGAAGCGGCGTCGCCGTGTTGGTGAGCGTGCCCACGATGTCCAGGGTGCCCCCAGCGCCGTAGATATGCCCTTGGGACAGGTTCGTGCTCGAGAAGGCCCCGCCCAGAAAGACGGTACCCCCGCCCGATGCCGTGATCGCACCGGCCCCGGTATTTGTCCACGCGCTGGTGTAGTAGGTGCCGTCGTAGCCCAGATAAAGCGACGCGTTGGTTCCGTTTGCGGTGAGGAACCCAGTGTTTGTGACGGTAGTCCCAGACCCGTCGCCCACATGGGCCTGCGCGTAACCGGTGCCCGTTACGTTGGCCTCGATCGTCCCCGTGTTCGTAATCGCGCTCGTCGAGTTATCGCCCACATTGACGTAGGCATAGTTCGTTCCGGTCGACAGCGCATTGATCGTGCCGGAGTTCGTCACCGCGTCCGAGGAATAGTAGCCAAGGTAGAGTGTCCCCGACTGGTTCGTGATCGTCCCCGAATTGTTGACCAGGAACCCCGTGTAGCCACCGCCATGGATGTTGCCCCCATTGAGCGTCATCGTACCCGCGTTTGAGAGCGTGTAGTTGGGGGCGTTCGCCGCGACCGTGAGGTAGCCCGAATCCGACCACGTAAGACCCGACCCTATCGTGAAGTTCTGCCCAAGGGTTACAGTGTCGCTGGCACCGAACGTTATGTTCCCACCAAATGTGGTACCACCCGTGACCGTGAAAGATGCGTTTGCAGGAACAGTCACGGCATTGATGAACGACACGCCGCTCAGGGTGCCGCCGCCATTGCTGAAGGTGAGTGCGCCGTTGCTGCCGTCGACCTGTCCCCCGGAAATGATCCCGCCATCAAGGGTGTACGTGCCGCTGTTGGGAGGCGGAAGCGGCGTCGCCGTGTTGGTAAGCGTGCCCACGATGTCCAGGGTGCCCCCGGCGCCGTAGATATAACCCTGGCCCAGATTCGTGCTCGAGAAGGCCCCGCCCAGAAAGACGGTGCCCCCGCCCGATGCCGTGATCGTGCCCGGTCCGGTATTTGTCCACGCGCTGGTGTAGTAGGTGCCGTTGTAGCCCAGATATAGGGACGCATTGGTTCCGTTTGCGGTGAGGAACCCAGTGTTTGTGACGGTCGTCCCAGACCCGTCGCCCACATGGGCCTGCGCGTAACCGGTGCCCGTGACGCTGGCCTCGATCGTCCCCGTGTTGGTCACCACGCTCGTCGAGTTGGTCCCCACATTCAGATACGCATAGTTTGTGCCGGTCGAATACGCGTTGATCGTTCCCGAGTTTGTAACCGCGTCCGCGGAATAATAACCGAGGTAGAGTGTGCCGGTCTGGTTTGTGATCGTCCCGGAATTGTTGATAAGGAACCCCGTGTAGCCACCGCCATGGATGTTGCCCCCATTGAGCGTCATCGTGCCCGCGTTTGAGAGCGTGTAATTGGGGGCGTTCGCCGCGACCGTGAGGTAGCCCGAATCCGACCATGTGAGACCCGACCCTACCGTCAGGTTTTGCCCGAGATATACGGTTTCGTTACCACCAAATGTCACGCTGCCGCCGAAAGTGGTCCCGCCCGTGACCGTGAACGATGCGTTCGCAGGAACTGTTACGCCATTGATGAACGATACGCCGCTCAGGGTGCCGCCGCCACTGCTGAAGGTGAGCGCGCCGTTGCTCCCATCGACGGTGCCCCCCGTGATTGTCCCGCCATCGAGCGTGTACGTTCCCGTATACGGATGCGCCAGGGTTCCCGTAAGGGCGAGGCTTCCGGTGAGGTTGAGGACGCCCCCTGCCCCAAAAATCAGGCCCCCGAGGTCCGCCGACGTGAATGTGCCGCCGAAATCTATAATGCCGCCACTAGTCGCGTACAAAGTCCCAGCATTGTGCCATTGGCCGCCGGTGCCGCTGGCGCCACCGAAGAAAACGGTCCCACCACTTGCATTGATCGTCCCGCTGTTTGTGACGTTATCGCCCGAGTAATACCCTAGATAAAGCGTGCTTCCGGAAAGGGCGCTCACATTTGCGCCGCTATTGATTCCGAGGGTAAGGGGATTGCCGGACCCGTTTCCGATTATGTAATTGCTCCCGGAATTGGCCACTATGCCCCCAGAACCCGTCACCGTTAGCGTATGGCCCATCGAGCCCGCATTCGCGTAGAGGTTTCCCCCGTACAACTGCAACCCGCCCCCAATCGTGGACGTGCCGCTGCTGGCGTCCAAGTAGAGCGTGGTTCCCGAAATTGCCAGCGTCCCGGTGCTCTGGTTGAAATAGCTAACCGTGTCGCCGCTGTTGAGGGTGACCGTGTAGCCGCCGACCGCCGAGAGCAAGGCCACGGCGGATGACGAGTTGGGGATGCCGTTCGTCCAATCGAGTGACGTGTTCCAATTGGCGCTCACCGGACTTGACCAGGTCGTGGTCTGGCCAAAGCAGCCCGCCGCAGCTGCCAAACTAACCACCCCAAGCGACAAACAAGATAGGATCTTGGAAAGACGCGGGCGGTTTAGGACTGGAGCCCTTCCGATATTCACACCGGTGACAAAACGGAAATCCGCAATGTGGCGCAAGCCTTTTGCAATTTAGTTGTGAATACAAATTTCCCCCTAGATTTGCACGGCCCTGTTGCATAGGTTCCTCATCCATCAAGGGTTTCGCTACGCCTTAAAGAGGTTCTTTGGGGTGCTCCAGGAGTTGAGTATATGGGCTCAGAGGAGTGCTTCTCCGACTTGGTTGGACCAGCGTCTGGATCGGAGCGAAGGACCAAATGCGGCCTTCAGGCGGTGCATGGCGGATTCAGCAAGGGATCGCCTGTGATAACCTTTGATGCGCGTCCAGGCCCTGCGGCCAAGCAAGCGACACTCCCTGACAGCACAATCCCGCTCGGTCCAGCCGGGTTCAAGATGGAGGACGGCCTACTTGCCAGGTGGGGTTATGAGGTGCCCCCGGTGTCGAGCCGCCGCTCGCACCCTAGGGGCCCCCGACGCCCTTTAGCTGCGCGTCAGGCGCCGGTACTTCATCCGGTGCGGCTGGTCGGCGTCCTTGCCGCGACGGCGCCTGAAGTCCTCGATGTAGCTTGAGTAGTTTCCGGCGAACCAGTGGGCGGTGCTCTCCCCCTCGAAGGCGAGGATGTGGGTGGCGACGCGGTCCAGGAACCAGCGGTCGTGGGACACCACGACCGCGCAGCCCGCAAAGTTCTCGAGCGACTCCTCGATCGCGCGGATCGAGTTAATGTCCAGGTCGTTCGTCGGCTCGTCGAGCAGGATCAGGTTGGCGCCGGATTTGAGGAGGCGCGCCAGGTGCACCCGGTTGCGCTCCCCTCCCGAGAGGATGCCCACCTTCTTCTGCTGGTCGGGGCCCGTGAACCCGAACTGGGCGCAGTAGGCCCGCGCGTTCACCTCGCGCCCTCCCATCCGCAGGATCTCCTCCCCTCCGCTGATCGCCTCGTAGATCGTAGCCCCCCCAGGCAGGGAGTCGCGGGACTGGTCCACGTGGGCGATCTTCACCGTATCCCCCACCCGGAGCGTGCCGCCATCGGGCTTCTCCGCCCCGGTGATCAGGCGAAAGAGCGTCGTCTTTCCCGCGCCATTGGGGCCGATGATCCCCACGATCCCGCCCGGGGGCAGCGAAAACGTGAGGTTTTCAAAGATCAGGTTCTCCCCGTACACTTTGGAGAGCCCATTTGCCTCGACGACCAGGGTTCCTAGCCTGGGCCCGGCCGGGATCAGGATCTCGAAGTCCTTCTCCTTCTCCGTAGTGTTCTCCTTGAGCATCGACTCATACGCCGTGATGCGCGCCTGGCTCTTCACGCGGCGCGCGGTCGCGGACTTCCTTATCCATTCGAGTTCGCGGGCCATCGCCTTCTGCCTCCTGTCCTCGGTCCTCTGCTCCACCGCAACGCGCTTCTGCTTCTGCTCAAGCCACGACGAGTAGTTGCCCTTCCAGGGGATTCCGTGGCCGCGGTCGAGCTCGAGGATCCACTGCGCCACGTTGTCCAGGAAGTAGCGGTCGTGGGTTACGGCTATCACGGTCCCCTCGTAGCGCGCCAGGTGCTGCTCGAGCCACTGTACGCTCTCGGCGTCCAGGTGATTGGTGGGCTCGTCCAGGAGGAGGATCGGGGGCTTGCGCAGAAGGAGGCGCGCAAGAGCCACCCGGCGGCGCTCCCCGCCGGAGAGGCGGTCCACCAGCTGGTCGGCCGGCGGGCACCTCAGGGCGTCCATTGCCATCTCGACCTGGGGAGCCACGTCCCATGCTCCCGCCGCGTCTATCTTCTCCTGGAGTTCCCCCTGCCTCGTCATGATGGCGTCCTTGGCCTTGTCGTCGGCCGCGTCATTGAGCTCGTCCCAGGTCTTGTCGTAGGCCGCCACCAGGTCGGTCAGGTGCTTTACGCCCTCCTCGACACATTCCCGCACGGTCTTGCCCGCTGCGAGCTGCGGCTCCTGCTCCAGGAGTCCCACCTCGTATCCCGGCTCGAAGTGGACGCGTCCCTCGATCTCTGTGTCGCTCCCCGCGAGGATCCGCATGAGGGATGACTTCCCGGAGCCGTTGAAACCGAGGACGCCTATCTTGGCGCCGTAGTAGAAGGAGAGCGAGATGTCGCGCAGGATCTCCTTGCGCTCGATCTTCTTCGAGACGCCGATCATCGAGAAGATGATCTTGGGCTCTTCGGGTTTTGCCATCGGCCCACTCAAACGCCCCCAGCGCCCGCGGCAAGCCCCGGCAGGGTGGCTACTGGAGGATTAGGCGGACACGAGCCCCCAGGTCCTGACCCTGGCCCTTTGAGAGGAAGAGCCGGTCGGACGCGATGTGGCCCGAGGCCACGAGCTGGTCGCGAACACGCCGCGCGCGCGAGGCGGCCAATGCGCCTAGGTCGTCCCCGGTCACCCCGATCGACTCGGCGAGGCGGCCCGTCATCTCGTCCATCGGAAGTCCGCCGGCCACCGCCTTCGCAACGGCCTTTTCGTGCTCTGCGGCCAGGCGTTCCGATTGGTTCTTGGCCGCGGTCGCGTCGCGCTCTTTCTTGAACGTAACGATGTCGACGATCCGCTGCACGATGCCCGGGGGCGGGCCGGCCGGCGGAGGCGCGGCCTCGGGAGCCGGGGGGAGCGGAGTCCCGAACGTCGTGCCCGGCGGGAATCTTGCGTCGAATAATTTCTTCACGGCAGCCGCGTACTCCTCAGGGGAAATTACGAGTTGGTCGGGAGGGGCGACCGTGGGGTCCGCCGCATGCCGCGCCTCCCAAACCAGCTGGCGCACGAGCTTGGCGAGCTTCACGCGCTTGAGGGCATAGGAATCGGAGGCGGGATCGACCCCTCCCTCAATCCCGAGGCTGAGCGCCGGTCGGTGGGTCAAAGCCTGGCTGAGCGTATCCAGCCGTTTTAGGTCGTCCTTCTCAAAGTCTGAGCTCCCGGGTGCGAACTCCTGGAAGGCAAGCTCCTCTCCCCCGCCGCCGAACATCGAGCCGACGAGCGAGAACGGCGAGACCGCGGCCTTGGTGAGCAGGTTGCCGACGACGCGCCACACGACCTTCCCGATCCTGAACTCGGGGTCATCGAGGCTGCCCTGCACGGGCAGGTCGATGAATATCTGCCCGTTCAGGTCCTTGAGGAGGGCCACCGCCAGGCGCACCGGGAGCTTCGTAGCCTCCTTGCTCCCCGTGGCCCCACCGAAGTTGAATTGGTTCAGGGTCACCTTGTTCGTGGTTTCGAGCCTCGCCCCGTCCAGGAGGATCCTCGAATCGACCACGAGCTGTCCGCGCGCGAGCTCAAAGCCCGCGAACTTGCCCGAGTAGGGGCTGAGCGGGACCAGATCCACGCTCTTCACGTCGACCTTGAGGTCCACAAACCTGTGGGCGCCGAGGGGGTCGAGCTTGCCCGTGATGTCGAGGGGGCCGACCCCGTCCACCATGCCATAGAGGTTCACATCGGCCCGCGCCACGCTCTCGGAGGAGAGCCCCGCCACGGTTCCCGCGAAGGACTGGAGCGCCACCCGGACATTCGGCTCCACGGAGCGGTCGGTGAAGCTGAAATTGCCGCCGTCCACGGTCACTTGGCCAATCGCGATCAAGGGAGGCTTTGCGATAGGCGGGTTTGCAGCGGCGGAACGCACCGCCGCCGCGGGAACCGCGGCAATGGCAAGTGACGACAGGTTGTCGGAGCCGTCCGCATTCACGACCACCCGGGCGTAGGGACCCGACAGGTCGACCTCGGTCGCGGACACCGAGGGCTTGGGAAGCGTGCGCGCCGAGATCCCGGTCACGGCAAGGCGGGAAAAGCCCAGGAGCGGGCTGTCGTGCGCCTTGTCGACTAGGCCGAGCTTGTCCGCGGAAAATTGTCCCGTTAACGCAATGTCGGGCGGGGTTCCGCCGAGCGTTGCGCGGACCGCAAGGGACGTGGAGACCGTGCCCTCGGTGATGCGGGCGTTCAGGAACTGCTCGAGGTAGGGGCTAAGAGGGAGGATGGAGAGGCCCGAGACGTCCGCGTTCAGGTCTGCGCCCATCTTGGGCTTGATCGAGACGAACCCCTCGACCTTCACCGTTCCCTTGGGGGTCCAGGAAAGCGATAGCCTGACCGGGATCCGGGCGCCCGGCTCAAGGCTCAAGTCCTTCGCCTCGCCCGATAGGTCCGTCAGGGAAAGCCGGGCGCCGGGACTGACGGCCTTGTCGTCCACGTCGACCGCAAACCGGTCGAGTGCAACCACGCCAACGAGGACCTTGGCTTCGGGGCCCTTGGCCGCGCCCGCTGCCGCTGCCCCGCCCGGAGGAACCAGCGCAAGCAGGTTGATGGCTCCCGCGGCGTTCCGCCGGACGTGGATATGGCCGTCGGCTAGGGACACGCGGCCGATCGTTGCCTTCATGCCGACCGCATCCGCGCCAGCGCCCGTTACGTCGAGCGACCCAAGCTCAAGCAGGGGTCCGCCTCCCGCGCGCTCGGCGACGCGGAGGCCGCTTACGTGGAACTCGCCATTTTCAAGAGCGAGCGCGCGGGCCTTGGGGTCAAAATTCATCTCGTAGTGCCCGCGAACGGTGAGCCTGCCGTCGGTCACATCGGCCCGGATCCGGTTCTCAAAGTACGGGGTGTATTTCCTTATCACCAGGCCGTCGGCCTCGAAATCCCCCTTCGAGGATACTGGATCCGCCGCAAGGGTGCCGCTCAGGGAGAACCTTTCACCCGACTCCGTGCTCGCCTCGAAATGGTAGGGGGCGCCGCTGGCCCCGGAGGTCTGGAACTCTGAAAGGACGAAGGTTAGCGGGCCCGCCGTGGTGGAGAACGGGTGCGAGAGGGATCGGTCCCTGAAATCGACGCTCGCATCGCGGACCTCGAGCCTGCCGACCTTCACCGGGCGGCTGGGCGCATCCTCAGGTTTTCCCGGCGGTGAGGTGAACTTTGCGAGCAGGTCTGAGAAGTTGAAGGATCCGTCCGGGTTGATCACGACCCCGGCGTGGAAGCGGTCGAGCTCGACGTCCCCCAAGGCCCATGCGCCTGCGAGTGAACGAAGGACGTCAAACCTCACGTAGAGGCGACTCCACCCAAGAAACGAGGACGCGCCGTCCCTCTCCTTGATGTCGAGGTTTTCGACGGCAAGGGAGAGCGCGAACGGATTCAGCCGGATCCTGCCGATGGATACAGACCGCCCCAGCTCGGCGGAAAGCCGTCCCTCGGCCTGAGATCTGAGGACCGGCGGCAGAACGAAGAAGCCCGCAACCGCATAGGCCACAAGGACCACCAATACCCCTGCCACCAGGCGGCGGCGTTTGCGTCTAGACCGATTCACAGCGAGAGGCTGCGGCTGCGGTAAAGCCGCCGCAATACCGGAGGTTCCGGTGGCATCACGGGCAGACCAGGGGTGTCAATATTGCGACAGAGCGGGTTCAAAAAAACACAGGATATTGCATCGCAAGTTTTTACGAATTTGCCTTAAATTTGCAAGCGAACGGGCCGCCGCGGCTTTGACGCCGGGCAATAAATCATCCACCGTGCGTGCGATGAAGGCCGTCAAGGTACCAGCACTTGAGCTCTTTCTTCACGAGATGATCCCGCTCGCGAAGGCGATGGGAGTGGGCGTCGAGGTGAGCGACGAGCGGGCGCTGGTTCTTACGGCGCCCAAGGAGCAGAACAAGAATTCGCTCAACACGGCATTTGGTGGAAGCTTGGTCTCGCTTGCGACGCTGGCCGGCTACGGCGTGGTTTGGGAGCTTATGAAGGGCGAGACAAAATCTGAAAAGCCCGTCTGGCATATCGTCGTCAAGGAGAGCCGTGCGGCCTACAGGCGCCCGGTGATCGGAGACCTGAGGGCCATCTGCGAGCGCCCGGCACAGGCGGCGATTGCCGAGTTCAAGGAAGCGCTGGCCCGCTACGGCAAAGCCAAGCTCAAGCTCCGCGCCGCGATCGTCGAGAACGGGAACGTGGCCGTCGACGTGCAGGCTGCTTTCGTCGTGTCGCGCTAGAGGCCTGCAGGTCCTGGTTTTGGGGCGTCAGATGTGACGCGAATCGGACTCGTCCTTCTTCACGTACCCTGACTCCTGGCGCTGGATGTTCACCTGGTTCTTCTTCACGTAGGCCTGGAACACATCGTCGGCGCTCATCCCGAGTACCTGGGCGATCGAGATCAGGAAGTGGAAGAGGTCCACGACCTCGACGCGGGCGTTCTGCTCGTCGAATTTCTGGTATTTCGCCCACCACTTCCACGGCACGGAATCAATGAGTTCCGCTATTTCCTGCTGCATGGCCCGGGTGTAGTTGAGCACCCATTTGGCCTTCTCCTCCTCGGTGGGGGGAGGCAGCGAGACGCCGATCCTCCGGTTGAGCGCATCCTGCATCTTGAAGATCTCCTCGAATTTATCCATGGCGTTCAAACGTGCGCCCCGGGAGGGCGGGCGCAAGATGCAATTGGCCAGCGGAAAGGCCCTCTTTTGGGTTGCCCCCCGGGGGAAACGGGGCGATTATGCTCCGCTTCGGCGTTTGCGTTTGAGCGCTTTCCCATGCGCTCCGCACCGTTGGAGAAAAACGGCCGCTCCCGACTTCCGGTGAGCGCCAATACACAAAACAACAACACAATGACAGATACAAACCCGTCCGGCGAAACGATCGCTCCGGCTGCCGACACACAGGCGCCCGCGACCTTCGCCGCGACCCCTGCCGTAAGTTTCGGCAGCACACGCGGATCCGGCCTAGCCCGCGGAAAGCGCCCCTCGGGCGCAGCGGCCCCAGCAGCAGCCCCGGTTAAGAGTGATTACAAGCCGACCTCGTTGGCGATCATCACTCCCGAGCGCGAGTACAAGAACCCGTTCGCGAGCCCAGAGCCCGCGAGCCCGCCGGCTGAGGAGCCGGCCAAAGTCGAAACCCCGAGTGCAGAAGCCGCACCCGTTGCGGAGGCTGCCCCGGCGCCCGTCGAGCAGAGCCCGGCTCCAGCCGCGCAGCCCGAACCGGAGACGGTGGCGGAAAAGACCGAGATCGAGATCCTGCCCCCGGCCGAGTCCGTTCGGCCGGCAGTAAGCTGGGAGTCGCCCTCGGCGCTCCGCAGGGAGCAGCCGAGCGGCGAGCGTGCCGACAGGCCGCAGCGCGACGACAGGCCGACGTTCCGTCCCGACCGCAGGGAGGACCGCGCCGGCTCGCCTCCGGCAGAGGGCGCAGAGCCGCGCCGCGATTCATTCAGGCGTGACGGCCGCCAGCCACGCGATCCCCGCGATCCCCGCGAGGCTCGCCAGCCGCGCGATCCTCGCGAGGCACGTCAGCCGCGCGACCCGCGCGACTACCCGCAGCGCGAGCAGCGGCCAGCCCCGGAGCAGGCCGCCCCCCAGAAGAAGGGATTCATCGGATGGCTGAAGAGCCTCTTTGGAGGCAAGCCCGCCGAGGTCCCGGCCCCGTCCGAGGGGCACGGCGACTCATTCGGAGGCGGCCACCGCCACCGCAGGCGCCATCGCGGAGGCCGCGGGGGCAACCCGGCCTTCCGAGGGGATCGTTTCTCGCCCGGCGGTGAACGCCCGGCCGGCGGCGAATCGGACCGCCAGGGAGGGGAACACCCCGAGGGCGGCCACCGCCGCAGGCGCCACCGCGGCGGACGCGGGCGCGACCGGGGCGGCGACCATCGCTCCCAGGGCGCACAGGGCGGCGGGGCAATCTAACCCCGAGCACAAGGCGACCCCTAAGTTAATACTTGCCAATGCGCTCCGCAAAGAGCGCATTCCAAGGCGTCCGCTTCACGCGGACGCCTTTTTTATTTTCCCATGGCAGACCTCGTAGTAAACGGCGGCAAGCCCCTATCCGGGACGGTGACCCCCTCCGGGAACAAGAACTCCGTCCTGCCGATCCTGTGCGCGACGCTCCTAACGGACGACCCGGTCGAGCTGAGGAACGTTCCCGACATCACCGACCTGGACAAGCTGGTCTCGTTCTTCGAGTCACAGGGGTCTACGATCACCTGGGACCGCGCGAAGGGCACCATGCGGGTCGACCACCGCGCCTTCCGCAGCACGCTCGCAAACGCGGAGTTGCCCCAGGACATGCGCTCGACCGTGCTCCTCTACCCCGCCCTCCTCCATCGGCTGGGCCGGATCACGATCCGATCCAACGCCAAGGGCTGCTCGCTCGGCGTCCGGGAGATCGACCCGCACCTGGACGTCCTTGCGGCGCTCGGCGCCACGATCGGCACGGGCGAGCCCCTGACGATCTCGACCACGGGCGGCTTCAAGGGGGCGCGCCACTGGCTCGACTACATGTCCGTCACCGTGACCGAGAACTTTGCGATGGCGGCGGCGCTTGCGAAGGGCTCGTCCACGCTCATAAACGCCGCAAGCGAGCCCCATGTGCAGGACCTCTGCAAGGCGCTGGTCGCCATGGGCGCAAGGATCACCGGGATCGGCACCAGCATGCTCTCGGTGGAGGGTGTCGCGACGCTTCACGGCGCGACCGTCGAGATTGGCACCGACTACCACGAGGTGACCACCTTCCTCGCGCTGGGCGCAATCACCGGCGGGGAGGTGCGGGTGGTAAACTCCGTGCCCGAGCATTTTGACCTCATCACGCGGTCCTTCCAGAAGCTCGGCGTCACCGTCGCGCACGAGGGCCGAACGGCGGTCGTGAAGAAGGGTCAGTCGCGGGTGATCGAGACGCCTTACACCTCAAACCTGCTGCCAAAGATAGAGGCGGCGCCGTGGCCCTACTTCTCGGTCGATCTCCTGCCGCTCCTGATCGCGCTCTCGACCCGCTGCGAAGGCACGATCCACTTCTGGAACAAGGTCTACGAGAATGGATTCTCCTGGATGCCGGAGCTTGCGAAATTTGGCGCGCACGTCCTGGTGAGCGACCCCCACCGGATCGTGGTCTTCGGCAACAGGCCGCTCCGGCCGGCGGTGGTCGACTCGCCGTACGTGATCCGCGCCGCCGTGGCGCTCACGATGGTCGCCGCGTCGATCCCGGGACGCAGCGTGGTGCGCAATGCCGAGATCATAAAGCGCGCCCATCCGCGCTTCGTCGAAAACCTCCGCTCCCTGGGGGCCGAGCTCGAATGGAAATAGGAAAGACAGAGCGAGCGGGAGACCCGGGCAAGGGCACGGGCTTCGTAACCTCCACGCTTGCCGCCCCCCTCACGGCGGCTGAGGCGGCGCTGCGCCCGCTCTCCTTTTCTGACTTTGCGGGACAGGCCAAGACCATCGAGCGCCTGCAGGTCATGGTGGGAGCGGCGAAGAAGCGCGGCGATGCCCTGAACCACATCCTTCTCTCGGGCCCCCCGGGGCTCGGCAAGACGACGCTCGCATTCATCCTCGGCAACGAGCTCGGCCGCAACGTCCGCGTGACCTCGGGTCCCGTCGTGGAAAAGGCCGGGGACCTCGCGGGCCTACTCACGAACCTGGAGGAGGGCGACCTGCTCTTCATCGACGAGATCCACCGGATCCCGAAGACGGTCGAGGAGTATCTCTACTCGGCGATGGAGGATTTTCGGATCGACATCATGATCGACCAGGGCCCGAACGCCCGGAGCGTCCGCCTGTCGCTTCCGCGCTTCACGCTGATCGGCGCCACGACCCGCGCGGGCCTCCTGACGGCGCCCCTCAGGTCGCGCTTCACGCTGCAGACGCGGCTTGATTACTACGACAAGGCGACCCTCCTGACGATCGTTCGGAGGACCTGCGGGCTCCTCAAGGTAAAGATCGACGAGGAGGGGGCCGCGGAGATCGCGAAGAGGGCCAGGGGAACGCCGCGCGTCGCCAATAACCTCATCAATTTCATCAGGGACTTCGCCCAGCAGAGGGCGACGGGCTCGATCACCCAAAGCGTCGCCTCCGCGGGTCTGGAGCTCCTTGAGATCGACGCAGCGGGCCTTGACGAGATGGACAAGCGCATGCTCAGGGCCATGGCCGAGAACTACCGGGGCGGCCCCGTGGGCATAGGGACCATAGCGGTCGCCGTGGGCGAGGAGTCGGAGACCCTCGAGGAGGTCCATGAACCCTTCCTCATCCAGGAGGGCTACCTCCAGCGTACCCCCCAGGGCCGGGTGCTGACCGAGAAGGGCTACGCCGCGGTGGGCCTAAAGCCCGCCGGCGGCAGCCAGCCCTCACTTCTGTAGGCCCGCCCTGTGACCCCCCTTGGCTTCACCCTGATCGTCCTTGGAATCTCCTACGTCGCGGGCCTGCTGGGTTCCCTGGTGGGCGTGGGCGGCGGGATTATCGTCGTACCGGCCCTGACCCTTCTCATGGGCGTCAGCATCCAGAAGGCGATAGCGGCCTCGATCATATCGGTCATTGCGACATCGAGCGGCGCGGCCGCCTCCTACGTGAGCGAGCGCATCACGAACATGCGGCTCGGGATGGTGCTCGAGGTGGCGACGGTGGCCGGCGCCCTGACGGGCGCCTACCTGGCCGCGATCGTGTCGGGAAAGTGGCTCTTCATGACGTTTGCCCTCGTCCTCTTCTACACCGTGTGGACGATGCTCCGGCCCAAGGGGCACCGGATTGAGCCGGCGCCCGATCCCCTCGCCGACCGGCTCGCGCTCCACGGCTCCTTCTTTGACCGCTCCGTCGGACAGCAGATCTCCTACCGGGTCTCAAGGACCAAGCTCGGCCTTGCCGTCGGCTACGTGGCCGGTGTCGCAAGCGGGCTCCTGGGGATCGGCGGAGGCGTCCTGAAGGTGCCGGTCATGAACCTGGCGATGGGGATCCCGATCAAGGTGTGCACCGCCACCAGCAACTTCATGATCGGCGTCACGGCGGCCTCGAGCGCCGCGGTCTACCTGATGCGGGGCGAGGTCCTGCCCTTCGTGGCGGCGCCGGTCGCCGTGGGCGTGCTCTTGGGTGCGCGAACCGGGGCTCGCGTTATGGGAGGGCTTCATAGCGGCGCCATCCGCGTGATCTTTGTCGTGGTGCTCGCAGTGTCCGCGGCGCAGATGCTCCTGAAAGGCCTACGGTGACCTCCGTTCCAGGCAAGAAACACGCGGCGACTGAGGACGTGATAAGCCGCGTCCTGCGGGTGGGTGTGACGGCAAGCCTCGCGCTTATCTCTGCCGGCAGCCTGTTGTCCTTCGTCCAGGGAGGGGGCTACGGCGGCGACCACTCCGAAGTGGCCCGCCTGACCGGGACTGGCGGAGCATTCCCGCGAAACGTGGCGTGGCTTGTCGGAGGCCTTTTGCACGCGAACGGCCAGGCGGTGATCGTGCTCGGCCTCATCCTGCTCATAGCAACCCCCGTCGTGCGGGTTGCGGTGTCGACAGCGGCTTTTGCCCAGCAGCGCGACCGCGCGTACGTCGCGATCACGCTCGTCGTGCTTGCCCTTCTGGGGGTCTCCTTCGTTCTCGGGAAGGCGGGCTAGTTGTTCTATCGGAGGGTCACGCCCCTCGGGTTCGGCAGGGCGAGGGCGCCGCGGTCGCCCGAGGGAGCAAGGGAGACCATGCGGCTTAACGGGGGCCAAACCCGGCTATGGAGGATATGGCCAAGTCCGAGCAACAGCTGGAGATACCCCATGGCGCCCAGCCATAGGGCACGCGTATTTGCGCCATCGCAGCCGGTGTGCGGAAACCACGACGGAAAAGCCTTGGGGAGCATTTCCATGACCCAGCCAAGTGCAGCGAATGCGAGGGCGTTAGGGAGGTTCATGTTCGTGTTGGCAAAGGAGGGTCCCGTTCGGATTAACGCCGCATTAAGCCTGTGCCATGCCAGCTCGCCCGGGAACTCCCTAGTCCCTGCAAATCATTCTTTTGCAGAATGTTGAAACTGAGATCACTCCCGGGGCTCGGGCAAAATGCACACCCCTAGGCCCCGGGTTCGTGCAGGCTGCGGGAAACCCGCCGGCCCGGGTACGGGCTAAAGGTCCCCAAGCTGGGGACGCAGCACGATCTCCTCGACGACCGTCCTCCGGCTCATCCGGTAGAGGTCGACAAAGGCCGCGGCCACGTCCTCGGCGGGCATCATCCGCCCCTTCGGAACGCCGCTCCCGTTCCAGGAAGGCGAGACGGTGGCGCCGGGATGGACGACGCATACCCGGATCCCCTTGTCCTTGAGCTCCGCGCGCAGCGACTTAGTGAGGCCGGCCACGCCGAACTTGGCGGCCGTGTAGGCCGCGGCGCCCGGGTAGGCCGTGATCCCCGCGATTGAGCCCATGTTGAAGATGTCGCCCCTGCCCCGCCGCACCATGGACGGCACGAACGCGCGGGTGACCAGGAAGAGCCCCCTTAGGTTCGCGCCTATCATGCGGTCGAAATCGGCGACCGATGTCCCAAGGAAGGGCGCACCGACGTACTTGCCCGCGTTGTTGACCAGCACGTCGACCGCGGTGTAGCGCCGGAGCACCTGGGCCGCCATTTCCTCGACGCTTGCCTCGCTTGAGACATCGCACGGGTAGACCTCGGACTTGGCCCCGAGCCGGGCGCAGGACTTGGCCACCCGGGCCAGGTTGGCCTGGCTCCTCGCGACAAGGGCAAGCCTCACACCCTTTATCTCCGCGGCGAATGCGCGGGCTATCGCGGCCCCGATCCCCTGCGAGGCGCCCGTAACAACGACGACAGGGGGCTTTGACCGGGTTGCCATCAATGCCAGATAGAGCGTCCCTAGCAGACCAGGGAAGAAAAATCCATGAAGTCGGCCGAGAAGCCGCCCGTCACCCCCTTGCAGATCACGCTCACGGCGTCGTGCGAGTGCAGCGACTCCAGGTGCGAGCACGCGATCTGGAAGTCGCGCACCCTGGGATCCGCGTCGAACCGCTGGTAGAGGAGCCGGGCCGCGTCCTCGACGAACTTAAGGTGGGAGCCGTTGAGCTCGGCAAACGCCTGTTCGTCCTCGCGCTTCACCATCACCTGCGTCTCGGTGCTGAGCGCCTTTAGGCAAAGGGCGTGGACGTCCTCGATCCAGATCTTCCTGCCCCTGGCCTCCTCGAGGACGATCCTCGCCTTGCTCCGCTGGGAGTGCGGCACCCCGTACGCGCCGCGCTTGTCCCGGGCGTGCTCGGCGAGCTCGGCCGAGCAGGGGCAAGCCGAGCTGTACACGAATTCAAAGTGCACGAACCTGCGGTACTCGCCCGCGTGGGTCATGACGCCCTCGAACCCGGCCCGGTAGAACTGGTAGCCCTTCAGCCCGCTCCGAAGGCTCTCCTGGAGGATCGGATAGGAGAACGACATCTTGAGCCGCGCATCCTTGCTGTCCACCCGACGGAGGTAGGACTTGAGGATCCTTCCCACGCTCTCGCCCGTGAAGACCTCGCCCTTGTGGTCGTAGAAGGAGCGGATGATCCGGCTCATGTTGATCCCCTTCAACTCGGCCTCCAGGGACACGGTGCCGGTGACGCTCGTCTCAAGGGTGTGCGACCCGCCCTTCTTCCTGCGGATCTTCAGCGGCAGCTTGAAGTTGGATATCCCGACCTGCTGGATCGGGACGTGGGAGCCCTGGATCACGCTGTGGGCGGCGTCCATGATGTCGGGCATCGACTTGCGGTACCCCTTGGACGGGCGGAACCGCTCGTCGTAGGACCGGGTGATGCGCGGCTTTGCTCCGCTGGCCGTGGGATGCAGGTACATGAGAGTGCGCCGACCTACCCCGCCGGCCCCGGGCCCGCGTAATCGGCGAAGTTGCGAGGGGTCTCGTAGAGCCGCACGTTGTGGAGCGTGCCCGGCCGGATGAGCGGCGCGAGGCGGCCCCAAAAGGCGACGGCGAGGTTCTCGGTGGTGGGGATGACGCCCTTAAGGAAGTCCACGTCCGTGTTGAGGTTGCGGTGGTCGCAGGGCAGGACGACCGCCTCCTCGATGATCCGTTTGAGCTTCCCGAGGTCGACCACGTACCCGGTTTCCGGGTCCGGCCTTCCGCGGACGGTGACCTCAAGGACGTAGTTGTGGCCGTGGCCACCCGGGTTGGCGCAGGGACCGAACGTCCTCGCGTTCCAGCGAGCGCTGCGCGCCGGGTTGAAAAGGCGGTGCCCGGCGTTGAAATGCACCTGGCGGGTGACGAACACGTCCCCCTGAGTTGAGGTATCCTTGGCCCTGGGCATGAGGGTCTAGAGTTAACACAAATCCCCCACGGGTCAACTTGTGCTCGGAATTACCATTGCACTCGGCTCCCCGTGACGGAGAAAATGCTCTTTGGTGATGAGATTCTGCATCCTGGGAAGCGGCAGCTCGGGTAATAGCGCCCTGATCATAACGGAGGGGGCGCGCATCCTGCTGGATGCCGGTTTCTCGGCGAGGAAGCTGGCCGGGCTGCTGGCGCCTCTCGGCGAGTCAATCGAGCGGATCGACGCGGTCTTCGTCACCCATGAGCACGGGGACCACTCCTCGGGAATCGAGAGCCTGAAGCGTTTCCCCCGCCTCAAGTTCTTCGCGAACGCCCCCACGGCAAGGGCGATCCAGAAGACCCTCTCCTGGAGCCCCTCGTGGCAGATCTTCGAGACGGGGGCCTCTTTCCAGTTCCGCGACCTGGATATCGAGAGTTTCTCGATACCGCACGATGCCCAGGACCCGGTCGGCTTCCGCTTCACCAACGGGATCGACTCAGACCTGTTCTCGCCCCGCCGGACCCTGGCCTGGGTGACCGACCTGGGCCACGCCCCGGAGAGCGTGCGCGACCGGATCCGCGAGTCGGACGTCGTGGTGGTCGAGGCCAACCACTGCCACCGGATGCTGGAGGCCGACCCCAAGCGCTCGTGGAACCTGAAGCGGCGGATCGGGGGCCGCCACGGGCACCTCTCGAACGAGCGGATGCGCGAGCTCCTGGCGAGCGCGGCGAGCCCCCGGTGGCGCCGCGTGTACCTCGCCCACATGTCCAGGGACTGCAATTCAAGGGACGCGGTGGAACAATCCCTGCTCTCGCTCCGGCAGGTGATCACCTGCGAATTCTCCATCGTCCTCCACGGGGAGGGAACCCCCTTCTACGAGCTTTCATAGGGGCCCTGCGCCCATACTTTCATGCCCGTCAACACGTCGTTCCGCCGCACCAAGATAATCTTCACGCTGGGCCCCGCCAGCGAGAGCGAGGAGATGCTCGAGAAGCTCATAGGGGCCGGGGCGGACGTGATCCGGCTCAACATGGCCCACGCCTCGCACGATTGGACGAGGATGATCATCAAGCGCATCAGGGCCGTGAGCGCCAGGATCGACCGCGATGTGGCCATCATGATGGACATCAAGGGCCCGGAGATACGCACCGGCGACCTGGCGGTGCCTATCGAGCTAAAGCCCGGCGAGATCTTCGACTTCACGGTGCGCCCAGGCGCGCTTCGCGAGAGCTCCGAGGAGATCCGCTCGGTGGACGTGAACTACAAGGACCTGCTGAACGACATCAACGTGGGGGACACGGTGCTGGTCGACAGCGGGCTTATCCGGCTCGAGGTCGTGGAGAAGAAGGACGCCCACATACGCTGCCGGGTGCTCGTGCCCGGCGAGCTGAAGAGCCGCAGGCACATCAACCTGCCCGGCGTGAAGGTTAACCTGCCGGCCTTCACGGAGAAGGACCGGGTCGATTCGGCCGTCGGGATCGAGGCGGGCATCGACTTCCTCGCCCTCTCCTTCGTGCGCGAGGCGGCCGACATCACCCACCTGCGGGAGTTCCTCGCCAAGAGCAACTCCCACGCCCGCATCATCGCCAAGATCGAGGACCAGTCCGCGATCACCAACCTGGACGAGATCGTGAGGGCCTGCGACGCGCTGATGGTTGCCCGGGGCGACCTGGGCATCGAGTGCCCGTTCGAGGACCTGCCGGTGATCCAGAGGCGTGCGGTCAACACCTGCATAGCGGAGGGAAAGCCCGTCATCATCGCCACCCACATGCTCGAGTCGATGATCTCGCAGACGGTGCCCACGCGGGCCGAGATCACGGACGTAGCCAACGCCGTCTATGAGCTCTCCGACTGCGTCATGCTCTCGGGCGAGACCACGGTCGGGCGCTACCCGCTCGAGTGCGTCCAGATGCTCGACAAGATCGCCCGCCGCATCGAGCGGGAGGAGAGCCCCGAGTCCCGGCACATCTCGGTGTTCACCTCCGAGAAGATGAAGGTCCTCAATTCCGCGGTGGTGCTCGCCGACGGTCTCCCGAACTCGAAGATCGTGACGTTCACCAAGCAGGGCTTCGTGGCAGGGGGGTTGGCGGCCCTTCGGCCCGTCCATTCACCCATCCTCGCGTTTACGCCCTACCCCGAGACCTTCCGGCAGCTTCGGCTCCTGCGCGCCGTCGTGCCCTTCCTTATGCCGTTTGCCTCCGATCCCGAGGAGACGATCGAAAACGCCGTGGCTCTCCTGCGCCGGATGGGCCACGCCAATGTCGGGGAGAAGCTCGTCATCGCGACCGACATCATCGTCCAGGACCGTTTTGTGGACAGCGTGCAGCTGCGGACCATCCGCTGAATCGCCAGGCGTGGGCCTTTTCGGCCCATCCCCGCGCAGGGCACGGCTTTGTGTAATTCCTGTTAAAATCGTTCATTCCGCGGTTACTTAATGGACGGGCGGGCGTCAATGGGCCTATGAACGCGCCCGTGTGCCGCCGCTTTCCGCGCCCGAGCTGTCTCGCATTGACCGTTGCCCTCGCCCTTGGGGCGCTCGCGGCGCGTGCGGATACCCCGAGGCTGTCCAACCTCTCCACCCGGGGCCAGGTTGGCACCGGCGCGGACATCATGATCGCCGGCCTGGTGATCGGGCAAGGCACGCCCGAGACGGTCCTCATCCGGGCGGTGGGTCCCGGGCTCGCGAACCTCGGCGTCACCGGGGTCCTGTCCATGCCGATCCTTTCCCTCTATGACTCGGCCGGCACCCTGGTGCAGTCGAACCAGGGTTGGGGCAACGGAAACGCCACGGCCGCCATCATGAGTTCCGCAGGCGCATTTGCGCTCGCCGCTGGCAGCGCGGACTCAGCCCTGGTCGTGACGCTCCAGCCGGGTACCTCCTACACGGCCCAGGTCGCCGGGGCAAACGGCTCGACGGGAGTCGCCCTATTGGAGGTCTACGAGGTCTCGCCGATTTCCACGACTGCCCGGCTGATAAACCTTTCGACGCGCGGGGACATGGGCACGGGCGGCAACATCCTGATCCCGGGTGTCAACATCGGGCCCGGCACCGGCACCCGAACGCTCCTCGTCCGGGCCTCCGGCCCCGCCCTTGCGGCGCTCGGGGTCAGCGGAACCCTGGCCGACCCGACGTTCTCGGTTGTGGACTCCACCAACACGACGCTTGCCAGTAACGACAACTGGGGCACCCCGGTCGGAAACGAGCCGACCGCCACGGAGCTCGCCGCGGCCTTCACCCAGGCGGGGGCCTTCCCCTTCGCGACAGGAAGCCTGGATTCGGCGGCCATAGTCACCTTGGGAACCGGTTCCTACACCGTCCTCGCGAGCGGCAACGGCGGCGGAACGGGCGTCTGCCTTGTCGAGGTCTACGACCTGACGCCCACCGCGCCACCGGGGCCCGACGCCGTCACGATCGCCGCGACGCAGCCAAACGCCGACTCAAGCGGGAGCAACCCGGGCGCCTTCACGGTCACCCGGACGGGGGACCTTAGCGCCGCCCTCCCCGTGGCCTACGCGGTCGGCGGAACGGCCGTGAACGGCACCGACTACCAGAGCCTCCCGGGGACCGTCACCATTCCCGCCTATGTCTCGAGCGCAACGATCACGGTGGCTCCCACGCCGAACCTGGGGCCCGCATCGACCTGCGCGGTGTCGCTGACGCTCAGCGCAGGAAGTGGCTACACGGTGGGCTCGACCGCCGCGGCCACAGTCACCATCCAGAAGCTCGCAGCCAGCCTCTTTGTCTCGAACCTTCGGCCCGTGGCGACGGCCACCGGGTCGACGGGCTCGGGGACCGCGACGATCCTCCTGAGCGCAGACGGGTCGCTGGCGAGCGTGAGCGTCACCTTCAGCGACCTGTCCTCGGACGAGGTCGTCGCCCACCTTGAGATCGGCGGCGACGCCAACAACGGCACCTATGTCTTGAACCTGCCCAACGGACAGGTCGCGGGTGCTCCGTGGGCTCCCGCGCCCGTGGGCACGTACTCGAGCCTCCAGGTGATATCGGCCCTGATGACCGGCAACCTGTACGTGGAGATCGACAGCTCCAGCTACCCCGGGGGCGAGCTCGGGGGCAAGTTCGTGAGCGCCACCGGTTCGCAGACTTTCTCCGTCCCGGAGGCCCCGCCCTCGATCAACCTGAGCACCGTATCGAATGCCGACGCGCCCCGGTTCCTGACCCAGGCGACCTTCGGCCCCACCACGGCCGACATCGCAACCCTCCAGTCGCAAGGCTACTCGGGGTGGATAACCGCCCAGATGGCGCTCCCCGAGACGTCCCACCGCGCCGCGACGGACGCCGATGCGGCGGCCTTCCCCAACACCGGGCAGTACGCCGTGACCCAAAACAACCGCCAGGCCGCTTGGTGGAAGGTCTCCCTGACGGCGCCCGACCAGCTCCGGCAGAGGGTGGCCTTCGCCCTGAGCGAGATCTTCGTCACCTCCGACGTGGCCTCCCAGCTCGCCAACGAGCCCGACGGGCTGGCCAACTACTACGACCTCCTGGCCAATGACGCCTTCGGCAACTTCAGGCAGCTCCTGCAGGACGTGACGCTGAGCCCCGCGATGGGCAACTACCTGAACATGCTCCGCAACGCGGCGGCGAACCCCTCCAAGGGCACGAGCGCCGACGAGAACTACGCCCGCGAGGTGCAGCAGCTCTTCACGATTGGGCTAAACGAGCTTCAGCCCGACGGCACCCTGCAGCTCAGCTCCCTCGGCCTGCCCATACCGACCTACAACCAGGCCGAGATCGTCCAGATGGCCAACGTCTTCACCGGCTGGGGTTACGACTCGACCGCGTCCAACCCGAGCTTCTACGGCGCAACGGCCGATTTCGACGACCCGATGATGCTGTATCCGGCGTATCATGACAAGACGCAGAAGACGATCATCAACAATATCGTGCTCCCCGCCAACCAGGGCGGCACGGTGGACCTCCAGATGACCCTCGACGCCCTCTTCAACCACCAGAACACGGGGCCCTTCGTCTGCTCGCAGCTGATCCAGAGGCTTGTCACGAGCAACCCGAGCCCCGCATACGTCTACCGGGTTTCCCAGGTGTTCGCGGACGACGGGACGGGGACCCGCGGGAACCTGGCCGCCGTCATCAAGGCCATCCTCCTGGACTACGAGGCGCGCTCGCCCACGGTGGCCGCGGACGCGGGCTACGGTAAGCTGAAGGAGCCCCTGCTAAGGATGACGGCGCTCTTCCGCGCCTTCAGCGCCTCGGCCCAGGACGGCCGGTTCGCGATCTTCAACCCCCAGACAAGCCTCGACCAGGCGGCCCTGCGCTCCCCCACAGTGTTCAACTTCTTCGACCCGGGCTACGTGCAGCAGGGTTCTCTGGCGAGCGCCGGCCTCCTGGCCCCGGAGTTTGAGATCACGACTGCGAGCACGGCGATCAGCGTCCCGAACTTCATCTACTCGAACATCTACACGCCCACGTCCCCCTCGTCCTCGACGATCGTCCTGGACCTGTCGTCCCTCTCCGCCAACGCCGCGAACCCCACCGCGATGGTCGCAACCCTGAACCAGCTCCTTTGCGGCAACGCGATGAGCACGCAGACCCAGGGCCAGATCACGAGCGCGGTCGCAGCCGCCCCCGCGGGCACCTCGGCCACAGCCCTCGCCCAGATGGCGCTCTATCTCACCGCCACGTCCCAGGACGCGGCCATACAAAAATGAACACCCCCCACGATCTCTCCCGGCGCAGATTCATAGGCCAGGCGTGCGCGGCCGTGGGCGCCACCGGGATGCTCTCGGCCCTCGCGCAGCTCCGGATGATAGGCGCCCTGGCGGCGGACGCGGCTCCGAGCGACTACAAGGCCCTCGTCTGCCTCTTCCTCTACGGCGGCAACGACTCCAACAACCTGCTTGTTCCGGTCGACAACACGAGCTACCAGCTCTACTCGACCGACCGGACGGTGCTGGCCCTGGCCCAGGACACGCTCCTGCCGATCACGCCCAAGACCTACAACGACGGCCGTTCCTGGGGGCTCCACCCCTCGCTGGTAGAGGTCCAGGGGCTCTTCGGCCAAGGCCAGCTCGCGCTCCTCGCGAACACGGGGACCCTGGTTCAGCCGGTCACCCTCGCGCAGTACAACGCGGGCACGGTCGCGCTGCCCCCGCAGCTTTTCTCCCACGCCAACCAACAGGTCCAGTGGCAGAGCAGCGTTCCCGACCAGCCCTTCACGACGGGATGGGGGGGCCGATTGGCCGACATCGTGAACGCGCTCAACACGAACCCGAAGGTGTCAATGTCGGTGAGCGTCGCAGGCCAAAACTCGTTCCAGGTGGGCAACACCGTGTCGCAGTTCGCGGTGAACCCCTCGGGGGCCGTGGTCCTATCCGGCACAAGCGGCTCCACGCTCGCGACCTCGCGCGCCGCCGCGCAGCAGACCATCCTCAGCCAGCAGGAGCAGAACCTCTTCGAGGCCGCGTTCGGCGGGATCACGACGAGCGCGATCACGGACAGCGTGCTGCTCAATTCCGTCCTGGCGTCCGCCCCCAAGCTCGCGACCGTTTTCCCGACGACGAGCATCGGGAGCCAGATGAACATGATCGCCCGGATGATCGGGGCGGCACCGCAGCTCGGCCTCACGCGCCAGGTCTTCTTCGCGAGCCTGGGCGGCTTTGACCTGCACTCGGACCAGCTCGGCGCCCACGCCACGCTCTTCCAGCAGCTCAGCCAGGCTCTAAGCGCCTTCTCGGCTGCGACCACTGAGCTGGGAGTCCAGAACCAGGTCACGACGTTCACGGCGTCGGATTTCAGCAGGACGTTCAACACGAACGGGACCAACGACGGTACCGCGGGCTCCGACCATGGATGGGGCTCCCATCACCTGATCATGGGCGGGGCCGTCAAGGGCGCGGACATCTACGGGCAGGTCCCCCTCCTTGAGCTCGGGGGCCCGGAGGACACGGGCCGGGGCCGATGGATCCCCACCACGAGCGTCGACGAGTACGCGGCCACGCTCGCCACGTGGTTCGGCGTGAGCGCCACGAACCTGCCTGTCGTGCTCCCGAACATCGGCCGGTTTGCCACGTCGAACCTGGGGTTCATGACCTAGGGGACCATGGGCCCGCAGCGAATCCGGATGGGGATCTTCGGGGCCGCGCTGGCACTCGGCCTCGTGCTCCTGCTTCTGGTGTTTCGGCCACACGTGGCGCCCCTGCGGCCGGCCATCGCCGCCCTAAGGACCGAGGGCAAGGGCGCAGCGGCGAGCCCGGCCGAGCCGGCCGCGGCCGTTTCAGCCACGAACCTCGGGGAGCGCTCCAGGCTTGTCGAGGGACTCAACTCGCCCCAGGGCGACGTCCATTCGGACCTTCGCATGCTGAACGCCCTCTTCATAGCCTACCGGGGCGCGACCCACGCGGGCAACCCGGTGGGCGAGAACAACGAGATCACCGCTGTCCTGAGGGGCAAGAACAGGCTCGGATATGCCTTCATCCCCCAGGACTGCCCCGCCGTGAACGCGAAGGGCGAGCTCTGCGACCGCTGGGGCACCCCGTTCTTCTTCCACCAGCTCTCGGGCGAGCGGATGGAGATCCGATCGGCGGGGCCGGACCACAGGCTCTGGACCGAGGACGACCAGGTCCTTACGCCTTAGGGCCCCCGGGTCCCGTGTCGCCGGTTGACGGCGGCCGCCAATGCCGTTCATTTTGGGGGGCTCACGCGCCCCCTGCATGGACCAAAACCCAATTCCCGTCACCGTACTCACCGGCTTCCTTGGCTCTGGCAAGACGACCCTCCTGAACCGGATCCTGACCGAGCAGCATGGGCGCAAGCTTGCCGTGATCGAGAACGAGTTCGGGGAGGTGGGCGTTGACAACCAGCTCGTGATCCAGAGCGACGAGGAGCTCTTCGAGATGAACAACGGGTGCATCTGCTGCTCCGTGCGCGGGGACCTGATCCGCATCCTGGGCAGGCTCCTGAAGCGAAAGGACCGGCTGGACGGGATCCTGATCGAGACCACCGGCCTGGCGAACCCGGCCCCCGTGGCGCAGACCTTCTTCACGGACGACGAGATACGGCGAAGCTATCGGCTTGACGCCATCGTCACGGTGGTCGATGCGAAGCATGTCGCGACGCACCTCGACAAGGGCGACGAGTCCGTCAAGCAGCTGGCCTTCGCCGACGTGATCCTGGTCAACAAGACCGACCTGGTGACCCCGGCCGAGCTGGACGCGCTCGAGGAGAGGATCCGCGGGATCAACGCCGTTGCGAAGGTGTACCGGTGCCGGGACTGCGCGGTGCCGCTCGACCGCGTGCTGGACGTGGGGGGCTTCAAGCTTGAGCGCGCGACCGAGCTCGACCCGAAGTTCCTGGAGCCCGAGTACCCCTTCGAATGGGCGGGCGCCTACGCGCTCCCCGCCGGGACGCACGAGATCGCGATCGGGCACGGCGATGGGCATGACCACGGCCACGACCATGGCCATGAGCACGGGGACGGCCACCACCACCATCACCACGGCAACGAGAACGAGCTCGATGTGGCCGTGATGCCGGTCGCCTCCCTCGAGGAGGATGCGATCGCCGCGGTCAGGGACTCCGCGGTCACGGTGTTCTCGGACTGGGAGAGGCGCATGAAGGACGGCGAGACGATCATCCCGGGGCCGACGCTCAACCGGCTGCTCCTCGCCGAGGGCAACGGGACGTTCAAGCTCGAGGTGGACAAGCCCGGGACCTTCCTCGTGTTCGAGGGGTGCGGCGAGGAACCGCTGCACATCCACGCCGGCGGGGCGCTCGTAAAACCCGCCTGGCAGGCCGACTTCCACGCCGCGCACGAGCACAGCGAGGACGTGACCTCGGTCGGGATCCAGCAGCCGGGGGAGCTCGACGGCAAGCGGCTTAACGACTGGATAAGCGCCCTCCTGCGCACCAAGGGAAACGACATCTACCGCATGAAGGGCGTCCTCAGCGTGAAGGGCTCCGCGAAGCGGCTCGTGTTCCAGGGCATCCACATGCTCTTCGACGCCAAGTTTGACCGGGAATGGGGCGCCGAGCCGCGCGTCAACACGCTTGTCTTCATCGGGAAGAACCTGAACCGCGCGGAGCTGACGGCGGCCTTCAAGGCGTGCCTGGCGGCGTGAGCCGACCATGGAGCTGACCAAGCACTGGTACGGGCAGCTGGAGGACTACGTGATCGACCTGGCGTGGTCGCCCGACGGCGCGCAGCTGGCGGCGGCGGCCGCGTCGGGCCCGGTCACGCTCCTCTCGGAAGTGGAGGGCGCCAAGCTCCATGAGCTGCCGGGCCACGAGGGGGGAACAAACGCCCTGGCCTGGCGGAAGGGCACCCTGACACTCGCCACCGGGGGGCAGGACGGCGCCGTGAAGGTGTGGGACGCCGCGGCGGGCCAGCACGTCGCGACGGCCAAGCTCGGACGCGACTGGGTGGAGCACGTGGCGTGGCGCCCCGGCGCAGGGGCGCCGATCCTTGCGGCGTCGGCCGGGAGGAAGCTCGTATTCCTCAATCCCGACTGCTCGACCCGCCACGCGTTTTCCGACGCACCCAAGACCATCTCGGCACTGGCCTGGCACCCGGCGGGCGGCTGCGCGGCCGTGGCGTACTTCGGGGGTGTCTGCCTCTGGGACGCCGACATGGCCACGGCCCAGAAGGAGTTTCCCTACGGAAACGGGATCCTCTCGCTCGCCTGGTCCCCGGACGCCCGGTGGCTCGTGTCCGGCAACCAGGACCCGAGCGTCCACCTCTGGATGCCCGAGACCGACGTGGAGCTGCAGATGAGCGGGTACGAGACCAAGGTGCGCCACCTCTCGTTCGACCGGTCAAGCCGCTGGTTCGCCACGAGCGGAAGCCGGGACGCCTGCGTGTGGGACTGCTCCGGTGCGGGCCCCGAGGGGCGGGAGCCCGTCATGCTGCCCCACCCGGCGCCGGTCTGCGGGCTCGCCTTCCAGGGCGAGCACGGCCTGCTCGCGTCGGCCTCCCAGGACGGCTCCGTCATGCTTTGGAGCCCCGAGAGGCGCCAGCCCCTGAGGGCCACCGTACGGATGCCGGCCGCCGCCACCCGCCTCTGCTGGTCCCCCGACGACAAGCTCCTGGCGATTGGCACCGAGAAGGGAATCGTGTACACCCTTCGGTGCACCGAATGACACCCGACACCTTCCTGGGACTGCCCGGGCCGATCTGGCAGTCGCTCGGCCTCACGCTCGAGCTGGCCGGCGTCACGACCCTCATCCTGGCCGTGGTCGGCCTTCCCCTGGCCCACTGGCTCAACACGTCCCAGAGCCGCACGGCCCCGATCATCGAGACGCTGGTCGCCCTACCCCTCGTCCTGCCTCCCACCGTGATCGGGTTCTACCTGCTGATCGGGTTCTCGCCGGGCCACGCCCCGGGCAGCTGGTGGGTGGCGCTCACGGGGCATTCGCTCGCGTTCACCTTCGCGGGGCTGGTCATCGGGTCGGTCATCTATTCCCTGCCCTTCGCCGTCCAGCCGTTCCAGGCCGCCCTCCGGGGCGTTCCCCAGGAGCAGCTGGACGCCTGCGCCGCCCACGGCGCCCCTCCGTGGCACGTGTGGACGCGCGTCCACCTGCCGCTTGCCAAGCGCGGGATCGCGGCCGGCCTGACGCTCGGCTTTGCCCATACCCTGGGTGAATTCGGCGTGGTCCTGATGATAGGCGGGTCGATCCCGGGAGTCACAAAAGTCGCCAGCATAGCACTTTATGACGAGGTCCAAAGCCTGGACTACTCGCGGGCACACCGGTTCGCTGCGCTCCTGTTGGCAGTGTCCTTTGCCTTGATCCTTGGCGCCACGCTTCTTCGCCGGCGCGACCAGAGGCGCCAAGCCTAGGCGCCCTCGCGCTCGACGCCGAACACGGCGGCCGCGTAGTTCTCGGCGCTGAACGGCTGGAGGTCCTCGGGCGCCTCGCCCAGGCCCACAAAGAGGATCGGCAGCTTAAGCTCCCTCCAGATCCCGACGATCGCCCCGCCGCGGCTGGTGCCGTCGAGCTTCGTCACGATCAGGCCGGTCAGCCCGAAGCTCTTGTGGAAGGCGCGGGCCTGCTCGATCGAGTTGCCCCCAAGCGAGCCATCGACGACAAGCCAGGCATGGTGCGGGGCCGCGGGATCAATCTTCGCCACCACCCTACGGATCTTCGAGAGCTCCACCATCAGGTTGTCCTTGGTGTGGAGGCGGCCGGCGGTATCTATGATGACCCAGTCGCGCCCCCGGCTGCGGGCCGCCTGGACGGCGTCAAACGCGACGGACGCCGGGTCGGCGCCCGACTTGTTCGAAACGATCTCAAGCCCCAGGCGGGTCGCCCACGACTGGAGCTGCTCGGTGGCCGCGGCCCGGAAGGTGTCGCACGCCGCAAGAAGCACGGAACCGCCCTCCTGCTTAAGGCGCCATGCGAGCTTGGCCGCGGTCGTGGTCTTTCCGGACCCGTTCACGCCGATGAGGACGATCACGGTCGGCCCGGAGGCGGCACGGGCGACCGCGCCCTCGGAGCCCGTGAGGGCGCGCCGAAGCACCTCGGCCCCGATCGCCGCTGCCTCCCGGCCCTCGAGCGCCCTGTCGGTCCTCGTCGCGGACTTGATCTCGCGCAGGATCTCGGCCGTCGTCTCGACGCCAAAGTCCGCCGCAAAGAGGGCCTCCTCGAGCGAGGCCAGGGACGACGCATCGATCGCGCGGCCGCCGAATATCCCATGGGTCTTCGACGAGATCGCCGAGACGGTCTTGGCTAGGCCCTCCTTGAACTTCTTGAATAGCGAAAACACGGCTCGCGGAGCGCTGCCGGACCCTAGGCGGATGCCTTGCGAGAATCCCGGCCGAGCTGGTCCTTGAGGCGGTCGAGGATGCCGTTGATGAAGCGCTTGGAGTCGGCGTTCGAGAACTGCTTGGAGATGTCGATCGCCTCGTTGATGGACACCACCGGCGGGATGTCCTTCCGGTGGAGCATCTCAAACATAGCGATCCTGAGGATCGCCAGGTCGATCTTGGCGATCCGGTCGAACTCCCAGTTCTGCGCCAGCACCTTTATCTGGGCGTCGATCTCCACCTGGTTCCTGATCACGCCGTCGATGATCTCCTCGCCGAAGGAATAATGGTCCCTCGGTTGTTCCTGGCCCTCGAAGAAGATCCTCAGGTCGTCGACCGGGTTGTCGGGAGTGTTGATGCTCCATGAATACAGGTATTGGAGGGCGGCCACCCGCCCGTCGTGCCGCTGCGCGTACTGCGCCTTGCTCATCGCGAAAGCCTCCTCTTGAGGGCCGCCATCGACACCGCGGCGTCCGCAAACTCGGCGCCCCTGTCGATCCTGCCGCCGCACCGCGCCCTCGCCTGCGAGGCGTTCTCTGCCACCACCACCCCGTTGATTACGGGCACCCGCGAGTCAAGCGCCACGGCCTGGAGGCCCTGCGTCGCCGACTGGGCCACAAGCTCGTAATGGATCGTCCCGCCGCGAATGATGACGCCGAGGGCAATGACGGCGTCGGGCCGGCGGCGATCGACCAGAAGGCGGGCGGCCACGGGGAGCTCGTTGGAGCCGGGAACCCTGACCAAGGCCACGTCGCGGTCCCTCACCCCGACCGCGCGGAGACGCGCCCGCACCCGGCCTAGGAGCGCGTCCACGAGCTCCGGATTGAAGCGCGCGGCCGCTATCGCAACCTTGAGGCCTCTTGCCTCCACATCCTCCGGGACAGGTGAATCGCCACTCATGGAACGTCGAGAGGAGAGCCGGTACCCGGCAATCCGCAACATGATTTCGCGCGGTGCCTGACCAGGTCGGCTATGGAGATCATCCTCAGGCCGAACCTTTCCTTGAACCTGACGATGTCGGGCAGGCGGGCGACGGAGCCGTCGTCGTTCATCAATTCGCACAGGACGCCGCTGGGATGCAGGCCCGCCAGGACCGCGAGGTCGACCGCGGCCTCGGTGTGCCCCGGGCGCTCCAGGACGCCGCCCGGCCTCGCCCTCAGGGGAAAGACATGGCCCGGGCGCACCAGGTCCTCGGGCACCGAGTCGGGGCTGCCCAGGATGCGTATCGTACGGGCACGGTCGGAGGCGCTAATCCCCGTCGAGACCCCCCGGGCCGCGTCGACACTCACGGCAAAGTCCGTCCGGTGCTTGTCCCGGTTGTTGGGCACCATCGGGGCGAGCCCAAGGCCGAGGAGCACCTCGGAGGTCGTCGCGACGCACACGATCCCGCTGCAGTGCCGAATCATCATCCCGACCGCCTCGTCCGTCACCTTCGAGGCCGCCATGATAAGGTCGCCCTCGTTTTCACGCCGCTCATCGTCGGTCACGATGACGATCCGTCCCGCCGCGATGTCCTCCACGGCCGACTCCACGGGGTCGAAGGGATGGGGCTTGGACGAGGGCATCCCGTCAAAATCGCCCCGGCCGGCGCCACTGTCAATTCACGGCCCGCCTTAGGGCGAAGCTACTCGCTGAAATTCACCGTGAAGGACTCCGAGGCGTCGGGCTTTCCCTCAAATAGGAGCACGAGGTGCAGGATGAAGGTGTGCGGGGGCTTTACCGGGTAAGGCGAGGAAAGTACGGCGGGGTCTCCCGAGGCGACGAGCTCCGTTCTCTCCTCATTGGGCTGGTAGTGGACCGACCAGCGGGCCACCGCGGACGTGGCGTCCGCCGGCACCGGCTTCTTCTTGGCGTTGTAGAATGTCAGGGCGAAGGAGCCCCCCTTGATCTCGATCCCGAGCCACCCATCGCCACGCGCGATCGCGATCCCGGAGATGGTCCCCACCTCGTCGTCCTTTGACGGAGGCGTCGTGTCCGCCCTGCAGGTGGCCCCGAGAACGAGGCCAATAATGGCGGCAAGCAGGAGGCTTCTCATGGCGGCGAACCTACCCCCGGATGCCCCTTCCTGCAAGGAGGTTTCAGGAGGACGGGGGCCGCTTTGCCCTGAGTGCGCGCCACCTTTCAAGGCGCTCCGCCACCGCCTTCTCGGCGCCGGCTGCTTTTGGTGTGTAGAGCGTCAGGGGATGCTCCAGATAGGCCTGCCCGGAGATGCCCTCCGGGAAGTCATGGGAGTAAAGATAACCCTTTCCCTGGCCCATCCGCTTGCTCGCCTGGCCCCCCTTGTCGCGGAGATACGCCGGGACCGATTGGACGGGCTCCTCGGCCATGACCCTGCGGGCCTCGCCGAGCGCCAGCGTGGCCGAGTTGCTCTTCGGGGCCGTCGCGATGTGGAGGGTTGCATGGGCCAGCGTGAGCTCGGCCTCGGGCAGGCCCACGAAGTCCACCGCGTGGTGGGCGGCGACGGCAAGCGGGAGCGCGTGGGGGTCCGCCAGGCCCACGTCCTCGCTGGCAAGGATCACGAGGCGCCGGGCGACAAAGCGCGGATCCTCCCCCCCCGCCAGCATCTTCGCGAGCCAGTACAGGGCTGCGTCGGGATCCGAGCCGCGGCAGCTCTTGATGAAGGCCGAGATCGTGTCGTAGTGCTCGTCCTCGTCCGGGTCGTAGCGAATGCGGCGCTCACGCGCGAACAGGGACAGGTCGTCGGCCGTGATCGCCGAGGGCTCACCCTTGCCGATAGCGATCACCTCGAGCGCGTTCAGGGCACGCCGCAGGTCGCCGTCACAGAAGACCGCGAGCTCGTTGAGCACCTCGGGGCCCGCGGTCACGCCGAGCGAGCCCAGGCCGCGCTCGGTGTCCGCCAGGGCTAGCGCGAGGACGCCCGCGACGGAGGCCGCCGATAGCGGCTCGAGCCGGAAGAGGTGGCTCCTGGAAAGGAGCGGCGGGTTCACGTAGAAGCCCGGGTTGTGGGTCGTCGCGCCTATGAGGCGGACGACCCCCTGCTCGACATCGGGCAGGAGCAGGTCCTGCTGCGTCTTGTTGAAGCGGTGGAGCTCGTCGATGAAGAGGATCGTTCGCGCACCGGGCATGCGCCGGGCCGCCCCGAGCACGTCGCGGAGCTCCGCGGCGTTCGACATGACCGCGTTCACCCTGACGAACCGGCTCTTCGTCTCGCGGGCGATCGCCTCGGCGATGCTCGTCTTTCCCGACCCCGGGGGGCCGTAGAAGAGGAGCGAGCCAAACCGGTTCTGGGCCACGAGCCTCGCGAGGAGGCTTCCCGCGCCGAGGATGTGCTCCTGCCCCACGACCTCCGAGAGGCGGCGCGGGCGCATCCGGACCGCAAGGGGGCGCGTCGAGTCGTCGGCGGCGGCGCGATCCCCGGCCGCCGGGCCGGGCTCCCTGAAGAGTTCGCTCTGGTCCTCGGTGCTCATGTCGCGGAGTGCAAATCTCCACCCATTCCCCCGGTATGAGAAGCCATTTTGTTGCCATTCTTCATCATCGAGGCGATCCTGGGGCCCACACATGAAAAGCGCCTACGAACTCGCCATGGAGCGCCTGTCCAAGTCCGACCCGGCAGCCTCGCGCCCCGTGACGCCCGAGCAGCGGGCGCGGCTGGCCGAGGTCGACCGCCTCTACCAGGGCAAGCTGGCGGAGCGGGAGATCTTCCTTAAGCAACAGCTGGAGCAGGCTCTCGCGGCCCGAAACGCCGAGGAGGTGGACAAGATCCGCAAGCAGATCTCCTCGGAGAAGGCGCGGCTGGAAGAGGAGCGGGAGTCCGAGAAAGACCGGATCCGCGCGGCCAGGCCGTAGGCAGAGCTAGAACCCGAAGTCGAAGTCCGCGTGGATGGGAAGGTGGTCCGAGGCCATCGTGTGCTCGACGGCATGTCCCAGGCACCGTAGCCCCGAATTGTAGAAGATGTGATCCAGGACGAAGGGCCTGCGGTGCCACGTGGGCTCCTTGTACTGCACGGTCGCGTAGCCGAACTCGGCGAACTGTTCCACGAGGGAGGCATGCTGGCTCACGTTGAAGTCGCCCGTCAGTATCGTGGGCAGGTCCGACGACGCGAGGCGGTCCGCCACCAGGTCGCGCTGCCAGGGAAACATGGTGCTGCTTGAACCGAGCATGAAGAAGGCAAGCAGGTGAACGTTGAAGAACTGCACCTGGCGCCCGGCCACGACGGTCCTGGCCCCGATCATGAGCCGGTCCGTCGGCGTGGTCTTCTTTCCCCCGAACTCAAACTCGATAGCGGGCGACGGGACGTCTATGCGGAATGCGTCGGAAAGGGGTGTCTTCGAGAAGATGGCCAAGCCGATGCCAAAGGGAAGCTCCCGGGGATCCGCCTTGGGGTAGGAAAAATAGCTGTCGTAGCCCGAAAGCGCCTCCTTCAGGCGGGTGTAATTCGGAGGGGGCTCGATCTGCTCGCCTCCCGGCCGGGCGTGCTCCACCTCCTGGAGCAGCACGATGTCGGGATCGTGCTTCCGGATCTCCGCCACGGTTGCATCGATGTCGATCGGGGCCGTATCGGGATCGGCCGTGTTCCAGCCCATCCCGAACTGCATGTTAAACTGAAGAACTCTGAACATGGAGGATCTAGGTGCCCTCGGCGGAGCTACGCGGTGAATGCATTATGAGCTTTGATCATGCGCCGTGTCATTCGTGTCTTCGCCAATGGATTGCAGCAACTATATATTGCGGGGTTAAATCCTGTCACCAGCTATTCCGGTTCCGCGGTTCCCTCCACCACCCATTCGCGGGCATCGGGCACCTGTGCAAAAAATTCCCTCAGGGCCGCGCTAAGGTGCTCGGCATAGCGGAAATGCGCTCCCATCCCCGTGCGGAGCTCGGCCTCATAGATGAACTTGTCGCCGTGGGTGCCGTGCTCAAAGGGAGTCTGGGCGCCCAGAAGGAGCGAGTAGACGTAGGCGGGTGACCCCCGTTCCATGAGCTCCCGCGTGAGGTCCCTCTGGTCGCCGAGGAGCGAGAGATGGGCGGACCGGTCGATCTCGGGCGGCAGGTAGAACCCCACCTGGATCAGAGGCGTGTAGCGGTTTCCCGTCCTGTGCCGGTTCAGGTCGCGGAGCTCCGCCAGCGCCATGTTGTTCCAGGCAAAGGTCACCCGCATCCTGCGCGTCGCCTCACCCTGCTGCCCGTACCGGTTGGCGCGGTGGCGCAGGGCCTCACCGACGGGCTGCCACTGCGGAAACCACGGGGGGGTGGACCGGTCGACGCTGACCCAGACCTTGTCGGCCACGGGTTCGGTGCCCAGGGCATCCAGGCCGAGCCTCAGGGAGGCGGCGAGCTCCTGGCGGGCCTGCTCCTCGAAGGAGCGCTCCGCCATGCTGTGCCTCATAAGGCGCGGCGACACCTTGAGGAGTTCCGCCCGGATGAGCCCCGCGGCGGCCCGCGCCTCGGGATTGGGGAGCGAGTCGAGGTGTTTCACCGTGAGCGCCCACATCCGCGAGGTCTGCACGAGGCCCACGTTCGTCCTTGTGGCCAGCGGGATGAAGTAGCGCGCGCGGTCGAGCGCATAGTTCTTGCGGATCCGGGCCACGACGGCCGGCTTCGCGTCCTTGGGGAAACGTATCCGATCGGGCTCGGCCACCGATAGGGCGTCCAGGCGCGCGTACTCTCGGTTGTAGGCCTCGAAGGCCCGGGCTAGGATCGAGCGCCAGCGCGGCGCCAGGTCGTCCGGGATCCCGAGTTCCCCGGGCTCGGGGATGTTGGCCGGGTCCATGGTGATGTAGCGCGTGCTCGACTCCTGGCCATCGGCCATCTGGGCGATCTCAAAGATCTTGTAGGCAAGCCACATCGAGACGCCGTCAAGGGCCACGGCGAGTCCGCCGGTCAGGCCACCGATCGAGGCGTGGCCGTAGTCGACGAACTTCAGGATCCGGTCGATCGACGCGTCGGGGTTGGCGATATCGACCTTGCCGAGGATCGAGGAGATCCCCTCCGTGCTGCGCGAGTAGCGCGCGAGCACCGAGGCGAGCAGTTCAGGGGTAACCTTTGGGAGATCCGAGGCGCTGGGAGGGGGTACGATGGCGAGCCCGGTAACCTTCATCATTGGCGCCAAATGAGGCAGCAATTTACCTCGGAAACAAACTGGAAACATCGTCGCGATCCAATAAATTCAATTCCCCTGATGCGAGCGGGCCCCGGGCTGCCCTTTCGCACCGTAACTTTTCCCAAGAATCGGCGTCTAACTTACCGTAACCCATCCAAATTCACGTCCATGAAACTCACTCAAATCTCACTCTTTGCCCTGGCGTGCAGCACCCTACCCCTGGCTGCAAGCGCGGGCGTGGAAATCGGTATCAACATCGGGGGACCCGAGGTTGTCGTGCGGAGCGAGCCGCCACCCGAGCGGGTCGAGGTCATCCCCATGATGCCCGGACCCGGCTACATCTGGATCCGCGGACACTGGGGCTGGCACCACGAGCATTGGGAATGGATCAACGGGCACTGGGACCGGGTCGCGCAGCCGGGCTATTCCTGGGTCCCCGGCCAATGGGTCGTCCGCGGCGGCGGCTGGGTGTGGGTTGAGGGCCACTACACCAATGCGGCGCCGCCTCCCCCTCCCCAGGGCCAGCAGGTCGAGATCACCGCCCAGGAGGCGCCCCCTCCGGCTATCTTCGAGCCGGTTCCGCCCTCGCCCGGAGTGGAGTATTTCTGGATCGGCGGTCACTGGCACTGGGCCGGCGGCTGGGTGTGGGTGCGCGGCCACTATGACCGCCATCCCCATTACCATCCCGGCGCCGGCTGGGAGGCGGGACACTGGGACCGTCGCGGAGGCGCGTGGGTCTGGCACGAGGGACACTGGCGCTAGGCCAGGCAGCGCCGTCAGCTCCTGAAGAGGCCAGGCCAAAAAAGGCCTGGCCTTTTTACCGCGAGAGGAGGGAGCCGAGAGGACCCTGATAGAACCCCAGGATGATCGAGGCCGCAGCGAGGAGCGCGATCGAGACCCGGAGGGTCATTCCCCCGCCGTCGACACGGGCGGCGGTCTCCGGCGAGATCGGGGCCTCGTCGTTAAAGTACGCGGCGCGTATCCACCCGAAGTAATAGTAGATCGAGATCACGACACCGGAAATGGCGACGGCAAGGAGACCGTAGTGGCCAGCCCGGAAGGCCGCTGCGAAGACGAAAAGCTTTCCCATGAAACCCGCGAGCGGCGGTATCCCGGCCAGCGAGCCGAGGCCGCAGGCCAGGATGCCCGCGAGGAACGGGCTCCGCTTGGCCAAGCCGCAGTAGTCCGAGAGCTCCTGCTCGGTGTCGTCGGGGCCGGACAGGATCGTCATGACTCCGAACACCGCGAAGGAGGCGATCAGGTAGGCGATCAGGTAGAAATAGACCGCCCCGACCGCGCTCGGCACCCGGTTGGCCGATGCCACCGCAAGGAGGATGAACCCGGCATGGGATACCCCCGAAAGGCCGATCAGTCGCTTCACGTTGTTCTGCTTAAGGGCCGCCAGGTTTCCAAAGAGGATCGTGGCGGCTGCCATGAACGTGAGCACCGGCACGACCAGCCAGTCGTAGGGCGCGAACACCTGCGTCACGAGGACCAGCAGGACGATGAACCCGGCGGCCTTCGATGCGACCGCGAGAAATGCCGTAACGGGGGTCGGCGCCCCCTGGTAGACGTCCGGCACCCAGATCTGGAAGGGAAACGCGCCAATCTTGAAGGCGACGCCAGAGAGGACGAGCACGATGCCCGCGGCCGCCATGAAGTTGTGGGGGTTCACCTCGAGGAACGCCTCGAGCCCCACGAAGTACATGCCCTGGGGGGTGCGGCCCGACAGGCCCGCGCTTCCGGCCACCCCGTAGAGGAGCACGATCCCAAAGAGCAGGAGCGCCGAGCTGAGCGCGCCCATCACAAGGTATTTCAGCCCGGCCTCGAGGGTCTTCGCATTCGAGCGGTAGTAGCTCACGAGGATGTACAGGCCCACGGTGACTGTCTCCAGCGCGACAAAAAGCATCACGAAGTTCCGGCTCTCTACCAGGAGCATCATCGCCGCGGCCACGACCAGCACGATGTGGTGGAACTCGACCCGCGGCACCTTGCGGCCCGGCAACGCGGCCCTGCCAAGGATCGAGACCACGAGGGAGGACACCAGGAAGAAGACCCTCATCAGTTCGCCCAGGGGCGATTGCATCAGGAGGCCGTTAAAGGCCTCGTGTCGGGAGGTGTCGAAGGTCACGAGAAGCGCCACGAGCAGCGCAAGCTGCCCCAGGATGGAGACCATCGGGATCCGGCCGTGCGCGGATTTCGGGAGCACCGTCTCCAGGACCAGGAGCACCAGCGCAAGGCAGCCCAGGCCAAGCTCGGGCCAGATGGACCCCCAGGTGTTCCCTGCGGCGAGATCTCGTAGAACGGTGAAGTCCATGTGAAGCCTGCGTTACTGCGGGGTTGCCCCGCGGACGGCCGGGGCACGGGCCGCGAGGGCCTGGTCGATGCCGGTGGAGATGGACCTGGGCCAGACGCCCACAAACAGGAGCGCCGCGATCAGGACGAGGGCCGGGAGGCGCTCCCCCCACGTGATGTCGGACACGGGCTTTGACGCCTCGAATCGGGCAAAGGCTTCCGTCTGCGGGCCGAAAAAGACCCGCGCGGCCGCGCGCAGGCCGTATACGGCGGACATCACCGTTCCGAGGAGCGCGATCACGGTCAGGCAATGGGAGAAGCCCCAGAGGGCGACGAAGATCGGCAGTTCGCCCCAGAAATTGGCGAAGCCAGGAAGACCCACGCTGGCGAAGGTCGCGGTGACGAACAGGGCGGCCAGGACGGGGGCCTTTTGCGCCAAGCCGCCCATCTGCTGCAGGTCGAAGGTGTTGGTGCGCTGGTGGATGCTGGTCGAGAGGAGGAAGAGAAGCGCCACCGACAGGCCGTGCGCCACCATGAGCATCACCACCCCACCGACGCCCAGGAGCGATCCGGTGGCAACACCCAGGAACGCGTAGCCCATGTGCATGACCGAGCTGTATCCGACCATCTGCTTCAGGTCCCGCTGCGCGATCGTGACGAGACCGATGACGAGCACATTGCCCACCGCGGCAAGGGTGGCCGCCGTATTGCTCCAGTGGAGGGCCCCCAGGGGCAGGAGCGGCAGGGCAATCTGCACCAGTCCGTACAACCCGAACTTCTTCAGGACGCCGGCGTGGAGCATCGCGGCCGAACTCGGTGCCGCCCCGTAGCCGAGCGGCGCCCAGGAATGAAACGGCCAGAGGGAGACCAGGATGCCGAAGCCAAAGAGGAGGAGCCCGAATATGTGGTGCTGAGTCACCTCGCCCAGCGGATGGGACGCGAGCGTGTCGCGGATCGCCAGCAGGTCGAAGCTGTTGGCCCCGCTCTTCACGTAGATGGCCACCAGGCCGAGAAGGGAGAGCATCGCCCCGATCGTCAGGTAGATCGTGAGCGTCATCGCCGCGTGGCTCCTGTCGCGGCCGCCCCATATCCCGACCATGATGAAGGTCGGGATGAGCGCCAGCTCATGGAAGAAGTAGAAGAAGAAGATGTCGACGCTGGCAAACGTGCCCATGAGCCCCGCGAGCATCACCAGGAGCAGCAGCAGGTAGGTCTTCATCCGCTCCGCCGTCGACTGGAGCGCATAGAGGCCGGCGGCAAAGCCAACGATCCCGGCAAGGACGAAGAGCGGCAGCGAGATCCCGTTAAGGCCCAGCTTCAGGCTGATCCCGAAGGCGTCCAGGCCCGTCGAGTAATGCGTCAGGTAGGCGTAGCCGTGGGCTTCCTTCGGCGCGGAGGCGAAGGACCACCAGAGGTAGAGGGCCGTGAGCGCGGGAACCGCGAAGCCCAGGTAGGCTAGCTTGACGACGATGCGCTTTGGGACCCCCAGCGCGATCAGGGCCGCCACCGAGAGTGGCGCGCCGACCGAAAGGAGAATGGGGTCTAGGGGGAGGGAGCTCATCGCGGTGAATCAGAGGACGCCGGCGGCGAAGGCCCAGAGGACCACGACCCCCCCGAGGAACCAGTAGACGTAGTGGTTGATGCGCCCGGTGTGGAGCGTGCGGACACCGAAGCCGAGCATCTCGACGACACCCGCCAGGCCCCGGACGATGGCGCCCGAGAGGACCACCAGGTCGATGAAGTTGAGGGCCATGGCGAAGCGCTGCTGCACCTTCGCGACGTAGTAATCGTAGGCGAGGTCGAAGGAGGACTTGAGTGCCAGGAGGAAGCCGAACACCGAGGGCGCGCGCGACTCCAGGGCGTCGGCCCCGTCCGTCGCGTAGAACGCGAGCGAGGCGCCCGCGCCCACCACGAGCACCGTCAGGCTTGTCACCAGGATGATGACGTGGGTCAAGCCCTCGGCCTCGGGGATGCGCGAGAACACGCCGTCGAACGCACCCCTGTAAATGACCGTGTAGCCGCCGGCAACCGAGAGCGCGGCCAGGAGGACTAGCGGGGCCGTGACCGAGATCCCGCTCTCGTGCGCATGGCTGGCGGAATCGCTCCGGGGCGCCCCCAGGAATACGATCTTCCAGAGCCTGAGCATGTAGAACGCCGTGAGGACGGCCGTCAGCGCAAGCACCGCAAAGACGGCCCTGTTCTGGGTGAAGGCGAGGACAAGGATCGCATCCTTCGAGAAGAAGCCCGCGAAGCCCGGTAGCCCGGAGATGGCGGCGACAGCGATCGTGAACGTCCAGAACGTGAGCGGCATACGGGACCTTAGCCCGCCCATCTTGAAGATGTCCTGCTCGTGGTGGCAGCCGAGGATGACCGAGCCCGAACCCAGGAAAAGGAGGGCCTTGAAGAAGGCGTGGGTCGTCAGGTGGAACATCGAGGCTCCGACCGAGCCGAGCCCGAAAGCGGCCACCATGTAGCCGAGCTGGGAGAGCGTCGAATAGGCCAGGACCTTCTTGATGTCGCTCTGGGTGACCGCGCAGAGGGCCGCGTAGAGGGCCGTCAGGGTCCCCACCCAGGCGATCACCGTCGAGGCCTGCGGAACCATGAGCACCTGGATGCGGCAGAGCATGTAGATGCCCGCTGCGACCATCGTGGCCGCGTGGATCAGCGCCGAGACCGGCGTCGGGCCCTCCATGGCGTCGGGGAGCCAGACCTGCAGGGGAAGCTGGGCCGACTTGCCAACCGCGCCGCAGAAGAGCAGGAGCGGGATCAGGCGCGAATAGACCACCGCGTTAGGCGCACCGAGCTCCGTCAGGTTAACGGTGCCATTCCTCCAGTAGCAGAGGATGATCCCCAGCACAAAGCCCACGTCGCCCACCCGGTTCACGATGAACGCCTTCTTTGAGGCGTCGGCCGCGGCCTGGCGCTGGTACCAGTGGTTGATGAGGAAGTAGGAGCTGAAGCCGACGAGCTCCCAGAAGATGAACATCATGAACAGGTTGTCGGCGAGCACGATGCCGATCATCGAGAACATGAAGATGGAGAGGCCTCCAAAAAAGCGGGCCTTCGCCTCGTCGTCGCGCATGTAGCCGAGCGAGAAGACATGGACGCACAGGCCCACGACCCCGACGACCGAGAGCATGAGCGCCGCCAGGTCGTCAAACTTGACCCCAAGCTCGATCGCGAACGACCCGATGCGGAACCACTCAAGGGAGTCCGTGAAGCGAGCCCCCCCGAACGCAAGGGAGAGGGCGCCGAGCGCGACGAGTGACGCCGCAGCCACCGACACCACAGATGCCAGGGTCCCCTTCTTCCTTAGGAAGAGCGCTATAAGGACGGCCGAGGCGAGCGGCGCAAGAAGCACGGAGAGGTCGGTTTGGAGCGGCGTCATGTCCGGGTTGTCCTAGTGCTTGAGCGAGTCGAGCTGGTCCACCTGGACCGTCTGCCTCGCCCGGAAGAGGGCCACGATGATCGCAAGCCCCACGGCCACCTCGGCCGCCGCCACGGTGAGGATGAAGAACACGAACACGTCGCCGTCCTCGGTCCCGTTGAAGCGCGAGAACGCCACGAGGGCGAGGGTCGCCGCCACGAGCATGAGCTCCAGGCACATGTAGATCACGAGCGTGTTCCGGCGCAGGAGCACCCCGAGGAACCCGACCACGAAGAGCGCGGCGCTCAGCATCACGTAGGCTTCGAGGCTTGGCGTCATGGGGCGTCCTCCCCGGGTGCGGCCCGCCGGCTGAGCACGATGACACCGAGCATCGCGATCAGGAGCAGGAAGCCCATCACCTGCACGGGCAGGAGGTAGGTGGTGAAGAGCTGGTAGCTGTAGAGCTTGAGCGATGACCCGGCCGAGTGCCCCATCGGCGGCCCGGCGCCAAGGCGGCCGCGGACGGCCAGGGTGTTTAGGCCCGTCACCAGGAGCACCGCAGCGATCATCCCGGCCAGGGCGTTCATGCCCTTGAACCTCCAGGTCCTGCCGCCCTGCATGTCGAGGAGCATGATGATGAAGAGGAAGAGGGCGACCACAGCGCCCGCGTACACCAGGACGAGAATGAAGGCCAGGAGGTAGGCGTGGAGCTGGACGAAGAGCCCGGCCACGCCGGCGAGGCAGAGAAGGAGGCACATGGCGCCGTTCACGGCGTTCTTGCTGAGGACCACCCCGAGGGCGCAGGCCAGGCTGAAGACCGAGAGGCAGGTGAAGGCGAGTTGTTCCATGGTGCGCTTTCCCCCCTCCTAGTGGTGGCTGCCGCTCCCGTCCTCGGCGGCCTTCTTCTTGTCCCACTTGTAGTGCTTGTCCGGGAGCGTCCCCCCTAGCTCGTAGAGCCTGTCCTTGTGGTTCACCATCTCCGCTCGGCTGTAGCCCGACATCGAGTACTGCTTCTGCAGGAAGATGGCCTCCTCGGGGCAGACCTCCTCGCACAGGCCGCAGTAGATGCACCTGAGCATGTCGATGTCGAAGGCCTGCGGCGCCTTCTCGACATGGTCGACCCCCTTGCCCTCGGCGACCGAGCCCGGGGTGATCCGGATGGCCTTCGGCGGGCAGACGAACTCGCAGAGCTGGCAGGAGACGCACTTCTCGCGGCCATGCGGGTCCATGACGAGCGTCGGCACCCCGCGGTAGCCCGGCGGGATCGCCGGCCGCTGTTCCGGGTACTGGAGCGTCTCGGTGGGCTTGAAGAAGTACTTAAGCGTCGTCATGAGCCCGCCGACGATCTGCGGGATGTACGTGCGCTCCGCCAGCGTAAGGGCTTTTCGTTGTACTTGGATGACGGCCATGGGGGGTGGTCCTATCCCTGTAGGAAGTAGATTCCCACGGTGTACGCGAGCAGGTTGGCTATCGAGAGGGGGAGGAGCAGCTTCCAGCCTATCCGCATGACCTGGTCGTAGCGGAAGCGCGGGACGGTCCAGCGCACCCACATGAAGAAGAAGATCGCGAGGAAGACCTTGCCGACGAAGATGGCGATCGAGAGGACGCCGGCCACGATCGGGTGGATCCAAAGCGCCGAGCCCGTCAGGTGGTGGAGCCCCTCGAGGAGCGCGGAGAGGGGGATCCACGGGATCGGGTTCCAGCCGCCCAGGAACAGCAGCGTGAAGACGGCCGAGCCGACGATCATGTTGGCGTACTCCGCCACGAAAAAGAGCGACCACTTGAAGGCCCCGTATTCCGTGTGGAAGCCTCCCACCAGGTCGGCCTCGGACTCCGGCATGTCGAAGGGCTGGCGGTTCGTCTCGGCGAAGAGCGCGATGACGAAGATCGCGGCCGAGAGCGGCATCGTGAAGATGAACCAGGTGCCACCCCAGAACCCGGGATGGCTCTGGAACTCGACAACCCGGGCAAGGCTGAGCGAACCGGCGCTTCCCGGCTCGTTCACCCAGAGAAAAACCGGGAGCACCGAGAGCGTCATCGAGAGCTCGTAGGAGATCAGCTGCGCCGAGGCGCGCACGCCCCCAAGGAACGGGTACTTCGAGTTGGAGGCCCATCCGGCAAGGATCAGGGAGTAGACGCCGAGCGAGGCCACCGCGAACACCGCAAGGATCCCGATGTCGACGTTGGCGAGCATGATCGGGACCACGCCACCGGCCTGGTCGAGATAGGCGCCAAACGGCACCACGGTCACGGTCGTGAAGGCCGGTATCATCGCGATGAAGGGCGCGAGGACAAAGTAGAACTTATGGACGTGGTTCGGGAGCGGCTCCTCCTTGAAGAAGAACTTGCCGCCGTCGGCGGCCAGCTGGAAGAGGCCGAGGCGCTGCAGGATACCGGCGCCGGGGATCCCCGCGAGCATCGGCGGGATCGTCCTGTTGGGCCCGGGGCGGCGCTGGATCCACGCCGAGACCTTGCGCTCGGCCATGGAGCACGCGGCGGCAACCGGGAAAATGAAGAGGATGACCGCCAGGCCCTTGATGGTACCCTGGACCATGAGGGGAAGGCCGAAGAAGAAGCTAGCCACGGGGGGCCTCCTTCGCCGCGGGGGCGGCGGGCTTGAAGTGGAGCGAGGGCCCCTCGGCAAAGGGGAGGCCCGCCCACGGGGTGGAGTCCAGGAGAAGGCCGGTGTCGGGGATATTCCCGTAGGCCATCGTCGCCAGGGCCGGCACCTCGGACGCCATCGTGGCCCAAAGCGAGCCGACGTCGGAGCCAAGCCACGGGCCGCCTGCCGCCGCCACGAGCCTGGAAAGAGCAAGCAGGTCATCCGTCGCGCCGGGTCCCGCAGGGACCGCACGGGCAAACCTCTGGATCCTGAACTGCTGGTTCACGAAGGTCCCGTGCTTTTCGAAAACGGTGAGGGTCGGGATTAGGACCTGGGCCGCGGCGCTCGTCGGGTTCGCGTGGGTCCCCAGGTAGATGACAGAGACCTTGGCCAGTTGCTCGGCCGTGATTCCGGCAGCCACGAGGTCCTCGCCCACCGCAACGACGCAGGTGACGGAGCCGGAATCGATCTGGGCCCCGAGGGCCCCGAGGCTTGCCGAGGGAAGGGCCGATGCGAGACCTGTCACCAGGGCTCCGCGGATGTTCGGGTTCCGGTCGGCAGTGACCAGGAGCTTGTCCCCCTCCCCCACCCGGGAGACCAGGTGCACCTCGGCCTTCACGGCGGCGGCGAGCTTCTTCGTCAAAAACTGCTCCTCGACCGAGCTGCGGCCGGACCCCACGACGGCGACCCTGCCGCCCGAGAGCAGGTGGGCGGCCGCCTTGGCCGCATGGTCCAGGTCCCCCTGGGACCCCTTCACCCGGATCGACTCAAGCCTGCCACCTTCGCGTATCTGCTTGTAGAGGATGCGGCCGCTGTCGGCCATCCAGGTGTCGTTGACAGCGTCATTCTCGCGGGGGGTGATCCGGTAAACCACGCCCTCCCGCGACCAGACCGTCGTGTTCACCCCCGCGCTCGACTCGGTGTCGATGCTGCTGGTCTGCTTCAGGAACCAGACGCGCATCTTGAACCTGAAGTCGGTGCTCGTGAGCGCACCGACCGGGCAGATGTCGACGGTGTTCAGCGAATAGTTGTTCTCGAGCTTCTTGCCCGGGTAGCAGGTGAGCGTGCTGTAGCTGCCGCGGTCGATGAACCCCAGGACGTCGTCCTTGGCGATCTCCTTGCTGAAGCGAATGCAGCGCGAGCACAGGATGCAGCGCTCATCGTCAAGCATGACGCGGGGGCCGAGCACGGTGCGCTTCGGCTTTACGTTCTTCTGCTCGATGTAGCGGGAGTAGCCGCGGCCATAGCCGGTGGACTGCTCCTGGAGCTTGCATTCGCCCGCCTGGTCGCAGATCGGGCAGTCGAGCGGGTGGTTGACCAGCAGGAACTCCATCACTCCCTCGCGGCACTCCTTGACGATCGGGGTGGTCGTGCGGATGTGGAGACCGGGCGAGGCGTTGGTCGCGCACGCGATCGTGGGCCGCGGCATCCAGTTGACCCTCTGCTTACCGGTCGCGGGATCGATGACGGGGGCCTTGGTCGCCGGGTCCACTGCGGGCAGGCCCATCTCGACCAGGCACATGCGGCAGTTGCCGACGACCGAGAGCTTCGAATGGTAGCAGTAGTGAGGCACGTCGACCCCGACGCGGCGGGCGGCCTCGATCATGTTCGTGCCCTTGGGCACGGCGATCTCCTTGCCGTCGATGGTGACGGTGATCAGGTCGGGAGTGGCGGGCTGTATCATCGGGCGTCCTTGGGAGGGGGAATGGGCCTAGACTAGATCGGGCACTCCGTCGGCCCTCTTCGCCTTCTTCGACTCGGGGTACGCCTTGAACTCGTCGCCAAACTTGGCGACGAAGCTTTGGGTCGGCCAGGCGCAGGCCTCGCCGAACGCGCAGATGGTCCTGCCGGCGATCTGGTCGGCGACGCTCTTCAGGAGGGCACCGTCCTCGGCCCGGGCCTGCCCGTGCACCATGCGGCCCGTGATCTTCTTCATCCAGAGCGAGCCCTCGCGGCACGGCGTGCACTGGCCGCAGCTTTCGTGCGAATAGAAGGCGTTAATGTTCGCGAGCGCCTCGACCATGCTGACCGAGTCGTCCATAACGATCACGCCGCCCGAGCCGCCCATCGACCCGATCATGGCGAGCGAATCGAAGTCCATCGGTATGTCCTCCAGGCTCCAGTCGTAGTCGACCATCTCGGCCCCGACCTTCCTCTTGCCCTTGTAGCGCTCGCCGAACTTGAGGACCTTGGCCGAGGAGCCGCCGGGGATCACGGCCTTGAAGGAGCGGCCTGGAAGCGGGCCGCCGCACACCTCGTTCAGGAGCTGACCCATCGTGATCTTGCCCACCTCGAACTCATAGTAGCCGGGCCGGCGCACGTGCCCCGAGACACACAGGATCCGCGTGCCCGTGTTGTTGGGTGTGCCGATTTTCGAGTAGGCCTCACCCCCCCTCTCCGCGATGTGCCGGACGTGGCAGAGCGTCTCCACGTTGTTGACGATCGTCGGGCACTGGTAGAGCCCGAGGACCGCGGGAAAATAGGGGGGCTTGATGCGCGGGTAGGGGCGTTTGCCCTCTATCGACTCGATAAGGCCCGTCTCCTCGCCGCAGATGTAGGCGCCCGCGCCGCGGTGGACGTAGATCTCGCAGCCGTATCCCGTCCCGAGGATGTTCGGGCCGACGAAGTTCGCGGCCCTGGCCTCGGCAATCGCCTTCTCCAGGATCTTCGCGCCCTCGGGGAACTCCCCGCGGATGTAGATGTAGGCGCGCTCCACCTTGTTCGCGAAGCAGGTGATCATGATCCCCTCGAGCAGCTGGTGGGGGTCCTTGTGGATGATGTAGCGGTCCTTGAAGGTCCCAGGCTCGGATTCGTCGGCGTTTACAACCAGGTAGATCGGCTTGCCGCTCTTCCGGTCGAGCAGCGTCCACTTGACGCCGCACGGGAATCCCGCGCCACCGCGGCCCCTGAGGCCCGACTTCTTGACGTCGTCCACGATCTCCTCGGGCTTCCGAGCTACCGATTTCCTCAGGGTCTCGTAGCCGCCGTTTCGCACGTAGCAATCCAGGTCGTTCGTGTACCCGGGCTCGTCAATGTGCCTGAAGATCAGCCGGAATTGTTCTGGGGCGGGCATGCGTGCGTCCTCTAGGTGTTTCCCCGGGAGGCCCTCGCCTCGCTCCTGATCTTCTCCGAAAGCTCCCTGGCTCTCTCGGCGTCCACCTTCTCGTGGAGCACGTCGTCGATCAGGACGACCGGCGCCGTGCCGCAGCTCGCCAGGCACTCGACGAACTCGACCGTGACCTCGCCGTCCGGGGAGACCTCCCCTAGGCCAGTCCCGAACTGCTTCTGGAACTCCGAGCAGGTGCGGTAGCCGCCCATGATCGCGCAGGAGAGCGTCCGGCACACCTTGATATGGCGGCGCCCGATCGGCTTCTGACGGAACATGGGGTAGAAGGTGACGAGCTCGTAGATGTTGATCGGCTGCAGCTCGAGCCTGGCCGCGATCCATTCGATGGCCTCGTTCGAGATGAACCCCTGGTCTTCCTGGACCAGGTGCAGGAGTGGAAGCGCCGCGCTCCGCTTGACCGGATAATGCGGGATCACCTCGTCGATCTTCCTCAGGGTCTCGGATTGGAGGTTCATCATCGGTCGCATTCCCCCATCACGAAGTCGAGCGAGCCCAGGATCGAGACCACGTCCGAGACCATCGCGCCGACGCACACCTTGGGCAGGATCGAGAGGTTGCAGAACGAGGGCGCGCGGATCTTCAGGCGGTATGGCACACCGCCCCCCTTTGAGACGACATAGAAGCCCAGGGCGCCCTTCGGGTTCTCGGCCTCGAAGTAGACCTCCCCGGCGGGCATTTGCGGCCCCTCGGTCACGAGCATGAAGTTCTGGATCAGCTCCTCCATGGAGCTCAGCACCTTGTCCTTGGGCGGGGCGAAGATCTTGCGCGCGTCCTCGGCGTACCACTTGCCGCCGGGCAGCTTAGCGACCGCCTGCTTGATGATGCGGACCGACTGGCGCATCTCCTCGCCGCGGACCAGGTAGCGGTCGTAGGCGTCCCCCTTTGAGCCTATGGCGACGTCGAAGTCGTACTGCTCGTAGCCGCTGTACGGCTTGTCCTTGCGCAGGTCCAGCGGCACCCCGCTCGCCCGGAGATTCGGGCCGGTCAGCCCGTAGGAGATGGCGTCCTCCCTGGAGATGACGCCGACGCCCGCGGTCCTGTCCGTGAAGATCTTGTTCCGGGTCAGGAGGGCGAGAATCTCCTCCAGCAGCGGAAGGAACTGGTCGCAGAAAGCGTTGACGCGGTCAGTCCACCCCTCGGGGATGTCGCGGGCCACCCCCCCAATCCGGGCGTAGCTCGTCGTGAAGCGCGCGCCCGTCAGCTCCTCGAAGAGCTTGTAGAGCTTCTCGCGCTCGGTGAAGGAGTACAGGAACACGGTCCAGGCTCCCACATCAATGCCGAACGCCCCGAGTCCCATCATGTGGGCGGAGATGCGCGCCATCTCGGCCGTGATGACCCGGATGGCCTGGCAGCGCGGGGGCACCTCGAGCTTCGCGAGCTTCTCGACCGCGATCGCGTAGGCCATGTTGTTGGCGAGCGGCGCCAGGTAATCGAGCCGGTCCGTGTAGGGCACGAACTGGTTGTAGGTCATGTTCTCGGCGATCTTCTCGTCGCCGCGGTGCAGGTAACCCACGACGGGGTCCGCCTTGGTGACGATCTCGCCGTCAAGCTCCAGCTGCAGGCGCAGGACGCCGTGGGTTGAGGGATGGGAGGGCCCCATCGACAGGGACATCTTCTCGGTCTCGAACTCGCCCTGGGCGTTCCGGGCTGCCGAATCGGGGAATATGTGTTCGACGGGCATCGTGGTCTTAGGCACCGGGCTTCGGACGGCGCTCATTCCAGCTCTCGTCCTTGGCGCGCGGCTCGGCGTCGGTCATGTTGATCTCTCCCTGCGAGGCGACAAAGGGTCCGCCGGCCATCGGTGCGGCGATCGCGTTTGTCCGGGTCTCCGCGACGACCTCCCTGTCGGGAAGGTCGGTGTCCACGCCCGACAGCGGGAAATCCTTCCTCAAGGGATGGTGCGGGTAGCCGTCCCACATGAGGATCCTCCTGAGGTCGGGATGCCCGGTGAAGCGGATGCCGAACATGTCGAAAGCCTCGCGCTCGTGCCAGTTGGCTCCGTGCCAGAGCGACACCACGCTCGGCACCTCGGGGGCGGAGTCGTCGCGGCAATCGGCGGCCACCCGGATGTATTCGTGGCCCGTCGTTGAAAGCAGGTGATAGACGACCGTGAACCGCGGGCTCGCCCCCTCCGACCAGTCGACGCCGGCCACATCCACGAGCATGTCAAACCCATGCTGGTCGCGCAGGAGGGTCATGGCGGCGACAAGCTCGGAGGCCGGGACATTGACGGCCGGCTGGTCCAGGCTTGGACGGTCGGCCGCGCCGGCAATCGCCCCCTTCAGCGCTGCAATGGCGTCTAATGCTTTGGGCATCAGGCGGTGTTCAGTTTGCTAAAGGAGCGCTCGCGCTTAACCTTTTCCTGGAGTTTGATGACTGCGTCGAGCAGCGCCTCCGGGCGAGGGGGGCAGCCGCTCACATAGACGTCCACCGGGAGGATGCGGTCGACCCCCTGAAGGACGGCGTAGCTCCTGTACATGCCCCCCGTGCTCGCACAGGCGCCCATGGCGATCACCCACTTGGGCTCGGCCATCTGGTCGTAGATCCGCCGGACAGCGGACGACATTTTGTAAGTCACTGTGCCCGAGACAATCATGCAGTCCGCTTGCTTGGGTGAGAAGCGCATCACCTCGGCCCCAAAGCGCGCGATGTCAAAGCGGCTGGCGGCCACCGCCATCAACTCGATCGCGCAGCAGGCCAGCCCCATCGGCATCGGCCACATGGAGTTGCTGCGTATCCAGTTGATGACCGCATCCGCGCGGGTGACGATGACGTCGCCCTCGATTTTGCTGTCGTAGGTCAGTTCAGAGTTTGCGGACACGATGGTGGAATTCGGGCAAAAACCACACAACGGTACCTTCCGGCCAACACCGCGCAAGAAGGTTTTATTTGAGCCCGCGTCTTACCGCGGCTTGAGGGTCCAGGTGCAGGAATCCGTGACCTCTGCTGTGCCAAAATGCGCCTTGACCGAGATCCGGTTTTCGCCAGGCGAAAGTGCGACCCCCGGCCACCTGAAAATCCTCTCCCCCGAAGGGTCCTTCCGGGCCCCGAGAGGCCTGCCGTTCACCTCCAGGGTCACCTCGGGGGCGTTCGAGTAGACCTTGACCTCCGTCACGGGATCCGTGCGTTCCGTGAACCTGCAGCTGGTCACGTGGAGCACCGGCTCGGTGCTCCAGTTCGCCTTGTAGAAGTAGAATGCATCCTTCTTCACCTTTCGGTCATAGGTGACCAGCCCCTTGTCGTTGCGGCCCGGCTGGTCGCCCTCGTTGCGTCCGTCGGAGGCGAAGTCGTGGAGGCACCAGATGAACTTGCACCAGACATAGGGTCGTGTCTTGAGCGCGGCCCAGTAGGCCTCGTGGTAGAGGTTCTGGTACTCCTCGGGGTGGTAGGGCCCGTTTGGCTTGGGCCTATTGGGGCTCTCCTCGTGCTGGATAATGCTGCCTCCGGCGCCGAACTCACTCATCCCGAACGCGTTCTTCGGGTGCTCGGCGTGGGTCTTATCCAGGGAGGGCGCGAACTCGGAGAGCTCGCCCCGGTACCAGCCGAAGTACCGGTTGAAGGCCACGACCTGGGTGACCCAGTCCTTGGGGTCGTTGCTCTCGTGGTTGGCCGCGTAGGTCGTCAGGCGCGAGGGATCCTGGACCCGCGACACCACGTCGAGCTCCTGGATCGTGTGGAGCGCCGCCGTGCCGCCCGTCTCGTTGCCCACGCCCCAGAAGCAGATCGAGGGATGGTTGTAGTCCTGCAGGATCATCTCCTTGAGCTGCTGCTTGGCGCTGTCCAGGAACTCGGGGGTACTTAGGATCTTCTGCCAGTCGGGAATCTCGGCCCAGGCGACAAGCCCCGACCGGTCGCAGCGGTCGTACCAGGAGTCGGACTGCTGGTAGTGCGATACCCGGACCGCGGTGGCGCCCGCCTCCATCATCAGGTCAAAGTCCACGGCCTCCTCGTCCTGCGTGATCGCCCATCCCTTGTCGGGCCAGTCCTGGTGCCGGTTGAACCCGACCAAATCCAGGTAATGGCCGTTAAGGATGAAGCCCTTGTCCGGATCCACCGAAAAGGTCCTGATTCCCAGGGGCTCCTCAACGGCGTCGGAGAGGGCGCCCTTTGCCCCATTAGAGGCGACCGGCCTCAGCTCCACCCGGACCGTGTAGAGGTAGGGGTCCCGCCTGCCATCCCAGAGATGGGGCCTTTGCAGGGTGATCGGCTTCAGGACCTCGTTCACATTATCGGCGTCAAGGTGCGCGCGGAAGGTCGTGTCGGCGCCCTTGACCGCCTTGTGCTCCGCATCAAGCACGGCGACTCTCACGTCGACATCCCGCGGCATGGGGCTGTGGTTGCTAAGCTCCGCCCTTACCGTGATCTTGGCCGCGTTGGCGGTCACTTCCTGCTGGTCTATGAAGACGCCCGAGGAGGCGCGATCCATGGTCTCGATCTGCACCGGGTCGGTCACGAGCAGGAACACGTCGCGGTAAAGTCCGCCAAAGAGCGTGAAGTCGGCCGAGGCAGGAGGTATGCCGAGGTCGGAGTTGTCGACGCGAACCGCGATCACGTTGTCGGCGCCCGGCTTAAGGGCCTCGGATACGTCAAAGCGGAAATGGGCGAAGCCGCCCTTGTGGTTACCCAGGTGCGCCCCGTTCACGTAGACGTCGGCCATGAGGCTCGCTCCGTCGAACTGCAGGTAGAGGCGCCTGCCGGTAAATTCCGCGGGCACCGTGAAGTGCCTGCGGTACCAGCCGGCCCCCCGGCGGTAATTGTTGCCTCCGTCCTGCCCGTCGAGGCCGTTCCACGTGTGCGGCAGGTCGACCGGCTGCCAGGCCCGGTCGTCAAAGGCCGTCTCCTGGGCATGGCTGTCGTCCGAGTCGAGGAACCGCCATCCCTTGTCCAGATTGATCAGCTGCCTGCCGTCGTGGGCCGGCGCCCCATGCGCCAAAAGGACTAGCGCAAACAGGGACGATGCGGCGCAAAGAAAGCGGCGAAGTGCATTCATGGGTATTCCGACGGGGTGCCCCATGAGGCTCAAAAACCCCATCGACTGCAATCCCCGGATTTGGATCGCATCGGACCGCTAGGAGCTCCGGCTCCTTGACGGCGGCGGCAGGGATCAACGGGCGTCCTGCCTAGACCGGCCAACCCGGAGAACGGCCAGGGTCAAAATGGCGGCAAGAAGCGCCAATAACAAAACATTGTTTGCTGGAATGGCATCGGCGAAAAAAACGAACTGGCGCTGCATCTTGGCGCGCAAGTTCATCATGGCGAAAGCCGAATAGCTCAACGCCTTGTCCGCAAACGAAGTGCCCGGCGCGAGCCAGCGGTCCAAGGCAAAGCTCTGAATACCGAACTGGAGGCCGATGCCGAAGCAGAGGTCGAAGCAGGCGCCTGCAACCCATGCGAGCTGCCAGCCTCGGCCAAGGGTGGCCCAACGCGACGCGAGGAACGCACGCCCGAGCAACGCGATGCCCTGCAGGCAGACGTTTGCGCATCCCCAGGTCCCTCGTTCGCCTCCCGCCAGCACGCTCAGCAGGATCGTCCCGCCCGAAAAGAAAGTCCAAAACCACAGGCTCCGCCTCGAGGCGGACCGCGCGCTGCGGACCAGCTCCCTCGCGAGCACGAGCCACCCTACCGCGCCAAACGCCAGGAGCAGGTTCTGCTGGTAGAGCAGGAAGAACCAGTCTCGCCAGTAGCCCCACGGGCTGCTTTGTGAGGTTATTTCCGAAAACATGAAGCGCGGGAGCTGGGGGACGACCGTGTCGCGCAAATTGAGCGCGAAGACGAGCAGCCGGTGGCTGTGTACATACTCGGGGACTGCGACGCTTGTGTTTGAGAACAGCGTCGCCCTGATGCCGTAATTTGCGGACGACCAGCCAAGCCAGGTGCAAAGGATCGAGCCGCCTATCAGGCCGAGCAGCGCGGTCCGCCGCCAGAACGCAGGATCGCGCCACCGCGTGCGGCCCAGGGCGAACCAGGCGCCGGCGAGCATGACGATATACGGCCCCGCCGAATAGTGGGCGAGCGCCGCTGCGCCAAGGCTGGCTGCGCAGAGCGGACCAGCTGCGGAGGGTCCGCCCTCGTCGTGCGCGCGCAGGAAGAAGTACAGGCCGTTCAGGAAGAAGAAAACCTCGATGAGCTTGGTCCAGGCGAAGGTGGTGTTCTCAACGAACGACGGATTGAGCATCAACAGCACGGCGCACACCGCGATGGCCGTCTGCGGCCCCCCTTCGAGGCGCGGGCCGGGTTGGAAGCGCCGCGCGAGCAGGGCCGCGGGCAGGAACGCGAGGCAGCTGAGCAAGGTGGTGACCAGCTGGTAGCCCGCAAAGGTCGCGCCAATGGGGCCGAGGAGGGCGCCGGTGACGAGGTTTGCTAGCGGTGGTCGCGCCGACAGGGGATAGATTCCAAGGAACTCTGTGTCGATGGGCCAATGCCGCAGGAAGAACTGAGCGCGGTCAAAATGCTCTATCCAGTCGCCGACCCATCCCCCGCCCGAGTAGGAAACGACCAAGGCCAGCCAGCCGACGCACCAGCCGACGATGAGCGCCTGGCCGATGAGCAGCGCGCGCGCGCTGACATCGCTGAGCGCAGCGACCAGGGCGTGCCGCCCCGCCGCCAGCCCAGTCAAACCGAGGGCCGGCAGCACCCAAAACACCGCAACCGGCATGCGGAGGATGTAGACGACAAACGCGACAAGATAGACGGCCACGAGCGAGAGAACCGCGGCCACGCTCAGGCGTTCCGAAGGGTCGAGCTTGAGGCGGCTGGCCAAGGGCCACGCGAGCCCGAAGGTCACCAAAGGGAAAAGGACCAGCTCAAGGATGAGTCCCGGTGGCACGGATGTTCAGATTGCGGACGACTGGGTTTCTGCCGAGGTTATCCTGAAACTTTATGATTCCACCCTTGGGATGATACGGCGGCCACTGCCCCTGGCGGCAAGAGGGATGAGGAGAATTGTTTGCATGGGGTTTCCAGGGCTCAAGGTGAAATCCGCGCTCATCTCCTATGTCGGTGGCGTTGTCGAGCCGCGCGCGGACGCCCGGGTGAACAGAAAAACCCTGGTGAGTGTATTGCGTTGAAACGGGCCGTTCGGGGGGAGAGGCCGGAGATTGCGTTTGACCCTCCCCTACCCAATGGCCTTTGATCTTCCCCTTCGACCAACGGACAACACAGGTTTCCGGTACACGGAGAGCTGGCAGAGTGGTCGAATGTGCAGGATTGGAAATCATGATGCATGAATGCGAAGCGCCGATGTAACCCGTTGCCTGTCCATGCCTATTATCAGCTGCGAATTGCCGGTTATTTGATTCTGGTCGATATCTGGTCGGTTTTTTGAGGCTTCGGCCCACTCCTAGTCGCATCTGGCTATAGTATTAAATGCTTCAATACAGTTGGTATCGATCGTCCACCAAATGGTACTTTTCGAAACACGGAGCGCTTCAATCTCACTTCCGCAGACGTCCGTTCGGGGACCTCGCAGTCAATTGAGCCGTGATTGCGCCGGATGCTGGCATGGGAATGATCTCGGCAGAACGGGCGAAAAGTTCCCACAAGTGCAACAGCCGAAGAGGACTGCTGGCAGACAAAACGGACGCTTTTCAAGCTGAGCGCGACGGCCACAAACGCAGGCGCCAGCCCGATGTAACGTTAAGCCTTTCAAACGCCTGATTCTTTGGGCAATACGCTCCCCAATGAACAGCCTAGATAGGTGCCGAAAAATCGGGTCCGTGTTTTTTGTCGCGCTTACGTCGCTAGGTCTTGTCCCATTTCTTGTTGGTGCGGCTCCACTCAAGTTTGGTCCGCCACCTGACGGCGCTCCTATTGGTGTTGCCATGGGATCGTTGGCCGCACTGGCGATCGCAGAATACCACAACGACGGCAGTGATTCGTATCTGGCCAACCTGTTTCGCTTGCAGATGACCGCAGGGCAATACGCGGAAGCCACCGCCACAGTCGAAGAATCGATGCGTCGTTCGACGATGGCACACCGTTCCGTCAGTATCTTGATTCCCGATCGCATTTTTGCACAAGCAAAGCTCCAAGAGCAAAGCGGTGTGCCCGCCAACGATGCGATCAACAAGGCGGCGGCAACAGTCTTGGGCGAATTGGACGATAGAGCCGCCGCTGATGCTGACGCTTGGCTTTGGGCCCCATTGAATAGACTAAGCCAGAATTTGAATCAGGATTTGGATCGGCGCCGTTCCCTTGGCTCGATCGAGTTAGCCGACGCGCTGAATCTAATACGCGAGTACCAGCTCTATCAAGAGTACCAGGCCCTGGCTCCCGTGAGCGAGAACCTGATCGCAGCTGATGATGCTCGGCGCTATATCATCACACGGGATGTGCCGGTCAAAACAAACGAAGGATTCACGCTTTCCACGCAGCTTTTTCGGCCCCGAGCGACCGCCCAGCGACAAGCGGCAGCTTTAAATTTCACGATCTACGCGAGTCCGTTTGCCGTGACAATGGCCCGGATGGCAGCGGCACATGGATACGCTGGAGTAGTCGCCTTCGCTCGGGGAAAGGGAATAAGTACCGATCAGATCCAGCCATGGGAGGTTGAATGCGAAGACGTCAACGCTGTCATCGATTGGATTGCCAAGCAGCCCTGGAGCGACGGCCAAGTCGGTATGTTTGGCGGCAGTTACGAAGGATTCGTCCAATGGGCTGCGCTAAAACACCCAAATCCCGCGCTAAAGACCGTCGTGCCTTGGTCAGCCGTTCACCCCGGTCTGGTGCTGCCCATGTCGAATAATGTTTTCCAGAACGCGAACTACCAATGGGGGTTCTACGTCACGAACAACCGCTCTCTGGATTGGGAGGTCAACTCGGATCAGCACCGCTGGGACAATCTCTTTCAACGCTGGTATGCGAGCGGAAAACCCTATCGGGAGATCGATCGGATTGACGGCACACCAAATCCTCTGCTCCAGCGGCAACTTCGCCATCCCTCATTTGACGCTTATTGGCAGACTATGGCGCCATTCAAGGCCGAGTTCTCCCAAATCCGCATTCCCGTTCTTCAGGTCACTGGATATTTTGACCCAGCCCAAATCGCCGCGCTCTATTACCTGACGGAGCACTATCACTATAATCCAGCCGCTGAGCACTATCTCGTAATTGGCCCGTACGACCATCAAGGAGCCCAGGCCTCGCTGAAGCCGCCGAACGTTGGCGGATATTCGGTCGACGAAGCGGCCCAATTCGATACCCTCGAGCTGACGTTTTCCTGGTTCGACTACGTCATGAAGGGCGAGCCTAGACCCGCGATCATAAAGGATAAAATAAACTGTGAGGTAATGGGGGCGAACACCTGGCGTCACGGCCCTTCCCTAGAGGCAATGCACAACCATGTCCTGAGACTTTATCTCGGCAGCGGCCCGGCCGGCAGTTGGCATTTGCTCGGCGAATCAAAACCCGTGCAATCGGGATTTACTGGCCAGATAGTCGATTTCGGTGATCGAACATCAAGCAACAACATCTACCCAGACGCGGTCCTTTCAAAGGCTCCGGCCAACGAAAACGGCATCGCCTACGAAAGCGAGGCGTTCGACGAGCCGTTGACCATAGCGGGCAGAATAACCGGTGCACTAAAAGCCGTGATCAACAAAAAGGACATGGACGTAACGATGGCTTTCTACGAGATCCTCCCTGAAGGCGGGTATTTAACTCTCGGCTACTACCTCGGCCGGGCGAGCTTTGCAGCGGACCCGGGCAAGCGCCGGCTTCTCGAGCCGGGACGCGTCGAAACGATTCCTTTCACCCAGACGCCCTTTATGGTGCGGCAAATGCAAAGGGGCAGCCGCCTGCTTGTGCTTTTGAGCGTCAACAAGAACCCGTACGCTCAGGTAAACTACGGAACGGGCGCGGATGTGTCCGACGAGTCGCTTCAATCCGGCGCTCCCCCGCTTCGAGTCGAATGGCAGAACGACAGTTACGTTGAGGTTCCAATCGCTCGCTAAAGGTACACAAAAAGTCACCGGACGCCGTTCAATCAGCGCGTGATTCTCCGGCCGCTCTCGTAGTGAAGCGTTGGAAAAAGGATCCTTTTTCGACAGCGACCACTTGACAAATGAAGCTCGAGTGGGATGATCCCACTGTGCTGCTAACACTCGATGCAAAGCGCCGCCTGACGGTGCCCATATCACTCGCGCCGTCCCGCCCGGGCGACAATTTCGAGGCAGAATTTTACCCGGACGACGACACCCTCGTATTTAGGCGCATTGCCGCAAAGAGCGACTGGCTGGCGGTCCTAAGGGAGTGTCCGGTTCCAATGGATGACCTCCCGGTCCGTAGACGCGAATTGCCCCGTCGACGGAAGCTATGAATTGGTTGCTGGATGCCGATGTTTTGAGCCAGCCAGCCAAGCGCTTTGGCGATCCGCGCGTCGTTGGGTGGCTTGAAGCTGAAAAGGATGCCTGTTACACGAGTTCCGTTGTCATTGCGCAACTCGCCTACTGGGTGAAAAGCAAGGACGGGAAGTCGCGCGAAGCCCTACAGCTTTGGCTCACCCGTCTCGTCGACGCGATGCACGGCCGCATCCATGGATTCAATGTCGCGGTAGCCCATGTTTGGGCTGAGCAAGAGCGGATATTGGAGAAAGCAGGACTGCGGATGCCAGTGGAGGACAGCTACATCGCAGCGACGGCCCGCCGCCACAATCTGACCATTGTGACCGGCCACGATAAGGATTTCCGTCGGCCGGGACTTAAGGTCTTCAACCCGTTCAAGGAACTGCCCTCGACCGAAAAGCTCTGAAGGTGGAGTCATAAATAGCCATGATTGGCGCAAGATAAGAGATTGCGTTTGACCCACCCCCACGCCTTGGACTTTGATCTTCCCTTCGACCGGCGGGTAACACGGGTTTCCGGCACACGGAGAGGTGGCAGAGTGGTCGAATGTGCATGATTGGAAATCATGTGTAGGTGAAAGCCTACCGAGGGTTCGAATCCCTCCCTCTCCGCCATTTTGGTTCGGCATGTGAAAAGGTCTCCATGGAGGGGGACCCGTAGCGGCGAAATTGCCTCCGACATCGGCGACGCCGAGGAACGGCATCGTTTCTGAGTCTACAGATCCTGACCCAAAAGCGCGGCGGCGGTGGTGGCGGCTCGTCCCTGTCAACCTGCCAGCTTGTTCTTGTATTCGATCAGGAGTTTACCGGCACGAATAAGGTATCGTTCCACAAATACGTTCACTGCCCAGGCCAGGAGCAGGGACTCAGCCATCAAAGCGAGGAAACCCCATAATCCGTCAACGTTTTGTGCCATCAATAGGTGGACGAGAAGCCGCAAGAGTCGTTCCGATATTCCCAAATGAACCAGGTACAATGCATAGGAAATCGAGCCCAGCCACAGGAAGCAGGAGAGAATCCTTCCGCCAAGGCCTCCTGCTGACGGGCGCGTGAAGAAATCCTCCATCAGCAACATACCGGTCACTAAGCAAGCCGCGCCAAAGCCCTTGTTTAACAGCCCATTGCCCGGATCAGCGCGCGAGAAATAACTGCCGAGGAATACGATAGCCAGAAGAAGGCCGACCGACCACCTGGCGACCAAGCTTTTCTCCGACCTCAGCCAGATCTCGGTTCGGAGGTAGGCCGCCGCCAGTAACATCCCAAAGACAAACTCCAGCATGATAGGGTTGCCGAGCAGTCCCAATACCTCCGGCGAGAGGACGCCGTTATACTTAGCCGGCAGGTATACGCTGTTGGGGACAGGGCTGATCGGGCCCCCAAGGAGCCACTGAAAGCCAACAACACATGCCAGGGTCGCAAATGCCGCAGTGATCACCCGGCGCCTGTGTGTAAATATGAGTGCCCATGCAAAAATGGCATAAAAGATGAGTTCGTATGAAAGGGTCCATTCCTGGTTCACTACGGGTAATCCGAACTTCGGCGGGTCAACATCCGCCCTGGGCAAGAAAAGCAAAGATTGCCATAAGAGCTTCGGACTCGGAGGCACGCGAAGAATCAGCGCATATATGACGGTGGCGAACTGGGCGAGGGGCACTACGCGGAAGAATCGGCGAATTGAAAAATCCAAGGGGTTTGCGTGTTCCTTTCTCTCGGTTGAGAGGACAATAATGAATCCCGAGATAATGAAGAAGATGTCGACCCCGGCATATCCACCGCCAAACAGAACATACCCAATGTTCGCCCCGGGAATCGTTGGCATAAGATAATGCGAGTAGTGGTAGAGAACCACCAGCAGAGCGGCTACCCCCCGGAGAATCTGAATGGAGTAGACCATTCCTTGGACGGAATCTCCCCGCGCAATTCGTGGAGGGCGGTGGCTAGAGATATAGCCTTTTTTCTTCACCTCAGGCATAGGGATGCTCACCAAGGTTCGATCACGCTCGGTACCCGATTCATACGAGACGGGCATACAGCCAAGCAAGACTGCGTCGCTTGGCCGCTGGTGGCGGTCCAAACCAACGGTGCGGTCCTACCACCCGTTTCATTCGGACCCAGCAGAGCGATCACAGAACCCCACCGACCGTCCCTTTGAGAACTGGGGTCCCAGCGACTCCAGTCAGTCGACTGCCATCGATCCGAAATCATGTGTAGGTGTAAGCCTAACAAGGGTTCGAATCCCTCCCTCTCCGCCATCTTGCCTCCCGATGGGCAGCAATGCAGCGCTCGTCGAACCGCGGGGGCTGCCGCCCATTCCTGGGAACCCGGCTCCCGTCTCGTCCATCACCCCTGCCGCGGGATGGCCCGCCCTGCGGGATCGAATCCGAGTTGGGTGCCCGCAGGGAACATTCTTCCGTCCTGCACGTAATCCCCGCTAAGGACGCACCTCTTTACGCTGCCGTTCTCGTACAGCATTACGGCCTCATCAAAAATGCCAGCTTTGCAGGGAATCCCGTCTATTCGTGTGTCCTCCGTCAGGAAAAACTCCTTCAGGCTTCCGTCCGGATAGAAGGCCGTTTGGACTCCCTTCGGCCCGCCGCTTCCTCGGCACACACGGCCCTGCACCTCGATGTCTTCCGGAAACGCGCAGACCGTGACCACGCCGTCCTTGTTCTGGAAGACCCAGGTATTTGCCGGGATCTTCAGGCGCCCGAGGTCAAGCTCCTTGGACGCGGTGAATCCGACGGGCACGCCGCTAGGAAGGATATGGACCCATCCTTTCCTGCAGGGGCGCCCTCCGATGACCGTGTCGGCCTTGAGCTCCCCGATGACGAGGCCGTCGTCCTCGACCCTCACTCTGCTGAACGCCACGCCCTGCTTGGTCACATCGAACTGCCATTGGAAGCAGCCACCGAACGCCAGAGCTGCCGCCTGAAACGCGAGCAAGCCGAGCCAATTGGTCTTGGACGTCCTCATTTTCACCCCGCGAAACGCACCCTACAGCCCGGTCGGGGTAACTAGAATCATGAAAACGGGGCCGGCAGTCTTAAAACCCAGCCTTATCAGAATTATAATCGCGTGTCGTCGTAGCGGAGGTGGGCCGCCTCGATGTGAAAATCCCGACAGTCATCCACCGGCCGGATCCTATGGTCTGTCATAAAACAGGGCTCCGGCCGCGGTATCGTTGACACTTATATGTGGAATTCGCTTGGCTAATACCCTGCGGATGGCATCCCGCCTTCCGCGAATGATGGATTCAATGAGGAAGGTTATACCATGAAGAACACCCTGTTAACGCTGGTTGTCGGTGTATCACTCGCGATGTCAGCCTCGATGGCTTCCGCCAAGGAAGACCGTCCCTACACGGATGGACCGGTGTCGGATGTCTCGTTCATCAAGACCAAGCCCGGCAAGTTTGATGATTACGCGAAATGGCTAGACACCGTCTGGAAGCAGACGAATGAGGAGGCGAAGAAGGCCGGCATCGTCGTGGGCTACAATGTCTATATCGTCGAGCCGCGCCACCCGGGGGATCCGGACATCATCCTCTCGATTACCTACCCGAACTTTGCCACGCTGGACGGCATCAATGACAAGCTCGATGCGATTGCCGAGAAGGTCGAAGGGTCGGTGCAAAAATCCAATCAAAACGGCATAGACCGCGGCCAGCTCCGCGAGGTGCTTGGCAGCGAGCTCATCCAGGAGTTGGTGCTCAAATAAGGGCGGCCAACAGAAGCTACGGGCCGCGAGCGGCGTGCGATAGCGCGCCTTCGCGGCCTTGCTATTTCTTTAGGGTCCTTATGAAGGCCACCAGGTCCCTTGCCTCGGCGATCGTAATCTTGTCCTTGTAGCTCGGCATCCGGTCGCCATCGACCTTGGCGCCCACGCCCAACAGGAGATTCTTAAGGAGCCCGGAGTCTGTGAACGCCGCCTGCACCGCGGGGTCGGTGTAGTCCTTGATACGGAGCTTGATGCCCTCCTTGGTCTTCCCATCGCCATCGGCCCCATGGCAACCGACGCACAGATCCGCCCAGACCTGCTGGGGGGTGCTGGCCACGGCCGCAAGGGGCACGAGGACGGCCAAGCCGAGTGCGAGTCGTTTGAGGATTGGGCTCATGGGATCTAAATGATGCTATCGGCAACATATCGGCGCCGATTAGCCCGAAATCTGTGACAAGTTCCGGGGCCGGCACTCCGTACCCCATATCCGGCGCCAATGGGGATGACGGTCACAATTCCCAGGCGGTCCGCCTCTCGCGGTACCCGAGGGCTCTTTCAGCGAAGTTCCTGCACCTGGATTCTGCGGTACTCCATCTGCCCGTGGTCGCTTTCAAGGCCGATCGGCCCCGTGGGGGGAACTGGCATGGCGTCCATAATCACCTCCCCGTTGCACGTGGCATGGGCAAGGCCCCCTTTCACCGTGACGACGATCTCGTTCCAGTCGAGGGGACGATAGTGCGCCAATGTCGCAAACGGTCCGGCGATCAGGAAGTCGCGGCACTGCAGCTGGGGTTCCCTCACAAAGATCCCGCTGTCGGCATTCGGGCTGGCGCGAAACTCGAGCTTCAGGATGAAATCTCCCGGGAAGAGCCGGGTGGTCCATAGCTTCTTGTAGTCCTGCCGGGTATGGGCGACGGTTACGATCAGGCGGCCATTCCTGACGAGATAGCGGCCGTCTTCCGTCCCGCGCTTTCCCTTCTCCTCAGGCGCCCCGGCATAGGCCCATCCCGTCAGGTCGCGTCCATTGAACAGGCTCGTGAAACCCTTTTCCGGCTCGAAGGAATCCGGCCACGCCGGGACAAGCCCCACCGTCTCGAGTATCGGCCTGAGCGCCAGCGCCCATTTGGCTTGCCCAAGGATGTTTGGGTGAAGCAGGTCCGGCATCTCGTCCTCCTTCGCGTCACCGTGCACGTTTGCGAAGAGGGAGTACGTATCTAGGACGGTGACCTGCGGCTCGTCCTCCATCGCCTTGAAATAGAGTTCGTTGATCCTCTGGATTTTTAGCGCGGGCCTGAACTTTGAATCCGAGCTCGGGAACACCAGGCAGAGCACCACCGGCATCTTGGGATCATGCGCCTTCAGGGCATCCACGATAAGCCTCACGTTTCCGGCGATCAACTCGGGCTCCGCCTTGTCCTCCAGGTCGTTTGTCCCGATCAGCATCACGACACCCTTCGGGTTGAGCGAGATCACGTCCTCCTGGAGCCGGATCAACACCCCGCGGGTCGTGTCTCCGCTGATGCCGCGGTTTGCCACCTTGTTGCCGGGGAAACTGCTCCCCACGTCGCCCCACCCCTGCGTGATCGAGTCGCCGAGAAACACAATCGCCCCCTGGTCCTGCTGGACCTGCGATGCCCAGGCGGTGCGGTGTTCCACCCAGACCTTCTTGAACCATTCGGCTCGGCGGATGGGGCCCGCACCGGGAAGGCCGTCGTCGCTTGCTGGGACCTGGAATCGGCTTTCCGTCGGCGTGGCCGCGGCAGGCGGGGGTGCGTCCGCCCTAGCTGAGGGTGTCGCAGCCAGCGCCTGAAACACTCCGGCCAGCGCGATTCTGAGGAGGCATCTTTGGAACATAGGGGTCATGGGGTCCCCCAACCCATACTGCTCCCTCGGCCAAAGAAAACCAGAATATCGGCGCGCAGTAGCGCCCGACCGCAATCGGCTTGTCCGTTTAGGCTGCCGCCCCCGAGAGCTTGGCCGTCACAAACCTCTTCACGTCACCCACCGTCCGGAACGGCCGTAGCTCCTCGTTGTCAATGGAGACCTGGAGCACCTCCTCCGCGAGAAAGACGATCTCAAGCATCGTGAGGGAATCAATCGCCAGGTCTTCTGTGAGGCGCACGTTGTCATCACATCCGTTCAGCTTCGCCCGGGCCACGGGCTCCACGTAGTGCTCGATCAGCCCGTGGATGATCGCCGGCACGTGCTTGACGTTGCCCGTCCTCCTGAACTCGCACGCGGCGTCGCGCGTGGCGGCGGAGCACCGCTTCAGCGTTTCACGAAGCTGGGCCTCGCCCCTGGTGTCGCGGGTGTCCTCTCGGACTAACCCGATCAGCTGGGAGCCTGGATGGCGTTCGGTTGCTTGTCTCATGGTTCGCTTGGAAACACTGACTGCCGGTGCGGCATTTGGTTCGTCTGCCACACCCAAAAAATCCAATTGCTTATACCCCGACATGGCCCCCCTGTAGCAAGGCCCGTTCCTCGGATTAACAATAGATTTATTATTTGCCAATTTATTTGGCGTCATAAAGAGATGGCGAGCGGTGAGATATAATATTTTGGCAGCTGCCCTTGGCCGTCTGCCCAGTCCACCCTCACGACACCCGGAGCGGGGAAACCCTCTATTGTACAAGCCGATCCGTCAAAAAGTGACGGTGACCGAAAGGGAATATATTCGCCCCCTCCAGTCGCCATAGGGCTGAACTCCCGCGCCCGAGGGGTCGTCCGAGTATTTTGGGGGCGCGGCGTCAAATATATTGTCCACCCTGAGCTGCCCTCGCAGGCCGTACCGGGCGCTTTTCCAGGGAATCCATCTGCCAAGGTCGCCTTGGAGGTAGGCGTCAAACTGGGTGTAGGGCTGGACCTTGTCTGAGCCCTGGGTCGCCCACTCCTGCTCGGGCAGGATCCGCGAATGGAAGTAGTGTCCGTCGATCCCGAATCCGTATGCGTGGTTCGACCAGCCCGCCCCAAAGTTCATACGCATCTTGAGGAGTCCCGGAGTGGAACCGTCCGGGCCGCTGAGCTCGTCGACCGGCGGGGAATCCGGAAGCAGCTCCACGTCGTAGCGCTGGAAGTCGATCATCCGGCAGTAGGCCTCAAGGGAGCCGCCGAAGCATCGGTTCCACGTGTAGTCGAAGGAGGCGGTCCATTCGTAGGAATGCCTCCATGCAAGGTTGAAGTTTCCCGTGAGGACCTCGGAGATCGGGCCGACGCCATACGGGTCTCCGGCGGCGGCGGGTGCCCGAATGACCCTCTGCGGGAAGATGGTCTCCAGGTCGAGGACCCCCGTCGCGTTAAGGTACGCCTGCTCGCCCGAGGTGACGGTGTCCACGAATTCAAGCGAAACGCGGAAATGCTGGACCTTCCCGCGTTCAAAGAGGAGCCCGAGGGTCTGCGTCACCGAGGCCTCGGAGACCAGGTTGGGATTCAAGGCATCGCTCACCTGAAAGGTCTCGTCCTGGTTGCCCCGCCTCGGGTCGGGAAGGGTCACGGTGGTAACCGTGCCGGCGCCCCCCGTGCTGACGCCCGTCTCCTGGAGGCGACTAAAGACTGGCGAAGGGAACCGATCCGCCGTGGCAAAGGTGCCGCGCAGCGAGAACCCACCGGCAAAGTCGATCTTGACGGCACCCGTGGGCGCAAAATTCGACTCGTTCGCGAGCGTCGACGCGGTGTAGCGGCCGGCAAGGTCGGTCTCGATGCTGTGGATCCAGTTTGGGAGCCACCGCGCAGGCAGCAGGGGCGCATCCAGCTCACTGAAGGCGCTCACCCGCTGCAGCGAGCGGCCCACCCAGTACTCGGGGGGCTGCGCAAGCGATCCGTCCCCGTAACGCAGGATGTCGTCGTAGGTGGCGAGCCGCGCGTAACGGTAGTCGCCGCCGACCACCACTGTGCTGGTACCGGTCGGCAGCCGGAGGAATGCATTCGTGATCCTGAGCGCGGAGTCGAAGGTGTCATAGTCGCCGAGCTTCACGAAGCTGCCGGGGTTGCCGTAGAAGACGACCGCCTCGTCGTAAAACTGCTTGGGCGGCGCGAAGGCCTGTGTATCGCGGAGGGGATTGTAGATGCCCTCGTCCACCAGGTCCTGCCACCGCCCGTCGTCCACGCCCTCGATGCCCCGGTAGCGCGTGATGCTGAGTCCGTACTGGGCGTCGAGTGTCGCCTTCCAGTCGTCGCGCATCTTGAGCAGAACCCCGAAGACCGCCGCGTAGTGGTCGATGTGCGCCTCGTCGTAGTCCTGGCCATACGCGGGTGCCGTGTCATTTAACGTCACGTCGAGATCGGTGTGGAACGGATTAAAGGCCGACGCCGCAGGAAGGACCAAGTTCCCGTTGAAGACGCTGTAACCGGTGTTGTTGACCGTGCGGCCCGCACTCGCATCCACCCCGAGCTGAAGCCAGGGAAACATGTCGTACGTGAGCGAACCAAAGAACGTCCCGCTCCGCTCCTTTCTCCCGTACGGGGAGTCGATGCTGTTTGTGGACTGCGCCAATCCCCCCCCAAACGGCTCGAACAGCGAAAGGCTCTGCGTGCCCTGGCGCCCGGAAAACGCGCCGATTCCGCCCAGGCCGTCGGCCCCTGGCGCGACGGAAGTCACTGAGGCCGTTCCCGGACCAAACAGCGGCGCCTGGTCGGCGCTACTCACGTTGGGCGTGGCCCGGAAGAGCGAGGCCTGCGCCACCTGGGACTGCGCAAGGCTTGCCCTTATGTAACCGAGGTCGGCCTCCGTGGGAGGCGTGACCTGCGTGAAGGTGGCGTTCAGCCTAAAGTGGATCTTGCCCCCAAGGAGCGTCTCCCCGTGCATGAGCGAGACCGTGGACTGCGGCGCGTCAAAGCCGGCAATGGCGTTCGTGTAGGTTGTCGTGAGCTCCGTAGAGTTGGCATCCGGCCGCAGGACGATGTTGATCACTCCACCCACGGGACTTCCGCTGTAGATCGCCGAGGCCGACACCGGTAGGACCTCGATGTGGTCAATCAGGCTGAGGGGGATCACGTTCACGTCCGCCTGCGGCGGGGCGGCCGAGGTCAGATTGGGGGGAAGCGCCGTGACGATCTCGGGAAGTCGGCGGCCGTCCACGAGCACAATCGTCGCGTCCGCCCCGTAGCCGCGCATATTGAGGTTGTCGCTGCCCGATGCGAAGGCCTGCGCGCTCCCGTTGCGCTCCGGCGGCAGCGCCGTCACATTGTTGTCAAGGATCTCGCGCTGCAGGAAATCGTTAACGTCGATGACGCCGCTCCTGGCTATCTGCTCGCGCGTGAAAATCGTATAGTCGAGGGGATCGTTCTCCGAGCGGGGGCGGTCGACGTTTCCTATTGCCGTTCGCGGGATCGGGTCCCCCTGGATGCTGTCGAGGGGCCCGTAGGCCGCCGACTTGGCCTGCACCACGTAGGGCTCAAGCTGGGCCGGATCGCTCGCCACGGTCATTGTGAGCGCCCCGAGCGTCAGGCTGTGGCCCGCGCTCACCCGAACGTCCGCAATCTCCAGGGGCTGATAGCCCGACCCCCCTGCCACAAGCTGGTAGGTACCCGCAGGCACGGAGGGGAACTCGAATACGCCCGACGGGGCCGTGGCCGCGGAAAGATCCTTGCCGGTGATGATGACGTGCAGGTCCCTAGCCCCGGAGCCGTCCGCGGTTAGGAGCCTGCCCTTGATGGATCCCTTGTTCTCGACAGGGGTCACGACGAACCGGCCCGCTCCCTTCTGCCGCGCCGCAAAACCCGTCCCCTCCAGGATCATCCTGAGCGCCTCCTCAGGCTCATGGGGCCCCGAGACCGGGGACGAGCGCACCTGGTGCAGTTCGTCGAAGGAGAAAAGGAGCTCCACCTTTGCCTGGCGGCAGAAGGACATGAGCGCCCGGTCGGCGGGCTGGGCCGGAAGGTTGAAATTCACCGGGCTGGCGGAAGCCGCCAGAGGAATCGAGGCGACAATTCCCAAGAGAAGCAGGCGGAGGGTGACTCGGAATGTTCCGGCTAGGAAAGGTGGGGTGCTGGTCAACTGAAACTCGGTCCTTAAGGCTCGGCCCGCAGGCTCACTCTGATGGAGCCCGTGGCGCCGTGCTCCACGCGGACTTTGTGATCCTGCTGGACCAGCTCCAGCTGCGCAAGGAATCCATCAAGGTCGTCCAGGCTGTACCTGCCGCCGACATGGAGGGCCGCGGCGCCGGGGCTCACGGCGATCGACCGCCCGTGGTAGTGCGCGAAGAGCGCAAGGGCCTCTGACAGCGGCATCATGTTGCACACGACCTTGCCCTGGCGCCACGCGAGGGCGTCATCGAGGTCGGCGTCCGAGAGCTTGCTGAGCGTCACAACGCCGGCATCCGCCGCAAGCCTGTCGCCCGCGCCGAGTCCGACTGGACCCGCCGACTGCGCTCCGGCCGCACCGCCCGGCTTCACCTGGACCGACCCCTCGACCACCGTGACGTCGAGCTGGGAGGTCTTCTCAGTGAGGACGTTGAAGATCGTGCCCGTAACTCGAACAGAGCCGGCGGGCGTGTCGACGATGAAGGGCCTCGACTTGTCCCTGCTCACCACGAAGAAGGCCTCGCCGTTGGCGAGCTTCACGCGGCGCTCGGACCTGCCGACCTCCACGACAACACTCGTGTTGGCGTTGAGCTCGATGCGGGTCCCGTCCGAGAGCGTGAACGACTGCCTCTGGCCCGAGGCCGTGGAGAGGGTCTCAGCGCGGCCCGGGAACCCGAACATCCAGGTTGCGGCGGCCACGGCGACAGCCGCCATCGCGGCGGTCGCAAGCCCCCAGGCGGCGACCTTTGAGCGCCCTGGAGCCTCCTCCTTATAGCGCACCTCGATCGAGCCCGAGGCCAGCAGCTCGGACACCGCGCGGTCGAGCCTTGATGAAAGCCTGCAGAAGGCCGATAGGGCGGCCCTACGCGCCGGGTCGCCCGAAAGCCAGGCCTCCAGCTCCGCGCGTTCGCCCCCCGTAAGGGACTTGCCCTCTAGGCGGGCCGCCCACAGCGATGCCTGCTCCTCGGATTCCGGGTCTGAAATTTGACGGGGCTCATTCATGAATCAAGTCTCCCTTCCATTGCGGTTCGCAGGAGCCTCAGGGCTCGGGCGTGTTGTTTTTCGACGGTGCTGACGGCGATCGACAGCCGGTCCGCGATCTCCCGGTGCGAGAGCTGCTCAATCTTGCACATCAGCAGCACCGCGCGGCAGCCCTCGGGCAGCTGGGCTATAGCCTCCTCAAGAAGGTCCAGCTCCTGGCGCGTGATGACCTGCTGCTCGACACCCGGATCGGCCGAGGCCGACATCTCGGGGATGAAGGCATCCCTGGCGATGGGCGAGACGCTCCGGTGCTTTAGCCGGTTTATTGCCAGGCGCCGCGCCGCCGTGTAGAGGAGGGCGGCCGGTCGCCTTGCCGACTGGCTGGTGATCGTCGGGTATACGCGCATGTAGGCGTCATGGGCAAGGTCCTGGGCCTCGCTGGCGTTGCCGAGCATGCGGGTCAAGTAACGCCTCAGCGGGGCTAGCGTCGTGCGGTACAACGCTGAAAAATCGGATTGGCCGTTTGGCTCTTCAGGCATGGGAGCCGCGAATCGGGAAAGGGGAAGCGTTTGGATGGGTTTCACACCTCCCCACTAAGACACCCTGGGCTCCATAAACCTCTATCGCCTCGATAAATATTTGGTGTGGCCTTTCCATGGGGGTCCGTGGGGGTCGCCCTTATGCGCAACACCCTGCAACATTGTTGTTTAAATACGCCCCGGCGACCTCCAAATTACCGGGATGAAGGAAAAAATAGGATTCGTGGGAGTCGGAAGAATGGGGGCCAACATGGCCCGCCGGCTCAAGGACTGCGGCTACAAGGTGAGCGCGGTCTACGATGCAAACCCCGCCGCCGCCAAGAGCCTGGCGAGGGAACTCGGCGCAAGGAACGCCCGCTCACTTGCGGCCGTGACCGCGGCGTCGGACGTCGTGTTCACGGTCGTCACCGACGACGCGTCGCAGCTTGGCGTCTTCGCAGAGGAGGGCGACTCGCTCCTCACGAAGGCCGAGGGCAAGGTCTTCGTGAACTGCGCCACGATAACGCCAAAAACCCACGTTGAGGTCGCCCGCCGCGCGAGGAAGGCCGGCGCCCGCGCGATTGAGGGCTGCATGGCCTCCTCCATCCCTCAGGCGCGCGCCGGGACGCTCTACCTCATGTGCGCCGGCGAGAAAAAGTCCTACAAGCGCGTTCGGCCGATCCTCGGGAGTCTAAGTGCCGCCCCCCGCTACATTGGCAGCTCCGGCCAGGCCGCCCAGGTCAAGGCGATCGTCAACATGGTGATGAACGCGAACACCGCGGCCCTCGCCGAGGGCCTGGGGCTCGCCGCGGCGCTCGGGCTCGACCTGGACATGGTGCGGGAAGTCTTCTCGCAGACCGGCGCCAATTCCCAGGTCCTTAAGACCGACGGCGAGGACATGCAGCACCGTGCCCACGAGTGCTATTTCTCGGCGGCCCATGCGGCCAAGGACAGCACGATTGCCTGGGTGCTGGGGAACCAGTCGGGCCTGAGGCTCCCTGTGGCGGCAGCGACCAAGCTCCAGTACGACACTCTTGTCAGCCTGGGGCTCGGAGGGCAGGACAAGAGCGCCGTTGCCGAGCTCACGTTCAAGGGCCGCCACGCGTAGGGCGGCGGTTTTGCCCTATCCTAATCGGCTATCTTGTAATATTTTAGGTGATTGTCGCCCGTTTTTTTTTTGACCGCGCGAGTTGAGCTCGGGATTTAACAAGGTAGGGTGTCGGCGAATCCCCACACACATGGCATCCACCCTCTCCCAATCCTATAAGAATCCCTCCGCCCCGGCGGCGGTGGCGATCAACTACAGCACACCCGATTTGACAAGGCATCCGCCCCGCAGCCCCCGGACCCGCCTGGGGGGTTACGCCCATCTCCCCCGGCTCCTCGACAAGGCGCGGGCGGTCGCCGCCGGGAAGGGAGGCGACTTCCACTACAACTGCCCCTTTGACCAGCAGTTCTTCTCGTTCACGGGCATCGGCCACAAGGCCTTCATGGCCCAGATCAGGAAGGGCAAATCGGACTCCGAGATGTTGGCCTACGTCGAGTCCCGCTCGCCGAGAAAGCCCTTTGAGATCGAGACGTGGTCTTCCCACCTCGAACACTGGGTGCCATCGGTCCCCGACACCCGCGCCTTTTTCAACGACGTGCACCGCAAGAACGCGCCAGAACGAGCCGACATCGGGACATGGTTTGAGTGGCTCGAGCTTGACGATTACGTGACCTACGGGGGAAGGCCCTAGCCTGGGCGATTCCAAAGCGGCGCCGTGGCCGGGCTGAAACGGGGCTGCTTCGACAAACCGGGCCGGCATCCTTCGTTTCCGATTGGAACGCGACCGACCGCCGGGCCGCCCTTGACGCGGTGTGGCGTCTGGATACCTGTATCCTTCCACCATGTCGGCCGACCTTTCCGATCTGTACCAGAACGTCATCCTTGACCACAACCGCCGGCCGCGCAACCGGGGGAGGATCCCGACGGCAAATCGCTCGGCCCACGGGGACAACCCGTCATGCGGCGACCAGTGCGATGTCTTCCTGCGGCTCGACGGTGACAAGATCGCCGAGATTTCCTTTGACGGCTCGGGGTGCGCGATCTCGCAGGCGAGCGCCTCGCTCATGACAACCCAGCTGAAGGGCAGGACCACCGCCGAGGCCGAAAAGCTTTACAAGGAGTTCCACGAGATCGTGACCACCGGCAAGGAGCCGGAGGAGATAAGCGACCTCGGGGCGTTTGCCGGTGTGCATGCATTCCCGGCCCGGATCAAGTGCGCGACGCTCTCCTGGCACGCGGCCCTGAACGCGCTGCACGGGGACGCCGCCCCTACAACCACCGAGAGCCACAAGGACTAAGGCGCGATGGCCTCCTCCTGGGAAAGCATCCGCGACCAGTTCCCGATCCTGAACCAGCAGGTGAATGGTCACCCGCTGGTCTACCTGGACAACGCTGCGACGACGCAAAAGCCGATCTCGGTTATCAATGCCCTGGATCGCTTCTATGCACGGGACAACTCCAACGTCCACCGGGGCCTTCACGCACTCTCGATGCGCGCCACCGACGACTACGAGGGAGCCAGGTCCCGGGTTAAGACGTTCATCAACGCGGAGGCCCCCGAGGAGATCATCTTCACCCGCGGCACGACCGAGTCGATCAACCTGGTGGCGGCAAGCTGGGGCTCGGCGAACCTGAAGAAGGGCGATGTGATCCTGCTCACGGAGATGGAGCACCACAGCAACCTAGTGCCGTGGCAGCTTATCGCACAGCGCACCGGGGCCACCGTCCGGTACGTGCCTGTTACCGGCGACGAGGGCCTGCTCGACCTTTCGGCCCTAGACCGCCTGCTGACCCCTGAGGTCAAGGTCTTCGCCTTTACCCACGTCTCCAACACGCTCGGAACCATCAACCCGGTTGCGGACCTCTGCGCCCGCGCCCGGAAGGTCGGCGCCGTGACGGTCGTAGACGCGGCACAGTCGATCGGGCATATGCCGCTCGACGTGAGGGACCTCGGATGCGACTTCCTTGCGTTCTCCGGGCACAAGATGGCAAGCGTCACGGGGATCGGCGTCCTTTACGGCCGACGAGCGCTGCTGGACGCGATGCCACCCTACCAGGGCGGGGGCGGCATGATCTCAAGCGTCGACTTCGAGGGAAGCCGGTGGAAACCCTCGCCTGAGCGCTTCGAGGCCGGTACCCCCAACTTTGGCGACGCCGTGGCGCTCGGGGCCGCTTGCGACTTCATTGACGGCCTCGGGCGCGAAGCGATCAGGGAGCACGACGGCTCCCTGGCTAGCCAGGCCCGCGACCGCCTGGAGGAGCTTCCCGGCATCCGCATCATAGGGCCAAAGGGGGAGCGCGGCGGGCTCGTGAGCTTCGCGTTCTCCGGCGTGCACGCCCACGACGTTGTGACCTTCGCGGACGAGGACGGCATAGCGCTACGCGGTGGCCATCACTGCAACCAGCCCCTGATGAAAAAACTGGGGCTCACCAGCACGGTCCGTGCGAGCTTCTACGTCTACAACGAGGCCCGCGAGATCGACGCCCTGGTGGCTTCCATGCGGCGCACGATAAAGTTTTTCGGGGTCTAGCCGATCGAGGCCATGGCCTTCTCGGCCAGGCGGTCGAAGGCCCTCACGCAGAGCTCGAGGTGCTCCTCAAGGGTGTCCTCGATCTTATTGTGGCTAATGCCATGGAGGCTCTGGACAAACATCATCGCGGTCGGCACCCCAGCCCTGGCCACCTCGGCGGCGTCGTGCAGGGGCCCCGACGGCATCAGGTGGGCCGAGCCGCAGGTCTCCCTGATGGCGCTCTCGCAGAGCGATATGAGCCCCTTGTCGAAGGGTATCGGCTCGATCTGCCAGATCCTGTCCCAGGCGACGGAAACTTTCGCGTCCGACGCGAAGCGGCCCGCTGACTCCCGCGCTTCCGCGAGCATCCGGCCCAGGGCGACGGGATCGAGATGGCGCTGGTCCAGGGTGATCCTGCACTCCTCGACCACGCTGGTCACGATCCCCGGCTTCGTTGTGCATGAGCCGATGGTGCAGACCCCCCCGTTGCGCTCCGCGATCCGGTAAATCTCCGGGCTCATCCGTGCCGCCGCCAGGAACGCATCCCTCCTGCGGTTCATGGGCGTGCTGCCCGAGTGCGCCGCCTGACCGCGGAAGGTGATGGCGTGGCGCTCTACGCCGAAGGTCCCGAGCACGGCGCCCAGCGGAAGGCCCAGATCGAGGAGCACGGGCCCTTGCTCAATGTGGAGCTCAAGGTAGGCGGCCGCATACCTGAGCTCCTTCCCGCAGGCCTTCACGTTCTCGAATTCCACGCCGATTTCCTTGAGCGCGTCCGGAAGCGTGATGCCGTCCCTGTCCCTTAGACCCCGCGCCTCCTTCATGTCGAGCGTCCCGGAGCACGCGGAGGAGCCGAAGAGGCTCTTGCCGAACCGCGCGCCTTCCTCGTCGGCCCAGTCCACAAGGCGCACGGTGACCGGGGGCCTGCCGCCATGCTGCTCGCTTATGCGGCGCAGGACCTCGAGGCCGGCCAGGACGTTCAGGCAGCCGTCGAGCCACCCGCCATTGGGCACAGAATCCATGTGGCCGCCTATCAGGAGCACCCGCTCGCTCGCGCCCTTAAGCGTGCTCCAGAGGTTTCCCGCCTCATCCTCGTGGGTCTCCACGGGGAGCGCCGCCAGCTTTGAACGCAGCCAGCCCCGTGTCTTCCTCCAGACCGGGGTGAACGCCACCCTCTGGGCGCCGTTTTCATCCGCGCTGAAGGCCCTGAGCTCCTTGAGTTCGGCGATCGTTCGCCTGGGGTCTACGTGCGCGTTCATCTTAATGAAGGAGTGGCGCGAAGGTGGCTCAGTTGCTGCTTGGAAACGAGCGAATTTTGGTCGATATTGCCTCTAAGCCGAACCACCGATGCCCACCCTAGCGACCACCGTCGACGGCCTGAGGCTTCCCAACCCATTTGTGATAGGGTCAGGCCCGCCGGGCACGAACCTTAGCGTCATCAACCGCGCGTTCCGCGAGGGATGGGGCGCCGTGATTGCGAAGACGGTGAGCCTCGACTCCTCGAAGGTCGTGAACGTGACCCCGCGGTACGCGAAGCTGCACTCCGGGTCGGGAGATGAGGTCATCGGCTGGGAGAACATTGAGCTCATCAGCGACCGGCCCTTCGGGATCTGGCTCGACGAGTTCAAGCGGTGCAAGGACACGAACCCGAGCGGCGTCCTAATCGCCTCGATCATGGAGGAATACCGCAAGGACGCTTGGATTGAGATCGTGGAGCGCTGCCAGGGCGCCGGGGTCGACGCCTTCGAGCTGAATTTCTCATGTCCGCACGGCCTGCCGGAGCGAAAGATGGGGGCGGCCATGGGCCAGGACCCCGAGATCCTGGGCGAAGTATGCGGCTGGGTCATGGGCGTGGCGAAGAAGCCGGTCTGGGCCAAGATGACCCCGAACATCACCCACATCGAGGAGCCGAGCCGCGCGGCGCTCAAGGCGGGCTGCAATGGAATAAGCGCCATCAACACGATCCGTAGCGTGATGGGCGTGAATCTCGACACGCTGCGTCCGGAACCCTCGGTCGAGGGTTGGACTACGCCCGGCGGCTATTCCTCGAAGGCGGTGCGGCCGATCGCGCTGAGGATGGTGATGGAGATTGCCACCATGATTCGGAAGGAGTTCCCCGGCCGAAGCCTCTCGGGCCTGGGTGGGGTCGAGAGCGGCACCGACGCGGCCCAGTTCATTCTCCTGGGATCGGACACGGTGCAGGTATGCACTGGGGTCATGAAGTTTGGCTATGAATGCGTGAAGCCCATGTGCGAGGAGCTCCTCGCGTTCATGGAGCGGCACAAGTTCGAGACCCTCGCGGATTTCAAGGGAAAGAGCCTGGACTACTTCACGACCCACGCCGACCTCGTCCGCCGGCAATCCGAGCGCAAGGCCGCCCAGAAGGCCTCGCCCAAGAAGGTCGTCAAGTCCGACGGAGAATGGAGCGGGGACGAGTTCGTGAAGCAGTCGGACGCCCTTTCCAAGGAATAGTCGCAAGCCGACGATGATTCGACTGGCAGAAAAGAGGGACGCGCCGGAGATCGCAGCGATCTACCGGCCGTTCTGCGAGGAATCCTGTGTCTCCTTTGAGACGGAGGCGCCCGACGCCGCGGAGATTGCGGCCCGGGTCGAGAAGATCAGGCGCCGCCACCCCTGGCTCGTCTTTGAGAGCGCTGGCAAGGTGGCCGGGTACGCCTACGCCTCACCCCACCGGGAGAGGGCGGCCTACCGGTGGGTCGTCGAGGTGACGGTGTACGTCCACGCCGACCACAGGGGCCAGGGTATCGGGCGCTCACTCTACGCGGAGCTCTTTGCGCGCCTGCGCGAGCAGGGGTACTACAAGGCCTACGCCGGGATCCTCGTACCCAATCCCGGAAGCCAGGCCTTCCACGAGGCGATGGGTTTCGAATTGGTGGGCATCTACCGCAAGATCGGCTACAAGCTTGGCGCCTGGCGGGACGTGGGATGGTGGGCGCTCGCCCTACAGCCCGAGGTGGACAGCCCCGCCGAGCCAAGGGACCCCGCACTGGCCTCAGCAACTTCCCTATGAAATCCCCCACCCTTATCCCCTGCCCCTTCTACATCGGCGGCGAGTGGATCCAGCCCAAGCTCGTGGGGACGCCCGTCTATAACCCGTCAACCGGAGACGTGATCGCGGAATGCCCGGCGGGCGGCGCCTCGGAGGCGGCGGCTGCCGTCGAGGCCGCCGATGCAGCCTTCCCCTCATGGAGGGACACGCCCGCAATCGAGCGGGCCCGCTTCCTCTTCCGCTACCGGCACCTCATCGAGGAGAACTTCGACCGGATCTGCTCCAGCATCTCGCTTGAGCACGGGAAGACGCTCGTCGAATCCCGGGGAAGCCTCTACCGCGGCATAGAGAACATCGAGTACGCCTGCGGCGCGCCGACGCTGCTCTTCGGGGACACGCTCGGAAACATGGCCCGCAATGTGGACTGCGAGACGCTTCTGCAGCCGCTCGGGGTGTGCGTCGGGATCACGCCCTTTAACTTCCCGGCGATGGTGCCGCTCTGGATGTTCCCCCTGGCGATCGCCTGCGGCAACACCTTCGTCCTTAAGCCGAGCGAGAAGGTTCCGCTTACGGCCGTGCTCCTGGTCGAGCTGCTCGCCAAGGCGGGGCTGCCCAAGGGGGTCGTGAACGTGGTCCACGGGGGCCGCGAATCCGTCGACGCCCTCCTGGCGCATCCGAAGGTCCGGGCCGTTTCCTTCGTCGGCTCCTCTCCTGTCGCCAAGTACATCTATGACACGGCGACCAAGAACGGGAAGCGGGTGCAGGCCAACGGCGGCGCGAAGAACCACATCATCGTCATGCCCGACGCGGACATGCCGAGGTCCGTCGAGGCCCTGACGACGGCGGCCTTCGGGTGCGCGGGCGAGCGCTGCATGGCGGGCTCGACAGCCATCGCCGTCGGCAATGCCGGGAACACGATCCTTCCGCAGCTCGTGGACGCGGCCCGGTCGGTGAAGATAGGGCGCACGGACACGCCGATGTCGCAGCCCGACATGGGCCCCCTGATCACCGGGCCGCACCGAGACCGCGTCCTTAAGCTTGTGGACAGCGGCGAGAGGGAGGGGGCGACGATCGCCTGCGACGGCAGGGGCACCAAGGTCGCCGAAGCCCCGAACGGCTTCTACATGGGCGCCACGATCGTCGACAACGTGAGCGAGAAGATGACGCTCGCCCGCGAGGAGGTCTTCGGGCCGGTTCTAAACGTAATGAGGATGGAGGATCTGGACCAGGCGATCGAGGTGGCAAACCGCTCGTCCTACGGCAACGGAGCGTCGATCTTCACCGCATCCGGCGCCGCAGCCCGGACGTTCAAGCACCGGGTGAAGGCGGGTATGGTGGGAATAAACGTCGGGGTGCCCGCCACGATGGCGATGTTCCCGTTTACCGGATGGGACGCCTCCTTCTACGGCGACCTCCACATCCAGGGGAGGGAGGCCGTGCAGTTCTACACGCAGCAGAAGACCATAACGACCCGCTGGTTCGGAGGCACGGTCGAGGATGTCTGGAGGAAATAGGACCCCATGCCCCTGCTCATAAAAAACGGCGAGATCATCACCGCCGACTCCCGCGCGAGGGCCGACATCTACTGCGAGGGGGAGACCATCACCCGGATCGGCCACGGCCTGGAGGCCCCGCCCGGCGCAGAGGTCATCGATGCCTCGGGCAGGTACGTTTTCCCGGGCTTCATCGATCCCCATGTCCACATCACGCTGCCCTTCATGGGGACGTTCGCTAAGGACACCTACGAGACCGCCAGCAAGGCGGCCCTCGTGGGGGGAACGACGACCCTCATCGAGATGTGCTGTCCCGCCCGGGCTGACGACGCACTGGGCTCCTTTGAGCACTGGATGGCGCAGGCCGCGGGGCGCTCCGCCTGCGATTTCACGTTCCACATGGGGGCCACCAAGTTTGACCCGGCGACGGAGTCCCAGCTGCGGGAGGTGGTGAGCCGGGGCATCAGCTCCTTCAAGATCTTCCTCGCCTACAAGGGCGCGTTCGGAATCGACGACACGGAGCTGTACCGCACGCTCAAGCTCGCCCGGGAGCTCGGTGTCATCGTGACGGCGCACTGCGAGAACGAGACGCTCGTCTCTGAGAGGCAGAGGGAGCTCCTGGCGGCAGGGAAAACCGACCCGGGACGCCATTACGAAAGCCGGCCGCCCGGGGTGGAGGCGGAGGGCGTCCACCACCTGATGACCTTCGCCGAGCTAACGGGCGCCCACACCTACATCGTGCACCTGAGCTGCCGCGAGGCCCTTGACGAGGCGCTTGCCGCAAGGCGCCGCGGCGTGAACGTTGGCATAGAGACCCTGATCCAGTACCTGGTGCTGGACAAGACCTACGCGGAGCGCCCCGGCTTCGAGGGGGCCAAGTTCGTGATGTCGCCGCCCCTAAGGGACAAGGCTAACCAGCAGGTTCTCTGGAACGGGATCCGGGACGGGCTCATCCAGACGGTCGCAACCGACCATGCGCCCTTCGACTTTGAGGGCCAAAAGCACATGGGCATCTCGGACTTCACCAAGATTCCAAACGGCATCCCCTCGCTCGAGGAGCGGGTGAACCTGCTCTACACCCACGGGGTCCGGGAAGGCCGGATCAGCCTTCACACGCTTGTGAACGCCGCGAGCACCCAAGTGGCGAAGACCTTCGACCTTTTCCCGAGGAAGGGCACGATCCAGCCCGGTGCGGACGCGGACCTGGTGGTGTTCGACCCCGACTACCGGGGGGTGATCTCCGCGCGCACGCAGCACATGAATGTCGATTACAGCGCGTTCGAGGGCTGGAAGACCGAGGGAAGGCCGAGCGTCGTCACCGTGCGGGGAAAGGTCGCCGCGCGCGACGGGGCATTCGTCGGCGACCCCGTTGGGGGACGGTTCCTCAAGCGGGTTCCGAGCAGGGCATAGCGGCTCCCCAAGGCCGCGCCGGGTTCAGCGGGTCACCAGCTTGATGTTGCCCCCGCTCGAGCGCATCCGCAGGAGCGGCCCGCCACCGTTCACGTTGCCGGAGAGGCTGCTGCGCCCCACCCCGCCGCCGTCGACCGTGATCGTCAGGCCCGAGGCCTCAACCTCGCCCCCGCTCGTCGACGCATCGAGATGGAATGAGGCGTCCTTTGTGACGATCGCCTTCACCTCTCCGCCAGACGTGGAAAGGTTGCAGTCGCCCTTCAGCAGGCCGGCAAACCCGGCCTTCACATCGCCGCCGCTTGTCTCGGCGTCGAGCGTGGCACCGACCGAGTCGATCTTGATGTCGCCTCCGGAGGTCTTGAGCACCGCCGGTCCCACGATCCGGTCGACCGAGACGTTGCCCCCGGAGGTCGAAAGCCGGACCTCCCCGCGGCCCTCCTCAAGGACCACGTTGCCACCCGAGGTCGAAGCGTCGACCTCACCGCCAATGGAGCCCATCTTGATGTCCCCGCCCGAGGTGTGCGCCTTGAGGCTACCCCCAAGGTCGGCGACGATCACGTTGCCCCCCGACGTCTTAAGGTTGGCGGAGGCGTCCCCGGGCACCGTGACCTCGAAATCGACCTGGACCGGCGGCCAGCCCCCGAAATGGAAACCCATCGAGCTTTCGTAGCTCGCGGAGGCCAGCACCTCGTTGCCGTTGTCCTCGATCCTGAGGTCGAGCTTCTTCAGCAGCTCGTCGGCCTCCGCGTCGCTCCCGGCTCGTATGTGCTCCTTGGCCACCACCCTTACCCCCGGGTCCCTGGAGGTGAAGACGCGGATGTCGCCACCCGAGGTCGAGACCCTGATGTGGACGCCTGGCGTCACCTGGAAGGTCCGGACCACCTCGCGCTCCACCTTGGCGGAGGCAACGGTCGTTAGGGCAGCGAGGGCCGCGGCGGCGGCCAGGAGACGATTGAGCTTGGGCATAATGAGGGGGGGGGTTCCCCCAATAACCCATCTCGACCGCTGAAAGTTACAGCTGGTTTCCGGGCCCTTTGATCCCGCCCTTCCCTGGGGGCCCGCAGGGCCCCATAATGCGCCCTGGAATCGTCGCAAGAGGGCACTTGCCAACGATTTGTTGCTGGAGCCCGGCCGGTCGGCTCCCTACGGTGTGCATCCACGAATCGGGATCACCATGGCAAAGGCATTTTCGAAACTATCCGAACAAGAGATCCTCGCCCTTGCCATCTCCATGGAGGAGGAGGACGGCCGCATCTACGGGGACATGGCTGACAAGGTTCGGGAGAACTTCCCGTCCACAACGGCGGCACTCGTGCAGATGCAGCAGGAGGAGTCCGTGCATCGCCAGCGCCTGATCGACATGTACCGATCGAAGTTTGGCGAGCACATCCCCCAGATCCACCGGACCGACGTGAAGGGCCTGGTGAGGACAGTGCCGGTTTGGCTCCTGAAGACCCTCACGGTGGCGCAGATCCGCCGGCAGATCGGCGTTATGGAGCTCAGTTCCCGGAAATTCTACGAGGTCTCGGCGGCACGCTCCGAGGACGCGGGCATCCGCAAGCTCCTTGGCGACCTTGCGGCCGCAGAGGCCGAGCATTCTGCGGTCGCCGTAAGGCTGGAGAAGGAGCAGATCGCGTCCGGCGAGCGAGCGGTCGAGGACGAGAGCCAGCGCAGGATCTTCGTCCTGCAGGTCGTGCAGCCCGGACTTGCAGGGCTGATGGACGGCTCCGTCTCCACGCTTGCGCCCCTCTTCGCGGCCGCCTTCGCGACGCACAGCAGCCACGACGCGTTCCTGGTGGGCATGGCCTCCTCCGTGGGCGCCGGGATCAGCATGGGCTTTGCCGAGGCCCTCTCCGACGACGGCGCGATCAGCGGGCGCGGCCATCCCCTGATGCGCGGGGTCGTATGCGGCCTGATGACATCGGCCGGGGGCCTGGGCCACACGCTGCCGTTCATGATAACCGACTTCCACTCGGCCTTCACGGTGGCGATCGGCGTCGTGGCCGTGGAGCTCCTTGTCATCTCCTGGATACGGCACCACTACATGGACACCCCTTTCCTCTCCGCGGCCTTCCAGGTCATCGTGGGCGGCGTCCTGGTCTTCGTTGCCGGCTGGCTGATCGGCTCCTCCTGAAGGTGACCGACGGACCCCTAGGAAACGAGGACCTGGCGCCGGTGCCCCCGGAGCGCCGCACGTGGCGGATGGGAAGCTACGCCGCGCTCTGGATATCGATGTCCGCCTGCGTGCCGACCTACATGCTGGCCTCGTCGCTTGTGGGCGGCGGGATGAACTGGTGGGAGGCGGTCCTGACGATCTTCCTCGGAAACGCGATCGTGCTGGTGCCGATCCTCCTCAACGCCGACGCGGGGACGCGCTACGGGATTCCGTTCCCCGTCCTATGCCGGGCGTCGTTCGGCACCCTTGGGGCCAACATCCCGGCGCTCCTTAGGGCCTTCGTCGCCTGCGGCTGGTTCGGGATCCAGGTGTGGATCGGGGGCGAGGCGATCCATAAGATCCTTGGCATCTTCTTTCCCGCCATGTCCGGGGGCGGGACCGGCCCGCTCGGCATAAGCCTATCGCAGTTCGGCTGCTTCATGGCGTTCTGGGCCGTCAACATGGGCGTCGTCTACAAGGGGATAGACTCGATCCGCATCCTGCTGCAGATCAAGGCTCCGCTCCTCATCGCGCTCGGCATTGTTTTCCTCATATGGGCCTACCGCGCCGCAGGCGGCTTCGGGCCCATGCTTTCGCAGCCCTCCGCCTTCGAGCCCGGCCAGCCCAAGAGCGGCCAGTTCCTCTCCTTCTTCATCCCGGGGCTCACGGGCATGATCGGTTTCTGGGCGACCCTTTCCCTGAACATTCCCGACTTCTCCCGCTATGCGCGGTCCCAGCGGGACCAGGTGCTCGGGCAGGCGCTCGGGCTGCCGCTCGCGATGGCCTTCTACTCCTTCATAGGCGTGGCCGTCACGTCGGCCACGGTCGTCATCTTCGGCCAGACCATATGGGATCCCCTCGAGGTCCTGGTCCGGTTCAAGAACCCCGTGGTGCTGGTCGTGGCGATGCTGGCGCTCTGCGTCGCGACGCTCGCCACGAACATCGCCGCAAACGTGGTCTCGCCAGCGAACGACTTCGCCCACCTTTCGCCGAAGCGGATCTCGTTCCGGATGGGGGGCCTGATCACGGGCCTGATAGGGATAATGATGATGCCCTGGAAGCTCGTCGCCGACCCCTCGGGCTACATCTTCACGTGGCTTGTGGCGTACAGCGCGCTCCTGGGGCCCGTGGGGGGTATCATGATCGCCGACTACTTCGTCTTCCGGCGCCGCAAGCTCGACCTCGTGGCGCTCTATGACCCGAAAGGATGCTATCGTTTCTCGGGCGGCTGGAGCCTGGCGGCCATCGCGGCCTTCCTGCTTGCGGCTCTCCCGAGCCTCCCCGGATTCCTGGCCCAGGTCGGGGCCGTGAATCCCGCGCACCTTGCCCCGGTCTTCCTCCAGATCTACAGCTTCGCCTGGTTCTCGGGCTTCGCGATAGCGTTTGTCGCCTACCTGCTTTTCCGCAAGATCGCACCCAACGCCTAACATGAAAACAATCCCCCTTCCCCCGTGCGGCCATGTCCCCCAACCCTACTCGGGTCCGTCGGCCGAGGAGGTTCTGGCCATGCGCAAGGAATTCCTGAGCCCGGCCATCTTCCACTACTACAAGAAGCCCATCATGATCGTGGAGGGCAAGGCCCAGTGGCTCTTCGACGAGAAGGGCCGGCGCTACCTGGACGGCATCGGCGGCATCGTGACGGTGAGCTGCGGCCACTGCCACCCCGACATCGTGGCTGCCGCCAACAAGCAGAACGAGACCCTGCAGCACACGACGACCATCTACCTGCACCCCAACATCGCCCTCTACGCAAAGGAGCTCGCGTCGAAGATGCCGGGCGAGCTCAAGGTCGTCTACCTCGTCAATTCCGGCTCGGAGGCCAATGACCTGGCGCTCCTGATGGCGCGGGCGTACACGGGCTGCTACGACATGATCGCTCTAAGGAACGGCTACCACGGCGGAAGCCAGTCCACAATGGGCCTCACCTCGCACAGCACGTGGAAGTTCAACGTCCCGCACGGCTTCGGGGTCCAGCACTCCGTCCTGCCCGACACCTACCGGGGACCCTTCGGAAGCGATGACCCGGACGCGGGGCGCAAGTACGCCGACGACGTCAAGAGCCTCATCCAGTTCGGCAGCTCGGGGAAGCTCGCCGGGTTCATCGCCGAGTCGATCCAGGGGGTTGGCGGCACGGTCGTATACCCCGACGGGTACCTCAAGCACGCGTACGGCCACGTGAGGGCGGCCGGCGGTCTGTGCATCGCCGACGAGGTCCAGACCGGATTCGGGAGGACGGGCACGCATTTCTGGGGCTTCGAGACCCAGGGCGTCGTTCCGGACATCGTGACGATGGCCAAGGGGATCGGGAACGGGTGCGCCCTGGGCGCCGTCGTGACGACACCGAAGATCGCACAGGCGCTAGCCTCCCGGATCCACTTCAACACCTTCGGTGGAAACCCGGTCGCCTGCGCGCAGGCGCGCGCCGTCCTTGGGGTGATCGAGCGCGAGGGCCTCCAGGCCAACTCCCTGAAGATCGGTGCCTACCTGAAGTCGGGTTTCACCAAGCTGGCGAAGAAGCATACGCTCATCGGGGAGGTCCGCGGCCTGGGGCTCATGCTCGGGATCGAGCTCGTCAAGGACCGCAGGACCAAGGAGCCCGCGAAGGAAGAGTGCGCCGCCGTGTTCGAGGCGTGCAAGGACATGGGGCTCCTGATCGGCAAGGGCGGCCTCTGGGGAAACACGCTCCGCATAAAGCCCCCGATGATCTTCTCGAAGTCCGACTCGGACTTCATGCTTGCCGTGCTCGATGAGGCGCTCGCCTCGGTCTAGGGAATCTTCAGGTCCATCCCGATCCTGAGCGGCGTCTTCTCGCTCGGAAGCACGTCGCGGTTGGCGGCATAGATGTCCCTCCACCGCGACCTGCTCCCGTAGTATTTCTGCGCCATGCTGAAGAGCGTGTCGCCCCTGGCGACCGTGTGGTGGCGGCCGGCCGCCGCGGCGGCGGGCCTCGCGGGCTTCGCCTGCGCATCCCCCTGCGCGGCGTCGGAAACCGCGGGGGCATTCTCGCCCGCCTCGGCCGGCGCAAGCGAGATCGGGTTCTCCGGCGCATCCTTCTGCGGCGCGGGGACGTCGGCCACGCTTTGGGGCGTCGGGATCGCGGCTATGTCGATAGCGCTCGAGTGCACCGTCGGGACGGGCACCCCGGCCCTTAGCGCCGCATTCTCGGCCTTCAGCTCGTCGTTTTCCCTCTGGAGCCGCTCAAGCTGCGCCTCGACGCCCATGTGCTCGGTCTGGCTCTCGAGCGGCTGGCCCGGCAGGGCGCGCGCAAACTCGCGCTTCGCCGCGTCGATCAGGCCGCGCACATAGACGGCCTGCTTCGAGTTCGGCTCAAGCTCCAGGTACTTCCGGAAGTGGTAGATCGCGAAGATCGGGTCCTTGATGTGGTTAAGGTAGATGAGGCCCGCGTCGAGGTTGGATTCGGGGGCGGCGTCACCCCGCCGGTCGATCACCTTCAGGTAGTCGGAAAGCGCCTCGTCCCACCTGCCCTGGCGCTCCATCTGCTGGCCGTCCCTGTAGTTTGAGTCGTCCATCTCCGACGAAAGCGAGGCGTTCTCGCCGCCGCAACCCGCGCCGAGCGCAAGGGCCACGAGTGCGGCTGAGCCGAAAATGATCGAACGGGTGTGCATCTGGCAGCGAAAGGGATTGAATGGACGGGACGGGCGGCTAAATTTTCCCGACTCTACCCACGATACAAACCTAAATGACGGCTGACAACAATACGCGTCGATGGCCATAGCCCCGAAAACAGCCCTGGCGCGGGCCCGCAAGTGCATCCGGATCGAGCGCGAGGCGCTTGACGCGACGGCGCGGGCGCTCGGTGCCGAGTTCGTGGACACGGTCCGCGCGGTAGAGGCGACGGTGGCGGCAGGAGGGAAGCTCCTCTTCAGCGGGGTCGGCAAGTCGGCACACATCGCGGGCAAGCTGGCGGCCACCTTCAACAGCACCGGGGTTTCCTCGTGCTTCCTGGACCCGACCCAGGCGCTCCACGGCGACCTGGGCCTGTGCTATGAGGGCGACCTTGCGATACTCCTGAGCAACAGCGGCCAGTCCGACGAGGTCATCCGCCTGCTGCCGCTCCTGCGCCGCTTCGGCCTAAAGGTCGTGGCGTTCACGAGCAACCCGAAGTCGGACCTGGCGCGCGACGCCGACCACCGCCTTATCTACACGGTCAAACGGGAGGCGTGCCCGCTTAAGCTCGCGCCCACCGCGAGCACCACGGCGGCGCTCGCCCTCGGGGACGCGCTCGCGATGGTGCTCCTGGAGGCCAGGGGCCTCACGAGGGACGACTTCGCGAAATACCACCCCGCCGGCAACCTGGGCCGCGTCCTTCTCCTGCGGGTGCGCGACATCATGCGAAGCGGCAACCGGCTGCCGGTCGCGCAGGACACGGTGTGCGTGCAGGACGCGATCCTCGCCATGACCAAGGCGAAGAGCGGGAGCATAGCCCTGGTAGGCGGAAGGAAGGGCAGGCTCTCGGGGATCCTGACCGACGGCGATTTCCGCCGGTCGGCCCTCTCCGGTCCCGGGTTTCTTGGCATGCCTGTCTCGCAGTTCATGACCCGCTCGCCAAAGGTTATCCGCGACGACGCGCTCGGCGTCGATGCGCTCCGCCTCTTCGAGCTTCACAAGATTGACGACCTGATCGTGGTCGATGCCGCAGGCAGGCCCGTGGGGCTGATCGACGGCCAGGACCTGCCCAAGTTCAAGATCGTGTGATGCACCCGGTCCGCGTCGGCATCATCGGAATGGGGGGCTTTGCGGGCTCACACCACAACACCGTGGCCCGGCTCGAGGACCGGGGCGTGGTGAAGCTCACCTGCGCCTGCGACCCCAACCTCGAGGCGTTCTCATCGGAACGGCAGCTGTGGCGTCTGGCCGAGCGGGGCGTGCGCGTCTTCGACAGCTACCGGGCGATGCTCGAGGAATGCCGCGGAGACATTGACTACGTGGTCATCCCGACCCCCATCGGCCTCCACGCGCAGATGCACGAGGCGGCCACCGCCTACGGCATACCCGCATACGTGGAGAAGCCCCCGACCCTGGACCACGAGGAGCTCGAGCGGATGATCGCGGCGGACCGGCGCGCGCGCCACGCCTCGCTCGTGGGCTTCAACTTCATCGTTGAGAAAAGCCGCCTGGCCCTAAAGGAGCGGCTCCTCTCGGGCGAGTTCGGGGCCATCCGGGGGGGCACCCTGTCCGCGCTTTGGCCCAGGCCCTCAAGCTACTTCCGGCGCAACAGCTGGAGCGGGAATCTCATGGAGGACGGAAAGGTAATCCTCGATTCCTGCTTCGGGAACACGATGGGGCATTTTGTCCACAACATGCTTTTCTGGACGGGCACGGGAGGCCTCTACCAGTGGGCCGACATCGCGGCGGTGCGCGCCGAGCTTTACCGGGCGCACGCGATCGAGGGCGCCGACACGTTCTTCGTCGAGGCGGACCTGGCGACCGGGTGCACGCTGCGGTTCGCGCTCTCGCTCGCCTGCGCGGGAGCGAGTTCCAGCTCCGAGACCGTGATCTGCGAGAAGGCGATCCTCAAGTACTCGGTCGGGGGACAGATAGAGGTCTCCTGGAAGGATGGCCGGAGCGAGCGCATATCGAGCTGCCCGTTCGACGGGCTCGAGGAGAACCACCTTGAATATGTGCGCTACCTAACGGGCGAGAATTCCCGGCCCGCGACGACACTCGAGGACTGCCGCCCCCTGGTCGTGCTGAACGACCTGGCGCACGTCTCCAGCGGGAGGATTGTGCCCATTCCCGCAGACATCGTGTCCCTCGTTCGTGACGAGAAGGAGCAGAAGGACTATGTGAGCGTCGCGGGGATGTCCAAGGTCGTGGACCATTTCCTCTCAAGGGGCATTTGGCCGAGCTATGCCGGCTGGCGCAGGGAAAACGGAGAGGTGGTGACGCCCTCCGACCTGACCCGGTTCCGCGATGTCGTCCGCTCCATGGCCCTGAAAAGCAGCTAATAGGTTGACCTGGCCGGCCCACGGCAACTTTACACCCGACGGGAGTTGGGCATGATTGTGGCATGGCCACACCCCCTTTTGCCTATCAGGAGCCCCTGCCCCTCTCGGGCGACACAACCGAGTACCGCCTCCTTTCGAAGGAGGGGATTTCGGTTGCCCAGTTCGAGGGGCGCGAGGTCCTGAAGGTGGAGCCCGGGGTTCTTGCGTTTTTGGCCCAGAATGCATTTCACGACAGCGCCTTCATGCTGCGAACCAGCCACTTAAAGCAGGTTGCGGCCATCCTTGACGATCCCGAGGCATCCGAGAACGACCGATACGTGGCGCTCACCTTACTCAAGAACGCCGAGGTGGCGGCCGAGGGTATTCTCCCCATGTGCCAGGACACGGGGACCGCCGCCGTCTATGCGAAGAAAGGCGAGCAGGTCTTTACCGGCGCCAACGACGCCGAATGGCTGAGCCGGGGCATCTACGAATGCTTCACGAAGGAGAACCTGAGGTACTCGCAGGTGGCCCCGCTCGACATGTGGAACGAGGTGAACACCGGCACCAACCTTCCCGCGCAGATCGACATCCACGCCACCACCGGCCCGGCCTACGAGATGCTCTTTGTCGCCAAGGGGGGAGGCTCGGCCAACAAGATGCTCTTTTTCCAGGAGACCAAGGCCCTCCTCAACCCGAAGAGCTTCGAGAAATTCGTCACCGAGAAGCTCCCGCTCCTGGGAACGTCCGGGTGCCCGCCCTACCACCTGGTGTTCGTGGTCGGTGGCACGAGCGCCGAGGCCTGCATGAAGACCTTGAAGCTCGCCTCCTCGCGCTACCTGGACTCGCTCCCGACAACGGGCAACGAGCTTGGCCGGCCCTTCCGCGACACGGCATGGGAGGCGAAGGTCATGGAGGTCGCGCGTAAGACCGGTATCGGAGCCCAGTTCGGGGGAAAGTACTTCGCGCTCGACGCCCGCGTGATAAGGCTTGCCCGCCATGGCGCCAGCTGCCCCGTGGGGATGGGGGTTTCCTGCTCCGCGGACCGCAACATCAAGGCAAAGATCACCCGCGACGGCATCTTCCTCGAGAAGCTCGACTCAAACCCCGGCCGCTTCATCCCCCCGGGGCTTCGGGCCTTGAAGGATTCGGCCGCGGTCCGGATCGACCTGACCCGTCCCATGGAGGAAATCCGGGCCGAGCTCTCGAAGTACCCGGTCACCACCCGCGTCTCGCTCACCGGGACGCTTGTCGTGGCGCGCGACACGGCCCACGCGAAGCTGAAGGAGCGCGTCGATGCCGGCAAGGGCCTGCCCGACTATTTCAAGCGCTTCCCGGTCTACTACGCGGGCCCGGCGAAGACCCCCGTCGGATACACCTCGGGCTCCTTCGGGCCCACGACCGCCGGGAGGATGGACAGCTATGTGGACCAGTTCCAGGCACTCGGCGGATCGATGGTCATGCTCGCCAAGGGAAACCGGAGCGCCCAGGTCACGGCCTCGTGCAAGAAGCACGGCGGGTTCTACCTGGGCAGCGTCGGCGGCCCCGCCGCGATCCTGGCCAAGGAGAACATCACCAAGGTCGAGGTGCTCGAGTATCCCGAGCTCGGCATGGAGGCAGTCTGGAAGATCGAGGTTAAGGACTTCCCGGCGTTCATCCTTGTCGATGACAAGGGCAACGACTTCTTCGCCAACGGTTGCGGGGCATGCCTGCCCGCGTCGACCCAGGTTCAGGTCAAAACCTGAAGCCGACGAGCATTCGGTCGTTGGACCCGTGGTCCATCGACTCGTACATGCGCTCGTCGGAAGAGGAGCGCGCCTTCATCCAGTCGCTCGCGAGCGCACGCCGGGCGCCCGAGGAATAGGCGGGAAAGGCCGGGGCAAGTAGCCTCTGGCGGCGCTCCTCCGCGGGATCCATGCGCGCCAGCGGATCCGAGGCGGCCTGCCGGACGGGGGCCACCGTCGTCTCAAAGTCGCGGTCGGAACCAAACACGCCCTGCCTTGAAAAATCGGCGGCCGGTTCGCGGTAGTCAGCGAGGGAAACGGCAATCCCGTCGGCGAACGGCGACTTGGAGATCGCATCGAGGGTGATGTCCGCCGGGGCCTTGCTCAAATGCGATGCGGTAGCGGTGACCACGGGCTCGCCCGCGGCAACCGGCGCCTGGGCGCCCGTCTTGACCTCGGTCCGGACCAGCGCCTTGTTCAAGGCCACAGGGGCAGCCGCTGCCGGCGCCAGGGAAACAGGTGCGGGCGCGGAGGCTCGGGACTCCGGTGCCCTTGCCGAGGACATGCCCACGGCCTGCGCCGGGGAGACCGAATAGTAATGGATGCCCGCCCACGTGATCGCCAGGGCGGCCGCCGCTCCGAACGGGAGCTGGTAGCGATTGAACACAATGGCAGCCCTCGAAAGGCCGTGCCACCAGGGACGCTTATTTACAATTGCGGAAAGCTGTTTGGAACGGATCTCGGCCTCGAATGTGGCCCAAAAATCGGCAGGCGGACGCTCGGCCCTTTTCAGGCGGATGAGGTCCTCTATCGTGATCTTTTTTTCCGTATCCCGTTTCATTTCAATAAATAGGGTTGCAGCTCGGCTTGTAGCAACTGTTTTGCATAATGGAGCCGGGACCGCACAGTTCCGACCGAACAATCCATAACCTCAGCGATCTCCTGATGGCTGAGCCCGTCAATTTCAAATAAAGTCACCACTGTGCGATGATTGATAGACAGTTTCTGCATCGCATCGTTCAATTTTTCCTGAAGTTCACGGACAAAGGCGTCGCGCCCAACCCCGGTCTTGTCCGTGAGGGCGTCGATCAGCTCCTTTGACACCGGGTCGTCCTCCCGGACCGACTCCAGGCTGAAGAACGAACGAAGGCGGTTCTTTCGCAAGTGGGTCACCGTTGAGTTGACGGCGATCCTGTAGAGCCATGTGAAGAAGGACGCCTGCCCCTGGAACCGGTTGATCGACTGGAAGGCCTTGATGAAGGCGTCCTGGGCCAGGTCTGCCGCATCCTCCCGGTTGGAGGTCATGTTGTAGATGATGCCGAGTACCCGCTCCCTATATTTGACGATCAGCTTGTCAAACGCGGCCACATCCCCCGCCTGGACCTTCCGGACAATATCCAGATCCGCGTCCGCCTCGAGCTTGCGCTCAGGCGACGCCACGAGTGTCTTCTCGAGGGCTTTGCTGGCGTTCATTTAGGCAGTGCCAACCAAGTCCCGCGCGCCTGCCATGGCAAATCGAATCTGGCCCCAGTCCAGCCTTATAAGATTTTTACCAGGAAGGGCCGTGCAAAGGGGTTCATCCAACCGGCCTAAGGGAAGCCACTTGCGAGAGAAGCACGTCCCCAAGGAGCAGAAGGTTTCTCGTCGGCGCCCGGCCCGGCCATTCCCCGAGGGCCGCGCTTGCCGCAGCGACCTCCTCCCTCACGGCCTTTTCGACCGCGTCAAACACCCCGAGCTCGTGCATCTGGCGCAGGTGAAGCGCCGGTTGCGCGGGGCGGGCACCGCTGATCTCCTCGGTCAATGCCGCCCGCTCGCCGGGCGGGAGCCGGTCGAGGAGCGCAAACAGAGGCAGCGTCAGCTTTCCGCTCGAAAGGTCCGTCCCTAGCGTCTTGCCGATTTTCTCCTCCCTGCCAAAGAAATCGGCCAGGTCGTCGTAGATCTGGTAGGCAATGCCCAGGTGCCTGCCGAAGCGATCCGCCGCCGCCACATATCCTTCCTCGTAGCCGGCGAGCCTCGACCCCAGAAAGCACGAGACCCTGAATAGCTCGGCGGTCTTCAGGTCAATGATGCGCTGGTAGTCCGCCGGGGTCACGTCTGTCGACCGGCGCCGGAGCGTCTGCACGATCTCGCCGGCGCAGACCCTGCGGGTCGACTCGGACACGGCGGCGCAAACCTCGGTCGTCGGGAAATCGGTCGCCAGGTGCAACGCGTGCGCAAAGAGGGCGTCGCCCAGGAGCACCGCGGCCGTGGGCCCGAACTCGCGCGTGGCCGTCGTGCGGCTTCTCCGCACGTCCGCCTCGTCCATGATATCGTCGTGGACAAGCGTCGCAAGGTGCACCATCTCCACCACGGCTGCCGCCCGGACGAGGTCCGGCGCCACGCCCTGCGGGTCCCTCCAGCCGCTCAGGAAGACGAGAGCGGGCCTGATCCTCTTGCCCGAGGTATCGATGCAGTAGTCGACCATCGCGCGGATCTCCGGCTCGAAGGATGCGAGCTGCTCGCGCAGGAAGGTGTCGAGCGCCGCCATGTGCGGCGAAAGCAGCGAGAACACCCCGGCAAAGGCGTGCTGCCTTGCGGAGGCGGGTATGGGGTTGCTTAGGGCCCTGGGCATGGACCCAAGGACCCTAGCCTGAAATCAGGAAATCGCCACCCAATTGTCGCGCTTGGGGTGCGCCGGCCTCACGGGACCTCGTAGACCTCGATGAGGGCGTCACCGGTTGCGTTCGCCGCGCCGGACACCTCCGCGGTGTAAGTTCCCGGAGGCAGGTCGACAAGGATCGCGGAATCGGCGCTGCCTGAGGCATACGCGAACGCGCCCGACGCTGTCTCCGCTGCCTTCACCAACCCCGCGTCGTTGCCTGTCTGCCAAGCGAAATTCTCGCGCACCAGGGTTCCGGAGTTGTTGAAGAGCTGCAGGTGCGGGGTCGCCAGGGCCCCGGACACGCCGAGAGGGATGAGTCCGGGCCCGGCGCCGCGGATCAAAAGCCTCTTGGACGCGGTCCCGTTGAAGCTGAATCCGCCGATAAGCACGTTGTTTCCCGTGCCGACCAGACCCCGTGTGGAAACGTTCGTGAGCTTCGCCGTCGTGAACGGCGTGTAGGTGTCCAAGTCGTAGATCTCGACGAGACCGACCCCGGGGATGGCGCTGCCGGCCGGAGCGACCGTCGCCGTGTAGGCGCCGGGGGCGAACGAGCCTACCAGGGCGGAGTCACCGCTTCCCAGGGGAAGCGCGAACGCCCCGACCTGGGTATTGGCGTTCTGCACGGCAAGGGTATTTACCGGCGTCGAGCTCCAGCCTGTGTTCGAGGCCACGAGCGTCGATCCTGAGTACACCTGCAGTGCGGTCGCCGCGACCGCACTGGAAAGGCCGAAGGACTCGAGCGTCGGGCCAACGGCGCGGACGAGGAGCTGCTTGGCGGTGGTTCCGCCCACCACGAAACCCGCGATCATCTCGTTTGCCCCGGTTCCAACCTGGCCGCGCGTCGAGATGTTCTTTATCACGCCGTCGCTGAAGGTGCCGCCGGACACCCGCGCCGCGGCGATGGTGCCGCCCGAGGGGCCCGACAGGGTGCCGGTGAAGAAGCCCGTCGAGGGGTCGATCTTGCCCGTAAGCGTGTTGTTCTCGGTCGTCGTGATCGAGAGGGCGCCCGTGGAATCCACGGACCCGTCCGCGACATCCGCGTACGTGCCCGAGCTGATGTAGACCATGAGTTCCCCGTCATTGCCGAGGATCGCGGCGACCTGGCTTCCCGACTGTCCCGCGAGGTTGCCCGTGTAATAGCCCGCCGCGACGGTGATGGTTCCGGCCTGCGTGGCCGCGCCGATCAACAGGTCATTGCTTGGCACGAGACTGCCTTGCACTCCCGTCGAGGATACGGCGCCGCCCGTTATGTACTTGGTCGACAATGCCCCTCCGGGGCTCACAGCGATGTCCGGATAGAACGCGGTCGTGGCCGTCGTTCCCGAGGTCGAGTGGCCGATATAGGTTCCGAGGGTGCCGTCGAGCGTGACGAAGGCGAAACGACCGCCATCTGCGATGCCCTGATAGTATCCAAAATAGCTTGTCGTCCCCAAACCGCTCGTCGCGGGAAACACCTCGACTATGGTGGGAGAGGTCGTGGTCGTCTCGCCTGCTCCGTCGGTCGCGATAGCCGTGAAGGTGTAGATGCCCGCCGACAGCGGCGTGAACGACTCCGTGTAAGGGGGTGTCGTCGATGTGCCTATCGAGATGCCGTTCTCGAAGAACTGGACCTGCGCAATGGTTCCCGAAAGGGACGACGCGTTGGCCGAGACCGTTACGCTCGCTCCCGTCGTCAGAATCCCGCCGGTCGTCGGCGCGGTTATGGTGACGGTGGGCGGAGGCTCGGTCACCACGTTCACGGTTATGGGCGTGGGGGGCGTGTAGGTGTCTCCAACGTTGTCGGTCACCGTCGCCGTTACCTGGTACGTCCCGAGGTTCTTGAACGTGTAGACGTAGGAGTAGGGATACTGCGTCAGGGTCTGGACAATGGCGCCATCAACCTCGAAGGCCACCGAGGCTATGTTGCCGTTCGGCGCATTACCGGATGCAGAGAAGGTGACCGGTGTGTTCACGATGACATTGGAATCGTTCGCCGGGGTCGTGACCGTGATCGTGGGCGGCGTACCGATAATGGTCGGCGTCGTCGACGACCCCCCCGAGTTGACGTTCACGTTCACGCCAGGCGAGTTGCCCTGGAACCCTTCGGCGTCCGTTGCAATCGCCGTGAGCTGGCTTTGCTCGACGATGCCGTTGACGATATTCTGGGTGGGCTTGAAGGAAACCTGGTACAGGTCACCCGAGACCGGCGTCTTGGCGGCACCCACGAAGGTCCCGTCCTGGTAAAACTGCACCTGGACGATCGGGATCGGGTTTCCGCTCGCATCGAGATTCGTGTCCACGGCGACGGCCTGAATGGATGTCAGCGTGCCCGCCGAGATCGTAGCTCCGGCTCCCGGGCCCGTGATCGCGATTGCCGGCGCCGCCTCGATGATGATGTTGTCGGGTCCGACCACGGGGGTCGTCGAAGTCGCGGTAATCGCAGTCGAGGGCACCACGTTCCCATTGGTGTCGTAGGCCAGGGCCAGCAGGGCGAATGCCCCCGTGCTCTTTGGGGTCCACGTGAACGTGTAGGGGTAGGTGTTGTCCGTCGCGTAAAGGACGCCGTTCACGTAGAGTTCCACCTTCGCGATCCCCGCACCACCCTGCGCTCCGGCCGTCACGATGACGGGAATGGTTGCGGAGGGATCCGCGAGATAATTGGGAATCTCCACCAGCGACCCGGACGCCGGCGTGATGATCGTTGCGGTCGGCAGGCCCGAGGGGTTCGCGGCCGCCATGGAAAGGAGGATCTCATCCTGGTTCGGGTTCGTCGGGACGGCGGCGGACGGAACGACGACACCGTTGTTGTCATATCCTATCGCCTTGATGAGGTGGGTGGCGCCCGCGGGGCCCGCGGGTTGGTAAATGACGGAGTAGGGATAGTTCTTGGCGGAACCGATGAGGGTGCCCGTCTTCGTGGTGCCGTTCCAGTCCGTGTAGAAATCCACCCTCGAAATGAACCCGTCCGCGGATGTGGACGTGGCCTGGATGACGACGGACGAACCCACGGTCACAATGCTCCCTGGTGCGACAATGGGATTGGTTGAGGCCGTCGGGGATACGCCTCCGGCCTCGGGGCTCACGATCACGGTGCCTTCCGCAAAATAACGGATGGGAGGGGAGGAAGCGCTGTTCCCGTTGCCGTCCGACGTGGTGCAGACAATCGAATAGATGCCCGGCAATGGCGGGGTCCAGGGTGCAAAAGCCTCCTCGCCCACGGGCGCTGCAGGCGTGGTTTCACCGATGGACAACCCATTTACGGTAAAGGCGTAGACAAAGCCCGATTCGGGCTGCGTGCCCGATGCCACGGCGCCAATATAGATCGTGTCGCCCGCGGGACCGTAGCCCTCATTCTGATTGGGTGCGGCAAAATCCTTCGTCACATTTAGGAACGCGACACCCGTGGCCTGGGTCGGGACAGTTGCGGCCGAGGCGGGACCGCCTCCCGTAAACGTGACTTCCGGGGCAGTCGTATAACCGGCGCCAACGTTGGTCATTGCGACATAACTTACGGCGTTGCCGTTATCGGTGCCGGGAGGAACGTCGACCAAGACCGCGGTCGCAGCGGCCAAAGTAGTGCCGCCACCGCCTTTGAAGACAACGGTCGGAGGATTACCCGCATAACCGGATCCATAGGTCAAAAGGCCTACACCGCCCACCGTGTCGTCAGTCACCTCGACATCGAGAATGTTGAGGGTCAACACCGGGGGCGTAGTCTGCGCCCTCGCGGTGGACGCCGCGAGGCCCAGGGCAAGCACTGTCAAAGAGAGGTATCCTGTTTTCATGGTGTCTCCAGTTACGGGACGGTCGGTTTAAGAAGGGATCAATGGTCGACTGACTTTGCAGACTCGTCGATGAAGGGTTCGGAGCCGTCCCTGTACCCGGGGAGGTCGGACCTCTTCAGGCGGAACTTGCGGATCTCCTCGGAATTGAACACCTGCTCAACCGGGGCACCCTCGGCGCTGATCGTCTTGGCCGTGATGAAGATCACCAGGTTGTCGACCACGTTGTTGCGGGCCTCCGACTTGAAAAGGTAGCCGATAATCGGGATGTCGCCAAGGATCGGAATCTTATTGGTTCCCGTGTTGAAATTGGTGCTGATCAGGCCGCCTATGCCCATCGTGTAGCCATCCTTGAGGGACACCTGGGTCACGGCCTTGCGCGTGCCGATGATCGGGATCGACGCGCCGCTCGCGCCGCCGAAGCTCGTCGTGCCCTGGTTCTGGCTCACCTCGGGGGCGAGCGTAAGCTTGATGAAGCCGCGCGCGTTAACCTGGGGCGTCACCTTCAGGATGATACCTATGTCCTTGTAGATGAAGCCCGACACCTCGAACGTGCCCGTCTGCTGGTTGAATGTGTAGCTCGGGATCGGGTACTGCTGGCCGACGTTGATCGAGGCCTCCGTGTTGTTGAGGGTCACGATCGTCGGATTGGACACGATCTTCGCATTGTTGAGCTGCTGGAGCGCCGAGAGGACGAGCTTGAACTGGTCGGCCGAGAAGACCGCGGAAAGGACGTTGCTCGAGGCCCCGGTGGCGGTCGTCCCAGCGGTGAAGTTGGCCGCCTGCTGGAGGGCCGTCGTGACGGTGTTGGACAGGGTGGTGCCGCTCGTGGTGGTGTTCCCCGTGTTGCCGGTGGTCTGGTTGGAGATCGTCGAGTTCGTCCCCGTGGTGGACGTGGTCGAGGGCGTGCCGTTGGTGGTGGTATTGGTGGTCGAGTTGTTCGACCCGCTCGAGAGGCTCGTCGTCCCGTTCGTCCCGTTCGTCAGGCTCGTCGAGCCATTGGTCCCGTTGCTCCCGTTCGTGCCGTTGCTCGACGAACCCGAGGTGCCGTTTCCGTTGGCCGTGGTCGAGCCGTAGGTGTTGTTGTAGGTGAAGAGGCCCGTGCCGCCGGGCGACGCCGTGACGTTATAGCCGCCGAGGGAGCTCCAATTGACGCCGATGTTGCGGATGTCGTTGTTCGAGATCTCGACGAACTTCGACTCGATCATCACCTGGTCCGTCGGATGGTCCAGCTGCTCGATGACAGGGCGGATCCGCTTCATGCGGGAGGGGCGCTCCGTGATGACCAGGCTGTTGGTGCGCGCATCGATCACGATCTTGCCGCCTGCGGCGGCGTCGATCAGGGACGCCAGCGTTGGCTGGATGTCGGATGCCTTGGCGTAGTTGATCACGAAGATCTCGGTCGAGACGGGCTCCTGGGTGAGGCTCTCGTTGCTCACGATCTTGATGATATTGCCGTCCTCAACGAAGGTGTAGCCGACGGGGGTCAGCACCACCTGGAAGATCTGGTGCCAGGTGACGTCGTGGAGCTTGACGGAGGTCTTGCCCTGGAGGGTGTCCGGGACGACGATGTTCAAGTCGAAGAGCTCGGCCACGTTGCGCAGGATGTTTCGGATCTCCTCGTCGGGAAAGTCGACCGAGAGCGTGTCGTGTCCCGCGGCGTCCTTGGTCTTGGACGGGGTTGCGCCCGTGGTGTCCTTGATGGACACGTCCGGCGCGGGTGCCGCGGCCTGGGATGCGGCGGCCTTCTGCTGGGGGTTGTCGTCCGCGACGGGGGCGTTTGCCTTGGCGGGCGCCTTTGCCTGGGCGTAAGCGTGTGAAGGCGCGGCCAAAAGGGCCAATGAAGCAAGGAGGAGAATAAGGCGTGTTCTCATGGGGACTTTCCGGATTGTATTGGCCTGGTGATTTCGTCGCTTTTGTAACGCAGTGTGAAGTTTGTGCCGTCTATCTGTGTCAACTC
>Ga0302320_10000180_pt1 | contig 139803 bp, 110 predicted proteins | sample Bog_T0_3_FD_202130 | JGI IMG/M metagenome (GOLD analysis project Ga0302320, IMG submission 202130) | Peat permafrost microbial communities from Stordalen Mire near Abisko, Sweden - Bog_T0_3 | ecosystem: Environmental > Terrestrial > Soil > Wetlands > Peat | place: Sweden: Abisko, Stordalen... | reverse complement strand
CGCCCACAAAAAAATCGGCCGCAACGAAGAGCGCGTTTTCTCCGCCGGCGAAAAACCGCCGAAGAAACAAGAGCGAGTCTACGAACCCGAAGAGCCGGGCTTCGGACGGAAGCGAGGATTTAATTAGAGTTCCCAGTTCGCAGTGGGCGAGGGCAATCCTATTTACGGAGCGGAATATGCTGATAAAAGCTGTGGTTTGCGCGCTATTGTTTTCAATGACGGCCCTTGGCCAATCCGGAAAAGACGCCGATCAAAAAGCAATTCGAGACGTGATGGACAAGTTTATGGACGCATGGAATCGGCACGATCCGCACGCTTTTGCAGCGGTGTTCGCGGAAGACGCCGATTTTACAAATGTGCTCGGCAGCGGCGCGAGCGGGCGCTCGAAAATTGAAGAATTCCATGCTCCGGTCTTCGCGACAATCTTCAAGAACAGCCACCAGAAGTATGACGAGATTAAGGTCCGCTTCATCCGTGACGATATTGCAGCCGTGGATGTGCATTGGCAGATGACCGGCGCAACCGACCCCCAAGGAAATCCGCGGCCAGATCGGCACGGATTGTTAAATTTTGTAATGGGGAAAGATGCAGGCCGATGGCAGATTGTTGTGATGCACAATTTGGACCTGTCGGCCCAATCTGCGCCTCCGAAATGACCGTCTGGTACGAGAAAACGTGTAACTTTAGCCGCGGGTTTTACTGAGAGCTGACAACTGACAGCTGACAACTGGTTTTATGAAACGCATCCGCTACTCCAAATACGTCCCCGACCCCGCCGGCGATATGAGCATGGAGGACCTGCTCAGCGCTCTCTCGGACTATCTCCTGCAAAGCGGATTCAATGACAATTTCTGGTACGAACTCCCCGAAGGCGAGCAGACTCTTGACGAACTCCGCCGCGCCATCGAGCAGGCCCTCCTCGATGGAGAAACCTTCGACGAAGAAATGCGCGACCGCCTCCAGCAAATGCAGATGGACGGCGAACTCGAAGATCTCATCGAGAAGTTGATCGAGCGCTTGCAGCAGGAAGATTACATATCCATCGATCAACCTCACGACCCTTCGAAACGCTCCAGCGTCGGCGGACAAGTCGGGGACCCGCAACAACAGGCCAAGTTCGAAATCACCGACAAGAGCCTTGACTTCCTCGGCTTCAAAGCCCTCCGCGACCTCCTCGGCTCCCTCGGCAAATCCAGCTTCGGACGCCACGACACCCGCGACATGGCCACCGGCATCGAATCGAGCGGCGCCTCCAAGCCCTACGAATTCGGCGACACGCTAAACCTCGACATCACCGCCACGCTCTCGTCCGCCATCCAGCGCGAAGGCCTCGGCCTTCCCCTCAATTTTGAATACAGCGATCTACAAGTCCATCAGTGCGAGTATCAGTCGTCGTGCGCGACTGTCCTCATGCTCGACTGCTCCCACTCCATGATTCTCTACGGCGAAGACCGCTTCACTCCCGCCAAAAAAGTCGCCATGGCGCTCTCGCAGCTCATTCGCACGCAATATCCCGGAGACTCGTTGTCGCTGGTCCTCTTCCACGACTCCGCCGAAGAAGTCCCGCTCTCGCAGCTCGCCCGCGTGAAAGTCGGTCCGTACTATACCAACACCCGCGAAGGTCTCCGCCTGGCGCAACGAATCCTGCAACGCCAGCGCAAAGACATGAAGCAGATCGTCATGATCACCGACGGTAAGCCCAGCGCCCTGACTCTCGAAGACGGGCGCATCTACAAAAACGCCTTCGGCCTCGACCCGTTAGTAGTCAGCCAGACGCTCGAAGAAGTGTCAAAATGCAAACGCGCCGGAGTCCTCATCAACACCTTCATGCTCGCCTCCGACTATGGCCTGGTCCAGTTCGTTCAGAAAATAACGCAAATGTGCCGCGGCAAAGCCTACTTCACAACGCCCTACACGCTAGGCCAATACTTGCTGATGGATTACATGTCGCGGAAGACGAAGACGATTCACTAGCGAACGCAGAACGCCGACAAGGTTTATGGTCGGGGTCAAATTGTCTGGTGGAGGGATGAGTGCACTTCCCAATCTATTTTCGAATTTGGGGATTCTCGTTTCACCCGCACTTCGTGATGGAATTTCTGGCGTACGCGATTGGATTCCAAGTCTATCTGGTGCTCAAGCGAAAATTTAGCGACGTTATCGCGCCCGCTGAACGGTGGCAGGTGATCGCCGCAGCCGTATTTGGCGCTGCTCTGGGGAGTCGCATGCTGGGCTGGCTAGAGGACCCGGTTCTGGCTTGGCAGGCAGGATTGGTAGGCGGAAAGACCATCGTCGGAGCACTGATCGGCGGATGGATCGCCGTAGAAGCTGCGAAAGCGAGGATGGGCGTTCGGATTCGGACCGGAGATTTGCTGGCAATCCCACTGGCGGTGGGCATTGCCATCGGACGTGTGGGATGTTTTCTGACTGGACTGCCGGATCAGACCTATGGAACCGCTACCACGCTTCCCTGGGGCGTTGATTTCGGCGACGGCGTCCGTCGTCATCCGACGCAGCTGTACGAAATTCTTTTTCTAGTCGCACTTTGCTTTGTTCTGTGGCGAGGAATGAAAATGGTCTCGCGCTCCGTTTGGCAGACCGGGGATGTCTTCCGGCTGTTTATGATCTCGTACGCGCTGTGGCGGGTCGGAATTGATTTTCTGAAGCCGGAACCGAGAGTGCTGGGCCTATCGCTGATTCAGTGGGTGTGCCTGGCGGTAGTGGCGTATTGCTGGCGGGATCTTAGACGGATTGTTGGGGCGGCGGATACTCTTTTCACAACGGCAGGTGAACGAATCCCACACGGTTGATCACAACTTCACAAAACGCGGTGAGAGGAGTAGCCTCGTGTGTCGTTGACAAGCTTGCGCTTGGAGGCAGTGGATGGCGGAACGGGTTCGGCCCTATCTCTACTATGATGTGGCGCTTTCAATTTGTTCCCAGTGCTTTGCCAAGGTTGAGGGGAAAATTGTCTTTCAGGATGGCGGTGTCTATCTGCTGAAGCGGTGCCCTGTCCATGGTGCCGAGAGAGTTCTGATTGCCGATGACGTAGAGTATTACCGGCGATGCCGTGAAGTGTTTCTAAAGCCCCCCGAAATGCCCGCTCACTACAACACGCCGGTGAAGTGGGGATGTCCCTACGATTGCGGCCTTTGCACCGATCATGAGCAACATTCCTGTTTGTCGCTGGTGGAAATCAACGACCATTGCAACCTGACCTGTCCGGTCTGCTACGCGGAAAGTTCTCCAGTGCGCGGGCATCGTCCCCTGGCATTGGTAAAGAAGATGATCGATGCTGTCGTAAGGAACGAGCAGCAACCTGACGTGTTGCAGATTTCCGGCGGCGAGCCCACTCTCCATCCGGAGTTCTTCGAGATTCTTGCCTATGCAAAATCGCAGCCGATCCGGCATCTCATGGTGAATACCAACGGCATCCGGATCGCCCAGGATGAAGCATTTGTTGTGCAAATGGCGAAGTGCGCGCCAGATCTGGAAATTTACCTGCAATTCGATTCGTTCGAGCGCGAACCGCTTCTGGAGTTACGCGGCGCCGATCTTCGACGCACCCGGGAGCAGGCCCTGGAGCGGCTGAACGCGTTGGGCATCTCCACCACGCTGGTCGTGACGGTAAAACGCGGCTGCAACGATGGAGAACTCGGGCGCATCGCTGATTTTGCGCTGCAGCAGCGGTGCGTGCGAGGAGTAACGTTTCAGCCGGTTCAGGTGGCGGGGCGCGTGGAGAACTTCGATCCGGCGCGCGACCGGCTGACGCTCACCGAAGTGCGGCGAAAAATTCTGGAACAAACGTCGGTGTTTCGCCCGGAGGACTTGATCCCGGTGCCGTGCCATCCCGATTGCCTGGCAATGGCGTACGCGCTGAAACTGGGAGGCAAGGTGACGCCCTTGACGGGCCTGATCGATCCGAAGGTGCTGATTGAAGGCGGCCGCAACACCATCGTCTATGAACAGGACGACGCTGTCCGAAAAGGCATCTTCCGTCTGTTTGCCACGAATCACTCCCCGGCCAGTGGCGCAACCAGCTTGCGCGATCTCCTCTGCTGCTTGCCGCGCTTGGCCGCTCCAGACTCGATTGGATATGAAAATGTCTTTCGGGTGCTAATCGTGCAGTTCATGGACGCGCACTCGTTCGACGTGCGTTCGGTGAAGAAAAGTTGCATTCATATCGCGCATCCGGATGGTCGGCTGATCCCTTTCGATACCTATAACCTGTTTTATCGGGATGAACTGGAAAACAACAGGCTGGGGCCGCTGCGGGCGGCGACCGAGGAGCGAGTGCATGTTTGAGCAACAGCCGGAACCGGGCGGGATAGCCTTTGCGCTGAAACTGTTGGGCGGACTGCTGGTTGGCGCTGTCTTGGGCATTTTTATACCCGTCGTTGTCTTTATGGTCGTGATGTCAGGGACGGGCCGCCGAGCGGGTTTCTGGGTGGCGGAAATCCTGGATCTTGCCTTACTGGCCCTGGGTGGCTATTTCACGTATCAGAATATCGGGCATTCGGCTTTTGCGCGCGGGATGCTGATGGGGCTCTCCATCGCGTTCTTGCTGAATGCAATTTGCGGAGCGGCCATGTTGGTACGGAGGTGATTTTGTTTCGCTTAGCCAAGTACAACGGCCACCCAACGAGATTCCAGGATGGCAGAAACCGAAGTACAAAAGTAACCCACCGTGGCACGCCCGAGAGAACGTCGCAGGTGTAAAATCAGGCCAGCACCCCACTTTGCGGAGACGTTATGAAACGATTTCCCGCTTTTCTGCTGCTGCTGGTCTTAAGTTTTGTTGGCACGATGTCGGCAAAGCCGCAACGCATCAGTCCGCAAGAAAACGCGCGCCAGTCTCAAAAGGCGATCAAGAAGCAACAGAAGCTCCTGAAAAAGGCCAACAAGAAGCAGGCAAAAGTGCAGAAGAAGTACGCCAAGCAGCAACGCAAAGCCACCAAGAAGGCCAATAAGAACCTGCAACGTCGCCGCCAGTAACGTTTCGCTCTATTTTAGATTCGGACTTCGGGTCGGGGCCATTCCGCCGACCTCAGCGATTTGCCAGCACTGCCACCTGCCGGGCCTTGAGCAAGTGCTCATCCGCCGTCGCCAAAGTCAGATCGTACACCCGCGCGGTGGCCACCAGAAAACGATCCGCAGGGTCGCGATGCGGAAGTTGCACTCGCCCCGTTTCCTGCGCGACTTCATACGTGACTTGGGCCTCCCGCATCGGAATTGTGTCCAGCGTATCTGCGATCCACGCTTGGGGATTGGGGTCCAGAATCAGCCTCCCCTTCTGGCAAAGAGTCAGGACCTCCCACAGCGAGATCGGAGAAAGCCACAACTCGTTGCTGGGATTCTCGAGTGCGGCGGCTACACGGCTGGAAAGGCGCGCTGGATTGAGCGCGCTCCACAACCAGATATGAGTATCGAGCAGTAGTTTCATCCCCGCAGCGCGTCCCAATCGTCTTCTGCGCTGGCTGGAGAAACGATGTCGCCGACGATTTGGCCAGTTCCCGCACGGGAACCTAACCAGCGCCTTGTCTTCCTCGGCTTGCGAGGTGGCACAACCTCCGCCACCGGCTCGCCGAACCGCGTGACCAGCACCGTTTTCCCGGTCTTACGCACATTCTCTAGCACCGCCAGGCAGGTGGCTTTGAACTTGGAGATGGCGATTTCTTCCATGTAAACCTCTTTCAGATAGTACTATGGTCAAAGACCATGGTCAAGTATGCGTGGGGGTCTCGATCCGGGCACGCACCCGATTCGTCACAAATCCACAGTGACCGCCCGCACATCCCCATGATCCCCAACCCGCTATTCTGATCTCACTCCCAGGACCTCTCCCGGTCCCGTCCCTCCAGAAAGAGATCGCTATGCGTGTGCCAAGAGGCGTGCTGACTGAGTTCGTTCGTTTGTTGTTCCTCTGTCTGTCGATCTTCTCCCTCTCGAACTTCGCCCCAGCCCAGTCCCTCGATCAGGCTATTGCCGATCGAGTGCTCGGTCCGCAATGGAAACAGATGTCCCGCCGCGCCGGAATGATCTTCGCGGGCACCGTCATTGCCGCCCCGGACCCGATCGTGACCACCCCAACTTCCGCAACCCAAGCCGATCCCGCTGCCCGGTCCGCTGCCGGGCCGACTCCGGCCGTCCAGTTAAGTTTTCGCGTGGACGAAGCCATTGCCGGAGTCGAGCCTGGACAAGTCGTGACCATCCACGAGTGGGCGGGCTCGTGGTTCATGCATCCGCCGATGAGCAAGGGCCAGCGCTTCCTGCTCTTCTTATATCCAACCAGCCGTTTGGGTCTGACGAGCCCAGTAGGCGGATCGCTCGGCCAGATCGCGCTCGACGCCACCGGCAAGAGCATAGTAGAGCGACAGGTCGAACGCCCCCCGGCCGCCGTTGTCCGAAGAAGCGCCGCGTCTTCGCCACCTGTCGCGCCCGCCAATCAACCGGCCGTCACCGTCGTTCAACTCGCGCGCGCCATTCGCAGCGCGAGGACCGAAGACTGAAACTGAAGAGGAGTGATCATGCCCCGCCGAATCCGCATCCTCGCCGCCTTCCTGATCGCCAGTGCCGTTGCCAGCCGTGCCGGAGGCCCCGCTTTCGTAGCGGGCTCCGGCTACAACGCTGGAGTCGAAGGCCAACCCCTGGTCTGGGCCAATGGCTCCGTCCAGTACTTCACCGACCAGGGCAACCTCAGCCCAATCCTCACCGGAGCCCAAGCCGATACCATGATCGCCACCGCCTTCACCACCTGGACCAGTCTCACCGGCGTCGCCCTCACCGCCTCGCAAGCCGGGCATCTTGCCGAAGACGTGAACGGCAGCAACATCGAAACCAACGGCGAGGGAGTCGTTACCTCTCCCGCCGACATAGCACCCTCCGCCACCTCCACTCCCGTAGGCATCGTCTACGACTACGACGGCACCGTCACCGACGCCATCCTGGGCGAAGGTGCCGGCGACTTGGCCGACTGCTTCACCAACGCCGTCTACGGCGGCCCCGACAACTTCTCCGCGGCCGGCAACATCGCGCACGCGCTCGTCGTCATCAACGGAATCTGCGCCGCCGCCAGCACGCAACTGCCGGATGTTCAATATCGTCTCGTGCGTGTCCTCGGCCGCACGGCCGGCTTGGGGTGGTCGCAGGCGAACCTGAACGTGATCACGCAGAACCCGCCTCCCACCCAGGCCGACTTCGCCGGATTTCCAGTAATGCACTATGAAGACCCAATGGATTGCGTCCCCATCACCATCTGCTATGGCGGTACCTTCGGCGGCGCTCTCGGTAACAACACATTCACTCCTGCCACGGATGACATGGATTCCTTGTTGCGGCTCTATCCCGCGAGCAATAATCCGCAACCGTCGGGCAGAATCTATGGCAGTGTCTACTTCACCGACGCCTCCGGCAATGCCGTGCAGCCGATGCAGGGCGTCAACGTGGTCGCGCGTTTGATGGTCAACGGCCAGCCTTCGCGCCAGCGTGTCGCCAGTTCCGTCTCTGGATTCCTTTTCTGCGGTAACGCCGGCAACATCATCGACGGATACCTGGACGCAAAGGATCTTCCCTATAGCCGCTGGGGTTCAAACGATCCCTCGTTGGAAGGCTTTTTCGATCTCGGCCAATTGACGATTCCCACCGGTCAAACCGCCGCTCAGTACCAGCTAGCCGTCGAAGCGCTCGATCCCGCCTGGTCGATGGGCGTCGAGCCCTACGGTCCCAAGCAGGTCACGCCGTCCGGCGCGTTCGCTCCGATTGTGGTCACGGTCACCAACGGGTCGAATGCCGAGCAGGACATCCTGATGCTGCAGAGCGAAATCGCCGAGGAGCATCCCGGCAGCGGGTCGACGTACAAGAATCCCGCCACGCTTCCGCAAGGCGGCGCATGGGGGTCGTGGATCTCCGGCCACGGCAGCGTCGATTTTTTCCAATTCACCGCGCAAGCCAACCGCACCGCCTCGATTGCCGTGACCGCCCTCGACGAGTCCGGCCAGCCCACCGAAACCAAACTGCTGCCCGTAATCGGCATCTGGCCCCTGAGCAACCAGACCGGCAATCCCGCGCCGTCTTCCACGCCCTCCGCCTTCAACTCGACCACGTTTGCCATGACCCGTCTCGATGCGCAGTTCACCGCGTCGGCGACCTACCGTCTAGCCGTGGCCGACTTCCGTGGCGACGGCCGTCCCGATTACTTCTACCAGGCCAGCCTTCTCTATTCCGATACGGTTACGCCGCCGCGCCTCAGTCTAGCCGGCGGAGTGACCGCGCTCAGCGGCATCGGATTCAGTCAAGGCCTACAGGTGAGTGTCGCCGGCAGCACGGGCACCCTGCTTTCCGCGCAGGCGAGCCAGATGCAGGTAGCACTGCCTTCCGCCGCGCAGGATGGTACTGCCACCATCCAGGTCACGAATCCCGTGACTGGTTCGTTTTCGCAGATGACCGGCGCGCTGATCTATGGCGCCGCCGCCACCGATCTCTTGCTTCTGCGGCAAGGCGCGGAACCGTCGACGCCAGTCGGCTCGCAGACCGCCAACCCGATCCACGTGCGCGCCGTAGCCTCCGATGGCGTTACGCCGGTCAGCGGCGCGACCATCGCCTGGAGCGTATCCAACGGCTCGCAGCTTTCCCTCTGCGGAGGAACTTCGGCCTGTTCCGTGCTCAGCGATGAAGCGGGAGAATCCTTCAGTTGGTTGACTCCGACGGCCACTGGGCCGAGCCTCATCACCATTGCCCTCGCTCCCGCTGTTTACTCGCCGGCGCAGTCGCAACAGGCAACCGTACTGGCAACGTCAACCGCGCTCGACCTCGCCGCCGTGACACCGCAGCGCTGGATCGCTCAGGGCGCATCCATTTCCGTTCCGCTCGGCGTCCAAGCGCTTGACCTAGGCGCGCCTTTGGCGAATGTAACTGTCAATTTCACACTCATCCAGGGTACCGCTTCACTTTCCGCCGCCAGCGCCACCACCAACGCCTCGGGATTCGCAACCGTCACGGCAAATCTCGCCAATCTAGCTGAGAATGTGCGTGTAACCGCCTGTGTCGCTCCCAACAACGTACCCTGCCAGACTTTTGTCCTGTTCTCCACGTCTCCTGCGCAGTGGACCCTGGGGCCGGTGAGTGGATCGTCGCAGTTTGTGTTGACCGGACAGTCGTTCCAGCCGCTGGTCGTGCGAGTGACCGACGGCTCGGCCGCTGCAAATCCAGTGATGGGAGTACCAGTCGCGTTTGCGACCACGTTGGCGCAGGTAAGCCCCAATTCGGGAGGTGAACTGGGCGACGAATCTCTGGGCGGCGGAAACGGGGTGCCCGTCCTCCTCGGCTCCTCGCAAGCGCAGGTCGCGACCGATCAGAACGGCCTCGCGTCCATCGTGCCCTCCGCCGAAAACGTAGGCCCGTGCGACGTGTTCATTGCAGTGACTGCGGGCCCATCCAGCGCGCATTTTCAACTGGAGAACCTGGCCGCCATCGTTCTGCCGCAGCCTGTAACCGGCAATACGAAAGCTCCACCCTCTGGGAGCTTTCTGTCATTGCCCTTCGCTCAACCCGCCGCGCCCCAAGCGCTGCCGACAGCGCTATTCGCCATCCCGGAAGCCTCTTTGCCGAATGAAGACCAACCCGCGCCGGATCAGAGCGCGAGTCCCGACTCATCGCAGCAAGCCGTTTCCACTTCCAGCGATCCGGTCCCCGATCCGCCGCCCGTCAAACCGGATGCGCCGCAGCCTCCCGATAGCAATTCGCCCAAGCCATAGGGCGCCCCGCTCCTTGCGTTTTGTGCAAGGGGCGGGCGTTGGCGGCGTCAAATCTTTCGCGGTTGAACAATTCTGAAAAACTGAGAACTACTGGCAACCGGCTACTGGGGAGCGCCCTTAGTCCACCGATCCACCCAGTCGTTGACCGTCTTATACCAAAGCTGAGCATTCTGCGGCTTCAACACCCAATGTCCCTCGTCGGGAAAGTAAAGCATCTTCGACGGCACGCCCATCACTTGCAGCGTGTCGAAAAGCTGGAAGCCTTCGCTGACGTCGAGCCGGTAGTCCAGTTGCCCGTGGACGACCAGCGTCGGCGTCTTGAAATTGCTGGCCGAATTGCGCGGAGACCACTTCTCATACATCGCCGGGTTGCTGTAAGGAGTCCCTTTGAACTCCCAGTTATTGAACCAGAGTTCTTCGGTCGTTCCCCAGGCCGATTCGGTATTGAACATGCCGTCGTGCGACACGATGCACTTGAAACGGTCGGTATGCCCAAGCACCCAGTTCGCCATGTATCCGCCGTAGCTAGCGCCCAGAGCGCACTCGCGGTCTTTGTCGATGAACGGATAAGTCTTCTCCGCGTAGTCCAGCCCCTTCATCAAATCTTCAAATGGAGCGCCGCCCCAATTCCCGTTGATCGCGTCAATGAACTTCTGCCCGTATCCAGTCGAGCCGTGGAAGTTGATCATGACAACCACGTATCCGTTGGCGGCGAAAAGTTCCGGATTCCAGCGATAAGACCAGTCGTCTCCCCAAGCCCCCTGCGGGCCGCCGTGGATGAGGAACTTCACCGGATATTTCTTGGAAGCATCAAAGTTCGGTGGCTTGACGAGGAAACCCTCGACCTTGTCGCCCTTCGCGCCAGGGAACCAGAAAGATTCAAGCGGCGACATGGCGACTTCCGAGAGCACGCCGTCGTTCAGATGAGTAAGAGCAGTCGCCTTAGGCAATGCGCAATCCGGGGTCTCCGACGATGCCGGGAGCCCCGGAGGACTAAACCTGTCTTCGACGCAATTCTTACTAGTCAAGAGCGAAGTGCCCGAGACATAGATCTGGCTAGGGCTGCCGACCGCCATCCGCGTAAACAAAATTGTCCGTCCGCCGTCGATAACCGAAAAGTCATCGTCGTACCCGGAAGCGATTTTGCCGATCTTTCCGTCGTCCACCCCGATCTTGTAGATCGGCGATTCGCCGGCTTTTTCGGATCCAAAATAAATGACTTTCGAACCCGGATCCCAGGCGATCGTGCCCACCCAGCCATCAAAGTTCGCTGCCAAACTCTTCTTCTCCCCCGTCTTCCGGTCAAACAGCATCAGCCGAAAGCGGTCGCTCTCATATCCCGGACGCTGCTGCGCGCGGTAGGCGATGTACTTGCCATCGGGCGAATAGAGCGGCGTCGAGTCGCTGGCGGGATTGTCGGCGGTGATGTTTCGTGGAGCGACGGACGTCCCGCCCGTCCCCGCATTCACCGAAACGATCCACAGGTCGTTGTTGGTGGAAGCAGCCTCGACCTTGTCATGGTTCGACGTGTAGCAAATCTCCTGCCCGTCGGGAGAGAAAGCGTAGTCGTCCTGCCCGCCCAGCGAGAACACAGGAGCATCGTAATCACCCGGCGTGAGATCGCGGGGAAGGGCGACCGTGGTGGTGCTTTGCGTCTCGGCAGCACTATCCGGCAGTTCGTGTCGCGCCGGCGGAGCCGCGACGACGAAAATGTGGCTGCGCTTGCCCACTTTGAAGGCGTTCCAATGGCGATACAAAAGCCGGTCGAAGATCAGCGCCTTAACTTTGGACTTCCCCGCCGCTTCCACCTTGTTCGCGTTGCAGGCGGCCTCTTCCTTGGTTGCGCCGTCGCATTCCGGATAAACATCCGAGGTGAACAGAATGTACTTGCCATCCGGCGACCAGAGTTCGCCGCCCGCTTCGGTGGCGATCGTAGTCAACTCGTGGATTCCAGTAACGGCACCGGCAGCGCCATCGAAATCGGCAATCCAAACCTGCGAGCCGCCGTCTTTGTTCGAGAGAAACGCAAACCGCTTCCCATCCGGAGCCCAGCGCGGACGATCGCCATCCTGATCGGCGATGAGCACGCGCTCCTGTCCTCCAGAGCCTTGCTGGACGGGCGAGACGCCCGTCGCTCCGTTATTATTCGTATTCAGCGGCACGATCCAGATGTGCGGCGTCTTCGTATTCGCGGCCAGATCCACGTCGACCGCGCTAAACAGCACCCATTTCCCATCCGGAGAAGGCACAGGCTCGCCGACCCGCTTCAACTTCATCATGTCTTCAAAAGTGAAGGGATGTTTGGCCTGCGAGAATGCAGGAAGAGAAAAAAGCAAAACGAAAAGAAAAACCAGACGTCGCATAGTGTCTCCCCGAAACAAAAGAGTGTAGCAGAGAGGTCAGAGGTTAGAGGTCAGATTGTAAGTGAAGCCATTGAAGAGGTCAGAGGTCAGATTGCAGAGGTAAAAAAGTCCGAGCGCGAACGGCACTGTGAGCCCCGAGGTTCTAACCTCTGCAATCTGACCTCGAACCTCTGACCTCTCATCTCTGACCTTCCTTACTCCAATTCCTCTAACATCGCTGTCATCTCCGACTGCGCGTGCTTGTTGCCGGTTCGGACGGCCGACGAGACACCATCCACCAGCCATCGCTTGGCCTCGTCGACGCGGCTGGCGGTGGCCAGCGTCTGCGCGGCCATGAAGTAGGCCGGCGTGTAGTCGGGATTTTTCTCGATCAGCGTTTTGAATTCCGTCAGCGCCTGCTCGATCTGTCCCGCTTTCGAATACTCCATCGCGAGCCCATAGCGCGCAAACGAATCCTCGGGATTCGCGGTAAGAATTTCGCTCAGTATGGCAGTACGATCCATTGGAAGTTCTCAGTTCTCAGTCGTCAGTTCTCGGTAAAAGCCAAAGGCCAGAAGCTGAGACCTGAGAGCTAACACCTGAGACCTGATCTCCCATTCATATCACGTCAAGCGTTACAATGGATGTTCTCCGAGAGACCAACTTGGCCTGCCCTTTCTTTGTGCCGATTGCAATCGTGAACGACGGCTCCTGGCCGCATCCTTCGCGTCTGCCGCTGGGCGCGGGCTGGGCAGGGAACTGCCGAGCTTCGGGACAAGAAGTCGCCGCATCCGACCCCGACGTGCGCGATTTCTGCAATCTCGGCTATGCGACCGCCTGTCCGCATCTTCCGGAGCACCGCGACTGGGATGCGGTTCGTTTTTCCGTTGCCAACGCTAACGCGCAGCAACTCACCCTGCGCTTCGTCTGCGAGCGCAGTCACGCCCCCATCGAGTACGGTCAATTGACTTTTGATCTGGAGAGCGAGAACTGGCTCAACCTGCATCCGGACCCGCGCGTGCTCGCGCTCGCCGACGCCTACCGCCAAACGTGCCGCTCCCGCCAGAGCGCGGTTGCCGTCTGATAGCTATGAACCGATGCTTATGAATGACAACGACAAAGCGAAGTCCATCCGCCCGCGGCCAGTGCGCGATTCGATCTCTGAGATGGCTGAGATCGTTCTCCCCAACGACGCCAACCCGCTCAACGCATTGCTCGGCGGACGCCTCATGCACTGGATTGACCTCGCCGGCGCCATGGCCGCCCATCGTCACTCGCGCGCCTACGTGGTGACCGCGTCCATCGATCATTTGGATTTTCTCGTGCCCGTTCGTGTCGGAGACTTCGTCATCCTGCGCTCGTCGGTCAATCGCGTCTTTCACACCTCGATGGAAGTCGGCGTCAAGGTTTGGGTGGAGAACTATCGCTCGGAAGAGCATCATCACGTCAGCTCCGCGTATCTGACGTTTGTGGCGATTGACGCGGACGGAAACAAAGTGCCGGTTCCGCCCGTCATCCCAGAGACCGAGGACGAAAAACGCCGCTACGATGGCGCCGCACGCCGCCGCGAAATTCGCCGCGCCGAACGGGCGCGCCGGCAAGAGGTTCGGAGTTAGACAAGTTTTCAGCCGTCCGCTAACGGGGCTGAGACCTGACCACTGAGACTTACTTATGGACAGCGCACTTTTTGTTCACCGCCTGCACTTTGCTTTCACCGCGACCTTTCACTATCTCTTCCCGCAGCTCACCATGGGGCTCGCTCTGCTCATCGTGGTCCTCAAGACGATCGCTCTGCGGCGCAACGACCCCAAATATCACGAAGCCGCGCGCTTTTGGGGAAGGATTTTTGGCATCAATTTCGTTCTAGGTGTAGTGACCGGTATTCCCATGGAATTCCAGTTCGGCACCAACTGGTCGGTATTTTCGCGCTTCGCGGGCGGCGTGATCGGCCAGACGCTGGGCATGGAGGGTATGTTCGCCTTTTTCCTCGAATCGGCGTTCCTCGGGTTATTTCTCTACGGAGAGAAGCGGCTGAGCCCGAAAGCGCACTGGCTCTCGGCAGTCGCGGTTTTTGTCGGTTCGTGGTTGTCGGGTTATTTCATCATCGCCACCGACGCTTTCATGCAGCATCCCGTCGGCTATTTCACTGCCGCCGACGGCAGCCTGCAACTGTCGAGCTTCTGGGATTTCGTCCTCAATCCCTGGGCGGGATGGCAATACGCCCACAACATGTGCGGAGCGGCGATCACCGGCGCCTTTATCATGACGGCAGTCGGCGCGTTTTATCTGCTCTCGGGCAAATGGACCGAATACGGCCGCATCTTCGTCAAGACGGGAGTGATTGCCGGTTGCCTGTTCAGCGTATTGCAGATTTTTCCGACTGGCGACGGTCAGGGCAAAATGGTTGCCGCTCAGCAGCCCGTAACTCTGGCGGCGATGGAAGGACTTTTCCAAGGCAGGACGGACGCGCCGCTGTTGATCCTGGGCCAACCCAACGAGCAGGAAGGCAAAATCGACAACCCACTCGAAGTTCCGGGAATGTTGAGCATGCTGACTTATAAACGCTGGAATGCCGGCGTCCGCGGACTCGATGCTTTCCCCAAGCAAGACTGGCCGGGGAACATCCCCTTGCTCTATTACAGCTACCACATCATGGTGGGTCTCGGGACGTTCTTCGTCGCGGTCATGGTGGTCGCGTTGTTTCTGCTATGGACCGGAAGGCTGTTTCACGCCCGCTGGATGCTCTGGGTTCTGATGCTTTCCGCGCCCTTTCCGTATATCGCGAACACCGCAGGATGGATGACCGCTGAGCTGGGCCGCCAGCCCTGGCTCGTGTATGGACTGATGCGCACCGAAGACGGCTATTCCAGGTTGGTCTCGGCGGGGAACGGCATGTTTACTCTATTGGGGTTTATGGGTATGTACACTGTGCTTGGCATTCTGGGCCTGTTTCTGATCCGGCGGGAAATTGAGCGCGGGCCATTGGCCGAAAGTGAATCCCGATCCGGACTCCATCCGGCGGCGGAGGCAAGGTGAATATGGCGGGGCTTTGGTTCTGGATTGTCGCAGTGATGGTCGCGGCCTATGTCGTGCTCGACGGTTTCGATCTGGGCGCGGGTGTGATTTATCTGTTTGCAGCCAAGACCAACGACGAGCGACGCCAGGTGCTGCGCGCCATCGGCCCCGTCTGGGATGGCAACGAAGTTTGGCTGCTCGCTGCCGGCGGCACACTCTACTTTGCTTTCCCGCGGCTCTATGCCTCGAGTTTTAGCGGATTTTATCTGCCGCTGACGATTGTGTTGTGGCTGCTCATTCTCCGCGGCATCGGCATTGAATTCCGCGCCCACATCGAAAACCGGATGTGGCAGGATTTCTTCGATGTCGTTTTCAGCGGATCGAGCCTTCTGCTGGCGGTGTTTTTCGGAGCGGCACTGGGCAACGTGGTGCGGGGAGTGCCACTGGATTCCACCGGCTATTTCTTTGAACCGCTCTGGACGAATTTCAAACTCAGTTCGCGGATCGGCATCCTCGATTGGTATACCGTACTCATCGCCGTGCTGGCGCTGGTGACCTTGACCGCGCATGGCTCGTACTACGTCGCGCTCAAAACCGACGCGGATCTTGGACGCCGCGCCCGCGGTTTCGCCTTGTTGTGCTGGCCCCTGCAGTTTTTTCTGACCGTCATCTCCCTGGTTGCCACGTATTTCATCCGCCCCGACATTATGACGAACTACGCGAAGCACCCGATTGGAATCCTCGTTCCGATCGTGGTTGTCGTCAGCCTGGCCGTCATGCTCTGGGCCAATCCCAACGGCAAAGAGAAACTGGCTTTCGTCGCCTCCAGCCTGTATGTCACCTTCATGCTGGTGGGCGCGGCGTTCGCTCTCTATCCCGTCGTTCTGCCCGCCCGCGATCACCAATACGACCTCACCATTTACAACACCGCCGCCGGAAGTCACGGACTCAGCGTCGGCCTGGTCTGGTGGACGTTTGCCGCCGTACTGGCAGTTTCTTATTTTGCTTTCGTCTACCGCAAGTTTCGCGGCAAGGTGCAAGCGGGAGAAGGGCACTACTAGCGATTGCAGAAGTTAGAGGTCAGATTGCAGAAGTGTCCTCTGAGGTCAGAAGTCAGAGGTCAGATTGCAGAGGTGAAAAACTCCAAGCGCACGCAGCCGTGTGAACCTAGAGATTTCACCTACAATCTGACCTCTAACCTCTGACCTCAGCGTTCCCCTCCCGTATAATCTCCAAATGAGCGCTCATTCCCATCCTCCAGGCCAGCAGCAGCCCACTCCACAACCTTTGCCCGGCGTCAACGCCATCATCGCCGTCGGTTCCGGCAAGGGCGGAGTCGGCAAGACCACGCTCTCGGTCAATTTGGCCATCGCTCTCAGCAAGATGGGCCACAAAGTAGGACTGCTCGACGGCGACGTCTACGGCCCGAACGTTCCGCTCATGCTCGGAACCAACGAGCAGCCCAAAGTGCAGGGCGAAGGCCAGATCGCACCCATCAATTCGCATGGGCTCAAGGTGATCTCGGTAGGATTCCTCAATCCCGGAGACAAGCCGCTCATCTGGCGTGGTCCCATGCTGCATTCGATCATGAAGCAGTTTCTGGGATCGGTGCAATGGGGACTGCTCGACTACCTGATCATCGATCTGCCTCCCGGAACTGGCGATGTGGCGCTCTCGCTGATTCAGACCGTGCCGCTCACGGGCGCCATCATCGTCTCTACTCCGTCCGACGTTGCGCTGCAGGATGCGCGCAAAGCGATCGAGATGTTTCGCCAGATGAAGGTCGATATCGTGGGCATGGTCGAAAACATGAGTTACTTCGTGTGCCCGCATTGTCAGCACGAAATCGACATCTTCTCGCGCGGCGGAGCCGAGAAAACGGCGAAGCAATTCGACATCGCTTATCTGGGAAACGTCGAGCTCGATCCCGAGATTCGCAAATCCGGCGATGGCGGCACTCCGGCCGTACTTCAAGGCGAAAACTCACCGCACGCAAAATCGCTGTTCACCTTCGCCCGCAATGTGGTGGCGCGAGTCGAAGAGATCAAAGCCAGCAGCTCGGAGAGCGTGATTCAGATCCAGTAGTGCGCGGAACCGTCAATTTGACGGTTCCGCGTCGTTGGCTCAATCCCTATTTGAATTGCAAGTGCAACTGGTGGAGCCCGAGCGGAGCTGCGTCGGTCCCGGCGTTGTAGACGACAATCCGCACCAAGTAATCGCCGTTCGCTCCGGTCGGCAGGCCCTGCCAGCCACTTGAATAAACGCCATTGGGCGTTGTCAAAGGCACTTCTCCCGATAGTGCATACCAGTCTGTTCCGTCGGAGGTGTACTCCGCCTGAGCATAGCTTCCGCTCGGCAGAACTCTGCCCGCAACCGAGATTGCGAAGCGGACCGCCGACGCGTTCGACATATCAATTTGTTCGCGATCCAGCGCGTTCCCGACTTCGCTTGTGCCTTCACTCGCCTTGAACCCGTCCCCACAAAAGAAGCTGTAGTCGGGGGGAGCGGGTGAGGTTCCAGGCGGTCCTTGTGGTCCCTCGGGTCCGATCGGGCCTGGAGATCCGGTCGAGCCGGTGTATCCTTTCTGCCCCTGTGCTCCTTGCGGTCCGGGCGGACCCACCAGAGAGTGATAGCTGTTTCCATTGTCGGACTCAAGAATCATGCCGCTGGCGATCGACAGCGTGTACTGCCCTACTGCCGGCGTCGGGAGGGGCAGTCCAAGGTCGACGAACGTGATGGCAGACTGTGCAGAGTTTCCGGACTGAGGCTGTACATTCAACGGACCGCTGCAATTCGTGCCTGGATTGCCGCTGGTGCACTGCGCCCACGACACTCCAGACAGCAGGCTTAACATGCAGATCAATAAATAGTGTTTCATTTCGTCTCCTTAAGGAATAGCCGCGGCGGCTTCGTTGCTATAGCCGCTTTCGTTGTTGCCGTGCACCGCGGTGGTGACGTAATAGAGCGTTTGATTCGGAGTTACTTGGACGTCGGTATAAGTTGTCGTGACGATTCCAGAGCCTATCTTTGTATATGGGCCACCAAGCGTGGTGCTGCGGTAAACGTTATAATTTGCCGCATTCTGACTGGCGTTCCAGTTTAGAGTTACGGAATGCCCAGTAACTTGCACCGAGGCATTGCCGCTGAGTGTTACACTGCCTTGAATCCCCTGCGCGAAGCTGAAGCTCAGGCAGCCGAGCATCATACAGGTCGGGAATAGCTTTTTCATCGTTTCACGCTCGCATCGGTTTCATGGCGGGTCGCGCGCCGGGCGATCCGCAGACACGAATCCTGCGAGCCGCCACAGCAAGAGAGCACCGCCGAGGTTCGAGTTATTTAAGTTGTCAGGTTGGCACTACGGAACAGCGGTTCGGGTGAACCGCCGAGCTGGAGTGCCGTCATCAAATTCCGGCGGACCTGCATCGCTGCCGCTGGGCGCCGGATGACGCGTGGCGATGGAGTTACTTTCGCAGAAGGTACGGATCGCTGTCGGTGATTGCCGTACATACAATTCGTGATGAATGCACTAGTGAGTAATTTGGAGTCTAACTCTTGATCCAGGCCTAGCGCTCGATCTACTAACTGCGAAATCGCGCTAGCCTGTACAGCGAGTCCGCTGTCTCATCTTTCAGCACGAGGCTTGCCACCATCTCGCCGAGCGCGGGGCCATGCTTGAATCCGTGCCCTGAGCCGCCGCCGAGGATCCACACATTCGCGTTCGCCGGATGCCGGTCGACGATGAAGTTATGGTCGATGGTGTTTTCGTATTGGCAGACGCGCGTTTCGACCAGCGGCGCGTCTTTCATTCCCGGAAAACGGTAAGCAAGGTAGCGCCGCGCCTCGGCGAGCCGATCTTCGCTTACCAGGCGCTGGCCCGAAGTCGGATCGAACTCCGGCCCGCGCGTGTCGTTGGCCATTTTGAAGCCGCGCCCTTGGTTGTCGGGGATTCCATACATGAAATGTTCGCTGTGATCGCCCCACACCGGCACGTTGCCCTCGTTATAGCGCGGATCGCCGGCGGGCGTGCCGAAGAAAAACACGTCCTGCTTGGTCGAAACAAAATGTGGCCCGACCGTGCCAGGAAACAGCTTTCCCAGCCACGGCCCACAAGCGAACACATAGCGGTCAGCGACGAGGGATGTACCGCGGGATGTACCGCCAGCTGAGTCGCCGGATGAAACATCGGTCAACGGCAGGGCTTTCCACTGGCCGCTGTCGAGATCGTGCGCTGCGACCGCTGCCTGTCGATACTCGCCTCCCTCGGCCACGAACTGCTCGACCACCGCTTGCGCCGACGCGCGGGCGAGTAAGTATCCGCTGTGTGGTTCGTAGATGCCCCACGCGACGGTTTCGAAATTGATCTGCGGCCAGCGGTGCTTGAGTTCGTTCACGGCGAGTTGCTCGAAAGGGATTCCGGCGTCCTTCAGCAAGGGAAGCGAGCCGCGCCCGAATGCGTCATCGTCCTCGGCAATCCACAGCACTCCGATGGGGAAAAAGAATTTCCGCTTCCACTGGGCTTCGTGCTGCTTCCAGAGATCGAGCGCGCGCGCCGCCAGTTTCGTATAAGGCTGATCGGGCCCGTAAGCGCCGCGGATCACCCGCGTCTCCCCGCCCGAAGACGACCGCGAATTTCCCGGACCCCAGGCGTCGAGCAGCGTAACCCGCGCTCCGGCGCGAAGAAGATAAAGAGCGGTCCATCCGCCGAATGCGCCCGCGCCGATGACTGCGATGTGAGGTTTGGTGGCCATGCTCGGGCAGTATATCGCGGAGACCTGGGGTTGCAACCGCCGACCGGTGTGGGACGATTCGAGTCGTGACTATAGTGCGATGCCGGGCAAAGCCGCGAGCATCTAAGTAAGTGTGACACTCCATACAACACTCCCGCGAGACAACGAAGAATTTCGGCTGTTTGGCGTCTATGAAGCTTCCAGTGCCAAGGAGCACACCGCCGCCGGTAAATTGCTAAGGCCGCATCACAGCTCATCCCATCCGGCATATTTAAAGCTGCTTAGCGATCTCCGGGCTATACGGACGGAATGCAATGAAGGCATGCTCGCAATCGCGGCACATCGCAGGAAGATGCTAGGGGTTCCAACCCAGCATTGACTGAAAGCGTGCGTAGGCACCGGGGTTTTCGGAAGTTAGGCGAATCGGATAACAATCGGAAAGAGGAGGCTCGAATCATGTACAACATCGGACGCGGCAAAAGTGGCGGCGTAGTATTGCAATGCAAAGCGTGCTCTCACGTCGAGCGCGTGAACGAGTTCGATGACCGGCTGGGTAGCCGTCGCACGCAGGCGGCGCAAGCAATGCTGGCTCACACGCGCAGCGAGCACGGCAGAGAGCCGGTCGGCAGGCCAATGTCCATGACCCTGGAGTCGCGGGTCTGACAGGTGACTATGGCAACCGTATGGGTAATGCTGGGCAACGCCTTCTACCTTGCACTGGTGCTCAATGGCTGGGTGCGCGTTGACGATTATGTCGATGGGCACGGTCTGGTGGCAATGGTCCCAATCGCGGCTGAACTCAAACCCTCCGCTCGCCCCCACTAGCGATCGCGCCCGGTCCCACCCAAAATCCGGCATTTAGGGTGGCAAAGTGGTCTGACAGCTTTTGCAGCTTCTGTCTCTAGCCTTCCCCATCCTTGACACCCTCTCCACCACTCCCTAGAATTCCATTAGGCGCGGTGGAATCCTAATCTAAGCCACTGCATCTAAAGAATTTAGAGGAGCGCTTCGGCTCCGAGACTCGGTAGATATCGAAATGCCACCAGGGCCAGCGGGCGGACGGGAACGGGAAATCCTGACCGCCATCGTCGAGACATTCATTGCCAGCGGAGAGCCGGTGGGTTCGCGCACCCTCGCGCGTGCCAGCCGCGAAGGATTGAGTGCGGCTACGATTCGCAATGTGATGGCCGATCTGGCCGACGCTGGATTCCTGGAGCAGCCGCATACTTCCGCGGGGCGCGTGCCTACGGCGGAAGCGTATCGATATTACGTCGAGCAGCTGAGCGGCGAGGCCCATCTTTCGCACGAGAATCAGAGCATTATTCAAGACACTTTGACCGGCGTAAGCGATGTGCAGGAGTTCATGGAGCGGACTTCGCATGTGCTCTCGCTGATCTCGCACGGCGTTGGCGTCACGGTGGCCACGAGCGGGCCCCGCAATGCGCTGGAGCATGTTTATTTTTCGCGTCTCGGCGATGCCAAGGTGCTGGCGGTGGTGGTCGCGCGGTCCGGAGTGGTGCGCGATCGGGTCCTGCGGCTGGACATTCCGCAGTCGGATCTGGATTTGGCCGCGCGCTACATCAACGAAAATTTTCGCGGCTGGACGATGAGCGACATGCGCGCCGAACTGGCTCGGCGCCTCGAACAGGAACGCAGCGAGTACGACCGGCTGATGAAGTCCCTCGATCAGCTCTACAAGCAGGGAGCGCTGGCGGCGACGGACGACACCCAGGCGGTATTCGTCGAAGGCGCGGCGAACTTAGTTACGAACCTCGGGACGAATCAGGCGACGGGAGAGGAAGATCGTCAGCGCCTACAGGAAATGCTACGGACGCTTGAGGAAAAAGAAAAGGTTGTGAAGTTGCTAGGCGCCTATCTTGATACGCGGCAGGAGGCGGTCCGCGTAGTGATTGGGCTCGACGAGGCGATGCCGGCTTCGAATTTGCAGAATTTCGTCCTGATTGGCGCTCCGGCGCGCGTCGGCGGCGAAGTGATGGGGTCGCTGGCCGTGATTGGGCCGACGCGGCTGGATTATCAGCACACCATGTCGGCGGTGTCGTATATCGCGCGGCTGTTCGACAAACTTTTGAATGAATCGGAGTAAGTGAGCAGCATGGGTAAGGGAAACGGAAAAACCAAAGGGAACGTTGATCTTGAGCACGAGCTTCCGGCAGCGGAAGACGCGGAAGAATCTGCGGCTCCCGCGCCTGTGGGCATAGCGGCGGAGAACGCAGCGGCGTCGGAAACCGAGCAACTGAAGGCGGAACGCGACGCACTGCTCGATCGCTTGGCCCGCCTGCAGGCGGAATTCGACAATGCGCGCAAGCGCGCGGTGCGCGAGCAGCAGGAGTTTCGCGAGTTCGCCGCGGCGGACGTCATCAAGAATGTTCTGCCCATCCTCGACAGTTTTGAGCGCGCTTTGAAAGCCGGCGGTGACGCCTCCGACTTTCGCAGTGGCATCGAGTTGATCTACCGCCAGTTTCAGGATGCGCTGCAGAAAATTGGAGTGCAGGCGATTGCGGCGGTGGGGCAGCCGTTTGATCCCAGAGTTCACGAAGCGATCGAAATGGTGGATACGACCGAAACGCCGGACCATCATGTGCTCGAGGAATTGCAGCGTGGCTACAAGTTCAAGGAGCGCCTGCTGCGTCCGGCCATGGTGCGGGTGGCTCGCAACAGCCAGGGATAGCTTCGATTCATTTGCTTACCTGCAAAAACGTCGTCAGTCGTTGGCCGCTAGTCGTTCGGGAGTTTGCCGTTCTGCCAACGGCCGAGGGCTAACGAGCAGCGACTAACGACCGACGACCGAATACAAACAGTGGGGGAGTTTTTGGCCGCAAACACAAAACGCGACTATTACGAGGTGTTGGGCGTCACCCGAGCGTCGACCGACGTTGAAATCAAGAGCGCGTACCGCAAGCTGGCGATGACGCACCATCCCGACCGCAACCCGGACAATCCCGAAGCGGAAGAGAAGTTCAAGGAGATCACCGAAGCCTACGCGATCCTCGCCGACAGCGAGAAGCGGTCTTTATATGACCGCTTCGGGCACGCCGGACTGGGCGGCGGCGCTGGCGGTCCGGCAGGATTCGATCCTGCCATCTTCCAGGATTTCGGCGATATCTTTGGCGACATTTTCGGCTTCGACATGTTCGGGCAGGGCGGCCGCCGCCGCAGCCGCGCCCAGCGCGGGGCCGATCTCCGCGAAGATCTGAACCTCGAATTTGAGGAAGCTGTCTTTGGCGTCGACAAAAAAGTGAACGTCCGCCGCCATGAGACCTGCGATTCCTGCCGCGGCAGCGGCGCGGCGTCGGGCAAAGCTCCGGTGGCGTGCAAGTCGTGCAACGGACGAGGCCAGGTGCGCTATCAGCAAGGCTTTTTCAGCATCGCTCGAACCTGCCCCACCTGCCAGGGCGCGGGCAGCGTTGTCACCGATCCCTGCGCGAAGTGCAGAGGCGAGGGCCGCTTGCTGCGCGAGCGCGTGGTCGAAGCCAAAGTCCCTGCGGGAGTAGAGGACGGCACGCGCATTCGTTTCACCGGACTCGGCGAAGCGGGCGCGTTCAGCGGGCCGGCCGGAGATTTGTATATTGTCCTGCACGTCAAAGAGCATGTTTTCTTTGAACGAGAGGGCAACGACCTGCACTGCGTGGTCCCGATCTCTTTTCCGCAAGCGGCGCTGGGAACTGAAATTCTGGTTCCGACGCTGGAGGGAGAGCACAAGCTGAAAGTTCCCGAAGGTACGCAGTCGGGCACTTCGTTTCGCATAAAAAACAAAGGTGTGCCCGTTCTGAATGGGCATGGCGCAGGCGATTTGTACGTCGAGGTGCGAATTCAAACGCCGGGGAAGCTGAATAAGCGTCAGCGCGAGCTGCTGGCCGAACTGGGAGAACTGGCTCCAGTGGAAAACAAGCCGCAGAGCCGGTCGCTGTTGGGACGCGTGAAAGATATGTTTGTGTAAGGCAGCTCTCAGCTGTCAGTTCTCAGTTTTCAGCAAGAGACGCCGACTCTATCAATTTCCCTGCATTCAGATGAATGAGCCGTTACTGAGAGCTGAAAACTGAGAGCTGAGAGCTGGTTTATGACACGCCGCCGTTGGATCGCCGACGAAGTATCTGGAGATACCGCCGCGCTGGTCGGCGAGCATGCCGCTCATCTTGCTCGCGTGCTCCGCGCCGAAGTCGGGCAGGAGTTCGACATTGCAACCGGCGACGACATTCGCCGCGGAACTATAACCACGATCTCCTACGATCGCGTGGAGTTCGCGCTTGGCGTAAAGGCACACCGTAAGCGAAAGCTCACATCGCTGAGCGGCCCTCCGAAGATCACGCTGGCCCTCGCCATCTTCAAGTTCGATCGTATGGAGTGGGCGATCGAGAAGTGCACCGAGATCGGCGTAGCCCGCATCATTCCCGTCATTGCCCGGCGGAGCGATGCTCATCTGGCTGCGGCCGCTGTGAAGCGCCACGAACGCTGGCTGCGCATCGTGCGTCAGGCGGCGGAGCAATCGCGCCGCGCGGCGCCTCCTGAGATCGCGGCTCCCGTCAAACTGAAGGAGCTTGGTAGCGTGGTTTCGGCGGAATCGGCGACCCGCGTTGTTCTAGCCGAGTCGGAAGAAGACACGCGTCTCGCGGATGCGTTGCAATCCTCGCCCAGCGAAATCGCGCTCGCCGTGGGCCCCGAAGGCGGATGGGCCGACGGAGAACTCTCCTGGTTCTACGACGAGGGATGGGTCGCGGCTTCGCTCGGCGACACAATTCTGCGAACGGAAACCGCCGCCATTGTCGCGACGGCGCTGGCCCTCGAAGCCGTTCTTTGATTCCGCACAGCCTTCCACAAGCACCTCTGATATTCTCCGGCTAGAGACTCAACGTGGCTACAACCGTTCTACCTGCAGCGAAAATCGTTCCCGATGAGCGCCAGCAACAAGCCATCGCGCACGTCGATGGTCCCATGCTGGTCATCGCCGGCGCTGGCACGGGCAAGACCACCGTCCTCACGCAGCGCATCGCCAATCTCATCCGCGAGGGCCACGCGCGCGCCGACGAAATTCTCGCACTCACCTACACCGACAATTCCGCGGCGGAAATGCTGGCCCGCGTCCGCGCCGAACTCAAAGACACCGCCATTGACGGACTCCGGGCTTGCACCTTCCATGCCTGGGGCAACGGATTGCTGCAGCGCCGCGGCGCCGGTTTTGGCGTGCTCGACGAAAAAGATCTGTGGATATTCCTGCGCCGCCGCATTCGCGATCTTCGACTGAAGCACTTCGTGCGCGCAGCCAACGTCGGAGAGTTTCTCGACAGCCTGCTCGACTTCATGCGTCGTTGCCAGGACGAACTGGTCGGCCCCGCGGAATACAGTCGTTATGTAGAGCGCATTGAACGCGGCGAGGTCCCATTGCCTAGGGTTGCGAAGGCAAAGAAACAGGCGGATCTTGAGCCGGCGGAGATTCTCGAACGCTGCCAGGAGATTGCCCGCGTTTTCACCGCCGTCGAAGACATGCTCCGCGAGAACAATCTGGGCACCTTTGGCCACATGATTACCCGGGCCTATCAATTGCTGAAGGACGATCCGGCGCTGCTCGAGGAAGAGCGGAGCCGCACGCGCTTTCTGCTGGTGGATGAGTTCCAGGATGCGAACTTCGCGCAGAGCGAAATTATGTCGATGCTCGCCGGACGCGAGGCAAATGTTTTTGCCGTGGGCGATCCTGACCAGGCCATTTACAAGTTTCGTGGAGCTTCAAGCGAAGCATTTACCCTGTTCGCGAAGAATTTTCCCGCAACCCGAATCGTAGTGCTCGGGAAGAATCGCCGCTCTCTTTCGCCGATCCTGCGCTGCGCGTTTGGGATTGTGGCCGAAAATCCTCAAGTATTCGCGCCCCACAAGAAAAGGAAGGATTCGACCGCTTCGATCGCCGGTTCCATCAAGTACGAGCGAGCGCCCTTGGTATCGCTGCGCCATGAGGAGTCGGCGCAAGCCGGAAACAGGGATCCCGCGCCCCTCGTAGAAATCGTGCCCTGGGGCGACACCGAGGTCGAGGCCGCCGACCTCGCCGGTCGCATCCAGAAGACGCGTAAGGCCGAGCGCTGCAAGTGGAGCGATTTTGCCGTGCTCTATCGTCAGCACAGCCACCGCAACCAGTTGGTCCGTGAATTCACCGAACGCGGAATTCCATTCTCCATTGAAGGTTTGGACGTTCTCGATAGCCCCGAGGTTCGCGACGTCGTCGCCTGCCTGAGCGCCGCGGTCTCGCCCAACGATGCCGCCAGTCTGTTTCGCGTGGCGGCTCTGCCGCAGTTTGGCATCAGCCCCGTCGAACTGCGCGCCGCCATGAGGGCGGGTCGGCGGGAACTCGATCTGCGCGCCGTGCTGCAAAAGCTCGCCGGAGGGGCAGCCGTGCTCGAAACCGTGGCCCGCATGCACCGCGAAGTGGAGCAGGAAGGAGCGCGCGCGGATCACGCGGCGAAACTTGTAATCCGGAATTTCGACCTGGAGTCGCCGGCCATGGTCGCCGCGTTCCTGAAGTTTGTGGAAGGCTGGCACACGAAAGCCACCACGGAAACCGGAAGCCTTGCCGAATTCCTCGACTACCTCGACTACTTTGTGCAAGCCAAAGGCGGAGTCTCGCTCCCGCGTAGCCAGGATGACGCCGTGCAGCTCTTGACCGTGCATACCGCCAAGGGACTGGAGTATCGGCACGTGGCCATTGTTCGCGGCTCATCGACTTCGTTCCCGACACCCTACCGCGAGCCGCTGATTGCTTTTCCGCCCGAGCTGCGCACGTCGGACGCGGGCTCGACCGACGATAAGACATTGCACGAACAAGAGGAACGCCGCCTTTTCTATGTCGCGATGACGCGTGCCAAAGATACACTGGCGATCTACGCGAAACAGGGCACGGGCCAGAAGGATCCCCGCCCCACCAAGTTCTTGCGCGAGTTTATGGGCAGCTCGCCTTACAGAGGCTTCTGGTCGACTCGCCCGGCAGCGGCCGTGCAAGACGCTCTGTTTGCGGAAGAGGAACAGCGCATCGCCCTGGAGCGTTCGAATGTGGCGACCTGGTTGATGATGCGGCCGTCGGAGAATTTCTTCACCGGCCTCAGCGCGTCCTCGATTGGCACGTACGAAACGTGTCCGCTGCGCTTCAAGCTCGAACGCGAGTGGAACCTGCCGCGCGAGGTCCCCGCGGCGCTGCACTACGGAGCCGCCATGCACCGCGTGTTGCACACCTTCTACGATGCGCAGCGATATCAGAGGGAAGTCGTCGACGAAGATTTGCTGGAACTGTTTCGGTCCGATCTCGCGGCTGCGGGTATTGCCGACCGCTATCAGTACGATCTGTATTTGCGGCAGGGAAGGGAGCAGTTGCGGCAGTTCTTCGAGATCGCGCGCGCCGCTCCGCCACCCGAGGTGATTGAGACCGAACACAAGTTTGAATTGCTGGTGGGCTCGTCCAAACTAACCGGGCGCGTCGATCGCATGGATCGGACCGGCCCCGGCACCGTCGCCATCGTGGACTACAAAACCGGCAAGCCACAGTCGCAGGAGGACGCCGATGAGAGCCTGCAGCTCTCCTTATATGCGCTCGCGGCCAAGGAAACGCTGGGAAAACACGCCGATCGCCTCGTGCTCTATAACCTCGAAAACAACACGTCTGTCTCCACGACTCGCACCGACGCCGAACTCGAAGAAGCCAAGTTGCGCGTGCAAAAAGTGGCGGACGGAATCGCACAGGGCAAGTTCCACGCGAACCCCAAGTATCACTGCTCGTTCTGTCCCTATCGCAATTTGTGTCCGGCGACGGAGAAGTCGGTCGCAGCCTCGCAAAAGAAGCGCGTTCATTAACCGCACAATGCCGCAAAAAACTTTGGGGACGCTCATCGCGTCCCCTTTGTCGTTGCCTGTTGCAGTTGCTTAGTGCTTTTTGCTGCTTTTCTTCTTTGCTTTCTTTTTGGTTGCCATGGATCTATTCTCCCTTTCCATTCTTCATGGAATTTTTGCAACGATCAATTGTTGCAACTAGTTGAATGTATGAGCCAACGCAGAACGAAGTCAAGAGAAAAATGATCGAAACCGTCGCATGCGACACAGACCAAAGTCACCTGCGCGACTCGCGCGCGCAAGAAAAAGTTCGCGCGACCTCAAAAAGCATTCGCTGGTTCCTCTCTCATCACCGTTGTGCAATCGCAGGCGCTGCGAGCAGATGCTCGCCTTCGCGATTGCGCGCAGCGAGCTTCGCGAAGCTTTTCCACGATCTATAATGAGAGACGATTCCTGAGCGGCGCATCGCTTGGGAGAGCGTCCTAGAAAACGTAACGCAGCGAAGGAGCGCATTTATGGCTGGTTTGAACGAGGTTGTGATCATCGCGGGATGCCGCACGCCGATCGGAAAATTTCAGGGAAGTCTGAGCGACATGACCGCGACGCAGATCGGTGCGGTCGCAGTCCGCGAAGCCGTCAAGCGCGCGAACCTGCAACCGCAGCAAGTCGACGAGTGCATCATGGGCAACGTCGTCTCTGCCGGACTCGGTCAAAATCCGGCGCGGCAGGCGGCACTGTTCGGCGGACTCGCTCCCGAAGTAGGTGCCATGACAATTAACAAGGTGTGCGGCTCGGGACTGAAGTCGGTCGCACTCGCCGCGCAGGCAATTCAAACCGGCAACAGTTCCATCGTCGTCGCCGGTGGCATGGAGTCGATGACCAACGCGCCCTATCTGCTGCCCAACGCCCGCAAGGGCTATCGCCTCGGCAACGGACTACTGGTCGACTCCATGGTGCACGACGGGCTCTGGGAAATTTACAACGACTATCACATGGGAGTGACGGGCGAGAACGTCGCCGAAAAGTACGGCATCACGCGCGAAGAGCAGGATGAGTTCGCCGTCAACTCGCATCGCAAAGCCATCGCCGCGCAGAAGGAAGGCCGTTTCAAATCGCAGATCGTTCCCGTGGAACTCCCGGCGAAGAAGAAAGGCCAGCCGCCTGTAATCTTTGACATAGACGAAGGCCCGCGCGAGGACACGACCATAGAAGTTTTACGTGCGCTCAAACCGGCCTTCAAGAAGGATGGCACCGTCACGGCCGGCAATGCTCCCGGAGTCAACGACGGAGCAGCCGCCTTGGTCGTCACCAGCGCCGCACGCGCGAAAGAGTTGGGGGCAGCGGCCATGGTCCGCATCGTGGCGCAGGCGACCAGTGGAGTCGAGCCGAAGTGGGTGATGATGGCTCCCGTGGGCGCCGTCCACAAAATCTGGGAGAAGACGGGCTGGAAGAAAGACGATGTCGATCTCTACGAACTGAACGAAGCGTTCTCGGTGCAAGCCCTCGGAGTCTGCCGCGAACTGGGCCTCGACATGAACCGCGTGAACGTGAACGGAGGCGCGGTGGCTTTGGGCCATCCCATCGGGGCCAGCGGAGCCCGCGTGCTCGTCACTTTGATCTACGAAATGATTCGCCGCGACGTGCATCGCGGGATTGCAGCGCTATGCCTGGGCGGCGGGAACGCGGTGGCGATGGCGGTGGAACGGTGATTTTAGCCGACTGTGAGCGCACTGAGCTTACGTCGCACATCCTTTAGAGCGTAAATGCTGGCCGTTCCATTTTTTCGTCTGCTGAGATGTTCTTGGTAGGACGCGATAGCCCTCTTTCGCTGGCCAATCTTGTCCTGTATCGAAGCGATGCGGCAATAACAATCGGCAATCAGGGAGCGCGCGCTTCGAATACCTTCGCCACAGGGCCCGTAAGCCAGTTCATCCTCACCCCAACTTATGAGCCAGCGATAGAGCTTGAGGGCTTTCGTTGGCTGCTCCAACATGTCCAGGGTGCCCGCATAGCCCCAAATCGCAAGCGGGCAATACGGCCCATGTTGTAGTGCCTTCAGATCGTATTGCAGAGCTTTGCGATATTGTCGTTGCTCGTAATATGTCAGTGCCAAGCGGGAGAGAAGCCAATGGTTGGTAGGCTCTTGTTTCAAACGTCCACGAATCAAGCGGCGAGCTAGCGGCCACTTCTCTCTCGCCATCGCATCTTCGATGGCTCGTGATGCACGACGCTCTTTGGGACTAAGCACAACAGGATTGTAGCCCTTCGAGGATTGTGGCGGGGCTGCGCCCCGCTTGGACGGGCGAGGGCGCCCGTCCCACATGAGCGAACCGCCTACTTCGCCGCCGCGCCCGCCCCCGCCGCCGCGACCGGCAGCGTAATCGTGAACACCGCCCCTCCATCCGGAGCCGTCGCCGCTTCGATATTCCCGCCATGCTCGCGCAGCACGGTCTTGCAGATACTGAGCCCCAACCCAGTCCCGCGCCCCGGACGCTTGGTGGTGAAAAAGGGATCGAAAATATGTTCGAGATTCTCGGGCGCGATTCCCGGACCATCGTCCTGAAACACAATCCATACCGAGTCGGGTTTGCGTCCGATACGAATACGAATCGTGCCTTTCTCGCGCCCTTCGCGGATCGCCTGCTCCGCATTCAGCAGTAAATTCAAGAACACCTGCATCAGTTGATTCGGGTCGGCCACAACCGCCGGGATCGCCGGATCGGGCAGAAAATCCACGGCGATGTTGCTCTTGCGTAGCGGATAGGCCTGCATCTGTACCGTGCGTTGCACCAACTCGTTCAGATCGACCGGGCTGCGCCCCGGAGCCGGAGGCCGGGCGAAGTATTGCAGGTTCTGCACAATGTCGGCTGCGCGGCGCGCCTCCTGACGCAGAGCTGCAATCGGCTTGCGCGCGGCTTCGCTGGTCTCCAATTCTTGCAGCAGTTCGGAATTGCCCAAAATGACGGTCAGCGGATTATTGAGCTCGTGGGCGAAGCCGCCGATCATCTGCCCCATGGCCGCCAGGCGTTCGCTCTGAATAATCTGCTGCTCCAGCTTTTTCTCTTTCGTCACATCGCGGACGGAGACAATAACGCCCGCAGGTTTGCCTTCGGCATCCAACAGCGGACTGGCCACTCCCAACATCGTGCGCCAGCTGCCATCGCGGTGCGCCGAGCCGTATTCGCACGAGGCCAGCGCACTCTCGCCAGTGGCGACCTTTCGGTAGAGCGCGGCGAGCTCGGGAGAAGTGTGCTCCTCGCTTTCCACGTTCTTGCCCATGAGATGCTCGGGCCCGTAGCCGAGCAGTTCGGCAATGCGCGGGCTTACAAACGTGTATTGCCCCTTCAGATCGAGCACCAGAATCAGATCCGGAAAACTTTCGAGCAAATGCCGCTGGAACTCTTCCTGCCGGCGCAACTGCTTTTCGAGCGCGCGCTTCTCGGTGACGTCGACCAGCGTGCCCTGATAGCGCACCAATCTTCCCTCTTCCATCACGCCGGAGGAAGTGTCGACGCAGACGGCGACGCCGCCATCTTTTCGCCGCAGGCGAACCTCGCGCGTACGCGTGCTTCCGCTCTGGCTGGCTTCGCGTCCCAGCACCGGATCGCCGCCGGTGTCCACATTCAGTCGCTCGGGCGGCAGGTTGAGCAGCTCTTCTTTGCTGGCGTATCCCAAAATCGAGACCAGCGCCGGATTCACCTCGACCAGCTTGCCTTCGGGGTTGCTGATGTACACGCCTTCCTGCAAAGATTCGAATAACTGCGTGAAGCGTTGTTCCTTCTCGCGCTGCCCGGTGATGTCGCGCGCCAGCACGCTCGCCCCCGTAACCTCGTCGCCCTTCACCAGGGCGTTGACCACGCAATCGTAGAAAAGCCGGCGGGAGCCGTCTTTAAGGCGGACTTCGACCACTCCCGACCAGGTTCGTTTCTCGATAAATCGCGCCAGGCTCGCAGATTCTTCCGTACGCAGCGGCGCGCCCAGGAACTCTTCGAGTCTGTGACCCACCACTTGCGTATACGGAACGCCGAGAGTTTCCGTGGTCCGCCGGTTTACGGTTTTCAGCGTCCCATCGAGCGAGATCGCGAGCGCCACGTCGTCCAGCGAATCGATCAGTTCCTTGAAGTTGCGCTGCGAGCGCATGATCAGTTGGCCTAGCTGATCCAGTTGCTCGTCGGAGGGTGTGATTCCCGCCTGGGCCTGGAAGCCCTGCAAAATCTGCCTTAACTCCGCTACCTCGCGTTTGCGTCCGAAAGCGTACGCAGCAAACAAGATGGCGAGCGCGAAAAGTCCTGCGGGAATGGCCCACAGCCGGTAGGGCAGGTCTTTCAGTTCTTGCCACGACAACGCGGCCAACGCCGCCGCAAACAAAACCAGCAGGCCGAGCGCCCATCGCCACAACTGGCTTTCTTCGCGGTTCAGCCGGTTGGAGGCCCGCTCGGAGCGGTTCGAGGTGGGATCGTTGTCGACCATGGGGGAACCCTCTGACGCAACAAAACGATTCTCAAGAACCACCGACCGTTTTCGTCAGATTACCCTTAGCGTAGCACCGAAAGCGCCCCGCTCCGCCAGAAGCTTCCGTCATGTTCCATCACGGTAACCGGGTGATGACCATCACATCCGTCCAGTTCGGCCTGGTCTAGTATGTCGGCTAGGATCTCCCATCCTGCGCTCGCCCCTTCGTGTGCCTACGGGTGCCCTTTTGCTCTATAAAACTCTGAGTGCCGCCGTCTACGGCATTGACGCCAATATTATCGAAGTGGAAGTGGATGTCTCCGGCATGAAGATGCAGGAGGATCACTTCCATACCGTCGGCCTGCCCGATGCCGCCGTCCGCGAAAGCCGCGACCGTGTGCGCTCGGCGCTGAAGAACTGCGGCTACGATATTCCTCCCACCCAGATCACCATCAATCTGGCGCCCGCCGACATCCGCAAGGAAGGTTCGGGTTTCGACCTGCCCATGGCCCTCGGCATTCTCGGCGCCTACGGCGGTCTGAATAAGAAGGAGGTCCCCGATGCGCTGTTTGTCGGCGAGCTCTCCCTCGACGGACGAGTGCGCGGAGTGCGCGGCGCTTTGCCCATCGCGATCGAGGCGCGCCGGACGAAGGTCAAACGCCTGGTCGTGCCCGAAGTCAACGCCCGCGAAGCGGCCATGGTCGGCGACGTGGAAGTCTACCCCGTCAAGTCACTGCTGGAAGTCATTCATTTGATCAACTCGGGCAACGGCGTCTCCCGCTTGCAGGTCGATACCGGTCAACTGCTCAATGAGGCACAACAGTTCCACGTCGATTTCAAAGACGTTCGCGGCCAGCAAACCGCCAAACGAGCGCTCGAAGTCGCCTGCGCCGGTGGTCACAACATCCTGATGATCGGCCCTCCGGGGTCCGGAAAAACCATGCTGGCGAAACGCATGCCCACCATCCTGCCGCCGTTTACGTTCGAAGAAGCGCTGGAGACCACCAAGATTCACAGCGTGGCGGGCGTGCTCGATGCGCGCGCCGGACTCGTCGGCCTGCGTCCGTTTCGCGCCCCTCATCACACCATCTCCGACGCGGGCTTGATCGGGGGCGGCGCCATCCCCCGGCCCGGCGAAGTTTCTCTCGCTCACAATGGCGTGCTGTTTCTCGACGAATTCCCGGAATTCCCGCGCAACGTTCTCGATGTCATGCGCCAGCCCCTCGAAGACGGCACCGTCTGTATCGCCCGCGCCGCCATGTCTTTGACTTTTCCGGCGCGCTTTATGCTGGCCGCCGCCATGAATCCTTGCCCCTGCGGATTTCACAACGACCGCACACGGGAATGCCATTGCACGCCGCCCATGATCCAGCGCTACATCTCGAAAATTTCGGGCCCGCTGCTCGACCGCATCGACATCCACATCGACGTTCCCGCGGTGAACTACAAAGAACTGCGCAGTACGAAGGAGGCAGAGAGTTCAGCCAGCATCCTCGAGCGCGTGGTCCGCGCCCGTGACGTTCAGTTGAAACGCTTTTCCGCTGGACGCGAAAAGGTTTACTGCAACGCCCAAATGCCCACGCAGTTGATTCGGAAGTTCTGCGAACTCTCAGCCGATTGCGAGCGCCTGCTCGAACGCGCCATGGCGCAACAAGGACTCAGCGCCCGCGCCCACGACCGCATCCTGAAAGTAGCGCGCACGGTCGCCGACCTGGACGGCATACCGCAGCTGGAGCCGAAACACATCGCCGAGGCGATTCAGTATCGAACGCTGGACCGGACGTATTGGGTGTGACGTTCCGTAAGAGGGACAGCGCCGATGGCGCAGCTCCTAAATCAGGCCGAGGCAAGGCTCTTTTGCAGCCGGACCGGAAACGGCCTGATCTTCGGCAGCCTATTCTTTTGGGCCTTCCAAAGATCGTAACTAAGCTGCATCTTTAGCCAAAACTCAGGGGACGTGTACGGCATTGCCTTTGCCAGGCGCACGCTCATCACCGCTGAAATACCGGCGCGGCCGTTCAGTATCCGGGAGAGATTTGGCCGCGTCACTCCCAAGCGCTTGGCCGCCTCCTTCACCGTCATGTCGCCCAGATAGTCCTTCAAAACTTCGCCGGGGTGGGATGGATGGAAAAGCATAGTCGGTCTCCTAGTGGTAATCCTTGTAATCGACGAGAATCGCGTCCTCGCCCTCGAACGCAAACGTGAGCCGCCAGTTCCCGCTCACCCGCACCGCCCAGTGCCCCGCCAGTTCGCCTTTGAGCGGATGCAGTACGTACCCGGGCGCATTCATATTGGCTGGGCAGGTCGCCGCATCCAAGGCGGATAACAGCCTTCGGAGACGGGTTGCGTGTTCCGGTTGAATGCCAGCCTTCGAGCCGGTCTCGGCAAACTGCTTGATGCCCTTGTGCCGATAGCCCTTGAGCATGTGTAAAGTGTAGCAATACACAATACTGCCGATCAAGAGGAAATTGGCGCGCGTCCGGCACGGGAAGTCGGCGCAGGTGGGACTAGGTGCGGCGGTCGTTGGACAGAAGTCCGTTTACGGCAAGCGATGGCCCGATGATCCGATGTCTCGCTCAGTCGGCGGCGGCCCCGCTGCTGCTGGACTTGTCGTCGTCCGACAGTTTGTTCTTCTCCTCCTGCCGCAACCGAAGTGCGCGGTTCGAGGGCAGGCCGGCATCGCGGATCTTATACAGCAGCGCGCGATAGCTGATGCCCAGCGTGCGCGCCGCTTGTTTGCGGTTCCAGTGATGATGTTGCAGCACCTTCAGGATGACTTTGCGCTCCAGTTCGCGCACGCACTGCCGGGTCATCTTCTTCAGTGAGATCGGGCCGTCCAACGAGATCTCGGAATTGAAATAATCCGGTTCGCGCGCCACCAGATCGCTCGTGATCACGTCTTCATGGCCCAGAATCACGTAGCGCTTGATGAGATTCTCCAGTTCGCGGATGTTTCCCGGCCAGTGATACTTCCGCAGCACCGCCAGCGTTTCACTCGACAACGGACGCGCCTTGCAGTTGAACTTGCGGTTGTAGTATTCGAGAAAATAAGCGGCCAAGTTTTCAATGTCGCCGCGTCGTTCCCGCAGCGCCGGCATGCGTATGTTCACGACGTTGATGCGATAGTAAAGATCCTGGCGGAACGTCCCGGCTTCAATCTCCGCTTCCAGGTTCCGGTTGGTCGCGCACACCACCCGCACCTCGACCTTTTTGTCTTCCTGGGCGCCGATCCGGCAGAACTGGCCATCCTGCAATAACTGCAAGAGCTTGGATTGCAGCGACATGTCGAGCTCTGAAATTTCGTCGAGAAACAGCGTTCCCCGATGGGCCAGTTCGACCCGCCCCGGCTTCGACCCAAAGGCGCCGGTAAACGCTCCCTTTTCGTAGCCGAACAGTTCGCTTTCCAGCAAGGTTCCAGGAATCGCCGGACAGTTCACTTTCACATACGGTCCCACCTTCCACGGAGACAGTCCATGGATGAGCCGGGCAATGATGTCTTTTCCGGTGCCGCTCTCGCCGGTGATCAGGACGGGAACATTGGCGGCGGCCACTTTGCCCAACCGCGAACGCACCGCTTGCATGATGTCGGAGTTGCCGAAGATGATTTGGTCGGGGGGAAGCTCGCCGAGCGATTGCGCCAGCGCATTTACCGAAAGCGTCGTCATAAGAGTGAGTGCCCCATTGCGGCGATTGTGTTCATCCGCATGCACTAAAAGTGCACCTGAAGCGCCAAACTAGGGGGTCGACCCGAGCGGCAGGGGAGTTTTCAGGTAACGCTCAATTTATGAATGGCTTAGGGTCATCTTATCTCGAAAGGGCCAAACTTCGGCATGGCACCGATGGACCACGGTGAGGCCGGTCCAAAAAGAGAAAAATAGTTCACACTGGAGTACTAGCTTTTCTCATACTTCTCCCCGAATCAGCACTGTCAGTGCGCAAGGGGTGGGCGAACTTCAGGCCCAGTAGATGGTAGGCATCAAAATGTCGGACCCACACAGCCTTGGCGCGAATGACGCGGGAAGACTCCTTCAAACCGGGGGTGGGCTCGACAGGAGCGCTCGGAATCTCCAGGGAAACCACGGCCGAATGCGGCAAAGAACGACGAACTGCGACCAACGCACCCCCAGCAGAGATGTTCAGCGCCGTGGCGAACTCCAGCGAATCCTGGTCGCTTGCATCCCGTGAGCGGACAAAAACCGGAATGGCCAGGTGCAACCGGGCCCATCTTCGTTCTTCCTTCTTAGATAAGCTACTAGGCACGTGTCCGATCCACCCCTGGCAGGTATAAGCATCGGAAGAGCCGCATCTGAGGGGCCAAAGTCAGGAGAGAGCTCGGCCAAACCCGGGTTTATCCCAAATCGCGCCCCCAACACGGTAACTGCTAGATCTTTCGCTTGGTTTTCGGGCCCAATGTGTGACCTTTGGGCATCATAAATAAGTGCAAATGTTTGCTCTTTGGCGCCGACGTTTCCAATTGACAGCCTCCTGCCCCTGACTTAGTATGAGCTATCCCCTCGTTTCTGGCTTTTGTGTAGGTGTTTTCCTCCCCTTCGTCTACTTACGCTCTTTTGGATTTCTCCATGCCTTCGCCATTCGAGAAAAGTCCCGTGGCTGCGTCCACTGGCGGGAGTGCGAAAGATGGCTTGCCATCAACCGCCCAGGTTCGTCCTGCCCAAGCTGGCTCGGCCGACGATGTCGCCCGCGAACTCGAACAGTTGCGCGATCGCTACCGTAAGACTACGAACGCTCTCGCCTCGGCCGCGCATGATCTCAAGACTCCCTTGGCCATCCTCAACGGGTACATCGATCTGCTGCGCAGCCAGAAACTCGGCCCGCTCAACGACCGGCAGCGCGAAGTCATGGCCGACATGTTTTCGAGCGGACAACGCCTACAGCAGTTCATTCAAGATTTCCTGACCTTTAGCGTGCTCGAAATCGGCGAACTGCGCATGCAGTACATTGACGGTGACCTGAACGCCTGCCTCTCGGAAGTTTGCCGCCTCTGGTCCGGCCGCTTTCAGGAGCGCGGCCTCGCCTTGTATTTTCTCGCCAATGACAAACTGTCGCCGTTCGCCTTCGATGGCCCTAAAATCCAGCGCATCGTTTCCAATCTGCTGGAAAACGCTTCCAAGTACACGCCCCAGGGCGGTACCGTCTGGCTGCACGCAGAACCGCACATGTGGGAGCGTCGCGGCGTAAGCAAGCCCGGCGCCAACGGAGACCGCCGCCGTCAAGCGACCAACATCCCTAACGCCGTCAAAGTCAGCGTTTCCGATACCGGCCCCGGCATCCGGCCGGAATTTCACCTGGAAATCTTCGACGATTTCTTCCGCTTGCCCGGCAGCGAGTCGGCCGAAGGCATGGGCCTCGGACTCGCCATCTCCCGCCGCCTCCTGCAAGGCATGGGCGGCAAGATCTGGGTCGAAAGCGAACCGGGAGCGGGTTGCAAGTTTTCTTTCATTATTCCCCTGAAACCAATTTTGACCACGCCGCAACGAGGAACGAAATGAGCGAAGCCGCCAACATCCTGCTGGTGGATGACGAACCGGGAATGCTGCGCTACATCCGCACCCTGTTGGAAGTGGATGAGCACAAAGTTCAAACCGCCAGCACCGGCGAAGAAGCCGTCGAGCACGTTCGCAAAGGGCTGCAACCGGATCTGGTGCTGCTCGATCTGCTCATGCCCGGCATCGATGGCTTGCAGACTCTCGAACAACTCCGCCACCTGAAGCCCGGATTGAAGGTTGTCATGCTCTCGTGCGTGAATGACACGCGCAAAGTCGTGCAGGCCATGCGCCTGGGCGCCATCGACTATCTGACCAAGCCGTTTCAGAAGGCCGAACTCGACGCGGTCATTGGACAGTGCATCGGCACGGCCAAAGCTGAAAGCTACGCTGGCGAAGTCGAAGAGCTTTGCGACGACGTGTTTTTCATTGCCGCCAGCCCGGCGATGAAGAAGATTCGATCGCAAGCCGCGCTCGTCGCCAACGTCGACATCCCAGTGTTGCTTCTCGGCGAAAGCGGCACCGGCAAGGAAGTGCTCGCCCGCCTGATCCACAAACTATCTCCGCGCGCCCACCGCACCTTCCTCAAAGTGAACTGCGCGGCCGTGCCCGCCGACCTGCTCGAAAGCGAGCTCTTCGGCTACGAGGCGGGAGCGTTTACCGGCGCCACCCACGCCAAGCCCGGCAAGTTCGAGATCTGCAACAAAGGCACCATCCTGCTCGACGAAATCGGAGAAATGCCGGCGGGGTTGCAGGCCAAGCTTTTACACGTCCTTCAGGACCAGACTTTCTCGCGCCTCGGCAGCCGCACCATGGTCAAGGTCGACGTGCGCATCCTGGCCGCCACCAACATCGATATCCCCGAAGCGCTCGCCAACAAGAGCCTGCGGGAAGATCTTTACTACCGCTTGAACGCGTTCACTATGTCGCTGCCTCCGCTGCGCGAGCGCAAGGAAGAAATCCCGATCCTCCTGAAACATTTCATGTCGCGCATGTCGGAGTCCTACGCCCGTTCCCCGTTGCCGCTTTCGCCTCCGTTGATGGAGGCATGTCTCCGCCACAACTGGCCCGGCAACTTGCGCGAGCTCAGCAACTTCATCAAACGCTACCTCGTTCTGGGAGACGAAACTCTGGCCGCGTCCGAATTGCAGCCCCGGCCCGATGGCGGTGGAGGAGCGCACGTCGAAGGCAGAAGCGCAGTCGCTGGCGCGGAGTCTGGCGGCGGCCTGAAGTCGCTGTCGCGTAACGCGAAAGACGGAGCCGAAGCGGAAGCCATCGCCCGCGCCCTGGAAGAGACAAACTGGAATCGCAAACAAGCCGCCGTGCTGCTTAAGATCAGCTACAAAGCGCTTCTCTATAAGATTCGCCAGTACGGCATCGCCCAAAGCCGCAGCACGCACCGGCTATCGGCCGGTGCGTGATTTAACTGAGAGCTGATAACTGAGAGCTGACAGCTGGTTTTGGTGCGGATAAGAGGACTTGAACCTCCACGACCTTGCGATCACTAGGTCCTGAACCTAGCGCGTCTGCCAGTTCCGCCATATCCGCATCAGAGAAAAGCAAAAAAGCTCGGCAGGCCCTTTTTCACGGGGACTACTCTAATATCTAACGGCCAGCATCCGCCTGTCAAACGAACGGCGCCGGATGCCCGCCCGCCGCGCTGCCCTCCGCTGGGGCGTAACCCGTTTCTTATGTTTCCGGTGCGGCGAATTTACGTATAATACTGTACGTACGAAAGTACATTAACAAATGTTTCACGTGAAACATTTGTACGTACACTTTTGGTGGCTAACCCAGCTTCGCGTCCATCGTAATCTTCGCGTTCAGCACCTTCGATACCGGGCAGCCCGCCTTGGCATTTTGAGCCGCGGTGTTGAAGGCTTCCGCGCTCGCGCCCGGCACCTTGGCAACCACGTCGAGATGAACGGCCGTGATCGCCCAGCCCGCCTCGAGCTTATCCATGGTGAGCGTGGCGGACGTGCTGATGCTCTCCGGCTTCAGGTTCGCGCCTCCCAATTGCGCCGACAGCGCCATTGAAAAACACGCCGCGTGCGCCGCCGCAATCAATTCTTCTGGGTTCGTCCCCGGAGCGTCTTCAAACCGCGTGGTGAACGAATACTTCGTGTTCGAAAGAATGCCGCTGGCGGACGATACCGTCCCCTGCCCGTCTTTCAGGCCGCCCTTCCATACTGCGCTTGCTTTGCGTTGCATGCCAATCTCCTAGTGTGGGAATTAGAACCTAGTCTTGTTCTCAAGTCTCGCTCTATTGTAAGAGTTCGAAGCGGAAAGCGCTCGGGGCCGCCGCTCGCTCAATAAAAATCGGAACAGCTCAGATAGAATCCGCATTTCTTGCAGACAACCTTGCAGCGCCATCCGCGCAACTCGGTCGAGCAGTTGGGACAGATCGAGGCCGCATCTGCCTTTGGATTTGCAGGCGGATTCGGAGGCAAGCCAGTTGTCGTCGTAACGGCAACCGTCGTAGTCGAAGCGCGGGACAAAATCCCAGTCGAATTCGCGGTTGAACTCATCTCCGGTGTTGTAGCACAGATCGAGCCGCGAGAAAACATGAGGTTCGCAAAACACCAGTGTGAACCGTGGTGCGATCGCAATTGGGTTCCTCGACAAAGCCCCGCCTAGGTTCTACTGTGAAAGCATCGGGCGCGGTACCCAAGTGGTAAGGGAGAGGTCTGCAAAACCTTTATACGTGAGTTCGATTCTCACCCGCGCCTCCAAAACCCAGCCGTCAGCTCTCAGCCATCAGTACACAAAAAACCTACCCGGCCACGATACTTCGTCGACCGGATGGGATTGTACCTAACGCCAGCCTACAATCGCGTGCAGACCGCCTTGGTCTGCGTGTAGAGATTGAGAACGTCCTTGCCCATCTCGCGTCCCCAACCCGACTGCTTGTACCCGCCAAACGGCAGTGCCGCGTCGAAGATGTTGTAGCAGTTGATCCAGACAGTCCCGGCGCGCAGCAATGCCGCGGTCCGGTGCGCCTTCGACACGTCGTGGGTCCAGATTCCCGCGGCCAAGCCATAGACCGAATCGTTCGCCCGAGTCAGCAGCTCTTCTGGATTGTCGAATGGGATCGCCGCCACCACCGGCCCGAAGATCTCTTCCTGCACGACCTTCATGTAGTCTTTGGTCTCGACCAACACGGTGGGCTCGACGAAGTATCCCTTGCCATCGATCCTGCGGCCGCCTGACGCGGCCTTGGCGCCTTCGGCCATTCCGATTTCGAGGTAATTGCATACGCGCTGCAACTGCTCTTCGGAGACCAGCGGGCCCATGTGTGTCGCCGGATCGAGTCCCGATCCTACCTTGATTTTTTTCGCCTTTGAAGCCACGCCCTCAACTACGCGATCGAACGCCGGCCGCTCGACGTACAGACGCGACCCGGCGCAGCAACACTGCCCGTGATTGAAGAAGATGGCGCTGGCCGCGCCGGCAATGGCGGCGTCCATGTCGGCATCTTTGAAGACTACGTTCGGAGATTTGCCCCCCAGTTCAAGCGAGACTTTTTTCAAATTTCCGGTGGCCGCGTGAACAATCAGTTTGCCCACTTCGGTGGATCCGGTGAACGCAATTTTGTCGACCAGGTCGTGGGCGGCTAGAGCCGCGCCCGCTGTCTCGCCGTATCCCGGGACGATGTTGACCACGCCGTCCGGGAATCCGGCTTCGGCGAACAACTCGCCCAGACGCAGCGCCGAGAGTGGTGTTTGCTCGGCCGGCTTCAGCACGACGGTGCAGCCCGAGGCCAGCGCGGGGCCCAATTTCCACGCCGCCATCAGCAGCGGAAAATTCCAGGGAATAATCTGGCCCACGACGCCGACCGGTTCGCGGAGCGTATAGGCGTGGTAGATTGCGCCGGGCGTGTAAGGCACGGAAAGCGGAATGGTTGTGCCTTCGAGCTTGGTCGCCCATCCCGCCATGTAGCGGAACAAGTCGACGGCGAGCGGCACGTCGGCGGCGCGCGCCACCGTCAGCGGCTTGCCGTTATCGAGTGTTTCTAACGTCGCGAATTCTTCCATGTGCTCTTCGAGCAGGTCGGCGAGCTTCCATACCAGCTTGCCGCGCTCGGAGGCCGTCATCCGCGACCACGGCCCGCTGTCGAAGGCCTTGCGCGCGGCTTTCACGGCCAGGTCAATGTCCGCACGATCGCCTTCGGCTACTTGCGCCAGCACTTCGCCGGTGGCTGGGTTGTAGGTTGGAAAAGTCTTGCCCGACACGGCATTCACCCACTTGCCGTCGATCAGCATTTTGCGCGGCTTCGCGATGAAGTCGGTGACGCGTGAATCAATCTGGATTGGGGAAGGTGCGATACCCATACGTCCTCCTTAGGAACGAGATCGAGTGAGACGTTGAAGTGGAGTGACCCTGAAAAATACTAGTCTTGCGGCCTGGAGATGGCAAATGCGCGATCTATTTAACGTCTTTCATCGCCAGGAGCGTGCCGTAATCGTGACCGGAAGGATCGACGGCGCGCGCTACCGCTCCCGCAAAAGCCTCGCGAAGTTCAGGAAACTTTGCCACCAGCGCCTTGATCACGGTTGAATTCTCTTGAAAGACGCGCGCCGTATCCGAGATGTCGGCGGCCTGATACTTTACGACCACGTTGAGATCGTCGCCCACAGCGAGCGGAAAAAGTTCGGTCAAATGATAGACCTTGCCGCCGGCGCTCAAGTCCGCAGTTTTTCCGTCCGCCGGCACATCGGCCGGTTGCGCCGTCTGCGTCTCGTCATAGAGTCGATCGGTCGCGAGCGTGCTCATGAAGTCCACGGGGGCGGCGAGGGCGATGGCCTCGCGGTAGTACAGCCACGCGTCGTGGTTCTGCGATTTGGCTTTGAAATCGCGGGCATGCTGCGCGAACCATGCGGTATCGTGTCCGGCCGCTTGCGAGGAGCGGACGTAAAAGCCGGCCAGCTTCCAGTCGGAGCCAATCTCCTGCAGAACCAAGGTCAGCGTCATCGCGGTGCGCGCACCGTTCACATCGAGAATGGCTACGCCGTATTTGCCGGGCGCTAGATTATTCAGGACAAACACCGCACTGTCTTTAGTTTGTCCCGAAGGCCCGAAGACTCCGCACAGAAATTCAGCGCGCGCGAACGGTTGCGCGCCCTCGGCGGTCAGTAAAAACGGAGGTCGGACCGAGGCTTGTGCGCCGGTGAAGCCAGCTTGTTTCTCCTTGACTACGGCTTCGATGCCGGAAAAACTGGCAGCCACGCTGGCAATCGAGTTTTGCTTCAGGGCATCCGTGTCGCCGCGCGACGACATTTCGAAATAGCGCTTGGCTGCGGTTTCGAGCGCGGTTCGCACCGGGGCACTCATGTCCGCAGCGCTCTGGCAGACTTGGGCATCGCAGATCGACGCCAGGGACGATGCTGCCAGCAGCGGTAGCCATAACCATCGCCGGTGACGCTCAAGATTCCGGGCCGCCGGTTGCGAAGCACTCATCACGGGAGGAGCCTCCGCAGGTATTTTACGCGCTGCGCCAGTCGGCTGTACTCGAAACCCATGGAATGGTTGCGTCAGAGATTGATCTTTCGTCATGGACGCGCAAGAAGTGAGGTCCCGCGACGTTCTACAAGCAATGGTAAAATAGCGACGGCGCAGTTGGTTCGAGCCGTGCGCGAGAAACGTGGGGATTTCTAATGCAGCGTGCACGCAGATGGATTGCTTTGGGGCTGTTGCTGGCAGCGCCGGTCGTGCCTGCTCAGAAGCTGCTTGCTCAGGGCGTTCCTGCGCAGAATCAGACCGCTCCGGCGGTAACCCCGGCTGCCGCGCCGCCTTTGACCCCGCCTGCCGCCCCCGCTGCGACTCCAAACCACAAATCCCACAAAGTTCAGAAGGTTCAGAAAGTTCAAAAGGAACTCGTGCTGCCGCCGCTGCCGAGTGGTCCGCTCAGTCAGATGCCAATGGACCAAATTCCAGCGACGCCCGCCAAAGTCAGCTTCGAGAACGGATTGCTGACGATTTCGGCTCAGAATTCAACTCTAGGCGAAATCCTGCGCGATGTGCGCAAGCTTACAGGCGCTTCGATTGAGATTCCTCAAGGATCCGGCGCAAGCGAGCGAGTGATCGCGCATCTCGGCCCGGGAGCGCCCCGCGACGTTCTGGCCGGATTGTTGAATGGCTCCTCATTCAATTACGTGATGATCGGTACAAGTTCGGATCACACTGCGGTTGCGAGCGTGATTCTTACGGCAAAGCCGTCGTCCGGCGATGCACAAACCGCGGCGAACGTGCCGAACAATCAGTTGCCGAATAGCCCCATGCCAGGTAACGGTCCGGGAATGCCTCCGAATCGCTTCCAGCCGACGGCCTTCAATGCGCAAAATGGTGTTCCGCAGCCGGGCCAGCCGGCAAATGTACAACCGGTCGCCGCCGATGAAGATAGCAAGGACGACGAGCCGGATACCGCAGAAGACACCGCTGAAGATCAGGCCCAGCCCGCCCAAACCGATGCCAATGCCAATGCCAATGCCAATGCTCAACCGCAGCAGCCCGACCCGAATCAGCCCAACGCGGGGCCGAAGACTCCGGAGCAGATTCTGGATATGCTGCGCCGGCAACAGCAGCCGGGCGGAGCCGTTGTCCCTCCGCCGCAACCGCCCCAGCAGTAGACACTACTCCAAAGTACTTAAGACTCAGAGTCAAGATTGGGCAGATGCTTTAGTCGCCGCTGGCATGGCTTTGGTGAGGAACCAAGGCCGCAAAGGGGTTGGAAGGTCGAGAGGGATTTACGGCAGCCAAGATCACGCGAATCGCGCCATACGCGCCGAATATACCCAAGACTACAGTTAGGATTGCTGTGCTGCTGACCAGGAATGCGGCAAAAAGTGCGTTCACGTTGACGGCCCTTGCTGGCAGCCACTCTGTGCGTTGCGCGGCTGCAAATGATTTAGTCTCTCAATCTATCCGCATTTGACCCCCGCCGCTGTTAACAAATAAGATACGGGAATCGGACTGCGTATCTCCACTCTCCAACATTTCCCGGGACCCGTCCACGTTACGGAAGTCCATAAAGTGCTGTGTTAAATGGCCATCACCCGAATTTCGGTGCGCGGCGCGCGCCAGCACAACCTGAAGAATATTGACGTCGAGATTCCTCGCAATACTCTGACGGTCATCACGGGTCTGAGCGGCTCCGGCAAGTCCTCGCTCGCTTTCGACACGATTTATGCCGAAGGCCAGCGCCGCTACGTCGAAACGCTTTCCGCTTACGCCCGCCAGTTCCTAGACCAGATGGAGCGGCCCGATGTGGACTCGATCGACGGCCTGAGCCCGGCGATTTCCATCGAACAGAAAACCACCAGCCGCAGTCCGCGCTCGACCGTTGGCACCATCACCGAGATCTACGATTACCTGCGCCTGCTCTATTCTTCGATCGGTGTGCCCCATTGCCCGAGTTGCGGCAAGCCCATCACCCGGCAGTCGGCCGAACAGATTGTGCAGCGCGTCCTGTCGCTCACTCCCGACGATCGCGTCATGATCATGGCACCCATCGTGCGCGGCCGCAAAGGCGAATTTAAAAAAGAGATGGAGAAGCTCGTCCAGCATGGTTTTTCCCGCGCCCGCGTCGACGGTGAACTGGTGAACCTCGAGGACGATCTCGCCCTCGACAAGCGTAAGAACCACACCATCGAAGTCGTTGTCGATCGCCTGTTGGTGAAACCCGGAATCGAACACCGCCTCGAGCAATCGGTCGCACTCGCGATGAAACTCGGCGGCGGGCTCGTCCTCGTCGCCGTCGTCAACGGAGACGAAACCCTTTACTCCGAGCGCCTCGCCTGTCCGGATTGCGGCATCAGTGTGCCTCAACTGGAGCCCCGATCCTTCTCGTTTAACAGCTCCTATGGAGCTTGCCCAGAATGCCACGGCCTCGGGAGCCGCTACGATCTCGATCCGGCCAAGGTGATTGTCGACTGGTCCAAGCCGATTCTCGACGGTGGACTGGGGCCCGGTTCCTCATCGCAGAACCTGGTTCGCAGCATCCAGTTGGTGGTGCAGGCCTACGGTTTCGACTTGGCGACGCCCTTTGAGAAATTTCCCGACAAGATTCAGAACCTCCTGTTGAACGGCGAGCCGCAGCGCAGCGGCCAGCGCGGCAAAAGGACCGGTTTTCTCGGGATCCTCGGTTATCTCCGGCAGAATCTGGAAGCTTCCACTTCGGATACGTATCGCGAGTACCTGCTCGATTTCATGTCGGCCACGGAATGTTCGGTGTGCCACGGCCAGCGTCTGCGCCCGGAGAGCCTGGCGGTCAAGGTGAATGGCATGTCCATTGCGGATTTCACGAGCCTCCCGATTGCGCGCGCTCTTGAAGCCGCACGCAGCATCAAACTCACCGGCAGGGAACTGACCATCGCGGGGCGCATCGCCCACGAAATTACCGAGCGCCTCGAATTCCTGTACGACGTCGGACTTGGCTACCTGCAGCTGGGCCGCTCCGCCGCCACACTTTCGGGCGGCGAAGGCCAGCGCATCCGCCTCGCCACGCAAATTGGATCGAAGCTGCGCGGCGTTCTCTACGTTCTCGACGAGCCATCCATCGGCTTGCACCACCGCGACAACGGGCGTCTTCTCGCGGCGCTGGAAAATTTGCGCGATCTTGGCAACACCGTCCTCGTGGTCGAGCACGACGAAGAAACCATTCGCCGCGCCGACTATGTCATCGACCTCGGGCCCGGCGCTGGCCGTCATGGCGGCGAGTTGGTGGCCAGCGGAACGCCCGCGGAAATCATGGCTTCGGCCGCCTCGCTCACCGGCGCCTACATCTCCGGACGGCAGCAGATTGCGATGCTTTCCGAGCGCCGCAGCCCGAATGGCAAGGCTGTCACCGTTCTGGGCGCGCGCGAAAATAACCTCAAGAATCTCGACGCTGTCTTTCCACTCGGCGTGATGACAGTTGTGACTGGCGTTTCCGGCTCGGGCAAATCGACTCTCGTCAATGACATCCTCTACCGCGCGCTGGCCCGACAACTCTATCGTTCCCGCGAGGAACCCGGCGCCCACAAATCCATCACCGGATCCGAATTGATCGACAAAGTCATTCGCATCGACCAGTCGCCCATCGGTCGCACGCCGCGCTCCAATCCGGCGACCTATACCGGAATCTTCGCGGCGGTTCGCGACCTCTACGCCATGCTGCCCGAATCCCGCGAGCGCGGGTACAAACCCGGACGCTTCTCCTTCAACGTCGCCGGCGGGCGCTGCGAAGCCTGCCAGGGCGAAGGCCAGCGCCGCATCGAGATGAACTTCCTGCCCGACGTTTACGTGCAATGTGAAGTCTGCGGCGGACGCCGCTACAATCACGAAACACTGTCCGTCCACTACAACGGCAACTCCATTGCCGACCTGCTGGAGATGCCTGTATCCGACGCGCTCCAGATTCTCGAAAACATTCCGCAGGTCAGGCAAAAGCTGCAAACATTGGTTGATGTTGGCCTGGGATACATTCATCTGGGTCAATCCGCCGTAACCCTGTCAGGAGGCGAAGCCCAGCGCATCAAACTCGCCCGCGAACTCAGCAAACGCCAGACTGGGAAGACTCTTTATCTGCTGGACGAGCCGACAACCGGATTGCACTTTGACGATGTGCGCAAATTGCTCGACGTTTTGCACCGGCTCACCGATCTCGGAAACACGGTCATCATCATCGAACATAATTTGGACGTCATTCGCAATGCCGATTGGATTCTCGATCTCGGCCCCGAGGGCGGAGAAGAAGGCGGCCGCATCGTCGCCCAGGGCACGCCCGAACAAGTGGCGCGCGTGAAAAAGTCCTACACCGGCCAGGCGCTGACGGCTTATTTCAACGGGTCGGAGAAAAGCGGCACGCCAAAGAATGGATCGGCAAACAGCGGAGAAGTGGCGTGAACCTTCCCCAGGATTCCCCAGAAACGCCGGTGCCGCCGTTGTCCTCTGCGGATACGGCATTGGAGGGACGGGCGTCCTCGCCCGTCCAAGCCGAGGGCAGCTCGGCCGATGCCTCAGGACATGGCGAATCCACAAATGTCAGTCATCTTCTAGAAGCCCAACCCACAGCGCTCATCCCCGCGCCGCCCGATCCCGCGTGGAACGGCTGGGATGTCCTCCGCCTCGTCTTCATCACCATCGTGGCGCTCTTCGCCGGAGTTTTTGCCGCGCTCTTCATCTCGCGCTGGCGGTTCTTTCCGCACACGGCCCTCGGCGAAATCGCTCGCATCCCGCTCGTCGTCATTGCCGGACAAGCTTTGGCGTATCTGCTGATCCTCGCCTACATGTACGTGCTCGTGACGCGCGAGCGTGGCCGTAGCGACTTTCTCGCGGCGATCCACTGGAACTGGCCCTCGAACATCGCGGGCTACCTCCTGCTGGGCTTCGTGCTTTCGCTGGCATTGCAGGGGTTGGCCCATTTTTTGCCCATTCCGAAAGAATTGCCGATCGACAGCTTTTTTCGCACACCTGCGGAGGCCTGGGCGCTGGGCATTCTCAGTGTCACCTTGGCGCCTTTGATGGAAGAACTTTTTTTCCGTGGCTTTCTTTATCCCGTGCTCGCGCGCAGCGTTGGCCTGCCGGTTGCCGTCTTTCTGACCGCGCTGCCTTTCGCCCTTCTGCACGGCGCGCAACTGGGGTTTGCCTGGGGACCGGTGGTAGTCATATTCCTTGTCGGCATGGTCTTGACGATGGTGCGAGCCAAAACGAATTCCGTAGCCGCCGGAGTCCTCATCCACATGGCCTATAACGGAACCATCACCGTAGCCATGTTCGCCGCTACTGACGGATTTCGGCATTTGGAGAAATTGAATCAATAGGCGGGCTGACCATCGTTTCGATGACGTTTGTCGATTCCATTGACTTCGCCGCTCCGGATTGTCATAATTTGCCTGGGTGTTGGAGTTCACCTTTAACCGCCCGAATCGGGCAGATGACTCCTACGAAGAAGAAGGAATTCTCTTGGTAGGGGCTCGGTTTGCCGGTTCCCCTTCCGCTTCTGATTCCAAGAGATTCCTGAATGTTGAGCAGGCGCGAGCGGGACGTGTCTGCGTCCTCGGGAAAGGAACGATACCAATTGCTCAAGTACGTAATGGTTGGAATCGGGGGCTGCATGGGCTCCGTTTTGCGCTACTGGCTGGGGAGTTACATCGGCGGCAGGATGGGCGCGCGTTTCCCCTATGGAACGTTCGTGGTCAATGTTTCAGGATCGTTCCTCATCGGCCTGATCGTCACGCTGTTGGCGGAAAGAACGCAATGGAACCCGAATTGGCGATATCTAATCCCCATCGGTTTCATCGGGGGATATACGACGTTCTCCACGTTTGAGTATGAGACGTTTCGTCTCTTTCAAGACGGCCAACCGCTTACCGCCATGCTCAATGTCACGCTCAGCGTGGTCGTAGGGTTCTTGGGCGTGTGGGCCGGAGCAGTGGCGGGGCGGGCCATCCCATGAGCGCAAACTTTAGGGAAGCTCTGATCAAGTGTCGGCAAAGGGCGTAACCACAGGGTACACGGGGATGCACGGAGGAATCCGGGGATTAGTCAGGATTTCCTTCGCGCGCGAAGTCCCCGCACTGTGGTGGGATACTAGAGTGTGCGGCTGAGTTTCTGGACAGCCAGCGAGGACAGTAAACCGGAGGAGGTAGAGTGCTCACATCGGGGCCGGCGAAAAAGGTCGCCATCTACGTTGCAGAGGACCAGCAGTATCACGGGACTTCGGCTTATTCGGCCATCCTGGATTTTCTTTTCTTCCGTGGCGTCTCGGGCGCAACCGTGACGCGCGGCATTGCCGGATTCGGCTCCGACCACCATCTGCACACAACCCGGCTCGTCGATCTGGCAACCCATTTGCCGATCAAAGTCGAGTTCATCGAGACGGCGGAGAAAGCAGAGGAGTTGCTGCCGAAACTGCAAACCATGGCTGGCACGGGTTTGATCGAGGTGCAAGACACGACCATCGTGAAACCAGCCGAGACGATGAGAGAGCAATCGGCCATGCCGGAGCAACCCGCGCTCAAAAGCGAGAGCAAGGCCAAGTTGATGCGGATTTATGTCGGCGAGAACGACAAGTGGAATGGCAAGCCTCTGTATGAAGCGATTGTCGGCGGCTTGCGCGCTCACGACATTGCCGGCGTCACCGTTTATCGCGGCATCCTGGGATATGGCGCGAATCGCAGAATCCACAAGGATGCCGCGCTCGGCCTCTCACATGACCGCCCCATCTTGCTTTCGATTGTCGACACGGAGGAGAAGCTCAAGGCATTCATGCCCGTCCTGGACAAGATGGTGCTACAGGGTTTGGTCGTGCTCTCCGACGTGGATGTCATCAAGTACTCCCACAACCAAGAGAAAAGCGACCGGCGCCAGGAGACACGGGCATGAAACTCGAAGGCAAAGCCAAGATGCTGCGCATACACTTCGGCGAGGATGACAAGTGGCAGGGTAAGCCTCTCTACCAGGCAATCGTCGAGAAGTGCCGGGAACTCGACATTGCCGGAGCCACGGTTTATCGCGGCATTGAAGGCTACGGCGCCAGCACGCTGATTCACCGCGCTCATCTGCTCCGGTCTTCGGATCGCCCCATCATGGTCTCGGTCGTGGATACACACGAGAACATCAGCAAGCTCCTGCCCGCGCTGGACGAGATGGTCGATGAGGGCTTAATCGCCATATCGGACGTGGAAGTGATCAAGTACGTGCATCAGGAGGGCGTTCGTTCTCCAGCGTAGTGAGGACATGGCGAACAGCGGAGACATTTCGTCAATCGCGGTCGGGGTGCATCCGGAACATCCTTCCTTAGCGCCGGCTGTAGCGTCGGCCGACGTTGACGGTGCCGCGAGACTCTTTCGTCTGGCCAAACTGGCGGAAGAGTTGGCTTCGAGCCAAATCGCCGACGAAGCGCGGCAGTTGGCGGGTCGAATCTCCGAGGGCCGGTTCTACGTTGCGTGCATTGGCCAGTTCAAGCGCGGCAAGTCTACGTTAATCAACGCTCTGATTGGCGATCCGGTTCTCCCGGTTGGCTTCACTCCGGTCACTGCCGTTCCCACGGTAATCCGGTTCGGCAATCGCCGCCGCGCGCGAGTTCAAGTTGAAGACGGTTCCTGGCAGGAAGTTAACGTATCCGATCTCGATCAGTACGTATCGGAGGAATTCAACCCAGAGAATACAAAAAGAGTTCGAGGCGTAGAAGTCTTCCTGTCCAGTTCGTTATTGGCCGGTGGCATGTGCTTCGTGGATACTCCCGGCCTCGGATCGATATTCACTGGGAACACAGCGGCAACGCAGGCATTCATCCCTCACATCGATGCGGCGTTGGTCGTGATCGGCGCCGATCCACCGCTGGCCGGAGAAGAGTTGGCGCTGGTGGAAACGGTGGCGCGGCAGGTACAGAATCTCATTCTGGTTCTGAACAAAGCGGATCGGACAACTCAAGAAGAAAAGGCTGCCGCAGTGAGTTTTGCGGAGCGGCAATTGCGCAGGCGATTGCAGCGCAGCGCGGGCCCGATTCTGGAAGTGAGTGCAGCGCAGCAAATCGAACATCGAGGCCCGGAACGCGATTGGCAAAAGCTCGTGGACGCTCTTGCAGGACTGGTCGCAGAATCCGGACGGCAGTTGCTCGATTCGGCTTGTGAGCGAGGGATCCGCCGATTCGGCGAGCAACTGCTGGCGGTCGTTGGCGAAGAGCGAGACGCGCTGGAGCGGCCGATCGAAGAGTCCGAACGCCGCATTGCGGCCATGAAGGCAACCATTGCCGAAGCTGAACGTTCGATGCGGGAGCTTGGGTATTTATTCATGGCCGAGCAGCAGCGCATTTCCGATCTGTTTGTGGACCGGCATAAAGCGTTCCTCGCTGGCGCATTGCCCCAAGCTCAGGAGGAATTTGAAAATGCAATTTCGCCTCTCCGTCATGGGCCCGGGCCGCGCTATCGCCGCCGAATGATGAAAGAGGCGCAGGAAATAGCCCGACGCTATGTGCTCCCGTGGTTGAAGCCCGAACAGGAGGAAGCAGAACGGCAGTATCGGCGAGTGTCGCAACGATTCGTCGAGATGGGCAACAATTTTCTGAAAAGACTGGCGGATGCAGGCATCCCCGAGTTGGCGCGTATACCGCACGCCCTCGATCCCGATACCGGTTTCCGGGTTCGTTCCGGGTTCACCTTCCTGGATTTCATCGAGGTCGCGCAGCCGGCTTCGCCGTTGCGATGGATGGCCGACATTCTTCTGGTTTTCGTCGGTGCGCGGAAGGTTATCGCCGATGAGGCCAGGGCATTCCTCGCAAAATTGCTCGAATTCAACAGCACAAGGGTGCAGAGTGACATCCTGAATCGAGTCCAGGAGAGTCGTGGGCATCTGGAAGTTGAAATTCGCAAGCTTCTGCACGAAGTCAGCCGTGCCGCCGAGCACGCGCTGGGCAATGCGAAAAAAATAAGGGAGGAAGGAGCGTCGGCAGTCGAAACCGCACGGGAAAGATTCAGCAGGTTGGAGCGGGAAATTGTTACCCTTACCGACGTTGACGCGAAAGTGCCGCGTCCGTAAGATGAAGCGCCCCGAAAGGCGCGCGTCTTTGCTGCGGGACGAGCATTCGAAGTGAGCCATCTCAGCCTCGAGCGAGGGCGGCTTTGCGGGCAATGAGGTTGTAGCCTTTGGCTTTGGCGTCGGCCTCGATCACGGACAGGTGGGCGCGTCCCGTGTCCGATTGCCCCGCCTTCATCTCGAGTGTAGCGAGTGCCAGACGAGCGTCGAGTTCGATTCCCTGATAACCGAGCTCTCGCGATTTTGCGATGATGGCGGTCAACTCCTTCCGCGTCGTGGTTGCGGAAGCGGAGCGGGCAACGTCGTTTCTAACGGTTTCGATACGGGCGGCAACGATGGCGGTTTGCCAGCGGATGGCTGGATTCTGGCTCTTGGCGGCGAGGGTGCGCGCGTGTTGCAATGCTTCTCTTGCTGCGTCCGCTTTCCCTTCCGCAAGCAGCGCGCGGGAGAGGACGCACCAAGCCTGGGTTTCGTCGTCGCGGGCTTTCTGCTTCTGAAAAACCTCGATGATCTGTCGGACCGCAGCTTCCTGTTCAACGGGAGAACGCGCCTCTTCCAGTGACAAATCCGCGAGCCCGAGCTGGGTTTCAGCGATGTCTATCTTATCGCTTGTCGCGGTCCATATGGCGAGCGCCTGCTCATACATCTTGCGGGCGCCCGGAAAATCGGCCTCCTGGCGCAGCAGTCCTCCCAGCCCCAAAAGGGCAAAAGGAGATCCCCATTTATCGCCGAGTTTCTGCCAAGCGGCGAGCGATTGTTCGAATCCCTGCTTGGCGCCCACCAAGTCCCCCTGCAATTGGTGAATTGCCGCGATGTTGATACCTACGAGGGCAGCATATCCGGTATCCTCTGGGTCCGCGGCCTGCCGGGACTCCTCATAGAGTTGGATCGCGCCGCGCAGATCCCCCTGATCCAGTCGGTCGCCGGCAAGGTTCCCGATGGCCGTAGTCATGTTCCTCTTGTCATCGGTGCGTCGAAGGATGGCCACGGCCTCGCGCACCATTTTCTCGCCGGTGGCGGGGTCGCCTTGGGCTTCATATACGAGGCCGAGGTTGTCGAGCACATCGGCCAAACCGGCTTCGGATCCATTCCTGCGGAAGATGGTCTCTGCCTGCTGGTACAGGCGGATGGCTTCGGGCACATCGGTTCGAGCAATCACATCCGCCCACGCGCGCAAAGACGAGCCTTCGTGCTCCCGGTCCCCGGTTGCAGCGAAAATGTCCCTCGCCTCGCGACAGGCGGAAACCGACCCGAACAGCCCGCACTGCATTTGCCGCGCTTGTGCCAGGATCAGACGGGCCCCCTGCGCCTCCGCCTTCTTCACCGCCCGGTCCAAAGACCGTTCTTCATGTTCGTCACGTTCTTCACGCGTAATACCGGTGACGACCCGCCACGCGGCAGTCTCCTGCAAATCGATACGAGGATCTTCCGAGGCTGGCGCCGCCAGCTTGCGCAATGACTCGACCGTGGCCAAGGCTTCGTGCGGGTTGCGGCGGAATTGCACCGCTGCCAGCTTGAGGCCGTAGTCGAGGTTGTCAGGGAACAAGGTGAAGAGCGTGCGATAGACCTCGGTGGCCTTCTCATATTCGTGATTGATATCGCGGTAGCGACCCTCCACCACCAACTTCTGTTCACGCGAAAGATTGGCGGAGAGGTCGTACGCTTGCCGGGCCTCCTGTTGGGCCTTCTTGTCATAGCCTAACCGGGACCAGGCCTCGGCCAGAGCGGAGTGGGCCAGAGAAAATTTCGGATCGGAGGCCAGGGCATGCTGCAGAAGATCGCGCGCTTCCAGAGCGTCGAAAACACGCAACTGCGCCAGTCCCTCCGAGTAGAAGCGGACGCCATCAGGGTTGGAAGGCAAGAAAGCGCGGACACTCACGGCCTCCGCCGGAGATACCGCTTCCACGCCCAGCTTTTCGCGCAACTGGGATCCAGCCTGAGACACCATGTCAAACAGGTCCGCCTCGGTCCCCACAACAGCGACATCCGCGATCGTCTCGCCCGCAACCGCATCTTGCAGGCGCACGTCGAGACGGATACGAGTGCCCGGCTTTTCGCCGACCGCAGTGTAGGAGCCGAGGACGATCAAGTCGCTATCCAGGTCGTTGCGCAATCGCGCCAATGTGTTTCGCGAGAGGCTGTCGGTGTCGGCAAGGGGGAGTTCGAGTTTGGTGCGGGCGATGTCTTCGCCCGAAACCAGGCGCAGCTTTTCTCCGGCCACCAATTCGGTGCTCAACATCTCCGACAGGGCCGTGGATAGCCATGTCTCCTCGGGACGGCCAGACAGGTTGCGAAAACCGAGAACTGCGATGGAGCGGCGTGCGGGCTGAGATGATCCGGCCGAACCGATGGCCGGATTCACAGTCGGTGGGACCTGATGAAATTGCTTCCATGCGTAAAGTCCCGCCACCGATGTCGCCGCTGCGACCAAAACCGCAAGCAGTCCGACGACTGCCCGGTTTCGCGAAGGTGGCAGGCTTAGCTGATCTTTCTCTTCCGTTGTTGTGACGCTAGTGCGGACCGTCTGCTGCTGAAAAAGGATCCCGCTAGGCCCCGGGTTGGCCGGGGTTGCGGCATCGGGGACGACAGATAAGCTCTGCGAGGCGACGACCTGCACGGGAGAAACAAACTGATACCCCCGTCCCGGCAGGGTGACAATATAGTTATTGTCGCCGGGTTTCTCTTCCAGAGCGCGCCGCAAGGCCGAGATGCTCTGCGCCAGGCTGTTCTCGTCCACAAAGGTGTCGGGCCAGACATTCTTTAACAATTCGTCGCGGGTCAACACCCTTCCCGGGTTCTGCACCAGGTACAAAAGCACATCGAAGGCCCGACGGTTGAGCGTGACAATCTCTTCCCTCCGCCGCAGGGTGCGTGCGAGGGAATCGAGCTGGAATTCATCGAATCTGAATATCCCTTCTGGTTTCATTGACTTAGAGTCGATTCAGAACTTGTCAGAGCCTGTCAGAAGCCGTCACTGGCCTTTTGTACGCGACTGCCGCAAGATGCGCGACCAGTGAAGAGGGAGGCCGGTACGAAACGACTTTACCAATGGCTGAGTCGGCGGGCAAGTTCCTTCCGTGCTGACCCATCCGTCGGCGGCGTCAGTCGCACCGTCCGGACAGAGGTGACGGTCGAGCGGAAAGGGATGACCCTGCTGCTGGGCGGCGCGGCGGCAAGCTTCGACAACTGCCCTCTTTGTGGACAAAAACTGGCCCCGGCGCAGGCGGAACAAGCAAGACTCCAGCTTCAGGAGGGTTCGATTTCCGAGGAAGACCTTCCGGCGGATGGTACTTCCCCATGAGTTCAGGGGTTCGAGAAAGTGCGCCGCGGCTGGCGCTTCGGCCAAAGTCTTTCGGAGATCGTGAAAAGAAAGCAACGAAAACACACTTGGAGAGAATTATGAAAAACCTGAAAACTCGTTTGCGTCTGGCTTCACTTCTAACTCTGACCCTGCTGGCGTGTACGGCGGCTTATGGCCAACTTACGCCCGTCGGCGATTCCTACACCAACACGGCCGCCGCCACCACCAACTACGGCGCCAAGACGCTGCTCGATGTCGAGAGCACGCAGACTTCTTTTATTCAGTTCAACCTGTCGTCGATCCCGGCCGGCTACACCAGCGCCGATATCACCCAGGCCACGCTCAAACTCTACGTCAATGCCGTGACCACGGCCGGCAGCTTTAACGTGGACTACGTCAACGGCGCGTGGACCGAGAGCACCCTCGAAGCCAGCAACGCTCCGGCGCTGGGAACGACCATTGCCGCCAGCGTGCCGCTCACCACCGCCGATAAGAACCAGTTCATCCTCATCAACGTGACGGCGGCGGTGCAGGCGTGGCTGAGCGGAACTCCCAATGACGGAATTGCGCTGGTGGCGAACAGTCCGCTGAACGCGAGCTTCGACAGCAAGGAAAGCACGACCACGAGCCACGCGGCCGAGTTGGACATTGTGTTCGCCGGCGGCGGAACGCTCACCGGAGTCACGACTGCCAGCGGCAGCGGCCTGACCGGTGGCGGGACCAGCGGCACGCTCACGCTGTCGTTGACCAACGCCTGCGCGGCGAATCAGGTGCTGCAATGGAGTGGCACTGCCTGGGCATGCGCGAATCTCAAGGGCAGCGGGACCATCACGGGCGTAACGGCAGGAACGGATCTGACGGGCGGCGGGACCAGCGGCAACGTCACGCTGAACCTGAACACGGCAGTGACCAATGGCCTGTATGCGCAACTGGGCGCGGCCAACACGTTCACTGCGAATCAGACGGTCAACGGCACACTGACGGCTAATTCGAGCGGCTTCACGATCGTCGGCAACACGAGCAGCACCGCAACCGATGCGGCTGGCGTAATCGGAGAGGCGACGGCCACGACAGGGTCTACGGTTGGGGTGGCTGGCGGGTCGTCGTCGCCTTCTGGCTTCGGCGTGACGGGGGGCGGAGGGGCCGTGGGCGTGCAGGGCTCGACGTGGTTAGCTACTGGCTATGGCGTGGAGGGGGTGAATGAGGCCACATCGGGGAACCTGGCGACTGGCGTGTACGGCCAGACGAATTCACCGGCAGGTGGCGTCGCCGTGGCAGGCACCACCTATGGGAGCTACTACTACTTTCCGGGGGGCGCCGTGGGTACGGAAGGCGCGACGACTTCGGCTACTGGCTATGGCGTGCTGGGTGTCAACGGCGCCACCACGGGGACCACGGCGGGCGTGTACGGCCAGTCGTATTCGAATGCTGGCTATGGCGTGTATGGGGTGGGGAATACCGGTGTCTATGCCTCAGGAAATTACACCGGCGTTCAGGGCGAAGGAATCGGCTGGGGTGTCCGCGGGACTGCGACCGGCTCAAGCAACACGGGAGCGTCTGAAGGGGCCGACGCTGGGGTATGGGGAGATACCAGCCAGTCGGGGTATGCCGGGGTACTAGGCACCGCCGACGAGAGTTTCGGGGTGTATGCAGAGAACAACGATGGCAGCGGCCTTTACCCGACCATGGTCGTAGCCAACTTCGCCACCCAGACCCACAACCCGGTTTTCCAGACAAGTTCTCCCAACACTTACAGCGGGTCACGGCATTGCACCATCGATACTTCGGCCAACCTGACCTGTACTGGGGTGGTCTCAGGCGTGGTCCAGGCCGATGACGGCAGGCAGACCGCCATCTACGCCATGCAGTCCGCCGAGAACTGGCTCGAAGATGCTGGCTCCGGCCAACTCTCCGGCGGCTCGGCGCGCATCGAACTCGATCCCGCCTTCGCGCAAACCGTGAATGCAGGGGTTGAGTATCACGTGTTCCTCACGCCCAACGGCGACTCCAAGGGGTTGTATGTCAGCCAGAAGACGGCGACGTCGTTCGAAGTGCACGAACAGGGCGGAGGGACCTCCAGCATCGCCTTCGACTACCGCATCATGGCCAAGCGCAAGGGCTATGAGAATGTTCGCCTCGAAGACCTGACGGAGCGGCTCAACAAAATCGAAGCCGGGCGTCGGAAAGCGCGGCCGTCTGCTGCGCCGCTGTCGGGCCCGCAGTCCGGCCCAAAGATGCCAACACCGATTGCAATGCCGGTCGCCGTGCAGCGGCCAGCGTCGGTAGCACCGAAGCTGCTGCATATGCCCCCAGTCCGGCCCGCGGTCGAGCCTGTGGCTGCTCAACCCAAGTAGGCGCGGTCGGTAGATGCACTTTCGCTGAAACCGAGGGGGCCAAGGCTTCAAGCCATGGCCCCTTCGGTCTGGTCAGCGCTAGGCTGGATTATCGAGTGCTCTCAATCGTGCAGGTACGCCAGGTTATCGAATCTCAGGCCCTCTCCATTCTTCACATCGAAGGTGACTTTCGAGGCGGGTTCCCGCCAACCTGTGCGAAGGCGTTTGAGTTCACCGGGTTTGAGGGTGAAAGATACTTCAGGAAGGTTGGGAGCATGGATCATGAGCACTGCCTCCGAGTGACCGCCGTTGTATACATCGATCCCGACAAATACGCGAGGGGAATGGAAGTCGAATCCTGCGGTTGCCGCTTTACCATCGGCGAGAGCCAGGTTGAAAGTGCCAAACTTGCCTTGGGGCACACTGACACGCCATTGATCGGTGGTCCAATCGATTACGCCCGAGGGATACTGTCCGCTGAGCACGGTTTCTGCGGGAAGATGCGGATCATCGAAGGTCACATACTGTGGCGGCGCCTGGCCATGGCTGCCTTGGACGTCGATGTCATTCGCCTGGTCATGCCGAATGCGAAGCACATGGGTCGACTCATCGTATACGAAGCCTTCCCGGTCTAGATCCTTCCGCCGAGTGAGGGGATTGCCGTGAGCGGTTACGAATTCCGGGACGAAGTCGAGGCGAAGCACATCCACGGATTGGGGGTCGAAGGTTGAATAGGTGACCGAGCCTTTGCCGTAGCTGATTCTGGTGACGACAGAGCTTGAACCGAGCAGATGGGACTCATCCGCTGGCGCCCATTCCGGCACGGCCCAGAAGGCGTCCATGAGCCGGCGCGGGCCGTCGGCAAACTCGTCGGTAAACCACCACTGTTGTGCAAAGGGCGCGTGGGCGCCACCGGGCAGGCCCTGGAAATATGTGACCCAGTTGAAGGAGCGGAAAGCTTCCTCCCGATACGATTCGTCTCCGGTCTTGGCGAAGTACAGCGCTTCCACCGCAGCCAGCCTGGCAGTGTGGCTGTCGCAGCACTGATTGGGTTCGTTGCAGCAGAACGTGATGCCGTTGCCCTGCTCCGTCGTCACGGTGGCGCCGTGCACGACGTACTTGGGCCATTTCGGCGTGGTCTTAACCCACTCGATCAGGCGTCGCGCATGTTCACGCCATTGCGGATCTTTGTCTGGATGAAGCAAAACGTAGCGGGCAAACTCCAGCGGGATCACCTGGTTCATGTTGTCCATGCTGGGCGCCACGTCTTCGAAGTAACCGACCCACACGTTATTGGTGAGCGGATATTTCTGAAACCAGTCCCATGCGCCGGCGCGAACTCGCGCGTAACCAGCTACGTCCCCATGCCCCAAGCGGATGAGTTCATCGAACAACATGATGGGCTCAATCACGTTGGCGGAATATGGGCCCATGGGGCCGCCGTCGGCTTTTCCGTCGCGTGCATAACAACGCACCGGCCAAGGCGAGTTTTTCTCATTGCCCGCCTTGTAATTCTTGACGAGAGCGTTGGCACACCGGATGGCGGCGCGCAGGTATTTCGTGTTTCCGGTCATTTCATAGAGCCGGAGATAGGCGTAACCGTCTTCGCCAACCACGGGCGGCTCAATGTAGTCCTCGCCATGCGCGCTCCAGCCGGTGTAGCGCTTCGCACCGGGATTCGCCGATGCATACGGAACTTGCGCCCAGGCATAGCCCTCGGGAGTCCGTCCGTTCTCCAACTCGTAATCCACGAAATCCTGCAGAAAGATGAGCGTGCGCGCATCGCCGGTGTACGGATAGAGTCGCTCGATGAATCCTTGCAGCATCGCGCGGAGATAGCCCGTCGAGTTGACCCAGTGGGGATCGGGAAACATTTCGAAAGTTGTGCGGTCGAAGTCGAAGCAGCAGTAGAAATAAGGCAATCTCTGGCGATTGTATTGATCCCACAAGATGGTCCACTGGGTGAGGAAGTGAGACGAGTAGGAATAACCGGTATCGTCCGCAATGGGCCAAGGTAACAGTTTTCCCTGGGAGTCGAGTTGAACCGGGCGGCCCGCAATCTCCGGCTGATCGGCAGTCGAAACCACGGGGAAAGGCGTTTGCGGTTGGCCGGCCAAGGTCGAGACCACAGTCAGGATCGCCACAGCAATTTTCAATATCTTAATAGCTTGAGTCATATTTCATCAGTGGCGGATAGTCTACAACGGCTCGCGGGCAAATGCGGAGCGGCTCCTTCGCAAAGTATCGCCGCGAGTGAGCGGGAGCCGGCAATTCTGCCCTATGTCCGAAACTCCGCCGCTAAGATTGATCGAGCTAGTAGAATGACACGGTCGGCTCCGTGACTCCGGCACAAACACAGAGGAGAAAAAATGACAGCACAAAGCCCGCGGTCGCCGGGCGTCTCGGTATCCTCGGCAGCGGAGAATTACCGTCGCCCGCTGGCGGTCGTGACTACCTTGTTTTTCATGTGGGGTTTTCTGACCTGCTTGAACGACATTTTGGTGCCGCACCTGAAGTCCATCTTCGACCTCAGCTATGCGAAGGTCATGCTGATTCAGTTCACCTTCTTTTCTGCCTACTTTTTCTTCTCGATCCCGGCGGCGAAGATTGTCGATTGGATCGGCTACCAGCGGACCATGGTCGTGGGTTTGCTCGTCATGGGCGCGGGTGCATTCCTGTTTGTGCCGGCAGCCATTGTTCCTTCATACCCGCTTTTTCTGACGGCGCTCATTGTGCTGGCCGCCGGAATCACGATGCTGCAAGTGGCGGCCAATCCGTACGTCATTGTGCTCGGCAAGCCTGAAACCGCCTCCAGCCGCCTGAACCTGACGCAGGCGTTCAATTCGCTGGGCACAACCATTGCTCCCAAGATCGGTGGCCTGCTGATTCTGAGCGCCGCGCCGCTTGCCATGGAGCAGATTCACAAGCTCTCACCCGCCGCCCTTCAGGCATATCGCATTCAGGAGGCTGCTTCGGTCAAGGTGCCGTACATCATCATCGGCGTGGCCCTTGTGCTTCTGGCCATCGTGATCGGCGTCTCGAAGCTGCCGAAAATCGGGTCTGCCGAGCACCGCCTTGGGGAAAAAGTCGGCGACTCGATTTGGAAGCATCCCAATCTCGTGCTGGGCGCCGTCGGAATCTTCACCTACGTGGGGGCGGAAGTCTCGATCGGCAGCTTTCTGGTGAACTACTTCAGCCAGCCCGACATCGCCGGCCTGTCGCCGAAGGACGCCGCCGGATACGTCTCCTTCTACTGGGGGGGCGCGATGGTGGGCCGGTTCATTGGCTCGGCACTGTTGCAGAAGATCCGGACCGGACACCTGCTCGGCGTCTGCGCGATTGGCACGGCCAGCCTGGTGACGATCTCCATGCTCACGAGCGGCCACGTCGCCATGTGGAGCATCCTGGCGGTCGGGTTCTTCAACTCGATTATGTTCCCCAGCATTTTCACGCTGGGTGTGGCGGAACTCGGCCCGCTGACGGGCGACGGCTCCGGGTTGCTCAACATGGCCATTGTCGGGGGAGCCATTGTCCCGGAGTTGCAAGGCCTGGTCGCCGATCGCATCGGCATTCACCATGCGTTTTTCCTGCCCGTGATTTGCTACCTGTTCATCCTTTACTACGCGCTGGTGGGCTCCAAGCCCAACAGCGAACGCGCCGCACAGCGCTAGCGGAGGGGGGGATCGGCGGTTTCGCGACAGAACCTCGAGTGCCACTCATGTTCCAGCGGAAATCGGTTACGAGACGCGAGATGCTGAAGGCGGCTGCCCTGGGGCTGGTGGCCTTGCCTGGCCTTGCATCCATAGCATGCTCGATGGAGCGGAGAACGTTTGCGGAGCCGAGGCGAACTCCTTATGGCGGTTCCGACGATCAACTTCTGGACGAAATCGAGCGGTGCGCTTACGACTTCTTCTGGAACGAGGCTGGCTCCGCGACGGGGCAAGTGAGGGATCGGGCGCTGCTCAACGGCGGCGATCGCCGGCGAGCGGCCAGTATTGCCGCGACGGGCTTCGGACTCACTGGCCTGTGCATCGGGGAATCCCGCGGATACGGCAAGGCGGCGGAGATCCGGGAACGGGTGCGGCAGACGCTGCGCTTTCTAAAGACGCAATTGCCCAACGAACATGGGTTCTTCTACCACTTCGTCGACCTGGATACCGGAGAGCGGATGTGGAACTGCGAGCTCTCGTCGATCGATACGTCGCTGCTGCTCTGCGGCGTGCTGACGGCTCGCCAGCACTTCAATGACGCCGAGATCCAAGAGCTTGCGACCGCGATTTACGAGCGCGTCGATTGGCCGTGGATGCTGAATGGCGGCGATACGTTCTCCATGGGATGGAAACCGGGCTTCGGCGGCGGCTTCTTGCCCTCGCGTTGGAATCAGTATTGCGAGCTTATGATGATCTACCTGCTGGCCATCGGCTCGCCTACGCATCCGGTTTCGAGCGATACCTGGAAGGCGTGGAGTCGGCCGACGGTGAAGTTCCAGGGATTCGAATACATTTCCGGGCACGATCCTCTCTTCACCCATCTTAATTCGCACGCGTGGTTTGACTTTCGCGACAAGCGGGATGCCTTTGCCAACTACTTCACGAACTCGGTGACCGCGACTCGCGCGCACAAGCAGTTTTGCCTCTCTCTGCGCGACGAATTTCCCGATTACAGCGCGGACCTTTGGGGGATTACGGCGTCCGATTCGGCTTCTGGATATCAGGCTTGGGGCGGTCCTCCGCGGATGGGACGACTGGATGGAAGCGTCGTGCCCTGCGCTGCTGGAGGCTCGGTGGCTTTTCTGCGAGAGGATTGCATGCAGGTGCTGCGGAATATTCGCGAACGGTATCCGAAAGCTTGGGGACGATATGGATTTGTGGACGCGTTCAATCCGCTGAAGGGTTGGTATGACGCCGATGTGCTGGGAATCGATTTGGGGATCACGATGGTGATGGCGGAGAATGCGCGCTCGGGATTGGTCTGGAGCACGTTCATGAAGAACAAGGAGATGCAGGGAGCGATGGCGAAGGTTGGATTTAAGGCCGAAGTTCGGGGTTAGGTTTTCTACCCCCCCCCCCACGACGGTCTCTTGGAATCAAAGACTTAGCGGTTGGCTGTTTCCAGGTCTTTGAGGAATAAGGACTTATCGTTAAAGTATTTGTAAATCAATGACTTAGCTTACTATTTTCAGGCTACTTCATGCCAGGTCTTTGAGAAACAAAGACTTACTTGCGAAATGGCCGGGCGTTGCCGGTTTCCAATTGTCGTTTCCAATTGTCAAGGAACGGGGTGTTTCTGGAGCAACATTATTGTTGCTATGAATCTAGTTTAGCAGGTGGTGTCAAGAGCAAAAAAGGCGCACTCGGAATTCGAGTGCGCCTTGGTGGAAGGTGTTAAGTAACAGTTAGAAGTTGAAGCGAGCCCCCAACACGATGACGCGGGCGCCAAGAGCGCTGCTTATTGTGCCGAAGTTTGAGCTGCCGATGTTGTTGGAGATGCTGTTCGGGTTCAAGTTTAAATTGTTGAACACGTTGTAGGCGTCGATGCGGAACTCAAGCTTAGCGTTTTCGCCGAGCACAGGCATTTTCGGCAAGCCAAAGCCTTTGGTCAGGGTCAGGTCCACATCTTTGTATCCCGGGAGGTTGAGCGAGTTGCGACCCACGCCGGGGGCCTGAGGAAGCGCCGTGCCGGACGCGGTGCCGCCGTAGGCCGTGTATGTTGGAGTCGAGAAATATGCCCCGGCCCCGTTCGGATAGTTTGAGCTAACAAAACCCTCGAAGGCTTTGTTGCTGGTGCTGCTGCCCGCACCGCCGAGGTATGCCGCAGGGAGCAGTTGCCCGTAGCCGCACTGTCCGCAGTAGAGGCTCCCGTTCTGAACGCTCACAAACGGGGTAAAGGGGAATCCGGAGTGCCAGTTCCAGATGCCGCTGAGCGACCAACCGCCGGCGATCTTTTCAAGCCAGCCATTGCTGCCGTGGAAGAAGACCGGCTGCCACATGCCGAACGTCTTAAACGAGTTAGTGACGTTGTAATCGGAGCGCCCATAGTTCAAATTGAGGTCATACGGGTAGAGTTGCTCGGAGTAGGGCGCGGAGTCGATGTCCATGCTCTTGGACCAGGTGTATTGCACGTCAGCCATGAACTGGTGCGAGAACTGATGCTTCAGTTCGGCGAGCATGGCGTTGTAGTTGGCACGGCCGCTCGAGCCCCAGTAGTCGCCTCCGCTGATCTGCGGGTTCAGGGCGTAGCCCAACGTCGCAGGGACGGCCAGGGGATTCTCATGGAAGAAGAGGTCACGCGACAAACTTCCCTGGTACCCCAGGCTCATGACATAGTTGTGACCCAGATCGTACTGCATATCGAGCGAATAGTGATGAACGCGCTGGGTGGGCATTGTATTGGGGAAGATGCCGACATTGACCACGCCGGTGGTAGGCAACCCATTGGATCCAAAGGTCAAAACCGTGTTGGGGTTGGCCGGATACCCCAAGAACGAATGCGGATTCGACGAGAGGGCATACGTAATGCCGGGATTCGGAGAGGACGGGTTTGACATATTCAAATACTCACCGATGCTTAGCCCGGGGTTGGAATTGATGTTCGCGGAGATGGCGATTTCTTCCTGGTTGTAGTTAAGGCCGTAACCGCCGCGGAACACGAGTTTGCCGTCGAATCGAGTTGGACTCCAGGCAAAACCGACCTCGGGCCCGAAGTTATTCTTCTGTGCGTTCCAGGAATCTCCCTTGGAAACGGTCAATCCAGTCAGATAGTCCGCCCCCGCGCCCGGGTGGGCGACATACATATTGTTCCCTTTGTCATAGAGTGGGCCAAAATAGGACCAGCGCAGACCTAGATTGATGGTCAGATTTGGGCGGAGTTTCCAATCGTCCTGAGCAAAGAAGCCCAGGATATTTTCGCGGTCGTCCTGGCGAAATGTCGTCGGGAGCCCGGTATTAGGGTTGAAGGTGGTATAGCCCTCGGTGTGCGGGGCGTCGTTGAGGAAGTCCCACATGTTAAAGAAGTTGTAGCTGGGTACGCCGCAGCCGACGCACTCGTTCAGGTAGAACAGACGGGTCGCTTCCCCGCCGAACTTAATGGTGTGGCGTCCGATGATCTTGGTAGCCACATCTTTATAGCTGTAGGTCCACTGATTCAGAATGCTGCCGACATTGGGCCCGAAGGGCTCCGGATTGATGCTGCCGATCTGAGTAATGCCGTCGGAGGGAAATCCAACCGGCGACTGCGAGTTGTCCGTGACTTCATTCCAGCGCCACCCAGCGGCATTGGCGCGAAGCTCGTTGAGGAGGGTCGGCGAGAAGGTGTGGTTCCAGATGACGGAGAACGCATCGTTGATTTGACGATGATGGAAGATGTCGTAGGAACGGTTGCCGTTGTAGTTGTCTCGGGACAGAGGAACCCAGTAAATGGCAAAGCCAATGCGGTCTTTACTGGTGACATCGGCATCAAGGCGGCCGTTGTACTGGACCGCGCTAAATTTCGTCGGGTCGAGGGTAGCATACTCCGCGAGGTCGGCTACTGTACCCAGGTTCTCAGGGCCGCCGCTGCCGTCGCCGCCGGTGCCGGGGTTCTGGGAACTGGCCCAGCCGGGATCCTGCCCCAATGTGATATTGCCCAACGGAAACAGGGTTGGATTCAGCGGCGTGCCGAGATTAATGCCTTGGCCCGCGATGGTGGCGCAGTTTACGCCCTCGGTGAGGCCTGCATTGCCGCAGTTGGCGCCGCTAATCAGGGTTCCGATTACGCCGTTGCCGGGGAAGGAAAGATACTGAGCCGCGATGCTGCCGGCAGGCGCCAGGGCGTCGAACGCCGGTGTGTCGTACCAACCGGTGCCCGTCAGGGTGGCGTTAGGTTCACGGACGGTTTCGTAGTTGAAGAAGGCGAAAATCTTATTCTTCCAGATGGGGCCGCCGACGCTGCCGCCGAACTGATTGAACTTATTATTGTCTCTGAGTTGGGAACCGACTGGTTGGCCGAAGTACGGCTGGAATGCGTTCAGGTTCGGCTGGTGGGTGGTGAAGAAGAGGCTGCCATGGAAGTCATTGGTGCCGCTCTTTGAAGTGATTTGAACCTGGGCACCGGTGAAGCGACCATCCTCGGCGTCGTAACTGTTGGTGACAATTTTTACGTCTTCCACGGAATCTTCCGACGGGGTGATGACGGTGGAACCGCCCCAGACGGCGCTGGTGGTGCTGATGCCGTCGATCACGACGCCATTGTTCTCAGTCTGATTGCCATTGGCGATAATCTGTGCGCCGTTTTCGGTCTTGAAAATGCCATCGTTACCGCCGGAAGCGCCCCCGCCAGTCTGTGTGCCGGGAAGGTTGTAGTTGTCGCTGCCGCCGCCGTCCTGCGAGCCATCGGCGAAAGCGCCGGGAGCCAATTCCGCAAGCTTGAGCACATCGCGGCCGAAGGAGGGCAGATGCTGAATCTGGTTGTCGGAGACGACTCCATTGATCGAGGCGGTCTCGGTCTCCAGCGCGGGCAGCGACGTGGCATCCACGTTGACGGTCTGCGAGGCAGAGCCGATGTCGAGTCGAACGTTGAGGCCGTTGGGCTGATCGGGAATCAGGATGAGATGGTCGAGGACCTTCTTCTCGAAGCCGGTCTTTTCGACCTCGAGGCGGAAATTCACGTCGGCGGCGGCGAGGGCGTTGAAGTTGAAAACACCCGAGGCATCGCTGACGCGGACCTGCTTTTCGCCGGTCGCGGGATTGGTGAGCGTGAGGTTGGCTCCGGAAACGACTGCGCCGGTGGGGTCGGTCACGACGCCCTGAATGGAAGTTCGATACTGCGCTTGGACCAATGCGGTCAATGCAACGATGCTGACGATCAGCAGTGCGACGCGGACGGCTACGTTCGAACGCCTCATGAGATCTCCTTGGATCAAAATCTTGGAATCAAAATCGTTCTTGCTGTGAGTGCGGATCTGATTCTCTTGCAAACCTTTGAAACTGTTGCAAACCATCTACCAAATCCTGTACTAAATCTCTGGAAAAGCGATTTAGTAAACAGCCGGCGCAACTCTATAGCAGGGCTGAATTTAGGCGTTCCGGGGCGAAGACCAGGCGGATGCCGAGCCCGCATTCGGGCGCTTCCAGTCGTTTCTGAAATATGGAAAGACGGAGATTGGTATGGAAAACGATAGTCTGACTAAGGTTTGGATTTGGCAGGGCTTGGCCGTTTCGCGGGGGCGGGGCCTGTGGTTTCTCGTATGACGAGTTCGGGTTCCAAGGTGTGCTTGTCGCGGAGTTCGGAGCCGGGGCGGTTGATGCGCTTCAAGAGGATTTCGGCAGCGGCCCGGCCCATTTCGCGCAAGGGCTGGCGAACGGTGGTCAAGGCGGGATTCTGGAAGGCGGCGCTTTGAATGTCGTCGAATCCGACGACGGAGACATCTTCGGGAACGTGGCATCCGGACTCGTGCAAGGCGCGGATCGAGCCCATGGCGGAAATATCGTTGAAGGCGAACAGGGCGGTGAATTCCTGTCTCGAAGCGAGCAATACCTTGGTGGCCATGTATCCGAGTTGGGGGGAAGGCGAATCGCCTTCGAGTTGCGCGACCAGGCGAGCGTCGATGGTGAGGCCAATGCGGCGCGCGACGCGCTCGATGTTGGCCCAGCGCTCTTCGGTATCGGAACTGAATTCCTGTCCCTTGATGAACGCGATCTTGCGGTGGCCGAGGTGAAACAGGTGCTTCAATGCTAGCTCGGCGGCGCGCTGGTGATTCAGGACAATGTTGGTGACGCCCTTGACGTCGTGATGTCCGGACACGGTGACGACGGGCACAGAGAGGTTGAGATTCCAGGGGGTGTCGACGGCGATGAGACCGTCGACGGAGCGTTCCAGAAACATGCGCGGATACTCGTCGATGAGATCGGCGCGATGGCGGTGGCTGGCGACAAAGTAGAAATAGCCCTCCTGCAAGAGGTAATCTTCGACGCCGCTCATGACGGAAGCGGAATAGCCGTCGCTGACCTCGGGGACAATGACACCGATGGTAAAACTGCGCTGGGTGCGGAGCGAGCGGGCAAAGAAATTGGGACGATATTTGAATTTGCGGGCGGCAGCGAAGATTCGGTCTTTGGTGGCCTGCGGGATGGAATCGGCGACGCTCGAGCGATTGATGACCAGGGAGACGGTGGCCGGGGAAAGTGCGAGGTGCTCCGCCAGCTTTTTCAAGCTCATGGGTTTGCGGGCGGCGCGTGCGGTTCCATCGGCGCTCGGCTTGGGGGGTCTGGTGGCCACGGAGCGGAGTCTCGCACATTGACAGCGCGGCGGCAAGCGGAGATCTTAATCCGGCGGTGTCTCTACTATTGACTTTAGCGGGGAAAGCGTATTTGATGAAAACCATTGCTGTCCGCTAACGCGATTTAGTAGGGCGAAGCGCGGTTTCTTGGATTTGAGGTACTGACGGATGTGGTTCCCGGCGTTACGCGTGCAGTGTGGGGGCAGGTTTTTCCCGGTTTTCCGGCGGACGGCATGGAGTGGAGCGGGCGCGTTGCTTTGCCTGGCTCTGGGTGCGGGCAGTTTGCCGCTGTGGGCGCAGGCGCCGGCTCGGGCGGTAACTCCAACCAGTGCGAGCGAAAGCGGAATCGCGGACCCGAAGCTGGACGCGCGGGTCGAGTCGTTGCTCCGCAGCATGACGTTGGAAGAAAAGATTGGGCAGTTGGTGCAGTACTCGGCCGGCCAGGCGACTGGGCCGGGAACGGGGCGGACCGACTACAAGGACATGATCGGCCGGGGACAGATTGGGGCGTTGCTGAACGTCATTGAAACGCCGCTGATCAACGAATATCAGCACATCGCGGTGGAGAAGTCGCGGCTGCACATTCCGCTGCTCTTCGGACTCGACGTGATCCACGGATATCGGACGGAGTTTCCGATTCCGTTGGGCATGGCTTCCACGTGGGATCCTTCTTTGGTCGAGAGAGCATCGCATGTAGCGGCGGTGGAAGCGTCCGCGATTGGGATTCGGTGGACGTTCTCGCCGATGGTGGATATCGCGCGGGATGCGCGGTGGGGGCGAATTCAAGAAGGCGCGGGGGAAGATCCGTATCTTGGATCCGCGATGGCGGCGGCGTATGTGCGCGGCTATCAAGGCTTGCATCTGGACGCGCCGGATACGATGGCGGCGTGCGCCAAACACTATGTAGGTTACGGCGCGGCAGAAGCAGGCCGCGATTACAACACGACCGAGATTTCCGAGCACACGCTGCGAGAGTTTTATCTGCCTCCATTTCACGCGGCGGTCGATGCGGGCGCGGCGAGTTTGATGAGCGCCTTTAACTCGATCAATGGTGTGCCGGCTTCGGCGAATCCTTTTACGCTTACCGAGGTGTTGCGGAAAGAGTGGGGATTTAAAGGGTTGGTGGTGAGCGATTGGTCTTCGATCGGGGAACTGGTGGCGCACGGGATTGCGATTGACGATGCGGCCGCGGCGCGCAAGGCTTTTCTTGCCGGTGTCGATATGGATATGGCAAGCAGCCTGTATCACGATCACCTCGCGCAGTTGGTGAGTTCGGGCGCGGTGCCGGAGAGCAACATCGACGAAAGCGTGCGGCGGGTGCTGCGCGTAAAGCTGGCTCTCGGTCTTTTCGAGCATCCTTATGTCGATGAAGGACGCGCGAAACAAGCGTTCTTTCTGCCGGAGAGTCTGCAGTTGGCGCAAACGGTGGCGGAGCGTTCCTTCATTTTGTTAAAGAATGCGCCGGGAGTTGGAGGCCAGCCGCTTCTTCCGATTTCGAAGGACGTGAGGAGGATGGTGGCGATTATCGGTCCGGTCGCCGATAATCCTTCCGATCCTGAGGGACACAACGCAGCGACCGCGCCGACGAGCGGAGTGCCATCGTTTCCTGCCGAGATGTCGCGGAGGTTGGGAAACGGCGGGGTGCTTCGCTCCAAGGGCACGGGGATTCTTACGGGCAGCGACGAGGAAATCGCGGCGGCGGTCGCCAATGCCCAGCGCGCCGATCTGGTGATTCTTACCCTGGGTGAGTCTCCAGAAATGAGCGGGGAAGCGGCGTCTCGTTCGAATCTTGGTTTGCCGGGACGGCAACAGGAGTTGCTCGAAGCGGTTGTCAAGACCGGGAAGCCGGTGGTACTGATTCTGTTCAGCGGCCGGCCACTGACGGCGCCATGGGCTTTTGAGCATGTGGCCGCCGTGCTGGCAGCGTGGCTTCCCGGGACCGAAGCGGGACCGGCGCTGGCAAGGACGCTGTTCGGCGAATCCAATCCCAGCGGCAAGCTGGTGGTGAGCTGGCCGCGCAGCGTGGGACAAGAGCCTCTCTATTACAACGCGCTGAACACTGGAAGGCCTCCGGGCAAGATCGATCTGAGCGTTCCGGCAACCGACAACGATTCCAAGTACGTGTCGCGCTACCTCGATGAGCAAAATAGCCCGCAGTTTCCTTTCGGCTACGGCGGTTCTTACACCACCTTCCGATATGGACCAACTGCGATCGACAAAGTCCAACTCAGCGCCGCCGATTTGAATCAAGGTTTGAGTGGCACCGCCGGTACACGAGATACGCTGCGCGCAGAAGCCACGGTCTCGAATACAGGCTCGCGGCCAGGCGAAGAGACGGTGCAACTTTATGTCCGCCTCGAAGGCACCAGCACGGCTCAGCCGGTGCGAGCGTTGAAGGGATTTCAGCGAATCGCGTTAGCGCCGGGAGAAACCAAGAAAGTCACGTTCCACCTGGCGACAGACGCGTTCGCGGTCTGGGATGACCACAATCAATTCACAGTTGAGCCGTCCAAGGTCACGGTGTGGATCAGTCCGGATTCGGCCAGCGGGTCCGAGGCCAAGTTCGAAATCATACGTTAGAGGACTCGATGAGACCTTCTCGTTTCGCCCTTAGCGTTCTGCTGGGGCTCGCGTTCTTCGCTGCCTCCGGTTCGGCGCAGACCTCGCCCGAAAGAGTGGTTATCGATGCCCGTGCCGCGGGGCGGCCCTTTCCGCACTTCTGGGAACAGACGTTCGGGTCGGGACGCGCCATTCTTGCCTTGCGCGAGAGTTACCGCAGCGATCTCCGCGAGGTAAAGAAAGTCACTGAGTTTAGTTACGTTCGCTTCCACAACATCCTGCATGACGAAGTGGGCGTCTATGACGAAGACGAGCAAGGCCATCCGGTATACAACTTTGCTTATGTCGATCAGATCTACGACGGCTTGCTGAAGAACGGCGTGCGGCCCTTCGTCGAAATCAGCTTCATGCCCAAGAAACTGGCACTGCGCCAGGATGTGCATCCCTTCTGGTACAAGCAGATCGTCGCTCCTCCGAAGGACTACGCCAAGTGGGATGACCTGATTCGCGCTTTTGCCCAGCACCTCGTCGATCGCTATGGTCTCGATGAAGTGGCGCAGTGGTACTTCGAAGTCTGGAATGAACCCAACATCGACTTCTGGAGTGGCGATCCCAAGCAAGCCACTTATTTCGAGTTATATGACCACACCGCGCGGGCGCTGAAAGCGGTGAGCCCGCGGCTGCGCGTGGGCGGGCCCGCATCCTCGTCCGCACACTGGGTTGACTCGTTCATTCAGCACGCCGCCGCTGAGAATGTTCCCACCGATTTCATTTCCAGCCATAGCTATGGGGACGATACCGTGGAAGATCTATTTGGGACCAACCAAGACATTCCGATGAATCGCCGAGTCTGTCTCTCGATCAAGAAAGTGCACGATCAGATCGCGGCCTCGGCGCGTCCCAACCTGCCTTTAATGTGGACCGAGTGGAATGTCCCGTCCTTTGGGCCGCTCAGTGCCAGAGATTCTGTCTATGTCGGTGCAGCGCTCGCCGACGACATCCGGCAATGTGATGGTCTGGTGAACATGATGTCGTTCTGGACGTTCAGCGATGTCTTCGAAGAAAACGGGCCTAAGCGCGAGCCTTTCGACGGTGGCTTCGGCCTGATCGCACTCGGCGGGATCAAGAAACCCAGTTACTCGGCTTTTGCTCTGCTGCACGAGCTTGGACAAGAGAGGATCTTGCAGGATTCCTCCAACGTGCTGGTTACCCGTCGCCGCGACGGTTCACTCGCGATCGCTGCGTGGAATCTGGTCGATCCCGATACGAAGGGACCTGAGCGCAGCGTCGAATTCGAGATTCGCGGAGTGCCGCCCGACAGTCGGGTACGTGTGAGCCGCGCGGACTCTGAGCATGGGAACACGCTGGCGGCATACAAGAGCATGGGAAGTCCGCGGTATCCGACGGAAGCTCAGGTCCGCGAACTGAATCGTGTGGCGGAAGCTCGGTCCGTTCAAGATCTTCGGCTGTCAAAAGGTTCGATCAGCTTGAAACTACCCGTGAACGGCGTTGTGCTGATGGAAGTGCCCAAGAAATAGCCGCTGCTCGCTCGAAGCAAGCCGGAGAACAGGGGGACCAATGGGGTTCGATGCCGGTAGGTTGCGCGGCTCTCGCAGACAAGCACTACTACCGCGACCTCGGGGGTCGGCTATGAAGCATAAACCACAGGGTGCACAGGGGTGCACGGGGGAAACCGGGACTTAATCAGAGTTTCCCTAAAGAAATTCTTGGAGGTTCGTTAAACTCGATGCTTACACGATGCCGTTTTCGGCTTACTTTTTTTCGTCCGGCTCGCGCGATTTATTTCATTCTTCTAGCTCTCGTCATTTTCTGCGTGCCGGCTCAAGTGCTTCTTGCCGCCGACGCTCCTCGACACATACCGCTTGCTCTCGGAGCGAATGACGTGTTGCCCACCGGCAACGAGTGGATTGCTCTGCCGGAGATACGGGCATCGGACGGGGCGATCGTGAGCTTCAACGTGCTCTCGATGCGGGATCGTGGCCTGCTCGAAGTGCGAGGAGAAAGCGGTACTCCCGCGCTGCAGCCGTATTTTATGGTTGACGGCAAGCCACTCCAATTTCGCAACCCTACCTGGGAGTTGATCGAGTATTGGATCCCGGTGGCCCACCTTGCGATGGATGGACTCGACGCCACGATCACTTACTGTGCTCCTCCCGGATCGCGCGGAGCCTTTATCCACATGACGCTCACAAACCGCCGGGCCGAGGCGGCGCCGATCACTTTGGGCATGAAAGCCTCATGGGGAGCACTCGACCGAGTCACTTACTTGCCGGTCGCGCTGCGGGGAGAGCGGTCTGTAACACCGGCGCCGTGGGTGGACTCGGCTGAAGTTTTCCCTTTCGTCACCAATGACACGCAATTTGCATGGTCGTTGATTCACGAGGGCTCCGTGGGGTATACCAGCGTGCCCCCGCAGTCGCTATCTCCTGCACTCGACGCACAACGTGCCGTAGCGTTGGCGCCCGGCGAAACAGCTGAGGCAAATTTTGTGTTGGGCGCCGGTATCGAGGAATTCAGCGCGGCCCACTCCGCCAAGGCTCTCCGGGAACTGATCGATCGCAACGGAGCCAGCTTCATGATCGATCAGGCGGCGGCTTGGTGTAAGCGCCGCACGCGCACAACCGGTCAACCCGATCTGGATGTGCTGATGAATCGCAATTTCCTTTTCACGGCGCTGTACGCCTGGGGAAAGACCATCGACACGGAACAGGTTGTCGGGGTCACGTCGCGCAGTCCGCGCTACTACGTTTCCGCCGCGTATTGGGACCGAGATGCGATGCTGTGGAGCTTCCCGGGATTGCTGGATGTCGACCCGTTGTTGGCGCGGGATGCGCTGGAGTACGCGTTGACCATACAACTGCGAAATACGGGCGTCCACAGCCGGTTCATCGATGGCGTGGTGCTGGAGGACGGACTGGAGCTGGATGAGGTAGTGGCTCCGATTATTGCCGCGGCAGAATACATCAAACGGACCAACGACGACGCTTTTCTGGCATCGCATCGGGCGGCGATTGGAACGCTCCGCGACCGCCTGTTCGACAGCTTCGATCCGGCATCGGGCCTCTATATCACGCTCCAGGACTCGCAGGACGAATACCAAAAGCGGCCATTCCTGACTTACGACAATGTCTTGAGCTGGAGGGCATTGCTTGATCTGGCCACGCTCTTCGATCGTTTGAAGGACACCCCGAGCGCCCGCGACTTGACACAACGCGCCGCAGCTCTGCGAGCCGCGATCATGAAAAGCAGCATCTCCGACCAGGCTCCCGGGGCTATGGGGCCGATCTTTGTCTGCGCCACCGACGGCAAGAATCCGCTGTTCGCGGATGTGCCTCCGGGCTCGCTGATGAAACTTCCCGCTCTCGGTTTCATTTCCGAGAACGATCCTGTGTTCGTTCGCACCTATGAATGGCTGCATTCGAAGAACTACAAGTACTCGTATTCGGATCAGCCCTACGGTCTGCCGGGCAGTTACCGGCTGCCGTTCACTACGTCGTGGGTAATGGCGGATCAGTTGTCGCTTATGCGGGGACGGGAACAGGCGCTGAAAGTTCTCCGCACCAGCGCTTGGGACGGCGGAATTGTCTCGGAAGGCGTGGATCCCACCTCCGCGGTGATGGATTCGGCCGGTCGTGCTTTCGCCACGGCGGCAGGGTATGTGGCGCACGCCATATGCCAGAATTTCTGTTCCGGCCAGTAGAAGCGGCAGCAGACAATTTACAGCAAGATGGTCTTGTTCTTGATTTTGCGGTGTGTTTCAGGGGACATTTTCGTGACTTACCGCACGCCAACTGGGAGTCTAAGCCGCCGGGAATGGCTTGCGCGTGCGGGTCGTACCTTGCTTGCATTGCCCGCGCTGAACGTGGCGATGATGAGCACGTCCTGCGGAGGATCGAACGGCGGCGGTGGTGTTGTGACGCCTCCGCTGACCGACGACCAGTTTCTGGATGAAATCGAGCGGGCCATCTTCCTCTTCTTCTGGGAGCAGGCCAGTTCGACTACGGGACAAGTCAAGGACCGTGCCTTGGCGGGGGGAAACGATACGAGCACGGTCTCAAGTATTTCGTCCACCGGCTTCGGACTCACCGCTCTGTGTATCGGCGACCAGCGCGGTTACATGGCCAGTGCCACGATCGTAGCGCGGGTCCAGGCCACCTTGAGTTTTCTTCTTAACCAGATGCCGAATCAGAACGGTTTCTTCTACCACTTCGTGGATATGAATACCGGGCAGCGGGCATACGACTCCGAGGTTTCGTCGATCGATAGCGCAATCCTGCTGTGCGGAATCCTGACCTGCCGGCAACATTTTCAGGACCCGCAGATCATCGAAATGGCGACCCAACTCTATCAGCAGTTCAACTGGCCGTGGATGCTCAACGGCGGTCGTACATTCTCCATGGGCTGGACACCGGAAGATGGATTCCTGACTACGCGCTGGGACACTTATGCGGAGATGATGATGCTGTATCTGCTGGCGATCGGCGCGACGGTGAACCCGATCCCGGCGAGCGCATGGCAGGCATTCGCGCGTCCGACCCTGACTTACCAGGGCCTGACCTACATTACGAATTTGAGCGCGCCGCTGTTTATTCATCAGTACTCGCATGCCTGGTTCGACTTTCGCAACGTGCAGGACGCCTATGCCAACTACTTCGACAATTCGATCACGGCCACGCAAGCCCACAAGCTGTTCTGTTTGTCGCTGGCCGGTCAGTTTTCCGATTATTCGGCCAACCTCTGGGGGATCACGGCGTCGGACTCGGTGAACGGCTATGTGGCATGGGGCGGCCCGCCTTCGATCGGTCCCATTGACGGGTCCATCGTCCCCTGTGCCGCCGGCGGATCCTTGCCGTTCTTGTCTACCGACTGCATTGCGGCGCTGCGCAATATCCAGAGCGAGTTCCCAAATGCTTGGCAGAGGTACGGCTTTGTGGACGCGTTTAACCCTCTCACCGGTTGGTATGACGCGGACGTGATCGGGATTGATTTGGGCATCACCATGCTGATGGCCGAGAATCAGCGTACCGGCCTTGTGTGGAGCACGTTCATGAAAAACCCTGAAGCCGTGGCTGCAATGGCGGCTGTCGGGTTCCACTAGAAGGTTTCTGGAGACCGCTTTCTCCTCAGGATCGATTTATGCCAATGTGTCGCTTTGCTGTACACTCACGATTCATGACCGACATTCGCAATCGCCGTTCCGGAATTTGCAGCCTCTTTTGGATGATCGTGATCTGTATGGCTTCCAGCCCGGTTTGGGCGCAGAAGCACACGGAAGCTCACGCGGAAGCCACGGTGGAGACGAGCCGGTTTGGAAGCCTGGAGGACGGGACAACGGTGGACATGCTCACCCTCAAGAACGCCAGAGGCGCAACCGCCAAGGTGATTACCTATGGCGCGACCTTGACCGAGTTATGGATTCCCGATCGAAACGGGAAGCTCGGCGATGTTGTCCTGGGTTTCGACAAACTGCCGGGCTATGTGGAGAATCATCCCTACTTCGGCGCCACGGTAGGCAGAGTCGCGAACCGGATTGCAAAAGGCAAGTTCACGCTGGATGGCAGAGAGTACTCGCTGGAAATTAACAATCCGCCCAACAGCCTGCACAGCGGACCGAAAGGTCTGAGCCACATGGTCTGGAAGGCGGAGCCTCTGCACGAACCACATGCGGCCGCGGTGCGTTTTAGCTGCGTCAGTCCGGATGGCGATGGAGGGTTTCCGGGGAAGCTCTCGGTCACGGTTGTGTACCGGCTGACCGACGATAACGAATTGCAGCTGGAATACAGCGCCAAAACGGACAAGGCCACTCCGATCAACCTCACCAACCACAGCTATTTCAATCTTGGGGGAGGAAAGGACATCCTCGACGAAATCCTCTATCTGCCGGCGGAGAGGTACACTCCGGTGGATGCGACGCTGATTCCCACGGGCGAAATCCTGCCGGTGAAGGGAACGCCGCTGGACTTCACCAAGCCCACTGCGATCGGAGCCCGCATCGCGGAGATGAAAGGAAATCCTGGCGGGTACGACCACAACTACGTGCTGAGCAACAAAGCGGGAGAATTCAAGTTGGCCGCCCGAGTTTCGGATCCACGCTCCGGCCGTCAGATGGGGGTTTGGACCACCGAGCCCGGAGTGCAGTTCTACTCGGCCAACTTTCTGGATGGAACGCTGACGGGCAAGGGCGGTGTGGCTTACGGGAAACACGCTGGATTTTGTCTCGAAACCCAGCATTTTCCGGATTCCGTCAATCATCCCGACTTTCCTTCGGTGATCTTGCGGCCGGGTGGGGTCTACCGAACCGCAACGACTTATAAATTTTCAGTGCAGTAGCCGCTACCCCTCAGGCCGAACCGGACAACCACCAAAGAGTCCTCTGGATCGGATCGCGCCGCCGGCGGCAATCGATCGAGTGCTCCAGAAGCAATCGAGCGATGGTATCGACCGCAACCAAACAAGTGTTCAGCACGGAGAGACTGATGCCTTTGCCGAGGCCGCAGGACTCGGGAACGACTCCGACGACAATTACTTCGGACGGAGCGTGACCAGCCAGTCTCAACTGCGCCAGAGACTCCAGAACTCCGGGGTCATGCGATGTCAGACGGAGCTGAGCCGGAGACGATCGAGCCTGAGACGATCCAGCCTCAGACAATCCAAGATCGTCGTCGCAATAGACGCACAGCGTTCCCGGCGTTTCTTCTTCACGGGGATGAACAGCATCCGCAATCACAACCAGATCCGCATCGTACAAGTACGGCGCGAGATCCAGTCCAGGCGTGCCGAGATCGAGAATTTCAACATTCGAATCGCACTCGTAGAGGGAACGGAACATCTCGACCGCCATTGGGCCGAAACCGTCATCGCCGAGAAGAACGTTACCAAGCCCAAGCACGGCAATTCGACGAAGGGGCTGCCCCGCGGTTGTATCAGCAAAACTTGTACTCATAACACTTTCACCCGCGCGATCTCGCGGCCGCTCGCATCGAGCGTGTGACACGCGCATGCCATGCACGGATCGAAGGAGTGTACGGTACGGAGCACTTCCAGCGGTTTCTGCGGGTCCACCACTGGATTCGCAATGAGCGAAGTCTCATAGGGTCCGGGAACGCCTTTCTCGTCACGCGGACTGGCATTCCAGGTGGTCGGCACGACGGCTTGGTAATTGGAAAAAGCCCCTTTGTCGATGATTACCCAGTGAGAAAGCGCGCCGCGCGGAGCTTCGTGCATACCGACGCCTTCACACTCATGCGAAGGGAATTGCGGCGGGTTGTAAGTGGTGTCGTCACCCTTAAGAATGTTATCGGTGAGCAATTGCCAGTGCTGCAACGCGAGGTCGGAGAGCATGGCGGAACGGATTCCGCGGGCGAGATAACGCCCCATGGTCGATTGCAGATCGTCCGGCGTCATCTTGAAACCGTGCACGGAGGAAATTGTCTTGAAAGCGGTGTCCGTCCATTTGCGTGTGAGGGGATGGCCGGAGGCGTAGCCGACCAGCACATTCGCCAGCGGACCGACTTGGATCGGAGAACCGTTGTAGCGCGGCGCTTTTACCCAGGTGTACTTTCCATCTTCGTGGAAGTCGGTGTAGTTGGGATCGGTCTCACCTTTCCACGGGGTCTGTGCACCTTCGCCGCGGTACCAGGCGTGGGTCACGTCCTCAGCGACCGCGGCGCGAAAGGATTCATCGCGCCAGTTGGTAATCGGTTGGACGGACGCGAGATTGCCGTTCATGATGAGGCCGCCCGGCAAATCAAATTGCGTGGCTTTGGCATCCGTGGGAAGGTCAGGGACGGCAAGATAATTCGCGACGCCGCGTCCATAACGGAACCACTCGGGATAGGAAGCGGCGAGCAGACAGGTATCCACAAAAAAGGCCTGTTGCACAAACGGGATCAAGTCCTGGAGCAGAGATTGCAACATCCCGAGGCGGTCCATATTAAAGGTGGCGAGACTGTTCAGGTTGATTGCGTTCATTACGCCGCCGACTGCGAGGTTCTGGATGTGCGGCGTTTTTCCACCGAGAATTCCAACCACCTGACAGGATTTGCGCTGGAATTCCAGGGCCTGCAAGTAATGAGCAAACAGAATCAGGTTCAGCTCCGGGCTCAGGCGCATCGCCGGATGACCCCAATAACCGTGAGCGAAAATCCCCAGTTGGCCGCTTCCGATCAAGCCTTTGACTTTGTTCTGCACTGCCTCCAGTTCGCGGCGTGAATTTCCCGGCCAAGTGCTGTAACCCTCCGCAATCGAGGCTGCGCGCGCCGGATCGGCCTTCGGAATGGTCGTGATATCCACCCAATCGAGAGCGGACAGCTGATAGAAGTGGACGATGTGGTCGTGCAAGGCGTGTGCGATGAGGATCAGGTTGCGGATGTACTGGGCGTTCGCCGGAATCTCGAGTTGAAGCGCATCTTCCACCGCGCGCACCGAAGCAATGGCATGGACCGTGGTGCAGACTCCGCAGAAACGCTGGGCAAATACCCAACCTTCGCGGGCGTCGCGTCCGCGGAGAATGGTTTCCAGTCCGCGCCACATGGTGCAACTCGCCCATGCCTTCTGCACCTTGCCGCCGTCAACTTCGACGTCGATGCGCAAGTGACCTTCGATGCGGGTTATCGGGTCGATAGAGATGCGGGCCATGCTTGTTCTCCTTCGGGCGGGTTGGATTTAACGTTTTGACCGGGCTGGGCCGTTGGCCGGCGCCAGGGCGCGCTTCTGAACATGTGATTCCAGTCCTTGATGTCTCCGGGCAATACGGCGAAATACTTGACCGCAAGAAGGAAGCCCACGATGCCGAGCGAAATGTAGCCAATCGCCATCAGCACTTCCGGCAGAGCAGGAAAATATCGAGCGCGATGTGCGGGGATAAATGCGATGGTGGTGGGAATAAAGCGGTAGAACATTCCACCCAAACACGCGAGCGTGGCCATCTTTAACATAGTTCGCGGGGTCTCGCGCGCAGTTTTTATCCGGAGCACAAAGGCTGGAATCAGGATGAGTGCGGTTTCGACCAGGAAGAGAATGCTCATTTTGTCGAATGCGAAGGCGGCATGGACCTGGCCTCGCCAGAGCAGATCCCCGGCGCGAACCGCGAGAAAAAGAAAACATGCGCACGACAACAGGTTGCCCAACTCTCCCAGCACGTCGAGGTCGAGCGGCCGCGAGTAGCGAAGTCCGGCGACGAGCAGCAGAAAAATCACGAAGCCCAGGCCGCACAAACCCGCAGCCAGCAGGTAGAGCAGCGGCAGAAATGGAGTCTGCCAGAGAGGATTGATTTTGTTCCCCGCCAAGAGCAGCAGGCCTCCCAAAGAGGACTGGTGCATCAGGGGCAGCACGTAGGCTCCGACGATCACGAACGGATAAATCTTGCGCAGAAATGGACCGATGCCGCGCAGAACCGCCCGGGTCTGGTCCGTGCCAGTGTAGTAGTACCGCTCGAGGACCAGGGGAAGATTCTCAAAAAGCAGAAAGACGGCGCAGTACAGTGGCATGCATATCGAAATCTCAAGCATCGCCGATTCGGCATTCCAGCGCCAGGGCAGCAGGAAGCTATAGAAATTCCATGGGCGGCCCACATCGAAGCCGAGAGCGAAGAGGCCAGTCGCGTAAAAAAGAAAGCCCGATACCAGAGCGGTTCGCATGACCACGTGCAGCTTCCGCCGGTTGAAGACCCATGCCGCCATGCCCACCGCGAGCGGGGCCGAGCCCAGCGCGGTCAGGGTCATGACGTTGAAGGTCTTCCAGATTCCCCAGGCGTAGGCATCGTTCATTCCGGAGAAGGGGCCAAGCGGAGAGAAGAAGCGCATCGCGGCCAGTACCAGGCCCAGCGCGGCCAGCGCGCCAAAGAAAATGAGTAACGGCGTAACCACCGGCTCGCGATAGACCGGGACGCCGCGTTGCCAGTGGTTGATCAGCGTGGAGCCGGCTGCATCCCTGGTGCCGACTTGAACTGGGCGGGCTTGCGCTCGGCTGACCTGGCTGGTTGTGATTGGGCTGCTCATATTGCGTTGCTCATAGCTGTTCGCGAAGCCCCGTTTCTTTCTCGTGGGCAGCGCTCTCCGCCTCATGGCGATTCCAGTTCTTCTTGATCACCACGCCGAGCAGGCCGGCCACCAGAATCGGCCCAGAGAGCCACTTGTAAATCACCGCCGTCACCTTGGTGGCGTAGTGACCGAGCGAGGTCGAACCCAGCGTAGGCAGTCCGATTTTGGAGAAGGCTACATTGGAAAGATAGAGGACCTGCGTTCCTCCCGCCTCGTGCTCGCCGTAGACGCGATTTTCGAAGTACTTGCCGGGCGCGGCGGCGACGCGTTCTTTGCCTTTGGCCAACAGATCGGTACGCTTGCCAAAGATGACCGCGCCCGTGGGACACACTGCGGTGCAGGCGGGTTGCTCGTTTTTCTGCAAGCGGTCGTAGCAGAACTCACACTTGACGATCTTGGGATTCCATTTGTCCCACTCGAACTTGGGCACATCGAACGGGCAGGCCACCTCGCAGTAGCGGCAGCCGATGCACAGCGAACTGTTCCAGGTGACGGCGCCAAAGTCGCTCTTCTTCAATGACCCGAAAGGGCAACCGGTCACGCAGGCAGGGTCCAGGCAATGCATGCATTGACGCTTGACGTAGGCGAAGCCGGGCCCTTCCGGCTCCTTATAAAGCTTGATGATGTTCTTGGTTTTTGAGTTGAGATCGGCCGGCATGTCCCACAGGCCGCCCGTCTGCAAGGTGTCGGGCGGAAGGCCGTTGGCCTCGTTACATGCGGGCATACAGGCCTTGCACCCGGTGCAGATGGTGTTGTCATAGAGCATGGACACGGCATCGGGAGCGGCCACCGGATGCTCAGGGTGCTCACTTCCCACAGCGGGCACGGCCAAGCCTGTGATCGTTCCGCCGAGGCCGACGATTCCCAGCAGAGCCTGGCGGCGGCTGATCTGATGGGGAATGATCGCGGGGCTCATACGTGTTCCTTCGAGACAGCCTCTGCTTGCTTGTCCGCCGAGGCCCGACCTGCCAAGTCCGGCGCTCGCGTCGGTGACGCGGTTTGCGAATGATTCGGTTCGCCAAACCACATAAAACTAAAAAGCTCGCCCAGCGTCGCTCCCGTGGTGCCGAGATACATGTGAACGACCATGAAGAGGGAGAGACAAAAACCGGTGTAAGTATGGACCAGGGCCCACAAGCCGATTCCGGGCACGCCCAGCATGTCCGCCGGCAAGCGTTCCGGAAAGAGCAGCGCCCAGCCCGTCACTGCCAGTACTGGAAAAAGCAGGAACATCACCACCAGATAAAAGAGTTTCTGGAGCGGGTTGAACTTGCGCTCGTCGCTGTGCGGGTAAGGATGTGGCTCTCCGACGAATATGCCCCACAAGTAGTAGCGGGCTTGCCGGATCAATCCCGGTTCGATATCGCCGGCCACAACCTTGTAGTAGCGGCCATTCCCGAGGACGAAATTTCCGAACAGGAACAGCCCGTAAAACAGTGTCAGCAGGATTCCCGAGGCATTGTGAATCAGGACATCAGCCCGGAAGCCAAACGGCGGCGCGCCCGGCTCGGAGTAATGCATGCTGATTCCCGTAATCAGCAAGATCACAAAGAGCAAAGCGTTGCCCCAATGCCAGCAGCGCAGCCAAAGCGGATAACCGGACTTGCGTTTCATGCTTTGCTCCTGAAGTGGGCAAACAACCACCGGCCTGCGCCATGAGCCGCCAGCAGAAGCAGGACCAGGCCCGCGATCGCAAAAGTTCCCCAATCCAGCCACTGATTCCGGGTCGCACCCGTCAGGTAGGCGTTGTTGAATAGCATGGCATTCACCCATCCGTTTTCCGCACGTTCTTTCAGTGCGAGATGGGTATAGAGCTTGGTCACCATGAGCGAGTTCTGGGCGTGGCAGGTGGCGCAATTCCGAAGGGCCTGAGCCTTGGGAAGAATGAGATGCAAACCCTGTTGGCCGCGCGGAGTGTGGCATTCGACGCAAGCGTTGCGCTGAATGTGTAACTCCCAATGGGGAAACAGACGATGCTTTTCCGCCAGCGCATTGAAAGCGGTTTGTCGCGCGGCGGCAGTGTCTCCGGCAGCGTGGCAGCCCAAGCAGGGCTGATTGAACACCAGAATCGCTTGCGCCGCATTCGTCATCTGGCTGGCGGGGATGAAGTTATGGGGCGAGTGGCAATTCTCGCAGCGAAATGCCGGGTCGACCATGGTGGCGTGCACGCTCGCCTTGACCCCCAATGCGATCTTGTCAAAGTCGATGCCCGGAAACGTCTGTCCGCTGTGACAAGCGATACAGTCGGGCATGGCCGCGGGATTGCTTGCGTGAGGAAACTTGCTGACCCCATCGGTGTGGCAGACGGTGCAATCCAAACCACCGTGCACCGATTTGGCAAACACCGCTGGATCGATGGTGGTGCTGCTCGGCTTGTGACATTCCATGCAGGCGGGTTCGGGCGAGGTAGCCTGCGTCACTTTCTTGGGGAGCGGCCAGAGCGGGCTATCGAGCAGGAAGAACAGCAAAACGATGGCGCCGGCGGCTCTCATGGCTGGTTTTTTGAACCTGGACCTGGACCGGAATCCGGGCCCGTGTCGGATCGTCGATCGGACTGCGATTCGCCTCCGGGCTGTCCCTTGCCGGCGGTGATGCTGGAGCCGGGCGTGCTCTCGTCATCCTTCACAGTGGAGAACTTGCGCGAGGCAATATAGCCCGCTCCAGCGAGCGCTCCCGCGGCAAGTCCGACCACACCGGTTGCCAGGGGGCTGATGATGCCCTGCGGCGCGTTGATGGGCGCGTAGGTCGATGGAGGCGCCGCCAGCGTGTGAATTTGCACCACCTTGAACATCGGCACGCGGAAGGCAATGCTTTTCTCCGTGCAGCCAATACAAGGAGCGCCGATGCCGATCGGCCACACGTCAGGAATCTCGTTGAAGTGCCGGGTCGAGCATCCGGCGTGAGTGTCTGGCCCCTTGCAACCCATCTCGTAGAGACACCAGCCTTCGCGATGTCCTTCGTCGCCGTATTGCTTCACAAAATGGCCGGCATCGAAGTGCGCCCGACGCGGACAGTGTTCGTGAATGTCGCGGTCATAGGCGAACTTTGGCCGCTTTTCCGCGTCCATTTCCGGTAGCGTGCCGGAATCGGCATACTGCAGCACCACCCCGAGCAGCGTGTACGGATTCGGCGGGCAGCCAGGAAGGTTGATGATCGTCTTGTTGGGCAAAAGGTCAGCGACGCCAACCGCGCCAGTGGGATCGGGATCGGCAGACGGAATGCCTCCCCAGGAGGCGCACGATCCGATCGCGATGACCGCCGCCGCTTGGCCACCGACCTCAGCAAGGACATCCATGGCCGGACGCCCCGCCAGCTTCATGTAGACGCCCTTATCCCGGGTGGGAATCGAGCCCTCGATCACGCAGATGTATTTGCCGGAATACCTCTCCACGGCCTCGGATAGAGCCTGTTGGGCCTGCATGCCCGAGCCTGCCATTAACGTCTCGTGGTATTCGAGCGAGATGACGTTCAGGATCAAATCGCCGAGGTCCGGGTGCGAAGTACGGAGAAGCGTCTCGGTGCAGCCCGTGCAGTCCTGAAAGGCCAGCCAGATTACGGGCGGGCGAATCACTTTTCCCAGTCCCGCGGCTACGTCTTCCGGAGTTTTCTTGTCGGTGATCGCGAGGCCGAATGGCGCCGCAATCATCAGGGAAGAGCAGAACTGCAGGAAGGCGCGGCGGCTGACGCCGACTCGCGCCATGCGTTCATCGATTGTGCCGAGAGTGCCGAGAGCGTCGAGGACTCTTGCGTGGGCTGCCAGCGGATTCCATGTGAGGTCGTTTAGCATGTCCCATTTCAGAAAGCGTAGCGGAGTGCGAATTCGGCATAACGGATGTCTTTAGAACTCGTAATGCACTCCAGCGGTTACGTTGTTTGCATGGAAGGCCCGAGGAGCGGTGAACCCGTAGGCCGGACCGCTCATCGCAGTATTTGGCAGCGTGCTACAGGGCACGACCGGAGCCGGGTTACCCGGCGTCGGGAGCGTGTTGGAGGGATTGCAATACTGTGCTCCCGAAGGACCACCCTCGCCGTAGCCGAAGTAGTTATACTCGGCCTTCCAGATCAGATTCTTTCTCATCGCATAGGAGAGGTTCACAAAAGGCGTCTGGTAGTTAGAGACCAGCGATCCGTTCACATCGCGTGGATCGTTGAAAAAGCGGCTGCCGTTGACCGAGCTTATTCGGTAGCCGATGTTGGCGTGGAACTTCTCGATCGGCGAAAGAGCCAAGGCCACCGACGCGTACTGGGTTGGAGCGTTCATGAAGTCCTTAACGGGACCAAAAGTATAAGGCCCCGATCCCCCGCGGGGAAGCGGAGACGGGCAAGCCGTGCCGGAGGGCGTCGCGGCGCCCGGTATGGTGGAGCTTGCGGCCGTGCCCAGGAAGCAGATGTTGGTCGCCGTGTACACGTCGCTGTAGGCATAGCCGATGTCGAACCCGTAGTGCTCGTTCGGCATCAAGTCGGCGTTCAAACTCAGCGTGCGGCTATGATCGACGTGCTGGAGCGGGCCATCAACGGACGCTGTGCCTGTATTGTTCGTATTGTTGTGGCGCTCGAGGTCATTGTACGCACCGGAGAACGTCGCCCAGGTCTTGGGCCGGTATTTGGTGTGAATTCTGTAATGCTGAAGCTCGCGGGGTGCGACCGGGGTGAGGACATTGTCGGCGTACAGAAGTTCGACCGAACCGTTGATGTTCCAGTTGCTCGCCGGCTGCAGAGCGACGCCGAAGGTTCCGCCGTTCTCTTTGATGGTGTAGTTGGAGATGCCAGACAGGTATCCCGTGGTGTTCGCGGCACCTTCGCCGATGTTGTGCTCCTGGTGGTGATAAGTGAGCGTGAACACGGTGTGATCCGTAAGATCGTACGCCGCCGTGAGGTTGTTCGTGATGAACTTCTGGCCGAAGAAATCAAACAGCGGAGTGGCGACGCTCGGACTGCCTTCAAACGTAGAAGTTGGATTGCCCGTGATCGGGTTGATCGGAGTGTTGAAAACCGTGGTGGTTAACGCCGTGCTATTGATGTTCGGGGTTGCGGCAGTCACGGTGGTTAGACTCGTCATGTTGGCAACTCCCGGCTGGTGCACATTCGAGTAGTCGATCTGCTCGGAGATACTGAGCTTTTTCAGCGCCTGCCAAGTGACGCCGTAGTCGCTAGCGATCGCTTCCCGCTTGGCGCTGGCGTTGCCGGCATACGTGGCTTCGCGGGTCGTTCCCGCCAGACCCTGGAAGTCGTCGTAGTAGTTCGCCAGGCTCGTGTTCGCCCTGGTGTAGCGAACGTTGCCGTTCATCGTAACGTTCTTGATGCTGGAGCTTTGGAACCGGAAGATTTCGGTAGGAAAGATTTCGCGGGTTGGCTGGGAACGTGAATAGCTGGTAACCACATTACACGCCGGATCGACGATGGGCAGACCGTTCGGAATCTGGGCCGGGGAAATGGGGGCTGGTCCAACGCCGGCGTTGCAGGTGATGCCGACCGGCCTGTTGATCGGATTGTCGTAGCTCTGGAGCACTGCGACCCTCAATCCGTTCGCTTCCTGCAGGTTGAAATACTGGGGCGCCATGCTGAAAGTGGAATCGCCCTTGTAGTGAGTGATCTGCTCTTCATAGGTCAACCGGGTCCGCGATACGGGCTTCCACTCGACCGATCCCGTCCAGTCATCCGTGCTGTTGCGCTGATACTCCTGGAGCAGCAGGTCGTAGGCGCCGGCAGCCTGATAACCGCTGGGCGTCAGGCTCGGACCCTGGAAGACGTTCTGCGAGTAGCCGACTCGGAAGGTCACCTTCGCCAGCGGAAGCAGTGTGAGGTTTGTGTCCGTCATGCGGCGCACCGAGTTGTTCAGAAACGGCGACTGCGCAACCTGCGGCCACGCGTAGGAACCCGTTGGCGTCGCGGGCGGCCCGATTGGAATCGACTGGCCAGGCGGAAGATTCGGATTGCCCAGCAGGTTGTAGTCGAAGTACTGGCGGTCACGGCGGAACAAGCCGGAGAACTCGTAGAGCTTGCCCTTGGAAAAGTCCAGCTTGGCAATGTTGTTCGGATCGCCGCCGAGCCCGCTGGTAAAGGCTTTCAAGTGATCGACGAGGGTGTTCTTCGTGTTCGGCAGTGCGCGCAGTTCATAGGTCTCGCCCAGTATGCGCGGACCCGACTGCTGGTTTACCAGAGTGTCGTACATGGCGCCGCTGCCGTCGATATTGGCCACGTGTCCGCCCAGATCGATGGACTCATGAAGCGTGTAGCCGTCCGGAGCGGTCTGGTGAGACACAAATATTGGAAGCTGCGCGACGGCAGTGCCCGCCGTCAAGCCCAAAATGGCTGCGGCCATGCCCCCGACAATGCATCGGGCCGCAAGAGAATGCTTCTCACTCAACTGCCGGGAAATCCATCCTGGGTTCATCATGTTGAAAGCCTCACTTGAAAAACATTGCTCGTCGAGACCTTGAATCTCTGCGCGCAATCGAAGCGTGACCGCACCTCCGCAATTCTCCAGGCGCGTTGCAATCCATGACTCCTACCTGAGGAACGCCGCATTCATGTTCGAACCGTGAATATAGGTATGGCAGTTCGTACAAGTTATGTTTTCCGACGACCCCGCGCTCATTCCGTGAACCGTGTTGGCAGCTACGCCACTGTGGCACTGGTTGCACAGCGGGTTGATGGCCGGCATGTTCAGCAGGCGGGCGTTCTGGGAACCGTGCGGAGTGTGGCATCCCAAACACCCCTCGGCCTTGACCGCGACGTGTTCATAGACGAACGGCCCGCGCGTCTCGGTGTGGCACTTGGTGCAGATCAGGTTCTGGTCGGCCGTGGACTTCAGGTTGTTGGCTCCGAAGGTGCCGTGCACGTCGTGGCAGTCGCTGCACGTGATCAAGCCTTCGATCACCTTGTGGTGGAACGGCATATTGAACGCCGGCTTAGTGTCGGAGTGGCACTGGAAGCAGAGCGCAGGCTGCGGAGCCTTCAGCAGCTTTTCTTCTTCCTTGCTCTGATGAACGCTGTGGCAGCTGATACAGCTGACGTTCGCCTTGGCGTGGGGCGAGCGGTCAAAGTTCGGGTGCGCTCCCGCGTGACAGGTCAGGCACTTGGCGTCAACCTCTTTGGCCGAGTGCTTCGCGGGATTGAATATCTTGCTTACATCGCCGCCGCCCGCCACGTGCTCCGCACCGGGACCGTGGCAGCCTTCGCAACCTTGATGGGAGGGTCCAGCTTTGGTATTGAGCGTGGTCTTCCAGTGCGGCGTCTTCTCCCAGTTGTTGTAGATCTCTTCGTGGCACGTCTTGCAGGTCTCCGCGCCTACATACTCGGAGGCTTCAGAGGAGTGCGCACCCGCCGCTGGCGCGCTACTGGGCTGAACGTTCTTAGTCGGTGCCGGAGCCGCTGCCTGCGCCGGCGGACTGGTCTGGCCAGTAGCCAACGCCAAGCCCGCGACAAAGAATAAGATAAGAGACAGAAGAATCCGAGACGCCTTCCAATTTCCCGGCATTCGCATTCGTACGCTCCTGGACTACGGATTATCCAGCCTGTATTACAGATATCGTTTCCGTGCCTCACCGATACTAAAGTCCCATCCTTCGGGAAACACTCAGCAACGTCAACAAGAATCGCGCCAAAGAGACGAAAATCCGGGGCGCCAATTCCCGTTTTCGAACTTTGTGAACCCGTGCAGGAGCGAACACCAATGCTGCGCGTTCGCGACCGGCTGCCGGAACAATAAAAAGTACGCGATTCGCGAAACCGCCGCTGTTCAATATTGCTCACTTTCTAGAGTTAAGAAGGGGGAATCCGTTTGAGCAATGCCCATCCGTTGTGGCGATTCTTCGGTCATTAGTCTTCTCATGGTTTCCTCTCGACTCAGGCCTTCAGGTCGTGCAGAGTCGTGAACGCTTTGTACAGAACGCGAGGGTCGTACTGACCCTTGTAGACGGCCGGTGGCTCTCGCTTCAGCCCGAGCAGAGTGTAGACAGCCGTCTGCGCGGATCGGATTGAGTATTCGACCGTGAACACCACGTCGTCCGGAAGTTCGCAGAACTGGCCAGTGAAGGCCAGGTTCGTCGATCCCTTGGGCACAACCTCCGGGCGATCGCCTTTCTCCCGCCGCAGAAACTGGCTGGTAATGAAGGGCATCATGCACGGAATGCAAATGGAGGTGTCCAAGATGTGCGATGCTTCGGATTCGATCTGCAGGTGGCCCAGGATCTCGGTCATGATTTCGCGACCAGTACATGCGGACATCGGCTTCTTCACGAGGTCGCCCGGCTTATCGACAAACAGTCCGTACCCCCAGAACACATTCACGTCTTCGGGTTGTCCGATAAAGTGCGGCTGATGCGGCAATACAATCGAGGTCAACCAATTGGAATCCGCAAAGGTGATCAGTCCACCCTCCCCAGGCACGTTGCCGGTGAGGTCCCGAACCAAACGAAAGAAGGTAGGGTCTCGCTGCGTGGTGGTGAACGAAACCCACTTTGATTCTTCGATGTGGCCGTCAAAGACCGATGGCCGGCCGAATTCGGGCCTGCCAGCAGCGAGCTTTTCCCAAAGCGTCCAGGCGCCGCCGTCGGTTTTGCCGTTGAGGACAGGAGCCGAGTCCATGGACCCGAGGCTCGAAGCCTCAGTCATCGAACCCAGAGTGACGATGACGAAGTCCTTCTCGCCAACCTCGATCTCGCCGGGGACACCGTTCCGCACATATACGACTCGCTCTACAGTCTTGCGGTCTGCCGCTTCGTGCAGGACAAGATCGGTAACGCGAGTGTTCAACTCGAATCGTACTCCGCGCTCCTCGAGCCATTTCTGGAGCGGGCGAACCATGGAGTCGTACTGGTTGTAGACGGTGCGCATGATCCCCTTGAGATGGTTGAATCCGGCGACCATGTGCGTAAAGCGCAGCAGATAGCGTCTGAATTCGACGGCGCTATGCCAGGGCTGGAATGCAAACGTTGTGCACCACATTAACCAGAAATTCGTCTCGAAGAATGACGAATCGAACTCGTCGGCGATCGTGCTCCTGCCGAGCATTCCCTCCGGTTCCGCGGCCAGACGCTCCAGATTAAGGATGTGTTGTTCACTCAAGCCAAATTCCGGACCGTCGATTCTCTGTCCTTTGCGCACGAGCCGCGACTTTGAAGAAGTCTTCATGGTCTCGTTCCAGTCGAAGATTTCCTGCGTGACGGTCTTGCTTCCGTCCAACGTCGGGATCGACGAGAACAGTTCATAAGTGCAAAGGTATTTGCTCTCGATCATCCTGCCGCCGCGAAGCACATACCCGTCCCGCGGGGATCCGGCACCGTCAAGACTGCCGCCTAAGCGATCGAGTTCCTCGAGGATGACGATGTTGTGGCCGGGGATATCTGCGTCCCGGATGAGAAAGGCAGCGGCGGCGAGGGAGGCGATGCCGCCACCGATGAGATAGGTTTTCGTATCGGAGTGCTGGGTGGAGCTATAGTTTTTCATAAAAGAATCCTTTCAACTGACTTCGCCCGCTTCATGAAGAGGGGGCAAGCATCGATTACTCGGTTCCGCAGTTCCTAACAAACATCAGGAGGCTATGGATTGCTTTGTCTGGTTTTCGTCAATCCGGACGGATCGTACCCCAGTTCGCGGACGCGGGTAACGATTTGCCCATAGACTGATTCGGTGAGCTGAGAAGAACGGCTGAGTATCCAGAGATATTTGCGATCGGGTTCTCCGACGACGGCGTAGCTGTAATCGGGCGCCAAGTCGATGATCCAGTAATTGCCTGAGAACGGCCAGAAGAATGTGACCTTGAGCTTGGCATTCGTCCTCTTGTCCACGACCCTAGCCGTGCCCTTTGACCTCTTCACTTGGCCGTCCGCTTGTCGACACTCGTTCAGAACCTCGATCTTGCCGCCGGAAAGTGCAGTGTAGGTTGCGGTCACATCGGACGCGCAGTCCTTTTCGAACCAGGCGGGATACCGTGCGATCTCATACCAGCGGCCAACATACCGCGTCAGATCGACGTTCGGGACAGTTTGCAGCGATGCCTTCGATCCCGCGAAGGCCATCTTGCCGACGACAACAGCAATTCCGAGAAGCAAAAATGCACTTGTTCGCATGGATGACGGACCTAAGCGACCAGTATGATCTTCCCGATGCCGCCCTTTTCAGCCATCGGGTCCGCGTATCGGATGTCTGACAGTTTGAATTCTCGTCGGATGGGGATGGAGAATTTGCCGGCTGCAACCTCGTGTGCGAGTTTTTCAAGTCTTGAAGAATCGGGTTGGGCCCAGATTTCCACGACGCGTAGATCGCGCCCGTTGGCCGCTTCGGGCTTGCCTAGAACGGTTGCGAGGACTCCATTCTTCTTGATGTGTGGGATGAGTGAAACAATGACTTCGTGCCCAACTGTATCGGCGACGGCGTCGAGTTCCTTTAGGCTGGCGATCTCAGACTGGTTGTCCAAGGCCAGGATTCTGTCGGCACCGAGAGCTTCGGCTTCCTTCTTTTGTGAAGAGCGCACTCCCGCGATCACATGTGCTCCATGCTGTCGAGCGACATGCACAGCGGTGCGCCCGACTCCTCCCACGGCTCCGGTGATCAAGATTGTTTCTCCGGATCTCGGCTTGATCCCTTTCTCGATGAGTTGAGCTCCGGTAAGGACCACGAGAGGAAGTGCTGCCGCCTGCTCAAAACTGAGGCCCGAAGGGATGAGAGCCAACTCGTCTGCCTTACACAGAACGTATTCTGCATACGCATGATTCACGAGACCAAGGACACGGTCGCCAATCTTTCTGGTTTTGACTCCATCTCCCAGGCCGACAACTTCGCCTGCAAGGTCGCGACCCAGGATCGCCGGGAATTGCAAAGGCATGAGCGCCTTCAGATCGCCGCGACGGAGTTTCCAGTCGATGGGGTTGATGCTGGTCGCCGCCATTTTGACCAACACTTCTCCGGCTCCCGGTTTTAGGTCGGGAGTGTCTCCGTAGACGAGCTGGTTCACGTCACCGTAGTCGCGCACTAGGACTGCTTTCATGGGAAGGATTCCTCTTCCTGGAGTTTCCGATGCCTTGATCGGTATTTGGTTTTAAAGTTCAGCAGATCAACTATCAAGCCTCATGCCTGGGATCGGCTGATCAATTCTGATCAGTATTGCGAACGCGATTCGGCGAATCTATGAAAGGCATGAACGGGCAACTTGGCAAAGAGGGAAGGCTCAACAATCATGAAGAATGCTCCAAAGTCCGTAACCAGATTGAGCAAGCAGATCGCAACAGATGACGATGCCGCGGCCAATGGGCAAGAGGTTGAGGAACAAATGGAGGAAGACAACGTGGAGAAGGCAGCACGGGAAAATGAAACGCGAGGTCCGGCCCCAATCATGAGCAACGATGAGATCAAAACTGCCGATGATGCTGCGGCCTCCAGGGAAGAAGTTGAAGAGCAGGCCGAAGAGAGCCGCATCGATAAGGTGGCTTTTGAAGATGGAGTTAGCATTGCTTCAGCCCAGGAATACATCCGGCGCGGACGCGACCATGATTAACGAAACAATAGAGCATCCGCGAGAAACACAGTTGAGCGCTTTGTCGGCTGACAACATAAAAACAGTTACGGCCAGCACGTTTACCCGCCTAGTTCTAGAGGCGGAGGGACCGATCGCGGTTGAGTTCATGTCTTACGGGTGTGAACATTGTCGAGCGATCGAACCGGTTCTGGAGCAGGTGGCAAAAGTAGTGGAACCTGGGGAGAAGATATTCAGGGTTAACATCGCAGTGGAACCGGGACTTGCAAGCAGCTACCAAATTCAGGGCACGCCGACCTTGGTCATGTTTCTAAACCGGAATGAAGTTGGACGAGTGGAGGGTCCGTCCCCAACAGTAGCGAGCATCCTGACAGCGGTGACGCAGCCCTTTGAGTCGTGAACGGAGAACAATCGACGATGACGCAGAATCAGACTAAGCCAATTCTCCTATTCAATGACGAATGCGCTGTCTGCCGTCACATTGGGCATTGGGTGCAAAGGTCGGCGCAGAGCAAATCGGGCGAGACGAGCCTCATCGTGCAACCCATTGGTGACGACCCCGAGAGGCTTCGGTTGCTCAATCCCGATCTCGATATCTGGGACGCCTATGAAACGATCCACGTCCTGATGCCGGATGGCTCGATGAAACTGGGAGGAGAAGCTGTCGCGGAGGTCCTAAGGAGGTTGCCTAACACCAAATGGTTTGGGTGGAGCTTCGCGACCAGCATATTCGGATTCCGGCCGTTTCAGGTCGTACTCAACGTGGCCTACGCGATCCTTTCAGATGTGCGACCGCTGTTCGGCTGTGAGAGTTGCGGCAAGCCAAGAGTTCTGAGATCGATTCAGTGGGTGACCAAATGGGCGAAGAACCTATTCGGCGGAAATCTTCATCCGACGCCACATTTCAGTTCGCTTTCGGCCACGAGACGTCGACCAGTGGCGGTCCCGGCAGAGCCACTCCCGCAATCAAGTCATCCCTGAAGTTCGAAAGTTTGGTTCGGTTGCCAGCCAGATAGGCTCCTGTAGCGCACCCCGCAACCCCGCACCGCACTTCGCAGTCTGTTCAAGTCGAGTGCACCTTGCAACTAAGCGACTCATGAAGAACGGTCAATTTTGAACAGACGGGCATTCTGGGGCCGCCTAAACTTCGTTGAATCGGGTCCACACAAAGGAGCTTCCCCTATGCTTCAACGGCGAATTGGCATGCACATTCTGAGCGTATCGACGGCGGCGCTGCTTTTTGGCTCCACGGCATTCGCACAATCCCAGGGAGACAAGAACTTCGTCAAGGCGGCGATGCAGGTGAATGTTGGAGAGATGCGAATCGGACAGCTGGCCGCGAAAAAAGGCGCTACTGAAGGCGTAAGGAGTTTCGGCGAGAGAACGGTCATCGACCACACTCGACTGGAAAAAGAGATCAAGCCAGTTGCCGAGAAAATCGGAGTGTCCCAGCCCACGGGGCTTGCCCCGGACGATCAGGCGCTGCTGACGAAGCTCGAGGGAGAATCCGGCGCCGAATTCGACGATACCTATATTCACGCTATGGTGGAGGGTCATCGCGAGGCCGTCCAACTCTACAAGACGGAGGAGGCCAACGGTCAGGATGCCGCCGTCAAGAGCGCAGCCACGCACGGAGAGCATGTCGTCGCCGAGCACCTGAGTTTGGCTGAACACCTACAGAGCACCTTGGCCAAGAACTAGCCTCAATACTCTCCCGAACACCATTTCTCCGCCGACGATCGGAAGGTTGGGGCATGAAACCTTCATTCGAGAGCTCTTGGTCGATGCGAGAAGACTGGCGATTCCCGGCAGGACAGTTCGGCGGCCATGAGAAAAAGTCCGGCGCCAAGAACGGAGGCCTGTGATGGCGGTCGCGAATTCGGGCGCGCTGGTGCTCTTCGGTGTGACCGGCGATCTCGCTCATAAGATGATCTTTCCGGCACTGTACGCGATGGCAAAACGAGGGACCCTCAAGGTTCCGGTCATTGGGGTTGCGCACTCGAAGTGGACTCTGCCGCGCCTGCGCAAACGCGTAATTGACAGCATCCAACGATCGGGCGGAATCGATGACCAGCGTGCCCTCCGCCATCTTCTGTCGCTGTTCACATACGTCGACGGGGATTACAAAGACGGGAACACATTCACAGCGATCAAGACGGCGCTCGGCGGTGCTCGGCGTCCGGCGCACTACCTGGCAATTCCGCCAGCGCTCTTTGAGACGGTAATCAAAGGCCTCGGTGCCGCAAACCTGGCCAAAGATGCGCGCGTGATTGTCGAAAAACCGTTTGGACGCGACCTCGCTTCGGCGCGGGAACTCAATCACGTTGCGCGCGTGGTGTTCCCGGAAGATTCAATTTTCCGCATCGACCACTTCCTCGGAAAAGAGGCGATCATGAATCTCCTCTATTTCCGCTTCGCCAATTCCTTCCTGGAGCCAGTCTGGAACCGCAACTATGTGGCCAGCGTCCAAATCACGATGTCCGAAGGGTTCGGCATCGGCGGCCGCGGCGGGTTTTACGAAACTGCCGGCTGTCTGCGCGACGTGATCGAGAACCACCTCTTCCAGATCGTCGCGCTCCTCGCCATGGAACCCCCCGCCGACCGGAACTATGGAGCCGTGAACACGGAAAAAGCCAAAATATTTCAGGCCATGCGCCCGCTGACGCCCGACGACGTGGTGCGCGGTCAATACGCCGGCTACCGGACGGAGCCGGACGTAGCGAAGAACTCCGACGTTGAGACCTTCTGCGCCGTGCGACTCTTCATCGACTCATGGCGATGGGAGGGAGTTCCGTGGTATTTGCGTTCCGGAAAATACCTGGCAGATACCGCGACCGAGGTACTGGTGGAACTGAAGACACCACCGCAGAGGCTATTTGCCGACTCAGCGCCAACCAATGGCCCGGCCAATTACCTGCGCTTCCGCCTCTCGCCCGACTCGGCCATCGCTCTCGCCGCTCGCGTCAAAATCGCCGGGAAGGAATACGTCGGCGACCAGCGAGAGCTGTACCTTTTCGAAGAACAGCAGGGAGAGGAAACGCCGTACGAGCGACTCCTGGGTGACGCCATGATCGGCGATGGAGCGCTCTTCACGCGTGAGGACTCGGTGGAGGCTGCCTGGGCGGTGGTCGATCCGGTTCTCAAGCACCACCACCGGGTTCGCCCCTACAAGCGCCACAGCTGGGGACCGAAAGAGGCTGACACACTGATCGCTTCATCTGGCTCTTGGCATAACCCCAAACCGAAGGAGACAGCCGGACGATGAGCGTGCCGCAGGCATTTGTTTGGCCGCTCTGCTCGCGGGTGCCCGCACAACGCAGCGTCCTCATGTTTGGAGTTACTTCTCTTGGGCCAGTTCCTTGCGAATCGCTTGCAATTCCTGCCGACGCTTCTCGCTGGTCTTCGGGTAGGCCATTTTGAGATCCTTCAGTGCGTCGAGGACAATGCGGGAAACAATCAAGCGGGCGTTCTCCTTATTGTCGGCGGGAACGGCGTACCAGGGAGCGTGATGGGTGCTCGTCGCTTGCAGGCAGTCCTCATACGCTTTCATGTAATGCTTCCAGTACTTCCTTTCGTGGTTGTCCGAGGGACTGACTTTCCAGTTCTTGTCAGGCTCGTCGATGCGCGCCAGAAACCGCTTGCGCTGTTCTTCGTACGAAAGGTTTAGAAATATTTTGACGATTCGAGTTCCGTTGTAATAAAGGTGGCGCTCAAGGTCAACGATCGAGCGATACCGGTCCTTCCAGATGGATTTTTCGTCACGGAACGCTTCGGGAAGATGCTGGTTGCGAAGAATCTCGGGATGCACGCGAACGATCAGCACTTCTTCGTAATAGGAACGATTGAAGATGCCGATCCGTCCGCGTTCGGGAAGGCGGCACGTTGTGCGCCAGAGAAAATCATGTTCCAGTTCCTCGGCGCTCGGCTGCTTGAAACTGAAAACGTCGCAGCCCTCGGGGTTGACTCCCGACATGACGTGCCGAATGGCGCCGTCCTTACCGGCGGAGTCCATCCCCTGAAAAATCAGCAGCAGGGCATAGCGGTTGGACGCGTAGTGAAGCTGTTGGAGTGCGCTCAACTCTGCAATGTGTTTTTCCAGGAGTTCTTGATATTGCTTCTTCGTCTTGCAATAAGGTTTAACGATCGTCGGCCACTTCTTGAGGTCGAACCTTTTCCCGGACCCTACCCGGAAATCCTTGGAATGAATTCTCATCGTCTTCCTTTCGTCCGCATCCATTGTGTTCGCGGCTGTAAATAGATGGACCGCACCTCAGGCTTAGGTCTTCGCCTCGACCTTGGCGTCATCTTTCCGAATCTCGCGCTCCGCCTCGAGCCAGTCTTGATCAGCCAGGCTCTCGCCCCGCGCTCGTTGTTGATAGAGTTCATAGGCCCGGGCAGCGATCTGCGGTTTAAGATCGGGTGTCTTGGTGACAGATGGGGCTTTGACCGGGTCAAAAACACGGTAGGCCAGCAGCTTCACGCGATCATTCACAAGGAACCAAGCCAGAGCATAGACCCAAACGAAGCCTGCCCAGCGCCAGCCGAGCGGGGTCATAAACAAACCATAAACTGCAATCAGTGTCGCCACTGCTTGTGTGCCGAGCACGGCGATCCAGAGAATGCGCGCCGGACGTATGGACCAGAACGGGCCGCGAGTGCGCGTCAGGAAAATCGTCAGATGTCCGGCCACCGACAGCTTCAGGTACATCAGTGTCTGGGCGTGCGCGCGGTCGAGGTGAAATACGCGCTCGGCAAGATAGAACAATCCGAACGCAGCCACGACGCCGATCACACCCAGGACGGTCGAGATCCCGAGCACCAGACGCATGTTCCACTTCTCGGGCTTGTCGCTGTAATGAACATTGTCATACGCGATTGAGAGAATCGCCCCGTCATTGAGTACGGCGATCATGACGATCATCACCGCGGTCACGGGGTAGAAGTTAAATACCAGGATCGCCAGCGTCATTAAGAACAGCACGCGCAGGGTTTCGGCGATGCGGTAGATCGCGTAGCTGTTCATCCGCTGAAAGATGCGTCGGCTCTCTTTGATCGCATCGATGATCACCGACAGACCGGAGGCCAGCAGCACGATGTCGGCCGCCGCGCGGGCCGCGTCGGTTGCGCCGGAAACTGCGATGCCGCAGTCCGCTTGTTTGAGCGCGGGAGCGTCGTTCACGCCGTCGCCCGTCATCCCGACAATGTGGCCGTGCTTCTGGAGGACTTCGACAATGTTGTACTTATCTTCGGGGAACACCTGGGCAAAGCCGTCGGCGTTGTCGATGGACGCCGCCGATTGCGCTGACGGTTGATCCTTAGCATCGCGCAATACGGTGGCGTCAAGGATGTTGGTGCCCATGCCCAACTGGCGAGACATTTCCTTGGCGATGGCCAACTGGTCGCCGGTGACCATTTTGACTTTCACGCCCATCTGCACTGCGCTGGCAATGGTCGTTTTCGCCTGCTCGCGAGGCGGATCGGACATGGGCAGCACGCCAACGAACTGCCACTTGTCGTCCTGATCGGCGCGGGCCACGCCCAGCGAGCGGAAGCCGCGTGCGGCAAAATCGTTGACCGCTTTGTCGACCTCGGCCTTCACGTCCGCGATGTTGGTGGCCATCTGCAGGATGACCTGCGGCGCTCCCTTCGCGACCTTGAACTGTTTCCCGTCCGCGCCTTTCACGGTCGCCTCGGTGCGCTTATGCACCGGGTCGAACGGCTGGAAATGAACGATCTGATACTTCTTCAGCTCCTTATCGTCCTTGACGCCGGCGATCACGGCGAGGTCGATGGTGTCTTTGTCTTCCGCGCGCGAGGCCAATGCGGCGTCGAGGATGATTTGGTCGGCGGCCACCCCGTTCACGCAGAATGGATCGCCCAGGGTCAGCTTGTTCTGGGTCAGAGTGCCGGTCTTGTCGGAGCACAGCACATCCACGCCGGCTAATTCTTCGATCGCCGACAACTTCGTCACAATCGCTTGCTTTTTTGCCAGCAGGCGCGCCCCAACCGCCATGGTGACGGACAATACCGTAGGCATGGCCACGGGAATCGCGGCCACCAGGAGCACCAATGCGAATTCCAGCGTGCTCAGGGTTGGGTCATGGCGGAAGAGCGCGACCGTAACAATCAACGCCACGAGCGCCACGGCGAGAACGATCAGGTAGTTGCCGATTTTGAGCACCGCACGCTGGAAATGACTGACGGTATGAGCGTCCTGCACTAATTCCGCGGTCTTGCCGAAGTAGGTGTGAGTCCCGGTGGCGTACACCATCGCGTCGGTTTCGCCACGTTTGATGATCGAGCCCGAAAAGACCGCCTCTCCAGGCTTGCGAGTCGCCGGCAAGGATTCGCCGGTCAGCGCGGACTGATCCACTTGCACCGGGTCGCCCGCCAACAGGCGCGCATCAGCCGGCACGATGTCCCCCAGTCGCAGGCGGATGACGTCGCCGGGGACGAGATCCGCTACCTTCGGGGTCGCCCATTTTCCGTCGCGCAGAACGCGGGCCGTGGTCGCCAGCTTCGCGCGCAACGCGGCAATTTCGTTGCCCGCTTGATGTTCCTCCCAGAATGCGACCAAAGCGTTGGAGAAAAGCAAGAAGAGGATGACAAAGAAGTCCAGCCAGTGCTTCACCACTCCCGACAGAATCACCGCCGCTTCAATCATCCACGGGATGGGGCCCCAGAAATAGCTGAGGAACTTTAGGAATAAGTTGTCTTTCTTTTCCTTGATCTCGTTCGGGCCATATTGTGCCAGGCGCTTAGCCGCTTCGGCCTGGCTCAATCCTTTCGGAGACGATCCCAACCTTTTCTCCACTTCCGGCATGGGAAGAGATTTCAGATCGTCCTTGGGGTCGGGCTTGGGCTTCGCCTCGGGCTTGGGCTTCGATCCCGGCTTCGTTTCGGCAGCTTTGGGTTGGTCCGCAGTGGCCTGCATGATGAGTATTCCTTCTGGCTTTGTTATGCCGCGGTTTTTGCTGAATTCTCTTGGGTTAGCGACGTACTGATCGCAGCCCGGACGATGGCCAGAAACTGATCGGCGTGCAGACTGGCTCCGCCAATGAGGGCGCCGTCCACGCCGTCGCGGCAAAACAGCGCCGCCGCGTTGTCGGGCTTGACACTGCCGCCGTACTCTATCGCAAGCTCCTGAGCCGATTTCTCCCCAAATATCTGTCCGAAGCGGCGCCGAATGACGGCGTGCGCGTCCTGCGCCTGCTGTGGAGTGGCATGGTGCTCGAGATTGCCGATGGCCCAGACCGGTTCGTACGCGAGGCTTAACCGGGTCAAGGTATCCGCCGAAACGCCGGCTAATCCGAGAGTGAGTTGCTGGTCGAGGAGTGCTTCTGTCTGATTGTTCTTACGCTGTTCGAGGGTCTCGCCGACGCACAGAATCACGTCGAGGCCGTCGGCCAGGGCAACCCTCACTTTCTGGTTGATGAAGGCATCGGATTCGCCCAGCTTGTGCCGGCGCTCGCTGTGTCCGAGGATTACGTATTTGCAGCCGAGGTCAAGGAGCATCGTCGGACTGACCTCGCCGGTGAACGCGCCTTCTTTTTCGGGATAGACGTTCTGCGCTCCAAGCGCGACGCCGCTGCCTTTGAGAATTTCCCCGACAAGGGCCAGATAGGGAAAGGGCGGACAGAGAGTGACGGAAACTCGCTCCTCGGCGCCCATGCCATCCACCACTGCCTTAGCCAACTGCCTGGCCTCGGCGGCGTTGGTATACATCTTCCAATTACCGACGACGAACTTCTGACGTAAGGCCGGGCTCATGAGATACTCCCCGCATGTTCCACCGACGCAACACCGCGCAGCGCGTTCTCTGGTTGATTGCTCTCCATCGCGGCGTTATATTCGCCACGGCGCGCAGCCCGGTTGCATTTGGCTCGGTGATCGAGAACTCGCTGTGCCGCAACCACGTTCGCCTGCTTGCCGTGCCAAATCTCCAACGCCGGTTGCTGAATCGCGCGGGCGAACGAGAACGCCAACGCCCAAGGCAGCCGTGACTTGAATCTGACATTCATGGCATTCAACCGTGCCGAGGCCAGTTCAGGGGATTGTCCGCCCGACAAAAACATAATCCCGGGAACAGCAGCGGGGACGGCTCGTAACAGACAACTCACCGTAGCTTCGGCGATCTCGTCGACTGCTTCTTGCGTGGAGCAGGCCAATCCTGGAAGCACCATGTTGGGTTTCAGGATCAAGCCTTCCAACTTCACGCGTTGGGAGTAAAGCTCGTTGAAAACTGTGCGCAGGACTTCTTCGGTTAACTCGCAGCAGCGCTCCAGAGTGTGATCGCCGGCCATGAGCACCTCCGGTTCGACGACGGGAACCAGTCCGGCTTCCTGGCACAACGCTGCATAGCGAGCCAACGCATTGGCATTGGCCTCGATGCAACCCCAGCTTGGAATGTCGTTTCCCACGGCTATCACCGCGCGCCATTTGGCAAAACGCGCGCCCATTTGAAAATATTCGCCGAGGCGTTCGCGCAATCCATCGAGTCCTTCGGTGATTTTCTCTCCGGGATGGCCGGCCATCTCCTTCGCCCCAATGTCGACTTTAATGCCAGGAATAATTCCCGCATCGGTGAGTGCTTTCACGAAAGAAGTGCCATCTTCCGTCTTCTGCCGGATCGTCTCGTCGTAGAGAATCGCGCCGCTGATCGATTCACCGAGACCGGGCGTGGTCACGATCATGTCCCGATAGGCGCGCCGGGTCTCCTCGTTCTGAGGAATTCCCCACTGGGCAAATCGTTTGTTGCAGGTTGGATTGCTCTCATCCATCGCGAGCAGCCCTTTGTGGTCGGCGACCATTCTCCGCGCGGTATCGATCAGCGCTTCTGGATTCATTGGCTGTTGCTCCATTTCCAGTTTCGGATTCCCGGCTTGCCTTGATCGTGCAGGCTGGGTTGGCAATTGTGCGCGATCAGGCGGTTACGGCCGCAGACCGCTCGGCTTCTCGCAACCACTTCCGCGCCTCCGCTGCGTTGGCTTGATCGAAATATCGGATCGTCGCTCTCGTAAATGGCTTGTAGAACGTCGCCACGCCGTGCTCCCACTTCTTATCCCCGACCATCGCGATCCGTTCGATATCGGCAAAAAGTTTAGTGTCGAGCTTGATTTCGTCCCACAGCGCGCCGGCTTCCCAGCCATGAAAATCGGTCATTTCGAACAGCAGGCGCAATTTTCCGTGTTGCCGGATGAGTCGCTCCAACTCGGGTACACAGCGCTCGTAATCCGCCTTGACCAACTTGCCGGTGACATGCACGGCGACTAACTTCCCGCCGTTTTCTTGCTTGATTTGAACGGGCATCTTGAACTCCTTAGGATTCGATTCAGCTTCCTTTTTGCGTTTTGCTCTGGCTCCACTTCCAGTTCCGGATTTCCGGCATATCCTGGCCGTGCTGGTCGATGTAGTGCTTATGCTCAATGAGCTTGTCGCGCATCTGCTGCTTCAGGTAGGCGCCTTTGGAACCCATGCCCGGCAGGCGATCCACCACATCCTGCACCAGATGAAAGCGGTCCAGATCGTTCTGCACTCTCATGTCAAAGGCAGTCGTGATGGTGCCCTCTTCTTTGTAGCCTCGAACGTGCAGGTTGTGGTTGGTCCGGCGGTAGGTGAGCCGGTGGACCAGCGACGCGTATCCATGGAAACCAAATATGATGTGTTTGTCTTTCGTGAACAGCGAGTCGTAATCCTGCTCGCTTAGTCCGTGCGAGTGCTCGCTCGCAGACTGCAGCTTCATCAGATCCACAACATTGACCACCCGGATTTTCAGTTCGGGCAGATGCTGGCGCAGGATGGAAACGGCGGCCAGAATCTCCAGCGTCGGTGTGTCTCCGCAACAGGCCATCACTACGTCCGGTTCGGGGGCTCCCTGGTCGTTGCTGGCCCATTGCCAGATGCCAATTCCCTCTGTGCAATGCACCACCGCCTCGTCCATGGTCAGCCATTGCGGGAGGGCGTGTTTGCCCGCCACCACGACGTTGACGTAATTCCGGCTGCGCAGGCAGTGATCGAAAACCGACAACAGGCAGTTGGCGTCGGCCGGAAGGTAAACCCGCACGATGTCCGCTTTCTTGTTGATGACATGGTCGAGAAAACCAGGATCCTGATGCGTGAATCCGTTGTGGTCCTGCTGCCAGACGTGAGAGGCGAGCAGATAGTTTAACGACGAGATCTTCCGGCGCCAAGGCAGTTCCAGGCAGACCTTCAGCCACTTGGCATGCTGGCTGAACATCGAGTCGATGATGCGAATGAAAGCTTCATAACTGTTGAACAGACCGTGCCGTCCGGTGAGAAGATATCCTTCCAGCCAGCCCTCGCACTGGTTCTCGCTGAGCATCGAATCCAGCACGCGGCCGGCGGGCGCGAGAAATTCATCATTACTCACTTCGCGCGCATCCCACTGCCGGTTGGTGACGTCAAACACAGCGCCGAGGAGATTCGAGACGGTCTCATCGGGACCAAAGACACGGAAATTACGCTGATCCTGATTCATCTTGGCGACATCGCGCAGGAACAAACCCAACACCTGCGTATCCTGGGCGCTGACCGCACCGGGTGAAGGCACGTTCACCGCATGAACATGGAAATCCGGCATGCGGAGATCGTGCAGCAAAATGCCGCCGTTGGCGTGTGGATTGGCACCCATCCGACGGTCGCCCTTCGGAGCCAATTCGGCCAATTCCGGTTTGAGTCGTCCATTCTGATCGAATAGCTCTTCGGCCTTGTAGCTCTTCATCCAGTTCTCAAGCAGCTTGACGTGATCGGGATGCTCGGGATCGACGAGAAGCGGCACCTGGTGCGACCGAAACGTGCCCTCGATCTGCAGGCCGTCCACGAATTTCGGTCCCGTCCAACCCTTCGGCGACTTGAGCACAATCATGGGCCAGCGCGGCCGGGTCGTGTCGTTATTGTTCCGTGCGTTCGTTTGGAATCGACGAATATCTTCGATGGCCGCTTCTAAAGCGGCCGCCATGAGTTCATGCATTTTTTCCGGTTCATCGCCTTCCACAAAGTAGGGCGTCCAGCCGCAGCCTCGCAGAAATTGTTCCAACTCTTCGTGCTCGATGCGGGCCAGAACGGTTGGATTGCTGATCTTGTAGCCATTGAGGTGCAGGATTGGCAGCACGGCCCCGTCAGTAATCGGGTCGAGAAATTTGTTGGATTGCCATGAAGTCGCGAGCGAGGCTGTTTCCGCCTCACCATCTCCGATGATGCAGGCCACGATCAGATCGGGATTGTCGAATGCCGCGCCAAAAGCATGGCTGAGCGAGTATCCCAGCTCGCCACCTTCGTGAATCGACCCCGGAGTCGTGGGCGCAACGTGGCTGGAAATCCCGCCGGGGAACGAGAACTGCTTAAACAGTTCCTTCATTCCCGCTTCGTCTTGCGTGACATTCGGATAAACCTCGCTCCAGGTGCCTTCGAGGTAGACGTTGCCCACCAGCGCCGCGCCGCCGTGGCCGGGACCGGCGATGTAGAACATGTTCAGGTCATACTTCTTGATGACCCGGTTCAGGTGCACGTAGATGAAGTTTTGACCCGGCACCGTGCCCCAGTGCCCTACCACCAGCGGCTTCACGTGCGACAGTTTCAGGGGTTCTTTCAGCAGCGGATTTTCGTAGAGATAAATCTGGCCGACCGACACATAGTTGGCGGCTCGCCAGTAAGCGTTCATCTTCGCGAGAAGCTCTGGAGTGAGCGCGGCCGTTTTCATGGCGGGTTTCAGGGTTGATTCCTTCTTCTTCGCCCCTTCGGGCCTGTGGTCGAGCAGCTCCGTAGTGAGTGTTTCGGGTGTCATAGTTCAGTTCTCCTTCTTGTTCTTGCCGCCAAGTCCGAGAACCTGGCAAACTGTTTTGGCAATCATGAGTTCTTCGTCCGTGCGAATAACGCGGACCGCAACCCGGCTGTGCTCCGAGGAAATCACGCCTTCGTTTGCAGCGTTTCGCTTGTCTTCCAATTCGATCCCAAGGAATCCCAGCCCGTCACAAATCCGGACCCGGACTGCGGGCGCGTTCTCTCCAATGCCCCCAGCGAACACCAGCGTGTCCACTCCACCCAACGCCGCTGCAAATGCGCCAATCCATTTCTTGACCTGGTAGCAGAAGAGCGCGACCGCTTCCGCTGCCCGCACATCGCGCGCTTCGCCTTTGAGCAAATCGCGCATGTCGGAACTGGTTTCGGATATGCCGAGCAACCCCGACTGGAGATTGACCATTTCGTTGAATTGCTTCGCGCTCATGTTTTCCGTACGCGCCAGATACCAGACCAGTCCGGGATCGAGATCCCCGGAACGAGTGCTCATCGGCACCCCGGCCGCCGGCGTGAAACTCATGCTTGTGTCGACGGATTTGCCGTAACGCACGGCCGCCAGGCTCGCGCCATTGCCGAGATGGGCAAGGATGACCCGGCCTTGTGCCGCCTCCGGTCCGGCCAAACGGGCGAGTTCCTCGACCAGAAACGCATACGACAATCCGTGGAACCCATACCGCCGCACACCCTGCGCCTCGTAGCGGCGCGGGATCGGCAGCATTTGAGCCACGCGCGGCAGGTCATGGTGAAAAGTAGTATCGAAACACGCCACTTGCGGCAGGTCAGGAAAGCGGCGATGAAACGCCTCGGTCAACAGAATCTCCTCGGGCAGATGGTCGGGATCAAACGGACTGAGGCACTTCAACTCCGTAACCATCTCCGCGGTAATTCGTTGTGGCTTGTAATACTTCGGGCCGCCTTGTAGGACGCGATGGCCCACCGCCGTCAATGGATCGCGCCCGCTGCGCTGTTCGATCCAATCCATGAGTGCACCTACCGCCTCGGGGTGGTTCGAAGCTGACAGTGGCCGCGAAAAGTTGTCTGCCTGGTCCGGGCCTTTTACCTGGAAGGTGGCATGCGGCAGTCCGATCCGCTCAATCCCGCCCTCCAGAATCCGTCGAAGCGAGTTCGCTGCATCGAACAGCGCAAACTTGATGCTCGACGAGCCGCCATTGATCGTCAGAATGCGCGTCAGAATGCGCGGGTTACCTGATTGCGTGGACAATTCCTTCGTCATTTCTGCAATCCAAACGACGCCAGTCTTGCGCAGGTGGACTTGTAATCCGTATGAAGAATGCTTCGAATCCCCAAACCTTCCGCGATCTGAACGAACATCGGAGTGTTTTCGATGTAGACCACGTGCTGCGCCGGCGCCTGGGCGATGTCCAACGCAAGCCGAAAGATGTCCACATCCGGCTTGCGGATGTGAACGTAACAAGAAGAAACAAAAGTGTCGACAAACCGGTCGAGCTTGAACTTCCGAATGCGATGCTCATTCACCGCGCGCGATTCGTTGCTGACCACGGCGACCTTCAGGCCGTACCGGATTTTGAGTTGTGCGACCAGATCGATCATCTTGGGGTACGGTTTCGATTGGGCGAACACGAAGCGCCGAAACTGATCCCGGGTAAAGGGTCGCTTTTGGTAGAAAACCACCCACCCCAAATATTCCTCGAATGTAAGCTTCCCCTCTTCATGAGTTTCGAAGACCAGACGGTGCCGCTCTTCCATTTCCGCCCACGGCAGCTTGAAGTTCTTCGCGGCCCGTCTGCGAGCATGATGATCCCAACCGTTAGTGAGCAGGACTCCGCCAACATCCACAAACAGCGTCGTAACCGGAACTTCTCTTCTTATCTCCACACCCGTGCAAGACCGCCAGCGCTTTCTCTAACGCACCAATCTGTTGCGACCTTAGCAAATCGAGGGTTGCGCGATCTGAGCAATAACGCTCATACCGTGGACCTGTGATTGGCGAGAAATAGCAATCTCATGCGGACTGAGCAGTCTTGCTCAGAAGTACGGCGAAACCATTGCTAATGTCACTAGAGCGAATGCTGCGCCCACTTACGCGCACAGTGGAGACCGTAAATGGCGAGTGCGACTGAGCTGCACGCGGCAGAAATCCACGACGCGAGAGCTGTTGTGCCAGAATCGCTTCTGTATCCGCTGCGATTCGAACCGATCTATCAGTATCGGCTGTGGGGCGGCCGGCGTTTCGCCGACCTTCTGACTGCACCGCTGCCGAGCGGGCCTGTCGGCGAAGCGTGGTTACTCAGCGATCGCAATGACCATGCCAGCCAAGTCGCCGACGGACCCCTCAAAGGGCAAACGATCGGCCAGTTGTTGAAGCAGTTTCCCGAGCAAATGATAGGAAAGCTTGCCCACCGCTTTCAGCGGTTTCCACTGCTGCTGAAGTTTCTCGATGTGCACGAAATGCTCTCGGTCCAGGTGCATCCCACAAAGGCGAACAAGAATCTGCTGCCAGCAGGCGAAACCCCGAAGACCGAAGCATGGGTCGTACTGCAAGCCGGGGCGCAAAGTCGGATCGATGCGGGCCTCAAGATCGGAACAACCGCAGCCAGTCTGCGACTCGCACTGAAAAACAAGACCGTGGTTGACCTACTCGCTGGGTTTACACCAAAGCCGGGCGACGCGATCTTCTGCCGGGCTGGGACGGTTCACGCTCTGGGCGATGTAGTGGTGTTCGAAATTCAGCAAAATAGCGATGTGACCTTCCGCCTGCATGACTGGGATCATGTGGACCCGAAGACCGGCAAGCCGCGGGCACTCGACGTCGATAAGGCGATTGCCTGTATTGATTTTGCGAAAGGTCCCGTCGGTGCGGTTGCGCCCGTGGTGGAGACGACGGCACCGGTGGAACGCGAGCGACTGTTTGACTGTGAACATTTCTTGTTATGGCGCCTGCGCGGCGAATCGCCCTTCACTGTCGGCGCAGTGGACGTACCACGGGTTCTGGTGTGCATCGGGGGGGCAGGGGAAGTCGAGCACAACGGCGCCAGTTATGCGATGCAAAAAGGCGACGTAGTTCTTTTGCCCGCGGTAATTGGAGTCTGCAGTTTTCGGCCCCGCACCGCAGTGAACCTGTTGGAAATTGCGCTGCCCGATTGAGACGCTAAAGGAAAGACTAAGAAGGTGAAAACATTTTGAAAAAGCTAATTGTGTTCGATCTGGATGGAACACTTGCCGAAAGCAAATCGGCGGTCGATCCCGCAATGTCCGGACTGCTGCATGACCTTCTCGCGATCGTCAAAGTAGCCATCATTTCCGGAGGCGGTTGGCCGCAGTTTGAAAAGCAAGTTGTTGCAAAACTTCCTCATGACGAACGCCTCACGCAGCTATCGCTGCTTCCTACCTGTGGAACAAAGTTCTATCAGTACTCAGGCGATTGGAAGAAGCTTTACGAAGAGGATTTCACCAGGGATCAACGAGATAAGATACTCAGTTCTCTGCATAAAGCGCTGGCAGAAGCAGGCTACAAAGTCGCCAAGGTCTGGGGCGAAGTAATCGAAGACCGGGGCAGCCAAATAACCTTTTCCGCATTAGGTCAGAAGGCGCCGCTAGAAGAAAAAAACAAATGGGATCCCGATTATGTCAAGCGGAAGAAGATCAAGGCGATTCTTGACAAGCTTATTCCCCAGTTTTCTGTCCGAATCGGCGGCTCGACATCCATTGATATCACCAAGCCTGGCATCGACAAGGCATACGGGATCGGAAAGCTGCGAGACCTCCTGCACATTTCGTTGAAAGAGATGATTTACATCGGCGATGCGCTCTTCCCCGGCGGTAATGACTATCCCGCCGAAAAAGCAGGTGTGGATTGCATCCCAGTCAAGGGTCCCGAGCAGACGAAGCAGGTGATCAAAACCATCATCGCGTGCTTATCGGATCGTGAGCAGGCGGCATGACCGTGATGGCGGTAGGGAAGCAATCGACGAGCGACTTTCAGTTACACCGTCTGGGAATGTTGATGGAACCGGAGCCGGGCAACCCTCAAGAAGTGGAGGGCGTTCTGAATCCCGCTGCCGCTCGCGGCCCGGACGGTAACCTTTATATTTTCCCTCGGCTGGTAGCGCGGGGCAATTACTCGCGCATCGGCATTGCCCGCGTGCAGTTCAACAAGGCCGGTGATCCCTCGGGCGTCGAGCGCCTGGGCATTGCGCTGGAGCCAGAGGCTGACTACGAGAAGCGGGCTAACGGCGGCGGTGGCTGCGAGGATCCTCGTGTTACGTTCGTCGAACCGCTGCACTGTTATGTAATGACCTACACGGCATTTTCGTCCCATGGTCCGCGCATCGCCGCGGCAACTTCGAAGGACCTCTTCCACTGGCAACGGCTGGGGCTTGTCCCCTTTGCTCCGTATCAGGGCATCGATCTCCGCAATGTCGACGACAAGGATGCCTGCCTGTTTCCGACCGCCATTCCGAATCCTTCCGGCGAACCGGAGTTGGCCATGCTGCACCGGCCCCTATTTCCCGGCACTCGCCCCGAGGAAACCGCATATGCTCCCGCTTCCCGCGACCTGAATATTGGTCGCGAGAGTATCTGGATTTCCTATCGTCCCGTTTCGTTGGAAGCCTTTCAACCGAGTCTCGAGATTCAGTTCTCGCATCATCGCTTGGCAACTCCAGTGTCTCCCTGGGAACGGCTCAAAATTGGCTGCGGGACCCCGCCGATCCTGACGCGGCACGGCTGGCTCATTGTCTACCACGGTGTGAGAGAAATCCTGGAACCGACCAAAGAGAGTGCCAACAATGATGCGCACGAACTTTGTTACTCGGCCGGCGTGATGGTGCTCTCGAAGGAGCATCCACAAGTGATCCGCTATCGCTCGGCGAAGCCGGTGCTCACCCCGACGTTGCCGGAGGAATGTCACGGCACGGTCGCTCATGTTGTGTTCCCCACCGGCATCGACCGGCGCGACGACCTCGGCTTACCCGACCGCCTCGACGTCTATTACGGGATGGCCGACAATCGGATTGGAGTTGCGCGTCTTGACGTACCCGATACATTGCCCCCAGGCGGTGTGGCCGATTCGCCGGAAGCAAAGGCCTAACGCCGATTTCAATTCCTGTGGGAATGAACTGGGAGGCTGTCGCTGGTTGCATTATTGTGGATCTCCTTGATCATGATTGTTGCGGCCCTTGCCTGCGCGGGAGTGATCACTCTTGCTCAGAAGAATGGCCGCGCGATTGTTAGCCTCGAACCGTAGGGGGCCAGATGAAGAGCATGATAAAGCACATCATTCTTGTTACGGCTCTGGCCGCCGCTTCCTTTGCCCAAAGCGATGCCGACACCATCATCGAGCGTTCCGTCGAGGCGAACGCGGCGGATTGGAAAGTCGCTCCCGACTATGATTATGTCGAGAGTGACCGGCAACCAGGTGGAGGAACCAAGACATACGAAGAGCTCATGATTTCGGGTTCTCCTTATCAGCGACTGATCGAGGTGAACGGCAAACCGCTGTCGCCAGAACGGCAAGCCGGCGAACAGCAAAAGCTGGAGTCGACCGTCGTTGAACGCAAGAAAGAACCTCAAGAGGAACGGGAGAATCGCATCGCGAAGTACGAAAAAGATCGCCGGCGCGATCAGTTGCTGATGGAGCAATTAACAAAGGCGCTCGACTTCAAGCTGGTGGGCGAGCAAAAGCTAGGCGCGGACGAGGCCTATGTGCTCAAGGCGACGCCCCGCCCCGGGTATAAGCCGCCCAATACCGAGGCCAAGGTGTTGACGGGCATGGAGGGCGAACTTTGGATCGACAAAAAGACATTCCAGTGGATCAAGGTCGAAGCCACAGTCATACACCCGGTTTCCATCGCAGGCTTTCTCGCCGAGGTCGAGCCGGGCACGCACTTCGAACTGGAGAAGATGGCGCTGGAAGACAACCTCTGGCTTCCCAAGCATTTCGCAATGAAATCGCGGGCCAAAATATTTTGCGTGTTCACTCGGAAGTCGCAAGCGGATGAAACTTATTCCGGCTATCACATAACTGCGCCGATTCAAGCCGCCGCCACTGAGAAGTGACCCATAGTGCATGGCAACCTTTGATAAGTCATCAACTGACACGTGGCTTGAGTCCTCACACGCTCATCACCGGGATGTGCGACTCGCGAATGATCGCATAGCCGCTGCCGTTCTCCCCCAAATGACCGCCGGAAGGCATGTGCCCGATAACCAGAACGTCTCCCTTTGCCTGGTCCACGGCTCGGTTCAGCAGCTTGCAGACATTCCCACTATCAATGATCACCTCGGCTTTGGTGCCCAGATCTTGCTGAAGTTTGGCGATCTCCCGGGCGGCGTAGCCTACGATTTCCGCCTTCCACTCTGGAACGATGTGGGGCGCTCCGGGCCCGTAAGCCTCCACCCCGCCGGTGATATGAACGAGTGTGAGCCGCGCTCCAAACTCTTTAGCGATCCGGGCAGCACGCAACACGGTGTTGCGGCTGTGCGGGTTCAAGTCAACCGCGCAAACAACGCTGTCGATAACGAACTTGCGCGCTGGCGCTGCGTCCAGCTGAGTATTGGTCCAAACCGGGCAAGTGCTCTCGTGCAGCACTTTCGCCGCCACCGAGCCCAGCAGGAAGCGGTAAAACATCCCATGGCCACGCGTCGACTGTACGATCAAGTCCACGTGTTCGTCGCGAGCGATCTGCGCGATTTCAACGGCCGGATCTCCTTTGAGCAATAAGGGTCTGACTGCAATTCCATCGAGTTCGGACCCCAGTAATTGATGCAGGTCTGTCTGTGCCCGCTCGATGATTTTTGCATGCAGATCTCCGGAGAGTTCATACCCAATCTCCAGAATGCCGACCGGATAACTCATCGGCGCGACCACGTGCACGAGTACGACCTCGGAGCCAAAATGGCGGGCCAAGAATGCGGCTTGACGAACCGCGTTGAGCTCGGCGTCAGGAACGGCAACTGGAAGAAGAATCTTATTTATGAATATGTCCATTTTCATTCCGAAGTTCGTGAATCCGGCTTGGCGACTGCAAGTTCAAAAATATTTTGCAAGTGGGCTCACGCATGAGAACTTCATCGCAAGACTTTTTTCAGCAGGTTCTATGGTCGGATTGAGCCGTTCCGATAGACCCAGCCACCTCGAAAGAAGCGATGCCGCACCATGCTCTGCCCCAGCAGAAGAAAGAGAACCACCAAGATGACCACGAACAGGAATCTTCCAATTCCGAACCGCGGCGATTTTCGTCCTGGCTGGCCGGTCGTATTCGAATCAATTGCCATCAGGATTGCGTCTCCCGCGCCACAACGCCACCTGGCTTGACGGAACGCAGCAGCAAGAGCGGACATTCCACGCGTTTGACGACTTGTTCCGCGATCGATCCGAAGACCATCGGGCGCCAACCAGAGACGCCGTGCGTGGAAATCACAACCATATCGATATGCTCTCGTTCGATTACCAGCATGATGTTTCCAGCCACGTCATCTCCAACCTCGATACTGGAACTAGCCTTGATCCCCTTGGAAGCGAGAGCTGCCTCGCAAGCGGCCAACCGTCCATCCGCATTGTCCTCTGCCTTGTGAAGATATCCTGTCTCCGGGAAAGAGACGATCTTTGTTCCCATGGGAAGCATGGCAACCACATTCACAAGGTAGAGTTCAGCGTGAAAGTGCTGAGCGAGGTCGGATGCGGTCTCGAGCGCGGCGTCGCTTGATGAGCTGAAGTCCAATGGCACCAGAATTCTCTTGGGAATGAAATGGGAGGCAGTCGCCTGTTGCATTGGGAATCTCCGTGATCGTGATTTTCAGGATCCATGCAGTTTTGTGGGCGTCGCCCAGCGCTTGTTTCAGTCGCGGCCTGGTTAGCCGGAAACGCAGGCTGCGCGCACGAAAGCAGGTTCCCAGCCCGCAGGTGTCGCAATTCCAGATTGAGCGGCTCCAGCGTCGCTCCTAAAGACCAACCGCAACTATTACGCCGTTAAATCTTCGGACTCCGTAAGTCGGCTCACAAGAAATATAGTCCGGTAGCCTGATGTCCGCGTCGAGGGTAACTCCATGGCAAGTGTCGAGCATCGACGCTTCGATTACTGATCAATATTGACCGCGGCGGGGCTTACGAGGATCAACGGCGGTTCGACACTCCGCTCGGTTTGGACGGACGCTTGCTCGACGCGTCCCACTCTCCAGGCGTCGCGACGCTTTCTCCGGCACGAACCGGGTCATCTCGAAGACGTCTTCCCAAGGACAATGAAGCGGCAGCTTTCTTTGCGTCATTCCAGAGAAGTGATTCATAGTGCACAGACTTGTCGACGCATGCGTGGAAGGTTTACAGATGAAGAAGCGTCTCAGCCCGGCAGGCTTGAGTTCCTGATTTTGAAACCCGAAGCAGCGATTAAAACATCTTGGCGACCGCATATCTGATCAAAGTTGCACCCTGCGGCGGATTCGATTGAAGCTCAAATCGTGTGCTGAGACGGTTCGCGTCAAGGGCACAAGGGAAGGATCCTCACTGGCGGCGTCGCCTCGACGCTGTCTCTGCAACCCGAGCGGCGGATTTGCTTTTCGGTTCAGCTGGCGTTTGCCGTACCTGGATCCTGGGAGAATTTTCGCGGCACCAACTAAGCAGTCCTTCGATTACGGGAGTCAAACCCAACGTCGCAGGCATCAGCGCGTACTCCACGCGCGGCGGGACCTCGGCATAGACTTGCCGTGAAATCAGCCCATCGGCTTCCAGTTCCCGTAGTTGACTGGTCAGCATATGTTGCGTGATACCGGGCAGGGAGCGTTTCAGCTCTCCGAAACGATGATCGCTCTGGTGGAGCAGGAAGAGGATTTCCAGTTTCCACTTCCCGGTAAGCATCTTAAAAGCGCGACGCAGTTCGTCCGTGTTGGAACTGCAGCTCTTGGTCATAATTTAAGTACCAGGTACGAGAATCCATCCTATCTTGACGCAATTCAGCTTTATCTTTACGCTTTAAAATCTCGAGTGCAATTTCAGTAAGGCTTTCCGCAATGCTTCATTAAATCGCTTTACTTTAACATTTCGTAAAATGTGAGATGTCTTTTTATTTTTGGAAAAACAGAATAACAAATTTCTTCTGGTTTGGTTAAGACCAAAAAACCGGGGTGGGCCGCGCTATGCCGAGGGAGTTGGTTTGGCTGGACAATGACACGTTTGCTGCCTGGGGATGCAGCGGTTGCAGTTGGATCGTATCGAAACCCGGCCCCGTTCGGGAACAGGCGCCGGCAGGAGTAAAGGAAGCGTTCGACCAGCACGACTGCGCGAATCAGCCTCGCCGCCAACCGCAGCGCCGGCGAGAAGCCTGACATTTTTCATGGGCTAGAAGATTAAGGAGAGGTTGGGCTCTTGATTGGACCTCCAACGCCCAACCTCTACGACTGTGAAGGACAACTGGCTGACAGCCCTTTGCGCCTTCACTGTGACAGGATTACCTTCACTATTCGGCTTTCGCCACCCGAGCGTATCCACCAATTTCATCCAGCAGTGGTTGCGCGGAAGCGGGAACGGCAACTTTGCCGTTTAGAATCTCCCGGCGGCTTACATCGTAACCGTACATTGCTTGATCTCCGCTCTTGTCGGCTTGCATCACCGCTCCATCCAGGCTCACTCCGGCAAATATTCCCTTGGAACGTGAATACGACAGAATCTCCGCACTCAGTTTAAGATCGGTGCCGGCGGAAGCGTTGCGGCCAACCGGGCCCGCGGCTATGGAGGCATCTGCTCCCATCTTGAATTTGTCGCTCATCAGACTTTGCAGCGCGTGATCGTTCATGAAGAGCATCACGAGGTCAGTGGACGAACCACCGATCTGGTAACCCACGCTCCCTCCATCGATCGCTACAAACATGGGGGCGCTCCAGCCGTTCGCGGTGCGACAGGTTGCCACTCCCCTCCCGTAGCTGCCGCCAAATATGAAGGCGAATTTCTTGTCCCCTGGAACGATCGCGATGCATTTTGCCGATTCCAGCAAACCCTGAGGGATACCCTGATCCGGTGTGTTCATGACCTCCTGGAAGACTTGGGCAGCCTTCTGAGTGCGATAAATGTCATCGTCGCGGTCCGATGCAACTGCGGTTAGCGTCACGACAAAAGTCAGGGCTGTAACGATCAGACTACGTTTCAACATGTTGTCATTTCTCCTTAAATAATCTCAAGACGAATCCTAAGCAGTAAGCGAACGCGTTTCTGTGCAATAAAGATCACAATCCAATCTGGTCAACGCAATAGTCCCGTGACCTAACCCAGGGCAGTTCTGCGCACCTATTGAGAATGTGCACAATTGACCAGATTTCAAATCGCCTTCTGCCTGATAGTGGGGAGGACTTCAGAGAGTCCCACGGTGAATGCATAATGAGCGCTACCCTGGTTGAGAAAATCACGCCCGACACAAATAAACGGCACGATATCGGCCACCGGAGCGAGCCACCCAAGAAAAGCCACATCCTGAGGTGGAGCTTATTTTCAGCAGCCGCCTGCGTCATCGTTCTGGGAGTTCTTCTCGGGCTAATCCAAAATCTGCTTTGGATGCGGGAGCTCGACTATGTCGGCATCTTCTGGACACTGCTGTCGGTCAAGTGGGGAATGTTTGCGGTGGCCTTGGTGTTCGCATTTCTCTATTTGTGGGGCAACGCTCGGCTTGCGGCCAAGCGCATCGACCTTTCACCCTCGACAGTCCCTCCTTTGAGGGTCACGACCATGTCTCCTGCCGGAAAAGTCTTCGCTGCCTCGGATGCGCTCCGAGGGATCAGCGCCGATTTAAGCCCCAAGGCATTGATGTGGGTGAGCGGTGTGGCCGTAATGTTCGTTTCTCTGGCGTTTGCGGCCGCAGTATCGTCGCAGTGGGATACTTATCTCAGATTTCGGTACGGCGGATCTTTTGGCGTTACCGACCCTCTCTATAGAGTGGACCTTGGCTTTTACTTATTCCGCCTTCCGTTCTATGAGTTACTGCAGGGTAACCTGGCGTTTCTTACGGTCGGCGCTCTCGCGATTCTTGGCCTATTCGGCTTGTTTGGCCTTCGGCAGTTTAAGCCAGGTCAGAAGCTTACGATCGCGGACAATACGGCCCGCCATCTGATCCTGCTACTCTTCATCTTGGCGGGCACTCTCGCGTGGGGTTTTTATCTGGATCATTACGAGCTCGTTTATTCGACGCTCGGCGTGGTTTACGGAGCCGGCTACGCAGCGGCTCACGTAACTCGGGTCGTCTTCTGGATGATGCTGGGCGCCTCCATTCTGGCCTGCGCGCTTCTTGTCCTTGCCTATCGCCGTCCACGAATCAAATTCCTGGCAATCGGAATCGGTGTCTATGCCTTGCTGTACATTGGCGGAGTATTGGCTTTGCCTCCGTTAGTTCAAGCCTTTGTGGTTCGCCCCAGTGAGCTAGTCAGGGAAACCCCATATCTTAACCATTACATCGACTTCACGCGCAAGGCCTATAACCTTGGCGGGATCCAGGAAACCGCGTACCCGGCCTTGACCGATCTAACTCCAGAGGTCCTCTCTCGAAATCAAGATACGATTCAGAATGTGCGGCTCTGGGATTCTCGGCCTTTACTTCAGACCTATCAGCAAACGCAGGCGATTCGTCTCTACTACCAGTTCTATAACGTGGATGTCGATCGCTACCATTTGTCCGATGGTTATCACCAGGTGATGCTTGCCTCGCGGGAACTTGCCTCCCAACTGCCCTCGCAGGCGCAAACCTGGGTGAACGAGGAATTGCAATTCACCCATGGCTATGGCGTGGTCATGAACTCTGTATCGAAGACCCAGGGTGGCGGATTCCCGCAGTATCTTATCGACAATATTCCGCCCGAATCTCAGTATGCCCGTCTGAATATCTCTCAGCCGGCTATCTACTACGGAGAGGTAACACCGGGCTACAAGATCGTTTCTACCGGCATTAAAGAATTTGATTATCCCAAGGGCAACGAAAATGTCTATACCAGCTATCAGGGCAAGGGCGGAATTCCACTGGACAGCGTGTGGAAACGGCTTTTATTTTCCTGGACTCAAGCCGACATCAATATTTTGCTCACTTCGTATCTGAGGCCGCAAAGCAAAATCCAGATTTGGAGAAGCGTGCAGGAGCGTATTTCGCAAGTGGCGCCCTTCTTGCTTCTGGACAAGGACCCGTACGCCGTGGTGAGCGAAGGGAAGCAATATTGGATTCAGGACGCGTATACCACCTCGGACCATTTCCCCTACGCACAGCCGCAGACCACAGGCGCGGCCGCCGGCATCAATTACATCCGCAACTCCGTCAAGGCCGTCGTCGACATGTATGACGGAACCGTTTCGTTCTACATCATGGATCCGAACGATCCCGTGCTTGCGGTCTATCGGCGCGCGTTCCCCGGCGTGTTCAAAGATCTTGCCGATCTGTCAGCGGATCTAAAAAGCCATCTGCGCTACCCGGAGGATCTCTTCGCCATTCAAGCTGCTCAATACGAGACCTTCCACATGACCGATCCACAGGTCTTCTACAACCGGGAAGATCTCTGGGTTGCGCCGAAAGAGAAATACGACGGCGCAGTCAACCCCATGGAACCCTATTACATCCTCATGAAGCTGCCGGGGAGCGAGCAACTGGAGTACCTCATCATGACTCCCTTCACCCCGCAGAACCGGGATAACATGATCGCGTGGTTGGCCGCCCGCTGCGATTTCCCCGACTACGGAAGAATGCTGTTCTATGAACTCCCGAAAGAAAAGCTGATCTACGGACCGAACCAGATTAGCGCGATGATCGATCAGAGCACGCTGATTTCTCAACAGCTCACGCTCTGGGATCAAAAGGGCTCCGGCGTGATTCGCGGCAAGCTGATTGTGATTCCGATTGAGAATTCTTTTCTTTATGTTGTGCCACTGTATCTCAAGGCCGAAGGCACGAATTTCCCGCAACTGAAACGGGTGATCGTGGCAACCGGCGACAAAGTGGTGATGGAACCATCGCTCGACGAAGCGCTGGCCTCCTTGTTTGGAACAAGCCAGTCTGGAACATCCCCGGGGCAGCCGTCGCAAGCGGGGCAAACGAGCGGGACGCAAGGATTCTTGCCGAAAGCGGTATTGGATCAAGCCAGGGCCCAACTCGCGGAAGCGCAGAAAGCTATGAATTCGCTCAAGAGCCTGTTGGCGACTCCCGCAAAGTAAAGGGAACTGGCAAGTTGAAACGGCTGTGTGTTGTTGAAACGATGGTGAGCGCGGTAGGAATCGAACCTACAACCTACTGATTAAGAGTAGGCGAGTCTGATAGGGTCTTCCACGTCTTACTGCTTTTAAGAATCAATGACTTACCGACAATCAAGCCCGCACGGGAGCAATTTGGTCTGGTATTGAAAAGAAGCAAGTTAGCGCACATGGGATCGAACGGTACGGCACACTTATGGCACACCTGAAATAGGGTGTACCCTTCGATTGAGACACGTCTACAATTGGCACACTTGGCAAGCCATGTGAACTTGCTTGCTACTTACAAGTTTGCCTTGGCAAGTCGACGCAGGAAGCTCTCCTTGGCGGCGTGTACTTGCCGGATCTTCTCCAGTTCTGTTTGAAATCCTACCGTCTGGCCGCGGCGAACTGCGAGATCATGCAGGTCAGTTAGCAAACTGACCGCTTTGTCATAATCTTTGGGCTGCCGCATCTGGATATGCGTTGCAACTTGGTTCCAGATTTCCGGTTGGCGTCGTCCTACTTGATCGAGATACCGAGCCCGGTTTGCCTCATCCTCTACCCGTCGTTTTGCCGCTTCCGCTATGCGCTGTTCGTTCAGTAGCCGGGCCCTCTCCTTCGCACGCGCATGGGCCGCTGCCAGAAGATTGCCCACCTTACGCCGTTCGCTTGCAAAGGGCACATCAGAGGGTTGCTGTACGTCCCTACGCCGGAAACGCCGCATGAAGTCGTTTCGCCAGCGCTCGCCCTGCTCCACGACCGCAGTAATGAGCAACTTGTTCTTGTCCTTTTCCGGCAGGCCTCGAATCCATGCGGACAGCTCTCTGCGGCTCGGTCCAGCGGCGAGTGGGTTTGAAGCCTGTGCTGCAACGTCGACGAGATCCTCGTCGATTTCGAGGAATTCGATCAGCGCGCCGAGAGGACCGGACAATTCTTGCAGGCCTGCAGGCACGGGCGGCTCCATTTCATCTTCATCAAGTCCTCCATCCTGCGCACTGCGAAGCCAGCCGAGATACAGGCATCGGAGGTCGCCGCGAAGCAGGTCCGAGCGCAGAGGCATCAGGGAGGCCATCCATCCGGTCCCGTCGTCCTCACCATCCCACTCCGACTCACTTCCAAATTCAACGATCACGAATCTCGCGGTTCTTCGGACACGCACGGTCTCGCCTGGGACCATGGCCTTGAGCAACTTGTAGTCGACCGATTCCTGCGGGAGGCGAATATAGAACTCATGCGTCCCCCAGTTCGCGACATAGACAAAAGCGTCAAAGTATTTCTCCAGCAGCTTGCTCGGATCGGCTTTCAGGTCTCCCCATTCGTAGTGGTTCGTGAAGCTCGTGGCGGTGATTGCGGCCCGCGAAGAGATGGAACGGAGTGCTGCCATCTCTTTTTTCGTCAGCGGACGGTCAATTGCGCGGAAATCGTAGTACTGGTATTCGCTCACCAGGTCCCTCGGCGCCAGTGGCGATAAGCGACAATCCACTCCATGCCTGCCGGTGCCGGCGTGGGCAAAGGCAGGTCAAGGATTGGGATCTTCTGGCGCGTTTTGCCTCGACGGCAAATGGCAACAATTTGGCCATCTAGCGTCATGTCGACTTTCTGCACGTCAACATCGACGCCGAGGACTTTCACACGGAAAGGCAACGCTAGGTGCTCCTCAATCATGGTGAAAAAACCGCCCACTTGTTCTTCTTCGCCGTAAGCATCCACGATCGCTTGTTCGATCAGTTCCTTCAGCCTCGCCTTGCTGAGCGAAGGGAGATATATCCCAGACTCGCCTTTCAGCTTCCGGAGATGCAGAACCGCCGGGCGACTGCTCCGTTTCGTCATGTTTCTCCGTTAATCAAAGGCTCTTTGGGAGATCGATTTTCAACCCGCTGAAAGAACGACGTTCCGTTGCTGGCGTCCCGGATCGTATAGCCGATCAGGTTGTACCCTTTCAGACGACGCGCGTACATTCGCGCCAGCATGAGGACGTTGGAATCCACGTAATCGTAGACTCGCACAACTCGCTTGGCATCATGAAGTCGGTGGAGACGCCCTACGTATTGCTGTAGCGTTCCCTTCCAAGAGATGGGCATCGCCAGAAAGAGCGTATCCAAGCGGGCGTCGTCGAATCCTTCGCCGATGTAACTGCCGGTCGCCAGAATGATTCTTGGCTCGCACTCTGGCACGGCCGCGATTGCCTCTGCTGTCGATCGTCGTTGTTTCTTGCCCATGCCCCCCTTGAGGATGAACACGTTGTTCACTCTGCCAGCAAGCTCCGCCTCGAAATATTTCAAGTGCTCAGTTCTGCCGGTAAGAAACAACGGTGAGCGGCCATCACTGCTTGCCTGGATGAGATCGGTAAGGATCAATTCATTGCGGACGCGATCATCAACAAGTGCTGCGTACACCTCCTGAATCGTCATATCGGTTTGCTCAGACGGCAAGAAGAAGTCCGTCAGCCGCGGAACTACTTCGTGCTCGAACGGCGTAGCTGCCGTCATTGAGCGGGCGCTGAGCTTGAATCGAATCGGGCCGCACTGCATATAGATGATGGGATGATGTCCATCTTTCCGTTCTGGAGTTGCTGTCAATCCGACGACATACTTTGCTTTCACCTGCCTCAACACCTGCTCAAAAGTAAACGCCGATAGATGGTGACATTCGTCAACAATCACTTGGCCATACTCTGCCACGAAGTCTTTCACCCCTTCCTTGTCGTGGGCGCTTTGAAGAATGGCAATATCCACACAGCCGCTGCGTTTGGCCACCCCTCCCCCGATTTGGCCGATTGACTTTGCGGGAAGACCGAGAAACATCGCCAATCTTGCATGCCACTGGTCCAGCAACTGTTGACGATGCACCAAGATCAATGTGTTCACCTTCCGTGACGCAATCAACCATGCTGCGACTGCCGTCTTGCCAAAAGCTGTGGGAGCGCAAAGAATCCCCTCATCGTGCTGTGCGAACGCGTCAACGGCATCCTGCTGTAACGGGCGAAGTCGACCGGAGAACTCTACTTCGATCGGGCGACCAACGGACCGTTCGTCCCTAACCATGGGCTTGATGCGGTGCGATTTCAATAGCTCGATGACCCCCGCCAGACAACCACGTGGTAGGGCAATGTGGTCGGCAAGTTCCTCGCCACAGGCGATGACTCGCGGCTTGTTGAAAGTGGGAAGCCGCATTGCTTGCGCCTTATAGAATTCGGGGTTCTGGAATGCCCCAAGGCGAAGCAACCGGTTCAGCATCGCGGAAGGAAGATCCTTCTTTTCGATATACAAGAGGTTGCCACGAACAACTTGGACCTGCACCGGAAAGGGGCCTGGTATTGGACGCTCTGCTCGCTTTCGGGATGGTGGCAACGTCCAAGCATCTTGTCCATCATCTTCCGCAGAGCTGATTCTCACTCCGACAAGATCTCCACTTCGTTGGGCTACCAGAACAACGGCCTCAGCAGCAGCAATAGGCATCCGTTTCACGCTCGCCAGAAAGGCCCATTGGTCACTGTACGGACGAAACTCCGCATCTACGAAGACGCTGTTTCCGTCTGCACGAGGAAGTTTTTGCAGAGGTAGAGCGATTAAGTTGCCAAGCCCTCCCTTTGGCATGGTGTCCTGGTTGGGGAAAAAGCGGTCATACGAATCCAGTCCAAGTTGGTGACGGGACTCCATCGCACGAGTCAGGATTGCACAGCCGAGTTTTCGTGCGGTGGTTGCGGGGATCGCTTGGTCGAAGAAGATCCACACGTGGCCACCGTTTCCTGAGCGTGAACGCTCTAGTGCCGCTGGCACGTTCAGTTCGCTGCATACGGCCAGAAACGCAGTAGCATCCCTTTGCCATGTTTTCTTGTCGAAATCAACCGCGAGAAACCAGCAGGTCTCATCCTGCAGCAGCGGATAAACGCCCATGGTGTGATCTCCAACGAGGTGCCCACGTACTACCTCGTCGGTCAACGGTCTGAACTTCCGAGTCTGGCGGTCAACCTTCTTGCGGTCCTCGTCCTTGGCGCGAAAGTAGGCCTTCCAGTCCCGATCTGCCTTGGGCATGTACCCAGATCGCCCGTCGGTGTTCTCCCAACGGACGGCATAAACGTCGTCGCGCCCGTGGAAAAAGCTCCGGAACAATGCGATTCGTTGTTCGGCTTTCAAGACAGGAATATGAGCACTTGGCAGTGCGTTCGTTGTGACGGGAATCTCGGTAGTCGACTGCGCCGCCGGAATCTGGATGCCGTGCTCCTGCAAAAGACACCGTAGACGAACATTTTCTTCACGCAAGCGCTGCATCTCTGCAAGAGCAGACGGCAGGTCCGGGAGCTTGGGATTAGATTCGTTCACGTGAAGCCATTGTCGCCGTCTACAATCTGTGACTCGATCAGGAATAATCTCACAGTTTGCGAACCCGTCAGTTGTCGCGTCCGAAGCTTCGTCTGCTAGGTGCCGGTCGCCTGGCACAGCAGCGAGTGGCTTGCCGCGGGGCGCTTGGTCGCGAAAACGACTCTCCGGTCACCCAACGATGCCGTTCTCAAATTAACGACCAATATACTAGTCACAACCTTGACTATTCGATTACATGGCTAGTATATTAGGCATATTATGCTAAGGCTGCACTCCATTGGCGCTCAGATCGCGTCCAGACGGAAGGCTCTCGGGTTTAGCCAGTCCGCGTTGGCTGACAAGGCCGGCGTGAGTAGGGCAACGATCGAAGCACTGGAGAATGGCCGATCCGGTGAACTTGGTTTTTCTAAAGTCGCCAACATTTTGTCGGCACTCGGCCTAGAGTTGAAACTACAAGAGGCAAACTTGCAACGGCCCACGCTGGACGAACTCTTAGAAGAGGACCGTGATGATAAAGGTCTGGACAGACGCCGCTGAGGCAGGACTGTTGGACAGGCAGCGGGATCGCGGAAGTGCTTTTGCGTACTTGCCAGAGACAGTCCCAAAGCGCGCCGTCTCCGTTACCATGCCCGTGCGGCTTCCCTCCTGGGACGTGTCCTTTGGCCTTCCTCCGATCTTCGAGATGAACCTCCCGGAAGGCGCGTTGCGGGAACGGCTGCGACTCACCTTTGCGAAGGCGACTGGAACATTCGATGATTTTGATCTGCTCGCCATTGTTGGCCGCTCACAAGTGGGCCGCATACGGTACACCGGCGACAAGGAACGGCTCAACGAGGATGTTCCTTTTCAGTCGGTAGACGAGATTTTGGCGAGTCGTCGCGACGGGGACTTGTTTCGCTACCTCATTGAGAAGTTTGCATCCTTTTCCGGTATCAGCGGCGTCCAGCCGAAAGTTCTTGTGCGCGACGAGAACGCGTCCCTGACACTGACAAATGCGCAACCCCGAATCTCACCGAGCTGTAGGGGTGCAACTCACATCGTGAAGTTCTGGGAGCCGAACGAATTTCCTCAGCTCGCTGCGAACGAGTACTTCTGCCTGAAAGCCGCTGAGCGTTGCGGTCTGGACGTACCTCGGTATCGGCTTGCAGAAGACGGGATGGCCCTTGTCGTTGACCGTTTCGACTTGCGCTCAGATGGTACCTACCGGGGCTTTGAAGATTTTTGCGTCCTGAACGCGAGAAGAACGGATGAGAAGTATCGCGGCAGCTATGAAACGTCAGTGATGAAGCGATTTCAGCAGTTCGCAAACTCACCCGCGGTACTCGCGGATGCCGAAAGACTATTCACGTTAATCGCACTAAATTGCGCATTGCGCAACGGCGATGCTCATCTCAAGAATTTCGGCATCGTCTATGACGACGTGCTCGGTGAAGCTCGACTCGCACCGGTCTACGATCTCGTAACCACTTCCATCTACCTGCCGAAGGACAGTCTGGCGCTTACGCTCAACGGAACAACCCAGTGGCCCGACAGCAAAGCTCTCCGTCGGCTCGGCGAAACTCGAATGACGGGCACACCCGCAAAAATTCGCGCGATCCTTGAGCGTATCTCGGACGCCCTTTCGCAAACAGAAATCGATCTTCGGTCCTACATCAACGAACATCCCGCCTTCAAGGAAGTGGGTGAGCGCATGCTGCAGGAATGGATGAAGGGCCGGCAACTCTCACTTCAAGCAGGCTAATGGTTCGACAACGCCCATCCAATGTTCCTGCCAATAAACATGAAGACTACCGTGCTCACTTCTCACCGCGCAATGTTTGCATCCGCACATGAGACAAGTAATAGGTCGAGTCGGGAATTTCCACCGCTCTCTTCGGCTTCGTCACCCGCGCATAGTTGGCAAGCGCTGCATCTCGCTCCCCATATTGTTCTGCAATGCGCCCGAAAGCATACCAATAATTTTCGTCTGGCTCATCAAGGTTGAGCACATCCATGGCTTGGATCAACACTTCACGGGCCTCTTTGGTCTTGCCCACATCGGCGTAAACGCAACCCAAAGTGTGCAAGATGGAAGAGTTGTTATTGCCCAACTGAGCGCCTTTGAGGGCGTCTTCGATATCACTAAGTTCGACTTTGCCAGTAAAAAGCGAGTCCCATGCGATGCGGTTCAGATCCTGAGCCTCGCCTTTCCCTTCGTCGATAATGTTCTGCGCAAGAGCATGCGCCTTGCCATAGTCTCCGCGGGTCGTTGCGTTATAGACCAGAACGCGCATCGCAACGGGATCGCCGGGAATACGCTTCAGCCGCTCGGCAGCCAGTCCGTCGGCTTCTTCGGATCGCCCGAGCGCTCGCAAGTTGAACGTTTGGGCGAGAAATGCCCGTTCTGACTCCGGGTATTGTCTTGCCAGATCCGCTGCAACGGCGAGGGCTTTGTCATACTCATCCAGATTGCTGTAGCCATTGAGCACGGCGAGAAGGATATTCACTTTTTCCGCGTCGTTGCGAGCGGAATCTTTGGCTGGCTCCAGTATGGCCAGCCCCTGCGGCGCCGTCTGTTTGTACCACGTTAGAATCGAGGCGGCGGCCACCTTCATGGTAGTCGCATCCGCCTCTTTTCCCTTCGTCCATGTCCGCGGAAAGGCAGCGCTCGATAGAGGGTCGTCACCACCCGCGAGATGCCAATCTTCCCTTAACCAATCAAGGAGGACGCGAGCCCCGGCTAGATCGTTGGCGGATAGGCGCTCCAGAACCTCTATGCCGACACCTTCCTCATCACGGGAAGTGCCGAGCAGCTTGTAGTGGCCGTCTTCTTTGACGATGTAACGCGCGCTCTTACCGTACGAAGGCCAAAGAATAACTTTATATCCGGTTGAGTCGTTACCTTCAATCTTTGGCTGAGCGCGAGTGAGTTGGAGATCAAGGCCAACGTCCGCGAAGTCGCCGTTGCGGGCCTTCTGGCTCAGCGTGCCTTTTGCCTCCTTGACTAACCCATCCAACACATCTGAAGTCACCAGCGCCCTGGCGCCGTTGCGGCTGCTGACGGAGCGCAATTGATCCAGCGTAAGGCCGGGATCGTCGGTGAGGACTATGAACCGCAGAGCGGCTCCGGAGGGATCGTCGGAGAATTTGAGTTGTTCGCGAGGCACGGTCTTGCGGTACAAGGCGGCATAGGCGGCGGTGTCAGAGGCGGTATTCCCGGATGCGCCGGCTTCCTCAAGGTCTGCGCCTTGGGGGTATTTGCGCAAGTTGACGAGCATTTGGCCGGCAGCTGCGGCAATCTGTTTGAATTGTTCTTCCTGTCCGGTGCGTTTTCTCGCTTCTGCGAGGGCGGCTGAAGACCCATTGAGGGCTGCCTCGCAGGCCACGATCAGTGCGATAGGCTGCGGATTGAGAACCTCGGCAGCTTTCCTGGCCTCGACGAATTGACCGTCGTAGAAGAGCGCGAACGGGATGTTGTTTTGCATGCCGAATTCGGCGATCTTTTCGGGTGTGAGTTTGCGGTACTCGACTAATGCTTCCTTGAGGCGGGCGCCCGGGCCGTAGCGGAGTCCCCAGTGGTTGTACTCGAGAAGAACGGCAAGGTTCGCGACCGTCGTTTTGTCGTCAGGATCGAGTTTTTCGGCCGCCCGAAACGCGACTTCCGCTCCGGCGTAGTCACTGCCGGGTCGGAGCCTCCGTCCGACCATGTCGTATTCAAGAATGTCGGCAAGCGTTTTTTCCGCCAACGCCGAAGTCGGCTCCAGTTTGACCGCGGTCAGGGCCTCGGCGCGAGCCGCTTCGCCCAACCCTGCGGTTAGAAGCACCGCCGCAATCTGCAAATGGTGAACTGCCTCTTTGGGGTGAAGCGCGATCAACTCGCGATAGGACTGTAGCGCCTCGCGCACCTTGCCCTGGCTGACCAGCGTCTGGCCGACGGGCTCAAAATAAATGAGAATGGGCTCCCCGGCAATGAGTTGGACAACTTTGTTGCGTAGCTCGGTGGCTTCGGAGGCTGTCAGCCGCCGTTTCACTGTGTCGAATCGCAAGGTGGCGTGAACCACGCCATCCTTGTCACCTGCAAACTCCTCGGTAAGAGTGCAAGGGCCAAGGGAGAGCTGCGCGTTCGAAGGCAAGGGCTTAGGTCTGAAACCTGCCGGAGGTGCGATGGAATAGTGCCACTCGGTCACAAACGCTTCTGGCAGTTGATAGTCGGCGGTGCGTTTCTTCTTGGGCTTTTGACCGCTGTCTTTGTCAGCTTTATCCTCCTGTTTTTCGCGTTGCCGAAGGTCTGCAGGAAGAAGGCTAAACAAGCCTTCAAAACGGATGGCAACTGCGGCTACGTTGAGGTCAGTAACTCCACGCTTAGCGTGATCGCTCTCAAGAACCAATTCGAACTGCTTCGAGAAGTCGGTTGGATCGGAACGATCTATTCGATCGAGTTTCTCCGCTAGGTACTGAGACTTAACGTAGTTGGTCAGCCCGTCCTTGGCAGCTTTGTTTTGTTTGTCAGCGTAATCTCGCCGGTACGAGGATTCGCTGCTTCCGTGAGGTTGCGAAGTTTCGATAATTCGAGCCGGACCGTTTTCTGCAAGATAGACTTCTCTTTTCTCAATCAGCACGTTGTCCGCGGAGGAACTAACTGGAGTGTGCAGCAAGTCAGTGCTGCCGGGCCGCGCAATCAGTGCGCGACGCCCCTGATCGACGTTGGGAATTTCACCGAGCCTCGCATATTCGTCGGTGGCGTCGATCCACAGATCAGGCGGGCCGGGAACATAAACGATGGCGTGATCGAACATGCCCATGCCGGGAAGATCGGGAGCAACGTCTTCCCGGCTCCCAGCGTTGAGAAGAGCAATGTACGCGGGGATATTCGCGACCCGCAACATCGCCGCCAGCAAGGAGGCTTTGTCTTTGCAATCCCCGTACTTCCGGCCAAGGGTTTCATTGGGGGAATGCGGAACCATGGCAGATTCGCCAAACTCGACTCCGGTATAGCGGACTTCCCGGTCCAGGTATGCGAGAATCGCGGCTGCTTTCTCATCACGAGAAACTTTCCCCGCGATTAGCTTGCCGACGAGAGATTTCAAGTCGGCACCCGTTATCTGTTTGTCAACGATCTTTCCATATTCCTCGGCCACCTGGCGCCACGAGTCTCCGCTCGAAAAAGTAATGCTGGGGTAGGCAGGTAAATCGCTGGGTAGTTTGGTCTCAGCGTCGTCGGGCGTCTCCATCAGTCCGTAGTCAAAGGTGAGGCGTACGCGGCCCTCGTTTTCGTTGCGCTGCGGCTTTAGATCCGGAAGTAATTGGATATTGTAACGAAGCGGAAGGGCCGCAGGGGCGTCCAGTATTAAGCGAGTATGTTGTACCGGTACGGACGAGCCGAAGTAGAAGCGCTCCACGCTACCGGCGCCAAAAAAGGGTGCGCTCTCGGTTGAGACCAGTTCTTCTTCGACGAGCGAACCGGGGGCGATTGCAGGTAGCGGAGCCCTTAGGACGCGGCGATCGCTGAAGACATGATCCGCATTTTCTTTTGCGGGGGCATCCGTGATGGTTTTTTCATCGAGAACATGAACTGCGCTGTCTGGAGTTATCACCCGCGCGCGCAGAATGGGGTGTTCCTCGTGCCAAGGCTCCCAACTGGAAGAGATATCACCCCAGCCCTCGGCACCCTTCTGCGTGAGGACCTTGTAAAGAAAATACCGCGAACGGACAGCCCGTCCCTCAGTATCGAATACAACCGTCTCTTCGTCATCGAGAAAAAGGACGTCGGCACCCGACGCAGGGGGCACTTGCGATTCGCGCTGATATAAAGCTGCCGCGTCGGGCGAAAAGTGATTTTCTTCCGGCTCGTTGCCACCCGCTGCGAAGGCTGAAACGAGCGCTGTGCAAAGTAGAAGTGCCTTAACCGCGAAACTTAGTGCGGACCGCCTATATGGACAAGACAAAATGGCACGCCTCAGACGATTCGAAATATAGATAAGAAGGTAACCCGGAAAGCGTTGAGCCGCAAGGATCAGGGTCACGGAAGAATGCCTGTCGAGACACTGACCACCTCCTCATGCGATGTCGCCCATGCGTTCACCCATACCGGACATGGCTCGCGACCGGCTATCAGGAGCCGCACGGGAACAACGGCATTGCCGCCCGTGTCTATTCCTTCATATAGGAGGGCGAATGGTCATCCGCTGGGGAGTGTTCTCCGCCAAAAGCAGAACGGCTCTGAAAACAGGCTGGCTTATCACTGCCGGAGTAGTCGCACTCTACTTGGGACTCATTCAACCCCGTGACCAGGAGCGAGGCATTGCTTCGGAGCAGGCGACCGGCCTTGCCGCCGTCAGCGGTGGTGTGGGTTGGGAGCCAATCTCGCTCTGGCGACAAACCTCAATTCTTCCGCACCTCAGATCCGAAGCCTACCTTCAAAAAGACATTGTTGGAGGCGTTCCCGTGGACCGTGAGGCGTCGCACCCGCCTCTCTCATGACATTTTCAGGAGGACGCAATGCCGGGGAGGAAGGCACGTCGGAGGACCGTAAGCTAGTCCGGACGGAATCCCTTGGCCTCATCGTCAAGACTCCGGCCGAAACTGCCGAGAAAATCATACAGATTGCGCAAGGTGCAGGAGGATTCCTCGTGGCCTCTAACGTTAACGGCGGCGCGGACGCGACCAGCGCCTCACTCAGTATTCGCGTGCCGGCAGAAAGGTTCGACGAAGTCCGGGCCCAGATCCGAAAGCTCAGCTTGCGCGTAGAAAGCGAAAGCATCGACGCCCAAGACGTCACCAAACAATATGTCGACCAGGAAGCACGCCTGCGCAACCTACGGGCTCAGGAACAACAGTATCTCGGAATCCTGCGTAAGGCTGCGACCGTGAAGGACACGCTCGAAGTGAGCGATAAACTGAACGAAGTCCGCGGAGCGATCGAGGAAAGGCAAGCAGAATTCGAGGCGCTGTCGAAGCAAGTTGAAACCGTAGCTATCAACATCACTCTGCGAGCTGAAGCCGCCGCCCAAGTTTTCGGCCTCAATTGGCGTCCGCTGTATCAGCTGAAGATCGCCGCGCGCGAGGGCCTCGAAGGGTTCGGTGAGTACGCTGCCTCGATGACGACGTTTGTGTTCTATCTGCCCACGATCCTGCTGTGGCTGTTCACGATCCTCGCCGGGGCCGCCGTGGGCTGGCGGATTCTGAAATGGGCAGCCCGAAGACTATTCATTCCGCCGAACCCAGGCTTGATTGAGAAAGCAGCAAGTTAGCGCGCGCTCGAAGTCGTGCGCAGCACGCTGAGCGACACAGCGATTTATCAATAGTTATTTGGCAGGAGAAAGGGGCTCAGCGATTAACTTGCATCGAACCTCAATGGTCTTACCTCTAAACGATTCGATTCTGCGGCTAATAGGGTCGTCACATTCCAGCAGATTGTTCTTATCCGCCTTTCGCGCGGAAACTGTATTGATCGTGATGAAGAAATTCTTGTCAGAGAGCCGTTTCCAATCACTTAACGGCACTCTGCTATCGTCAAATCTCGCCACACTGTTTTGGTCGACCAACTTCTGATCATTGCCTAGAAAGACATCTCTGTTGGGCGGGTTATACTTGCCTTGGCCCGGCAACGCATCTCCGTCGAAATAGGCGATAACGAGCACCGACTCGCCAATGCTGTGAAGGCGTTTCTCCGCCTGGTCGGATAGCTTGACTGCAATCGCAAAGTGCGGCACTTCGACCGTTTTGCCAGTAACTTCCTGCGCGATACGGCTGGAACAAGAACCAACGAGCAGGAAAGTGAAAAAAATGAGCGACAGTTTTGCGGTCACTACACCGAACTGTGTCAGAGGGCTGTGAGCCATGATGTGTGGGCAGTACTGTGCTTTTTTGACGATCGAATAAACATGCCGCAGATAGTGCCAGCCTTTACGATCCGGTCAATGAGCACGATGCCGATTTCGCGACAGCAAGCCCCTTTCTTGGGCGGGCACACCAGCATAAACATGATGGCTACTTTTGCAGTCTCACGAATACCACCCCACGATCATGAAGTGCAATGGCGAGAGTACCGGGACTGACTTCCCGAATCCGCTTGATGTATGTTGGGCTTAGCATTGGCATCCGAACGACAGACCAATGTTTCCCTTCATCGAACGACACGTACAGCAGCTCCCCTGCTGTCCAGATTCTTCCTGCGCTATCGCGAACGATGGTCTTGAATTCCTCGGTCGCATTTGGAGACGGAATGACCTGTCGTTCACCGCTTTCAGGGTTGAATCTGACGAGTTCTGAAGCCGTCGCAGCAAGCAGATAACCGTCGTGATCTGCGATCGCGTCGAATATCCCGGCGGGTGCCGATCCTTTCGCCGTTGTGAGCGGTCGCAGGTCGTAGCCTTTTTCCGATTTAGTCAAGCCAAGCAGATCGCCAAGCTCAGCATCTAGGAACACCGCTCTCGCCCCTCGATTGCTGAGCGGGATGTAGCTCCGAGCTTTCAATAACCTGCGTCGGTCTGTATCGGAACCGGAATGACTGCCCGCTGATTCCCATTCCTTCCCAGTCCATCGGCGAAGTCCATCGTCGGATACCTCCAGCATCGTGCCGTCAGATGTTCCCAAAATAGAGCTGCCGTAGAAACTGCTTTCGTCAGTCCACGTCTGTAGTACAGCAGCTTTTAGCTGGTCGCCAACTTTGAGGAATCCGCGCTCCCCAGGGGTACTGTTGGTACCGAAATAGGCCACGATACCGTGATCGTCAAGAATTGGCTCCGCGAAGCTCCAAGACGCGTATGTGTATGTGTCGGATGGTCGTTCGTCGGGAACGAATCGAAGTCGCTGCCACCCATCGTCATCAAGTCGCCAGCCAGTGTGTGAGTCGTCGTCGTTCAAGAAAACGATGCCTATGGAAGTGGGCCAGACTTCGATTATCGAAGACTCAATCTGACCCCGTACTTGGACGTGCTCAATTTTCCCATTCGCGAGCCGCGCCAGGCCGTCGCGAGCCGATACGGCAATCAAGTCAGGGTGATCCGCGCTAGTTGCAAGCACTCGCCGAATAGTCGGCGTGTTACCGACCGAGTAGTTCCTACCCCCTGACCATCGGCCTCCGAAGTCTGCGACTTTTTCCCATTTAGCGAAGTCGCGATCACAACGGTAAACATCGTGCGCGGACAACACCCAAAACCCGTCGCTAACGTTATCTTCAATGACGAGGTCGACTGCGCCCCGTGGTGCCCCCTCAAGCTCTGCTGGCCGCCCAGCCTTCCCTTGGTCGAGAACACGCTTTGTAGTCTCTGGGAGCTCTGTTTTGGGACGGTTTGTAAACTCACGAAGGTAAAGAGCGGATTTCTTGCTAACGTCTGCGATGAACCCGGACTCCATCCCCATATGTGACATGCCGCCATACGCCAGCACACGACCGTCTCGTGCCTTTAAGAAGCCGAGGACTCCCGAGCCGGTGTCAAAATTGTGAATGTTTCCGGTACGAAGTTCCATGTACGAATATTGCCCGCCCCATTCACCTTTATCCGCCCCCATCCACAGTCGGCCAGAATCGTCCAGCATAAAGGCGGTCGGCGTGGCGAAGCTCCCTTGCTTAAAAGGAATGTATTTGGAGGTCCCTCCAGCGGAGATCAGAACCCTGAGAGGATTTATTACTTGCCGTTCAATCCGCGCGGATCGTGTCTCATATGCCTTAAACGGTTCGCCTGGCCACGGCATTACATCTGCGCGAGCATCGATGAGAGCCACAATTGAATGAGCCTTTCCAATTGTCTTACCACTGCTAAGCCAAACTACTCGGCCGGCAGCTTTTGTCACAAGGGCTAGCGTGAATGTGTCCGACGTCAGTTCGTATATCTGACCGTCTTCTGCCCCGATTAGTAGCTTGCCAGAGTCCCCATGGGCGACTGCGATCCCTCGGCCCGGAACTACCTGGTGTGCGGTGATCGCGAGCGTCTCTGCATCGAAGCGAACCAGATTGCCCGATTCAGTTAAGGCCACAAGATCACGCCCCACAAGCTTAGCGTCTTTCAGTGCGTTGTGGTCAAAGTGATATGACCATTGAACCGTCCCAAGGCGTTCAGTGTGTGTGGAACCGGTGACTGGGCCGTCGCTCCGAGCGCCACTCGCTACGCTCTGCTGGCCCGAAGCCCAGGCACCTGAAATGGTGACGGCTGCAATGATCACTAACGCAGCGATGTATCGCGGCATGACCAAAACTGTACGCGGAACTCGCGATTTGTTCCAGAAAAACTCGATAGCAAGCGAGAACAAGCCATTTGACTCATTGAACACGGTGATCGGAAACGCGGGTTACAACAGCTACGGTTCCTTCCCTTCTACGTGAAGACCACAACCATGATGGCAAGCGTGTCTGGATAGGATTTTGCCGGGAGGTGTAGGTGTGATCGTAAGGCTTTCTCTAAATCGTACAATGGAGAAGAAATCCGTGAAGAAACTAAGGAGGCACGATGAAGCGAGGTAAATGCGAGCTTTGCCGTGCCGTCGCCGATCTGCACGATAGCCATTACTTGCCAAAGAGTGGGTATAAGAAGATGCGTGCGAGCGACCTGAAGAATCCAAATCCGGTCCTCCTTTCGGGTGGTAAGGCTAAACAAAGCTCACTGCAGGTCCGGGACTACAAATTTTGCGGTACCTGCGAGGAGCGGTTCAATAAGGGCGGCGAGGCGTGGATTCTGAACAAGATTTCGCAGAACTACGGCGATCCGTTCTGGCTTCACACCTTATTGAATTCGAAGGCGCCGATAGCGAGTGGCAATGATCTCTTGTTCCCGCAAGCGAGCATTCCAGAAGTGGACATCGCGAAGCTCGTCTATTTTGCGTTGAGCATCTTCTGGCGTGGGACCCGGTGTTGGAGCGCAGTCGAAGGGGGTCAGCCTCCGAAACTGTATCTTGGCCGGCAGGAGAAGGTGATCCGCGCCTTCTTGCTCGGACGAGGCAAACTGCCAGAGGATGTCGTCGTCACCGTGGCGGTGTGGCCGTACAAGAAGGTCTATCCGATGGCGCTGATGCCCCGTGCCGATGCCGGGACTGGCTACCGGAGCTACTGGTTCTATTTCTTTGGCTTCATATTCCTGCTCGCGCTCGGGAGGAAGATCCCCGCGCAACAGCAGCGGACCTGCTCGTATCACTCTCCGGAGAAGTTCCTGACGCTAAGTCTGGGACTGGGAAGCCTAGTCAAGGAGGCCATCAGCACAGAACTTCTCTCGCTGGATCGTTCGAAGATCGAAAGCATGTTCAAGGAAATTCAGGCGATCTGTTCCAAGATGCCATCCAAGGAATCGGCGAGATTGACATAACGTTCATAATAATGTACATTAAAGCTATTAGAGACCATTACTCTGGACACTAAATATGAGGACCAGCCGATCATCCGTCGTCACGCCACTCCCGGTAAGGCATGCCCTGCGCAAGCTCGGCCGCGACATCCGGGACGCCCGGCGGCGACGACGCATCCCGGCGGCCATCGCGGCTCAGCGCGCCTCGATCAGCCGCACGACCCTCGTCAAGGTTGAAAAGGGCGATCCCGGCGTCGCAATCGGGATATACGCCACGGTCCTTTTTGTGCTGGGCTTGGCGGACCGGCTGGGCGATCTCGCCGCGCCGAAGAACGATCCCGTGGGCCTGCAACTCGAAGAAGAAAACCTGCCCCAGCGCATTCGAGTGGCGCACAGAACGAAACGCACGAAAGACAAGTGATGGACAAAGAGGCTCTCGTATACGTGGATCTCGACGGCGTCCCGCACCTGATGGGGCGTCTGTGGGCCCGCACGCGCAAGAACAAGGAAAGCGCCACCTTCGAATACGACAAGACATGGCTGGAAAATCCTGCGCGATTCTCTATGGAGCCAGCCCTGCAGGTTGGTCCCGGCCCGTTTCACACGCCCGCAGACACGCCAATGTTCGGCGCCATCGGCGACTCCGCGCCCGACCGTTGGGGGCGGGCGCTCATGCGCCGCATGGAACGTAGGCGCGCGGAGCGCGAGGGCGGGGCGCCGCGCACGCTCCAGGAAATCGACTTCCTGATGCTGGTGGACGACGAGGCCCGTCAGGGCGCGCTGCGCTTCGCGGATAAAGAAGGCGGACCCTTCGTGCGGGAGGAGGGTGTCAAGCGCATCCCCCCGCTGATCGAGCTCCCGAGACTGCTCTCCGCGGCCGAACATGTGATGGAAGAGAAAGACACCGAGGAGGAACTGCGCATGCTGTTCGCGCCCGGCTCTTCTCTTGGCGGCGCGAGGCCCAAGGCTTCCGTCAGGGAAAAGGACGGCCATCTCGCCATCGCGAAATTCCCACGCAAGGACGATGAAATCAACACGGTGGTCTGGGAGGCGGTCGCACTGTCCCTCGCGCAGAAATCTGGCATCCCCGTTCCCAAATTCCGTGTCGAAAACATCGCCGGCAAGTCTGTACTCCTCCTGCGACGCTTCGACCGCGACGGCGAACGGCGTATCCCGTTCCTCTCCGCGATGAGCATGCTCGGATCGAAAGACAAAGAAACTCGAAGCTATCTGGAAATTGTTGACGCGCTGCGCCAGCACGGCGCCGCGCCGCAAGCCGACATGGAGGCGTTGTGGCGGCGGCTGGTTTTCAACATACTGATCTCCAACACCGACGACCACCTACGCAATCACGGCTTTCTGTACGAAGGCCAGGCGGGCTGGCGCCTGTCGCCCGCTTACGACCTCAACCCGGTCCCAACCGACATCAAACCGCGCATTCTCAGCACCGCGATCAACGAAGACGACAACACGGCCTCGCTCGCGCTGGCGATAGAGGTAGCGGGATATTTCGAACTGGACGCTGGGAGGGCGCGCGACATAGCAAAACACGTCGGCAAGGCTGTCTCGAAGTGGCGCGCCGAAGCCGCACGGCATGGTCTGAACAAAACCGAAATAGACCGCATGGCATCGGCCTTCGACCATGAGGATCTGCGCGCCGCGCAGCACGGCGGATCAGCTAAAGTCTGAGCAGAAAAATTATGGGCCCGGAATTTCAGAGACTTGTGCATACCGCTACCTGTGACCGAAACTCAGATGAAATTTGCGCCGTCGAATCAGTCTCCCTCGGATTCTCGAAAACGCTGTAGAGCTGCGATAGTGTCCTTTGCATTCCCTAACTGTCTATTTGGGAGGACGCACGTAAAATCCAGTGATGGCGAGCAGATGAATCGCTGCGAGTAGCCGACAACGACGGTATTGACTCGTGCGACCATTCGCCGATCCGCTCGAAGTGCGGTAGGTATGTTTTCGGACCGGTGGATCGCTATCGCAACGTTATAAGCGAGTGGCATGAATATTGGGCTTTTAAATGGGGAAAGCGTAGGCCATTCGATGGCTTTTTGGTGTTCAAGCGGGTCCTCTGAGACGGTAAGCGAGTAGAACAATCCAACAGGATAGTCAGAACATACATACCAATCTGGACCATCGGAATACAGAAGTGAATAATGCATTCCATCCAATTGGTCCGCGATGGCATAAGCCAAGCGCAAAATGCCAACAGATGTTTCCGTTTTATGCACTTGTGGAACGATGTGTCCGCCCCGTATTGCTTCAAGCAGCCGTCTTTGGTCGGCGGAATCAATTTCGACTCCATATCTTTGTGCCGCAGCCATCGCTTTATTGAAAAATTCTGGCGAGCATGCCATCTCTTCCACAAACGCACGGCGGCTGTCAATAACCAGCCTTTCGTACTTATTCTTGCCCTGAGGTATACGAGCTGCCTGCACTGCTACGAACGAGGCTACCGTCTCCCTCTCCTCTTCGGTGAGCAAAGAGCGTCCTGGATTGGCCGAAAGCGTTCTAAAGAGCGCACAAGCTGGTCCCTCGAATTCCTGGAAGAATTTTTCAAGATGGTCCGGACGGAACCCCGGGACGTCCACATCATGATAGTGCCGTTCAAAGCCGACACTATCGGGAATGGCTTCGCGCATGGGGCTACCGTCGGGCGAAAAGACATAGAACAATGAATCGCGCTCACCCTCAAGAGTGAAGCGTGCCAGGTAGCCAGCGGAGACGAAGTGCTGTCGAACAACGCGCTGTTGCATATCAAGTCTTGGAACGCCTGCACCCTCCGATTGGCTCGTAACTTTCGCAGTCTTTTCTCTGTCCATATTGCTCGTCTTCCTTTTCTGGAATTGTCTACCATCTTGCCTTTGCCTACCCCCTACGCTATAAAGAATCGATAGTGATGGCAAGACATGGGAAGCCATAACCATAACAAGGCCATAACGCACCTCGCGATGCCGGAACGACGGATTCCGGTGTTGATTGATTCCAGCCCTGAAAAGGCTGAGGGACTCGTTCCCTCGGCGGTTCAGAGCGGCAAGCCTGCAACCGCAGTTCGACGCTTAGACCCATCGGTTGTGAGGAACTTGGGAAATCCCAAACAGCGCCGGGAAATCGAGAGGGAACACGGCGTTATCAACGAAGCGGATTGGAGTCGGCTGCGCGAATTTTTCTCTCTGTTAGATCGCCTCAATGCCGGAGACTTGTCACCGGTCATTACCTCAAATGCAGAAGAAACACTGAAAGAACTGCCCGCTCTTCTGGACCGTTTGAGCCCTGGAGGCTGGCTTCCCGAGGAAGAGGCGACGCGTACAGGAAAACTGTCGTTCAGACCGGCTTCCGATGGCCGACGAAACCGCGCGCGAGTGACGATAGATATTGCAACTGTCTCTTGCACACCCCTTGTAGGCGCGCCTTCGGTTCATCAATCCAGTCCCCGCCGCGTCGATACGGCGGCAGAAGACGGTGACGGGACGGCGGCGTGGAGCACCACCATCAGGGGAGCGTGCAAAACGGTCGCCTTTGCAGTTTCGGAAGCACTTACGGAGGGATTGAGCAAGGCGCGATTCGTTGTTTGGTGGACGGATGTCGCAAAGAAACTTGTTCCGGGGCTCTATTGCCCCGACATTGTGACTGCTTTGTATGCGTCGGCGATATGGAGCTACGGTACATCAGGAGGATGGGCAATCTGTCAGAAGTGCGACAAAGATTTCGCGCGCAGACGGGCGAAGCAGTTCTACTGCTCCAACCGATGCCAGGCTGCTGCAGCAATGAGGCGTTACAGGAGCAATCGAAAACGAACTGCTGAACCGAAATTGAAGGCGACCACAAGAGGCTTGAGCAGCAGGTTCGGTTCGAACCGTTGACCCTGCCAGATCGATGGCCGCAAGACAACCAATGGCGCACAGGCAATGGCGATTGCACCTCGAGCCTTTCCTCGGGTCGCGTCGGGTGTAAGAGATGACAAGCGATCTGGTCGGTAGTTTTCCCGGCGCTTCCTGGAATGGCTGGACAAGGTCAGACTGGAAGACAAAACCAAAACCTACTACCGCGATGGCTGGCGACTCATCAAGACGACAACCATCGTGAATATGCGATTGGATCAGATCACCAGGGACGTTATCGAAACGTTGCGGTTTTCGGGCGCGTCCTCAAATGCCAATTGCGCGCTGAGAACGTTAAGAAGGATGCTGCACAAGGCGGAGGAGTGGACACTGATTCGCCACGCTCCGAAACTCAAACTGATGAAGGAGTACGGACGTTCACTCAGGCTTGACGATGAAGCGGAAAAGAAATTGTTGATGGGCGCCGCTGCCTGCAATTGGCGGAAACGCAGCCTTCAACTTTTCCAGGACATCATCATCTTGATGCGCGATACGGGCATGCGGAACGAGAGAGCTTTACCGGATGCGCATCGAGAACCTGGATTGGGAAACCCGCGTGATCTTCGTGCCGGACAGTAAGACCGAAGAAGGAAGGAGGCGCGTACCGATGAGCAATCGCGTCTTTGACGTTCTTAAACAGCGGTGTGGAGAAAAGCGTGAAGGATGGGTTTTCCCATCGAAGCGCTCCGAGTCGGCTCACCTCACCACAATGGCGAAGAGATTTCGCGAAGCCAGAGTCAAGGCTGGGCTACCCGAAGATCTTGTCCTCTATTGTGGGCGGCATGATTACGGCACCCGGCTTCTGAAGAGAACCGGAAATCTGGCGGCAGTCATGAGAACCATGGGCCACAGGGATGTGAAGACTGCGATGCAGTATCAACATCCCGAACTAGAGATCGTGCGCGCTGCGCTCGATCAAGACACAGCAGTAGAGAAACGGGCGTAGCCGGATTGAGTTACGGCACACTTTACGGCACACCCGAAACATCAACTCCGGCAAGTGCTTGAAAAGATGGTGAGCGCGGTAGGAATCGAACCTACAACCTACTGATTAAGAGTCAGTTGCTCTGCCAATTGAGCTACGCGCCCACTGCCCACGGCGGTGTGGGGACAAACTTGGATTATACCATCCGCGTATTGCATCGCCCCCGCGCGTCTGAGCCACCCGCAATTCGGCGCAGCGCCCGTTGAGTCGCCTCCGCGCGGTTGAGGCCGTGCTATCGTAGAAATGCATGTCCACTGCACGACAGGAGCTGTTGCAACTGCTGGCGCGGAAATCGTTTCGCCTCGGCGAATTCCAGTTGTCCTCCGGCGGCACCAGCGACTATTACATCGATTGCCGCACCACCACGCTCGATGCCCGCGGCGCGCAACTGGTCGGCCAGGTCTTTCTCGATGAAATGCGCGCCCAAGCCTGGCACGCCGACGCCATCGGAGGACTCACCATGGGCGCCGACCCCATCGTGGTCGCCGTCGCCGTCACCAGCGGAACGCTCCACGGCTTCCTCGTCCGCAAAGCCGAGAAGAAACACGGTACCGGCCAGCGCATCGAAGGCTTCCGTCAAAACGGCGCGCGCGTTGTCATTGTGGACGACGTTTGCACCACCGGCGCCTCTACCGTGCAGGCCATCGGAGCCGCCCGCGAGTTTGGCTTCAAAGTCGTCGGCGCGATGTGCCTGGTCGAGCGCGAGGATGCAGGCGGCCGCCCCAGCGTGGAAAAAGCCGCCGCCCCTGCTCCGTTCATCTCAGTTTTCACCGCCAACGATGTGCGCGGCGAGCACATCCGGCAACTTGAGGCCAGCGCTGCGAGATGATTCCCGACGGTTACACAGACGTAGCCGCGCGAAAGATCGCGTCGGTCGTGACGTACCTTGAGATGCTCGAACGGCCCACGCCGGGTGACGTTTCATCGAGCAGGATTCTATCGAGTGAAGTGCGGTTGCGGCGGGTGCGGAATCCCGGCCTCGACTGGTATCGGGCGTTGTTCCGGCGCGCCGGTGGGCAATGGCTTTGGTTCAGCCGGTTGAAGATGACCGACGAACAACTGGCGGCGGTGTTGGATTGCTCCACCACCGAAATCTTTGTGGCCGAGCGCGAGGGAAGCGAGATCGGGATGGCCGAACTGGATCGTTCGCAGCCGCCAAACGTAGAGCTTGTCAGCTTTGCGTTATTGTCGGAGGCGATTGGAAAAGGGCTCGGACGGTCGTTCATGACCGAGTTGCTTGATCGGGCATGGACCGACGCAACGAAGCGGGTCTGGTTGCACACCTGCACGCTGGACGGTCCGACAGCGCTGAGCTTCTACAGGAAGTGCGGCTTCCGTCCCTACAAGCGGGCCGTCGAGGTGGCCGACGATCCGCGCCTTCGAGGCATTCTGCCTGAAGACGCCGCCCCGCAGGTCCCGATTATCCGATAATCTGGAAAAGCAGCTATGCGTGGCCGAGTAAGCCGCGTGAACCCCGGCGACGAAGGCTAACACCAACGACCAACGACGAACGACCAACGACCAACGACTGACGACTGACTCATGATCCAAACCCTGGAATGGACCGAATCCGGCGTAGTCTTCATCGACCAGACGAAGCTGCCCACCGAAGAAGTGTACGTAACCTGCACCACCCACCAGCAGGTCGCCGATGTGATCCGCAACATGGTCGTCCGCGGAGCCCCCGCCATTGGTGTTGCTGCAGCCATGGGCATAGCACTCGGCGTGAAGAATTCCAAAGCCACGAATGCCGCCGATCTCAAGAAAGATTTTGACCAGATTTGCGAAGCGATCCGCCAAACGCGCCCCACCGCCGTCAACCTATTCTGGGCGATCCGCCGCATGACAGAGAAGTTTGAATCCCTCCGCCCGCGCACCATCGCCGAAATCCGGCAAGCCCAGCAAGTAATGATCGAAGAGTCCCAGCGCATGCACGCCGAAGATATCGCCGCCAACCAGGCCATGGGCCGCCACGGCGCCACGCTAATGCCGTCAACCGGCGGCGTCCTCACCCACTGCAATGCCGGAGCCCTAGCCACCGCCGGCTACGGCACCGCCCTGGGAGTCATCCGCGCCGCCGTCGAAGCAGGCAAAAAGATTCACGTCTATGCCGACGAGACGCGCCCTTTTCTGCAAGGCTCGCGCCTCACTGCATGGGAGCTGATGAAAGACGGCATCCCCACCACCGTCATCTCCGATAACATGGCCGGAGTCATGATGCAGCAAGGCAAAATCGGAGCCATCGTAGTCGGCG
>Ga0302320_10000178_pt1 | contig 140320 bp, 109 predicted proteins | sample Bog_T0_3_FD_202130 | JGI IMG/M metagenome (GOLD analysis project Ga0302320, IMG submission 202130) | Peat permafrost microbial communities from Stordalen Mire near Abisko, Sweden - Bog_T0_3 | ecosystem: Environmental > Terrestrial > Soil > Wetlands > Peat | place: Sweden: Abisko, Stordalen... | reverse complement strand
CCGCTACATGGTGTTGCGGCCCGAACTGCGCTACGACTGGCAGAACGCGGCACACGGCGCTGCGTTCAACTCCAATCGCAGCCGCTCTCAATTAACTGGCACCACCGACCTCTCGGTGTACTTCTGAATGAGCGAAGTGGCGTCACGCCGCTGATAGCGCTCTGGGCTGGGCAAAGCAGACGTTTGCCATAGCGAATCGCAACATCCGAAATGTGTGATACTGCCAGTGCTGCCCGCGTGCGCCATGTCGTCACGGGCCACTTCCAGGCGCGCGCGATAGCAACGCATCAAACTGGCGCGCATCGTACGGAAGCTGCGGAAGTCTATACCGCCTGGCACACCAGGTTTTTGGGCAGTCTTCTTCACATGCCGATGGAGCAGGCTGTGCCGATCCAGCGCATTGCTGGCTTTGTTGGCAAACACCCGATCATCAGGCTTTCTGAACTTCGTGTTCTTCACCCACATCCGCTGCACCGCCGCGAGGATGACTCCATGTCCATCGAAGGGCACCTTGCGTTTACCATTGAACGGAGCTTTGGTCGATTTTCCGTCAACTCTGTCGGAGTCGGCTGGCATAAGAACAGAATGTTGATCTCACCTCACGGGCCAGAACCAACTGATCCTGCTGTCCGCCATGTGCGAATCATTCCGGAGATTTCCGGGAATCCTCTCAGTTGGTATATATCCGCACGTAATCGACTAACACCTCTGACGGAAAAGTCGTGGATGCGTTCGGCGAACCTGGCCAATTGCCACCCACCGCCAGGTTCAGAATCACAAAAGCGCCGCTGTTAGAATCGAACGGCCATACGGCCCCGCTTTGTCCCGCCAGACTCGCCGGAGTATAAGTCGCATAGACATTCGACGGCGAATCTACATAAAACTGCACTGATTCCTTTGACCAGATCATCCCGTAGGTGTGCCAATCCGCTGCCGAGAAAGTTGGCCCCGTGGCTCCTGGATACTGTTGCGTCAGATTCGCGTCTGTTCCGTGAAGAGAGCCCGCGATCCAATCAGGCTGGGGCGCGTTGATGTGCTCCATAACATCCTGCTCGCCGCACGCCGGCCAGTTCACGGTTGTAATGTCGTTGCCCAGCAGCCAGAAAGCGGGCCAAAGACCTTGCCCCTCGGGCAACTGCATCCTGGCCTCGATCCGTCCATAAGTAAGGCTGAACAAGCCCTGGGTTTTCATCCGCGCGGAAGTGTAGACACCGCTGGAAGGCTGGCGCGCAACGATGTGCAGATAGCCATCAGTGCCGACATAGACATTCGGATTGTTTGCGTCGCATGGCGATGCCGCAGAATCCGGTGCACAATAGGTTTCGAGTTCTTGATTTCCCCAGCCCCCCGCACCGGTGTCATAGGTCCACACCAATGCATTCGGCGCGGCATTAGCTCCTGTCGAGTTGGAGAATTCATCACTCCACACGAGTGTTCCAGAAGTGATACTCGGCGCAAAGGCCTGGCTTGCAATCGAGCTTGCGGTGTCTCCGGAGAGAGTTGCTACCGCCTTCAATGTGACATTCGAAGTCAACAGAAATGGTGTGACGTACGCCGTTGAGTTCGCCGTGGGCGTGCTGCCATCCAGCGTGTAGTAGATCGACGCACCAGGTGTAGCGACGCTCAATGTGATCGTCTGCGCGCCATTGAGGGCTGCCGTGGTTGTGATAGTGGGTGTCGCCACTTGCGTTGTTCCGCCGCCGCTATTCGAGCTCGAACCGCCGCCACATGCGCTCATCGTCAGCACAGAACAAAACGACACCGCCAGGAAAAGGCCACGCGCCCAGTTAAGATATCTACGTGTGCTCATCCCATTACTTCCGAGTCGCTTGGTGCTCATGGTGCACTCCTTTCGTACTCGCCGTTTGCTTCCATTTTGTTTTGGGGGGTACCGAGGAAAACGTCCACGCGTCGGATGACACCCGTTCGATCAAAGATTTGCTTGCTGATTGTTCTGTCAAGAGTGCAACCGTCAATCGTCTGCTTCGAGCCATCTGCAGAGGTGATATGTACACGGCGGCAGCCGCCTCGGTGCAACACAACTGGAACCTTGCAGTACTGGAACACCAGCATCCCGATGTCGAGATCGAGAGTCTGCTCCTTGCCATCGACATCCCAGTACCGGAATATCCCGGGAGCTTCCAGGAACTCATCGCTGGTCATGAGTTTCTCTACAAAGTGGATCTCTCCCGACGAAACCGAAACTCCCATCTCACCCAAGCGTGCGATGAGATCTTCTTTTACCTGTCCGGTCATTCCAGGCTGTTGCGCACCGGCAAAACCCGGCGTGTGCGAATACGGATCCATCGGAACTGCGCCATACTCCGCTGGCGTTTTGTGGATTCCCAGTCCCGAGCGAATGCTGTTGTATTGTTCGCGCAGCCTGCACAACAATGTTTCCTCGGCTCCATCCCGCACAGCTTCCGTCAACACCTCGCGCACTGCTAGCAGCAGCTTGGATACCATGTGCCAGTAAATGCAGCCAATCCCCTCATACTTGTAAAAGGTCTCCGAGCGCCCAAGGAAGAATCGGTGCTGGAAGACTTCTTCATAGAGTCCGCATATCATTCCGGCCTCTTGCCTGGCAATCTTTCCGAGTCGCCGGTCGGTGATCCCTGCCAGAGCAAGTCGCAGCAGCGAAACATTTTGGAATGCTCCGTTGAAGTGGATGCCTCCGTCCTCATCGCTCACAACGATGCGCCGATCCTGCTGCGCAATCATCTGGGTCAACAGCTTTGACTTCGCCACCAATGCCGGAGAGAGAGAATTCTTCTGTAGAAATGAACGTTGGATTTTGACCGGATAGAGAACATAGCTGTTCTGGTCGGGGCGGTACAGGGAACTGTCGCGCAAGGCATCCAGAAGTGACACGGTCTCTTGCGGCGACAGGGCACCGGAGCTTAAAACCGCAACCTGTCCCTCTAACATGAGCGGAAGGTTGTGAACTCGAATCCCGTCAGCACTGGCTTCCATCAGGTTGTATGCGTGGTAGAGTCCGTCTGCACGGCGGTTTACGCGGATCGAGTGCTCGATGTGTTGCAGGGTGCAGTCGAAGAAGGCGGTCAACGCGGGGATGGAAATGCTCTGTCGCTGCTTCGACAGCCCATGGTCGTAGATGGCTTCGCGGTATGCGGAAGCGGCCAGGCCGAGTTCATCCAAAATCGTCTTGCGCGCACGATCTGAGATTGGCGACTCATCCGGAGGAAGATGGAGTCGCAACGTATTCATCACGGATTCGAAGAAGGTTGCCACCTCCGCCGAAAGCACAACCTGCGGAGTGCCGCTCCCGGAGAAGAGCCTACGGGCAAAAACCACAAAACGCCGCAGATGGTAGAGCGTAACCATCGAAGTACCGGCGCCGACCAGAGCGTTGTTCGCGTCATTCCATTCTGGCCTCTGCGTGTTCATCCAGATTCCCGCTTCTGGCACGAAGTTCGACAGCTTCACGAGCAGGGTGATGAGAAGTTTTTCTGCAAGGGTCGCATGCACGAGTTGTCCACGCGTATCGGCTAGCGCCTTGCCATCCGCACCGAGTTTGGCTGCGTTGCGCAATATCTGCCGATGCGCGCGGGAGTCGAAGAGGATGGTGTTCCGTGAGTCCTTTAGTTGGTCGGAATACGGCATAATTCGATATGGCACGTTGGCGAATGTAAACACCTCGTGCGTCAGAAGCTGTGGCAGAGCAGTGGGGTCATACCGGTGAACCTGTTCAAGGAGTCGGAGAAGATAGATGACCTGATGATCTCCCCAATAACCGATGAACGACCAGGGGTCGTGCGGCTCCAGCACTTCCCAGTCATACCCATCCCGTGCAATCCGGTATGGGTTGTATCCATCAATAGTCGAAGAGTCGAGAAACTTGAATACCATGCTGATGGCGAAGCCCGGATAGGAATGACTCAAGGCTTCCCAGTTCTGAAATATGTCGCGCCAATTTCCCTGATAGTCGAGAATTTTGTGGCCATGTTCGTCTTTAAGGCGAATGTCAAAGGCGTTCCACGGCCGACTCGGGTCGCCATGTCGGCGACTGAAGGTGAGCGGCAAATACTCGGTAGCGATGCGCTCGAAATCGCGGTCCTGTTGGGCGCGTACCAGGCGCAGAAGCTCGCCATGCAGGAGCCTCGTGGGAAGCGACGATAGAAACGCTTTCTGCTTGCCGGCAACTTGGCGATTGATCTGCCGGACAAAACTGATGAAATCATCACGGGCGATCCAGTAGCTGTCGTCGGGAATGCCTCCGCGCATCACATTGAACAGCGCGCTGGCAAAGTGATGCCATGTGCTAGCCTCGTCCTGTGTCTTCTGTAGACCGTCCGCCGAAGCGACAATGCGCTGCAGGCTGGCAGTTCCCAGTGCAACGTCCTCATTCACTTTTTCTGCAAGATGTTGCTGGTGCTTGAGAAGGCGAAGTAGCGTATGCACGTCTGCTGTATCGAGATTTACATCGGCAACAATCTTCCACTCGTGCGAGCCATGAGCGGCTAATTGCAGTGGTGCAACCACAAAGTACGCACCCCGGTTGCCATGTACATCCGTCTCTTCCAAAAGCGCGTCGCCAGCACGGAAGCGGTCAAGTTGCACGCTGCTGAGCAGACGAAGCGGCCTTTCGAGACCAACCGACCACGCAACATTGGCCCGCAGTGATTCGCTCGGCTCCGGACGGTCCACGGGAACGGAAGTAAGTTGCAGGATGGCTAAACCACTCTCCCGCTCAAGCTCCGTACGCTTGTAACCATCAACGAGAGTGCTGTATTCCAGTTGAAAGCGCTTGGTAACGCCGCATGGCATCAGATTCTGCAGCCCATCCAGGATCTCCACGGATTGTGAAACGGGCCTCTGATTGACCAGGCGCGCGGTGCGCACGAATCCAAAGCGGTCACTGACGGCCCACTCATAAGAAAACGTAAGGCCGAGAGTGTGATTCACTTCCTCAAGAATGATCTTGTTTCCGTAAACGCTCTTGTAAAGATTATGTGAATAGGTTGCGGAGAAATCAGTCTCGCCGCTTTTTCCGCGCACGCTGAATGGCTCCCAGAGAATGCTTGTTTCATTCAGTCGGACGCGGAGGATCGTCTTGCTCCCGGTGTGCTCGTTGCTGTCAAGGATGCGATCATCCGTGTAATAAGGAAACAAGGCTTGGTCGGGATTCCGGCGCCCCGCCGTGAGGCCGCCATTGCTGGAGATAAACAGATAGTGGTCCGAACTACTGACAATGCTCATGAAGAACGGCGGCATGGCGTCGTAGTTGTCGATGCGATAGAAGGGCTGGCCATGCACGGTAACAAATTTTCCTTCGACACCCGGCTTTGGAGGCTGTGGCCCTGGGCTGGGAAGCATGCGCGAGGCGCTCATCTCGCCACCTGCGCCGGAGGATACTCATAAGAAGGTGAGGTTGGCTGCGCCGATTTCAGATCGGGGTAATATTCCAGGACCGCAGGCTTGGCCTTGCGCCCCTCGGAGAACAGCCCCCAGTGGCCTTCCGTCCCGGAACCCTTCCACGGTTCGTCAAATGCTTCGAAGACGAAGACCGTCACATTGTTTGCGCGCGACCAGGCGGTGATCTGCTCGAAGTATTTCTTCTGCTTGGGTTCGTCTCCGGCATGCGCGACGTGTTGTTCTCCCACGGTGTAGGTAGGCCAGCCAACTTCACCGAGCACAATCGTTTTATCCGGATGGGCATGTTTTACTTTTTCATAGTTCGCCACCGTCGAAGATAAACCGGTGTCGATGTCTTCCTTGCCCCACACCGGATAAGTGTGCAGAGCAATAAAATCGACATGAGAAACCAGTGCCGCATCCGGCTTGATCCAGTACAGGTAATCGTCGTCCACCGTGACGGGACAGGCAACAGCCTTGCGCACACGTTCGACGTCGGCAATCACGCGCTCTTCCGGCATCCCATGGTCTGACCAGGAAACTAGCGCTTCGTTTGCAACGCTGACCGCAATGACGACATCTGGATACTGGCGCGCCAGTGCAATGCCAGTCGCCAATTGCTTTTCGTTTTCCGCCTCATGCCCGGCGACTCCTGTAAGCCATATTCCAAGCATGACCTTGATGGGAATGTGATGTTGACGCACGATCTTGAGAACTGCTTCGCTGTGCGGATCAGAACCATACATCCGAAGCAGATGCCAGTGCCGAGAAAGGATTGTGAGATCCTGCAACACCTCTGACTCTGTTGGAAACGCGCTCAGGTTGGGACTCTCCGCACCCCGATAACCGGAGTAACAGATGGCGTCGCCATTCCACTGCTGCCGAGTCAGATCACTGTTGTGAACTGGCGCTGCAGCAGTGGATTGCGCGAAACTCTGACACCCTGCGAACACCACCAACAAAAGGAACAAGACTGCATAGGAGGAAAAATATTTCATCACAACTATCTCCGCCTCCGTAAGCCCGGAGGCATTCAAGGCTGCAATGCTCTGCGCTGCTTTAAGTCGCTCTCAATCTGCACCATCGTGCTGTCATCGAGCTTGTAGAACAGCACCGCTCCCGCCGACAGGAACCCCACCACGGCGGGGAAGAAACTCATCATGTAGCGAATCCCCGTCTGCACATGCAACGACTGCTGAACGTTGGCATGGAACCCTATCGACCCGATCAGCCATAGAAACAACGAGCTGCCAATCGCCCATCCGAGCTTCTGAGAAAATGATGCCGCCGAAAAGACGAGCCCCGTTGCACGTCTTCCGTTTTTCCATTCCGAATAGTCCGCCGTGTCTGCATAGAAAGCCCACAGTAGCGGCGAAGTCGGAGCAAACAACATCGAGATTGCAATATGAGTTAAGAAGACAAGAGGCACATTCGAGAGCGGTACAAAATAGAAAAGAACGGTAAGTACGCTGGCCAGCGACATCAGGATCATGTAGGCTCTGCGCTTACCGCCGAATAGCACACAAAGTGGGCGCGCCATGGAGGCGCCGAAGATTACTCCCGCTGTGCCAATTGCCATGAACCATGAAGCGAGCGCCTCGGGACTCATATCCTGCTTCAGGCGGTACCCCAGGAAATTCAAGTCGAGGTGGTACTGCTCGCCCGCACGCACTACGCAATACTTGAAGTAGTAAAGAATCGCACCCATGCGGATCGAGATGTAAAAGACCGCGAACACACCGATGAAGCAGACCATCACCCACGGAATGTTTCTTCCCAGATCGCGCAGATCATCTTTCAATACGCTATTTTCAGACTTCGTCGGTTGCACTCGCTCTCGGGTTGTAAGGAACGTGAACAGGAACAGCCCAATAGCCAGCACTCCGTAAACAACCATGGCCCACTGGAAGCCTTTCTGATCATTGCCCTGTCCGAAGTGCTTGACCATTGGGATCGTGAGGCCCTGCACCATGAAGAGTCCAATGTAGGCAAGCACGAAACGGAAGCTCGAAACGCTGGTGCGCTCAAGGGAGTTTGATGAGATGACCCCCATCAACGCTCCGTATGGAATGTTGATGAACGTATAGGCCAGCATGATGAGGCTATAGGTTACGTATGCATAGATCAGCTTGCCGTGCGGTCCGAGGTTGGGAGTGGTAAACGTAATCACCCCCATCGCGGCCATGGGCAGGCATCCCCAAAGCAGATATGGCCGGTAATGTCCCCATCGCGTTTGGGTGCGGTCGGCGATTACACCCATCACTGGATCGATGAATGTGTCCGGAATACGCACTACAAGGAACATCGTTGCCGCTGCTGCGGCGGTAATGCCGAAGATATCGGTATAGAAGAACGCGAGAAAATTCAGGAACATCTGCCAGTAGAAGTTCGAGGCAGTGTCACCCAGACCGTAACCAACTTTTTCGCCGAACGAAAGCTTGCTGTTATCGGTCGCCATACCTGTCGCTGTGCCTGCAGCCATATCCGCACCTTCTCCCGTCCTCTTGCGTGCAACGCAATCGCGCGAGAACAAAGCACACAATAGCACCATCCGGCTGGGCTCCAGAGAGCAGAGCTCTGCAGTGAAGCTCTGGGCAGTCTGATTGCGACTGCCCAGAGGATTCGTGCATCGTGTGGCTAGAAGGTGAAGCGCGCTCCAAACTGGCCGACGCGCCCGCCAAGACTTCCGTATCCTGTAGCTTGCCCAAAGGTGGCGTCCGACATATTGGTGTCAGGGCCGCCCATCTGGTGACGGTTGAAGATGTTGAAAAACTCCATGCGCAAGGTCAGGCGATACTGGCCCTCATTGCCCATCGACAGGCTCTTATGCACTCCAAGATCCTCCGTTGCCAGACCTGGATTGCGCACTTGAGACTGATAATTACCAGCCGTTCCCATTTGTCCTGAAGCTGGGTTGGCGAAGCAGATTGGGTTCAAGAACTGCTCACCCACTCCACGACCACCAATGGTGAGCTTGCATCCCGGAACGATGTTGACATACACCCCATTGAATCCCGGGTAGGAGTTCTGTGAATGGACAGAGATTGGAGTTCCGGTGTTGTAGTGGAAGTCTCCGTTCAGGCTCCATCCGCCAACAATTGCATTGGCCGTATGTCCCATGCCGGAGGCAAATCTTTTGCCACGTCCGAAGGGGAGCTCGTAGATGACATAACCTTTGACGATATGGGTCATGTCAAAGTCGGAGATATCCTTTCGCTCACTCTTCAAGTCGTAGATGTTCTGCAAGTTGCCAGACCACCATGGCTCACCCATGTCAGAGTCAACGTCTCCGTGGGACCGTGACCAGTTATAGCTTCCCTGGAATGAAAGTCCATGCGAAGCACGCTTGGTCAAGCTCACCTGGAAGCTCTTGTAATCAGCATTGCCCAACGGGGAGCCCACAGAGAACAACGGGCCATACGCGACAGCTACCTGAGGATACGGAGTGATTCCCTGCCAGCCCGGGCCGGTGCCGCCGAAACCGAAGTATCCGTTGTAAGAAGCAGGATAGGTTCCATTGGCCACATAGGCTTGCATGTTGGCTACAGTCGGCTGGTTGGTCGCGAGGAACCCACTGTGAAGATGATAGCTATGGCTCTGAATCCAGCTCACATCCACCTTGGTATCGCGGGACAGCTCACGCTGTAAACCGATGTTCCACTGTTGTGTGTTGCCTGGGGTAAGGGAACGGGGATCGATGCTGACTGCGCCCCACTGGGTATAGTCCGGCGTCTTTACCTGCGAGAGTACCGGCTTATATCCATTATCCCAATTGAAACCCGATTCCGAGCTGTGCTGGTAGAAACCTGGGTTGCCTGTCTGCTGGTAAGGAACGCCGCCCCATTGGTTCATGTTCAGCGGGACAAAGAAGACGGCGATATTGCCGCGCAGGACGGTCTTGTCATTCAGTTTGTACGCCGCGCCAATGTGAGGAGAATAGTTGTACCAATCCTGTTTCTTCTCGAACGATTGGCTTCCGCTGGTCAGGTACTCATACTGGCCCATCTCTTTCGTGACTGGGTTGTAATCTCCGGTCACAAAGCTTGACCAGTGGCCATTTTTTTCTTTGAAAGGATTGTTGTAATCCCAGCGAAGGCTCAGATTCACGGTCAGGCGCTGGCTCACCTTGAAATCATCCGTGGCATAGAGCGCGAAAGTCTTGCGGCGACCATATTCCCAGTCGCGAGGCATCTGGGTCGCCAGATAGGCATCGCCGAGCAGGAAGCTGCCGAAGGCGTTGCCGAGTTGATTGTAAGCACCGCTATAGACATACCAGTTAGGCGCCGTCGATGTCGGATCGAAGGTGATGTTATTGAAGATACTTTCATCCGGGTGCTCATTCATCTGCTGGGCGCGGAATTCGGCACCAAACTTATAAGTGTGCCGCCCTTTGGTCCAGTCCACTTCATCGTTGTAGATGAATGTGTTGCCGGCATAAAAGTCATTGAACTGGCTTCCGAGATTAGAGAAGTTCCAGCCGTTCTGGTAGTTTCCGCCATTGGTGTACATACCCGAGCTGAAGACAATTAGCGGGAAGTTGCCGGCGTCACTGGTGATGCCCAGCGATTTGTCCCAGCCATCTTTTTGTGAAGTTGCAATGCTTGGATTCCGGAAGCGATTCAGCGTGAAGTGCGCGCTGTTGATCACATGCGGGGAGAAGGTATGGGTGTCAGTGAGGCGGACGCCATAGGCCGTGGTGTCGTGCCAGTAGGAATTGGCCATTGGGCCGCCGTCGGGAGCGGTTGCTGACCACGCGCCACCCTGATCGGCATTGATGCGCGGGTAATCGTCGTAATAAAGCGAACCGTTGATGTGATTCTTATCGTTGACGTTGTAGTCCATCTTGATGCTGCTCTGCGTGTTATGGAACCACGGATCGGGGTTGTAAGCCGGTCCAGCATCGTTGGTAGTCAGTGACGACTCCGGCTGATAGTACTTGTGGTAAAGCTGAAGAATCTTGGCCGTCGTGTTGCTGATCAGGCCGGTTGGAATCTGGTTATTGACAAAAACGCAGTTATTGGCAGGATTGAAGATTGCACCCTGATATACCGCGTTTCCGCAGGGATCCAATCCGAAGGAATGGCTCGTTGTCAACACCTTGCTCATGTCGGCAAAAGCCGCCACGCTGCCGTCAGAGTTGAGGCCCATCATGGCATCGGTTGGAACTGTGCGCGTATTTGCCCCCAAGGCCCACATGGACTGCATGTAGCGCTCAAGGGAGGCAAAGTAGAACAGTTTGTTCTTGACGATGGCCCCACCGAAGCTGCCGCCCCAATCGGAGAGAGAGTCGCTCTTGCGCAGATAGGCCGCCGCGTTCGCTGGATCGGTTTTGGCCGACAGATGGTTCTGCGCGCTCAATGCATCCAGCGCTGTCGAGTGCATGAAGCCAAAGAGACTGCCGTGGATCTGGTTGGCGCCGGACTTCAGTTCATAGCGGAAGACACCGCCGCCGCTACGTCCAGCGTCTCCGCTGATGCCCGCAGTATCAGCCTCGAACTCCTGAACTGCTTCCATCGGAGGCTGCGACTCGCTGATGTACCCGCCCAACTGCGAGACCGCGGAGGTTCCATCGATCATCACTTCCTTGGTCAGCGCGATACCGCCGTTGATGTGCGATGCGTAGTCGGTGCCTTCGACACCTGGAATGAAATTGAACATGAATCCAGCAAGGGTGCGGCTGCCCTGTGCGTTCAAGGGAAGTTCGCTGACTGCCTCATTGGTTAAGTTGGTGGACACCCCCGCATCCTCGGTCTGAAGGATTGGAGCCTGGCCGGTAACCTCCACAGTTTCGTTCTTTGCGCCGACCTGTAGCGCCGCATTGATTTCCGCGACCTGGCTGATCAGCAGGGTAATGCCCCTGCGATCCAGGGTCTTGAATCCTTCCTTCGAAAAACTAACCGCATAGTCTCCGATGGGAAGGTTGCCAACCCGGAATGAGCCGGTGTTGTCGGTAATTGCGACCTGTACGTCATTTGTGCCCACGTTCGTTACTCGAACCTGCACTCCGGGCAGCACTGCCGACGACGGATCCTTGACCGTGCCTGTAATGGTTGCGCGGTCTGATTGCGCAAAGAGCAACCCCCCGCAAATGAGCACACACAGCAGACAAGCGATAGTCAGGACTCTTCGCTTCATCATTTGTTGCCTCCTCCTCAATAGCTGCTAAGAACTGCATGATGCGATTCAAATTGGCTCTTGCCGCGCAGATCTCTTGCCCGCAGGCAATGCCACAATCGGACGCCCGTCGGCGTTACTCTCGCGAAATTGCGAAACAAGAATCGTCTATCTGAACCGGTTTAGTAAAATCGGAAAGGAGTTTATGCCGAGGTTATTTTGTTTGTCAATAGTTTTTACTGAACCGGTTTAGTATTTTTCTTAACCGGTTTAGGACCATTGTGCTAAATTCAGTTCGTGGCCAAGAACAAGGGCGGAATCCAGCCTCGAGTAACACTGAAATTTCTTGCCGAACGTTTGGGGCTCTCCAGGACGACGATCTCGTTTGTTTTGAATAATTCGCCAATGGCCAGCACCATCGCCGTTCAGACCCGGGAGCGGATTCTGAAGGCCGCCAAGGAATACGCGTACAAGCCGAATTTCATTGCCCGCTCCCTGAGCCAGGGGCGCAGTTATCTGATCGGGGTACTCTCCCCGGACTTGGCCGAAGGCTACGATTCGAGCCTTTTGGCTGGAATTGAACAGTACCTTTTCCAGAGTGATTATCATTTCTTTGTCGCCAGCCATCAGTGGTCCGAGTCACGCGTCAACAGGATGGCGGAACTGTTTCAGGAGCGCGGAGTGGAAGGAGTCATCTTGATCAACAGCGACTTCTTCCCTAAAACCGGCTTGCCCGTTGTGCGCATCGGTCGTCCTGATCCTCCGCTCCTCGGTACTTCTCTTATCGTGGACAACCACGAGGGCATTCGCCGAGCCCTGGAGCACTTGGTTTCACTTGGTCATCGCAAGATAGCATTCATCAAAGGGCATAAAAACAGCTCAGACACGGAGGACCGTTGGGATGCGGTGCTGGCCGCAGCGCGTCAACTGTCAATCCGGATTGATCCTTCCTTGGTAGTACAGTTGGAACGCTTGGGGACACAGCCGATGGCCCCCGTTGAAGAAGGAATGCGCTGTGCTGAACAACTGTTGCCGCGCCGCCGGGACTTTACTGCTCTGCTCGCATTCAACGATATCTCAGCCATTGGCGCCATTAATCGTTTCCGCGATGCCGGGTGGAGTATTCCGCAAGATCTGTCTGTGGTCGGCTTCGATGATGTGGTAGAAGCCTCCATTACCTACCCTGCACTAACGACCGTGCAGCAACCGCTCCGCCTGATGGGAGAAACCGCTGCCCGAGAGATCATAGCCGCCATAGAAAAGGGTTCCAACCCTCAGCAAATCGTCTTCACTCCGCAACTGATCGTTCGCAATTCCACGGCCCATATCAGCGGTTCCAAACGTTCACGCCGCTAGGCTGGGGTGCCCAAGCTGGGTGTCCCTGCTAAAAATAACTGAAAACTACCTATAAGAATCAGAAGGCTTACTTGATTGAAACACTAAGTCAAAAATTCGTAGGCCATTGAATATAAATAACTTCCCCGGCTCTTAACCAAGAGCAGAAATTCAATACTGCTATTTTTCTATGTCACCCAGGAAGTCATCCCTGAAAATGTACCCTCCCAAGAGCACACGCTCACTCCTCGGCTGCGAATTCCTCTTTGAACTCAGTGAACTTGACGGCACGACTTTGAAGAGGTGATGGTTATGATCGCGCACCCCGCCTGCCCGAGTCCGAAAGGCAGGATTGTGCCTGCCTGCGGATGGCGATCTCAGGATTCGCGACGTTAGCTCGATGCTGTTTCGAGTCAATGCCAGTTACAAAATGCCGAACGATGAAGTGGTCTCTGAATAGGCTTAGCCGGAAGCTAAGACAGGGGACTGAGAATAGCTAATTGCACTTCGCGCGTGGCTACAGCATCGAAAGAATAGGCCATGCTAGACTTGTGGCCAGGTGAGAGGGACTGCGTGGAGTGGACGATGCAGAGAGCCGGAATCGCAAGCAACCGGTCGCGAGTAGCGGTTGTGCTGGTGATCTTTGCCCTGCTGGCATTCACCACGATTCGCACTTCTCCGCTTTCGACCGGGCTTGAACCTGGTTCGTCGCTTTCAAAGACAACTCCGAAGCAGCGTCACCTGTCCGTGCAAGAGATCGTCTGGGCGATTCCGGTTCTGAGTAGCGTGGCCATTGTTCGTTTCGACTACGGCGATGTAGTTCCGGCAGAGATCAGCGACTTCTCTTGTGATTTTTTCTCCGGCCGGTATTTCAACCTCCCGCCTCCTACCGCATAAGTGGTCTATTCTTCAGTCCTCTAGCGATTTTTCCTATTACAGGGCAATTGCGTAAATGGCCACGCTATATTCAGAGTCTCTGTTTAGCGTGGACAACTGTCCAGATGCCTGGGCAGTCTCTTCTATTTTGCAGATAACTTATTGAGGCTTGCAAGAGAGTGGCAGTTCCATGACCCGTCGATGGCGGCTCACAGATTGGACTTGCGTACAAGATGAAGAATATGAAGGTTTTGCGAATCCTGATGATTGCAGTGGCGATAGCGGCGCTGGCCATTGTGCTTGTAGTTGTGTCGCGACCGAAACGCTCGGGTGCTGTTGCGGAGGCGTCCTCCTCGATTCCGGTTGCTGCCACGGTAGCCGTGGAGCGCGTTTCTGTAGCTAACACTTTATCCATAGCAGGAGAGTTCCTTCCTTGGCAGGAAGTTGAGCTCCACGGCAAGGTTGCGGGCTACATCAAGAAAATCAATGTGGATATTGGAGATCATGTTCATACAGGCCAGACCTTGGCAGTACTCGAGGTTCCCGAACTGAACGCGCAGGTCGCGGGAGCTGCCGCCGGAGTGATGCACAGCCGCGATGAGATTCAGCGCGCGCAGAATGAAGTGACCCGCGCCGAGGCGGGGCACGCCTCTCTGCACGCCGCCTATGATCGCCTGCGCCAGGCGTCACAGGCCCGGCCGGGGCTGATCGCGGAGCAGGAACTCGACGACTCATACGCCAAGGACCGGACCTCTGACGCGCAAGTCGAAGCCGCGAAGTCCGCTCTTTCGGCCGCGTTGCAGCAACTGCAGGTCTCCAAGGCTGCTCACCAGCAGGTTACGGTCATGCAGGACTACTCGCACATCATCGCTCCCTTTGATGGCATAGTTACCTTTCGCTACGCGGATACGGGGGCTCTGATTCAAGCGGGAACATCCAACGCCTCCTCCATGCCTGTAGTAAAGATCGCCCAGGTCAACGTCCTGCGCCTCCGCATTCCGGTTCCAGAGTCGATTGCCGCAGGCGTTCGCGTTGGAGATGCAGTCGAGGTTCGAGTACAGGCTTCCGGCGAGAAATTTCCCGGCACCGTCGCGCGATTCACCGGTTCTCTGGATCGCTCAACGCGCACGATGCAAGTGGAGATAGACGTTCCGAACAAGGATTACCGGCTCTCGCCTGGCATGTTTGCGGATGTCACCCTGGACGTTCAGAGCCGGCCCAACACGCTCACGGTTCCGGTCACCGCGCTCCATCGCGGCAACGCCGGTGCTGCAACGGTGCTTGTCGTCGATTCTTCCAATCGTGTTGAGCAACGCACTGTACAGACCGGCGTCGAAGATCCAAACCGCGTCGAAATCATCAGTGGCGTAAATGAAGGAGATCGAGTAATCGCAGGCAATCTCGATGCCTATCAGCCGGGAGAACTTGTGCAACCCAAGCCCAGCCGGATGGCTAACGCGCAGTGGGCTAACGGCGGAGGCGATAAGTAATGTCAGGCTTCTCCATCAAGTACCCATTTTTCATTATCATGCTCTGCCTCATCATCCTCGTGGTCGGCGTAACCACGGTTGCACGAATGCCTGTGGACCTCTTCCCAAACATCAATATTCCCGTTGTTGTAGTGGCTACATTTTATTCAGGCATGCCGCCCGAGCAGATCGAAGCCAATATCACGAACCCATTCGAACGCTTCTTTACACTCGGCAGCGGCATCGATCACATTGAGTCGCGCTCGCTGACCGGTGTAAGTCTGGTGAAGGTTTACTTTCAGCCCGGAACCAATGCCGACGCGGCCGTAAGCACGATTTCAAACCTGGCCATGGCGCAGCTCCGGCGATTGCCTCCCGGAACCCTGCCGCCCGTTGTGCTCAAGTTCGATGCCTCCAGTCTTCCCGTCTGCCTCATCACCCTCAAGGGTGAAGGACTCAACGAAACCCAGTTGCATGATCTCGCTCAGTTCAACGTTCGCAATCAGGTCGCCAACGTGCCGGGCGCTTCCGTTCCCCAGCCCTTCGGTGGCAAGTACCGCCAGATTCAGGTTTACGTGGACCCCGTGAAGTTGCAGGCTCATCAGTTGAGCCTGATGGATGTAGTCCGCACCGTCAACGATGCCAACGCCATTTTGCCTGCGGGCGACGTGCGGATAGGCCCCAAGGATTACAACATCTACACCAACAGCCAGCTACCCACCACGGAGGAAATCGACCGGCTGCCGCTCAAGAGCGAAGGCAACGCCGAGGTCATGGTGGCTGATGTGGGTTATGCCAAAGACGATGCCGCCATTCAGACCAACATCGTGCGCGTCGATGGCCAGCGCTCTGTGTACCTTCCCATTCTGAAGCAGGGCGGAAACAGCAATACTATTGCCGTCGTCAGCGGCATTCGCAAGGATATCGGCGACCTGCTCGATGTTCCGAAGTCGCTGGTTGCAAGGGTTGTCTTTGATCAATCCATCTTCGTCAAAACCGCAATCACAAATTTAGGAAGTGAAGGCGGTATCGGCCTGCTTCTGACCGCGGCCATGATTCTGATCTTCCTCGGAAGCGTTCGGGCCACATTCGCTGTCATGTTGTCCATTCCGCTCTCCGCGCTCGCCGCGTTCATGGCCATCAACGCCAGCGGGGGGACCATCAACACGATGGTTCTCGGCGGACTGGCGCTGGCTTTCTCACGCCTCATCGATAACTCCGTGGTTGTGCTGGAGAACATCTTCCGCCATCTCGAGATGGGAGAGTCGCCCACAGTTGCCGCCGAGCTTGGAGGCCGCGAAGTGGCACTGCCGGTACTCGCCGCAACATTTACAACGGCTATCGTATTTTTCCCGGTGATATTTCTTTACGGCGTCAGCCGCTTCCTCTTTACCGCACTCGCTGCCTCCGTGGTGTTCTCGCTCTTTGCCTCCTACCTCGTGGCGATGACGGTTGTGCCCTTGTTCTGCGCCAAGTTTATGCACCACGAAGAAGCGGATGAGGAGATTGGAACGCGCGTCTCTTTCTTCAAGGGATTTGTCCTCGGCTTTGACCGCCTCTACACCCGGATGCTCGGCCGTTACGACATCGCGGTAAGCCGCACGCTGCTGCGACCGGTTGCGACGGTAGTCAGCATTCTTGGAGTATGTCTCTTCACTCTGGCGCTCTATCCTCTTCTCGGCGTGGCCTTCTTCCCGCGAACGGACCCCGGCCAGTTTGTCATCAATATCAAGGCTCCGGCCGGCAGTCGCTTGGAGCTGACAGAGCAGTACATCAAGCGTGTTGAAGCTGATATCCGCGAGGTCGTTCCTGCCCATGACATGGGCATGATCGTCTCCAACATCGGCATCACGCCCGACTTCTCCGCCATCTACACCAGCAACTCCGGACAGCACACAGCCTTCGTGCAGGTGAGTTTGAAAGAGGGCCACAAAGTCGGCAGCTACGAGTACATGCGCCGGGTGCGCGCAAAGCTCTCCGACGATATCCCCGAGCTCGGCACTTACTTCCAGGCTGGAGGCCTGGTTGACTCAGTTGTGAACCTTGGACTTCCTGCCCCCATCGATATCCAGGTGAGTGATAACGACATGCACGCCGCCTTCAAGACGGCGTCTTCGTTGGCCCAGAAAATTCGGGCCCTCCACGGCGTCAGCGACGTACTGATCCCGCAGGATCTCGATTATCCAGGCATTCAGTTGAACGTGAACCGGGAGATGGCCGGTCGTCTCGGTCTCAGCTCTCGTGAGGTGGTTGATAACGTCATCACCGCTCTCTCCTCAAACGGAATGATTGCACCCAGCTATTGGGTCGATCCCGCAAGCGGAAACAACTATATGTTGACCGTGCAGTATCCACTAACGCAGGTCCAGTCGATGAACGATCTTAAGCAAATTCCACTGCGCTCAAGCAAGGGTCTGAATACAGCAGAACTGCAGGCGGTCTCCAGCGTAAAGACCATTAACACGCCGACCGAAGTGGATCACTATCAACTGCGGCGCGTCATTGATGTTTATGTTTCGCCTTCTGGTGAAGATCTTGGCAGCCTCGCCAATCGCGTGGACAAGCTTATCCAACAGACGCACGCAGGCGAGAATACCAGGATCACCATGCGCGGCTCCGTCGAAGGCATGAGGCAGTCCTTCAAGAGCTTTGGAATCGGCTTGATCCTATCCATTGTCCTTGTCTATCTGATCCTGATGGCGCAGTTCGCCTCCTTCAAAGATCCCTTCATCATCCTGCTGGCAATTCCCCCAGGCATCGCCGGAGTGATCGTATTTCTCTTGTTGACACACACCACCCTGAACGTCATGTCGTTGATGGGAGTCATCATGATGGCTGGCATCGTGGTATCCAACAGCATTTTGATTGTGGATGTTGCGCGGACACTGCGCTCCGAAGGTATGCCAGTCAAGCAGGCTGTCTCCACCGCATGTAGAATGCGGCTTCGTCCAGTGCTGATGACTTCATTCGCAACCATCCTGGGCATGATACCCATGGCCCTCGCACTGGAAGCCGGAAGTGAACAGTACGCACCGCTCGCCCGCGCAATCATTGGAGGACTTACCGTCTCGGTTTTCGTAACCGTCTTCCTGGTCCCAGCCGCTTATCTGCTGGTGCATCGTAGTGAAGACAAGAATCAAGAGGTGAAGGCGTAATGCAGGGATTGAAGATCGTCATAATCGTGGGATTGGCGCTGCTTGCAGATGGCGCGACCGCTCAGGTGCCGTCTTCCCAGGCCCAATCCACTCGTATGACCGTAAGCCAGGCCGAGCAGATTGCGATCAGAAGTAACCCCAATATCAGTGTTGCGAGACTCGCTGCAATGGCCAGCCACGAGGTCGTTCGCGAGACTCGCGCCGCACTTCTGCCCTCCGCCTACGTAAACCTTACCGCGGTCGACACCAACGCAGGCAACCGCATCTCCGCCGGGGCGCTGAACAACCCTGTTATCTACGAGCGTGCTGCCTATGGCGCCAACATAGCGCAGTTGATCACCGACTTCGGCAGAACGAAGAACACCGTTGCCGGGGCCCGTTTTCGTGCCCAGGCACAGGATCAGACATCGCTCGCCACCGCGAATCAAATCAAGCTTGCAGTCGATCGGGAATTCTACAGCGCAATGGGGGCCGCATCCGTCCTGAACGTCGCTCGGCAGACAGTTGAATCGCGCCAGCTACTCGCCGATCAAGTTAGCGCGCTTGCACAGAATAAGCTCAAGTCATCGTTGGACGTTGCCTTCGCCAGCACCAACCTGGAACAGGCACGATTGCTCTTGCTGGATGCAGAGAACCAGTACAACACCGCTCTTGCCAGCCTGGCTGAGATTCTCGGTTACTCAGAGCCGCAAAACATCGAATTATTCGATGATGCGCCGGATGTCTCGCCGCCTTCGGCGGATGTCGCGCAACTGGTCTCGGCCGCCTACGCTCAGCGTCCCGAAGTGAAGGCCCAGTATCTGGAATTTAAGGCGGCCAAGAAACTGCAAACTGCCGCCTGGGAGCAATCGCTTCCCAGCATCCGCGCACTTGGAGTCGTTGGACAGGCCCCCGTTCGCGACGACCACATTACCTCTTGGTACGGCGCAGTGGGGGTGAACGTTGAGATTCCGATTTTCACGGGCTTTCGTATCTCGGCGCAGACGCACGAGGCGCAGCTCCAGACCGAAGCTGAAAACGAGCGGCTCACAGGTATAAGGAATGTCATCAGCCGGGATGTGCGCACGAGCTGGCTAGCGGCAAACACGGCCTTCCGGCGGTTAAACGTGACCGCCGTGCTCTTGCAGCAGACAAAGCTTGGGCTCGACCTCGCGCAAACGCGTTATAAGTTGGGCCTGGGGTCCATCGTTGAAGTCAGCCAGGCGCAGTTAGCGGAAACCGAGGCGGAAATCGCGAGCGCGAAAGCACGCTACGACTACTTGCTCGCGCAGGCGGTGATACGGTTTGAAACAGGCTCTATTTAGGCGCTGAGGTTCATTGAATGAAAGATGTAGGTGAGACGCAATGTTCACACCATTGGCGAGCCACTGCACCTCGCGTTGGCTTCCATACTGTTTGCAGCCGGTGAAAGGACTGCGGTATCATCCTCCGTTTTTTAATTCAATAAATGGGACTGGCCTCAATGAGCGATGGCTCGGACTCAAGGGTTGAACGTGTGCCTCTGCGCGAATGCGTGGTGCTTGGCAATCGCGTCGCCTACTATGAGCGCGGTGCGGGTACTACGCTCGTGTTGGTGCATGGACTGTTCGGCGATCACATGGATTGGGCTCCAGTGCTTGAGCCGTTGGCGGCAAAGTACCGGGTCATCGCCCTCGATCTGCCGGGCTTTGGCGATAGCGATAAGTCGGCCCGACACTACACACCGGAGTTCTACATCGACGCGCTGCACGCCTTCTTCTCCACCCTCGATCTGCGCAAGATCGTTTTGGTGGGTAATTCTCTGGGCGGGCTGCTATCCAGCCTCTACGCCGCGGCGCACCCCGAGCGGTTGCAATCGCTGGTGCTGGTCTCCAGCGCCGGCATGAGGGAGTACAGTGCTTGGGAGCAGCGGCTAGCAACCGATCGCTTCAGCCTCGGCAACCTGCTGGCGCTGCGCCCTGAGCACATCGAACCGCTTTTCTCGCTGAACTTTGCCCAACTCACCTCACAGCGCGTCGCGTATCTGGAGCGGCAACGCGCCAAGCTCTTGCGTACCGACTACGCAAGCTATGCGCGCGTCCTCTCGGAGTGCGCAGCCTTTGCCTTTGCCCGTCCTGTGGTGCCGCTGCTACGGGAGGTGCGGCTCCCGATTCTGCTGCTGTGGGGAGACCGCGACCCGGTGTTTCCGCCGGATTTGGCGCGAGCCGCGTTGCCCGTGCTGTTGCAGGCGGAGCTGGCGCTCATCGCCGGGGCAAGCCACATGCCCCAGATGGACCAGCCAGAGGACTTTGTCCGCGCGATGGAGAGATTCATCCAAGAACAAAAGGGTGAATGGAATGAAGTGCAGGCTAGTAAGCCAAAGATAGGCCTTGACAGCAGATAGGGATGAGAGGTAGTTTTCCTCCGCCGCAAACGGAAATGGCGTCTCCGTTTACGCCAAAGAAAAACAAACGTTCATTTTTATTGGAGAGAGGCGTGCCAAAACTCAAGCACGATGCTGTCGAGCGAAACCAGATTCGCATCGAGGATGCCGCCCTTCGGATATTCACTCGTCAGGGGTATCACGGCACGAGCGTGCGCGAGATCGCAGACGGAGCGGGCGTTTCCCTGGGAAATATCTACAACTACTACGCCTCCAAGGAAGATATCTATTGCAGTCTGGTGCGGCGCTATGGGCAGCGCATGGCGCAGTTGCAGGGGGAGAAAATTACTCCCCTGCTTGGTTCCTTCGCCCCCGAAAATCTCACGCGGCTGGCGGAGGCAATCCGGGAGATTGTGGCGGAGAACTCCGACTACTGGAGATTGATGTATATCGATGTAGTCGAGTTCCGCAATCAGCATTTTTCCCACATCTTCCAGGCAGTGCCAGCCACACTGCGCATCATGAATCCAGCGGCATTCAATGGCGGACCGTTGCCAAGTGGAGAAGCTCCGGAATTCGCCTTCGCCGCAGTCTACCTGCAGTTCGTTCTCTACTTCCTGATTGAAACGTTGTTCGGGGGCAAGCAACACCTTGGAGTTTCCGACGAAGAGGCTATTGCCAAGCTGATCCATCTTGCGACGGCGGGACTGGGCAATGGCGGCAGCAAAAGCACGGCTGTGAACACAGGAGGAACCTATGTTGCGAAGAATCTCTCTGAGCCTGCTGTGCGCAGTGGTGTTGGCATTCGCCGGCACCGTTAGCGCTCAAACTTCGACCACGGGACAAATCACTGGATCGGTGACGGATCCCGCCGGCGCCTTCATACCTGGCGCAAAAGTTCATGCCATCAACGAGGCCGGCGTCAAACGCGACATCGTCACCGACGCATCCGGCCACTACCGCCTGCCACAACTGTCTCCCGGCAACTATCGCGTGGAGTTCAGCGCCAATGGCTTCATGTCGGCAAAGGTGAATGACGTGGTCGTGGAAATCACCAAGACCACGGTTGAGGACGTGACACTGAAGATTGGCACGCAGAATGAAGTCGTGGAAGTAACGGGTGCAGCTCCGCTCGTGCAGACAGACTCTGCAGCCACCGGCAAGGTGATTGATCAGGAGACGATTCGCCAGTTACCACTGCCTTCGCGCAACTTCCAGCAGTTGCTGACGCTGAGCACGGGGGCAACGGGCAGTCTTCAGAACTCGTCGGACCTGGGGCGCGGCGACGCGACGATCAGCGTCAACGGCAACAGAACCACTTCCAACGCAGTCGTTGTCAATGGCGTTGATGCCAGCTCGATCGGCACCGGCGCAACTCCGAACCTGGCTGTGCCGGCCACCGATACCCTGCAGGAATTCATCGTGCAAACGAGTTTGTACGACGCAACGCAGGGACGTAATGCAGGCGGCGTGGTCGCGGCCATAACCAAAAGCGGCACCAACAGCCTGCACGGAAACGTCTATGAGTTTCTGCGAAATACCGCACTCGACGCGAACAACTATTTCCTCAATGCGGTGGAGATCCCGCGGCCGGCGTACCGCCGCAATCAGTTTGGCGGCACTCTCGGCGGGCCTGTGGTAAAAGACCGCACTTGGTTCTTCCTGAGTTATCAGGGTACACGGGAGACAAATGGAACCTCGCTGACCAACTCCCTGTCATCGACCTTTGCCGATCCCCATCTTACGAATGATCGCAGCGCGGCCGGGCTATCCACGTTGATGACGAGTGTGACGGGATATCCGGGGATTTACCTGAATCCAAATGCGATGGCGATTCTCCAGGCAAAGCTGCCGGATGGATCGTATTTAATGCCAAGCTCGCAAGGAAACCCCAGCGGATCGGTCACGATACCGACGATCTCAACCTACCGCGAAGATCAAATGAACGCCAACCTGGACTTCAAAGTCTCGAACGCCAATCACCTTTCTTTGAAGGCATTCCTGGCGAATAACCCAACCGTGCAGGGACTGTACAGCTTTGCAGGAATCGGCAACGCGCTACAGGCGCCAGGCGCTCCGGTGAGCTTCAATATGCATCAGCGCGTCTATGCGGCGTCTGACACTCACCTATTCAGTCCACGGCTGATCAACGAAGTGAGGTTCGGCTACAGCGGTATCGCCGCAACATTCAAGCCGCAAGAACCTTTCACTGGGGCAGATTTCGGCATCACGGGGCCACTACAGAGCATCTTCCCGGGAGCGCCTACCATTTCAATCACCAATATGATGGACCTCGGCCCCTCGCCACTGGCTGACAATTTTTCGCAGGTAGAGACATTCGCGGTTGGCGACATGCTGACCTGGACACATGGAAGACACACAATCAAAGCCGGCTTAGAGTACAAGCGCCAGGAGATCAACCTGTACTTCAATGCTTATACCCGCGGCCAGATCTATTTCGCGAACTTCACAGACTTCCTGTTAGGAGTTCCACTGCTCTCGCTGCAGGGCTCTGGTGTGAATAGCCGTAACATTCGCGCCAACGACTTTGCGGGCTACCTGCAGGAGGATTGGAAAGCCACGAATCGCCTCACGGTCAACGCTGGCATTCGCTATGACCTCTACAATCCGTTCTATGACACGCACGGAAGGCTCGTGGCCTTTGATCCCGCACTGGTTCAGACGAATAGCTTCGGTGCGCTCACCGCAGGATTTGTGCAGGCGGGCAATGGTTCCCTGTCTGGAATTCCGAAGGTGCAGAACGGCCTCGTGAACACCGACTACAACAATTTTGCGCCGCGCGTCGGCTTCTCGTTCCGTCCGCTGGCAAAGAGCAATTCTCTTGTGGTGCGTGGCGGGTTTGGGATGTATTACGACCGGATGAATGCCCGGCTCTACAACAGCCAGGTGTTTGATGCGCCATATGACATCGTGGCCATAAATCTGATCGGAACAACGTCGTGGCCTTCCTTCAGTGATCCATTTGTGCATGTGCCGCTGCCCTCCGCATTCCCTGTCAGCTTCTCCAATGCCTCGGCGTTTCCATACGGAGGACCGCCCTGGATCTTCAACGCGACCCAGGTATCTGCCACCACGGGATTGCCGACCACGGCTCCGACAGTGGTACCGGTTTCCGGTATCTACCCTGACCGGCACAATTTTGTGACCCCATATGTGCAGCAGTACAACTTTGACGTGCAGTGGGAGGCAATGAAGAACACGGTGGTTGACGTGGGTTACGTCGGTTCCACGGGCCGCAAGCTGACCCAGCTCCGCAGCCCGAATCAGCAGACACTGAACGGATATCCAGTAGGACCGTACTCGCCTGCGATGTCGGCACTGGCAAGCCCCATTCTTGGAACCTACGTGGAGAGCACGAGCGGAGCGTCTGGCTACAACTCGCTCCAGGTTTCGTTGACACAGAGAGCTTACAAAGGGTTCAGCGGACTGCTCTCCTACACGTACTCGCACTCGGTGGACGACTACTCAGGCGGCGATGTAAACGACCTGGATGGCATGCCCGGAAACACGCTGAAGAACTACTTCGCTTCCTCCGACTTTGACCGCCGTCACCGGTTGGTGTTCAGTGGCACTTACAGTTTTCCAAGGTTCTATAGTGGTGACGGCGCCACAAAGTTCCTTGTGGATGGTTGGCAGCTCGGAGGCATAGTGACCCTGCAGAGCGGCACGCCATTCTCTATTCTTAGTAGCGACAGCGCCTTCGCCTACACCTACGCGAACTTGGCGCCAGGTCGCAGCATCGCCTCGGCGAAGGGTAGCGGCAAGATCGAAGATCGTCTGAATAATTACTTCGATCCATCCGCCTTCGTGGCCGTGACGCCATATACAACTGACTTTGGCTCACTGCGCAATGTGCTCGCTGGCCCACCACAGAAGAACGTGGACTTCTCCGTCGTAAAGTTCTTCCCGATTACCGAGCACCAGAATGCGGAGTTCCGTACGGAATTCTTCAACCTGTTCAATCATCCAAACTTTGCGAATCCGGTGAGCTTGCCAGCCCCTGCCTTGGGAAGTTTGCCCCAGGCCCCGTTCGGCTCCATTGTAAAAACAGCAACCGGACCACGCGTGATTCAGTTCGCGTTCAAGTACAGCTTCTAATGCGATTTCACTCCCACCAAGGTTGGCCGGAATTTCCGGTCAGCCTTGGTGGGAGTGTGGCTGTTTTCGCCGAAGAACAGGCGGCACCGTTCTTTCTATCGATTGAGTCATTGTGATCGAAACGCAATCTTACGGCGCAAGCCGATACGCAGAGTTCATAGAAGGAGGGAATTCATGGGACGTTATGCAAGGATCGCTTCGACGGCCATGTACAAGCCAGAGCGCCTGATCAGTAATGACCTGATGCGCGAATGGCTGCGTCATATTCCAGAGTTTGTGGACAGGATGGAGGAGGGGACCGGAATACGCCAGCGGTGGTGGGCTCCAGAGGACTGGGCAACCAGCGACGTGGCCCTGCCAGCAGCCAAGTTGGCGCTGGAGCGAGCCGGCAAGAAGCCGGAGGACATCGACCTGATTATCCTCGGCACGGATTCCCCCGATTACCTGACCCCGGCGACCTCGGTCATCGTGCAGCACAAGCTCGGCGCAAAGAATGCCGGCACCTTTGATGTGGGCTGTGCCTGCGCATCGTTCCCCACGGGAATGACGGCAGGCGCGGGCATCATCGCAGCGAATCCCGCGATCAAGACAGTCCTTGTGATCGGCGTGTACCTGATGCACAAGCTCTCAAGCACGACAGACCCGATGATCTTCTTCTATGGCGATGGAGCGGGCGCGGCCGTATTGGAGGCCGGTGAGGAGCCTGGGTTTGTTGCCTCGGCATTCCAGGCCGACGGTTCCTACGCTCTGAATTGGCTGATTCCTTCCAGCGGAACGGCTGAGCCAGTAACCGCGGAAACCGTGGCGGCTGGTAGGACAAAGGTGACGCTGGCGATCCGCTATCCGCCGGAAATCAACGACGAAGGTTGGCCCCGCCTTGTTCGCAAATTGGCCGTCAATGGCAATTTCGAGGTGAAGGACATCGACTTCGCCATCTTCACCCAGGTGCGCAAGCCAACGGTGAACCTCGTGATGGAGAAACTGGGACTGCCGCTGGAGAAAACGCACACTATCATGGAGGAGTTCGGCTACACGGGTTCAGCCTGCGTCGGGATGGCGCTGCATGATGCCGTTGTCAGGAACAAGATCAAGGCAGGCGATCTGGTGGTGTTGGTTGGCTCAGGCGTGGGGTATAACCAGGCGGCCTGCGCTTTCCGCTGGTAGCACGGCGATTCCCTTGAGGAGGACTGCGATGATTGCCGGTGACATTCTGGGCGAACGGGCGCGTATTCATCCGGAGAAGACCGCGCTTGTCTTCGTGCCTACCGGGCAACGCTACTCTTACGCGGAACTGAACGAGCTGTCGGCCCGCGTCGCCCAGGTGTGGACGCGCCAGTTCGGGATGCGCAAGGGAGATCGTATCGGCATTTTGGCGCAGAATTCTGTTGAGAGCGTCTGCGCTTTCTTCGCCGCTGGAAAGACCGGCGTAGTGATTGTGCCTCTCAATGCCCGCCAGACCGCGCACGAGCTGTCCTTCGTCGTGGCAGATGCCGGCCTGTCAGCGCTGATGTATGAAACGCAGTTCGCTCAAGCCGCGGAGAAACTGCGCGCTGCACACCCTTCTTTGGCGCTGCTGCCTCTGGATGGCTCCGCGTGGGAGTCTGCGCTGGCCCAGAGCGATCCACGCGATTCCTTGAACGCAACATGTCAGCCCGAGGACATTTATTGCCTACTCTACACCAGTGGAACGACAGGCAGGCCTAAGGGCGTAATGATTCCGCATCGCATGATCGTCTGGAACGCCTACAACACAGCCATCTCCTGGCAGATGCGCGACAGCGACGTCATCCCGATCTTTACCCCGATGTATCACGCCGGCGGCCTCACCGTCTTTCTCACTCCCGGCTTGCTGCTGGGATGCACCGTCGTTCTGCACCGCAAATTCGATGCCTCCGAGGTCTGGCGCACGATTGAACGGGAGCGTGTCACCTTGTTGATGGCCGTCCCAACGATTTTCAAGATGCTGATGGAAGCGTCGGAATTTGCCACCTGCGACACCAGCAGCGTGCGCTGGTGTATCAGCGGCGGCGCGCCGCTGCCGCGCTATCTCATCGAGGCATATCTCCAGCGCGGCATCCTCTTCAAGCAGGGCTACGGACTTACCGAGGTCGGCGTCAACTGTTTCGCTATGAGCGACGAGGACGCGCGGCGAAAGCTGGGTTCCATCGGCAAACCGCTGCTCTTCACCGAGGCGCGGCGCATCGCTCCTGACGGCAGCGAAGTTCCGCCCGGCGAGACCGGAGAGCTGTGCCTGAGAGGCCCGCATGTCAGCCTTGGCTATTGGAGGAATCCTGAGGCCACCGCCGCCGCCATCGACGCGCAAGGCTGGTTCCACACCGGAGACAAGGCGCGCATTGATCAAGAAGGCTTCTTCTATATCGCAGGACGCGCCAAGGACATGTTCATCTCCGGCGGCGTAAACGTTTATCCCGCTGAGGTGGAAGCCGAGCTGTTGCTGCATCCCTCAGTGGAGGACGCCGCGGTCATTGGAATAGAACACAAAAAGTGGGGCGAGGTTGGAGCGGCCTTCATCGTCGCCCGCGGCGATAAGCAGATAAGCACCGAGTCGTTGACGGAGTTCCTTGGCCAGCGTCTCGCCCGCTATAAGATCCCGAAGCACTTTTTCTTCCTGCGCGAGCTTCCCCGTACCAGCTTCGGCAAGGTAATCAAGCCCGAGTTGGAAAAGCTGTCAAAGGCGCAGCAAAAGCAGACAAACCTGGCGGATATAGACGATAGGATCGGGTAAACAATCATCGCGGAAGACTGCTGTGAGACTTCGCCTCCCGCTCCGGGATCGATCTCTTCGCGCTCGCTTCCTTCGCCCCGTCGTTATTTTGCTTTGGCAGCTTGAGCCTTTTCGGCCATCTTTGCCAGCCGCTTTTGGATCATATCGATCCGCTTCCGCGCCTCTGGCGAACTGCTCACAACCTTCTCCACGCCAGCCAGAAAGCTAGGATTTTCCATTTGCAGCCGCATTTCTTTCAGAAAAGGCTTGAACTTGGCGTAAACAAATACCATCTCGCCATTCCATGTGAAGAACAGACCGGGATGAACGAGATCGTTCAGGACGAGAGAGGCCGCATTTTCCCAAAACGACAAAACCTGCCGTGCCCAGGCGTTTTCCTTCGTACCTGCCGCCTGCATGAGTTTGAGAATGTCATCAATGCCCTTGGGCTGGAATTCGTAGTTGACGAAGTTGCGCGCCTTGCGCATTTCTGTTTCGCGTCGCAATTCATAAAGCTTGATACACAGGTCTGCATCCGCAGCGGTCGCTTTTCTGCTCTTGGCCATTTGCAGTTCTCCTTGAAGTCGGTACTTCCGTTCGTAGTTTCCAACGCACCAGACTACATCCCGCGCGGGAGTCCCGCGTACCATTATTTCTTCGGCTTTGCTCAGCCCTTGGCGCTGGATTCCGGGTGTCTGAACCGGAATCGGGAAGCTATGTTTCACCTTTGTGCGCTTGGTCATATACACCCACCGCCCGGAGTGCTACGATTTCACAGCATCTGATTTGGAAGGACGCAGCGGTAGAAGCGCCCTGAGAGCGAACAACCAAGCGCCTTCGGAATACGTATCTGCACACAATATCCCTCCGACTCATTCAGCCAGAATTCAATTCACAAAGGAACACGAACATCATGGAACAAGGAACAGTGAAGTGGTTTAACGACGCAAAGGGATTTGGTTTTATCACCCGCCAGACTGGCGAAGACGTTTTCGTGCATTTTTCGGCGATTCAGGCGAGCGGCTTCAAGAGCCTTCCGGAAGGTCAGGCTGTGCAGTTCAACGTAGTCAAGGGGCCGAAGGGTTTGCAGGCCGAGAATGTGACCATCCTCTAAGCGTCGCATTTCGAAAAGCTCTACGGGAAGGCAGCTTTCGAGCTGCCTTCCCTTTTGGGATTGCGGGATATTTTGACAAAGGTCCCGCTTGCATCTAGGCTCACCTACAGATGGACCGCCATGCGCAATCACGGCCTTGTGTGCGTTTGACCTGGACGTGCGCCATCCTGCTCGTGCTCATGAGCTCTGTTCAAGCCATGCATGTGTGTGGGCTGGGACAAGGGTTGCTTCCGCAATCCGGCGCAATAATCCAAGCGCAGGATGCACGATCCGCGGATACCTTTTGCGCAATCTGTGCCAGTTCTCACTCTCCTTCGCTGGCCGCTCCGCTCGTCTGCCTCCCCTCTATGGACCGCCTCACCGAACCTCTTTTGCCCGCAAGGGTCACCCGGCGCTCTATTTCGCAGACATTCGCGTTATACATTCGTCCGCCGCCGTTCTCCTGCTAGCGCTTCCTCTCTAAAATCGTGAAAACTTCAGCGCTGGCCGGTTCATCCGGAGCGCGGCATCGTAATTTCAGAGATGGACGGTAAAAGTGAGACTTTTTGCTGTTGCTCGTATGGAAAGCTTCCGCTCGACATTAGTGAGGAAATCCGCCTCTGTACTCGTTGTGTTGCTGTTCGCGGGCATCGCAAATGCGCAAGCACCCGCGCGCATCAGTCTGGAACAGGCAATCGATCTGGCGCTGGCTCACAGTCATACTCTGAAAGCTGCGCGCACCCAGATCCAGCAGAATCAGGCGCAGGAAACCACCGCGTCGCTGCGTCCCAACCCGACGCTGGCTTGGGATTCGCTCTTTATGCCGACATTCAGTCCCCAAAATTTCACGTCGAATAACCTCTCCACCAATCAACAGTTTGACGTCGGAGTGAGTTACCTCTTCGAGCGCGGCGGAAAGAGGTATCGCCGCATGGATGCATCGCGGGACGCCACGTCGGTCACGCGGTACCAGGTAAGTGACTCGGAGCGAACTCTTGTCTTTAACGTCGCGCAGCAATTCATCAACGCGCAGCTTGCGCAATCTGTGTTGAACTTCGCAAAGAAGGATCTGAATAGCTTTGAAGAGACGGTCAAGATCAGTGAAGACCGGTATCGCGCAGGTGACATAAGCGAAGGCGATCTGCTGAAAATCCAGTTGCAGCTTCTGCAATTTCAGACTGACGTAGCCTCTGCCGAGGTGTCGAAAGTGCAGGCCCTCGCCAGCCTCAGGCAGTTGCTCGGTTTTGACGCCGTTGCGGCCGACTATGAAGTCGACGGAGAACTGGCATATCAGCCGTTGGCCGTTAATCTCGATGATCTGCGATTGAGGGCTTTGAAGCTGCGGCCCGACCTGTTGGCCGCACTACAGAGTATCAACGCGGCAAAGAGCCAGATCGCGCTCGCAAAAGCGAACGGAAAAGTCGATCTAACCGCTGGACTCTCCTACAGCCATGTCTCTGACCAGAGCTCGATGAGCGCGAGTTTTTCCATGCCAATGCCGGTGTTCGACCGCAATCAAGGCGAAATCGCGCGCACTCGTTTTGCCCTCACGCAAATGCAGGAGAATGCCGAGGCCGCATCTGACACAGTCCTGACGGATGTCCGGAACAACTACGAAGCCTTCTCGACCAACAAGAAAATCCTCCAACTGTATCTCTCCGGATACCTGAAGCGCGCCCAGGACTCGCGTGACATTAGTGAGTACGCATACAAGCGTGGCGCCGCCAGTCTTCTGGATTTCCTGGATGCCGAGCGCAGTTATCGATCCACACAACTGTCCTATCGTCAGGCTCTGGCCAACTATCTGGTATCAATCGAACAGTTGAAAGAGGCTGTAGGTACGAGGAGTTTGCCATGACCACCCATCAAGGAAACGCTATCCTGCAGCGCATTCCTGTGCTGATTCTTTCTGCGCTGCTTTGCCTGACGCCCGGATGCAACTCGCGCGCACAGAAGCCGGGAACAGATTCAGGAAGCTCCGCCCAAGCCAGCGACAAGCCTCAACTTTTCACGGTTCCACAAGATCAGATGGCCCACATTCAGATCGTGACGGTCGCGCCCGTGTCGATTCCGCGAAGCCTGCGATTGACCGGCGCGGTCGCCTATGACGCTTTCAACACCACGCCGGTAATCACGCAGATTGGAGGTCCTGTCAGCCGGATTGTTGTAATGCCGGGTCAGCAGGTCCGCCGTGGCGAGCCGTTACTGTATGTCACCAGCCCTGATTATTCGCAGTTGCTCGCAAATTACCTGAAGGCCCGCGACGCTTTTCAATTGGCGGACAGGGGTTACAAGCGGTCGAAGGATCTCTACGAACACCACGCCATTGCTGAGCGTGATCTGGAAGCGGCTGAGTCCGTGCGCACGCAGGCGTCCGCGGACCTCGGCTCGGCTGAACAGTCTTTGAAGATACTGGGAATCTCCAAACCGGAGAGCATTGTCGGTAAGGCAACCGTTTCCGAGATTCCAGTGCTGGCTCCGATTGCCGGTGAAGCCGTTGAACGGTTGGCCGGCCCCGGCCAGGTGATCCAGGCTGGAGCCACACAGGTCTTCACCATTTCCAATATGAGTTCCGTCTGGGTGCTGGCCAATATCTACCAGAAGGATCTGCCGTACGTTCACCTTGGCGATTCCGTAACCATCACTGCGGAGTCCTACCCCGGCACTGAGTTTCACGGCAAGATATCCTACATTGCCGCCGCGCTCGATCCCAACACCCGGACCTTGCAGGCGCGTATCGATGTAAAGAATCCGCAAGGCAAGCTGAAGAAGGACATGTACGTGGTTGCCACGGTGCAAGCCGAGACCATCCAGAATGCGCTCACCGTGCCCGCCGCCGCCGTGCTGCGCGACGCGGAGAATCAGCCATTCGTTTACGTCGTGGATCCGAATAACCAGTTTGCCCGCCGCGCAGTGACGCTCGGAGAGAGCAACCAGGGCAATACGCAATTGAACAGCGGCGTCACACCGGGAGAACGCGTGGTCGGCGACGGCAGCTTATTCCTGCAATTTGCGAATTCGGCGCAACGATGACAACAGAAGACCAAACCCGGGGCAGCGAAGAGAACCGCCGGAGCGGGATCATCCACCGCATCGTGCAGATGTCATTGCGGCAGCGATTCATGGTGCTGATGCTCGTGCTCTTCATGTGCATCTGGGGCGTGCTCTCATTCCGCCAGATGCCGGTGGACGCCTATCCGGACCTATCTCCGCCGATGGTGGAGATCATTACGCAATGGCCGGGCCATGCCGCCGAGGAGATGGAGCGCTTGGTTACGCTCCCGCTCGAGGTTGAGATGAACGGAGTGCCGCAACTGGTCGTGATGCGTTCCATCACGCTCTATGGCCTCTCCGATGTGCGCCTGACTTTTACTGACAATACGGACAGCTACTTCGCCCGTCAGAACGTGTTCCAGCGCTTGTCTGACGCTCAACTTCCTACCGGTGTAACGCCGTCGCTGGCGCCGCTGTTCAGCCCCAGCGGACTGGTTTACCGCTATGTGCTGGAAAGTCCTGATCGCACTCCGCAGGAACTGAAAACGATTGAAGACTGGGTGGTCGAGCGCGCCTATAAATCGGTGAATGGCGTGGCGGATGACTCTGGTTTCGGCGGCACGGTCATGCAGTACCAGGTGCTGCTCGATCCCGCGCGGCTCTTCGGGTATCACCTGACGGTTCCACAGGTCATGCAGGCGCTGGCGAATAACAATGGGAACGCAGGCGGCGGTTTCTATTCCCAGGGAGGCCAGTCGTTCTACGTGCGCGGCATCGGCCTGGTGCGCGACACCAAGGATATCGAAAACGTCGTGGTCGGCGCCAACAAAGGAACGCCGATCCGGGTTCGCGACATAGGACAGGTAGAGATCGGCCACGCGCCTCGCCTAGGTCAATTCGGATTCCAGAAGAACGACGACGCCGTCGAAGGCGTCATTCTCATGAGGCGCAACGAACAGACTCAAACTGTGCTGCGCGGCGTGGAGAAAAAGACTGAAGAACTGAATCGCCTCATCCTTCCCAAGGACGTTAAGATACATCCGTTTTACGACCGCAGCGATCTCGTGGAACTCACCACGCATACCGTCGAGGACAATCTTCTCCGCGGCATGATCCTGGTATTTATCGTGCTGATCTTCTTTCTGGTCAGCTTCCGCGCGGCGGTGATCGTCTCGCTCACCATACCGCTGTCTTTGCTCTTCGCATTCATCTTCCTGCACGCGCATGACGTTTCCGCAAACCTTCTGTCAATCGGTGCAATCGACTTCGGAATCATCATCGATGGCACCGTCGTCATGATGGAGAACATCTATCGCGAACTGGCTGAACGGGCAGGCACGGAATACAAACTGAACGAAGTCATTCTGGCTGCGGCTCATGACGTTGACCGGCCCATCTTTTATTCCGTCGCGGTAATCATCGCTGGATACCTGCCGATCTACGCGTTGAGCGGACCTTCGGGAAAGCTCTTCCATCCGATGGCCGACACCATGTCATTCGCGTTGCTTGGCGGCTTGGTGTTGACGCTGACGCTCATCCCGGTTCTGGCTTCTTATTGGTTTAGGGGCGGTGTACGCGAAAAGGTGAACCGGCCTTATGAGGCCGTCAAGCGTTTCTATTCCGGAAAACTCCGTTGGTGCCTGGACCACGGTCGCTGGACCCTCTTCGTAGCGGCTGTAATCTTCGGCCTCACGTTGTTGATCGCTCCCTTCATTGGCGGCGAATTCATGCCGCATCTGGACGAGGGTGCGCTGTGGGTTCGCGCCACCATGCCGTACACCATCTCATTTGAAGAGGCGTCGAACATCGCTCCGCAGATTCGCGACATCCTGATGTCTTATCCTCAGGTGACCGAAGTTGGATCTGAGTTGGGACGTCCCGATGACGGGACTGACCCAACAGGATTTTTTAACTGCGAGTTCTATGTCGGCCTAAAGCCTTACGGCGATAAAGCATGGAAGCAAGGCAACGTTCGCGATAAAGAGGAACTGATCAAATCCATCAACAAGCGCCTCACCGCGTTTCCTGGGATCATCTTCAACTATTCGCAGCCAGCCGAAGACGCTGTGGACGAGGCACTCACCGGGTTGAAGAGTTCTCTGGCCGTCAAAGTCTACGGCTCGGACCTCGCCGTCCTCGAAGACAAAGCGCTCCAGATCAAGAATGTGCTGCAAAACGTCCCCGGTTTCACCGAACTGACAGTAGTGCGGGAACTCGGTCAGCCGAGCCTGTTGATCGATGTGGATCGCGAAAAGATTGCGCGCTACGGCGTGAATATTTCGGATGTTGAAGCAGTGATCCAGGCAGCGGTCGGCGGCCAGGCCACCACGCAGGTTATCCAGGGAGAGAAACTGTTTGACCTCGTGGTTCGCATGCAGCCGGAATTCCGTAGTAGCCCAGCACAGATCGGAAATTTGCTCGTGGGCACGCCGGACGGCCTGCAGATTCCGCTGAAAGAATTATCTGATATCAAGGAAACCAACGGCGCGTCATTCATATATCGCGAAGACAATTCGCGATATATCGGGGTTCAGTACAGCATCGAGGGTAGAGATCTTGAGCGCGCCGTACTCGATGGCCAGAAGGCCGTGAGCGGTGCCGTGCACCTACCCGAAGGGTATTGGCTGGCCTGGGGCGGCGAGTATAGCCAGTTCCTGGCCGCCAAGGAACAGCTAAAGGTAATTGGGCCGCTGGCGATACTCCTCATTTTCCTCATCCTGTTTGCCCTCTACGGGAATTTCAAGTTCCCTTTCACGATCGCTCTCGGAGTGGTCATGACCGAACCGGTGGGCGCGCTGATCGCACTCAAATTGACCGGCACTCCATTCAGTGTCTCTTCGGTTCTGGGATTGCTCGCGCTCATGGGCGTATCCGTCGAGACTGCTGTCATCCTGGTGTCATACATCAACAAGCTGCGCTTGGAAGGCAAGAGCATTCGCGAGGCCACCTACGAAGCTTCCCTGCTGCGCTTGCGTCCCATCATGATGACGGCTCTCGTGGCATGTCTCGGTCTGCTGCCTGCGGCCATGTCGCACGGTATCGGCTCAGACACGCAACGTCCGTTCGCAATTGTGATTGTCGCTGGCTTGATGTCTCGTCTGTTACTCGGCTTCTTCGTAAATCCCGTCCTCTACGAAATCGTTGCACGCAAGGATGACGTCTTGCAGGTTTGACGAGGAATGAACTCTGCACTGAACAGCGGCCCGCGCACTGCATCGCGAGCACGCACGCAGAGAGCAGGGTTGGTGCTGCATATGGCCATGAAGGTTGCCTCTGTTTTCCGCTGAGTTGCTGTTTATTTTTGCCTTTGGTGATGGGGCATGGGACGTCGCAAAGTTGACACCTCGAAAGTTTCCCGAATCCAAACTGTATCCAAGGATTTCTCCGATACATTTTGGATCGCGTTTGCTTTTTCGTGAGAGCTTTATGCTAGAGTGGTTCCCCTATCTGCAACTTAGCTCCATGCAGACAGTATGGCGGTTCCAAGCTACCGGCTCACGTGGGGTGAGTTCGCGGTAACTTCACCAGAAGATCCAAGACCTGTTCGCTGAAAGGCTAGCGGTATTCGTCTAGTTCCGATTCTCTTCAAGCTTCAGGACGGTTGCCCTGGCATAAGTGATTCTTTGATGTCTTCCACCCGCATTTTCGAGGTGGCTGAGTCCCATGACGATTTTGGGCCCCCACAATCGAAGACTCTGCTTGATTCGTCCTAGGGGGTCGAGTGGAACGTTGAGGAGATTGAAGATGAACTCAGGAATCCGCACGGGTATCGTTACCGTTGTTGCCGGAGTCTCGCTCACCGCCTTCCTGGTATTGCTGCTGCCACAGAAGGTGGACGCCATTCCCGCATTCTCCCGCCAATATGGCACTTCATGCACCACATGCCACAGCGACTTTCCGAAGCTCAATGATTTCGGGAAGGCCTTCAAGGATGCGGGGTTCAAGTTCCCCAAGGATGACGAGACGTTCCTGAAAGTTCAGCCGACGATGCTTGGCGCGCCGGCACAAAAGGAACTCTGGCCGAAGACCGTGTGGCCCGGTTCCATTCCTGGGCTCCCGCCGATTGGTCTGCGCTACAACACGTTCTTCCAGGTTGTGGGAAGTAATCGCGGCAACCTCGCAACACCCCTCGGCGGCACAATCCCGAGAACCGATTTCCAGCCTGGGTACTTCAGTATCTTCACTGCCGGCAATTTCGGCAGCGACATCGCTTTCTGGGTGGATGACGACATTAGCGTCGCCGGTGATAACGCAAACGGATCGCTTGGCGATGGATACCTCAAGTTCGTAAACATCGGGCGCTTTGCGAAACTGCCGAAGGATTCATTCAGCCTGAAGGTCGGCCAGTTTGAACTCGACCTACCGTTCACTGGAGCCCGCAGCTACAACATCAGCGGCTATGACATCTACGGAGAGCCGAACATTGGCACTCCTCAGCAGTTCGTCAACAACAACCTCTCGCTTGGCGCTGCTGCAGATGGCGTAGAGGTGAGCGGCGGTCACAACTATGGCGGATACCACTACTCGCTGGCGGTGGTGAATCAGAACACATCCGGGACCTCTGCAAGTGCTCCCAATGTGTCTCCGGCCAACGGCGTTGCCTTTGCCTCCGATTCAAACTTCAAAGATCTCTACGGAAGGTTGGCCTACCGCTTCAACCTGGAGCGTGATAAGGCCAGCCGCGATGACGTTCAGGCAGCCGGTGCCATGGGACCGCGTGACCACACTTCACTCCGGCTGGGAACCTTCTACTTCTATGGCCGCTCCCTGCAGCGCGTTCTGGGAACTTCCGGAGCCGCCGTGGTGGGTACTGCGCGGGAACCCTTCTATCGCGTTGGCGGAGACTTCGATTTCCACTACCGGCAATTCAACCTGTACGGCCTCTACATGTACGGCCATGACCACGATGTGTTGCCCGTTTTTGACGAGACTGGAATCTTGACCGGCTTCAGCCGCGGCATTCCGGCCACCATTGGCGGCGGCTTCGTGCAGGCTGACTACATGCCCTATCCCTGGCTGATGACAATCATGCGTTGGGACTCAGTCAACTCGCCCGCTGACCGCATCAACGGCGGTCCGTACAATTCCACACGCAATCGGTTCACGCCGGGGGTCCAGTTTCTGATCCACGCCAACATCAAGGCGTCCTTCGAATACCAGATCCAACCGCAGTATGTGTACCTTTCAACCACGGGGCAGTCCGTGCCTTTCAGGACCAACACCGCCGTGGCAGCCTTGGAATTCGTGTACTAGCTGACAACCACGGGGTGGGCAACACTCACCCTTTTTCAATTGCGGAGGAAGAAAGTTGATGAAGCGTAATGCTCTGTTGTTGACTCTGTTGTGTACGATCGCTTCGCTTGCCGCGCACGCCGGCGACATCAAGGGAAAGGTCGGTGGTGCGAGCGGTGTTTCCGTCGTATGGGTGGAAGCGGTACCTGGCAAAACATTTCCAGCCCCCGAAAAACATGTGGTCGTTGACCAGAAGGGATTGATGTTCATTCCGCACATCATTCCAATTCAGCAGGGAACCACTGTTGAATTTCTGAATAGTGACACAGTGGCCCACAACGTCTTCTGGATCTCGATTTCCGGCAACAAGAAACTCGGCCACAACCTTGGAACCTGGCCCAAGGGCGAGAGGAAATCCTTCAAGTTTGATAGCCCTGGAGTTGCGCCGCTGCTCTGCAATGTCCACCCGGAGATGGCCGCCTACGTCGTGATCTCTCCAACCCCATATTTCGCCGAGAGCGACGCATCCGGCAACTACAAGATTTCCGGCGTGCCCGATGGCAGCTACACCGTCACGGCCTGGCACGAGGGCTCAAAGCAACAGTCCAAGCCTGCCGCCGTGAAGGGCGAGGCCTCCGTCGATTTCACGCTTACGAAGTGAACTTGGCGGCTTGTAGGCAGGGCATTGGCGTTCGAATGCCCTGCCTGCAATCGCTGAAGATGCGGTGTCCCGTTTTCAGGCGAGGATAGACGATGGCTGAAGAAGACAAGACATTGGCGCAACCAGACGAAAATGAAATTGACCGCAGACAGTTCTTCATCAAAGTGGGACTGGTCTCGATTGCCGTGGTCGCCGGAGGCGGCGGCATATTCGCCTACCAGTACCTCGCGCCGAATGTCCTCTACGAACCTTCTCCCACTGTGAGCGCGGGAAAACCTGATCGCTATCCTCCCGACTCGGTCACGCTCGACATTGAAAATGGAATCTACGTGGTTCGCTCTCCGCAGGGCTTCTATGCGCTTTCCGCGGTCTGCACCCACTTGGGTTGTCTCACAGTCTACAAGCCGGAGTCCGGAAACATTGCCTGCCCCTGTCATGGCAGTGAGTTTCGGCGCGATGGAAAAGTACTTGCCGGACCAGCGCCGCGTCCGCTTCCCTGGCTGAAAATCTGGCTTGGGGATGACGGCGCTCTGATGGTTGATCGTTCCACCACAGTGGCTCCACAAACCGCGTATCTCCTGGCTTAAACCTATGCAAGAAACGTTCAAGACAAATTCGGAAACGCAAAGCAGTGGCGCCATACGAAGTCCTTTGATCGCGCTGACCCGCTGGCGCGACCAGTTCGCCGAGATGCTGTCCGCCAGGGTGCGCTTGTCCCGTCTGGGTTTTCGCCAGACCTGGTATCTCGGCCCCATGACCCTTGGGACGTTTACCATTCAGTTGGCGACGGGCGTTCTGCTCATGCTCTATTACCATCCGTCAATTCCCCAGGGTTACGCGGATATGAAGGACCTGCAGTTCGTGGTCTCCTCCGGAAACCTGTTGCGCAACCTGCATCGCTGGTCGGCCCACGCCATGGTGTTCCTGGTCTTCTGCCACATGGCAAAGGTCTTCTATCGCGGAGCTTACCGTCCGCCGCGGGAGCTGAACTGGTGTGTCGGCGTGGTTCTACTGCTGCTTACCCTTCTGCTCAGCTATACCGGCTACCTGCTGCCTTGGGACCAGTTGTCCTACTGGGGCACTACCGTCGGCGCCAGCATCATGTCTTCGCTGCCCGTCATTGGCACAAGTCTGCGCTTCCATCTGCTTGGCGGCCTTTCCGTGAATGCCAATGTGCTGCTGCGCTTCTACGTTCTGCACACCATGATCCTTCCGCTTCTGGTGATCCTGCTGATTTCAGTTCACCTCTGGAGGCTGCATGAGGATGGCGGAATGTACGCACACGGAGAGAAGCCGCAGCCGCTCCCGGAGGATCCCGGCCAGACGCACCCAGTCAGCCTGTCCGCACCGGTCACCGAGGAACCCACTCTGTCCTACGGTCAACTGCTCTTTCGCGAGATCATCGCAATCGAGACCTTGGCCGCAGTCCTGATCACGATGGGGCTGATCTGGAATGCTCCCCTGGCGCAGCTCGCTGATCCTTTGCACACTCCCAATCCAGCCAAGGCCCCGTGGTATTTCAGCGGACTCCAGGAAATGTTGCACTACTTTCCGCCGATCTTCGCCGGCGTGCTCGTTCCCGGTCTCGTGTTGACCGCCCTCGTGGTGATCCCTTATTTCAACGTCAACATCCAGGGGGAAGGAATTTTTCTGAAGGAGAGAAGCCGCCGGATCAGGATCTGCGCCATTGTCCTGGTCGTGCTGCTGGCTTTCCTGCTCTTCTTCGGAGTCTACGTCGCGCTGCCGGCCACTTTGCTCGTCGCATTGCTGCTCTTTGCAGCCGCAACCGCCACGCCTGACGCGCCCGCTGGTTTCCGGAGCTGGCTCGCATCCAAGCCGCTTTCGTTCTGGATCATGACCTGGTTTCTGATGGAGCTTGTCTCGCTTACCGCCGTCGGTACGTTATTCCGCGGTCCGGGCTGGGCCTGGGTTTGGCCTTGGAGGGGCTATTGAGCCTGCGCAATCCATTCGGAGGTGTCTCTCGCCGCTTCGCTGCCGCGAGCGTGTTGCTGGCGGTTGTCGCCGCGATTGCTCCCGCCCGCGATTTCTTTCGTGATTGGCGCCAGTACCAGCGGCAATATCTCCGGCTGGTGCATGGCCGTCCAGATGGTGCCCAACTGGAGCGCCGCTTTTCCGGAGGCCTCCAGCAGATATGGATTCCCGAGCTTCAGGTTGTAGATCGCTGCACCACCTGCCATGTTGCGCTCAAAGAGGCGAACCTCGCCGACATCAGCATGCAGCCCTTCCGCAAGCATCCGGCTATGCCGCACTCGCTGACTGAGTTCGGATGTGTGATCTGTCATCGCGGCCAGGGCCCGGCCACTTCCTCGCCGGAAGCCCACCACGCCACCGAGGCGTGGGAGGAGCCACTTCTCCCCGCGAAGTATATGGAAGCCTCCTGCGGTCAATGCCACCTGTCGCCCCTGCCTGGTACGCCCGTCCTCAACCAGGGCAGACGACTCCTCGAACGGAAAGGATGCGTGAACTGCCACAACATCAAACTCGCCGATGGCAGCGTAGTGCAGTCGTCAGATGATCCGCCGCCGCTGAACCACATCGCCGAGAAGACCACGCGTGAGTGGATATTTGCTTTCGTCAAGAACCCCCAGGCTTATGCCGCAACGGCTTCCATGCCGAACTTCGCTTTCAGTGATGACAACGCGCGCGATATCTCCGCATTTCTCATCGCCCAGAGCACTCCCAGCGGATACGCTCCCAAACTCGCATCCCGAAAAGCGACGCCCGCCACAACCGACGCCAGCGCCGCAACGGAAGGCGCGAGTCTCTACGGACAGTCCTTCTGCGCATCGTGCCACGCCGCGCAGAACGCTGGCGGAAATCTCGTTGGCGGCGATCTCGGACCGGAAATTACTCGCATTGGCAGCAAGGTCAGGCCTGAGTGGCTGGAAGAGTGGATTCGCGATCCCAACGGCTACGACGCGGATACCACCATGCCGCACTACCGTTTCAACGATAAGCAGGTCAGTCTGCTGACCAACTACCTGCTTTCCAAAACGGACAGCGACTTGCTGGCGAACGTAAAACTCGAGCCCGCAACGCAGCAACAGATTGACCACGGCCGCGCCCTTGTTGTGCAAAATGGTTGCGCCTCCTGCCATAAGATTGAAGGCGTAAAGAAGCCCGAGAACTTCGCCCCAGACCTGAGCCGCGAGGGCAGCAAACCTTTTGCTCAACTGACATTTCCAAAAGGCGTCAAGAATTCTCTTCCAGACTACATCTCGTCAAAGATCCACGATCCCCGGTCCTTTGGGCCGAATCTGAAGATGCCGAAGTACACGCTGACTCCGGCGGAGTTGGATGCGCTCTCGACTGCGTTACTCTCGCTCACTGACCGCGCCAACTCGCTTCCCTCCCGCCTGCGCATTGCCTCCGTTCGTGAGTCGAAGTACCAGCCGGCCGGCAAAGCTGGGCGTTTGATCTCTGACCTGCGCTGCTTCAGTTGTCACAGCATCAACGGACGCGGCGGCGACATGGCAGCCGACCTCAGTTGGGAAGGCAGCAGCGTACAGCGCCCGTGGCTCGTGGACTTCCTCAAGAACCCGAACACCCTGCGCCCCGCGCTCATTCGGCGCATGCCAAAGTTCAACTTCACGGATGCGGAGATCAACACGCTCACCGACTACATGCTTACCGTCTACCAGTCGCCGTCCATCGATCAGGACACGATTCCGGGCGGAAGCCTCACGCCGCAACTGGTGGATCAGGGTCGCCAGCTTTTCTACTCGAAGTATCGTTGCCAGTCCTGCCACATCATCGATCCTATCCAGGACAAGGGTTACGTTGGCCCCGTGCTTTCGCAGGTGGGCTTGCGTTTGACTCCGGCATGGATCTTCGCCTGGTTCAAAGATCCTCAATCGCTGCGGCCCGGTTCGCCCGAGCCTAATCAGCACATGACCGATGAGGATGCCAAGGCCCTCACCGCCTACATGATGTCTTTGAAGGCCCATACCAAGACGGGAGCGAAGTAGCCATGAAAAAGCCAGTCATGCTGCTTCTCCTCGCGCTCGCAATGGCCGCATGTACCAGGCACGAGCAAGCCCCTGTGCTTCCTGCCGCAAGCGCCAAAGGTGCGGCGATTGTGGAAGTGAGCGGCAGCAAGCAAGTACAGCGTATCGGCGCTGCGCTCGACCAGCCCATCGTCGTTCAGATAAATGACGCACAAGGCGCGGCCGTAAAGGGAGCGCTCGTACAACTCTCCGGCACGAACGGAACGGCCTTCGAGTCCAGCGCTGGCTTGACCGACGAAAGCGGCCAGTTCACCACTCTCGTAAGTGCTCCCGGGCAGGCCGGACACTTCGAGGTAGTCGCCGCCACTTCCACCAGCGACGGCAAGACCGTGGAGATAAAGCTCGACGAGATGGCACTCGGATATGAGCAAACTCTGGGACGCCAGCTGAACCAGCAATTCTGCATTCGCTGCCATGACCCGGAGTCCACTACCGAGCGCGTCTCGAATATGGATAACCTCGATCCCAAACCGCATCCGTTCGCCGAAGGCGATACCCTCAACAAGATGAGTGATGCCGATTTGGTCGCGATTATCAGCCGCGGCGGCAATGCGCTCAATAAATCGGCATCGATGCCGCCATTTGGATATACCCTGAGCAAGTCGGACATTCAGGCGCTGGTGAGTTACATTCGTGCTGTCGCCGATCCTCCATACCATGCTCCGGGTGCTGCCTATGCGAACAAGTAAATTCGGTCTGGTTCTGATCCTGCTTTGGAGTTCTCTGCTTGCGGCTCAGGCGCTCTCCCCCATGGAGATCGCCGATCCCGCCATGCGCAAATTGCAGCAGAAGTACTACCCCCGGCTCAAGACCATCGCCGCCGAACTGAGCCAGCACAAGTTTCCGTATGCCTTCTATTTCAGCCGCAAGCTCGACATTGAAGAACAGCAGCAGAAGCAGGAGTCTCAGCGTTCCATCCGCTTTGAACGCTACAACAACCATACGACCCTCGAGATCACCGGCAACTACTACGCTGCCTATTCCGGCACGCGGCTTGATGCCGATCATCGTCTCCGGCAGACGTTCGTGGATGTGATTCTGCCCATCCTGCAAGCCGCTGTTCCAAAGTTTGAGTCTGATGCCGACGTCGAGTTCTTTGCCGTTGAAATTTCCCACCACGTACTCAAGACCGTGATGGGTGGCATCAACGGTGAGTTTCCTGAAAATGTTGTGGTCGTAATTCCGCACGAATTGGCGGCCCGCGTCGTGCATTCCACCGGCCTCGCCGACCAGCAGAATCTAATGCTCGACGCCGAAGTGTTTCTCAGCGGGCAGCCAACCTTGCTCTGGCTTGCCGGTGAGCGGCCGGTGGTAGCGGACGAGCGCCCGAGCCAATCTCCCCCCGAGAAGAAGGAGGCGGAAATTGTCTCCATGCACTCCGGTTCAGGTCAGTTGACGTTGCCAGGTGCAAAGTTGCCCACTCTTGCGCCAGTTGCTGCCCCTCCCGAGTTGAAGGCCGAACCATTGCACGATGCCACGCCGCAGGTCTTGCAGACGCTCCAGGAGCAGTACCGCGACGCCGTAGTCCGCATGACGCGCGAGCAAGACTCCTCCGCGCATTTCGTGCAGTACGCTCCTCCCGCCTTCATCGAATTCAAGAAAGGCACCTACCTTCAACTATCGATGACCTCGACCCTCGACAGTGCCTCGCAGGGTTCGCAGTACCGGCAAGCCGCTCTTGCCTTTGATCACCATATCTCCCATCTCGTCCGTCCCATACTCTCCTACTTCAAGGACTCCTCCGGCTTCGACGGCATTGACTTCAGCACGACCATTAAGATCACGGGAGACAAGGAGGGCGCGCACGCAGAGTCCGTCGAGTTCGTGCTGCCTCTCTCGGCCATGCGCTGTTTCGTCGAGTACGACTGCACCGGACAACAGCTTCTCAACGCGGGCATCGTGCTCATCAATGGCGAACGCGTCGGATTGGATTTGCAAGTCGCCGAACAGCGCTAGACCGGATTTCTCACCCGAGTAGGTTCTAAGAAGTTGTATTGGGTGGAAAAAAGCGCGTGTGCCCCACCTTCGACGCGCGCCTTTCGCGCGGCTAAGGAGGGAGAGCAGCTACCAGTTCCTGGGCTACTCGCTTTTGTTCGCGGCTTCCTCATCGTCGCGCTTCGCCAGCTTCTTCAGCAGATCCTGATACGACTTAGGCATAGTGACCGTATCGCGCATGGCAACTGTAATCGGATAACGCGTGCCGCCCTTATGTGTGCCTTCCAGCCCTTCAACAATCTCTTGCGCAAACGTCCACGGGAAGGCAAACGCCATCTCCTGATCCTGCGCCATGCCGAAGACTCGATCGCCATTACAGGGTAGGATCACCTTCGGCTCGTTGGTCAACAGTGTCTGAATGACAATCTCGGAGCAATCCAGTCTGCCGCTGGTGGTCGAGGCCAGCCGCCCTCCGCTTTTATATAGAGAGGCATGAACCAGTCGCATGACTTGCGCGCTGTTGGCGTACACCGCGACGACGTGTGGTTCGAAGTTGGCCCGGTTCAGCGGAGCAATGCAAACGTAGTCGTACGTCCCCGGCGCAAACTTCCATGTGCCGGCTTCCATGCTGGTAGCTGCTGTCTCGTCCTTGCAGTACATTCCGAGCGCGACGGAACCTTTCAGAAACTCCTCGCTGGGTTTGCGAAATCCAAACGCGATCGCCGCCAGCGGACAGATGACGTCGTCTCTGCCCACCGCGATGGCCCACCCGTACCGCCGTGCCACGCCGATTGACTGGCACACAATCCACTGCTCTCCCATGCTCTTGCTCGGAACCTTGATGCCCTCGGGAAGCGCTTCTCCCGGCTTGATCATGCGGATAGCCAAAGGAAAGGTGTCCGGTCGAACGTACTTTCCCAGCGCTTCGTCCAGCAGCCGCAGACTTGCGGCAACATCTTCACTCATACAAGCCTCCGGCGGACCGTCTTTGCCCGCGATGGATGAACGCAACAGCTTACCCAATAGTTACCCGGCTGTCTCCTGCAATCGTCTCCTATCGCTTATCACGCTGCGGACCGCCATGCTCCGGAGTACGCCGCCGTTTCGCTCCATTGAATTTCGAAATCAGCAATGGACACCGCGTTTGCCGCTCGATAAACTTGCACACGCATAGCTTCCTGAAGAATCAGACACGCGAGGATCCTCTCCGACTCATGGCTGCCCAATTGTCCTTCGCGTGGTTCTCGTGGAGAAATCTCTGGCGCAGACGTCTCAGGACCTTGCTGACCATCTGCGGAATCGGCATGGCAATCGGCGCCTTCGTCGCGTTGGTCGGCTTCTCCCGCTCTTTTGAACGCGAATGGCTGCGCATGTATGAAAGCAGCGGGACCGACATTGCCGTCGTCCAGAAAACCTTCCTCAACACCTCGGTCGATGAGTCCGCCGGAGCCAAACTCCAGGCGCTGCCCACCGTCGCCCAGGCCACGCCCATGATCCTGAACATGATGGACCTGACGCCGGAAATCAACGCTCTCGCTTACGGCTGGAAGGCTGATTCCTACGAATTCGAGTCGCTCACCATGAAGTCCGGACGGCGCTTCCAGGACGGTCAGCCGGAAGTGATGTTGGGCGACCTGCTTGCCGGGAACCTCAACAAGAAAGTTGGCGACACCCTTGAAATTCAGGGCTCCACTTTTACAGTAACCGGCATCTACCACGGCGGCTCCGCGCTGGAGGCTGGTGCGGTCATCATGCCGCTCGGCGAGTTGCAGCAGGTCGCCAGCCTGCAAGGGAAGGTAACTGCATTCCATGTGAGGCTTCGTCCCGCGCCCGACGGCGAATTGCCGCAGCACTTCATGGAGCGCGCGCAATCCCAGATCGAGGCTGCTCTGCCCGGTCTGCGCGCCGTGCCCGCCGCGCAGCGCGCCAGCAACAATCAGCTCGTCGTGCTCGCCCACGCCGCCGCCTGGGGCACCTCCTCCATCGCTTTGCTCATCGGCATTCTCGGCATCGCCAACACCATGGCCATGTCTGTCTTGGAGCGCACACGCGAGATCGGCATTCTGCGCGCACTTGGCTGGAAGCGCTGGCGGGTGCTCCTGCTCATTCAGTTGGAAGCAGCCGTGCTCGGTTTCGCCGGCGGCATTCTCGGCATCGTCATTGGATGGGGCTCCCTGCGCGCGCTGACTCTGCTGCCGCAGACGTCGAGCATCGCCTCCCCATCGTTTTCTCCGCTTCTTCTTTCTGAAGCGCTTGCCATCGCGGTGCTTGCCGGACTCGCCGCCGGTGCCATTCCTGCGTGGCGCGGCGCGCGGCTTTTACCCGTGGAGGCGCTGCGGCATGACTAGCCCGCTGCTGGAAGCACGCGACCTCTGCAAGAGCTACGACGAAGGACGCATCGAGGCCTTGCGTGGCGTCGATCTTGCCATCGCCGCCGGAGAATTCCTCACCATCAGTGGCCCCAGCGGCAGCGGCAAGTCCACCTTGCTGCAATTGCTCGGCGGCCTTGACACTCCCACCTCCGGCGAAGTCCTTTTCCACAACGCCGTGCTCGGCTCCGCCGTCAACCTCGACACCTACCGCTCGCTTTCCGTCGGATTCATCTTCCAGGCGTTCTATCTGCTGCCCACTCTGCGAGCCATTGAGAACGTGCAGGTGCCCATGCTCGCCGTGAACCGTGACACCCACAACCGGGTGCAGAGAGCGGAAGCCTTGTTGCGCGAGATGGGCCTGGAACATCGCCTGAACCAGTATCCCAACGAGCTTTCGGCCGGAGAGCGCCAGCGTGTGGCCATTGCCCGCGCGCTCGCCAACAATCCGGCCATTCTGCTGGCCGATGAACCCACCGGCAACCTCGATAGCGTAAACTCCGCGCGCATCATGGAGATACTCACCGACATTCAGCAGAAGCGCGGCATGACGCTCATCGTCGTCACCCACGAGAACGAAATCGCCAACTCCGCGCCCCGCCACATCCGTATCCGCGACGGAAGGATCGAGTCATGAGACTTTCCTCCCTTGCGCTCGCTGCAACTCTGCTCCTTGCCATTCCCGCCCGTGCAGCGGATGCTCATACAGTGGTCGCGCTCTCACGGCAGCGCGTCCAATCGGCAGATTTCCGGGCATCCGGTCACCTCGTCCGGGTGGACGCCGCGGGTCTGCGCACCAGCTATCCCATCACCCTCAAGGCGCGTTGGTTTCCTGGCGTTCTTCGCGTGCTTCTGGAGATTGCATCTCCCGCCGATGCGCGTTCCCACATCTTATTAGAGATGCGCCCCAACGGTCAGAACACGATTCAGATTGCCCATCCCGGCGACGCCGCGCCCGCCGCTCTGCCATTCGATAGGTGGAGCAACGGCCCCCTCGGCGACGGATTCAGTTATGAAGACTTCTTCGAGCCGCAGTATTTCTGGCCCGTCCAAACCTTCGTTGAGCAGACAAAGTTCGGCGCGCGCGATTGCGATGTCATCAAGAGTTCGCCGGGTGCTTCGGATCGAACCCATTACGCCGTCGTCCGCACATGGCTCGACCACGGCATCGGCTTTCCCGTCTATGCGGAGAAAACATTGAAGGAAACAGGTGCGGTCAAGGAGTTTACTTACTTCGGACTGCGCCACAACGGCGGCGTTTGGTCGGCGAGCCAGGTGGAAGCAAAGACACGCGGCCATGCCGGTTCAACGCTTCTGATCATTGACCATGGCAGCGCTAAGGCAAATCTCAGCCTCAAGGAATTCAGCTCTGAGCAACTTATCCACTTTTAGGATGGTCCATGTACGTTCTTCTCTCGATGCTCTGTTTTGCCTTGGCTCTGCTCACTGCGGGATTTCTCTATCAATGGATCGGTGCCCATCGCGACCGCCTGCGCTTCGCCGGATCAGGTCGCTGGATTGATATAGGACAAGGCAGCAGACACTACCTGCTCGAAAAAGGATTGGGCGCTCCGGCCGTGCTCTTTGAGGCCGGAATCGCGGCCACCAACTTGAACTGGTGCCACATCCAGGAAATCGTCTCCCGCTTCACCGCTACCGCATCCTATGATCGTGGCGGCCTCGGCTGGAGCACTCCGGCCCGCACCCCGCGCACGCCCGCCAACATCGCCGCTGAGTTGCACGTCCTCCTGCAGCGCGCCGGAATCCAGCCTCCCTACATTCTCGTCGGCCACTCCTTCGGCGGACTCGTGATGCGCCGCTTTGCGCTCCTTTATCCCGAAGAGGTCTCCGGCATCGTTCTGGTAGACCCCATGCGTCTTGAGGAATGGCCGCCGCTCGATCCCGCCAAGCAAGCCACCCTTGATCGCGGCGCAAAACTATCTCGCTTCGCGATCCCCATCGCTCGGATCGGACTCGCCCGCCTTGCCGTGACCTCGCTGCTTTGCCGCTCGGGACGCCTCTCCGCATGGCTGGCCGGCACCGCCGGAGATGGCGGTCGTCATGTCCTCGGACGCATCACCCACGAGGTTGGCAAGATGCCGAAGCAGGTCTGGCCCGTCGTCGCCGCACACTGGTCGCGTCCCGGCTATTACGCCGGTATGCGTAGCCATGTCCAGGCGGTTCCTGACACGGTCCGGGAGATGCAGAACGCCGCGCCCATCTGCGGCATTCCCGTGCTGCTGCTCACCCCAGGAAAGTCATCGCCGCTCTCGCAGGAACATCTGCGCCGCATCGGCGATAACGTGCAGCAGATCATTGCGCCCGCCAGCGCCCATTGGATTCATCTCGACGAACCTGATCTGGTCATCGATTCAATCCGTGAAATGGTGCAAGCCGCAACCGCTGAGAGCATCGCCGCCACAATATGATTCCTCCCAGACGGTGGCACCAATGCTGGACCGGTTTCAAAGAAGCTCCACCCTCGGGTGGCCCCACCTTCGACGCGCGCCTTTTGCGCGGCTAAGGTGGGACGAGCTGGACACAACAATCCCGGAATTGCTCAAAGTGTCTTCTCCTACGCGACTCCCAGAATCCGCGCAACCGTGCTCGCGCAGATTGGGCAAGCCTCGCCGACCACCGGCAGAATTCTGCCCTGCTGGCACACGCCGCAATAAACCTCCACGCCGCTCGCCCAGCAAGGGCGCACGAAACCCGTTCGGGAATCGCGTACGTAGATATGCGTCAGTGTCTTTGCGCTCTGCGAGGTAGAGGGTCGCTTCATTGCCATGCTCCTGTTCGCCATCCAAAAGAAAGAAGCCCACGATTGGGTCGTGGGCTTCCGAGAAACTTTGCCGGTATCGCTGAATGTTACGTCTCGGCGTTCTCTCCCACGGTTTCAATGCGCACACAAGCTCGCATGTCCATGTTGAGGCAATCCACCCGGAGGGCAGATCGCAGAGCGCCGTTTGTGTTGATCGTAGCTTTCATCTCTAAATCGAAAACTCCAAAGCGGTCATCCGGAAAACTTTGGAGCACGGGATGGGATTTGAACCCATGAATAACGGATTTGCAGTCCGCCGCGTTAGCCACTTCGCCACCCGTGCTCATACTGGGCCAATGATGATTACTGCCCAAAAAACTAAGCCCACTACCGTCTGGCAGTGGGTTCGACTGAAACGAAAAACCGGTCGATTAAGCCCGAATGCCAGAACGAACGCGCGCGCGGCAACAACACACGCTGGGACAGCAGTCGTTCATTCGCATCGTAAGGCTCATGGTCTATTACATTAGCTGAATCGCACCCCCTGCGCAACTGCTTCCTGCAAAATCAGCGGCGCTGGCTTCCGTCCAGGCAGCTTACCACTGCGCCCCGGAATCCAGTAAGCTAGCTTGATGGCTTTTACTCCAGGTCGCGGGAATCCAGAAACAACAGCGCCCAACACTCTGTTGTCGCGTTTAAATTCCCTTATGCAGCAGCGCGAGGAGCAGGTCTTTCTCGTTCTTTCGCTGCTGATCGGTGCGCTCGCCGGCCTCACCGTTGTCGCCTTCATCGTCCTCACCGAACGCCTCGGAATGCGCATCTACCCCGTCGGCAGTCCGGCATGGAGACGTGTCGCCATGCCCGTGGCCGGCTCTCTCGCCATGGGTTACCTGCTCTTCCGCTACTTCCCGGATGCCCGCGGCAGCGGCGTGCCTCAGACCAAGGCTGCTCTCTACGCCCGCGATGGAAACATCTCGCTGCGCACCGTCCTTGGAAAGTTCGGTTGCACTGCGGCCACGCTCGCCAGCGGAATTCCGCTCGGCCGCGAAGGCCCGTCGGTCCAAGTCGGCGCTGGCATCGCCTCTGTCCTTGGCCGCTGGCTCGGATTGCGTCCCGAAAAGGTAAAAGCCCTCATCCCTGTTGGCGCAGCCGCCGCCATTGCCGCGGCATTCAATACCCCCATGGCTGCCGTGCTCTTTGCCTTGGAAGAGGTTGTCGGCGATCTTCACGCGCCCGTCCTCGGATCGGTAGTCTTGGCCTCCGCTACTTCCTGGGCGGTCTTGCGCCTGCTCCTCGGCAACAATCCCTTGTTCCACGTGCCGCAGTACGAACTCGTCCACCCGCTCGAGTTCGGCATCTATGCAATCCTCGGCATCGCTGGCGGATTCCTCTCCGTCGCTTTCACCAAGCTCTTGTTGGCAATGCGGAAACGCTTTCTGCTTTTGCCTCGAAGCACGCGCTGGTGGCATCCCGTCGTCGGAGGCCTGCTGGTCGGCCTCATGGGATGGTTCGTGCCTCAGGTGCTGGGAGTGGGATACAGCTACGTTGGGGCCGCGCTCGACGGAACCATGGCGTTCAAGCTGATGCTCCTGCTGATTGTCCTCAAATTCTTTGCCATCACCACCTGCTACGCCTCCGGCAATGCCGGCGGAATCTTCGGTCCCGCACTCTTCCTTGGCGCTATGCTGGGAGGAGCCATCGGCACCATCGCGCATCACCTGTTGCCCACCTACACCGCCGCGCCCGGAGCCTACGCGCTGGTTGGCATGGGTGCTCTCTTTGCAGGCATCGTCCGCGCTCCCATGACCTCTGTGCTGATGATCTTCGAGATGACTCGCGACTACTCTGTCATCGTGCCGCTCATGATCGCCAACCTCGCCAGTCTCTTCATCTCCTCCCGCTTTCAGAAGGAACCCATCTATGAAGCTCTCGCGCAGCAGGATGGCATCCATCTGCCGAGCATCAAAACCCGCGAGGAGTTCCGCGGCCGTACCGTCTCTCACGTAATGCGCGCTGCCACGGAGGTTCTTCCGGCGCAGATCAGCGTCCAGGATGCCTTCGAACTCACGCGCTCAAGCAACTTCCACACCTGGCTCGTCGAGGACGAAGGCAGCCTCGTCGGCATCCTGAGACGGACCACTCTTCAAAGCGCTCTCGCCAGCGGCCGGGCAGAAGAAAATCTCCTTAGTCTCTTTGAGACCCTTGATTTCCCGCATGTCCACCCGGACCACCCCCTCCACCTGGCGCTGGAGCGCATGAGCCAAGCGCATATTGACATTTTGCCCGTCGTCAACCGCGCCAACATCCACAAGCTCGAGGGCGTCGTCACCCTGCGCGACGTGCTGGATTCCTACGGCGTGGATTCCACGGGCTCCGCATAGCTGGCTCTATTCAGCCCCCCAGCCTCCTGAAATGGCATTGCAAGTGACGTTCGACCTCCTTGGCGCGCGATAGTAAGTTGCCGAATGCGCCTTTCCGTCGCATCATGAATGGGACTGGCCCCTTGGGACTGATTCCTAATGTTGCTTCCGGTTTCGCTGATTCAGTCACCTTGGGCGATTGATCCGGTATCTGTTTCGTACCCCTCCACGCAGTGAGGAGGCGCACTTGTCCGCAAAAGCACCCACGAAGTGGCGGCTGACGAACAAGGGCGACCTCCTGTTTATCGTCGGCGCTTGCGCCGCATACCTTGTCGCTCTGCGGGTTGGCGTCTACTTCGACTCAGGAACGGAGGAGATCGCCGGTTTCTGGCCTGCCGCCGGAGTCCTCGTAGCCGCCCTTCTCCTGCGCCCCAAGATTCAGCCGCTCATACTTGCCGCCGCCTTCGTCACAAATACCTCCGTCGAATGGTTCAGCACCGGCAGCCTTGCGGACAGCATCGGATATTCGCTTCCCAACTTGGCTGAATGTTGGCTCGCGGCTTGGCTGATCGTCCGTCTCGCGGGCCCGCGTCCCACCATGGCCCGGCTCCGCGAGGTGATTGGTACCGTGGCTTCGGCGATGATTGCCGGTGCGGTGGGCTCACTTTGGTCCGCCGGGGTGAACAGGGTTCTGGGGCACGCTGCCACCCAGTTCTCCTTTGTCTGGTGGTTTGCGGACGCGCTCAGCATCCTTTTCCTTGTTCCCATTGCAATGGCCATTAGCGATCCACTGCGAGAGCTGCCGAAATCCCGCATCACCTGGGCCAGTGGCGCTCGCGTGCTCTCCCTGGGAGCGGCGCTTGCAGTTGCGATGATCGTCGTGATGCGGCTTGATATTCAGCCGGAGATCGCTGCTGCCCTGCGTCCTTTCATTGTGGTGGTCCCCCTGCTCTGGGCCGCCGTGGAATTTGAAACCATTGGCGTCGCCCTCCTCGCCCTCCTCGGTGCCTCCGTCACCATCTACCAGACAGCGCGCGGATCGGGTTTATTCGCCTTCACGGCGGACTCGCGAACCAATGCAGTTCTCCGCGCCCAGCTTTTCTGGGCCACTTCGTTCACCATCACAATGGTCATTGCCTCAATCCTTCGTGAGATGAATGCGGCCCGCAAGAGGCAGGGCGAGGCAGAAGATGCCCTGCGCCTCAGCGAGGAGCGTTCGCGCTTCGCCCTCGAAAGCACCAGCGATGCCCTCCTCGATTGGAACCTCCAATCAGGAACCATCTACGTATCCTCGAAATTCTTCACCATGCTCGGATATGAACCCGGCGAGTTTGAGCCGACCGAAGCAAAACTGCGGTCCATGATTCACCTGGAAGACGCCGCCACCGATCTCCGATCGATTGCAACGTCAGGTCAGGCCGGCGTCTCGCGCATTGAGAATGAGTATCGGGTACAAACCAAACAGGGCTCGTGGATCTGGATTCAGAATCGCGGACGCTTTGTCCAGCGCGATCAGGACGGCGCTCCCACACGCTTTGTCGGCGCGCTCCTCGACATCACCGAACGCAAGCAGGCTGAAGACGCACTGGCCCGCAGTGAGCAGCAGTTGCGCCTCTTCGTCCAGCATGCACCGGCCGCCATCGCCATGTTTGACCGCGACATGCGATACCTCGTGGTCAGCCAGCGCCATCTGCAAGACAACCACCTTGGCGAGCAGAACCTCATCGGGCGCAGTCATTACGAGGTGATTCCCGATCTACCGGAGCGCTGGAAACAGGTTCACCAGCGCTGCCTCAACGGAGCCGTCGAAAAGAACGATGAAGACAGCTTCCTCCATCCCGACGGAACAGAGGACTGGGTTCATTGGGAGATCCGGCCCTGGTACACCGGCAGCGGCGCCGTTGGCGGCATCATTTTATTCAGCGAGTTACTAACCGAGAAAAAGAAAGCTGAAAAAGCTCTGCAACGGGAGTCCGAATTCCGCCATGTCTCCCTTGAATCCGCCGCGCTCGGAGCCTGGGACTATCACTTCGATACCGGAGCGGTTTTCTGGGACGAGCGCTGCCGCAATATGTTCGGCATCAAACAGGGCGACCAGTTCGATTATGACGAGGCCACCGCCCGCATTCATCCCGATGACCGCGCCGCCACCCGCGAAGCCGTGACCATGGTCATCTCAGGTGCCAATCAGGGCTACTACCGCCGCGAATTCCGCGTCGTATGGGAGGATGCATCGGTTCACTGGGTGGCTTCTTACGGCCAGGTATATTTCGAGGGCGAAGGAGCCAATCGCAAGGCCGCCCGCTTCCTCGGCGTAAACATTGATATCACCGACCGCAAAAACGCCGAGGAGGAAAAGCGCTCCCTCGAAGCTCAGTTACGGCAGGCGCAAAAGATGGAAGCCGTTGGCCGCCTGGCCAGCGGAGTCGCCCATGACTTCAATAACCTGCTGATGATCATTCGCAGCTACACGGAAATTCTTCAGGAAAAACTCCATGCCAGTGACAGCCTCAACCGCTACGTCGATGAAGTCCTGAAGGCCGCCGACCGTGCCGCCAGTCTCACCGGGCAGATGCTCGCATTCAGCCGCAAGCAGATGCTCTCTCCCGTCGTCCTTGACCTGAACACCGTCGTCCGCGAAACCGGTGCAATGTTGCAACGCCTCATCGGCGAAGACATCGAATTTCACCTCAACATCGAAGAGTCTTTGTGGAAGATTCAAGCCGATGCCGACCAGATCGGGCAAGTGTTGATGAACCTCAGCGTCAATGCTCGCGACGCCATGCCCCAGGGCGGAATCCTCACCATCGCAACCTCCAACGTCACCGTCGATGAATCGTCCTTCGGAGCATGTCCCAGCTACGTTGCTCCCCACGATTACGCGCAACTCACCATCACTGATACGGGCGTTGGCATGAGCCATGAAGTTTTGGAACACATGTTCGAACCGTTCTACACCACCAAAATCGTAGGCAAGGGCACGGGCTTGGGACTCTCCACCGTCTATGGCATCGTGAAACAGAGCGGTGGCTATGTCTGGGCCACCAGCGAACCGGAAGAAGGCACCTGCTTCACAATTTACCTCCCTCGACGCGAGGATCATGGCGTCGTGGTTTTGCCGGCTGGCGTTTTGCAGCCGCAACGCGGAACCGAAACCCTCTTGGTAGTCGAAGACGAGGATTCGCTGCGCGAGTCGATTTGCGAGTTCCTGCGGGGCCTCGGCTACACCGTGCTCAGCGCCGAGTCAGGCCAGCGCGCCCTGGCCATCTCCCAGCAACACGCCGGAGCAATCGATCTCCTCGTAAGCGATGTCGTAATGCCGCGCATGAGCGGTGGTGAGTTGTCGCAACTCCTGGAAGCGCAACGTCCGCAGCTCAAGACCGTCTTTATGTCCGGATACAGCGACGACGCGGTTGTACGCCACGGGGTAACCGAGGCCGGCGTCCTATTTCTGCAAAAGCCCTTCAGCCTCAGTCTTCTCGCGCGCAAAGTACGAACGGCCCTCGAATCACCGAAGGCCGTCTGACAAACTCCACGCACCGCTAATTAGCTGCTCTTGCCCTCGCTCCTAAGGTTTCATTCCGAGCAACGCGAGGAACCCCAGCAACGCTCAAATATTCCTTGCCGCCCCAGAGGCACTTCAACCACTTGCCCTCACCGCGAACAAATCTCTCCGATTAGCTGCTCCCTGTTTTTCCCGAACTTCAGGCAACGTTCCCGTCAGCCTCTTTCACTCCGTCCCGCTCTCCTCCGAACCCGCGAAAGGAGTCGCCCTCCGTCCCAGCCTCCAGAAACTCTTTCAGCAATCCCACCAGCTTATCCGGCTCCGCCAGGAACGAGTCATGCCCATGCGAGGACTCGATGCTCTCATACTGGCAATCCACTCCCGCCTCTCGCAGCTCTTCCGCAAATGCCAGCACGTCGCTGTCTGGAAACAGCACGTCGCTCGAAATGCCAAACAGCAGCACCTTCGCGCGAATCCGCTCCCACGCCGCGCCGTCCCAATCCCGCTGCGGATCGAACAGATCCATCGCCCGGGTAATCGTCAGATACGCGTTCGCGTCAAAGCGCTGCCAGAACAGTTGTCCCTGGTAGTCCAGGTAGCCCGCAATATCAAAGCGTCCCTTCTCGGAATCCCACGGCGCCTCGCCTTTGCGGTCTGAATTGCGCCCATGCCGCGCGTGGAACAGCTCCGCCGACTTGTACGTACACATCGCAATCGCCCGTGCCTGTGCCAATCCCGTGCGCGGCCCCGGACCGTCGTAGTAGTCTCCGCCGCGCCACTCCGGGTCCAGCCGAACCGCCTCGCGTTGCAGGTGATTCAGTCCCAGCCCCAGCGCATTGAGCTGCGTCGTGCCCATCGCCACAACCCGGTCCACCCACTCCGGAAACTCCACCGCCCACTGCAACGCCTGCATGCCGCCAATCGAGGGACCGATCACCGTCCGCACGTGCCGGATTCCCAGCTCCTGCAGCGCAATCTTCTGCGACCGCACCCAGTCCCGCACCGTCACCTGCGGAAACCGCGCCCCGTAAGGCTTTCCCGTCGCCGGGTCCAGCGACGCCGGACTCGTCGAACCATAGCAGGAACCGATCACGTTGAAGCACACTACGCACTCATGCTCCAGGTCGAAAATCCTCTCCAGCAAATCCGGCCACCACTGGTCCACCCGCGCCGAACCGGACAGCGCATGGCAAACCAGTGTCACGTTGCTGCAATCCTCGTTCGGCTCCCCATAGATTGCGTAGCGCAGGTTCGCCGTCTCCAGTGTCCTGCCGCTCTCCAGTTCGAAAGGACATCGTTTCGTTACCGAAACCGTCCCCTGCGTCAAATGAAGCCTTGTCAGTATGTCGGTTGCCATCGCTATTTCCCTGTCCATTGTCCAGACGTCTCGGGCACCGTATGCGTCGATCCGTTTGCCGCTTCAATCGCCTGTGCCAGGTCGGCGATAATGTCGCGCACGTCTTCAATGCCCACCGAGAGCCGCACCAGCTCCGGCGTCACGCCCGTATCAGCCTGCTCCGCCGCGGTTAGTTGTTGGTGAGTCGTAGAGTTGGGATGAATGATCAGCGACTTTGCATCGCCGATATTTGCCACATGGCTGAACAGCTTCACCGAATCGATCAGCTTGCGTCCCGCCTCGGTCCCGCCCTTGATTCCGAATGTCACCAGCGCGCCCCGGCCGCTCGGCAGATACTTCTTCGCGCGCGCATAATACTTGCTCGATTCCAGCCCCGGATAGTTCACCCACTCCACGCCCGGATGCGTCTCCAGGTAATTCGCAACCTTCAGCGCGTTCTCCGAGTGCCGCTCCAGCCGCAGATGCAGCGTCTCGGTCCCTTGCAGCAGCAGGAACGAGCTGAACGGAGAAAGCGCCGCGCCCGTATCCCGCAGTCCCGCCACTCTCGCCTTCAGGATGAACGCCAGGTTTCCAAACGCCGCCGTGTAGCTGATCCCGTGATAGCTCGGGTCCGGATCGACAAAGTCCTTCTTGAACCTCGGCGACGCCGCCCAGTCAAACTTTCCCGCGTCCACAATGATGCCGCCAATCGTCGTGCCGTGTCCGCCAATGAACTTCGTCGCCGAATTCACCACGATGTCTGCGCCCCATTCAATCGGACGCGCCAGCGCCGGCGAGGCCGACGTGTTGTCGATCACCAGCGGAATCCCCGCCTCGTGCGCAATCTTCGCCAGCGTCTCAATATCCGCCACATCCAGCTTCGGATTTCCCAATGTCTCCGTATAGAGCGCCTTGGTCTTCTCGTTGATCGCCGCTCGAATTCCGTCGAAGTCGTCCGCGTCCACAAACTTCACCACAATGCCTAGCCGCGGCAGCGTGTAGTGGAACAGGTTGTACGTTCCGCCGTACAGCGAGGTCGTCGAGACGATCTCGTCGCCCGCCCCCGCCAGCGTAATGATCGTCAGCGTCTCCGCCGCCTGTCCGGATGCGGTCGCCAGTCCCGCCACTCCGCCTTCCAGCGCCGCAATCCGTTGTTCGAACACGTCCGTCGTCGGATTCATGATGCGCGTGTAGATATTCCCGAACTCCTGCAACCCAAACAGCCGCGCTGCGTGCGCGCTATCGTCGAACACATAGCTGGTCGTCTGGTAAATCGGCACGGCGCGTGCCTTGGTGGTCTTGTCTACGCTCTGGCCGCCGTGGAGGGCCAGGGTGGCAAAATGTTGCTTCGTCTCGTTTTCCGGCATCGCGTGCACTCCTTATTCGGATTCTTCTTGAAATGTGGAATTCTCTTAAAATCAAACAAAACGACCCAGGCTCTTCGCCGTGGGTCGTCTGGAAACTCTTGATGTCGCTTAGCTGATATCTATCGAAGCTTTCGCGAATTCTCGAGCACGCCCACGGCGGTACGCATACACATCGTGTGCATACACATGGCCATGGCCGTAATCAGAATCGCGCTCAACATCGTGTCGTGTTTTTACAGGACTTCACCCTCCCCTGTCAAGTCTCAGTCCCAAATTCTCTCCACCGCCCCTCCAGTTCCCCGCCAAATTGCCGATGATCTCCATGGAGACCTTGCCATGAAGACCTGCTGGATTCTCGTCCTGCTCTGCTCCTCCCTTCCCGCCCTCGCGCTCAGCGGCGGCATGGAGAAAGCGACTGTTCAATCCATGCGAAAAGTACCGTGCATGGAAACCCAAAGCACCGGCCACGGAGGATTCATCTCCGGCCTCCTCGATGGCGGCAGCCCCGGCATGGTCAACGAGTGCATCGAGTACGAGCTTCGCACTGATAAAGTCAGCTACATCATCCGCCCCAACCGCGCGATTTTGCTGCTCCTCGGTGGCAACGTCCTGATCAAACTCGCTGACAGCGAACTCCTCCTCCGCACCAGCAATGCGCCCAAGGACATCCGTTGCGCCGTTCTCGCCATGTCTCTCCGCTCTGAAGCCGAAAAAAGAGACCGTGAACGCGAGCGCGCCCGTCCCGCCCCGCCGCGCTGCTATACCGAGTCCGGACAGGAAATCCCCTGCCCATACGAACCCTGACCCTTGCGCTCATGCGCTCAAAAGATGCGTTCAAATCGAGAGTGTCATCCCGAGCGAAGCGAGGGATCCCAGCGCTGCCCAACCCTCCTCCAAGGACGCAAGCTTTTCAACTCGCGATCGATTTTCTCGCTTTCGCTCCCGCACGGAACGCCGCCGCTCCCGCATGCCTCTTCACAAAACAGAAAGGGCGCGGATTTTCTCCGCGCCCTCGCTGTTCTGGCCATCGCTCAGATGACCATGACTTCCTTGTACTCGCCGAACACCGCGCGCATCGAATCGCAGATTTCGCCGACCGTCGCGTTGCTCTCCACTGCGTCCACGATCACCGGCATCAGGTTGCCGCCGTTGCGTGCCGTCTCGTCCACCTTGCGAATCGCAGCCGCCGCCTTCTCCTGGTCACGCTTGGCGCGGAAGGCTCGCAATCGCTCCACCTGCCGGTGCTCCAGCTCAGGATCGATCTTCTGCAGCATCGTCGGCTTCTCATGCTCCACCGTGAATGCATTCACTCCCACCAGCACCTGCTCCTTGCTGTCCACCGATTTCTGGAATTCGTACGAGGCGTTCTGAATCTCCTGCTGCACAAATCCGCGTTCGATTGCCTTCAGCATTCCGCCCATCGTGTCGATCTTCCCAATGTATTCGGCGGCGCGTCTTTCAATCTCACTCGTCAACTGCTCCACGTAGTAGGAGCCAGCCAGCGGATCGATAGCCGCCGTCACCCCGCTCTCGTAGCCGATGATCTGCTGCGTGCGTAGCGCGATCCGCGCCGAATCTTCCGTCGGCAGCGCCAGTGCTTCGTCAAACGAATTCGTATGCAGGGACTGTGTTCCGCCCAGCACCGCCGACATCGCCTGCAACGCCGTGCGCACAATGTTGTTCTGTGGCTGCTGCGCCGTCAGTGTCGAGCCGCCCGTCTGCGTGTGGAAGCGCAGCATCAGCGCTTTCGGTGCGGTCGCGCAAAAACGCTCGCGCATGATCTTTGCCCACATCCGCCGCGCTGCCCGGAATTTCGCAATCTCTTCCAGGAAGTTGTTGTGGCAGGCAAAGAAGAACGAAAGCCTCGGCGCGAAATCGTTCACGTCCAGCCCCGCCTCCACGGCCGCCTTCACATACGTGATGCCGTCGGCCAGTGTAAACGCCACTTCCTGCACCGCCGTCGAACCCGCCTCGCGCATGTGGTAGCCGCTGATCGAAATCGTGTTCCACTCCGGCACGCTTTCGTTGCAGTACGCAAAAATGTCCGTGATCAGCCGCATCGCCGCCGTCGGCGGATAGATGTAAGTGCCACGCGCAATGTATTCCTTCAGCACGTCGTTCTGAATCGTGCCGCTCAGCTTCTTCGAGTCGAATCCGTTGCGCTTCGCCACCGCGATATACAGGGACAACAGCACCGCCGCCGAAGAGTTGATCGTCATCGACGTGGAAACTTTCTCCAGGTTGATCTGGTCAAACAGCCGCTGCATATCTTCGATCGTGTCGATCGCCACGCCGACCTTGCCCACCTCGCCCAGCGCAAACGGATTGTCGCTGTCGTAGCCGATCTGCGTCGGCAAATCGAAGGCCACTGAAAGGCCCGTCGTGCCCTGGCTCAGCAGGAAGCGGTAGCGCTTGTTGCTCTCTTCCGCGTCGCCCATGCCGGCATATTGCCGCATCGTCCACAGCCGTCCCCGGTACATCGAGGCTTGCACGCCCCTCGTGTACGGAAAGCTGCCCGGAGCGTTCAATTCTTTTTCGTAGCTGAAGTCGGCGAGATCGGCGGGAGTATAGAAAGGATTAATGACGATATGAGATGTGGTCTGGAATACTTTCTCAGGCTTCTTTGTCGTTGCTGCTTTGTCAGACATCGGTTGGCCTCTCTGGGCTTAAATTCGTGATCGCTTCCGGCGTGCCCGCCAGAAGGAACTCAATCCAAAATAAAAAAACATAGCGCTTACCGCTCCAGCCAACACAACCCGCTCCAATCCAACTTGGTGTATCGCATACTTTCTGTATTCGCGGAGGAAAGCGCTAACGATGATTACGGTAAAACAGATAAATATGAATCCACTTACTTCTAAGAACAGCACCCGGAGCGTGCCCATCACCGACCCCATAAAAGCAGCCGCGCCCGACTGAAACCCGCGAAGGAGTCGCTTGTTCCGGCCAGGCTTGCCCTTCAGATTGCGGAAGACTTTTCCCGCCCATGCGCCCGAGATCGAGCCCATGGAGGATTGTCTTCCCGGTAACCGTGCATCGCCCATGTCATTGATTGTAACGCTGCACCCTCTGGCTCTGGCACGGGCTTTCGTCACAAATGCCCGGTTTCTCGCTTTTTGCCCTCACCCGCGAAGCAATTCCTGAAATAACTCCCCGCCCCGCTCGCGCATCTAAGCTCATAGTTGCTGGAGAATGATTGTGGATCAAAATCTCGAAAGCCTCATGAAACAGCTCGGCGAAGCCATCAACGATTCGATTTCAGACTCCGAGCAGGTTGCCGACGTCATCGCGCGTATCCGTTCCGGCGGATATGACCTTTTTGTCGTCCTCGAGGCCACCGTAGGATTTAACAAGAACGAGGCCGTCACTGCCCCGGCCGCCCCCTCGCATCAGCGTGAGCCCGAGCTGCGCATCAGCTCCCAGGACGCCAGCTTCCTCAAATCCCTCCGAATTTCCGTCGAGCCCAACCCCGGTCGCAGCAACAAGAAATCCGCCTGACTTCCGCCGTATTTTCAGTCTCCGGTCGGGACTGTTTCCTGTGCTACCATCCTCTGTTGTTGATTGCTCGATCTTTCTTGCAAAATCAAATTTCTCTATTTCCGCAGCCCAGATTCTGTGCTGCCGTACTTGTGTACTCTTCAGTCGAAAATTCTTCGGTTAGGAAAGAAGATGAAGGACACTCTCGGAGTCTTACTAGCTGGTGGCGCAGGCGAGCGGCTCTATCCGCTTACCCGTGACCGTGCCAAGCCTGCTGTCACCTTTGGTGGCATCTATCGCATTATTGACGTAACCCTCTCCAACTGCATCAACTCCAATTTGCGCAAGGTCTATATCCTCACGCAATACAAGGCGCTCTCCCTCAACCGCCACATCCGCGAGGCGTGGCAGGTCGTCGCCAGCGAACTCGGTGAGTTCGTCGAAATTCTGCCGCCCATGAAGCGCGTCAGTGAAGATTGGTACAAAGGAACCGCCGATGCCGTCTATCAGAACATCTATTCCATCGGCAGTGAGCGCTCCAAGTACACGCTGCTCCTCTCCGGCGACCACATCTATAAGATGAACTACGAGCTCATGCTTGAGCAGCACAAGCAGTCCGGAGCGGACGTCACCCTCGCCACCATCCTCATCGATCCCGCCGAGTCCCGCCAGTTCGGCGTCGTCGAGCTTGCCCACGATGGCCGCGTCACCGGATTCCAGGAAAAGCCCAAGAAGACCGATCTCCGCTCGCCCTACAATCCCGAGATGATCTCCGCCTCCATGGGCATCTACCTCTTCAACACCGACGTGCTCATCCCCGCCCTGCTCAAGGACGCCGAAGACCAGGAGTCCCGCCACGACTTCGGCTACAACATCCTTCCCCGCATGGTCGATGACTACAAGGTTTACTCCTTCAACTTCGTTGACGAGAACCACAAGGAAGCTCTCTACTGGCGCGACGTCGGAACCCTCGAGGCCTACTACGAAGCCAACATGGACGTGGCCTCCGTCTCTCCGGTCTTCAACCTCTACGATCAGAGCTGGCCCATCCGCGGCTACCAGCGCCAGTACCCGCCCGCAAAGTTCGTCTTTGCCGAGCCTGGACGCACCGGCCTCGCCATCGATTCCGTCATTAGCCAGGGATGCATCGTCTCCGGAGGCGTCGTCCGTGACAGCGTCCTCTCGCCCGACGTGCGCGTCAACTCCTACGCCGAGGTCGATTCCAGCATTCTCTTCAGCCACGTCAGCGTCGGACGTCACTGCCGCATCCGTAAAACCATCATCGATCGCGACGTCCAGCTTCCCGAGGGAACCGTCATCGGTTATGACACCGAGGCGGACCGCCAGAAGTACTTCGTCACCGAAAGCGGCATCACCGTTGTCACCCGCGACTACTCTCTCTTCGAGAGCCCCATCGCCGTCGACTACTACACCAGCGACTAGGAGTGCTTCTGGTGCCCCACATCTGCCGTTGTTGGCAGATGTGGGGTAGTTGCTGTTGCTCATCGGCGGGTGCCAATTCAAGTCCACGCTGTAGCGCGGGTGCCCCACCTTCGACGCGCGCCTTTTGCGCGGCTAAGGTGGGACGGGCAGGATTCATCACCCCAGAAACCCCTCCAGCTTGAGTGGGATGTTGATCTTGCCTCATGTTTCAGCAAATGTCGGCCCTCTGACTTTTCAACTCTCCCTCACGGCATCGCCTGTCCATCGCTCGCCCCCATCTCCCGGTACATCGGCTGCATCACTGCATTGATCTTCGGCAGATCGAGCGTGAACCACAGCGCGCCCGCAACGCAGAACGCGCCCGTTACCATCACCGTATGTGGAGCTCCCATCCGATGCGCCAGCGCTCCGGCCAGCAGGCTCCCGAACGGCGCAGCGCCAAAGAAAGCCATCGTGTAATAGCCCATCACGCGCGCCCTTTTGTCTTCCGCCACGAGCGACTGAACGATCGTATTGCTCGCCGCCGCGCCCTGCATCAACCCAAACCCGGCAAACACCATCAGCGCCAGCGACAGCCAAAGCGTATGCGACAGCCCAAACAGAATCAGCGCCACGCCCAGCATCGCAACCGAGATCGGAAGCATGCGCGTCAGCCCAACCACCGACCTCCGCATTGCCAACGATAAGGCCGATGCCAGCGCGCCAACCCCCGACGCTCCCGACAGCCAGCCCAGCGTGTACGCGCCCCCATGCAGCACTTGTCCTGCAAACACCGGCATCAGCACCATGTACGGATACCCCATCAGGCTCGTGAGTGCAAACAGCAGAAGGATCGAGCGAATCGGACGAAACATCCACACGTAATCCCAACCTTCTCGAATCTGCCCCAGCATGTCCTTCGTGTTTCTGCGCATTTCCGTGGACTTGATCCGCATCAGCAGCAACGATGCAATCACCGCAAAGTAGCTGACGCCGTCAATCAGGAAGCACCAGCCCTCGCCGAAGGCTCCAATCACCACGCCTGCCACCGCCGGTCCAATCAGCTTCGCGGCATTCGCCAGCGACGAGTTGATGGCGATCGCATTGCTCAGATCGTTGCGATCCTCCACCATCTGCACCAGGAACGATTGCCGCGCCGGCATATCGAACGCATTGATCAACCCCTGCACCGCGGTGAGCGCAATGATCTCCCACAGCGTGACCGCATGAGCCAGCGTGAGTCCTGCCAGTGCCAGGGACTGAACGGCGGCCGCCGCCTGTGTCCACACCAGCAGTTTGCGCCGGTTCAGCCGCTCCACCCACACGCCCGCAACCGGGCCCAGGGCGAACGAAACAATCTGCCCCGCAAAAGTCACAATGCCAAGCAGTAGCGCCGAATGCGTCATCCGGTACACCAGCCAGCTTGTCGCCAGCCGTGTCATCCATGTGCCAATCACCGAGATGCCTTGGCCAAAGAAGAAGAGCTGGAAGTTGCGGTGTCGCAGCGCTCGCCACGCGTGCGACATCGAGCCTCCAAAGCGGGAGCTCTGCTCGCTGTCCGAACTGATTTCTTGTTTGCTCATCATTTAACGGACAGGTGAGTTGCCGCCATGGAACCGTCCAAACGTCCACGCCGCCATCACGCCCATCAGCAGGATTCCCACTCCCAGGGCCGCAACATGGTCCGTCGCACGTAAATCGAACTTCCCCACCCTGCACACCAGCAGATACCCGATCACAAGGTTGAACCATCCCCAAAGCACGTTCACCGTCGAAGACGAAAGTCCCACGCCCGACGGTTTCGCAAATGGCGACTGAAACGCGCGCCCCATCACGCCGCTAACAAAATGTGGAACCGCGTTGGAAAGAAAAAGACCGCCGAAAAAGTACGAGACATCGTGAAGCCATTCCACCTTTAAGCACTCCTTCCATTCCCGCCATCGAGCAGGTCGATAATCTCCCGCGTCGTGCCGGTTTCGCCTAACCTCGGAAAGATCCGCGTGACGCTGTTCGCGTGGGCGTCCATATTCATGTCGGTCATCGCGTCCACCGCCAGCGTCACATTGAACCCGCATTCGTGCGCCTGCCGCGCAGTCGATTCCACACCCGCGCTGGTGGCCACTCCCGCAATCACCACCTGCGTGACGCCGAGTTTCTTCAGATGCTCCTCGAGCCCTGTGTTCGTGAATGCCCCCCAGGTCCGCTTCGTCACCGTATGGTCTGTCGGCTGCTGATTCAGCTCGGGAAGCAGGTCGGCCCACCCCGCCGGGCGCTCTCCCGCGCTGCGGGACTGTTCCACTCGGCCCGGAGCTCCGCCCGTGACGTTCACCAGCGCCACCGTCAAACCCTTGCGCCGGAACGCCTCCGCCAATTCACTGGCCTTCTTCACCACCTCGCCCACCGGATGCGCCGTCGGATAGGCCACAATGCCATTTTGCAGATCGATAAGGATGAGAGCGCTCTTCGGGTCAAGCGTAGTCACGGCCATCCTGTATTCTCCTCGGAAGCTTTTCACAAACATGAGGATTCCCTCATGTTTGATCTGGAGTTAGAATATGAGCATGTCCTCAACTATGTCAACTCGCCGCCGGGCTCCCCAGCAGCCGCGCGGAGAACTGCGTCTCGCCCAGTTGCTGCAGGCAGCGGCATCCCTGCTGTCCGAAGTCGGCTATGATGCCGCCACCATGACCGGGATTGCCAGCCGAGCCCAGGCCTCCATCGGCACGCTTTATCAGTACTTCCCGAATAAGCCGGCCATCGTCCTCGCCCTGCGCAACCAGTACCGCGCTGAGATGGAAGAGCGCTGGGCAATTCTCGATGAGAAGACCAGGGAGATGTCCGTCAAGCAGGTAGCTCATCTTCTTGTGGAGATCATGGTTCGTTTCGTGGAGGAGCGCCCCGCCTATTTCCCGATTCTCGATGCTCCCATCAAGTTCAAACGCAATCAGGAAGCAAAAATTCGCCTGCGCCGGCGAATCGCCAAGGTCTTCCGCAGCAAGCAGCCTTCTCTCTCCAAGGCCTTTGCCTACCGCATCGCCAACGTCTCCGTGCAGATCATCAAGAGCATGTTCAATCTCTATGCTGAGGCCAATTCCGACGAGCGCGAGGAGCTGGTCAAGGAATACAAGCTTGTTCTCGCCGCTTACCTGGAGGCGCGTTTGGCTCGATAGACACTGCGCGCTGGCCCCATTCCGGTCCTGCCCGGTCTTCCTTTTGTCCCCATCTATTCACATCCAACTGTTATCGTGGAAAAATCATCGTGAGTTGATTTCATGGGAGCATCTATGCCGGAAGCCATCATCCAGGCCTCAAAAGTCGAGAAGTTTTACGGAGAGCACACCTCGGCGACCATCCCCGTCATTGCCCCCACCGATCTCTCCGTCGAGCCCGGCCAGATCCTCGCTCTCCTCGGACCCTCCGGCTCCGGCAAGAGCACCTTGCTGCGTATGCTCACCGGCCTCACCCGCCCCTCTGCCGGAGAGGTCCTCTGGCACGGCCAGCCCATTCACGACTGTTCCCCCAACGTCGCCATCGTCTTCCAGAGCTTCGCCCTCTTTCCCTGGCTCACCGTCTTTGAAAACGTCGAAGCCCCCCTCAAGGCCCGCGGCGTCAACTCCTTCGAGCGCCGCAAGCGCAGCCTAAAAATCCTTGATACCGTTGGTCTCGACGGCTTCGAGCAGGCCTATCCCAAGGAACTTTCCGGAGGCATGAAGCAGCGTGTCGGCTTCGCCCGCGCCCTTGTCGTCGAGCCCGAAGTCCTCTTCATGGACGAGCCTTTCTCCGCCCTCGATGTCCTCACCGCCGAGAACCTCCGCAGCGAACTTCTCGAGCTCTGGGGCAAGAAAGCCATCCCCACCAAGGCCATCTTCATCGTCACCCATAACATCGAAGAGGCCGTTCTCCTCGCCGACCGCATCATCGTCCTCGGCAAAAACCCCGGATGCATCCGCACCGATTTCGAAGTCGCAATCCCCCGCCCGCGTGAGCGCAAGTCTCCCGAATTCACCGGATACGTCGATTACATCTACAAGGTGCTGACTTCGCCCACCCAGCATGACGCGCCGCCGTTGCACCCGCCTCAGGAGCCGCAGCTTCCCGTCGTCGCCCGCACCCCCCGCGTCGCCTACCAGATGCTCTCCCACGCCCGTCCCGGAGGCATCGCCGGACTCCTCGAACTCGTCGATGACCGCCCCAACGGACGGGAAGACATGTACCGCCTGGCCGACGAGCTATCCTTCGAACTCGACGATCTCCTACCCATCGTCGATGCCGCCCACCAGCTCGGCTTCCTCAAGGTCGAAGAAGGTGACGCCCAGATCACCCCCGAAGGCCACGACTTCGCCAACGCCGAAATCCTCCGCCAGAAGGAGCTCTTCCGCCAGGCTGTCCTTACCAACGTCACCCTGCTCCGCCAGATCACCCGCACCCTCGAAGCCAAGAAGGACCACTCCGCCCCCGAGGAGCTCTTCCACGACCTCCTCGACGAGCACTTCAGCGAAGAGGAATCCAAGCGCCAGCTTGAGACCGCAATTAGTTGGGGACGCTACGCCGAACTCTTCGAGTACGATGCCGACCGCCATCGCCTCTACCTGCACCAGGTTGACGCTGTCGCGGAGACTCCCAGCCTGTGATGCGCCGCGTCCGCACCTTTGCGCAGTCCACCGTCCGCACCCGCACCTGGCCGCTGCTGGTGGATTTCGCTGTCTTCGCCGGAGTCGTCGCCATCTTCTACGCCTTCGCCACGGTCACCCGCTACTGGTTCACCGCCCCCGTTGCCGAAGCCGTGATCGAACGCTCGCCGCGTGCCCTGCCCATCTACGCCTTCTACTCGCTCGTGCGCATGGCCGTCGCCTATTTCTTCAGCCTCGCCTTCGCGCTCTCCTACGGCTACATCGCCGCCTACAACAAGCGTGTCGAAGTCATGATGATCGCTGTCCTCGACGTGCTCCAGTCGATCCCGGTACTCAGCTTTCTTCCCGGAGTCATGCTCGCCACCGTCGCTCTTTTTCCCACCCGCCAGCTCGGCCTCGAACTCGGCTCCATCATCCTCATCTTCACCGGACAGGTCTGGAACATCGCCTTCAGCTTTTACTCATCGCTCAAGGCCATTCCCCGCGAGCTTCGCGAAGCCACCCGCATCTACGGTTTCAGCCGCTGGCAGCGCTTCTTCCAGTTGGAGCTTCCCTTCAGCGCCATTGGCCTTGTCTGGAATTCCATGGTCTCCGTCGCTCAGGGATGGTTCACGCTCATGCTCTGCGAGATGTTTGTCCTCAACAATCACGACTTCCGTCTCCCCGGCCTCGGCTCCTACCTCAAAACCGCCGCCGACCATAACGATAAGCAGGCCATGGCCTGGGGCCTCGCCGCTCTCATCGGAGTCATCGTCCTTCTCGACCAGCTTCTCTGGCGTCCGCTCATTATCTGGTCTGACAAATTCAAGTTCGAGCAGGTTGAGTCCGCCGCTCCGCCGCGCTCCCCGCTCCTGTCCATGCTCTTCAACTCCACCATCCTCCGCGCCGTGCGCCACCGCGTCTTCGCCCCTCTATCCGAGCGTCTCGTCGTCTACCTCGCCCATCGCCCGCCCGAAGCCGAACCAGCCAAACCCGCTGGCTCGCCAATCGGCAAGATACTCGCCGTGGGTGCCGTCGCCTCGCTCGCCGGACTCACCCTCTACGCCACCATCAAGGCCGGAATCCTCCTCTCCGGCCTCTCCGCCGCCGATCTATCGCTCACCCTCCACGCCGCCGGAGCCACGCTCCTCCGCGTCACCCTCTCTCTGCTCCTCGCCGTCGCCTGGTGCGTCCCCGCCGGAGTCGCCATCGGCTTCCATCCCCGCCTCGCGCGTTACGCCCAGCCTCTCGCGCAAATCGCCGCTTCGGTTCCGGCCACTGCGCTCTTCCCCATCATTCTTCTCGCCATCATTCAAATGGGCGGAGGCATGAACACCGCCTCCATCGTTCTCATGCTCCTCGGAACCCAGTGGTACATCCTCTTCAACGTCATCGCCGGAGCGCTCGCCATCCCCAGCGACATGCGCGATGTCTCCAGCATCTTCCGCTTCAATTTCCGCGAGCGCTGGATGACCGTCATCCTCCCCGGAATCTTCCCCTACCTCGTCACCGGACTCGTCACCGCCTCCGGAGGCGCATGGAACGCCAGCATCGTCGCCGAATACTTCCGCATGAATGAGCACACCTACACCACGCTCGGCCTCGGAGCCCAGATCAGTCTCGCCAACGATAGCGGCAACACCCGCCTGCTTCTGCTCTCCACCGTCATCATGGCCGCCATGGTCGTCACCATCAACCGCCTCCTCTGGAAGCCCCTCTTCCGCCTCTCCGAAAGCCGCTACCGCCTCGACGTCTAAGCATCCCTCCTGTGCGCCTGCATCACACCGGTGGCAGGTGGCAGACAGGCCAGGTGGCCCACACAACGCTCCGTTCGTTGTGTGGGGTTTTTGACTGTGCCGCTGTCCTTGTCCTTGCCCTTGATCCTGAATCTCCGCCAACGGACCCTGCCTGTTTCCCTCCTGTGCGCCTGCACCACGCACAGAGCGCTCCAGTCACGTCCCGACGTGACCCGAATCACCGCTGGCATTGAGCGAAAACGAACAGACTGAAGCCACCACGGACCATGTGGATTCATTACTCATTCTTAATAACAAGTGTTCGCTCATAAGCAGTGCCATGGCACAACAGGAGGCAATAATAATGACGATGTTAGCTCATAGACTCACGCGATTGATTGAGACTCACGCCGACTCCCTCGTAGAAACCTTGGAAGCAAGAATCGCCCGCTCCGAACGCTGCGAGGATTACCGCCGCGTATCCGCGGTTGAATTGAAACGCCTGGTCTCTGGCATCTACGGACAACTCGGACAGTGGCTTGTCGCCAAGACAGAAGAAGACATCGAGCGCCGCTATACCATGATCGGCTCCCGCCGCGCCGAAGAGGGCATTCCCGTAAGCCAGGTCCTCTGGTGCATCATGTTGGTAAAAGAAAACCTCTGGGAGTATCTGCGCAACAACGAGAACCTTGAAAACACCGCTCAGATCTTCGGCGAATTGGTGCTCACCCAAATGGTGGACCAATTCTTTGACCGCGCCATGTACTACGCCGTGCGCGGACACGAGAGAGTACGCGAAGCCCGCATGGCGGTCTAATAAGTAAGCGACTCTTTGCAGCTTTAGAAAGTTTCAGGGTGCCTCGTCCTAACCTTCCTTCGGTTAGGGCGGGGCTTTTGCCGTTGCTGTTGTCCTTGTCCTTGCCCTTGCCCTTGCTCTTGCCCTTGCCCTTGCCCTTGCTCTTGCCCTTGCCCTTGCTCTTGCTCTTGCCCTTGCCCTTGCTCTTGTTCTTGCTCTTGTTCTTGAGGTGTCATTCCGAGCGCAGCGAGGAACCCCAGCACCGCTCAAATATTGAGCGCCGCTCCAGAGGCACTTCAGCCACCGCCTTCACCCGGAACGGTCCCCGCGAGTGCCCCGGCCAATGTTCGCAGAATAAATAAACTTCAGGGTGTCCTAACCTTCCGTTGGTTAGGGCGGGGACTTTGACTTTCACTGCAGGAGGCAAACTCCGGCTCGCCCTCACCTGTTCCGTTCCGTGACATCGTGTAAAGAACCGGCACGTACTCCGAGGATGAAGTTTCTCGTCGTTCCTTGTGGAGCAAAAACTCCGGCACCCTGAACCCATTTCCGCTGAATTTTCCTTCTCGGCCCACCGCATGCCGAAACCATGATCCATAGAGTTACCCCGAGGCACGAAGAAGGCATAACTACTCTGCTAATCCTTCGCAACCCTCCTCAACGATTGGCAACTTCATCAACACCGCTCTTCCAACGATTCACTACATCGCCAATCTTTACCGACATTTTGCACCGCCTTAGGTGCAAAATGTCGCTTTCAGATCGCAACCTCACGCTCCATCCAAAACTTGTCAAGCCCACAATCTTCAAAATTCCCCGCAACTCGCTCATTCCAAGACATATCCATTTCGCCCTCAGGTGAGGGGATTGCCTCTCAAAATTGCTATTCTGAATATAGGGGCGTAACCGTAACAAGCGCCTCCCCCGCATGAACACTCATCGCGGGCTTGTCTGTCTTTGAAAACTGATTCACCCAAACACCTCTCAACCCCGCCACCCCCGCGGCCAAATCACCAATAGCAATACGCCTGATGAACAAATTGTCATCCCTGAAGAATGTCTCTTTCAGGCGCATCCCGTAGATTGGTAGTACACCACGCGAGGCGCTCCATGGCAGCTCCAACCCTCAGTTCGCCGTCCCAGAAGCTCTATCAGGATCATGTGAATCCGCAATGGGTGCGCCTGCTTGATGTGCTGCAAATGAACGTCTCCTACGGCAACTGTCGCGGGGTTGAGCTCTTCACAACCGGCGGAGTTCGCAAGCTCGACTGCCTCTCCGGATACTGTGTTTACAACATCGGCCACAATCATCCCGCGCTCATCAGCGCTCTCACCGACGAGCTGGCGCGCTGTGGCCCGTCGATGTTGCAGAGCCATGTGCCGGAGCTTGCCGGCGAGTTGGCCTCGCGTCTCTGCGCCTTGGCCGGCGGACGCGTGAACAAGGTGTTTTTTCCCAGCTCCGGAAGTGAAGGCGTCGAAGCCGCCATCAAGTTTTCGCGCGCTGCTACTGGGCGCGAGGCCCTCCTCTACAGCGAAGGCGGATTCCACGGACTGACCTGCGGCTCGCTCTCGCTCATGTCGAATCCGTTCTGGCGCGAAGGCTTCGGCCCCATGCTCGCCAACACCACCGCAGTGCCGTTCGGCGATCTCGCGCTACTCGAACAGAAGCTCGCCACCAAGACCTACGCGGCCTTCATCACCGAGCCAATCCAGGCCGAGGGCGGCATCTGCATCCCCACGTCGGAATTCATGCAGCAGGCGGAATCACTCTGCCGCCGTTACGGGACGCTGTTCGTGCTCGATGAAGTGCAGACTGGATTGCATCGCACTGGTCCGTTTCTCGCGGCCCACCACTACGGCGTTGAGCCGGATATGGTGATCCTGGCAAAGGCCCTCAGCGGCGGGCTGATTCCTGTCGGAGCCGTGCTCATGTCGGATGAAATCTGCGACGCCGTTTACAGCTCTGTCAAGCGCGCGTTCATCCACACCTCCACCTTCAGCGAAAATGGATTGGCGATGCGTGCGGGGCTGGCAACGCTGGACGTTTTAGCCAACGAGCACCTCGGTCTGGAAGCGGCGCGCAAAGGACATCTGCTCCGCGAACTTCTTGAAGCACGTCTCAGCAAATATGAAATGTTCAAAGAGGTGCGCGGCAAGGGTCTGCTCAATGGAATTGAGTTCCAGGCGCCCTCAAGCCTCGGGCTCAGGCTATCGTATGCGGCATTCCAGGCCGTTCACGCCGGCCTCTTCGGCCAGATGCTGGTAATGCGCCTCTTCCGCAATGAAAATGTGCTCTCGCAGATTTGCGGCAACAATTTCATGGTGCTCAAGGTTGCGCCGCCCCTGACGGTTTCCGAGAAGCAGATTGAGGAGATCGTGGACGCGATAGACAATGTAGTGGATGATATTCACTCCTCGACGGCGTTCTGGACGGATGCCCTCGGGCTGGCCCGGCGCGCACTTAAGACCTAGCAACCAAGGCTCTCGCCGGGTACACTGATCCGCTACAGGTAATTTCTGGAGAGGCAACCTTGCGACTGCTGATAGTGGAAGACGATGAAGCGATTCGCACCTTTCTTGAACGAGGTCTGGCGGAAGCCGGGTTTCAAGTAGATGCCGCTGCCGATGGTTTGAGCGCTGAGGCTCTGGCGGTGGAGGGCATCTATGACGCGCTCGTAGTTGACCTTGGCCTTCCAGACATCGACGGCCTTGAATTCATTGCCCGCATCCGCTCGCAGGGCAGTACCGCGCCCGTTCTCATCCTCTCAGCCCGGCGTTCCGTAGATGACCGCGTGCGCGGCCTGGAGCAGGGTGGCGACGACTATCTCACCAAGCCCTTCGCGCTCGCCGAGGTGGTTGCGAGGTTGCGGAACCTTCTTCGCCGCTACTCGACACAGCCTGAATCCAGCCACATTCGCGTCGGCGATCTGGATCTCGACCTGGTGCGGCGCGAAGCACGCCGCGGTGATCGCCTGCTGCAACTCACGGCGCAGGAATTCGCACTGCTCGAATACCTCTGCCGCAACGCGGGAAGGGTTGTCACCCGCACGCTGATTCTCGATCACGTCTGGCGCATGCGCATCGATCCGGCAACCAACGTGGTTGATGTACACATCTATCGTCTACGCGGCAAAGTCGACGTTGAGGGAGTCTTGCCCCTGATCCACACTATTCGAGGCATCGGCTATGTCCTTAAGCCTGTTTAGCAGGGCGCGCTCCACTGCGGCATGGCGCATCTCCATCTGGACAACCGTCGCGTTTTCCATTTGCAGCGCTATTGCGTTCGTCATCATGTATCTGCTGGTGGCTCGCGATGTGCAAACCCGTAGCGACGCATGGCTCACGGGCGAGGGCGACGTCTTGTCCGATGTAGTGGCGAACACTCCTCGCGACTCTCTGGATACGAGGCTGGTGGAGGAAGTCGCGGAGCTGGCAAGTCATGAAGTGATACAGATTGAAGATCCCGGCGGCCAGCCTCCCCAGTCAGTCTTCTTCATTCTCACCCGCTCCGGGCGTGATCCGATTTTTGTGGGACCATCTCCGCAGAAGCTGTTCATGAACGCTATATCGGGTATGTCGACGCGGCCGGACGTACCAGTCAGCGTTGTCATTCCCGGGCATGAACTTCCGTTCCGCGTAGTCTGGGACAACGTTCCGGATGGCGGCCGTATCTACCTCGGATTTTCGGACACTGCCGGCGCCGTGATGATGCACCGCTTGGTCACGCGCTTTCTGCTGATCTGGTGCGCCATGGCGCTGCTGGGGTTTGCGATCTCAGCAGCCGGGGCCTTCCGCACTTTGCAGCGCGTTGAACGCATCTCGGCTACGGTGGACGGAATCGGTACGCAGGATCTTGGCCGTCGCCTGCCCGAGACAGCAGCCGACGATGAAATCTCACGCCTTTCTCGAACCTTCAATCGCATGCTCGACCGCATTCAACGCTCCGTGAAGCAGATCAGAATCGTGACCGACTCTGTGGCTCACGATCTGAAGAGCCCCGTGACTTCCATTCGGGGCAGCCTCGAAGTAGCCCTGCTGCATGGCGACTCAGAAGACTGGCGGGAACGGGTGGCCGACGCCGTGGAGAAGCTGGACCGACTCTCGCAGACATTGAATACCGCGCTCGATCTGGCGGAGGCTGATGCCGGAGCTTTGCCCTTGAAACTTGAGACGCTCGACCTGGGGGCGCTGGTCGAAAATCTCTCCGATCTTTTCCAGCCTTCTTTTGCCGAACGTCAACACACATTACACTGCCACATCCAGCCCGGCCTGTTCATCGACGGCGATCCTTCTCTGCTCAGCCGGACCATCGCTAATCTGCTTGACAACGAGGTGGCGCACCTCCCGCCAGGACGTCAGGTCGCCGTGACCGTCTGCCAGTCAGAGCAATACGCGGAGATGATTCTGGAAGACGACGGCCCCGGGTTCCCGGAGGAACTGCGCACGCGCGCCTTTGAACGCTTCGTCAAGGGGCAACACTCGAGCGGGCACGGGCTTGGGCTGGCGTTCGTCCACGCGATTGTGCAGGCCCATGGCGGATGCGTCACCATCACGGATAGTTCCGCCGGCGGGGCCCAGATCCGCATCAAACTACCATTGGTCAAGGTTCCCGCATGAAGATGTTTGTTGTATCGGCTTTCGTAGTTGCCGCAATCCTTGCTATACCGGCGGCAGCCTCTGTGTGCGATGTGGACGCAGGGTATCGCCAGATGTACAACCTCGATTTTGCGGGAGCTCACCAGACGTTCCTCCGGTGCGAAGCAGAGCGGCAAAGCGATCCCCTGCCACATGTCTCGAACGCGGCTGCATATCTTTTCTCCGAGTTCGACCGGCTTCATATTCTCGAGGTTGAGTTGTTTACCGACGATTCGCGCTTCGATGCGCGCAACAAACTCAAGCCCGATCAGGCGATACGAGACGCATTTCTGAGCGAGCTTTGGAATGCGGATTCGTTGGTTCAGCCGATACTTGCACGGAACCCGAATGACCGCGATGCGCTGTTGGCGCAGGTGCTTGCCAACGGCCTGCGCAGTGATTATGCAGCGATGATTGAAAAACGAAACCTGGCGAGCCTTGGCTATATGAAAACCTCGCGCAAACTCGCCCAGCATCTGCTCGAACTGGACCCATCCTGCTACGACGCTTACCTTGCGGTGGGAATTGAGAACTATCTCCTGGGAGTCACGCCGGCGCCGGTGCGATGGATTCTTCACATAAGCGGAGCGGAACCCGACAAGGACGCCGGTGAGTCGCGGCTCCGACTCACCGCCGCACACGGGCGGTATCTGGCACCGTTTGCGCGCCTGCTGCTCGCAGTCGCAGCTTTGCGCGACCATGACCGCACGACTGCACGATCACTGCTGGCAGGACTCAGCCGCGAGTTCCCCAACAACCAACTCTATGGCCGCGAGCTGGCGCGGATTCCGCAGTAAAGATCCTTACTTCGACGCAGCGAGCTGTACAAGGCGGGCGCGAGCCTGAATCGATATCTCGACCTTATCGCTCACTTTTAAGAACAGCACGCTCGGATTCTTCATACCCCAGGCGACATAGGGAACTTCAAATTTGGTTGCGGCTTCGGTGACTCCGGCTTTGGATTGCACATCCACCGCAAGAATCAAAGCATGGTCCTGCCCGTGGATACGAAACACTCCGCGAATCTCCAGGTGCGAGGGTCCGGCGTCGGCGAGCTTTCCAACAACATCACGGGCGGTGAAAGTAATCTCGGGAAATTTGTCCGCCTCCAGAATTTCGCGGCTCATCTTTCCGTCGCGCGCGTGGTTTCCGCTCTCTCCGCTGGCCGCATCCACAACCAGCACGCCGCTGGCTTTGCCGGTCGCAGCATCGAAGGTGATCGCGCCACTCTTCAAACGAAAACTTCCATGAACGGTGTGCAACGTATCACCCAGGGTAAATTCAACATGGGTGGCGGCAGGCTCCAGTTGCACTGTCACCTGCTGTCCCCATAACGATAACGAAGACGCGCAAAGCAGCCATAGCGCAACCGCACTGAGCAACGAGCGTTTCATTGTTTTTTCCAGAGCTTTCAAGCTCGAAGTACGCTCCACCCGAATGAAATGCAATCCTTCACGCCAAGTTGCAACGGGGAGATGGTCCGCGTATGCATGGCAAGCAGTTTTTCAAACATCTGTGGCGATTGTGAAAATCCCCGGAACATCTTTTTCCGCACCCACGGATAATCGTGCATCACGAGCATCAGCTCGCCCATGGTGCGTGGCAATCGGCTGATCTTGTCATGTTTCCGCTGATACTCGTTCAGGTCTCCGGAACACATGGCATCGGCCAGCGCGGTGGCTTGCTGAAAAGCCAGGCTCAGACCGTCGCCAGTAATCGCATCGGCGGACCCGGACGAGTCACCCACCAAGGCGATGCGTCCGTGAGTAACAGCTTTCAGTTTGCGAGTCGCCGTGATCCCACCCATGGCTCTGTCACTGATGGTTTGCCCCGCCAAGCGCTCGCGAAGTTCAGGAAACATTGGCAGCGCATCATCCAGACGGATGTGTTGGTCTGAAGTAATGAAGACAACGCAGAGTTCCTCTGCGCCTACCGGGGTCACGTAGATCTGCCCGCAGTCTGCCCAGTGCACCTCAACAAACGGAGACCACGGCTTCATCTGATAGTGCGTCCGGAAGCCGTAGCGCAGGCGATACAACTTGCCTGTGTCGAGTCCCACTGTCTGGCGCAAAGATGAGTTCTGACCATCCGCGCACACGATGTACTGGCTCTTGATGGTCGTTCCATCTGCTACGACTTCGCCCTGCCGAACGGCCTCCACCCCTGTACCCCAGGCCAAGCAAACTCCAGCGCTTTCCGCCTTTGCGACCAGAATACTGTGCAGGGCGGCGCGCCGCATTCCTAACCCACCCCCCCGCGGAAAACGGGCATGAGTTTCACCCGCCGCGTCCACAAAACGAATGCCTTCGAAGGGAGAGGCCGCAAGCCCCGTGAGGTCTACCCCGATGGCTCGTAGCGCGAGCAATCCGTCAGGCATGATTCCTTCGCCGCACGCCTTGTCGATCGGTGGTCGCGCGACATCGGCCACAGTCACGGAAAGTCCGCGTTGCGCAGCCGCAATGCCAACCGCAAGTCCCGCTGGACCGCCGCCGACTACGAAGAGATCTGTTTCCTGCTTCACCAGTTCCTCATCTCCTACCAGCGCAGCAACACAAGTTCCGCGCAGAATCCCGGCCCCATGGCAGCCAGTATCGAGTAGCTTCCCGCTGGAGGACGCCGCTCGCGGATGTAACTTTCGAGCACAACCAAAACAGACGCGGACGAAAGATTGCCAACGTTGCGCAATGCTTCCCATGACGCATCCAACGCACCCTTGGGCAACTTGAGCGCTTCTGCCGTGGCGGCCAAAACCTTTGGGCCACCCGTATGCATGATCCAGCTATGGATGTCAGCCTTGGTCAGTCCATTGCTAGAGAGGAAATTGTCCACATCGTTAGCCAAGTGCTGGAAGACCATGTCAGGCACGCTGGGAGACAGGACGATGCGGAAACCTTTTTCGGATATGTCCCATCCCATCACATCCTCGGTGTTCGGGTAAAACGAGGAGCATGACGCCAAGACTTGCGGCCCTCCGGTCTTCAGATCCGCACCTGCCACAATCACTGCCGCGGCCCCGTCCCCAAAGAGGGCGGAGGAGATCAGATTCGCCACCGAGAGATCGTCCCGCTGCCAGGTCAAGGAACACAATTCCACGGAAATCAATGCGGCTGCTTGATCCGGAAAAGCACGAACATAGTCGGATGCGCGAGCAATTCCGGCGGCACCGGCGACGCAGCCAAGCCCGAAGATCGGAACTCGCTTCACGTTCAGCGGCAGCTTGATTCGGTTGATCAGCCGGGCCTCTATCGATGGGCTGGCAATGCCAGTCACAGAGACAAAGAATATTGCTCCAATGTGTTCAAGCGTCAGTCCGGCCGCTTCGACCGCTTTGAGCAGAGCCTTCTCGGCCAACTCCTCGGCAGCCTTAATCCATTCATTGTTGGCCTTGCCCCATGTGTCCATTGGAAGATAGCCATCCAGTGGAAGCACGAAGTGGCGCTGATCTACGCCGACCCGTGTCATCATACGGGTTAAGATTCCTGGGTTGGGTACTTTGTCGTCCCACTGCGACTTCAGCGCTTCCGCCACTTCCCGCTGGGTATAGCAGTACTTTGGAAACGCCGTCGCTACTCCGCTGATCCGCATTTTATGTTTGCCTTGTAAGCTATAGGTTTTGAAGCTAGCAGGCCGCCGTGTCGAAGATATTGCACCCACATGACGAACTGTTCATGGAGGCCGTCTCCAGCAACACTAAGCAACTCCTGATATCAAACGAGAACGGCTTCGCGCAGAGAAGATTGTCAACTTAGTCCTGCCACGTCGCTGCTTATACCTTAATACAAAGGTGCTATTCACTTAGTGCGCGCTTGCCCGCGAACGGATGTTTCAGTTTGTCGCTTTGGTACTGATTTCGGCTCTCGCTTATGAAAATTGAGCTGATCAGGTTGACAATGCACCTCTGTCTGCCTTATATAAACACAACCTCAGGGAATTAATTTCCCCGTCGGTTTACGAACGATCGCGCGCTGAATGTCTTCTTACATCACGTTGCTAACCTCCAAAGCTGAAAACTCCTTTATCTGATCAGTGTCCACAAACATGGAATCGTTGAGTTAACTTCAGGAGGTCTAAATGTCAGATGCACAGTCGAAATTGCAGAGGCTTGAGGACGCTGGAATTCTCGAGCAGAAGCAATTTTCATCCGATGAAATAGCGTTGGTCGCGACGATCACCGACGACGAGATCGACGTCCTAGTTCGTCTTCGTCAAAAACTGGGACCCCCATCAGCAGACAAGAATCACATCAGGCCAAACTTTATCGTCTAGGATGATGCGCGGCTTGGGAGTATTCCTCGCCCCAGTGCCGCGCACTTTTCCGCTGCCGGAGAGCACACCGTGGACAGAGTCACTGAACTGACGGAAGGCCAAGGCTTGCCCGGGAACGCTGATGTGGCGTTCCCGGCACAGCCTGGTGCGGCGCTTTGGGTGAAAATAGTTCTCGCCCAAGGTTTATTGAACACAGCCGCGCAACATTTTTGGTCTCAAGGCAGTTTGCCGCGGCTGTTCCCATCTTTCCTCCTTGAACTCTATTCCGTGGTTCGTTGCAGCGTGCCTTTGATGACCGAAGCGTACCGGCGCGCCTCCGAGTTGGGCAAGACAGACAGGCTTGCCGCAAGGACCGCTGCGTACCTGGAACAGCACATTGCAGAAGAGAGCAATCACGACGAATGGCTTCTGAATGACCTGGTGGCCAGCGGAATGGATCGCGCAGCGGTCCTGCGCCAAAGCCCCAGCGCAAGCGTGGCGCGACTCGTGGGTGCGCAGTACTGCTGGATTCGTCATGCGCATCCGGCTGCGCTGTTCGGGTATCTCGCCGTAATCGAGGGCAACCCGCCCCTAGCCGAACACTTGAACGAGATCCAGTTGCTGACGGGATATCCGCCAGAATCCTTCCGCTGCCTGCACCTGCACGCGGCAGACGATATTGAGCATCTAAGAGAGCTGCGAGAGACGGTTACTGAATTGCCGCTCTCAGCGGGCGACGCGGCATTGATCTCAACAAGTGCGTTTGCAACCCTGCAAGGTGTCATCTCGATCTTTGAGGACTTGACGGCTAGACAGAGAACAAGTCGAGGGTAACAGGAGGTTGTTTTTTGGCCGAAGGGACAATTGCACACTACAGGGTCCTGCAAGAAGTGGGACGCGGTGGGATGGGCGTAGTGTGCAAGGCCGAGGACGTTCGGCTTAAGCGCATGGTGGCGCTCAAGTTTCTGCCCTCTCACCTAACCCAGGATTTGGCGCGTAGGGAGCGCCTGCTGCGCGAGGCGCGCGCGGCCTCAAGCCTCGATCATCCGAACATCTGCACCATTCATGAGGTGGAAGAGGCCGACGACGGCCAGATCGTTCTCGTGATGGCCTACTACGAGGGCGAGACTCTCTCGGCACGGATTCAACGCGGACGCATGGAACTGGAACCCGCAGTGGAAATCACGCGGAAGATTCTCTGCGGGCTGAAGCACGCCCACGAGCGCGGCGTCATCCATCGCGACATCAAGCCCTCGAACGTGATTCTGACAACAGATGGCGAAGTAAAGATCGTCGATTTCGGATTGGCAAAGCTTGCCGGCAATGCAGACTGCCTGACGGAAACCGATGCTCTGCTCGGAACCATTGCTTATCTGCCGCCCGAGATCCTGCAGGGCCTCGAAACGGATCATCGCGGAGATGTTTGGTCCTCAGGCGTGGTCTTCTATGAGATGCTCGCGGGCAAACCTCCGTTTGCTGGCTCTAATTCCTACGTTGTGCTTCACGCCATCATGCATGACGAGGTGAAGTCGATCCTCGCTCATCGTCCTGAACTTCCGGACTCTGTTCACGCGGTGATACTCCGCGCACTGGCAAAGAACAGGGCTGATCGCTACCAGAGTGCGGGAGAGTTTCTTGCTGACATGGATCTGCTCGCGCAAACTGGAAATTCCCGGGTCTCGGCGCACTCGACTCCACGCCTGTCCGCTCCGCTCGAAAAATCGATTGTCGTGCTTCCCTTTGTCGTGCTGGGAACTGAAGCGCGGGACACGTTCTTCAGCGATGGGCTCACCGAGGAAATCACTACCGACCTCTCAACGATCTCGCGGCTCAGGGTAATTTGCCGAACTTCTGCGAGCCGCTTCCGAGGTGTTGAAGACAATTTGAAAAAGATCGCCGCGGACCTGAACGTGCAATACGTAATGGAAGGCACGGTCCGTACCAGTGGGAACAGCCTCCGTGTAACCGCGAAGCTGATCGATCCAGCAACCGATTCACTGGTGTGGGCGGAAAAATATTCAGGAAGCCTGGAAGACATCTTCGCGATTCAGGAGAGCCTGTCACGACGGATCGTTGAGGCCTTGAAGCTGAAGCTAAGCCCGGTGGAATCCATGCGGCTTGGTGAGAAGCCCATTCAGGACGTGCGCGCCTATGAATATTACTTGCGGGCAAAACACGAGATTCTCTCTTACTCGAGCGAAGGGCTCGAACGCGCGTTGGATTACCTGAAGCGTGGCGAACAGATCATCGGCGAGAATGTCGTGCTGCTCTCCGCGATGGGCCAAGTGTACTGGCAGTTTGTGAATGCAGGAATCAGTACAGACCCGAAGTACATTGCGGATGCTGAGCGGTGTGCGAGACGTATCCTCGAACTCGATTCGGAGTCGGGCCATGGTCATCGTCTGCTCGGTCTGGTGGAAGCTTCACGCGGCCGCACCCAGGAGGCCGTGCGATTGTTGAAGAAGTCCCTTGAGAGCAATCCCAACGATCCAGACACCTTGAGCTGGTTGTGTGCGATTTGCAGCTTGAGCGGCAAGGGCTATGCGGTTGCGTCCATGGCTCAGAGATTGATTGATGTCGATCCATTGACCCCGATGTGGCATATGGTGCCAGGCCTTGTGGCAATGCTCTCCGGCGAGTTTGGACGTGCCTTGGCACCCATTGAGCGAGCTCTCAGCAGCGACCCTCAAAATACGATGCTCCAGCTGGTTTACGCGCAGATTCTTGCATTGAATGGCAGAGTTGAGGAAGCCGTCTCCAGGCTGGAGGAACTGTCGAGCGCTGCTGATGGAGGCTTCTTTGCCCAGCTTGGCACATTCTATGGTCATGCATTACGCCGCGATAGAGACGCGGCACTGCGCTGTGTGAACGAAGACTTAACCAGCGCAGCCATTGTTGATATGAACTACGCCTGGATTATGGCCCAGGGCTATGCATTGATCGACGAAAAGAAAACCTCGCTTGAGTGGTTGAACGCCGCGGTAGAAAGGGGATTTATCAACTTCCCCTTGCTGCATCATCTCGATCCGTTTCTGGAGAACGTACGCGGGGAGCCCGGCTTTGACCAGCTGATGCAAAGCACCAGGCAGCAGTGGGAAGCATTCGAGGTTTAGACAATGGAAAGCGTGGCGGCTGACAATCCAATGCGAACAGAGTTGCAAGGGCACAAACATGTTCCGTTGGGTTGCGAGAAACAGACAGGCACGACCGATCCCAATTCAGAGTTGCAAGTAACACTCATCCTGCGCCGCCGCCAGGAACTACCAGAACTACACTCGGAGTTCGGCCGAAAGCTTCCGCACCAGAGAGAACATCTTACGGTGGCGGGGCTGGCGCATACCCATGGAGCGATGGACGAGGACATCGCTGCGGTCGAGCGCTTTGCTCGCGAACATCATTTGGAGATATGCGAGATTGTGCCGCAGCGTCGAACAGTGGTAGTCAGAGGCAAGGCTTCTGCCATGGAGCAGGCCTTCTGCGTGAAACTGGTCGATGTGGAACACCAACGTGGAAGCTACCGGGCAACCACCGGCACGGCTAGCGTGCCACGCGAGTTCGGAGAGATTGTGCAAGGGGCGCTCGGGCTGAATACGCGTCCATGCGCGAAGCGGCGAAAGGTTCACCACGAGAACACGACCACGCCGTTCTGGACCATACGGCAGATGGCGAATGCCTACGGCTTTCCGCCAGATCTCAACGCTGAGAAGCAATGTATCGCTCTCATCGAACTGGGCGGTGGATTCCACGAAGAAGACTTACAACAGTTTTTCTCAGGCCTGGGAGCACCCACGCCTGTGGTTCGTTGGGTTTCTGTAGACGGAACGAAGAATGTCCCGGCGTCTGCTGATGAGATAAAACAGTTCCTTGAAGTGGTTGAAGGAAAGCGAAAGATCTCAGATATCCCCGAAGATGTGCTCGCCGCGGCACAGTCCACGGTGGAAGTTACGATGGATATTGAGTTGGCAGGCGCTCTCGCTCCAGGCGCGGAGATTGTAGTTTACATGGCGCCGAATACGGAACAGGGAATTTACAACGCGGTGAGTCAAGCGATTGGAGCCGCGGACAATCTTCCCAGCGCCATCTCAATCAGTTGGGGCGAACCCGAGACAGGCGTCTCTGAGGCTTACTTGAGTTCGGTCGATGAGGTACTGCGCGACGCTGCGATGTTAGGTGTGACCGTCTGCACCTCCTCTGGAGATGACGGAGCGATGAATGGGGCGCCCGACGGGAAGCCAACTGTGAACTTTCCTTCCAGCAGCCCTCACGTACTGAGTTGCGGAGGAAGTACCGCTCACTTAGCGGATGGTGAGAACTTGCGCGAGACTGCATGGAACTGTACTTTGCACGGAATGCACGGAGCTACAGGCGGCGGAGTGAGCCAACATTTTGAGCTACCCCTTTGGCAGCGGGAACACCGCGTACCCTTGGGGCCTGGCGGGAGCAGCGGGCGTGGCGTGCCGGATGTGGCGGGTCCGGCTGATCCTCATCGCGGCTGTGCGATCATCGTGGGTGGAGAGTGTTGCTCGTCGGCAGGCACTAGCGCGGTGGCCCCATTATGGGCGGCGCTCGTTGCGTGTATCAATACAAGATTGGATGCGCGCTGCGGATACGTCACGCCGATTCTGTATAACCTCTCGAAGAGCAGCGCAGCCCCCTTCCGCGCAATCACGGAAGGCAACAATGGTTTCTACCATGCTGGAGAGGGTTGGAACCCTTGTACCGGGCTAGGCTCGCCGCTGGTCGAACAACTGATTCAATCGTTGCGCCTGTAAAGCACCAAGAACGCTACGTCTCCGAGAATAGGTTTCGTCGCCTCGGATTTATCCTCTTCAGGCAGTAGCCTTGACGGCGATCTAAGTGATCCGCACCAGGGGCTCTCCGGTGTCCAGTGCGGTTTCTGCTGCGTCGTTCACATTCTGAGCACTGTCTTGCAAGCCGAATCCCACTCCCAAGGTGCGCAGAAAGTCATTCGGCGGCTTACCTCCTGCAAATATCCATACGAAGTCATTTGGAATCGTTCGCTGCATTTCGTTTTTCACATCAAGAACGACTGAGTTTTCCGTGATTTCAACCGGTGCTGAGTTGAAAATCACTTGAAGCTTTCCAGTTCGAATGAAGTCCGCGATTCGTTTTTCATTGCGGTCCTTAATTCTACTGAACGCATCTTTGCGATAAGAGAGCGTAACTTCATTGCCGATCTGCGTGGCCAGTCCCATTGCGGCTTCCACGGCGCTATCACCTCCGCCGACAATAAGCACTTTCTTGTGCGTATAGTGATCCGCTTCAATGAGGCGATACATGACCTTCGGCAATTCCTCTCCCTGCACCCCAAGCTTGTTTGGAGTGCCGGCGCGCCCAAGGGCCAGGATCACCGCACGTGCGCGATAGTCACCTTGATTTGTAATGATTGAGAAATTCCCGTCTTCCCCCTTCGTAATGCTCTCGACGCTTACGCCCGTACGCGCATTAAAGTCGGAGCGATGCAGCACCTCGCTCCAGAATTTCAGAAGCTCCTCTTTTGACAATTCAGTGTGATTAAATCTTCCATACATCGGAAACTCTACAGGACTGGTCAACACGAGCTTTTGCCGCGGATATTTTGCGACCGTACCGCCCAGTTCCTCGCGCTCAATGGTGATATGGGTGAGACCATTTTCAATGGCCCGCAGCGATGCGCTGATTCCGGCAGGTCCGGCACCAACGATCAACACGTCGTACAGACCGTCGGCACTATCATCCCGGTTCTCCGCAGAGAGCCTCTTAGTAATCGTGTCAACGCACTCCTTGCCTTGCCGAATCGCGTTCTTGATGAGCGCCAAGCCTCCCAACTCTCCGGCAATATACATATTGGGGACCGTTGTCTCATAGTCGGGTGTGAGATAGGGAAGATCCGCTCCAGCGCTTGCGCTCGCCATCACCATGGTGATGGCACCCACAGGGCATGCCTCCGCGCACATGGCGTGGCCAATGCACTTGTGTCCATTCACGAGGGATGCTTTCCCGCCCAGCATCGCCAGCACATCCCCTTCCGGACAGACAGTCGTACAAGTCGCGCAACCAATGCAGTAGTTTAGGTCAATGTGGGGATGCTGAGCACGTGGCCCGTCCGACCGCATCTTGCCTTTCTCTGCTGACTCACGCGCCATTTTCTCTCTTGTTCCAAGCCGCTTCAGATAGCCGCGGCAAAAGAAGAGAGTGACGAGCAAAGCAACACCAAAGGCTATGAGATTTTCCATACTTCCTTTCCGATCGAGTGATGAGCGTCCATCTACATGAACCCCAGGCCCATTGCAACAGCGATGTGAATAACCGCCAGTACCGCGAAAGAGTAACTAAAGGGACGGTGAATCACATGCCACAGGTGAAGAACATGCTGTGTTTGAGCCAGAAACGCGATGCGCTTTGAAAGCGATGCCTTTCGACGCGCCGTTCGTACCACGTCTTCAAGCTTGCGATTGCCCGTGGACAGTAGACCTCCGAGCGATGCAAGCTTTCCCATCGGTCCGAGAAAACTTCGCCGCAACCTGGCGATGCGAAAAGGTAATGAGAGATCCAACATCATCATCACGAGCAATGCTCGTAATGCGGGCATCCTCTTCACCTCATCCGGAGAAGGGGCATGCAAGAAAGGCTCTAGCGCCGAGATTGTTAATACATTTTGACCGGCGAGAATTCCCGTCAGTTCATTTTCCTGCTCAGCTAACTCCCTTAACGATAACTCCGCAGTATTGATGGAACGTGGAACCTGCGCGTAGAGATACCTTCCGACTAATCCGCTCAACGCGACCATGAGCATAATCCAGAATGCCATCCCTGCGATGCCATGGAACTTGAACGAAGCATGGAAGGCAATCAGCGCCGGGGCAGTCATGCCAAGCACGATGTGAAAATCCAGCCAGTGTTTGGCCGTTCCTCTCCTAGCCAGCCACGGTATTTTCTTCCGCAATGGATAGAGAAAGAGCAGAAGAAAAAAGACTACCCCGGCGATTCCTAACTTGACTCCCAGCACTCCGCTGGGTCGCAACATCACGTGTTTTGGTGAGTAGGGACGATCCGCAGCACTAAGCCAGTAGTAATCGAACCCGTACGCCGTGACGCATGCGAGCGACAATATGCATGCACCAGTTACTAGCCACACTTGCAGCCAATGTCGGCGTTCGGTCGTCTCTTCCGTTGAAACCAGGTTTGGTACGTTGGTCAGGACACTCATTGCTCTGTCTTCTCCGCGACAACGGAATCAGACGCTACAGTGAAGCGCTTGTATCCGCTGAATTCGTGAACATTCCGCCAGTGTTGCTTTAGAGTCTCCACATCCACGCGCGCTGACAATGGAAAGCGGTATTTCTCATCCCATCCGGGCAACGAGATAGCAGAGTAGATGACTTCCACGTCTAATGTGCGAAGCCCTACATCATGCATATCAGTCGCCAAGGATGCGTTGATTTTTGCAATCCTGCCGTTTTCGGGAACAATCCAAACCGTACCGGTTAGCTCCAGTGGGTACTCGCGTCCACGCACCGATAGCGCCGCCGGCGTGCGTGTTCCTATCAGGTGCGTGAAATGGACACGCGTGAGTGTCGTTCCGTCCACTGTCTCAGAGCCATCATCCTCAAATCGGAAGCTGTCCCGGTAGTATGGATGAAAGATCAGGAAGAGTGTCGAAAACCCATTTGTGACAAGAAGAGGCAGATTCTTTCGTTTAGTATCCTGACGCTGCAATAACCGTGACTCATTGAGGAGTAACTCGTCTCCATTCCCTTGTAATAGGATGAGGTAATCGTAGGTAGCGTGCTCGGCGTATTCCTTATGTCCGCCCGGGTTAAGCTTCTCCTGCAGCACGGTCTCGGTACACTTCACGTCCGACATTTGATCGAGAAACTCCGTGACTTCGTGGCTGGTTTTATCTAGAAGGCTATGCAATCGCGTATTCGCCCCGGAGTTGTCCTCCGCAGAGCAAGTGATTGACAGAGCGACAGCGATGACTACGATTGCGGCGCTAGTTGTGCGGAACATTGGAAGAACCTCCTGCCACATGATGGCGTCGATTGTCGAACCGGTAGCCGAACGTCGTATAGATCTGGTTGTAGTTTTGTAAGGCTCCGCGCTGAAGGGTGAAGCCGCCTTCAATGAAATACTTAGTCCCGAAGGTGGTGTCGATGAAGCAATTCACAAAGCGCGATCCATTATCCGTAGTGAGGGACGAAGTATATGCTTGCTCTCCAGCCTGAAGGTTGAACCGGAGATTGTCGTGGAAGTTGCGTGATAGAAGAATCGATCGGTATGAGCCCTGAGCAAACGCGCTGTTGAATTTCGAGTAGCGCAAGTCCATGTGGACTCCGGTCTTCCACAGCCTTCCGAGGGACAGACCGTACATCGTGTTCCACGAACTTGATTTGTCTGAGCTGCTTGAGCTTTGCCCAAGGCTCGCATAAAGACTGACCCGTGATGGCAGTTCAACCCGCACTCCGCCACTCACTCCCTGAAACAACAATTTGTCCAGCAACCCTGTGCCCACGAGCTGCGCGTCATAAGTCGGGACATCACGAAAATAGCTGTGATTCAAGTCAAAGCTTATGCGCCGTGTTGGCTGGTAGCGGAAGCTGAGATAACTGTTCTTTAGGCCAAGTCCGACTGGCGCCACACCTGGCCCCGTACTAGGCTTATCCACTTGCAACGCGTGGTACACGCTAAAGACCCGCTTATAGGTAACGGAATTCTCGGTGAACACAAACGGGCGGTCTATGCTCCAAACGATAGTTTGGATGCCGACCCCGGCAGTGCTGGTATATCTCAGTTTGTCGAAGTCTCCGCCAGCAAAGTTGATCAACCCTCCTCCCATATGCAGGTTTGGATTGTAGTTGTACGAGGTCGGATCGGGAGCCAGACCTGCGAATGCTGCAACCGTGACGATACTGGATATCTTGCGGCCAGCATACGCTCCGTCGATGGTTTGGAGGCTCGGAGCCCAGGGTAGATACATGCGCCCGATGCCGAAGGTCCAACGCGACTTTGGATTCACATAGGTGAACCCGAATTGGTATGTACGGTTGATCAGATCTTGTATTGTGGCGGTTGAAGTGTTCGAATTCGTTTGCAGTTGTCCTCGCCAGTACCCGGTGAGGTTCCAGTAGGTTCCGTAAATGCGAGTGATGTCGGCACGAATTACAACTCCCGCCTGGGACGAATTAGAGGCTGCAGGGCCGCCACTGTGAATTGTGCTGAAGTCCAATCCAATTCGTCCCTTCGCCTGGTTCACTTCCGGAAGGGGCGGGCGCGGCAGTTGTTCGCGAATCTCTTCATCCATTGGGTCGCCTTCTGTAAAGCTGACGACGACTGGGTATTGCCTGGTGTTGCTGAGAGTGCGCTTGACAACCAACTTCTCAATTTCTGTCTGCTCCAAGGTAGCGATATCTCCAACTGCCACGGGCTGGCCCTTCGTCACGAACTCGCAGGCTGCCGAGCTTTCCGCAACGGAGAAGACCCGTAACTGCGTAACAGTCTCTGCGTTATTCACAGATGCCGCTAGGTGCGACGCCGTGGGAGTCGCGGACTTTACCGTGAGCAGCATTCCCTCGGCTAGGCCGGCGCTTCGGCCTCCATCAATGTAGACGCTTTCGTCGGTCAGGTAGCGTACGTGGAATGTGGTCTGCAACTGCGCTTCCTGCGCCCGTGCATTGCTTTGCGCGAGAGCGATTAACAGGAATAGTCCGAAAGAGGTCTTTCGTTTCATCAGCATTAGCCTCCGGTTCCATTTCTGTGGCAGGAGTAGCAACTTGTCGCGGTATAGGTGTAGCTCTTCACGCCCGTATGGTGCGGATCTGTCGACGCCTCCGCATGTTCGTGGCAGGTAATGCAGGAGAAGGCAGTGTAGTCCGAAGAATTTACGTGGCAGTCAGCGCACGTTGTCCATTTCCCGGCATGAGTTCCAGAATAGATCGGGAACCATGTGTGATTGAATGTTGCACCCAGCCACGAGGTTGTGGTGTGGCAGGTAGCACACGTTGTCGGGAAATTCGAGGCTACGTGGTTCGGATTTGTGGTTCCCGTGTAGTCCGCGGTATGGCAGGAGTAACAGTCGGTCGGAGTGGTCGTATAGTTGCCGTTGATGTGGCAACTTGTGCATGCAACCGTGATATGAGCCCCTGTTAATGGGAAGGATGTTGTGTTGTGATTGAACGTCGCCGGATTCCACGCTGTCGTTGTGTGGCAAACTGCGCACGTGGTTGGGAAACCAACCGTCTTATGATTCGGGTTGGTGGTGCCATTGTAGTCCGCGGTATGGCAGGAATAGCAGTCTGTCGGAAGGGTGGTGTAATTGCCTCCAACGTGGCAGCTTGCACAGGCAACTGTGAGGTGCGCTCCTGTTAAAGGAAACGCTGTTTTGCTGTGGTCAAACGTCGCGGGGTTCCAAGCCGTCGTCGAATGGCAGATCGAGCAGTCGGTGGGGAATCCCGACGTCACATGGTTCGGATTCGTCGTGCCGTTAAAGTCAGCCATATGACATGTTGCACAGGCTGTCGACGTAAGGTTGTAGTTGTTATTGACGTGACACTGAGTGCACTGCAATGTTGCGTGAGCTCCCGTCAGTGCGAAGCCGGTGAATGTCGCGTGGTCAAAGGTCGCCGGACTCCAGGCGGTCGTGGTATGGCAAGTCTGACACGTTTGCGGGAATCCCGAAGTAACATGGTTGGGATTCGTGGTGCTGGTGAAGTCCTTCTGATGGCACCCGTAGCAGAGAGTCGGGAGCGTGGTGTAATTTCCGTTCACATGGCACGTGGCACAAGGAACCGAGACGTGCGCGCCGGTAAGAGGAAACGAAGTCTTACTGTGGTCAAAAGTGGCTGGCGTCCATGCAGATGTATTGTGGCAGGCGTTGCAGGTCAGCGGGAAGCCGACGGTCTTATGGTTCGGATTCGTGGTGTTGTTGTAATCCGTGAGATGGCACGACGAGCAATCGGTGGAAATCGCACCGTAATTTCCATTCAGGTGACACTGTGAGCACTGCACGTTTACGTGAGCACCAGTCAAAGGAAATGCGGTTTTGCTGTGATCGAACGACGCCGGCGTCCATGCGGTTGTTGTATGACACATCTCACAAGTGGTCGGAATCCCCGCAGTCTTGTGGTTCGGATTCGTCGTATTGTTGTAATCCGTGAGGTGGCAGCTGGAGCAAGCCGTCGAGGTAAGGTTGTAATTGTTGTTCACGTGGCACTGCGCGCACTGCAGAGTCGCATGCGCCCCCGTGAGTGGAAAATTGGTGAATGTCGAGTGATTGAAGGTCGCGGGGCTCCACGCAAGACTGGAATGGCACACGCCGCAATCATGTGGGAATCCGGCCTGAACGTGGTTGGGATTGGTTGTACCGGTAAAGTCCTTCTGGTGACATCCATAACAGGTCGCAGGAGTTCCCTTGAAGTTGCCGCCAACATGGCAGGCGGTGCAATCAAGAGTGGCGTGAACACCTACAAGCGCGTAACCGGTGTATTTAAGATGATCAAACTTCGCCCCCAGCCATGAATCCATTGAGTGGCAGTCCGTGCAGGTAGTCCCAAACCCTAGCGATACATGGTCAATCACCGGAGTCTTGTAGTCGGCCTGATGACAGGAGTAACACATTGTGGATAGGCCTTGGAACTGTCCGCTCGCGGCGTTCTTGTGGCACGCGTCGCACTCTACCAGGGCGTGCATGCCGGTGAGCGGGAACCGGTTAAAATGTTCCTTCACTGCGTCGATGGAGACACGCCATCCTTTCACCGTGTGACACTGCTCGCAGTTGGCGCCGAATTGACCCCTGTGAAGATCGGCATGGCAATCGGCACACCGCATTCCCACTTTTGTAAACACCATGTTCGTGTGGCACTGCCTGCATCCAACGTCTTTATGCATACCAAGCAGTGGATATTTGGTGTCATTGTGGTTAAATTCAGGAATATTTCGGATTGGTTTCCATGCGGTATGGGTGTGGCAATCTTCGCACGGACGGGCCAGCGCGCCGTGCGGGCTCCGTATGTTAGCTCTCGGATTCGCCGGCTGCTGGTCGACTGCGAGCACCGGTAACCCGAGTAACTGAGTGCCGATGAGGATGAGTGCAAGAATTGAGCTACGCATGGCCGGGGGACTCCTTCGCCCATGCAATGTGCGCCAGTTCATTCAAGTGTGCTATGTGCAATTCAAATTCAATTGTCATGGGCACCTCTTTGCGGACGCTCAATGCTCGCGGCCAAGCTCTTCAGCGTATTGCCGTGACATGCCGCGCATGTGGTTGGCGTCGGCTTATAGAACAGGACGGACTTGCCATTCACATCCTGGAAATTCGCGTGGCAGGACTTGCACCGCACGTCCACATGTGCCCCCTTCAGTGAGAAGATGGTCTTCTCATGGTCGAAGGTGGAGGGCCGCCATTTTGTTACATTATGGCAATCTGCACAGAGAGTAGCTCGGGAGCCTTTCGTCAGGAACTGCGATCCGTGGATATCGTCATGACAGTCCTCACACTTTGTTGGCGCCTGTGTGTAGTCCACATTTTTCAGAGTCCGCTCCATGTTCGGAGGACGATGGCAGGCATCGCAGGTTACCGCCCGATGTGCCCCTGCAAGCTCAAACTCCGTACTTGAATGATCAAATGCGGCAAGGTCTTTCCACGCCTTCGTGGAGTGGCACACTGTGCATCCAGTGCCCTGCCCTTTAGCCTCGCTCTTTGCGATCCACTTTACAAACTGACCACGATGAGGATCAGAGTGACAAGTTGTGCATGAGAGTTCTACAAAGTGGTAACGCGCGGGACCGTTCTCTTCTGCTGGCTTATGGCAGTCGATGCAGGCAACCGCTACGTGTCCACCCGTGAGCTTGAAATCTATTTTCTGATGCTTGGCCAGAGTCATTGAGGACTTATGGAAGTTCGTTTCGTTGTGGCACTGCTCGCAGCGGTTTAGGTAAGGAGCGTTTGCAAACTGCCCGCGATGCACATCCTTGTGACAATCCAGACACAACGCGAACTTCACTTTGTAGATTGTTGCTTTACCTTCCGGAGTGTGACACTTCGCACACGCGACCTCGGCGTGCTTCTCGCGCAGAGGGAATGCGGACTTGACGTGCTCGGTAACCCCGTACTTTGCAGGCTTGAAACCATTCAGCGTGTGGCAAGATTCACAGGCGCCCTTATCGGCTCGCTTGGCAAACTGCCCGCTGTGCGGGTCGGGCTTATGGCAGTCGGCACATAGCTTGAATGCAACCGGCTTTTTGAAGTCGCTTCCGTGATGGCAGGTTTCACACCCAACCTCCTGGTGCTTGCCTTCGAGTGGATACTTCGTTGTCGAATGATCGAACTTCGTCGTTAAGGAAGGGGTCTTCTTCCACGTAACGGTGGTGTGGCATTCTTCACAGGTCTGTTTAAAAGCTCCATGGTGCGGATCACTGTGGCAGTCCGCGCATCGACCGAATTTTAGTCCAACGTACCGGGGCATTCCATCCGAACCCTGCGTGTGACATTTCTGGCAACTGACATTGACGTGCGCTCCGGTCAGCGGGTATTTCGATTTCGAGTGATCGAATGTTTTCCCCACCTTCCAGTCAGTTGAATTGTGGCACTGTTCGCAGCGAGGCCCCAGCGTTCCATGGTGTTTGTCTTCGTGGCAGCTCGTGCAACTCTGCGACAGTCCGAGGTATGAGCGGTTAAGATCTTTCGTAAGGATGTTGGACCGTTCTGCAGGCGCATTTTTTTCGCGATTATGACATCGATTGCACGCGAGTGTGGCGTGCTTGCCGTCAAGCTTGTATCCGGTCTTGGCGTGATCGAGAGCTTTCGGATCCCAGCGTATCATCGAGAAATTTTCGCCATTGTGGTCGGAGTGGCATTTGATACACGCGTTGCTTGGCGCTCCCGGGGCAACCAGTGTCGCGTGCAACCCTCTCCGCTGCTGTAATCTCACGGCAATCTCTCTATGGCAATCGAGGCAGCGAAAATCTGGCGTGCTTGATTTGACTGCGTGGCATCGAATGCAATTGGTTGGCCCTTCTAATTCACGGTGCGCATGCGATAGTGCTCCAGGGGATATTTGTGCTCCCACTAGAACAGACAGTAACGCAATAACAATTAGAACGCGGCAAATTTCAACAGCTTGATACACTAATCGCCCGCGCATTTTGTGAGTGCGTTCCACCGATCGCTTTTTTCTCGCCTCCGCCGCACTCTGCAAGTAGGAATCCATCCATGGATTGGTGTAACGCCGTCACGACGAATGTAGTTATCTACTCGCAGGACTTTGCCTGAGTGCGATTGTTTGCATGGGTTATTGCACGCTGGAGTCCAACCAGCATGACAAGGTGTTCATCTTTTTGAAAGATTCGACGGTAAATATTGCCCAGGGAGACCTAGCGCCAAGCGACCATACGGCGTAACTGATATTTGAGAATCGTTTTACCGAGTGCAGACGACTGAGCCATTGTTAGCTTCGACGGCGACCGGTGACATCCGGACCTGCGCCCACTGTTAGGATGTGGCGCCCCCCTGCGTTGAGGCCATGAGTGCCCTGCCCATCGGTCGGAGATGTCGTGAACCCCCGAGGAGTCCCCAAAGAAGGTGCTTTGATCCCCGGCAATAAGTACAGACCTCACGCAAGGCGAGGAGCGTAAGGAGAGTGACCGCTTCATGTTCCGCCCCTCTTGACGCTATTCACTGTGGATTTCCCTGCAAAATAGTCTCGACGGAGAGGCGCATTCGCGCATTTCTTACATGTATCGGCACGTGGGTGGCAGAGGTCGGATTTCTTAAGCCTGCCAACTGGCACGGCTGCATCAGATCGTCTTCTTGGCGAAGACGCGGGCATGCAAATTCTTTTCATGGGATTACGGTGCAGGAGTAGGAAGGGAGAAACCGAATTACGCGCGCAGGCCCATCTGAACATTCCAGAAGGAGAGGGCCTGCGCGCGATCGTTACTTAGCGACGCTGCAAGTGAATGACCTGCCGGCCGACCGGCCCTCCGGGAGCATGTGCCACCGCAAACAAATCATGCTCCTCCAGCGTATCGATCAGCATATCGATAAGAGACATGACAATCTCAGGGCGATGCCGAGCCTCTTCTACAAGGTGTTTTGAGCAGATGGGTTTCCCCTCCCAATCCGGCAATCCTGTTTCATCAATGTCACTGAATAGCTGGTAGCGCCCTTCGTTCGGACATTTCTCTTTGTGGCACTTGTTTGTATATTTCTTGTGTGAATCGGGCAGATTGATTGCCACCAAATTGAACATTTTGCTCCGCTCCTTTTATCTCGTTAGTTTTCTTCCTTTAAGTCGTCTGTCGACAAAATGCCCAGGCGCGGTCAGCCTGAGGTGCCCGTTCTGGGCTGGCTAACTTCGCCTCTACCCGGCGCGCCAGTGGTTCCTCGATAAATCCGAAGGAGATCATCATGACTCAAGGCTGACTTCTTGAGAACAGAACATTCTCGAATTTTCGGCAGCATTCGATCTGCAATGCTGCGCGTGGTGTTCACTCCAAGTCCCGACAAAACCTGTAGCACGCTCTCAGACCCGGAATGGCGCCCAATCACAAAGTCCGGAGTAATCTTTCCAAGCTCCGAGGCGGAAAATGGCTCGAAGCTGTTCCGGTCCTGCAGCAATGAATGGCAGTGAATTCCCGATTCGTGTTGAAAAATTGCCTCGCCGGTAATCGGCTGGTTTGCCGGAATAACACGTTTTGACGCCTGCGCAACCTGTTCGCAGAGAGCTGGCAACGCGCTGCAATCGATTCCACTCTCCAGTCCAAGCGAGTGCCGCATTGCCATCGCGACCTGTTCCAGCACAGCATTCCCTGCACGTTCACCCAGGCCGGTCACCGTGGCGCTGATACTGCCAGCGCCCGCCTGGATGGCTGCGATGGCATTCGCTGTCGCCATGCCAAAATCGTTGTGAGCGTGAAACTCAAGTATCGCGGCTCCGGCGTACTCCCGCAAAACGTGGACCGCACTTGCCGTCTGTAGGGGGTTCCAGATTCCGACGGTGTCAGCAATGCGAATTCGGTGGACGCCTGAGCTTGCCGCCGCGCTGACAAACTCCTGCAAAAAAGCTTTCGCAGTTCGCGTCCCATCCTGTGCCCCTACTGAAACCCAAGCAAAACGTTCGCGAGCATATTTCACAATCTCCGGTAACCATCGCATTGCCCAACTTTGGGATTTTCCGATTGACCCGAGTTGGATCGCCGAGACCGGAAATGCAATGTGGATGGAGTCGAGTCCGCAGGCGGCTGTGGCATCCACGTCTGCCTCGCGTGCCCGGCTCCATCCTGTCAGCCGCGCCCCCAGTCCGAGCCCAACCATGGCGCGAACATCATTACATTCAGCTTCTCCCATCGCGGCGATGCCGCACTCCAACTCCGGGACACCTGCTTCGCTCAGTGATTGAGCAATGGCGAGTTTCTCCTCACGTGAAAATGCAACGCCCGGCGCTTGTTCGCCGTCGCGAAGGGTGCAGTCGATGATTCGCACTGTCGCGTCGCCCATGATCATTCCTTCGCTCTGAACTCTGCCTACTCTTCAGGACAGCAATAACGCAGTTGCTTCTTTACCTTCCTGCAGAGCGTCCAGAATCTCGTCGATCTTCTCCTCGTTTACATCGCCGTACCATGAACCCTCCGGATAGACGACCATTAGTGGGCCGCTCTCGCAGCGGTTCATACAGCCCGTACTTGAGACCATCACGTCCTGCATTCCGCGATCATCCAGTTCGGTTTCGATGTAGGGCAGCAGGGCTGCGGAGTCTTTCTTGAAACACATGCCCTTGCTTTCACCTTTCACGCGGAAGCTGGCACAAACTAAGATATGGTGCGTCGGTTTCTGCATCGATCTTCTCCTTGGGTTGTTATGCGCAACCGGTACCGGTTCCCTGGCATCCGGAAGTTCCGCAAGACTTGAACTGTTTTTTCATTGCCACCGGAACGTCTCCGCTACGATGCAGGCTATCCATCGCCTGCGCGATGAGCCCGGTAGCCTCGATGACTCGAAGGCCGCTCTGTTCCATCACCCAGCGCGGCTTCCGTCCCACCCCGCTGACGAGGATAGAGTGGCAATCCTCCACCGACTTGGCTAGTTCGCGCCAGCGCAGGTTGCCGTCTCCCGGCTCGGGCGCATCGCGCATCCCAACCAGCTTCGGCTCGATCTCGTCATACTCGAAGATCCAGAGCTTCTCGGCTTCGCCCAGATGCTGATTGATGAGGATTCCCTCCATACTTGCAACCGCAACGTAGGGACGCCCGGAGCGGTCGTCGAGCAATCCGTTGGCGGAATCGCGCATCAGGCTCACCAGCTCATGAGACTGATCCTCGCCCAGCATACCGACTGCATCCGCACGGCATCGCGTGCAGTGTTCCATCTGCGGGATGATTTCGGAAACCCTTGTACGAATCTTCTTCACCTCGGAGAGTGGCAGTTCGTTCTTCTCCGCAAACGGCGTACCGGCGACCGGGAAGAGCGGAATGCAGTTCATTACATCCGCGCCAAGTTCACGCATCTCTTCGGCTACCAGCTCCACATGCTCATCGTTGATTCCGGGCACGATGATGGTGTTGATCTTGAGCGTGACTCCGGCGGCCTTGAGCGCCTTGATCGAGGCGAGTTGGCGCTCAAGCAGAACACGCGCGCCTTCTTCGCCACGGTAGATCTTCTTGTGGTCGCGAACCCACGAGTAGATCTTCGCTCCGATCACGGGATCGATCGTGTTCACCGTGATGGTGACGTGGCTCACCTGGAGGCGTGCCAGATCTTCCGCATAAGGTGCAGTGTTCAGTCCGTTGCTGGCCACGCAAAGCAGCATCTCGGGATACTTTTCGCGCACCAGTCGCAAGGTCTCAAGGGTTTCATCAGGAGTGGCAAACGGATCGCCAGGCCCTGCGATGCCGACAACTTTCAGTTGCGGAATGCGCAGCAGTACCTTATCCAGATAAGCCAGCGCCTGCTTCGGCTGAAGAACCGCGCTGGTTACTCCTGGACGGCTTTCATTCATGCAATCAAATTTGCGATCACAGTAATTGCACTGGATGTTGCACTGGGGCGCCACCGGCAGGTGAATACGTCCCGTGGTGTGACGAGCGTCCGAGTTGAAACATGGGTGTTGCGTCAGATCCAGCGCCATTATGCACCTCTACAGGTAGCTGTAGCCAATTGAACTTGAGTCCTGCTTCACTTCCAGCAGAGTATTGACAACGAGGTCGAACAGTTGCTGTGCACCGCGATAGCCGAGGTGCAGAATGCGTTGACCTCCAATGCGGTCATGGATGGGAAAGCCAACCCTGATCAGTGGCACGCCGAGTTCACGCGCCAATTTGGCTCCCTTGCTGCTTCCAATCACGAAGTCCGGTTTGAGAGCCTTCAACTCCGTCTCTTCTGCCATCGTCATGAAGTCGACTCCATCACGCACTAGCACCGTGTCCCGCACATGGGTCGTGACTTCGGCAATACTGCGCGCCAGCGCGCCGCTCTTGCCGCCGGAGGCGCAGAGCACCGGCACTACTCCGATTTCTGCTAGAAAGGATGTGAGTCCCACCACCATGTCTTCGTCTCCAAAAACAATGGCCCTCTTGCCAAACAGATATTTATGTCCATCCACATAGGAGTCCACGAGCCTCCCGCGCTCCTGGCGGTACTTATTCGGGGTCTTAAGTCCCGTGAGTTTTTCCATTGCCGCAAAGAATATGTCGCTCTCGTGAACTCCGATGGGCAAACCGATCCTCTTCGCGGGAACATCGAACTTCTCCTGCAAGAAGGATGCTGCCGTCTTCTTTGTCCGCAGAATGCGTCCGAACTCAATGGTGGCCTTCGCTGAAGGGGTAGCGCGCAACGCCGTAATCGTGGTGCCACCTTCGGGAATCTTCTGGTACTTTTCCATCGACGGCCCGTCCAGCGTCTCGGAATAATCCGGAAAGAGCGTCATCGGCATTTCGAAAGCCGCGGCGACCTCCTTCAGAAATCGCAGATCCTCCGACGACACCATTCCAGGAAACAGGTTCACGAAGCTGTCAACATAGGCGCTTGGGCTGGCACCGACTTCTGCAAGTTGCTCCACCACTGCGCGCACCGCATCATGGAAACCGTCAATGTGTGTCCCGCTGTAGCTGGGAGTGGAAACGTGAACCAGCGTTGGCCCCTTGGAGCCTGCGGTCATCTCGCGGTACTCATGTAGCAATCCGCTCACATCCTCGCCAATCGTCTCAGTGAGGCATGTGGTCGCAATTCCAATCAAGGAGGGGTGATATTGCGAGGTCACGTTTCCCAATCCCTCGCGCAGATTGGCTCCCCCGCCAAAAATCGTGGTGGCCTCGCTAAATCCCGACGTTGCAATGTCCATCGGCTCTCGGAAGTGGCTGATGATATAACGCCGCATGTAGGTGGCACATCCCTGCGATCCATGCAGGAACGGAACTGCACCGGCAATTCCGCGCATCACCAGCGTTGCGCCGAGTGGAGCACAGGCCTTGCAGGGGTTGCGGGTTGAAATCCAATTGGGACGCGGGATTTTCTTCGGCGCATGTGGCTGCGAACTCATTTCACCACCTCCAGCGTATTTCCGCGTTTGCGCGGAGTCAGCTGCCACACTGGACTCATGACGCTTCCATAGACTTCGCGTGCGAAATTGAGCATTCCCTCAAACCCGGCGAGCGCTTCTTTACGCTCGTGGTTGTGATCGCAGAAACCAATCCCAAGTTTGTAAGCGATGGGGCGCTCCTTGACCCCGCCGATGAACACATCCACGTCCTTCTCCTCAAGGAAGCTGGAAAGCTCAAGCGGGTTCGAGTCGTCCGCGATGATCGTCCCCTCGTCACAAAGTTCGCGCAGTTGCTCGTAATCGTCCTTGTTGCCGGTTTGCGATCCCACCATGACCGTCTTCATTCCCAGCAGGCGTAGCGCGCTCACCAAGGAGAAAGCCTTGAAGGCTCCGCCGACATAGATGGCTGCACGTTTCCCTTCGAGGACACGCCGATAATCGGCGATCAGGGGCATGATCCGCTGCAGCTCTTCGCGGACCATGTTCTGCGTGCGCTGGAGCATCTCCTTGTCCTTGAAATGGCGCGCAACGTCGTAGAGTGACTTCGACATGTCCTCCACGCCAAAGTAGGAGACGCGAATGAACGGAATCCCATATTTCTCTTTCATGCTCTTGGCCAGGTATGTCATGGAGCCTGAGCACTGCACTACGTTGAGCGCAGCACCGTGCGAACGCCGGATGTCATCAATTCTTCCGTCGCCTGTAATGCACGAAACTACCTGCACGCCCATGCGTGCATAGTAATCGCGAATCATCCATGTCTCGCCCGCCAGGTTGAAGTCGCCCAGGATGTTGATGCTGCGCGGACTGATGTCCTCGACCGGGCCGGTTCCTACAATCTGTAACAACGCATCACACGCTGCGCGGTATCCATCCTTCTTCGTGCCCTTGAAACCCTCCGAGTGCACGGCGAGCACCGGAATTCCCTTTTCCAATCCGACGCGCTTACAGACCGCTTCCACATCGTCGCCAATGACGCCGACGATGCAGGTGGCGTAGACAAACGCGGCCTTCGGTTGGTGTGCATCGATCAGTTCGCAGAGCGCTGCGTATAGTTTCTTTTCCCCGCCCTGTATGACATCCATCTCCTGCAGATCGGTGGAGAAACTGAGCCGGTGCAACTCCGGCCCGGAGGAGAGTGCGCCGCGAATGTCCCATGTATAGGAGGCACAGCCAATCGGTCCATGCACTATATGTAAGGCATCAACGATGGGATACAGTACGACGCGCGAGCCGCAGAAGACGCAGGCGCGCTGGCTCACTGAACCAGCTGCGCTCTGTTTCTCGCAGTCGAGCTGGAAGGCTTGCTGCTGCCCCTTCCGGTACACCTGCCGCTCGCGCTCCCGTAAGATATCCGCCATTTGCCTTTTCCTTATGTTAGCCGTTTGGTTGAGTCGCTTTGTCGAAAGCTAGAGAAGCTCTTCTTGCGGCTGCGCCGCAATCCTACATCACGAGTTCGAAGCTCTCTTCCGGGGCGTCGCGGTCCTGACGATCCATTAGCACTCCAAGAATCTTCTCCAGTAGTCGCATCCCACCCTTGTAGCCAACCGTCGGAAAATAAGAATGTCCGACGCGATCAAGAATCGGAAAACCGTGGCGCACAAAGGGGATGTTTTCATCACGCGCAATGTACTTGCCATAAGTGTTGCCAATCAGCACATCCACTGATTCCTTCTTGATCCACTGGTGCATCAGGTACATATCGGCCTGTGCTCCGGCGCGGATTTTAGCCTCCGGTACGTTCCCACCCAGCACCGCTCGGATGCGATTCTCAAACTGCGGAGTCGGTGTGCCAGTCACGATGTACACGGGCTTCATGTCCAGCAAGTTAAGAAACTCCGTCAGTGAGACCAGTTGATCCGGATCGCCGAATAGTGCGACCCGCTTGCCGTGAACGTACTGATGCATATCCGAGATCATGTCGAGAAGCCGCCCGCGTTCATCGGTAATCGAGTCAGGCACACTTACGCCCGCAATGGTGCGCAGCTTGTCGATGAAACGGTCGGTCGCCTGCAGCCCAATCGGCAGTTCCATGATTTCGCCCGGCACGCCGCACTTCTTCTTCATCTCTTCGACCGCTGCTCCTGAGCCCGAGGGGCCCAGTCCAATCGCCGCCATACTGCCGCCCGAGGCCTTGATCTGCTCCACGGTCGTGCCGCCCTTGGGATAAAACTCGTGCTTACCAGTCTGCGGCGCATCCAGTACGTCCGAGGTGTCCGGATACATGACCATGTCGATTCCCAGATCCTTCGCCAGCGATTTCAGCTCGCGCATATCGGAGGGTTCGACCCATCCCGGAAACAGCGTCACCTGGTTGGACTTTTCCGCATTCGGATCGGCGAAATAGGTGACCATCGCCTTGGTCATGTTTGAGAAGCCAGTCACGTGCGAGCCCTGATAGCTCGGCGTATTGCAGTGAATCACATACTTGCCCGCTGGCACCTTGTCTTCGGCAATCGCTTTGTTGATGATCTGCACCAAGTCATCGCCGATGGTTTCTGACAGGCAGGTGGTATGCACGGCGATGACGTCCGGCTGGTAGACACCGAAGATGGTAGTAATCGCCTGAAGCAAGTTCGCCTGTCCGCCAAAAACCGATGCGCCTTCCGTGAAAGAACTGGTCGCGGCCATCACCGGCTCCTTGTAGTGGCGGGTCAACGTGCTGCGGTGGTAGGAGCAGCAACCCTGCGAACCATGGCTGTGCGGCAGGCAGTTATGCAACCCTAGCGCGGCGTACATCGCCCCAATCGGTTGGCAGGTCTTGGCCGGGTTCACCGTCAGTGCGGTGCGTTCCATAACCTCATCTGTAGTGTGGCGTAAAAGCATAAAGCATTCCCTTTCTGCTCAAGGAGCAGTGTCTGTGAGCTGGCTGTAGCGTTCGAGTGAGACGATTAGTCGGCAGCGACTTCCGCCAGCTGTTCCGTCTTTGACTGCCATGGCGGAGTCACAAATGACCAGATCTTCATGTTCACCATACGGTCGATGTCCTTGAAGAAATTGATCGCTCCACGGAAGCCCGCATAGGGCCCGCCGTAGTCATAGCTGTGCAGCTGCTTGCAGGGAATCCCCATCTTTTGAACAGCGAACTTTTCCTTGATGCCGGCACAGAATATGTCGGGCCGGTAGATCTCCAGCAGTCGTTCAGTCTCGTGATGGCTCAAGTCGTCGACGACCAGCGTGTCGTTGTCCATCTCCGGCATCATGCCGATGTAATCCTTGAACTCCATCTCGGTCATCGCTTCGAGCTTTGCCAGCTGTTCCGGAGTTCTCCTTGCGCGATAGCGCTCCGGATCCGGCACCACGTCGATTTCCTCGATGTTCTTGCTGTCGGCATCCACCTTTAGGCCGGGAAGAACTTTGCGGCCTTCGTAGTCGTCGCGGTGGCCGAACTCGTAGCCCGCGACAATCGTCTTAATACCGATCTCGGTAAATAGCTGCTGGTAGTGATGGGCGCGTGATCCGCCCACAAACAGCATCGCCGTCTTGCCCTGGCAGCGCGACTTCACAACCGCGCGCGTCGCCTCCACGGCTCCCATCTCCTCGGCTATCACCTCTTCCACCCGCGCCTTCAAACCATCGTCCTCGAAGTATTCGGCGATCCTGCGCAGTGACTTGGCCGAGGCTTCGGCACCGATGAAGTTCACCTTCATCCAGGGAATTCCAAAACGCTTCTCCATCATCTCCGCCGCGTAGTTGATCGAGCGGTGGCACATGACAAGGTTCAGATCTGCCGTGTGCGAGTTCGCCATCGTGTCATAGGTCGAGTTGCCGCTGAAGGTCGAAATCTGTTTGATACCGCAGCGCGACAGAATGTCTTCCAGCACAAAACCGTCACCGCCGATGTTGTATTCACCTAGCAGGTTGACCTTGAACTTGTCGTCGTGCGGCGTCTCATTGTTGCCAATGATGTGTTTGAAGAGTCCGTTGTTGGCAATGTGATGCCCCGCCGACTGACTGACCCCGCGGTAACCTTCGCAACTGAAGCCGAATACGTTGATTCCCAGCTCGGCCTTCATCTCCCGCGCAACCGCATGCACATCGTCGCCAATCAAGCCCACTGGACAAGTGGAGAAGATGGCAATCGCTTTCGGATGGAAGAGCGCGAACGCCTCCTTTACCGCCTCCTTCAGCTTCTTCTCCCCGCCAAACACAATGTTTTCTTCCTGCATATCCGTGGACAGGCAGTAGTTGATGAAGTTCTGGTCGTCCAGCGTGGCCGGACGCGTCTGGTTGCGGCGTGTTAGCCAGGCATAGAAGCTGCACCCGATGGGGCCATGCACAATACTGAGAATGTCGCGGCTCGGGCCAATGACCACGCCCTTGCAGCCCGCATATGTGCAACCACGCTGGGTGATAATTCCAGGGCTGCTGCGCACGTTTGCCTTGATCTCCGGCACGCTGCCGTCTTCACCAACCTGGTTGATGGCAATCTGTTCGGAGCGCTTCTGGCGAAGCTTCTTCGGATAGATCTGAATCAGTTCCTCTTTAACAACGCGGGGATCTATTGACATAACTCACTCCAGTGCTTTGGCTGGCCCTCATCGGGCATACTTCGTTTGGTCTTCGACCAGATTAAGCAACAACTTCCGTACCCGGCGGCACGCCATCTACTAGACCAAAGTCGATGAGCAGCTTTTCCAGATCGTCCATCGGCAGCGGTGTGGGGATCACAAAATTCTTGTTCTGGTCGATCGCCTGGGCCAGTGCGCGGTACTCATCGGCCTGCTCGCATGCCGGATTCCACTCGATGACCGTCTTGCGGTTGATCTCAGCGCGCTGTACGTCGTTGTTGCGGGGAACAAAGTGAATCATCTGCGTGCCCAATTGACGGGCAAACTCTTCAATCATCTCTTTCTCGTTATCCACCTTGCGGCTGTTGCAGATGATGCCCCCGAGGCGTACGCCGCCGGCATTGGCAAACTTCACTACGCCTTTGGAGATATTGTTGGCCGCATACATTGCCATCATCTCGCCCGAGCACACGATGTAGATCTCCTGCGCCTTGCCTTCGCGGATGGGCATCGCAAATCCGCCGCACACCACGTCGCCCAGTACGTCGTAGAAGACGTAGTCGAGTTCACTTTCATAAGCGCCAAGCTGCTCCAGCAGGTTGATCGAGGTGATAATGCCGCGTCCCGCGCATCCCACGCCCGGCTCCGGCCCGCCCGACTCCGTGCACTGCACGCCGCGATATCCTGGGCGCAGAATTTCGTTCAGATCGACTTCATCGCCGCCCTCGTCGCGCAACGTGTCCAGAACCGTTTTCTGCGCCAGTCCGCCGAGTAACAAGCGGGTTGAATCAGCCTTGGGGTCGCATCCGACCACCATAATCTTCTTGCCCATTTCGGCCAGAGCCGCCACGGTGTTCTGGGTTGTTGTGGACTTTCCGATTCCGCCTTTTCCGTAGATCGCGATGCTTCTTCTCGCCATTTCCGTGCTCCTTGGTATAAGAGTTCATGCGTTTCGTTGAGATATGTGAATACAATTTGGTTCCGTCCGACATTCAGCTAGAGGATGTGGGTTCGCCTCGCACCCAACAGTGAGGGGTTCGCATAGCGGCTTCGCATCAAGCTGCGCGGCACAATTTCTTTTAAAGGGGTACGGTCCCGCCACAAGAGCGGCGTGGAACCTTTTGCTCGATCAGGGAGCGGATAGTACAAACGCGAGCTACAGCGCCGCGTCGATCTGGAAAGAAGACTTAGCCTGAGCGACGGACTCGGTCGCCCACTGCTTGTTCCTGTGTAGGAGACAACAATACGACGAACGTAACCCGAGCGTCCAATTCATTTTCTTTATTGCCGCGATAAGCACGGGAGGCGTGCGAACTCCGTCACAACGCCGCACGAATCTATTATGGCTGGCATAAGAACTTTCAATTGGCCTTCCAGCAGTTCCCCCATTTAGTCTCCCTACACTTGCTGTAATCCCGCGTGGGGCCGGGGGAGAGTCGTGGATCGAGTATGCGCAAATCAGGGACTGGTGCGGGCGCATGGCAAGTGGCCATCCTCCACCGTACAAGCCGAATTGTCAGCTCTGGCCTCGCTATCGACGACATGTTGCAGGAACTTGTCGCCATCACCGTAGAGGTCACAGCTTGTGACGCCTGCCTTGTCTATCTCCCTGACCAGGAGAGTGGGGAAATCGTGCTGCGGGCGTCCCAACTGCCCCACGACGCCGAAATTGGCGCTGTCCGTCTCAACCTAGGCGAAGGCATCGCCGGATGGGTAGCCCAGCACAAATCAGCAGTAGCTCTCTCCAATCATGCTTTTGCGGATCCCCGCTTCAAGCTCTTCACAACTCTGGTCGAAGACACCTACGAAGCCCTCGTTTCCGTCCCCCTGGTGCGAGGCGGGGAGGTGATAGGCGTGCTCAATGTGCATCATCGCGAACCGCACGAGCACACCCCGGACGAAATCTCCGTACTCTGCTTTTTGGGTGAGCAGATGGGTGTAGCCATCGCATACTCCACCCTCGCCGAGCACAACGTAAGGCTTAAGAGGGAGGCGACTCTGGTCCGCCAGCAATTGGAGGAACGCAAAATTGTTGAGAGGGCCAAGGGAGTCTTGCAGCAACGCTTTGGATTGAGCGAAGAGGAGGCCTATCAGCGCCTACGCGACGAAAGCCGCCGCCTGCGGCGAGCAATTCGGGAAGTCTCCGAAGCTGTGCTCCTCGTCGAGGGACTTGGCCAGGAACGTACGCGTTCCAAGAAAGATGATTCCGGTGACAAACGATAATCCCCGGCCGTATTGCTTAAACTGGTGTTTCCTCTTTTTCCGGCCTCTGCTTCGTCTTGGACAAATGGATCGCATTCACAATTACTTCCGCGCAAGCGTCAAGCCCGAGTGTGCTATTTAGGCAGAGATGATAGAGTCCACGTTCCCGTGAGTCGCAACCGAAGTACTCCTGTGCATAGTGCAGGCGTTCAGCGTCCATACGGCGCAGCAGTCCCTGTAAGTCGCGCTCGTGCGGATGCCGATGCTTCATCCGTTCCAGTTTCTCTTCCAGCGGCGCGTATACCAGCACATTCAGTACGTTTGGCTCCTTTCGCAATACGCATTGCGAACTTCTCCCAACAATCACGCAATTGCCGGCTTTCCCTGCCTCTTCAATTACCCTGGCGGTAAACTGTTGCAGTGCATCGCGGTCCACTCCGGTGTCCGCGACTCCTCCCACGTAAACCTCTGGACCGCCGTGTCGAAAACCGCTCAGCACGCGCTCCCACCACCCGCAGGATTGCTCGTCCGCTTCTTCGGCCCACTTGCAATCAATCTTTCCCATCGCGGCCACGCGCTCAATGATCTGGCGGTCCACTAATGTCCAGCCCAGCATCTCTGCCGCCCGGCGTCCAACTTCGGCTCCGCCACTGCCGTACTCTCTTGCAATCGTCACAACACTGAACATGTTTCCCTCCTTCATACCGTTATTGACGAGCTCGCAGCGCCAGCGAAACAACATTATCACCATTGCCGGCTACATTGATCAATGCAAGGCGTTGTTCTTAAAATCCATCATCCCTTTCAGTCCTGGCGCCTTCGATGAAATCAAATAAAAAACAATTGAATGGCAAAAATAATTGATCACCGAGCCGAGTACCTCGCCTAAGCGTCTTTGTGGCTGAATCTGTGCCGCGCCAGTAATTGCTCCAGATAACGTGATCTGATCTGCTCGCTCGCCATTGCCTGCCTGAGCGGCGGCAGTTTCAGGATCACACCCAGGATCGCCGCCATCGCTCGATGACTGAATAGGGCGCGGTTGTCAAAAATCAATTCCTGGAGTTTCCCTCTTTCAATCGCCATCAGAACGGTTCGGTGGGCGGTATTCACTGGAGTGATCACCCGCTGCGCCCGGGATTTCAGTCTTGCTGCTTCCGTGCGGCACTGCCGAATGCACACTCCGCATCCCAGGCACAGGTCTTCGTTCACCCGCGCCTTTCTGCGCTTAGGCTTCTTTGGATCGCCCGCAGAAACCATCCCCATTGCTTCCACGGGGCAAACCTCCACGCACCTCCCGCAGCCCGAGCATTTTTCGCTAGCGATCTCCGGCAGGAACTTTGTCGTCGCAATCGGATTCAGCACCGCAAAGCGCTTGGCTGCTTGCATCGCCTCACAGCAACAGCCGCAGCAGTTACAGATGAACGAAACCTGCTCGCGCACATTCTCGCCGAACTGCACAAGATTGTGCTCGATCGCTTTGTGCAACAGTTCCTGCCCCTCGATGGCGTCCACCTGCCGTGCAATTTTGTGCTTTATCAGCGAGAGGGCCGTCGAATTGAATGTCATGCAGATATCCATCGGCGCGGCGCATGCGCGCCCAAGGTGCTTCATCTTGTGACGGCAATAGCAGGCTCCGATTCCAATATGCGAGGCCGTCTGCACAACCTCGGACGCCCGCTCGTAGTCGAGCACATAGAGCGTATTTTCCGAGCTCAGCGCTGGCTCGTTCACGAAAACCCGGCCCAGTTGGGTCTCTCCTCCAGCAAAAAGCTCGCGGACAAATTCCTCTTCCACGTTCAAATACTGGTAGAACAGCTCCGCCAACAGCTTCTGATCGTAGTGGTCTCCAATCCGCATCATTGAAAATTCAAAGAACCCGGCCATCGGCGGAGGCATGACATATGCCTGCTTGCCGTCGATCTCGATGTCCAGCACCATTCCGCGAGATGCCAGTTTGTCCAGCACCACGCGCGCCTCTGCCTCAGTCTTCTTCCAGACATGGGCCGCTGCCTTCACGTTGAAGGGCTTGATCGGAAGCAGCGAAACCAACGCTGCCTCCTCTGACGTGAACAATACCTCGAGTATCTGGAACAAAAGCTCTGTCGGCGGCGCTCCCTGCGGAAACCTGTTCAACCTCTCCGACAGCTTTCTGTATCTTTCTTTCACGGTGTGGTGCGACATCCCCGCGCTCCTCCCGCTTCACAGGTATCACTCTACAAATAACTCCCTTTCCCGCGAGAGACAAGGAAGTGTTTGTCATTTCTGGCCAATCTGAGACTTCCGAAGTCGCCCACCGCCGCCGCGCGCCGTTCCCGTAGAATGGTCTTCTACCCCATGCCTAGTCGTGATCGCCAATTCATTCGCAGAGTAGCCGATCTCCTCATCGGATCGTTTCTCTTTCTTGCGACTGCCGCTTTTGTCCTCTGGCAGAACATGCATCTCACCGTCTTATGGGATCTCAGCTATATTCTTGAGAACGCAACCCGCATTTCTCTCGGCCAGCTTCCCTATCGTGACTTCCCATTCCCCTACGCACCCGTCACCTTTCTCGTGCAGGCCGCTATCATCAAGATTTTCGGGCGCGCCGTTCTCCATCATTATCTCTACGCCGCTTTCACCGCCGCGTTTGCCTCGCTGCTTGCCTGGAAAATTCTGCTTCGCCTGATTACCGCATCAAGGCTGCCCGCGCGCCTTACGGCCTTCCTTCTATCTCTGCCGCTCGTCTTTCTTGGCACCAGTAGCATCTTTCCGCACCCCTTTTACGACTCCGACTGCACTGTCTTCATTCTGTTTTGCGTATGGATGCTTCTGCGATTGGAGTCCACGGATTTCCCTTCGATCTCAACATTCGGGTGCGGCGTTCTGCTCGCTGTTCCGCTGTTCATCAAGCAGAACACCGGACTGGCATTTCTGCTCAGCGCCATGGTTTGTATAGTTTGGCTTGGAGCTCGGAACCGACGCGCCGCTGCTCTGCTCTTCGCCGGAGCGGCAACAGGCCTTACGTTCGGCATCATCCTCATTCATTGCACGGTCGGCCTCGCCAACTATCTGCACTGGACGATTCAGTTCGCGGCGTCGCGCCGTCTGCCGGGCCTTACGACTATGCTCAGCGTCTATTGCGATTCGGCGATGCTCTGGCTTGCCTTCGTATTTACCCTCGGCCTCATCATCTTTATTGTCCGTCGTACTCCGCAACTGGCCGCGCTCAGGTGGCTCGCCGCAGCTCTTCTCTCTCTGCCATTCCTCGCGGCATTCACGGCACTCTTTCTTCAGGACAACGCCTCGGATCGTGTTGAAGCTCTGCTGCGCCTCTGGCCAGTATTACTCGTCGCGTCGCTAGTCTTTGCTCTGTGGCAACTCCGGCACACTGTAACCGTCGTAAAGTTGGTCCCGCTTATCCTTCTCGGAACCATTCACGGAGCGTTCCTGTCGCAGCAGCTTTGGGGGTCTACCTACGCACTGTGGCCACTACTGATGATTCTCCTCGCGACCATTCTCGTCGCCTTGGCTCCTCACGAGCACTCAAGTTCAGCTTCGAATGGCACGGATGAATCCTATGTCTCTGATCCCAGTGCCGTTCCACTCACCGCCTTCACTGCCGTTGCCTCGCTCGTGTTGCTCATCACGGGTGCCTACTACGCGCTCAGTCACGAGCGCCTCGACTATGTCGATCTTTCCGGAGACACGCTCTCGCACTCGAGCCTCCCCGCGCTTCGCGGCCTTGCCATGCGTGGTGACTGGCTGCCTGACTTTGAGGAGCTTGTCGCCTACTCGAACCGCGAAATTCCGCGTGACGATGCGATCCTAACGCTTCCCGGCGAGGATCTCTTCTACTTCACCACCGGACGAATACCCCGGTTTCCCGTCGTCATGATGGATAACACCGTGAACCCTTACAGTGCGGTGCAGCTCGTCGAACTCGTCCGCCAGCGCAGCGTGCGCTGGATCGTGGTCAAGCGCACGCTCCAACTGCAAGAGGAGCCTCTCGCCTTCCGTCCGCAACTCATCGCTCTCCTCTCGCACGAGTTCTCGCTGGCCGCTTCCCTTAATAATTACGAGATTTACCGCAGACGCAACTAACCTTGTCTGGCTACACCCGGCGGAGCCAGACTTCCTGCACCGTGTGATCCCGGCCTTTCTGCATCACTACCTGCGCACGCTCCCGCGTTGGAGCCACGTTCGACACCAGATTCACCAAATTGATCCGTCCCCAAATGTCATTCGCAAACGCCTTCGCTTCCTCCTCGCCCATCTCTGCAAAGCGATGGAAGAACGATCGCGGATTCCTGAAGGCAGTGTTCTTGAGCAGCATGAAGCGCTCCATATACCACTTCCGGATGTTCGCTTCTTCAGCGTCCACATAGATTGAAAAGTCGATCAGGTCGCTGGCGAAGATCTTTGGCGTGCGGGTCTCGCCCATCAGGTTCATCTGCAAAAGGTTCAGCCCTTCGAGAATCAGAATCTCCGGACGCCGTATTTCCAGAAATTCGTTGGGAACAATGTCATAGCTGTCGTGCGAGTAAACCGGAACCTTCAGCGTCTTCGCGCCCTGCCGTAGCGCGATCATGAAATCCAGCATCTTTCGCAGATCGTAGCTCTCCGGAAAACCTTTCCTCTCCATCATGCCGCGCTCTTCCAGCACTTGGTTCGGCAGTAGGAACCCATCGGTCGTGACCAGTTCCACCGTGGGATGATCTGCCCAGCGCGAGAGCACCTCGGCCAGCACGCGAGAGAACGTGCTCTTCCCCACAGCCACGCTGCCCGTCACGGCAATAATGTACGCAGGCCGTGCGCTCGGACGTCCAAGAAAAGAATCCTTCACCCGCTCCAATCCATGAGCGGTGGCGATGTGAATATTCAGCAACCGGCCCAACGGAAGATAAATCGTCTCGACCTCGTCCAGCGACACCGGATCGTTCAATCCCCGCAGCTCATCCAGATCCTCGTGGCTTATGTCCAGAGGCATGTTGGCCCGCAGTTTTGCCCACTGCTCCCGGCTGAATTTCTCATACAAATGTGGAAACATCCGGTGCATCTCTCGTGCGCTGCGACTCTCCGCGCTCTTGCCGTCCCGCATCCTGCCCCTTTCACTTCTCCCTGATTTACTCTGCACGCTCTGCCCGTGATCCAGGCAGGCAAGTGCAACCCACTCCCCACACAGACCTATCTTCGTACATCGCTTTTGAGTCTAGAACACGCGCGTCATCGCCGCCACGTCTGTCCCTTCTCGACTTACTAAATGGCTAACACTTCAGAATCCCGATGGATTCTCATCTGCAACTCTGAATGCGCGTTCAAGTGCCATGCCAGCGCTGCCTAGGAGACCCTCGCCAAATAGCGGCCCAATGAGCGAGATACCATGTGGAACGCGACGTGGCGGGTTGAAGGTCGGCAGCGGATGCGCTGAGTCGGGTGCCCAGTCGCTGCGCGCCTCCGAAACCTGCACAAAGCCGGCACGCAACGTAAGCGAGGGATGGCCGGTAAAGTTCGTGAGAGTCAACATCTCGTCGCGCAGGGCGGGCACCAGAAGCAGATCGACTTGCGTAAAGATGCGAGCCATTTCGAGCGCAACCTTGCGGCGGAATCGATCCGTCTGCACGAAATCCACGGCGGAAAGAAACCGTGCTTGGCGGAATGAATTGGGCCACGAGTCGGGAGTCTGCGATTTGAGCTGATTGAGACCGCCGCTGAGAGTAAGTTCCTCGAAAGCAGCAGCAGCTTCGGCAAAAAGAATGATGTCAAGCGAGTCATAGGGCCAGTTGGGGAGCGAGACCTCAACGGGCTTGAATCCAAGTCGCTTGGCGGTTTCCAGAGCAGCGCGGTCCACCTCGGTTGCGGGCGCCTCGTTCATCCACGCAGGAAAATACCCAAGGCGGAGTCCCCGAACCGCGGCGTCAGCCTCAAAGTCAAGATGGCTGGGTACACTCGAGAGATCTCCCGCATCGGGGCCAGAAATCGCGTTCAGCACGAGCAAGGTGTCTTCCACCGAACGCGCCATCGGGCCCAGTTTGTCGAGGGACCAGCAGAGCGTCATGGCGCCGGCCCGGGGAACGCGGCCAAATGTCGGACGGAGCCCCGTGACACCGCAGCGCATGGAAGGACTGACAATACTTCCGTCCGTTTCGCTACCAATGGCAAAAGCAACAAGACCCGCGGCCGTGGCAGCACCAGGTCCAGCAGAAGATCCCGAAGAGCCTTCTTCGGGCAACCACGGATTCATGGTCTGGCCGCCAAACCAGATATCGTTAAGCGCCAGCGCGCCGAGTGAAAGTTTGGCGACTAGAACCGCACCCGCATCATGAAGTCTTTTCGTGACTGCGGCATCTTCCACTGGAATTCGATTGCGGAATGGTTCAGCTCCATAAGTGGTGCGAATCCCCGCCGTGTCGAGCAGGTCCTTCGCGCCCCAGGGGATGCCGTGAAGTGGGCCGCGGTAGTTTCCCGCTGCAATTTCCTTGTCGGCCTGACGGGCCTGCTCCAGCGCCAGGTCACGGGTCAGCGTGATGACGCAATGGAGCTGTGGATCGAAGCGCTGTAGGCGCTCAAGGTAGATGTTGGTCAGGCGCTCGGAAGTGAGCTTGCGCTGCTCAATCCATCGCGAAAGCCGGGTGACCGGAGCGAACGCAATTGCGGCGTCAGAAGATGGAAGTGGACCAGGGTCGATCGCGCTACGCACAAAGTGATCGCGCATCGGGCCGACCGATTGGCCGGGCATCACCGGATTCCACTGCGACCAGGGCGCGATAGATGGCTCGATAGCCACCTTGCGGGGACCGACGCGACGCTCATAGTAGGGCGCAAGCGAAATTCGCCAGTTGCTAGCGGCCTCTGTTCGTTCGGTGTCGGTAAGCGGGAAGTTGACCAGTTTTTCCGCAGCCGCAAAGTCTGTTGCGGAAACCTCCGGGCCAACCGCTGGAGACGTGCCGAAAGCGGGCGGCGCACCGGGCGGCGGTGTGCTCTGCTGCGGCTCCTGGCCAAATCCGGCAGCAGCGCTAAGAAAACTGAACGTTGAGAGGGCGAGGAAGTCACGGCGGGAAGCTGACATAATGCTGCTCCATGAACCCAAGGCTGCGCGCTGGGCGCGGTACATCTACGAAACACTATAACCCAGCAAATCGGCTGCACTTACAAATCGAAGCACCATCGCCAGGCATAGGGCGCTCCGCATTGTGTGACCGGGGCAAGCGACGGGAATCAAGGTTCCCCGTTATTATCCAATCAGGTGATCATGTCTTCCCCTGCACAGACCGCTCCGCGCTGGCGCTTCCTCCTCCGCGCGCTCGAACACCGAAATTACCGTCTATTCTTCAGCGGCCAGAGCCTCTCTCTCATCGGCACCTGGATGACCCGCATCGCCACGAGTTGGCTGGTCTATCGCCTCACGGGCTCGGCCTGGATGCTTGGAGCGATCGGCTTTCTTGGGCAGATTCCCACTTTCCTCCTCGGCCCATTCGCGGGTGTCTGGGTTGATCGCTGGAGCCGTCACCGCACCCTGGTCTGGACCCAGGTACTCTCCATGTTGCAGTCCTTCGCCCTTGCCGCTCTGGCCTTCAGTGGACACATTTCTATCTGGCACGTCGCGCTCCTTAGCGTTTTGCAGGGCATCATCAATGCCTTTGACACGCCCGCCCGCCAAGCCTTCCTCATTGAAATGGTCGAAGACCGCGCCGTTCTCTCCAACGCCATCGCCCTCAACTCCACCATGGTCAATGCAGCGCGCCTTCTCGGCCCTGCCGCCGGAGGTCTCATCATCGCCGGTTTCGGTGAGGCCTGGTGCTTCACCATCGACGGCATCAGCTACTGCGCTGTCATTGTCAGCCTTCTTCTCATGACAGTTGCCGCCACCCCACCTCGCCGCCGTGATGAGGAGAATCTATGGCGCGAGCTCGCCGAAGGATTCAGCTACGTCTCTGGCTCCGTTCCCATCCGCGCGATCCTGCTTCTGCTCGCCATCGTCAGCCTTGTCGGCATGCCCTACTCAGTTCTGCTGCCCATTTTCGCTCGCGAGATATTCCACGGCGGTGCCCATACCCTCGGACTCCTAATGGGATCCACCGGGGTCGGGGCACTCATCGCCGCTTTTACCATGGCTGCCCGCCGCTCCATCCTCGGACTCGGACGCCGCATCGGTATCGCTGCACTGCTCTTCGGGTGCGGAATCTTCGTCTTCGCCCTATCTCACAACCTTGCCCTCTCGGTTGTCATGCTGCTCGTCACCGGCTTTGCCATGATGCAGCACATGGCCTCCAGCAACACAATTCTGCAAACCATCTCCAACCCCGCAATGCGTGGCCGCGTCATGAGTTACTACACCATGGCCTTCATGGGCATGACGCCCTTCGGTTCGCTTTTCGGCGGAGCCATCGCTTCCCGCTTCGGAGCTCCCCGTGCTCTCGCCATCAGTGGCATCATCTGCATCGCTGCCGCCGGCATCTATTTCTTGTTCCTGCCGTCTATCCGGCGCGCTCTCCGCCCAATCTACACGGAGCTCGGTATCCTCCCCAAAGTTATCCAGGCCGTTGATTCTGCCTCCACTCTCGCCTCGGACATCACACCGCAATAGCCTTCGATTTTGACCAACAAAAAAGGCCACCGGACGCCCGGTGGCCAAGTCGCAGAGTTCAGAGCTTAAGAAGGTGCTTCCCCGAAAAATTCTCATCTGTTTCTTGCGGTGCAGCCTTTGCCATCACCGGAGAACAGGCAGGACCGAAGTCCCGCACCTTTATAGCTCACACTCTCTATTGCAAATTTCGATCCATCTTCTGACAATTCCGTAGGTCTTTCATAGCATGGAAGTTATCTCTTCCATCTGACAACTCAACCATGCCAATTCTATGAAAACCGGAACAATGGACGTCATCGCTCTCCGTATTTCAGTAGATTTCCCTATATCTGCGCTTGCAGGGCTTTCTCAATCCCCCGCGCTGCCGCCAACGCCAACCAGTCCATGCCCCAGGCCGCACTCACCTGTACACCCACCATCCGTCCGCATGGCACTGTCACTGTCGGCCACCCAAGCACATTGAACGGCCTCGTGTTGCGCAGCATCTTCAACTCCAGGCCGCGCGCTTCGGGCCCAGCAATCGCCTCAAGGGTCGGAGGCAGAATCGGAGAGGTCGGTGTCAGCAACACGTCCACGCCGCCAATCCCATCCCGATTTCGCTCACGAAACAGCTCCAACGCGCGCCGAGCCTCCACATACTCTTCGACGCCGACTTTTTTTCCATTCACAATTCGAGGGAGTGTGCCCGGATCATAGAGTGTCCCGCGCTCCGCCACCCATTTCTCATGGAAGGCCCAACTCTCCGCGTTGCTCACCCGCCGGTCGCCGCTTACCTCGACTTCCACTTCTTCCAAGCTCCATCCCAATCCACGCACGGCCGCCAGCGCCTGTTCAAATCCCGTTTCTACCTCCGGCGACAACTCTTCACAGAAGTACTTTCGCGCCACTCCGCAGCGAAGGCCGTCGACTCCCACCCAGTACGGAGATTCTCCCGCCAGCACGCCAAACAGTACGCCAGCGTCCTCCACCGTCCGCGCCAGCGATCCCACGTGATCGTACGACCAGGCCAGCGGAATCACCCCCGCCACCGGAACCGCTCCCCACGTTGGCTTGAAGCCCACAACTCCGCAACAAGCCGCCGGCAGTCTTACCGACCCGGCGGTATCCGTTCCCAGAGCTCCGAAGCACATCCCCGCTGCTATTGCTGCTGCCGAGCCTGACGACGACCCACCGCACACTCTCGCCGGATCCAGCGGATTTCTAGCCGCGCCATACGCGCTGATCGCCCCGCTTCCACCATAGGCAAACTCGTGCAGATTCGTCTTACCTATCACGATTGCCCCTGCAGCGCGCAGCCGCCGCACGCACTCAGCGTCGGTCTCTGCCGCAGGTTCGCCCTCCAGCACTCGGCTCGCAGCCGTAGTCCGCATTCCGCGAACATCGATCAGATCCTTGATCGCAACGGGAACGCCCCAGAGAGCCCTCGCGCTGGCATCCACACCGTTCGCCTTCGCCGCATCCAACTCTTCTGCCGAGCGAAGCGCGTCCTCTTCCGCCACGCTTACAAACGTATGCAGCTCTTCATTCGCAGCGCGAATTTGGTCAAGGCACGCATGCACCGCCGAGACCGCGGAAATCTCCTCGCTCCCCAGCGCCGCCCGAAGTTCTGTCAAACTCCACTCGCTCGTTGTTCGCTTCATGGTAATGCTTTTGATCTCTCGGTCGCGGCCCGGCTCACCCGGCCTTGCTCACATGCGTAGCTTCTTCGGCAACAATCGCGATCCTTGCCGCATCTGCCGCTGCAATAACCTTTTCGCGGTCTAACATCAGGCACTTATTCGCATCCAGCGCCAGGCAGCTTGCCCCAGCTTTTACCATCGTCTCGATAGTATGAATTCCGACAACAGGCACGTCGAAACGCATATCCTGATTCGGCTTCGCCACCTTGATTACCGTTAGCGCCCGGCTCAGAGTGCTGGCCTCTCCATGCAGACTCTGCATCAGCTTGCCTGCGCGCAGAATTGCCTCGTCCGTGCCTTCCATTGCCTCAATCGCCACGCAAGCAGCCTCGGCAATCACCACCGTCTGCCCAATATCAAAGCGCGCAACGTGGTGCGCCACAGCCCGCCCGTAGGTAATATTGGTCTGCTCCTGGTCGCTCGGTGCGCGCTGTGTCAGCACTCCCACTGGAGCCATCATGGGTTCCAGCAGAGAAGTCGAACTCTGCAAGTGAATTCCTTCGTCAGCCAGCACCTTCGCAACAGCGCCAATCAGCGAATCCGTATTGCGCGTCGTCAAACTCAGCAGGAGCTTTGCCAGCTTCCAATCCGGCTTGATCGCGCTGAATATCTGCTTGTGCTTCACCTGCCCGGCCATGATCGCTTCGCTGACGCCAGCAGCCTTGAACGTCTCAATCAGCTTGCTCAGTTCGCCCAGGCTCAACCAATGCACCGCCACTGCCCCGCGTTTTTCAATCGCCGGATCAGTCTCTTCCCGAATCGCCGCGACCACCACTTCGTAGCCCTTCGCTTTTGCCGCATCCAATACCAGGAACGGAAACTTTCCATTCCCCGCAATCAATCCCAGCCGTGTACCCATTTTCCACTCCCCAATATTGCGTTGCCACGCCCTCACGACAAAGCCGGAGCATACGGCCCCGGCCACCTTATCGTCCACATTTTCTTTCGACTTCAACTTACTTTGGTGTGGCCATTTGAAACTCCAGAAATCGAGGTCGCTTACTTCAGAACTCCGCGTTCGCTGGTGCGGATAAACTCCACCAGCATCTTTACATCCTCGGTCTGCTCAACCTCGCGTTCAATCCGTTCCAGAGCCTGGGTCGTGTTCAGCTTCGCCGCCAGCAGAATTCGGAAGGCTCGCTGAATCGCTCTTACCCGTTCTTTACTGAAACCTCTACGTTCCAGTCCAATCGCATTGGCCCCGTAGGCGTGTACATCGCGCACCGCGCAGGTCTTGGCAAACGGCATCACGTCCTGCGTAATCGTAGTCCCTCCGCCAATATAGGAGTGCGCGCCCACCGTCACAAACTGGTGTACCGGCGACAGCGCGCCCACCACGGCCCAATCTTCCACGGTGACGTGACCCGCCAGCGTCGCCGCGTTGGCCATGATCACGTTGTCGCCGATGTGACAATCGTGCGCGATATGCGCGTAGGCCATCAGCAGGCAATTTGAGCCAATCGTCGTTAGCCCTCCGCCCTTTACTGTTCCGCGATGAATCGTCACGTACTCGCGAATCTCGTTGTGCTCACCGATCTCCAACCGGGTCGGCTCACCCTTGAACGAAAGATCCTGTGGCCCCATGCCTACCACGGCGAATGGATGAATACGATTGTGGCTGCCTAGCTTGGTCGGTCCTGTCAGCACCACATGAGACATCAGTTCACAGTGCTCACCCATCTCCACGTCCGCGCCCACCATGCAAAACGGCCCAATCGTGCATGACTCTGGCACGCGTACGCTCGCGTCGACAACTGCGCTCGGATGAATCGCCATGCCTACTCCGCCTTCGCTTCTTCGGCTGTTGCCTCGGCCTTTTTCAGATCGACCAGGCGGCAGGTCACCGTCGCCTCGCAAACCACTTTGCCATCCACCGTGATTTTGCCTTGCATCTTTACGGCCAGCGATCGCCACACAATCACGTTGACCTCGATACGCAACTGGTCGCCCGGAGTCACCTGGCGGCGGAATTTCGCGCGCTCAATCCCGGTAAACACCGTCAGCATCTCAGCCCGGTTCGGAATTTCGGTCATCAGCAGGGTCGCGCCCGACTGCGCAATCGCCTCCACCATCAACACGCCTGGCATAATCGGATTCCCCGGAAAGTGTCCGCGGAAGAACTCTTCATTTGCCGTTACGTTTTTGATCGCGACGATCTGCTTCCGCCGCACCAGTTCCACCACCCGGTCAATCAGCAGAAACGGGTAGCGATGCGGCAGAATCTTTTGGATAGCAACGCTGTCGAGTGGTAAATTCTCCAGCACTTCAGGTGTCAGGGTAGCGTCAGGACTGTGGAATTCGGTCATTGATTATCCCGTGGAAAGATAAATAAAGTATATCAGCCGGAAATGGTGACAAGGTTATTGATACCCTGATGCCGCTGGCAAAATGGCCTCGCGGGGGTGGCTGACCGCGAAGTTCCAGTCATCACAGCGCATGACGAAAAGTTCCCCATCTCCGCTCCTCCGCTCGCTCACCTCGCAACTGCCCGAGATGGTCTCAACTCTGCGCCGTTACGTTGAGTATGAGTCGCCCTCCAATTCTCCAGATGCCATAACCGCGCTGGTCTCGCTCATGGCCACGGACTTCGCCGCGCTCTCCGGGCACGTACGTCTGCACAGACTTCCTGATTACGGCCCCGCTCTGCAAGTAGATTTTGCTGGTCCACGCAGCGCGCCGCGCCTGCTTCTACTCGGCCACACGGACACCGTTTATCCTCTCGGCACGCTCCGCACCATGCCTTGGCGGGAGCATCGCGGACGACTCCACGGCCCCGGTGCCTTCGACATGAAAGCCGGAATCGTCCAGGCACTCTTCGCGCTCAAATCCATGCTCGTGCACGGCCCCCTGCCTTGCCCCGTCACGCTTCTGCTCGTGCCGGATGAGGAAATCGGCAGCCCCGCTTCACGGATTATTACCGAACGCCTCGCTCTCCGCTCCAGCGCCGTGCTCGTCCTGGAACCTGCCGCCGGTGCGCTAGGTGCCTGCAAGACCTCCCGCAAGGGCATTGCCCGCTACACGCTCCGCGTCCGCGGCCTCGCCTCGCACGCGGGACTCGACTTCGAGCGCGGTGCTTCGGCCATCGTCGAAGCCGCTCACCAGGTTCTCACCATCAGTGCTCTCTCCCGTCCCGCGCAGGGCCTTACGCTCAATCCCGGACTCATCTCCGGAGGCACCCGCCCCAATGTTGTTGCCGATTTTGCGGAAATCGTCACAGATGTGAGGTTCCTCACTGCATCTCAGGCCGCGCGCGTAGATGCTGGACTCCGAAGATTGCGCCCACGCGACCCCCGGTGCGGTCTGGAAGTGCTCGGAGGAGTCGAACGCGGCCCGTTCGTGCGCTCCAGGGCGACCGTGAAGCTCTACCGGATGGCGGCTCAGGCCGCAGAACGACTCGGTTTCCAACTGGCGGAAGCCTCGGTAGGCGGCGGCTCGGATGGTAATCTCACTGCGGCTCTCGGCATCCCGACTCTGGATGGCTTGGGCGCAGTTGGCGACGGAGCACACGCCGCCGAGGAGTTTGTCATTGCCCGTGAGATGCCCCGCCGTGCTGCTCTATTGGCGGAACTAATGACAATTCTGGCGGCGGTTTAAGGCCTTTCAACCTTTGACGCGGCGCCCAGCCGTAACCTACACTTACTAAGAATGCACAGCCTGCAGGTGGAACGATCTGTTCCAAGAGCCTCGAACAGTCTGAGCGAATGGAGAAAACAAAATGTTCGGTGGAAAAATTGGCGTCCCGGAACTGCTCGTTATCCTTGTGATCGCCCTCATTATCTTTGGACCCTCAAAGATCTCTGAGCTTGGCAAAGGCCTTGGCGAAGGCATCAAGAACTTCAAGAGCGCCGTAAAAGACGGCGAGACCACCCCGACCGAGCCCGAGAAAAAGTAGTCCGGCACTCGTCATTGGCGGCGGAAACATGGGCCGCCGGGGAACTGTCTGAAATTATTGTTGTGGCGAAGCGCCTCTAGGTTTGGGGCGCTTTTCCTATCGGCTTCCGCTTCAGTTTCGTGGATTCTTGTTTCATGCGCTTGGCTCCCGCCCAGCCCGTGCCAGCATCGCGCACACCCGGGCCACAGGTAGTCCGACCACGTTGAAGTAGCATCCGTGGATTCGCGGAATCCAGCGCGATGCTCTCCCTTGGATCGCGTACGCCCCGGCTTTATCCATCGGCTCGCCCGAGGCAACATATTCTGCAATCTCCTCGGCGCGCATGGCGGCAAACTCTACCTCGGTCACCTCGGCATCCACTTCAGCCACTGCCGCACCATCCGCATCGCGCCACGCCACGCATACTCCGGTCATCACCTGATGCAGGCGTCCGCCCAATCGTTCCAGCATCCGCCGTGCGTCCTCGGCGTCCACAGGCTTGCCCAGACTCTCGCCATCAATAACCACCGTGGTGTCCGCGCCCAACACCACCGAACCACTAGGAGTCGCTTCGAGGACCGCCAGCGCTTTCTCCTTCGCCAGGCGTTTCACATACTCCAACGACTCCTCGCCCGCTCGCACGCTTTCATCCACATCCGCAGGACAAACCTCAAAGGAAATGCCCGCGTTGCGCAGCAACTCCGCCCGCCGCGGGGATTGGGAAGCAAGTATCAGCATCCCTCCATTCTAGCGGACGGGCGGGCCTTGTCATGGGGGCACGAAGCCATTCTGCAACCCTTCCTCAACGCGTACGCAGAGACTATGTCTTGTTTTGCTTTAACGCGTGCTCAATGCGGCGGTCGGGCACAAGCCACATCAGCGCGACGCAAACGAAAATTGCCTGTGCAATCCACTGCGAGGAAATCGTAGCTGCGATAGCGATCAGAATGAGCACCGGTGAAAGTTTGCCCTTCCAGTCACTCCCCACCGCCTCCTTAAGTAAGGAGTCCGGCCCCTGGGAGGCGATGATGAATTGCTGCAGTATCCAGTAAGCGATGGCTGCCATCAACAGGACTGCTCCATAGAGCGCTGTCGGTGCGGCGGCAAAGTGATTTTCTCCCATCCACGCCGTGGCAAAAGGAAAGAGCGAGAGCCAGAAAAGGAGATGCAGATTGGCCCAGAGCATCGCTCCGGTAACCCGGTCGGTGGCGTGCAGCATATGGTGATGGTTGTTCCAGTAGATGCCGACGTAGACGAAGCTGAGCACGTAGCTGAGAAATGTGGGCAAAAGGGGAATGAGGGCCTCGATGTTCTCGCCGTGGGGCACTTTCAGTTCCAGCACCATGATTGTGATGATGATGGCAATGACCCCATCGCTGAACGCTTCAAGCCTCCCCTTGTTCATCGCAGCCTCCGTAAGTCGGTAGATGCGTGAGATGCTGCCGCCGATTGAGTCCAACTCGAATTCTTAGGCGTGCGACTTTCTTACGATTTGCCTGGGCCGAGCGCTGTCGGATGCTTCGGTTGATAAAGACCTACCTGGCCTCCTCCAGGGAGCCTGAGTTTGGTAATTGATCCCCACCGCTCCTCCTGCACATCCGAACAAATAACGCCCATAGCTGTCAGCGCTGACATCTCGGCTCGAAGATCCTCACACATGAGATAGAGTTCGTGGCGGCCGTTGGCCACGTCGGGATGAAACGCGGCCTCGGCAGGGGGGAGAGCGAAGATCAGCCATCCCTGGCCGGCATCGACAGATGGGAAGCTGAGGACATCGCGGAAGAAAGCTCGATCGGCCTCCGCGTCCTTGCTGTAAACGATGATATGGGCGCCGGAAATCATGAGAACCTCCTGAGTTGATCGGTGTTGAGCCAAGCGTTGAAATCATGCAGGGCGAGAGTGTACTCCAGGAAAGGTACGGGGGACAGTGGCTCTCCGTCCGCCTGTGTTATACTGCGAGAGATCGGAAACGGGCCTGATGGCGTGAACGCGCCATTGGATACCCGCGTGTCTGCCAGCGTTGACAGTCGGCTCTGGCATGCGCTACCGTAGTTTTTCGGCTGTCCTGCGGTTGCCCGCCTGACGGTGTCCCGTCGCCGCAGACTTCATCGGCCTCACCGGCCGGGATCTGCAAAGCGGTTCTGCTGACGGTTTTGCCCCGCACGAACGTGCAGAAGTTCCCAGACCAAAGTCTAGGGTCTTCGACTCTCCGGCAAGAAATTGCTGGGGCGCGTAGCGGTGCCTGCCGCAGCCAGGCAGAGTGAGGCCGGAACGGTCTTCTCATTAGTCGGTTTTTACATCTGGGAGAGTTTGGAATGTCAACCTATTTCCCCAAGGGGGAGATTGCGCGCAAGTGGTACGTCGTGGATGCCGATGGGCAGACCCTCGGACGTCTCTCTACGCGCGTCGCACGCATCCTCAGCGGCAAAGATAACCCCCGCTACACGCCGTTTCTCGATACCGGTGACCATGTCGTAGTCATCAACGCCAGCAAGGTGAAACTCACCGGGCTGAAGGCTAACGCCAAGGTTTATCGTCACTACACCGGTTTCCCCGGCGGTCTGCGGGAAGAAGAATTCACCAAGCGTCTGGCCCGCAAACCCGAACTGATTGTGCAGGAAGCCATTGAAGGCATGCTGCCCAAATCGAAGCTGGGCCGCGCCATGGCAACGAAGCTCAAGGTTTACCGCGACGACAAGCACCCGCACCAGGCACAGCAGCCTGTGGCGATCGCTCCGGTCGCGTAACCTTTAAGGATTAACATCGAATGGCTGAACTGGTTCAATACTATGGAACGGGCCGCCGTAAATCGAGCGTAGCCCGCATCTTCCTCCGCCCCGGCACCGGCGTCATCAAGGTGAACGGCAAAGGCTTCGAGGAGTACTTCGTGACGGACGTGCAGCGCATTATCGCCCGCCAGTCACTCATCCTTACCGAGACTGTCAATAGCTTTGACGTGATTGCCAACTGCTCCGGCGGCGGCGTCACGGCACAGGCTGGCGCAGTCCGCATGGGCATTGCCCGCGCTCTCCAGGAGTTCAATCCTGAACTGCGTGCAAAGATGAAGGCCGAAGGCTTTATGACGCGCGATGCGCGCCAGAAAGAGCGCAAGAAGTACGGCCAGAAGGGCGCCCGCAAGCGCTTCCAGTTCAGCAAGCGTTAAATCGCTGGCAGGCTCCGGATCTCCGGGGCCTGCAAAGCTGCCCTGGCTTTGTATTCAGATTTTCAAGCCCTGCGCTGCAGGTTCCGGCGGCGTTCGGCTCTTTGCTGTGTTCGGAACTAAAAATCTTCCCTCTCCCGCTTATACGGGGTAGGCAACGGGAATTGAATTGTCCGGCGCACTCGTAGCGCAAGCGGGCAATGCAAATCCATCCAAGGAGGTTCAGTGGCCAATATCACCATGAAAGAATTGCTCGAAGCTGGTGTGCATTTCGGGCATCAAACCAAGCGCTGGAATCCGAAGATGAAGGAATACATCTTTGGCGAGCGCAACGGCATTTACATCATCGACCTGCAGAAGACGCTGAAAATGTTCAAGGAAGCGTCGAAGTTCGTGCAGGATAACGCCGCCGAAGGCCGCACGATCATGTTCGTGGGCACCAAGCGCCAGGCACAGGAAGCCATTGCCGAAGAGGCAACGCGCTGCGGAATGTTCTACATCAACCAGCGCTGGCTGGGCGGCCTGCTCACCAACTGGGTGACCGTGCAGAAATCCGTAAAGCGCCTGAAGGAACTGGACGAAATGGCGACCGACGGCCGCTATGAATTGCTGCCGAAGAAAGAAGTTGTGAAACTGGAGCGCGAACGCAAGCACCTCCAGGCCAACCTCGCCGGCATTAAGAATTTGAACCGCCTCCCCGACGCAATTTTCGTGATCGACTCCAACAAGGAGCAGATCGCCGTGAAGGAAGCGCGCAAGCTTGGCATTCCGGTGGTTGCCGTGGTTGACACCAATTGCGATCCGAGCGAAGTCGATTACATCATTCCGGGCAACGACGACGCACTGCGCGCCATTCGCCTGTTCGCCTCCAAGGTTGCCGATTCGGTTGTGGAAGGTTCGCAGGCCGCTACCGACAAGCAGAGCGCGGAGTTGGCTGCTGGCGTGACGGCAAGCGAAGAAGTTGCCGTGGACGAAGCGGTTCCCGTCGAAGCTGCACCCGCCGAAGATGTCAACATGGAAGAAGTTCTCGGCAAGGGTGTGCGCAAGGTAGAGCCGGTAATTGCTGAACCTGATGTAGAGGTGGAATCGCGGTAAGCCCGTAGCCCCAACGGGGCATTCGCGAATGTTTCGTGAAAAGCGACCCGCGCTGTGTTCTTCGGCGCGGGTCGTTTTGCGAGAATCGTTGTGTAAGTTTTGTTTGCAAGCAATCCAGGAGCCTGGCCTCGCCCGGCCGCATTGATCCAAGAAAGGTTTTGCAATGGCAGAGATTACCGCAACCATGGTTAAAGAGCTCCGCGAAAAGTCCGGAGCCCCGATGATGGACTGTAAGAAGGCGCTTACTGAGGCAAATGGCGATCTGGAGCAAGCCATTGTCGTGCTGCGTAAACGCGGCATGGCCACCGCTGCTAAGAAGGCGACCCGCACCACCAGCGAAGGCGTTGTAACCAGCTACATCCACGCCGGCGGGAAGATCGGCGTGCTGCTGGAAGTAAACTGCGAGAGCGATTTTGTTGCCCGCACTACTGAGTTCCAGGGCTTGGTGCATGACATCGCCATGCACATCGCCGCCGTCGATCCGCGTTACGTCCGCAAGGAAGATGTAACCGCCTCGGATATGGAAAAAGAGCGGGACATCTACCGCGCGCAGGCTGCCGCCACCGGCAAGCCGGCTCCCGTGATCGAGAAGATCGTGGAAGGCAAGATGGGTAAGTTTTACGAGGAAGTCTGCCTGCTGGAGCAGCCCTTCATCAAGGAACAGAGCGTCACCATCACGCAGCTCATCGCTACGGTGATCGGCAAACTGGGAGAAAATATCTCGGTTCGCCGCTTTGCCCGTTTCAAGGTCGGCGACGCAACCGAGACAATCGCCATCGCCAAGCCGCAAGCTCCAGCGGAAGAGAAAGCTGAGTAAATAGGAAAGCTCGTTGCTTCACAGCGGGGCGGAGCAATCCGTCCCGCTCTTTTTATGGGAAAACCTGCGGAGCTTATTCCAATCAAACCAGCGCTTCGGCTTAACCGGCAACGCCAGATCGTTTACACTCGTAAAGGTATCTAACTTATGGCCGACCCCATCTATAAACGCATTCTTCTCAAGCTCTCCGGCGAGGCGCTGGCAGCGGGCCAGGGTTTTGGAGTTGATAACACCCGCGTACACGAAATTGCAGCAGAAGTTGCCGATGTACATCGCCTCGGAGTCCAGATTGGCCTGGTGGTGGGCGGCGGAAACTTCTTCCGCGGCGTGGCCGAGCAGGCAAAGGAAATGGACCGTGTAGCGGCCGACCACATGGGCATGCTGGCCACCATGATCAACTCGCTGGCCCTGCAGGACGCACTGGAAAAGCAGGGAGTTCATACCCGCGTAATGAGCGCGATTGAGATGAACCAGGTGGCTGAGCCGTTCATTCGCCGGCGCGCCATTCGCCATCTCGAAAAAGATCGCGTCGTCATCTTTGGTGCGGGCACTGGCAATCCTTATTTTTCAACCGATACGGCCGCCTCGCTCCGCGCCATGGAGATCAAGGCCGAGGTCATCATGAAGGCCACCAAGGTCGAGGGCATCTACGACTCCGATCCCGTCAAGGATAAGGACGCGAAGATGTTTGACACGATCACCTTCACCGACGTTTTGAAGCTGGGACTGCGCGTGATGGACGCAACGGCGATCAGCCTTTGCCGTGAGAACAATCTGCCCATCCTGATTTTCAACCTGAACACGCACGGCAACATCCGCCGCGTCTGCCTCGGTGAGAAAATCGGTTCGATTGTAACGGCCTGATCCTTAGGTTTGGTGGTCTGCGAGCCGGCATGTTGGCCCACAGGCTTGTTTGAAGGGTTTTTCCGAACATTTTTCCAATACACTGGTGTGGTTACAGTTCGCAGCACAGAGAAGCCGGGGGTATAATCGGCTCGCTTGTACGGAGTAGACCTTATGGCTCAGATCACCATGGCGGCACTGCCCGCCCTCAAAGATACCTTCGCCCAACTTAAGACGCGCATGGATAAAGCCGTCGAAGCGTTCCGGAAGGAACTGGCTTCGCAGCGTACCGGCCGCGCTAGCGTACACATGCTCGACAGCATCCATGTGGACGCCTACGGTTCACAGGTGCCGCTCACGCAGGTTGGCAACATCAGCGCGCCGGAGCCGTCGCTCATCACCATTCAGCCTTGGGATACCTCGCTCACGGCTGCGATTGAGAAAGCCATCCGAAGCTCAGACCTCGGATTCAATCCGCAGAACGATGGCAAGGTGATCCGCATTCCTGTCCCAGCCCTCACCGAGGATCGCCGCAAAGAGATGGTGAAGCACCTCAACAAAGTCCTGGAGGAACATCGCACCGCTGTCCGCAACATTCGCCGTGACGGCAATGAAGCCATCAAGAAGGCGATGAAGGACAAGAAGATCTCCGAAGACGAAGAGCGCGGCTCTCTGGAGCAGATGCAGAAGGTCACTGACGACGAAATCAAGAAGATGGAAGAGATGCTCAAGGTAAAGGAAAAAGAAGTCATGCAGGTCTGAAGCTGCCCTGTCCGTGACTTCGCATCCAAGCAAGCCCGGGGAGATCCCGGGCTTTGCTGTGCGCACGGGAAGCCGGAGGTGCTTGCAACAGGTATCATCTTGTTATGTCGCCACTGGAGATTTTCGGAGTCCTCACCGGAGCGGTTTGCGTACTGCTGGCGGCAAAGGAAAACATTCTTACCTGGCCTATCGGCATCGTGAACAATGTACTGTTCTTCGTGATGTTCTGGCGCAACAAGTTGTACGCCGACGCGAGCCTCCAGATCTTCTACATTGTGATCGCGATTTACGGCTGGTGGCGCTGGAGCCACGCAGATGGCGGCGCGACGGCGCTACCGGTTCGCTCTACCTCAAAGAGACTCGGCATCGTCCTGATTGCGCTCATGCCAATTGCATGGGCAGCGATTTACTACTTGCTGCACCACTACACAGACAGCAATGTGCCTGCGGGTGATTCGCTGGCTACCGTGCTCTCATTGGGCGCGCAGTATATGGCCGGACGCAAGTTGCTGGAGAACTGGCTGGTCTGGATACTGGTGGACATCATCAGCATCGCGCTGTTCATCTACAAGCACCTCTACCTCACGTCGTTCCTTTACGCGGCTTTTATCGTCATGTGCATCGCTGGCTACCAGTCCTGGCGGCAGACGCAGTTGCGGCAGAGCGCGGTGCAGACGGTATGAAAGTGTGCCTCCTGGCCTGAGTTGCTGGCTTTGAGGAGCGGCGGGAAATATGGCTATAATCTGGCATGTCTCGCGTCGTTCACTCCGCCTGCCCGCACGACTGTCCTGACGCTTGCTCCGTTCTGGTTACCATTCAAGACGGACGCGCGACTCGAATCGAAGGAAATCCCGATCATCCGGTCACTCGCGGATTTTTGTGCGGTAAAGTCGCAAAGTATCTGGAGCGCGTGTACTCGCCGGATCGTCTGCTCTATCCCATGCGCAGGATTGCCGCCAAGGGCAACGCGGGGGCGCAGGCGTTTGAGCGAATTTCCTGGAATGAAGCGCTGGACGAAATCTCCTCAAAACTAAAGACCGCAGCCACCGAGTTCGGTCCCGAGTCCATCCTGCCATTCTCCTATGGAGGCACCCTCGGGCAGATTCACGGCAACGGCATGGACCGGCGCTTCTTCCATCGTCTGGGAGCTTCGCAACTCGATCGCACCATCTGTTCGGAAGCCGGCGGGGTTGCGCTGGCATCGGTGACCGGAGCGAAATACGGAGTTTCACCGGAGGATTACCGGCACTCGCGCTACATCATCGCCTGGGGCGCAAACATTCACGGCACCAACATCCATCTATGGCCCTTCGTGGAAGAAGCTCGCCGCAGCGGCGCGAAGTTGGTGGTGATCGATCCCTTCCGCACGCGCACGGCTCGAGCGGCCGATTGGCATCTGGCAATCCGTCCCGGCACCGATGTGGCGCTGGCGCTCGGCTTGATGAACTACATCATCGAAAACGATCTGTACGACAAATCCTTCGTCGCGGCGCACACAATCGGCTTTGAGGAACTCAGAAAGCGCGCCTCCGAGTACACTCTCCGGCGCGTGGCTGAAATCACCGGACTCACTGCGGAGAACATCGAACTGCTTGCCCGCGAATATGCCACCACCAGCCCATCAACCATCCGGCTGAATTACGGAGTGCAGCGGGCGGAAAACGGCGGCATGGCGGTGCGCGCGATTGCCATGTTGCCCACCATCACCGGAGCCTGGAAGAAGCAGGGCGGAGGCCTGACGCTCTCCATGTCCGGAGCGTTCGCGCTCAACAAACAAGCCCTGCGCCGCGAGGATCTGATGACCGCGACGCTGGGCCGTCCCGCCCGCACCCTGAACATGAATCAGTTGGGCAAGCTGCTGACGGATGAGGCCTTGACCCCTCCGGTGAAAGCTCTCTTCGTGTATGCATGCAATCCCGCAGCGGTCTGCCCAAACCACAACCTGGTGGTCGAGGGTCTGAAGCGGCGCGACCTCTTTACGGTGGTGCATGAGCAGTTCTTCACCGACACAACGGACTACGCTGACATCGTCCTGCCGGCAACCACGTTTCTGGAAAACAAGGAGCTTGTTACGTCCTACGGGCACCTGCATCTGCAACTCGCCGATCAGGCGATTGATCCCATGGGCGAGTCCTGCAGCAACGCGGAGTTGTTCCGGCGGCTGGCCGCCCGCATGGGGTTGGAGGATGCATCTCTGCGCGCCTCCGACGATGAACTGATCGACGACGTGCTCAATACAGACCATGATTTCCTGAAGGGGATTACCCGCGAGAGGTTGGAGCGCGAACACTCTGTCGCGCTCAACGTTCCCCGCACCAATGGCGCGTATCTTCCCTTCGCAAACGGCTTCGCCACTCCCAGCGGTAAGGCCGAGTTGTACAGTGAGACGCTGGCCGCCGCCGGGCTCGACCCGGTTGCCGCCTTCAACGCGCCCACCGAATCGCGTCATAGTCCGCAGGCGCGGCAATATCCCTTGGAGCTGCTCTCCCGGAAACACGATAACTTCCTCAATACCACCTTCTGCAATCTGCCCGGACACCAGAAGATGGAGCGGCAGTTCGAATTGCAGATGAATGCCGTAGACGCCATCGCCCGCGGCATTACAGAAGGTGACGCCTTGCGCGTCCACAACGACCGGGGTGAGGTGCAGTTGCGTGCGCGGGTGGATGACAGCGTGCCTCCCGGCGTCGTCTCCGCCTACCTGGATTGGGCCCGCACGTCGCCGGGCGGAAGGAACATAAACGCGCTCACCAGCGACCGGCTGACTGACATGGGCCGTGGGGCCACGTTTTACTCCGCATTGGTCGAGGTTGAAAAGCTCTGAGCCTTCACCTGCGATTTACCAAGGCAGGATAGCGAGCACGGGCAGTATCCTTGCCTGCAATGGCGTTGCAAGCACATCACCCTGTATAATTGGACCTTCCGCGCCCAAGATTTACGCATGAGGGTCTCGCCATTCTTCGCACTGATTACGTCTGCGCCACGCCTCGCCTGAACCGCCCCCTTGTTAGCGGGCTGTTCCAGTTGCTTCGCTTTTGCCTGGTTGTCATGCTGCTTGGCGGTATGGCTTTCGCCCAGCAGGGCATCATCGAGGACATCCGAATCCACGGCAATCGCCGAATTCCCGCCGACACCATCCGCTCCCGCATGTTCACACGTCCGGGCGATGTTTATGATCCAGCGGGCATGGAGCGCGACTTTAACTCATTGTGGAACGCAGGCTATTTTGACGATCTCCGCATCGAGCGCGAAGAAAGCCCCAAGGGATGGATTCTTCACGTCTACGTGAAGGAGAAACCGACGATTCGCGAGATCAAGTACATCGGGCTCAATGCGGTCTCGCAGAGCGATGTGCTGGATAAGTTCAAGGAACGCAAGGTCGGGCTCAGCCAGGAAAGCCAGTTCGATCCCACTCGCGTAAAAAAGGCCGAAGTGGTGTTGAAGGAACTGCTCGCCGCGCACGGCCGCCAGTTTGCAGTGATCACTACCGAAGTACGTCAGATCCCCCCAGCCGCCGTCGGGATCACCTTCAATATCAAGGAAGGCCCGAAGGTGAAGGTCGGCGTGATCAAGTTTGAGGGCAACAAGAAGGTCAAGACCCGCTATCTGCGCGCCGCGATGCATAATTCCAAACCGATCGGCATTCCCCACTCGATCATCCTGGAGAACCTGTTCGCGCGCACCTATGACGCCACCAAACTCAGTGAAGACGCCGAACGCGTGCGCTTTGCCTATCAGGACAGGGGATACTTCAAGGCTATCGTTGAAGACCCGAAGACCAAGATCCGCAACGTGAACGGTATGGCGTGGTATTTCCCGATCAAGTCGCAACACGGCAAGTCGGTGGATATCACCGTTCCGGTGGAAGAGGGCGACCGTTACCGCTTGAAGGAAATCACCTTCAGCGGAAATAAGTCCATCACGAACACGCCCGCTCTGCGCCGCCTTTTCAAAATCAAGGACGGTGAGTGGTTCAATCGCACGCTCGTCAGCAAGGGATTGGAAGAACTGCGCAAGGCCTACGGTTCGCTGGGCTATATCAATGAGACCAACGTTCCGAACACTGACATCGACGAAGAACACAAGAGCATCACGATGAAGATCGACATCGATGAGGGCAAACAGTTCTTCGTGCGCCGCATCGAGTTCACAGGCAACACCACGACACGCGACAAAGTGATCCGCCGCGAACTCGCATTGGAAGAAGGCCAGGTCTACAACTCCCGTCTGTGGGAGGTTAGTCTCCTGCGTTTGAACCAGTTGAATTATTTCGAGACTTTAAAGCCGGAACAGGATTCTGAAGTCCACCAGGACGTTGCCGAAAACAACGTGGACATCAACCTGAAGGTGAAGGAAAAGGGCAAGAACTCCATCGGCCTCAACGGCGGCGTCAGCGGGCTTTCGGGAGCATTCGTTGGACTCAACTATCAGACCAATAACTTCCTGGGCCTTGGCGAGACACTGACTCTGTCGGCCTCGCTGGGTACTTTTCAGCGCGATGCCATGTTCGGCTTCACCGAGCCTTACTTCCTGGACAAACCGATTCAGCTCGGATTTACGGTCTTTACGCGCAACTTCAAATACAACCAGGCAAAGCAGGCATCCATTACCACGGGTGTAAAGACGACTCTGCCAACCGCTTACCTGAACTCACTTCAGAATTATTCGCAGCAGAGCACCGGCTTCACGATTTCCACCAGCTATCCGCTGCACCGCTCCTTCAAGCGCTTGGGCCTCACGTACTCATTCGATACTTCGACCATTACCACCTACACGGATGCCTCGTCGCAATACTTTGAGTACCTTGCATTCCGCAACGTAGGCGGCCCGAATGCCCTCCAGGGAATTCAGACCAGCAAGTTGGTTCCCAGCTTCAGCAGCAGCACCATCGATAACCCGATGCGGCCCCATAGCGGGCGCAGCTACTTCTTCGGCATGGATATCGCCGGTCTCGGCGGCAACGTGGCTGACATCCGCCCGATCGCCGAATACAAACAGTTCATACCGATGAAGGGAATCCATCCCCGCAAGGAAGGATTGCAGACTCTTGGAGTCCGTTTCCAGGGATCGTTCATCACCGGCTTCGGCGGCAAGACGGCTCCGCCTTTCGAGCGCTTCTTTCAGGGCGGTGATACCGATCTGCGTGGCTTCGATATCCGCGCGGCAGGTCCTGTCGCTCTCATCTCGGATAAGCAAACCGTGAATCTGGCGAACGCGGACGGCACTTTCCCTCCGGCGAATACGAACAATCCCCTCTTTGGCCCCTATACCACTACGATTCCCATCAGCCGCCTTGTTTATCCCGGCGGTGACACCAGCATTGTCAGCAATATCGAATACCGCATCCCAATCGTGGGACCGGTAACATTCGCGTTCTTCTCTGATACCGGCATGAACATGGCTGTGCGCCAGTCGCAATTGCGTCTCAGCAGCCAACAGGTCAACCAGTTGGACGCCACGCCTTTCGGATGCCCGACTGAAACATATTCCTCGACCTATGTGGAATGCACTGGTACGCAGTTCCTCAAGTTCGACCAGAACCTGACGCCGGTGGCTCACACGAACTATGTTGTGCGTATGTCCACCGGCGCCGAGTTGCAGGTGATTCTGCCCGTGGTGAATGCTCCGTTCCGTCTCTTCTACGCATACAATCCGTTGCGTGTTGACACGCAGGCAATCGCGCCGGATCGCATTACGCGCAACATGTTCCCCTACACCATCGATCAGACCACGGGAAAATTGGTACCGATCGGAGCGGGCGATACCACGTACACCAATGCAATCGCGCAATACAATCCGTCGTACAGGATTCGTGAACCGCGGAAAACGTTCCGTTTCACGGTGGCTACCACTTTCTAGTCAGCTTGTGAAAACCTAGGGAAAGAGGCGCGGACAGCGCGAATGTTGTTTGACGCTCTTTTTCTCACAACCTATAATCGGGAACATCCGTCAGAGGAATTTTTCGTTCAGGGCTGGAGCTGGAACCATTTGGGCTCGCCCGCCTGCTGAAAGGTTTCTGCGGAATCTCCGTGAGCTCCTACAGGAGTTGAGGCTAATTTCCATGAATCGCAACTTTGCACGCTTCATCCCGGCCATGGCGCTGGCAATCATTTTCAGCGTTCCCGCCCTTGCCCAGTCTGCTGCTCCTGCGGCTTCCGCTGCTCCCGCGGTCACCAAGGTCGGCATCGTCAACATTCAGGCTGCCATCGTGAATTCCAACGAAGGACAGCGCGACTTCGAAACGCTGCAGAAGAAATTCGACCCCAAGCGCACCGAGCTTGAGAGTCTCAACAAGGAAGTTGACGAGCTTCAGAAGAAGTTCAACACGCAGGGCGACAAGCTCAACGACGAAGCCCGTGGCGACCTCCTCAAGCAGATCGACTCCAAGAAGAAGACTCTGCAGCGCAGCTACGAAGACGCAAATACTGACATCCAGGCGCAACAGAATGAAATCGCCAACCGGATCGGTCAGAAGCTGGTCGAAGTTCTGGACAAGTATGCCAAGGACAACAATTACACCTTGATCCTTGATGTCTCTGGTCAGGCCAGCCCGGTTCTCTGGGCCGCAAGTTCGGTCGATATCACCAAGTCCGTCGTGGACGCTTACAACGCTCAGTCCGGCGTTGCTGCTCCCGCCAAACCGGCCGTCAAGCCGGCAGCCGCTCCCGCGACCGCTCCGAAAAAGTAATACTCGGAATTGCACAAAAGCCGCCCCCAAAAAGGGCGGCTTTTTGTGCCGCTCCGCAGACAGTTTTGGCTTCCAGACTACTTCCGACTGGCGTAAACGCAAAACATTTGAAGTGTGGAAAACTTGTGCAGAACGACAACGAATTGGATTGTGAATGACAGATTTCAGTGCGAAGAAACAAATATTGCGCCGGTGTATCTGTGTAACTGTCGTTTTATCTATAGGATGCGAGAATTTCAAGAATGTTCTTGACGAGGGACATTTTCAATTTCTCGGCTCGCATTGAAGTGGGTTTTGCACACATCCATACTTGCAAATGTATGTGCGGCGTGTATTAGAGTTCTCGAACTGCCGTGGCAGCCAGCCGTTTCTTGCTTCGGTCAGGAATGTGAATAACGCAGACCGCGTGATCAGCTTTCGTCGCTGGAAACGCGCAGAACGGCGAGGAAAGCTTCCTGCGGAATGTCCACTTTACCGATGCGCTTCATCCGGCGCTTTCCTTCTTTTTGCTTTTCCAGAAGCTTGCGTTTGCGGGAAATGTCGCCACCATAGCACTTGGCGATTACATTCTTGCGCAGCGCGGCAACGGATTCGCGAGCCACAATCTTGGCTCCAATCGCCGCTTGAATTGCGACTTCGAATTGCTGCCTTGGGATCAGTTCACGCATCTTCGATACGAGGGCTTTGCCGCGATCATACGCATAGTCACGGTGAACAATGATGGACAGCGCATCGACCGGATCACCAGCCACAAGAATATCCAGCTTCACCATCGGCGACTCCCACCATCCGGAGAGATGGTAGTCGAGCGAAGCATAGCCGCGTGAAACCGTTTTGAGACGATCATAAAAATCGAGCACGATTTCGTTAAGCGGAAGTTCATAGGTGATCATCACGCGGCTTGATCCGACGTACTCAAAATTCTTCTGCTTGCCGCGTTTCTCTTCGACAAGCTTCAGAATTCCTCCGACGTATTCTTCGGCGGTAAGGATCATTGCCGTGATGATCGGCTCTTTGATTTTGTCGATCAGCGTGGGATCGGGCCAGCGCGAAGGATTATCGACCTCGAGGGTTTCGCCGTTGGTAAGCGTGACGAGGTAGCGCACACTGGGCGCGGTGATGATGAGGTCGAGATTGTACTCGCGCTCCAGGCGCTCCTGAATGATCTCCATGTGGAGCAGGCCGAGAAAGCCGCAACGGAAACCGAAGCCGAGCGCGGTCGAACTCTCCGGCTCGAAGAAGAACGATGCATCGTTGAGCCGCAGCTTTTCGAGCGCATCGCGCAGTAATCCGTGCTCATGCGAATCCACCGTGTAGAGGCCGGCGAAGACCATTGGCTTGATGTCTTCAAAGCCGGGCATGGCTTCCAGCGCGGGCCTGTCCGCATCGGTAATGGTGTCGCCGATCTTCACGTCGCCAACGGTCTTCATGGTCGCGAAGAAGAAGCCGACCTCGCCGGCAGTGAGTTCGCCGATCTCCTGCGCCTTGGGGGTCAACACGCCCATTGAATCGACGAGGAACGTAGTACCCTTGGCCATCAACTTGATCTTCTGTCCCTTGTAAAGACGTCCATTGACGACGCGGGCGAGAATGCCGACGCCACGATAACTGTCAAACCATGAATCGAAGATCAGCGCCTGCAGCGGCGCATCAATGTTGCCTTTGGGCGGAGGAACGCGATGCACGATCTGCTCAAGCACTTCGATTACGCCCTCTCCGGTCTTGGCGCTGATGGACAGCGCACCGGAGGCATCGAGACCGACGGCGCTTTCGATCATTTCTTTTGTACGCTCAACATCAGAGCTGGGCAGATCAATCTTGTTGATGACCGGAATGATTTCAAGGCCGTGGTTAATGGCGATGTAGCTGTTGGCGAGGGTTTGCGCTTCCACGCCCTGCGTCGCATCCACCACAAGCAGCGCGCCTTCGCAGGATGCGAGCGAGCGGGAAACTTCATAAGAGAAGTCAACGTGGCCGGGAGTGTCAATGAGATTGAGCTGGTAAGTTTTTCCGTCTTTGGCGAGATACATCATGCGGACGGCATGCGCTTTAATGGTGATGCCGCGCTCGCGCTCGAGGTCCATGGCGTCGAGAACCTGCTCCTGACCCGCCATTTCACGGGCGCTGAGCGATCCGGTGATCTCCAGCATGCGGTCGGAGAGCGTGGTTTTACCGTGGTCAATGTGCGCGATGATCGCGAAGTTTCGAATCGAAGTGCGGTCCATGCTCTGCTTTCAAAATCCAAATGCCCGCACAAATTGCGAGTCAGGTTGCAAGCTATTCACTCATTTTACCATTTGCGAGGAAAGGTGCGTTGTACCCGCGGAAACACTGGACTTGCGTGCAATTTGTTCTGATTTTGGCAAAGATCGGAAGAGTTTGGGAAAGCGGCAACGATTGACCGGGTGGTTCATCGTTGGAAGCAGAGAGGTGATGGAATGGTTAATGGTTGAGCAGGGTGCCGAACGATTGACTCTCTTGCCATGGATTTTCCGTGTCCCCAGGTACTGATAAGTACATCGATAGACTGGTTGCGAGGAGGATGGTCCGCGCGACGTAGATAAGCTGGGTTTAGAAAAGGCAATGCCGGGTCCAGGGAAGTTCGTGGGTGAAGTGCCTGAGTAGCGGCAAGAGAGATTTGAGCGGTGCTGGGATTGCTCACTTCGTTCGAATGACACCCCCAGGAGACAGCCATGGAAGGACACCGCTAGAAAGAAAATGGATTTTCGGAAGGTTCGAGCGACACGAAGTGGAACGCATGGCAACCACTTCCGGTAAACTGGGTTGGAAGACTTGAAGGAGACTACCTTGCCAAGACGTATCGCAATTGTAATGGCGCTGCTGATGATGGCCGCGGCTGGGTTCGCACAGATTCCCACCGCAGGCAATCTGTACATAGGATACACACTCAATCACGCCAACCCGGGGTGGGGCAGCGGGGGCAACCTGAACGGGTGGGAAATGTCCGCAGAAGGCAAGATCGCTCCGTTTGTGGGGATGGTTGCCGATGTAGGGGCAACGTATGGCAATCTGCAAACTCCGACGGTGGATCTTTTTGGAGGTTCGGGGACAACGCTGACAACGACACGGGTGGTGACCTACATGGTGGGGCCACGGGTTTCAGCGTCGGTAGGAAAGTTCCGGCCGTTTGCCCACGCGCTGGTGGGAGTGGGACATCTGCACCAGGACGCGATTGAGTATGCGTACGGCGAGACGTGCCTTGCGGACGCGATCGGCGGCGGACTCGATTACCGGGTGATCCCTCATGTGGCAGTGCGGGTTCAGGGCGATGCTTTGCAGACGCGCTTCCGCGGCTCGCGGCAGACCGATGAGAGAGTCTCCGCCGGAGTAGTGTTTAAGTTCTAGTACAGGTGGAAGTTGATCTCCATATTCACTTCCACCGGAACCGGACGTCCGTCCTTCATCCCGGGGTCGAAGCGCCACAACCGCGCCGCTTCGACCGCCTTCTCGTCCAGTCCCATTCCCAGCGAGCGCAATACGCTGATCTCGTGCGTCTTCCCGTCCACTCCCACAACCACCTTCAGCACCACGGTTCCCTGCCACTTGTTCTTGCGGGCTTCCTCGCTGAACTCCGGATCGACCTTGTAAATAATCTTCGGGGCGCTCACTCCGCCGCCCACCCGGTACGCGCCGCCGCCGATGCCGCCGCCATGCCCGGGACCAACTCCCGGTCCGCTGCCCGATCCAACGCCGCCGCCGCTGCCGCTGCCAATCCCGCCGCCCACGCCCGTGCCGTTTGAAAGCGTGCCAATCACCTTCGACATCGGATCACCCATCTGCCCGCCCTGCGGCAACTTGATCTCCGGAGGAACCACCACCGTCGGCGCAACCGCCAGCTTCGGCGACTCCATCGGCAGCACCGTCGGAGGCGCAATCTGCGTCTTGGACAACTTCGGCAGCGCCCCTTTCGAGGCCGGATTCACGTCGTGCGAGCCGCCACCGCCACCGCCGCCCGCAATCTTGTCCGACGGCGTCATCACGTACGGGCTGATGTCCACCGCAATCCCGGTCATCTGCTTGATCTCCGGAACATGCGTGGCCGTCCAGCTTCCCACCCAGATCAGCAGCGCCAGGATGACCGTATTCAGGACGAACGAGACCACGAACGAACTCTTGCGAACCTCGTAAATCCCATAGCCATCCCCAAACAGAGTCGGCATCACGTCGTGCTTCTGCTCTGTGTTGGGCGCTTGAGTTACCGGTTTCTGAAAGTCGGGCGTAGACATGAGTAACCTTGAGTATAAATCGGCGCCATGCGCCTCCGCTTTAGAAAAACGCCTTCTCCGCTCCTTCCACCCGCCCCACTCAAATTACGCAATCTGGAATTGACCGATCCATGGAAAAGCACGAGGGTGCTTCTCCTAAGTCTTCTGTTGGTTAGGGCGGGGATTTTGACTTTGAGGTTGCCTGATGCTGGCGCAAAGTAGAAACCCGGGACTCTACGGAACGATCACCCGCAACGCCTTCGGCGCAACCGCAATCTCCGCCGGACTCTGGCACAGATACTCGCCATCCGCATAAATCGGAATCGGCTCATCGCTCTCCACAAAAACCTGGCTCGTGCGCAAATAACGGACTTCCGGCACCAGCAGATGCGTCCCCGAATAAATCTTGTGAATGTGCCGCAGCACCCGCAGCTTTGCCATTGCCGGAACGAAGCACAGATCGAGTTGCCCATCGGCCAGTTGCGCTTGCGGCAGCATCCTGATCCCGCTTCCATACTCCGGAGCGTTCCCGATCGCCGCAAACAGCACCGGCCCGGCCAGCCGAGTCTCCTGCCCGCGCGCGTCAAAGCTGTGCAGCCGCACCACCGGAGCCCGGTACCCTGCCAGCGCCCATAAGGCCGCCAGCATGTAGCCACCGTGCCGTCGCAGCCAGCCCGGCAGCTTATTCGCCTCCCGGTTGGTCTCCGCGTCCAGCCCCAGCCCGGCGATCCCCGTAAAGTAAATCATCCGCTGCTGCTCTGCGCTCTCCTCCGCATGGTGCAGGTGTTGCCGCATGATTGCCGGACCCAGCTTTTGTTCTGGCCTCGCAATCCGTCCCTCTGCATCGGCAAAAGTTCGGGAGTCCACTTCCTCCAGCGCGCCCGGCTCCGGATCGGCCATCGGCCGCACCGTTCCCAGGTCAATCGTCCGCACATTGTCGCCGTAATCCAGAAATCGCCGCCACGCCCGCAGCGCTTCGCCCCGGTTCGGAATGCCGATGCAGCGCGCAAAATCATTCGCGCTCCCCGAGGGAACCACCAGCAGCGGAGTCCGTGTGTAGGCCAAGGAAGGAAGTACCCGATGCACCGAGCCGTCGCCGCCAAAAACCATGGCAACGTCCGGCAGGTCGTTCGGCTCCAGCGTATTGCCGCGGAAGACGTTGACCCGCGCGTCGAAGAAGGGTTCAACGACGTGCGCCTTGATGTACGAATGTAGGATGGCAGCGGCCCGCACCGGGAAATTGTACAGCGCGCCGCCGCACCCGCAGAGAAAAACTCCAGAGCTGCTCGCGCCCCGGAGTCCCAGCCCTTGCGCCGCGCTCTTCTGCCGCGCAGGCCGGGTCAGTTAGTCTTTTTTTTCGCCCTCAACCGCAGCCGTGGGAGCTGCTTTGTCGCTCTTCTTCGCGGCCTGCTTGGCGCTGATCGCGGCCGCGCTCTTCTCGCGCATTTTCTCGGCAAACTTCTGGCGGTTTCGTTCTTCGCTTTGACGTGACATATCTACCAGTCTACGCGCTTCCCACCCCGCCGAAAACTCCAGCCCCGCCCTTACCGCCCTACCACGCCCCGCTCCAAATCCTCCGCCGCCTGCCGCAAACTCGCCTCCGTCCCCAGATCGCGCCAGTAGTACGCATCCGCCCCGAACGCCGCGATCTTCTCTCCCTCGCCCGCCAGCCGCAGATACGTCGCAATAATCGGAAACGCCGCCGCTTCATCCATCCGCGAAAAAATCCCCGGCGAGATTACATGCACTCCGCAAAACGCGCGATCTTCAACCGCCTCCACCGCGCGCACCATCTCCGCCGCCGCGCCCTTGCTGCGCCGGCCGCACAGCCGTCCCGCTCCATCAAACAGCAGTTGACGCGAACTCTCCCGCCTCATCACCGCTAGCGTCGCCAGCGCCTGATTTTCGCCGTGAAACCTTACCATCTCCGCCAGATCAATCGAACTCAGCACGTCCACGTTATGCACCACAAACGGCTCGTCCCCCGCATCTCGCAGAAAAAACTCCGCCGTTTTTTTCAGTCCGCCGCCCGTGTCCAGCAATTCCTCTTCGCGCGAAATTTCAATCCGCATGCCGAAGTTGTCATTCGCCCGCAGATACTCCACCACCATCCCCGCGAAGTGATGCACGTTGACGATCACCTCTCTGACGCCAAACCCGCGCAGCCGCTCCAGTGTGATCTCCAGCAGCGTCCGCCCGCCGATCTCCACCAGCGCCTTCGGACGCTCATCGGTCAGCGGCTTCAGCCGCGTCCCTAATCCTGCGGCAAGAATCATCGCCTTCATCGCACCCACCGCTCCTGCTCGCGATGCCGCAGCACCACCTTCACTCCGCTCCGGCCACCCAGCCGCTTCGCCACCTGCTCCGCCAGATATACCGACCGATGCTGCCCGCCCGTGCATCCAAACGAAACCATCAGGTGCTTGAATCCGCGCTCCCGGTAATTGCTCACGCTCGCATCCACCAAGGCCATCGCGCTCGCCAGATATTTGTGTACCGGCTCCTGCTGCTCCAGGTATTCCACCACCGCCGCGTCGCGCCCCGTCAGCGTCTTGAACTGCTCTTCACGCCCCGGATTCGGCAAGCTCCGCGCATCGAATACGAATCCGCCGCCGTTGCCGCTCTCGTCCAACACCGGCCCGCGATGAAACGAAAAGCTCGTAACCTGAACCGTGAGTTCTTCCGCCGCCGTCGCCTCGCCGGCAATCCCCTGTAGCTTCTCCGAGCCCACCATGCTTGCAAACGCCGCCATCAGCGTCGGCAGTTCCACCGGCAGCTCCACGTTGTGCAGCAGCCACCTTAAATTCCGCAGCGCATACGGAACGCTCTGCAAAAAATGTGCCTTGCGCTCGTAGAATCCCCGGAAGCCATACGCTCCCAGCGCCTGCATGATCCGCACATACACATACGCGTAGTAGTGTTCCAGAAACTCTTCCCGCTCCAGCGGAATGTATTTCGCCAGCGCCTCCAGATAATGATCCAGCAGCTCTCTGCGCAGCTCCGGAGGCAGCTCCGCCTTGGCGTCAAACAGCAGCGACGCAATGTCGTATTGCAGCGCCCCTCGCCGGCCTCCCTGGTAGTCCAGAAAGTACGGCTGCCCCTCGCGCAGCATGATGTTGCGCGACTGAAAATCCCGGTAGAGAAAGTATCCCCGGTCCGTGCTCAGCAGCAGCTTCGTCAACCGGCTGAAATCCTCTTCCAGCGCCTGCTCGTTAAACGGAACTCCCGCCAGCCGTAGAAAATAATATTTGAAGTAATTCAGATCCCACGCAATCGACTGCCGGTCAAAGCTCGACCGCGGATAGCACACCCTGTAATTCAGATCCCGCCCCGCCTCCACCTGGAAGCGCGGCAACTCCTCCACCACCTTGCGATACGCCTTCACCACCTCGGGCGCAATCTCCGGCCCCGCGCGATGCTCTGACAGAAACTGAAACAGCGTCGTCTCTCCCAGATCTTCCTCAAGATATGCGCCCTCGGCCGCGTCTTCGGCGTAAATCTCCGGCACCGCAAGCCCATGCGCCCGGAAGTGCCGCGTAAATTCCAGGAACGCCGCGTTCTCCTCCCGCACGTCATTCTGAATACCGATGGCGCTGTGCTTCTCATTGGACAGCCGCACAATTGCACGTCCGCTGCCGCCCAGCCCACCCTGTACCGCGCGCACCCGCAGGGCCGCCGAGCCAAAGTGCCTCTCAAATAATTTTTCGAGAATGTCCATTCGTCTGATCTTGTCCTGACCGCCTCAAAAGTATCATTGGACCGCCGCTCGAATGTAAAGCCCGCAGCGTGCCCCCATCACGGCCGCGCGGAAATCCTTGTGCCGCTCGCCCTCCACGCGGCTATGATGGAACCACCACGCAATGAGCCAACCCATGACGACGCCCGAGCCCAAGCGAACCTTCTTCCAGACCGCCGTCTATAACTTCTTCGCCCTCTACCTCGGCGTCACTCCGCCCGCTCCCGGCAAGGAAGGCTTCTACGCCGCGCTTCTCTTCATCGCCGTCCTCTTCCTCATTGGCGGCGGATACCTCATCGTCCACCTCCTCATGAGCCAAATGCTCGGCTAGCCGCACCGCTGCTTGCTGGTGCCCCATTTCTGCCTTCCTTTGGCAGAAGTGGGTCTGTTGCTCTTGCTGTTGCTCTTGCTCTTGCTGTTGCTCTTGCTGTTGCTCTTGCTCTTGCTGTTGCTCTTGCTCTCGCTGTTGCTGTTGCTCCTGCCCCTGAGTTGTCATTCCGAGCGCAGCGAGGAATCCCAGCACCGCTCAAATCTCCACTGCGGTTCCAGAGGCACTTCAGCCT